>Ga0207972_100003_pt1 | contig 495833 bp, 454 predicted proteins | sample LakWasMe75_LOW10_2_FD_183903 | JGI IMG/M metagenome (GOLD analysis project Ga0207972, IMG submission 183903) | Freshwater sediment methanotrophic microbial communities from Lake Washington under simulated oxygen tension - Sediment Metagenome... | ecosystem: Environmental > Aquatic > Freshwater...
TGTTGAAGTTCCTCAAGACCTTGTGATTACGTGAAGTTCAAAGACGCGACCGCAGCCCTCTTGCGAGGGCGGCGACGCCGCGCTGCCGGACCAACTGTGCATAACTGCGTGCTGTGCATAACGCTGCAGAGCCGACTCGAGCGCGGGAGCTCCCTCACGCTTAGGCCCGTGCCACAGGCACATCCTCCCACCGCGTCGTGTACTGCGGCGTGCGCCTCTCCTGCTTCATCCCCCAGTCCTTGCCCCGGTTGGTGCCCCCTGTGGCGCCTGAATGCACGGTGCCCTTGCCATAGCGCTGGTTGAGCGCATCCAGTGCCACCATCAGCTGGGTGCGGTCCCGGTGGTCTTCATCCTCCAGATCCAGCTCACCCTGCAGCACGTTGCCCGGCATCAGGTCCAGCAGCATTACCCCAGCCTTGGCCATCTTGTAGCCAGGCTCATACATCCGGCGCATGCCCGCTGTGGCCGCCCACACCAGCTTGCCGGTGTCGGCCGTAGGCCGGCGCAGGGGCACCACCACTGACTTATTGAAGCGCGGGCCGGGGCGGAAGGGCGAGGTGTGGCAGAACACCAGCAACTGGCTGGCCAGACTGCCTTGTTTGCGTAGCTTCTCGGCCGCTCGGCTGGCGAACTCGCTCACGGCCTCCACCAACGGGGGCAGCTCGGTCACTGCCTGGCCGAATGACCGGGTGCAGGCAATTTCTTTCTTCGGTGCCGGTGCATCGTCCAGGTCGATGCACTGCATGCCTTGCAACTCGCGCACGGTGCGCTCCAGCACCACGCTCCAGCGCCTGCGCACCATGGTCGGGTCTAGCCGGGCCAGGTCCAGGACCGTATGCACACCACATTGATGCAGCTGCGCGCTGATCTTGCGGCCCACGCCCCAGACTTCTTCCACCAGCGTGCTGGCCAACACCTCGTCCAAGTCCTGGGCAGGCAGGGCGGTCAGGTTGCACACCTGGGCCAGCTCGGCGGGGTAGCTGCCTGGTTTGCGCTCTGCCGTCTTGGCAATGTGGTTGGCCAGCTTCGCCAACGTCTTGGTGTGGCCAATCCCGATGCCGCAGGGGATGCCCACCCACTGGTGGATGCGGTCGCGGATGGCCTGGCTGCGCTTGGTCAGGTCGCCCCGCACTCCTTGCAAGCCGATGAACGACTCATCGATGCTGTAAATCTCCTGCGAGGGGCCCAGGCCCGCCGCCAGGCTCATCATCCGGTTGCTCATGTCGCCGTACAGGGTGAAGTTGGCACTCAAGGCCACCAAGCCATGGGTCTCTTCCATGTGCCGTATCTGGAACCACGGCGCCCCCATCTTGATACCCAGGGCCTTGGCCTCATTGCTGCGGGCGATGGCACAGCCATCGTTATTGCTCAACACCACCACCGGGCGGCCGTTCAGGCTGGGGCGGAACACCCGCTCGCAGCTCACGTAAAAGTTGTTGCCATCCACCAGCGCATACATGCTGGCCTCCGTCCATCAGATCAGGTGAGAAACAACTTCACGCACCCACTCACCACGCCCCACACCTCAATGGTCTGGTTTTCTCGGGGAATGATGTCGGGATAGGTAGGGTTGGCCGCCCGCAGCTTGATGCGGCCGGCGCGCTGGTGCAGATACTTCACGGTGCATTCGCCGTCCACAATGGCCACGACAATGCTGTTGTGCTTGGGCTTGATCGCCCGGTCCACCGCGATGATGCTTCCATCCTCAATGCCAGCGTCGCGCATTGAGTCGCCTCGCACCCGCCAGAAGTAGGTGGCCTGGGGGTGCTTGACCAGCAGCTGCATGATGTCCAGCCGCTCCACCACAAAGTCATCGGCAGGCGATGGAAACCCCGCGCGCACGCTCACCCCGCACAGGGGCAAGGCCAGCGACTGCGCCGCCGTGTCGTACGGCACCGGTAGCGGGGAATTCCAAAGACTGTACATATTTACAGTATAGCTCCCTGCTGCCAGAATGATGCCATGTGTACCTACTACGAGGTCCCGGGCCGTGAGCAGCTGGTGCTGCACTTCGGTGACGTTCCCGAGGAAGAGTGGCGCGACAAGATGAGCCCGCTGTACCGTGGGCCGTTCCTGCGGGCCAAGAGGGAAGCCGGGCGCGAGCTGGTGGTAGGGCAGTGGGGCATGATCCCGCCAAACTCCAAGACACACATCCCTACAGGCAAGGAGGGCAAGCGCCTGAGCACCTTCAACGCCCGGCGCGAGGGCATGGCCAAGTCATGGACCTACGGCGGCCCCTGGCGCAAGGGGCAGCGCTGCATCATCCCGGCGCAGCTGTATGTCGAACCCTACTGGGGCACAGGCAAGCACATCCCGTGGCAGTTCGAGCGGGCCGACGGCGAGCCCTGGGGCTTGGCGGGCCTGTGGAGCGAGTGGACCGACCCGGCCACGGGTGAGGTGCTGCCCAGCTACACCATGATCACGCAGAACTGCGACGACGTGCCGGTGCTGAACTTGATGCACAGGGCTGACCCCAAGCGCGCGCCCGACATGCAGGACAAGCGTACGGTGGTGCCGCTGGAAAAGGGGGATTGGGATACTTGGCTGCGAGGCACTATCGAGCAGGCAGAGGCGCTGATCAAAGTGCCGCCACTGGAGCTGTTTGTGCACAGGGCGAATGATCCGGCGCAGCAAGTCGAGTTACCTGTTGAGTCAGCATGACGCATGCGTGCAACAGCCGGTACTTGCGCCGACTGGACGCAGCGATATAAATTATTAGTTGTCCGGGCTAACGCGAACCCGGCCGCGTCCGGGTGACTTGGCGCATAGCCGAGTGGTGCGATGCCCCGGCGCCCGACCTGTCCGGCTATCGGCAACGGGAGTAGCTTCAACACTACCCCTGCTGCCAAATGAACAAGATAGCCAAACTCCGTATCCAGTCCGCGCTCATCCAACAATGCCGTTGTTTCTACTGCGGTTTGGCAATGATCGAACCTGCGTTGCCTGAGTTCACGCCCAAAGAACTCAAGCCTAAATTCCAAAAGTACCTTCGTTGCACGGCTGAGCATCTAACTGCTCGCCAGGATCAAGGGCGCGATTCCGCACAAAACATCGTTGCTGCATGTTGGTGGTGCAACACTCGGCGACACAAAGGGCGTGAGGAGAATGCGCCAAATCCACAGAAATATCGGCAACGGGTGCAAAGCTTGATGACAAAGGGCCGCTGGCACCCAGTTAGCGCGATAGCTGTCGCTTTCCGAGCCAACGCCTACGGAGTAGGCGAGCCTTCAAAACCAAGGGCAAGCGTGACTTCAGCAAAACTGACGAACCTGCAGGCGTTCCCGCAAGGCGGCTTGTGAATGCCTGCGTTTCTGGCTGACCAACTGCTTGAGTTGGATTAAAGCAGTTGCGGGACTTCCATGGCGGTGGCACTTCGCGCGGTGCGGGTGCTGCTGCCATGGGGAGTGTTAATTGAATCGCAGGGGCGGGCAGGCAGATCGGGCTCCCTTTGGGGAGCCCTTTCTGTTTGTGGACCCCATCTCTGCAAGCAGCTGTAAAACCCTGCGAGATCCGAGCATTCGGGCCAGAAGCGAGAGGTGATTGGTGCTCCAATCGGGCTCCGTTTTGTTCGACCCGATTGCTCCTTCTGTGAATCGTTTTTTCTCTTGTCCAGGCCGTGTGCGCCTGGCTGCTGTGCTGGCCCTGGCTCTCGTCGGCGTTGCTATCCCGAATCTCTCCTGGGCACGTTCCCCGCAGTTCGACAGTGCGGCGCTGCTCACGCCCGAACCCACCTCCTTTGCGCAATGCCCGCAGTTCTTTGCGAATGGCACACCACCGGCCATCACGCCCCGCCCGCAGTTGCGCGAGCTTTGCTATGAAGCGTTTGCGGTGTTGCACTCTGGCACCACCAAGACACCGGTGTTCGTGGCCCAGCGCCTGAACCGCAGGCTCATCGAGGATGCCGATGAGAAGCGGGCCAAGCGCTTCTATGCAGATGCTCGACTCCCGAGTGGCGAGCGAGCGGAGCTGGAGGACTACAAGAACTCTGGCTACTCCCGAGGGCACATGGCGCCTGCAGGAGATATGTCGACGCCTACGGCCATGGCCCAGAGCTTCAGCTTGGCGAACATGGTTCCCCAAAACGCTCAGCACAACGGTGGCGCCTGGAACAAGATCGAGCAGGACACGCGGCACTATGTGAAGCGGGCTAAGGGCGATGTGTTTGTGATCACGGGGCCAGTGTTCACGGATGCGGGGCCACGTATTGGAGCCAACTGGGTCAAGGTGCCGACCTATCTGTACAAGCTGGTCTATGACGCCACGACCAACAAGGCCTGGGCGCACTGGCAGGAGAACCGCGAGGGGGAGACCGTGGGGCGACCTATCAGCTACCAGGAGCTGGTGAAACGCACGGGCGTGGAGTTTTTGCCAAGAAGTGCACTGCAACATTGAGTCGCAGCAAGGGCCGTGTCAGCGGCGGCGGTATAAATCGATCCTTTCCAACCTCTACACGTGAGCATCCATGAACCGCGCAGAACTCGTTGAAATCCTGGCTTCCAAGAATGATCTGTCCAAGACCGCCGCCAACGCGGTGCTGGAAACGCTGATCGACACCATCCAGACCGCCGTCAAGAAAGGCGATGCCGTGCAGCTGGTGGGCTTTGGCACCTTCAAGTCCGCCAAGCGTGCAGCACGCACGGGCAAGAACCCATCCACCGGTGCAGCACTGAAGATTCCTGCGAGCACGGTGCCGAAGTTTGTGGCGGGTGCGAAGTTCAAGGCGGTGGTAGATCCCAAGGCTGCCAAGCGCAAGGCGGACAAGGCTGGGAAGTAAGTACCGCTCGTTCGACCTCCACCGGAACAAACCGCCATGGGCTTAGGCCTTTGGCGGTTTTGTTTTTGGGGGGCGAAGACGGAGTGCCATACGTCGGTGCGTATGGCCCCTAAGCACGCGATAAGCCGCGAAAGTTACCATCGAGACTATGAATACATTTTCAAATGCCTTTCGCGCTGAAGTTGTTCGCATGGCGCGCAAGGAGCTCAAACCTGAACTTCAGGGCATGCGCAAGGCGATCACCGGCCACCGTTCGGAGATCGCGGCACTGAAGCGTGAGGTCAAGGCGCTGAGCTCCCAGCTCAAAGCCACTCAACGGCAGGTCAAAGTAACGGATGCGCCCCAAGCCAAGGCCGTGGCAGAAGATGTCGCGCCCAAGAAGTCAAAGCAGATCCCGTTCGATGCTCAGGTGTTGATCGACAAACGCGCAGCACTCGGTATTACGCAGAAGCAGATGGCTCAGCTGCTGGGTGCTTCTTCGATATCTGTCTACAAGTGGGAGACAGGCCATGTTCATCCCCGGGCCGCACAGTTGGAGCGCATTGCTGAAGTGCTCAAACTTGGCAAGCGCAAGGCGCTGGCATTGCTCGATCCACAGTAAGCAGTGAGCGGTGAGCTGGGCTGCCCCCCAAGCACTCAGCGGCGACGGTACGGCTCTCCCGGTGACGAGTCATTGCGTTCGTCCGCCAGTTCGAACAGGCACTGCATGTAGGGCTGGACTTCGCTCCATCGGGCGCGATCTTCATAGAAGCGCGACAGATTGCGCGTGGCCTCCACAGCATCAGGCCACCTGTCTGCAGCGCTTACGCGCGTCATGGCTTCCCGGCTGTCCTGTTCGTCGTGCAGGCCTCCGTCCTGCGCGCCATAGGTATGGAATTCTACGATCCGTCTGGGCTGAGTAAGGTCAGTGCCCTGACACATTCTGCTTGGCTGTGAGCTCTCCCGCGAGGCATGGGCTCCGGCGAACGAGTCCTGGACTGTGTGGAGCACCGAGCCGAATGCCACGTGGTGCAAGTACGGAAGCAGCTTGTCTTGCCGCCCGAGGATGTAGAGGTCCGAGACCCGCCACTGTGTGCATCCGAAGTGCTCCTTCAGTGTGGCGTTGTCGATGTGTCGAAGAAAGGTGTCGGGCTTGATTTCGCGCGAGGACACCTTCCAGGCGAACTCCAGCCAGTCCAGCACCTTGGCACGGGTGGCGCCAGGGTGTACTCCTTCCTCACTCGCCATGGCATGCAGGAACTGCAAGTCGCCGAAGTGCGAGCGGGTCATCACATTGCCGTGCAGACTACCTTTGGTCTTAATGCACCCACTGATCGGTTGGGTCTGCGCTTTCTTCTCTGCATCCTTGAAGAGACAGTACCAACACAGCGGCTGTGTCGAGAACCGGATGGTCTGGGACACGTTGCAGGACTTGCCGAGGTAGGTGCAGTTGCCCTCGTCGGGTGAAAGTTTGAATGGGGGTAGATCGTTCCAACGCACGCCGTAGATGACGTAGGGCGTAGCAAAGGGCAAATCCCGAGAACTGCAGCTGACGTCTTGGGCCAGCGTGCTTGGCTCTATCGGACAGCCCATCCCAATCTGGGTGATTTCTTCGTGGACGCGGCCTTTGATCAGAACGCCCAGTCTGCCAGCCACCGTCGCCAGAGAGTTTTCTGTTTCGTTGGTCATCTTGGATTCGAAGGCAGAGCCCATGGGGGCTATCTGGAAGGCCATGGCTGCGCTGGAAAGAGCCAGAGCGATCGCAACCGTCGCAAACTGACGCGCAACAGAGCGCACTGAAAGCAATGACTCGTGAAGATGAACTGATGTCTTGTCGATTGCGGCGTGCATATCCCCTCCTACGACCGCACTCTAGATGGAGGACAGTTTTAGGCAACTAAAAATTGTGCACGGTGACTTTGTGATCCCAGGGTACATCAGGAGTCCTGACTGCTTCAGGCTGGGTGCTGTCGCTCGGCGTTGCGGCTCTGACCATCAGCTGTTTCCGAAACCCGACATTGAACCTCTTGGAACGCATCTGCCCGCTTCACGTCGCGAGTTAACCCTCATCACCGCGTGCGGCAGCGAAGGCCCCGACTGAGGCGTGCGAACACTTACTTGAAGTGGACCTGAGTGCCGCGGCGGCGCGGTCCAAATGTCGCTGCGTTAGCGGTGGCAAGCCACCGCCCTTTGGGGGTGTCGGCTGCGTCGCCGATGTGCCCAAGGTAGGCCGGCGCGCACGTCTAAATGCGTGGCGGAGGCTGGCTCGGCTCGGGCAGTTCTCCGACGCAATTAGAGCTATCAGCGCGGCACTTAGGGGAACCGACGCGACCCGCGACGCCGGCGCATCTGGTGCAACTTCCGACGCGAGCCACCAGCCAACAACACTAAGCAATCACATGAACGCGAAACGCGTTCAGCGGACTTTCCCGTTTGGCGCGCTCGCTCGGCGCCTCTTTGGCCCAGGGAGTGCTGGGGTGGGGGGAGCGTTCAAGCCCCCCGGGGGCGCATGACACGCCATCAAAACGTGTAAGAGCTTGATCGCCATCGCTGGAGCCGGCCGCTGATGCAGCGTGTCAAACTTCGCGTAAGGCGACGCCCAGTTAGAGGGCGAGACCACAACGTTTCCGCTGATGTCTTTGACGCAGCTGAGCCGCGTGCTGTATTCACCGCCTCCGCCAGTTGAGATGTATTGACCCAGCGCGCTCGCTTCACCGTCGAGGTCATTCGGGCAAAAGCCGCACATTACGCCGAATTCATGTCCGTCGGCGTACTTCCCCTCAAGGAAGCGATTCATCCCATCGAAGCAGTAGCGCCATCTGCTGTTGGGAGTGCCATCAAGCTTCTTGAACTCCATCACGAGATGCGGTGTTCCCGGCGCGCCGAGAATCACTCTGATATCGGCACGTGCGACTCGCAGCGTGCTGCCGTCAGGCCGCCTGCGGATCTCCCACGTCTCGGGCTGGAAGTCGCAATCCATTGCGTGACGCTGGCGGCGTGCGCTGTCTTCCAGCGCCTCGCACAAGTTGTCAGTCAGTTCGGTCTCGTCGTGATCGAACGTCACGGCAGATGCGTGCATCCCCTGAAGCTCCCCCCAAGTGTCGAAGACGTATTGCATGACGTCGCCGATCCGGGGACCGGGGAAGACATTGAACCAGATCGGCGACAGCGTCGAATTCATTTGTTGCGCTGTGCTGCCCATGCCGCGGAATGAACTGTCTGGACAATGTGGTCTGCATCGGCCAACGCAGATCGCTCGAGCCAAAACCGGCGGCGCATCGGTTTCACGAAGAAGAACGCATCTCCCGCGACCACCATGACGTTTGGAATCTTGAACAGATCTTCCGCATCGGAGCTGTCCGCCTGTATTTGATGACTCGCTTGCAGTTCACGAAGCAAATGGTGAAATGCGGAGTCTGAAGACGACACGCTAACCCGATCCTCACTCTTCGCGCTCAGCTTAACTTGCACCGCGCCGAAAAATCCGTCCTTATTTTCAACGACCGCCGTGACCTCCAGCGCGCCCGCGCCGCCGTTGCGCGTGCGCCATCGCGAAAGCTCCGCCGCCAGAGCATTTGCGTAGAGCTTCACCTCGTCGCTAGATGGTCGATGGAGCAGCGGGGTTGCAAGACGCAGGTAGTCAGGCGGCTGAATTGACTTTGCGACCACATCGACAGTTCCCTGCACCAGCAGTCGCTCAGCTTCACTTAGCTCAAAGTAGTCATAGACCTGGTCGTAGAGCTTCGCGGTCTGAGCTGCATACTTTGCGGCAGTCGTCGCTTTCTGAATTTCTCCCATAAGCCTTGTGGCTTCAGAAACAACTCTTTCGGCTACCGAGCGATTTGGGTGCTGCTCTGGCGAGCAAAAAGGAAATGTTTCGATGTCATCCAGGGCTACCCTGGGGCGCTCACCAATGACCGAATAGCTCGTCATAACCATGAGGTATGAAGCCAAGGGTGATCTAAGGTATGCCGCCAGAAGCTTCAGCAGTGCCCCGTCGCTCGCCGAACCGCCAATAGCGCCAACGGAGGACGTAAAGGCAAATGGCTCGTCCGAAAACGATGCCTTAATCTGAAGGCCTTCTGTCAACCCGTCCGGAAAGAGGACTCGAGGCCCCGTATACAGCACAGCATTGCGCCCGCCTGGGCTGGCGACAATTGGATAGTGGTCTCGCACGCGCAAGAAGTTCGTTCCAGCAGCGATGAAGGGATCACCTTCAGGTAGTTCATCAGCCGGCAAAAATGCAAGGCTTTCAAGGATGCCAAGCTTCCGATCCTTGTTGCTGTTGTTAGGCGCGTGGAAGCCCTTGCCCGATAGCCATGGCTTTGAGCGAGACTCCATAGTCTTGGCAACTGTGCCGAATCGATGCAGCCGCTTTAAGAGATCCAGGTCGCGACGCTCGCCCCAATAGGAGGAAATTAGCAGGTGAGGCCGCTCGTAGATTTCGCGCGCGCGCAAGAGCTTACGATCCACGGCGTGAAGCGCTAGCCGGCCAAGAGCGAGGCTGACGTCAGCTTTGGGTGTCCAGTATTCAACCGTCTCACGCCCGAGTGAGATAGTCTCTTCGGACAAAGATCTAGGCTGCGCGAAAACGACTGCGCATGGATGTTTTGCTGCTGGGAAGAGCAGCCGACGAACATCACCAAAGTTGATAATGCGATCGATGTGCGCCTCTTCCAGCCAGCGTTGTCGAAATTCGCAGGACTGACTTGTTGCGCCTATGACTAGGTTGAGCGGGAGAATCAGTGCCACAACGCCAGTTGAGTGCACGCATTGCATCGCCCTAAAGACAAAGCCAGCGGCTATTTGCCTTCTTCCGATCGGGTAGGCAGGATCTTGATTTCGGCACCACTCCTCCCACGTCGGCCTCTCATCGTCGTCAGATTCCCGCCAGGGTGGATTGCACAAGAACACGTCGAAACGACGCTTACCGGCAAACGGATTCGAAGAGGAGAAGAAGTCGCCGTATTTGGTGCCCTTCTGGATATTGAGACCCTTGCCTATAAGCTTCGGCAACTTGATCTTTTCGTCCGACTGCAGCCGCGAGATTTCCGAAGGTTCTAGTCCTTCAAGCAACGACAGATACAAGCTAAATGCCGTTATCCAGCAAGCCGTTTCGTCAAGGTCATTGCCGAAGATCGACTTTTGCATCAGTGCCACGCGCTCAGCAAATCCGAGGCGTTGACCGCTGGTCGCTTCAATGTGTCGCAGCATTCGGCGGAAGGCTGTCGTGAGCAGGATGCCCGAACCACACGCGCCGTCGTAGACCGAACAATTCGAGAGATTGGCCACGCGCTGAAACGCTTGCTCTGTGACCAAGTTTGCAAGGTGTCGCGGCGTGTAGTACGCGCCGAGCTTGCCCTGCCGATCTTTGAGCAGAGTCTCATAGATGCCCGAGATCAGCTCTACCGGAATATGACTGAAGTCATACCTCCAAAACGATCCTTGACCCGTCTCGATATCCACGGCGTCAAGGAACTGTTCAATCGCAAGGAACGCTGCTGGAGGCAAATCCGCCCAGGTAGGAGCTCCCCCGTCGCGTGAGCTGAGGAAGTCTCCGTTGAAGTCATTGCTCAGCCGCTTTAGAAGACGGTCAACACCAGAGCCATCACGTCGGACGACGTAGCTTTCCAAGACATCGAGGCCATGTCGCTCTCGATATGCGTGGCCAACGACTCCTCGTTGCTCCAAGTAGCACAGGAAAATGACCTGTGCCATTAGCGCCTCGGCTTGACTGTTGGAAAGGCCTCGCTTGGTCAGAAGCTTGACCACTTCACGCAGGTTGGCCAACAGTCGGCGGTCTACACGTTCGTCTGGGACAAACCAATCCGAGAGTCGATCTTTGATGAAGCCAGATTGAACCTCGTAGGCCGACCATCTACCGCGTTCACTCGCAGCCATTTTCGGCAGCAAGTCCGGCTCAGCCGTCCGATCATTAACTGCATATGCAGTGACCTGATCAGAGTCCAAGACCAGTACTACCGACGCGAGGCTTTGATTCCACACTCGTTGTCGAATTTGCTCCAAACGCTGCTCTGGATTGCCGGCGATCGTATGCGCCTCAACAAAACATACGGTCGGTTGCTCCTCAACGCAGAACACGGCCGACGCTCTGATGCTTCCATTTGGAGCCAGCATCTCCTCAATTTCTGAGGCATAGGGTCGCGTGCCAGCGTTCTGCCCAACCCTTAACAGCCCTTCAGGAAAATCTGTGTATGCAAGCCTTTTGAGCCAATTCTCGAGCGCGTAGGTCATAGCGCGCGCGTGGCCGGAAAAAGGGTCCGCTGAATAGGGAAAGGCGTCATCTCAAACTCAGCGGATAGTACGTTCAGGTGAGAGTCCAGACAGAGGACGATCGCGTCGTCATAGAAAGCGCGTGCATACGCCGCGTCGTCTAGCTCGAAGTCTCCGTTTGCATGAATAATCAAAACCTGCCCAGCAAGGGAGTGGAAAGGCCGTTTAGACAAGAACGCAGAGAGCTGCGCAAAAAGGTCTTGGTGGGCTTGCAGTTCGACATGAAAGACGCCTTTCAAGCTAACTGCAAGTCGAAGCACCAATACCGTTTGCCATGAATAGCGTGCGCGCGTCCCGGGACCGCTAGGCAGCAAGTCGGGCAGTATGAGGCACCGACGATTTGTCCACTCTCTGAGCTGACTGGATGTCAGCCCGGTGAGTCGCTGCACTTCCTTTGCTGTGATATGCCTTGGTGCGGCCAAGACGCAAGCTCCCTTTTGAAAGTGGGCATCATACCCGCTTGGATGTAGCTCGGCCACTGCCCGGCGGGATGAGAGCTTCATGTCACAGGGCCAAGCGAGTTTTGAACACCTCGCACAGCTAACCTTCGAACATTGCGTGATGATCAGAGCCAGCGGCATCTTGAGGGCGGTCAGCGTGAGTTCGGCCACAGGACGGGAAGGACTGCAACCGCTGCGTAGCAGTCGCACGACTGTCCGTGCGCGTAGATAAATGAGAACGCCGACGACATCAAAGGCATTGTCAAGGTGCCCAAGCTTCGACGGTTGTATGCTGAAGAACGCGCCCTGATGATTGCCGCTCCTGTCGAGAACCACTGATTTGGCGAGCTGGCGCTCAGGAGGAGCAGCGGAGCTCCAGCTCAATCTTCTCAGGCCGTTGCCGGACTGTTTTGGTCACCAGGATCGTCACATCGTGGCCGAGCATCGAAACAGGAGTAGCCGTATCCCTATCTTCACCGTGCCCGCAGGGGCGCCTGATTGCTAACACGGAAAAGAAGCTGCGGGGCTAGAAGCTAGAAGTCACGGATTTACTGAAGATCTGCGAGTTTCATGGGGCGTGGAGGGGTCAATAGCCCTCAGCACCCGCCACTTCAATTACACGGACCAGATGACCCTGCTCTATCGCCTGCCGCGGTGTCCTTCCGCCCAAAGCGCCCGAAGGCGTCTCCAAGAAGGCAAGCAGAGCCCAGCCCTCAGTGGTTCCCAAGGCTTTTGAAAGCTTGGGCACTGCATCCCATAGGGCAGGTTCAAACTGCCAACTGGGCAACTTGAAAGCATGCCGAGTTTGGGTCAATCCGATAGCCCGCCCTTTAGCGATCCACGCATTGATTGTCACTGGGGTGGTACCGACCAGATCCGCAGCCATGTCTGTGCTGAGCATGTCATTGGCTTCCAAGCGAGCCGTCCGGGCGGCCAGGCTGCCAGCCAGAAAGGCCTTTGTCTGAGCAGCAGACGCGTAGGGCGACGGATGTTCAACTGCGCTTGGTGCGTTGTTTGTGCGGTGGCGAGTCGTTGACGTTGAGTGTGTTTTCATGGGGACTCAATCAATGGCGCCCTACGGCGCGTTGCGGCCGCTAACCTTGCTACTGAAATACGAAGTGCGGGGCAAGTTCAATGCAAAAGCCTGCTTGAGCATGGCCATCGGACGTGAGAACAAGGCGAATACCTCGCCGATATGGCGAGCTGGCGCTTCGAGAACCAACGGGCCGATATCCAAATCCATGAAGCCGGTACCGGCTGTCCGACGGCTGAGCACATTGGCCAAGATCGAGAGTGCGTGGCGACGCTTCACGATGCCATCGACAGATTGCAAGACCGCGAGGATGTCGGAGTGGCGTCGCATCATCGGTTGGTTGTTTTCAGAAACTACGGGGTTAGGCGGGCAACCCCGCATGGCAGCTGCGCAGTTTTTCCTTCAACTCGTGTTGAACTACAGGGTTGGACAAGCCGGTAGTTCCTTCGCACGCGACCAAATTTTCCCGACAGGAGTCAGGCCAACCTTCCAAATCGTCATCGAGAGCAATCCACTGCCGGGGCTTTCGGCGTTGCGCGTCTTCTTGAACTTGCACACCCCGGGGGGTGGCGCGAAACATGGACAGGTTCCAGGGGTCCACGCCATGGACACGCTTGTGGTACGTCCCACCAATGAACCGGGCACGCAAAGCGGCCGGAAGGCGTTTGAGGGTAGCGCTGTATCCGGGGCGGATGCACCAAGTGCTACTCAGCACAAGAGCGACTGCCGGGTATGGTTCAAGCACAGACTCCAAGATAGGCACCCATTCGAAAAGAGTGTGTCCTGCCGCCTCATACGGGCTCATGTAGATACCCTTCCTGGGATGCCAGAGCACTTTTTCATGGTGAACAACACCATCGAGATCTAGGTACAGAGCGACGTCCGCGCTACGGGGAACTGACGCAGGGAGATACGGGGAGCTCTGGCTTGAGGGCATAGCCTTGGCATTCTGCAGGGTGTGAATCGGCCGACGGGGATGGCGAGAGATTCAGATCGAATAACGGCTAGCCAACTCCCTGCCTTTGCTTACGAGTACGCACCAGATTGGGCTCGCGAGAGCAAGCTCCTCACTACCTCCAGGCCATCGGGCTCATTGAGCACATCGATAGGTCTCCGATTTCCCAATGCTGGGACCACACCAGTAAGCCAACGGTCCAGCCACGCTCTTGCTTCAAAACCGGCTATTTCTCCTGACTCTGCGAGCATGTCCTGTACGAGCACGGTGAGAGTTGCGATGTCGTCTTCAAGGGCCATGGCTTGCTCCGTGGAAGTGGCTGGGTATGAGCTCGAAACACTGATAGTGCAATCCTTGGGATTGAACGTCAAATATTGGCCTCTGCCAGAGGCTTGTCCGAACGACACTTGTCATTTACGAGCCCTACCGGCGATTTCAATAACGACGCCTTCCTTCAGTTCTCGGACTTCTTGGAGGATGCGTTTTCGGACCTCTGGCGGCAGAACAGCGGTCATCGGGGACGCTTGCCTCAGTTCCTGCGCTCGGTGGGTTCTCCCCAGTGCCTTACGCCACTTGCGATGCTCCAGGATGTCTTTCCACTCAACCCACAGGCTGGCCGAGCGCTGGTCCCCAGCATCCAACCACTTTTGAAGAACTGCCTGGGCCTGCTGGATCAACGCAGGCTCAGCGCGAACGCGTCGCACTGCTTCTTCGTGCAGGGCGAGACTTTGCAGATCCTGGATCCGGTGGCGAGAGGTATCTGCGGAAACCACGATGCGAGCCAACAGCGCCTCACTGCTTGCCCCAGCAGCCGCAGTGTTTGAAGTGACTGATCGCATGGCGTCATCCGCCAATAACGCCAAGTCGCCCAGGATGCCCAAAGCGGATATGACTTTCAAGTAGGTGCCCATGGACGACGTGGGATCTCCCGCTTCGACGGCACTGAGCGTCCTGCGCGAGACTCCCACGCGACTCGCCATCTCCACCGTGCTCAGTCCTTGAGATTTTCTGAGACGCCGAAGTCTGTCACCCAAATGGAGCAACAAGTGGAGCTGCAGAACTGAGGAATCGCTGTAGGCATTCATCTATTCAGCATTCTGGACAAATGAATCGATGTCGGCCAAAGCGTTGAGCACTCTGTGTACGTCCACGATGCCAAACATCAGGGCCAATTTGATCGGCCTCTTTTGGCGTACCCGTGGAAACCGGCCGATCCCGCTCGTAACTTGCAATCCCAGGTCATCAAATTCTTTTGAGCACTTCTCACGAAAGTCGAAAAGTGACTCTATCGTGCACTCATCAAACCCGTCGCCCCCGGGGGCATGCTTTCGCAGAGGTCGCACCGGGGGCTTGCTTCTATCCAAAATCATACGGTACCCGTGGCAAGCATATGGCTTCCTAGCGAGCGCAGCAAATATCTAAAGCGACTTTCTCATGCGTCGTGTTTACGGTGGAATGACGACTCCTTAGAGGGTTTTACGCAATCTAGCGATCAATTGCGCCCCAAGCTCTGGATTGAGTCCCGTACTGCCATCAACCAAGAACAATGAAGGGCAGAACGGCCTATAGAGCCAGAATCGGTCGTCAACGGCCAGCCACGGCAGATGAGGCACATTGTGGGACCAACGCCATGCATGACACTCCGCTTCGCGCTCATAGCCGACAAGAGTAGCAGGCACATCCTTCAGGTCTGCAAACCGTGGCGTGACCCCAGCGATCCTGGCCGCCACATCAATAGAGAACCGTTTCCGAAGTTGCTCGAGCGAATTCTGCAGCCGCCATGTACTGGTGACAACCAGTTCAATATCGGGGGCTTGCCGCACTGCCTGCTCAAACACTTCCAAGCAGCAAAAGTGTTTGGACTCGTGGCAGTGCTCTGGATGTAAGACGCCATCGAAATCCAGAAAGAGTAGAGACATGACCTGGATTCCAGGAGCGAATTCAAAAGAAAACAAAATTCCCCGAGATGTAACAAAGCAATGAGACTAATTGGTCGTGGTCTTCTTGGTCGCATTCGGCGGAAATCGGGCGAATGGTCTCCCGAAAGAATGCTCGTCCCGAAGCCGACATTGGTCGCGCACTGCAGCAGTTGCGTGCGGCACGCGGCGTGACGCAGGAAGACATGCTCTTCGCGACCAGTCGACGACACATCAGCCGCATTGAGCAGGGCCACCAGGTGCCGGGTATCCGTACCATCGAAGGATTGGCGGAGCATCTGCACATTCATCCTTTGACGCTTATCGCTGCGGCGTACTGCCAAGACATTGACACTGCATCGGTCAACGAACTCCTCAAGATCGTCAAGACCGACTTTCGAGCCTTGGCGTCAGGACAGGCGGTACGCAGTGATCTGAAAGATTCCGACTAGTTCTGAATCAGCAAGCCCAGACCCTGCATCAACCCTGCCCCTGTAGTGCCGTCACGGCGTTGGAGCATCCGGTTCACGATCTCCCTGTCCACGGTGACGTTGAGAAGGGTAATGGCCTCATGCAGGGTCCCCATCTCGACATCAAGTCCCTGGCCGGAGCGCTTTGCGCCAGCTTTGGAAAGCAACAGCAAACTGATTGGCAACGCAGCACTTCCTGGCCCTCGCGTCGCATCCCACCCCTGCCCAGTCAATAGGTCCCGAAGCTGATCAGAGACCAACAAAAGGTGGTGGTCATCCAGAGATTCCGGCAGGACCGCTTGCCATCCACGCGCGTTGATGAGGCTCGCCAACTCTGGCTCTCCGAACTTTCCCAGGGTCGCTTTTTCTACACGAAGCATGATTTTTGGTTCAAGTAATATGAGACTATTTGGTCCCATTCAGGACATTGAGCCCGAAGATAGCGGAGGATTCAGCGCTATTGATGGCTGAACGTCTACCTGCCCCTCAATGGAAAGTCTTCACTTGTCCGAACTTCCCGGCATGGACAACCCCTTAGTTGCCTAAATCTCATTTGCGTCACTTGAAGAATCGACTGGATATCTCCCGCCTGGCCGAACTGGATCGGCAGTTTTGCGAGTTTGCAAAACTGCAACGTGCCTCCACACCCAGGTGTGGTTGGACTAAGACCATTCGACTCGCATTGGGCATGAGTTCCAAGGCGCTCGGAGTGCGTCTGGGCATGACGGCTCAGGGAGTTCGCAATTTGGAGCAAGGTGAGGCAAATGGAACCCTTTCCTTGAACACCCTAACCAGACTCGCCAACGGGTTAGATTGCGAAGTGCACTACGTACTTGTGCCGAGGACAAGCTTAGTGGAACAAGTGTTTAAGCGGTTGGTGGAACTTAACGGCACCCACGTCCCAACAAATCTCACTAACATCAACGAGGTGTTAAGGGACACTGAGGTGCTGACCGCTCTCTCGACGCTATTTGCGCATGTGAACAAACGAGGGCTCTGGCAGTGACAATAAGTGCATATCCGAGAGGGTATGAGAGGGACCCTGCTAACCGTAGTCCCCACACGCCAACACTTGTGACTGCTCGACTTCCAACTATCGAGCCAGATGTGACACGCGCGATGAACAGTTCCGGCGTCCAGCCGGTTACGTCGGACTAGGGAGTCCTGCTCTCAGCCCCTCTCCTCTCTAAATTCGGTTCATCGTGAAAGGGACTGCAGTACCAATCTCATAACGTGTCGGGAAACTTAGAGCAACGCGATCCATTCGACGTTGAGAACACCAGAGTACCCCATGGTTGAAGTATTTGAGCAATTCTTCTTAGGAAAAATTTCAAAAATACCGTTGACACATTCCATAAATCCATGCGGCATCGCCATGGCCACACAGCAGGCCACGCCCGCCACACACAGCAACAGCTGCGCATGCAGCGGGCGCAGGCCAAACGGGCGGCTGCGGTCGAGCGACAGCGCTGCAGGCACCACACCGGCTGCCGCACCCTGCACCGCTGCGGCCGGCGCAGAGGCTGCGTCCATCTGCACCATGGGTGCGCGCTGGCGCATGCGCAGTGCCAGCAGCAGCATGCCCACGCCACACACCAGACCCAGCAGCACATAGGTGTGGCGCCAGCCGATCAGCTCGATGCCGTGCTGCACGATGGGCGGCCACAGCGCGCCCGCAATGTAGTTGCCGCTGGCGCAGATCGCCACCGCAATGCCGCGCCGCTTGTTCCACCACAGCGCGGTGTCGGCCATCAGCGGCGCAAACGTGGCCGACGCACCAATCAGCCCCATCAACCCATGGGCCAGCCCAAACCCCCAGATGCTGCCCGACAGCCCCGCCCACACAAACCCGCCACACACGGCCACCGCGCCCACGCACAGCACCGGCATCAGCCCATGCCGGTCGGCCATGCGCCCCGTCCAGATCCCGCCCAGCCCCAGGCACACCATCATCAGCGTGTAGGGCAGCGACGCATCCGCACGGCCCACGCCAAACTCGGCTTGCACGGCGGGCAGCACCACCGACACCACATACATGCTGCTGTTGCCCAACACCACCAGGCCCAGCGTGGTCAGCAGGCGCCAGGCGGCTTGGCGGGAGTCGATGAGGGATGCCGGGGCGGCGGCAGAGGGGGAGGCGGGGATGTTGGGCATGCGGGGCAATTTAACTGAAGCAGCGGAAGTGCTGCACGGGGTGCAGCCCACCACCATCGCGCCGTGTGCATCTGCAGACTCGTGCCGTCTGCGGCGCACACTTGCCGCACGACGCGTGCAAAGGACGCATGCCGCTCGTTTGCACCCCAAAGCGCCTTCCCCACCCGCTATGCTCCCCATCCAACCCAACAAGACCCACGGTAGCCGCCATGCACGAAATCATCTGCCCCCACTGCAACAAGGCGTTCAAGGTGGACGAAACCGGGTATGCCGACATCCTCAAACAGGTGCGTGACGCGGATTTCAGCGCGCAGTTGCACGAGCGGCTGGAGTTGGCCGAGCAGGACAAGCGCAATGCCGTCGCACTGGCGCAGGCCCAGGTGGCCAATGAGCTGCAGAAGGCGGCAGCGGCCAGAGACGCCGAGATCCAAGCGCTGAAGGCGCAGCTGGATGCAGGCGCGGTGGAGCGTGACCTGGCCGTGGCGCAGGCCCTGAGCGCGGTGGAGAAGCAGCGCGATGCGCTGGAAAACAAGCTGGTGAGTGAGCTGGAGCGTGCGCGGCAGGCGCAGCAGGCGGCGGACCAGTTGGCACAAGCGCGGCTGGCGCAGGAGCTGCAGGGCGTGGCGGCCAGAAAGGACACCGAAATCCAGCAACTCAGATCGCAGCTGGAGGCTGCCGAGGTGGCGCGCAGGCTGGCGGTGACCGAGGCAGTGACGGTGGTGGCCCGGGAGCGTGATGAACTCCAAAACAACCTGAACCTGGTGGTGGTGAAAAAGCAGCTCGAAGAGACCGCCATCAAGGAGCAGTACGCCTTGCAGCTGCGCGACCGCGACGGCGAGATTGCGCGGTTGCGGGACATGAAGGCGCGCCTGTCGACCAAGATGGTGGGCGAGACGCTGGAGCAGCACTGCGAGACGGAGTTCAACCGCATCCGCGCCACGGCGTTTCCGCGTGCGTACTTTGAGAAGGACAACGACGCGCGCAGCGGCAGCAAGGGCGACTACATCTTTCGCGATGTGGACGAGGCGGGCAATGAGATCGTCTCGATCATGTTCGAGATGAAGAACGAGAGCGACGAGACGGCCACCAAGAAGCGCAACGAAGACTTCTTGAAAGAGCTGGACAAGGACCGCAGCGAAAAGGGCTGCGAGTACGCGGTGCTGGTGTCACTGCTGGAGCCCGAGAGCGAGCTGTACAACACCGGCATCGTGGACATGTTCTACCGCTACCCCAAGATGTACGTGGTGCGGCCGCAGTTCTTCATCCCCATCATCACGCTGCTGCGCAATGCGGCGATGAAGTCGCTGCAATACAAATCAGAGCTGGCGCTGGTGAAGGCACAGAACCTGGACATCACCAAGTTCGAATCGCAGCTGGAGGAGTTCAAGGGCGCGTTTGGGCGCAACTGGCGGCTGGCGTCGGATGGGTTCGAGGAGGCCGTCAAGCGCATTGACGAAGCCATCAAGGACCTGGAGAAGACCAAGGAAGCGCTGCACAAGTCGGCCAACAACCTGCGCCTGGCCAACGACAAGGCTGAAGACCTGACGATCAAGAAGCTGACCCGCGGCAACCCGACGATGGCGGCCAAATTTGCGGAGCTGAAGCAGGTGGGGATGTTGGACGGGGAGTGAGACAGGGCGGCACGGTGAACGGCGTGCGGCTGTGCATTGCAAACTGTCACCGCAAGCGGTGACCAGGGCCCCGCTCGGCCTGACGCAGCCACGGTGCGCACATGCGCCCGGGCTCACACCTTGATGGAAGTCCCCGTCGCATAAAACTGCCCGCCCGCCACGTAGTGCAGCGTGCGCAGGTCTTCAGGCCCGGTGTCGAACTCCCAGTGCCCGTTGCGGAACACGCGGTCGTCGGCCCAGGCGGCCACCACTTCGCCAATGAAGAGGTCGTAGGCCTGCTGGTTGTGCGGCTCGGGGACCACGCGGCACAGCAGCCAGGCGGCGCAGCCTTGCACCAGTGGGGGCGTGGTCTGCACGGGCTGGCCCGGTGCTTCAAACAACTCCACGCCATGGCGCTGCAGCTTGTCGGGCATGGTCTTGGCGCTGTCGGTGCCCAGCGCGACGGTGAGCGCCGCCAGGGGCACGGTGGGCAGCTGCAGCGCAAACAACCCGCTGGCCTCCACCAGCTCGCGCGTGCGGGTGGCCTTGTCGAGCACCACCGTGACCTTGGGCGGCGCAAAGTCCAGCGCGCAGGCCCAGGCGGCGGCCATCACGTTGTGCTGGCCCGCGTGCGCGGCCGACACCAGCACGGAGGGGCCGTGGTTGAGCAGGCGGTAGGCCTTGTCGAGAGGCACGGGGGTGACGTGGGGGTGGGAGGCAGTGGGCAGCATGGGGTGTCAAGGCCTGTTCAGAGGGCGATACCAAGCGGTGGGGGCGGGGCGCAGAGCCAGTGGGTGCCAACGACGTTCGCTACAAATTACATAGCTACTCAGACATATTGCACTAGCACTACAGCGCATTTTGACCGCAAACCGGCCTCCGTACCGGCTATGGGGCTGCTGTGGAGCCAGGGCGGCGCGCGCAGCCGTGGCGGCCGTGCAGGGCCCTTTGGCGCCCGGCGTGCATGACGGACTGGTTCCGCGTTGCCCTAACATCGCCCGGCCAGTCCGTTGGCTACAACCCGCCCCCAAGGGGCCTACAGGAGACGATGAATGTTCAGTCATGTGATGGTCGGTGTGAACGACCTGGAGCGGTCCAAGACGTTTTATGACGCGCTGCTGGGCACGCTGGGCGTGCCGCCCGGCCTGGCCAACAAGAACCGCTATTTCTATCGCGGCCCCACCGGTACCTTTGGCATCACCACGCCCATCAACGGCGAGGCCGCCACCTTTGCCAATGGCGGCACGATCGGGTTTGTGATGCAGTCGCCCGAGCAAGCCGATGCCTTTCATGCAGCCGGCGTGGCCCACGGCGGCACCACCTGCGAAGACCCACCGGGCTGGCGCGAAGGCCCCGGCGGCAAGCTGTACCTGGCGTATCTGCGCGACCCGGACGGCAACAAGATCTGTGCACTGCACCGCCCACCCCAGGCGTAGTCAACGGGCGGGGTAGCCCGTGCTGCCCCTGTGGCGCTGCAGCCAGCGTGTGGCGCCCCGTGCGCCGTGGCACGCTGCGCTGGCCGTGACGGCAGTGGCCGCCAGCATGGCCACGGTGTGCACGCCCAGCGCGGCCAGCGCCAGCAGCAAGGGGGTGGAGGATGCACCTGCACCTGCCGCGCCATTGCCCAGGCACAGCGGTGCCAGCGCGGGCACCAGCGCCAGCCCCGCGCCGTGCGCGGTGGCGGCCCCCAGCGACCACAGGGCCATGCCCACCGGCCCGGCGGGCTTGCGCGGGCGATGCAGAGTGCGACCCGGCCGATGCGCGACAGCCAGCGCCAGCGCCACCCCTCCACACAACCCGCCCGCCACGGCCCACAGCACAGGCCGGGACAGCGACAGGCCCCCCACCACCGCAGCAGCCGTCAGTGCCACCGATGCCAGGTGCCCGGCGGCCATGGGCAGCAGCGCGCGCAGCGGCACGCTGCGGTCGTTGGCGTGCAGGCTCCAGGCAGTGGCCAGCCCCCAGCCCGTGAGGGGGTTGAGCCCATGCAGTGCGCCCATGGCGGCGATGGCGAGCCAGGGCCAGAGGGTGGTGTCCATGATCGTGGTCTTGGTCGTGTGTTGCTCAGCCCCGTGCGGAACAGCACCCACCCGGCGCGGGGTGGGACGGGGCGGCCTGAGGTGCCTGCGCAGTGGACGAAGCCGCGGAGCCAGCCGGTGCCTGGGCGGGCGCGTACCGGTCGTGGTGGCGCACCCAGTCCATGGGGTAGGCCGGGTTGGTCTCGTGGCGGCCTTGGGGCGTGAGGTCCAGCAACTGGTAGGTACCCATCATGGCCTCCACGCCGCGCCCGAAGGTGGAGTAGGCGTGGAACACCTCGCCCGCATCGCTGCGCACAAACACGCTGAGGCCCGGGGCCTCGTCGGCGGGGAACGGCCGCATGCCGTAGTTGTAGAGCACCTCGCCATTGCCGTGTGCGCGCTGCTCGGGCGTGAAGCTCACGGCAAAGTCGTGGTTGAAGTCGCTGCCGTGCGACGACGCCCAGCGGAACTGCCAGCCCATGCGCTGGCGAAAGCGCTCGATCTCGGCCAGCGGCGCGCGCGACACGGCGAGCACCGATACGTCACGGTGTTGCAGGTGCAGCTCCATGCCGCCCATGTGGTCGGCCATGAACGAGCAGCTGGGGCAGCCCTGCTCCCACCCCGGGCCAAACATGAAGTGCTGCACCAGCAACTGGCTACGGCCGTCGAACAGGTCGGCCAAGGCGCGCGGGCCCTGCAGCGTGTCCAGCGTGTAGCGCTTGTCCACGCGGGTCCAGGGCAGTGCGCGGCGCTGCGCGGCGACCTCGTCATGCAGACGGGTCAGCGCCTTCTCGCGGTCCAGCAGCGCGTGGCGCTGGGCCAGCCATTGGTCGGCAGAAACCACGGGGTGGGGGGTGGGTGCGTTCATCGGGGTGCTCCTGGTAGGTAGTGGATGACGTTGCGGGATGGGATGGAGGAGTGCACGGGGAGGGCGGCGCCGACAGGCGCACCGCTCCCCGGCCTGCGGCATCGCCTGATGCGCGCAGGGCCTGTGGTGGCAAAGGTGGTGGTGGGTGCGGCGGGGCGCCGCGTCACTCAGGGGGTCAGAGCCGGGCCGCCTTGGGCCGGCGCACGGCGCGGACCTTGCCGCTGCCGCCGCCCCCGCAGTAGAAGAGGTCGGCGCCGTCGGATTCGAGGCCGCTCACGCCCATGCCCTGCGGCATATCGAGCTGCTGCAGCACGGCGCCGGTGGCGGGGTCGATGTGGCGCAGCGTGCTTTCGTCGCCCTCCCAGGTGCCATGCCACAGCTCGCCGTCCGCCCAGGTCACGCCGGTCACGAAGCGGTCGGTTTCGATGGTGCGCCGGATGGCGCCGGTGGCCGGGTCGATCTGGTGGATCTTGCGGTCGCGGTACTGGCCCACCCACAGGCTGCCCTCGGCCCAGGTGAGGCCCGAGTCGTTGCCTTTGCCGGGCGCGGGAATGGAGGCCACCACCTCGCCGGTAGCGGGGTCGATCTTGTCGATGCGCGCCTCGGTGATCTGGTACAGGTGCCTGCCGTCAAACGCGGTGCCTGCATCGCTGGCCACGGCCAGCGTGCGCCGGGTTTCTCCGGTGGCGGCATCAAAGGCCACCAGGTGCGCCCCCGTGGCGGCCCAGACATGCTGGCCGTCGTGGGTCACGCCGCTCACGCTGTCCGCGCCCGCAAAGGGGCCGTATTCGCGCACGATCTCGGCAGGCTGTGAGGGCTGGTGGCGGGTGGCGGCAGGTGTCGGGTCGTCGTGGGTGCATGCGGTCATCGTTGGCTCCTGTAGGGTGGCCCGGTGGGGGCTTGGCGTCCACTTTATGCAATTGGCAGCGCAGCGGGGAGTAACAAGATCGTCGTGAATCCGGACAGCGGCGGCGCCAGCCAGCGCTGCGCACGCGCGCGGCCGATGGAGCGCACCCGGCCTTGTTCTTCCAGCTCGGCCAGCGCGCGCTGCACGGTGCGCTGGCTGGCATCCACGGCCAGCGCCAGCGCCGATGTGGACCAGGCGGCACCGTCCGACAGCAACGCCAGCAACGCCGCCTGCTCGCCATCGATGGGCGGCGCCAGCACCACCACCGGCCGCCCGTCCAAGGGCTGCAACGCAAAGCCGCGCGCCGTGGCCTCGATGCGCGCCAGCGGCCGCAGGAGCGCGCGCAGGCGCCCCACCTCCACCCGCAGCCGCGCGCGGTGGGTGTCGTCCGGGTGACGGGTGCGAAAGGCCTCGGCGATCAGCGCCTCGCGGTCTGCGTCGCCGGGCCAGGCTTGCGCCAGCGCGCGGGCGAGGGCAAACAGAATGGGTCGGCGTGCCAGTGGTTGCCAGACGGCGGTAGCGTCTGCGGCGGAGGGGTCAACGCCCACCCCCACGCAGCGCCGGCACGCATCCACCACCAGCGCACCAGACGCCAGCAGGTCGGCCACCTCTGACAGGCGCAGCGGCTGGTCCACCCCTGCCCCCACGCGGCGCGCAGCGGGCTGGTCCAGCAGGGCGTGCGCCTGCGCCACCTCGGTCAGCAGGGCCGGTACGCGGGCTTGCTGGGCGGCCTCCTGCGCGCGGTCCAGGGCCGCGCGGGCGGCGGCCATGTGCAGCGAGCGCAGTGCCAGTTCGGCGCTGGTCAGGTCGGTCATGGCCCGCAGGGCGGGGGGCAGGTTGCCCGCTGCGGGGGCGGGAGCCACGGAGGCCATGGCGGCAGCGGCTGCGTCCAGCCGGCCGATGCGCAGCAGCCGCCGCGCCGCAATCAGCCGGGCCTGTGTGGCGTTGGCAGTGTCGCCATGGGCTTGCAGCGTGTCGGCGGCCTCGAGCAGCGGGCGGGGTGACCCGCCCAGGTCGCGCATGGCCAGCGCCACCTCGGCCTCTGCCACCACACAGCGGGCACGCGCCCGGGCTTCGTGGGAGCCAAAGGCGCGCGCCGCCTGCCGCAGCAGGTCGCGCGCACGGGGGTGCTCGCCCAGCTGCGCCATGGCAATGCCGCGCAAGGCCAGGGCGGGCGGGTCGTCGCGCAGGGCCACGCGCTTGAGGGCGCCCAGCGGGTCCCCGGCAGCCAGTGCGCGGGCAGATGCGGAGATCAGCGAATCCATGGGCTACAGACTACACGCCCGGCGCAGCCGCCGTCACGCGCACGCCAGGCACCCGGCCGGGTGCGGGATACTCTGGCGCTTTGCTGCTTTCACCGCCACAAGGACCGCCCATTGAAATCCGCCAGTGCCACCACCTTCGACGAGGCCTATTACCAGCGCTTCTATTTCGACAAGAAAACCAGCGTGGTGGACCCGCAGCACATGGAGCGCCTGGGCACCTTCGTGTGCAGCTACCTCAAGTACCTGCGTGTCCCGGTGCGCCGCGTGCTCGACGTGGGCTGCGGCATCGGGCTGTGGAGGGACATCATGGCGCAGCACTTTCCCGCCGCCAGTTATCAGGGCGTGGAGTTCAGCCCCTACCTGTGCGAGCGCTTCGGCTGGCAGCAGGGATCGGTGGTGGACTATGCGGCGAGCGAGCCGTTCGACTTTGTGATCTGCCAGGGGGTGTTGCCCTACCTGAGCCCGCCCGACCTGAAGGCCGCCCTGCACAACCTGGGCCGCCTGAGCCGGGGCGCACTGTACGTCGAAGCGGTCTCGCGCGAGGACTTCGAGCGCGACATCATCGACGAGGACATCACCGACAACCGCGTGTTCCGCCACCGGGCTGATCTCTACCGGCGCGGGCTGCAAGAGGGCGCCATCGAGCTGGGCGGCGGAGTGTGGCTCAGCCGCAAGGCGGAGGTGCCGCTGTTTGCGCTGGAGCAGGCGGGCGGCCAGTGAACGACGCCACGCCGCCGGCCCCCCATGCGGTATCCCGCCTGCGCGCCGAACGCCTGGCCCGCAGTGCCAAACCCTTTTTGGCCCGTGGCGGCCCCAAGGGCGAGCGCTGCGCGGGCTGCCGCCTGGTGCCCAGCCACTGCATCTGTGCGCTGCGCCCCAAGCTGCCCACCCGCGCGGGCATGTGCCTGCTGATGGCGGACATCGAGCCCCTCAAGCCCAGCAACACCGGCTGGCTGATCGCCGACGTGGTGGCCGACACCTATGCCTTTGGCTGGGCGCGCACCGAGGTGCACCCCGACCTGCTGGCGCTGCTGGCCGACCCACAGTGGCAGCCGTATGTGGTGTTCCCTGGCGAGTTCGTGGCGCCCGAGCGTGTGGTCACACAGGTGGCCACGGTCGAGGGCAAACGCCCGCTGTTCGTGCTGCTCGACGCCACCTGGCCCGAGGCTCGCAAGATGTTCCGCAAGAGCCCCTACCTCAACCACCTGCCCGTGCTGAGCCTGCAGCCCGAGCAGCTCTCGCGCTACCACCTGCGCCGGTCCACGCGCATGGACCACTTCTGCACCTCCGAGGTGGGCGCGCTGTGCCTGGAGCTGGCGGGCGAGCTGCAAGCCGCGCAGGCGCTGGAGGCGTACCTGGACGTGTTCACCCACCACTACCTGCAGGCCAAGCACCAGTTGCCGGTGGCGGCGGACGATGCGACGCACCTGCGGCTGCGCGCCCTGGCCACGGCCCCCTGAGCCGGTCCGCACCGGTGGCCGTTGCCCGTGCGGGCCAGCCTGCTCACCACGCCCGCGGTCAGCCTCCGCGCTGCGATTGCGCCGCATCCGCCGGTGCAAAGCCCCGGCTGAGGTAACGCGAACCCTGCAACCCGAACCGCCAGGGCATGTCCACCGCCTTGCTGATGCCGATGCGGGGCCCGGCCACCACTGGCAGCGCTCGGCGATGCTCGGGCGCGGGCTCCAGCAGCGCAAAGGGGGGCGCGTTCAGCGACAGGTGGTTGAAGCTGGCGTCAATGCCCAGTGCCTGCGCCAGCCGGCCGGGCCCGGCGCACAGCAGCCTGGCGTCTTGCATGCCACCACGCCGTGCGCGCATCACGTCCAGTCCGTGGGTGGGTTCCAGGGCTCGCAGCAGCACGCCCGCGCCGTGCCCGGCCTCGCGGCACACGGTGTTGATGCACCAGTGCAGCCCATACGAGCGGTACACGTATGCCCGGCCGGGCGGGCCGAACATCGCGGCATTGCGCGCCGTGGGTCCACCGTAGGTGTGCGATGCGGCATCGGCCTGGTCGTAGGCCTCGGTCTCCACAATGCGGCCGCCCACGCCGTCCACCCACAGCGTCACGCCGATCAGGCGCTGCGCCACCGCGGGGGCGGAGGCACTGAAGTCGATGAGCGCCGGCACGAGCGACGGCTCGGGCAGCGAGGGATGGGACGGGGACATGCTCGGATGCTAGTCCACGCGCGGCATGCGGCACAATCGCGCCCCGCACAGCGCCTTTGGGTTCCACGCCCCGGCCGACCCACCCCCACCCCTTGCGCGCCCGGGCGCCCCGGTTCGCACTACAGTCGTTCCTCGCGCACCAAGGCCCTGGGGCTGAAGGCGCGCTATTCCCTTGATCACCCGAAACGAAAGAGCTCCCATGACCAAAGACCTGGCCCGCCAGCGTGAACTCCAGCCCATGGTGCTGTGCGAGCCCTGCCAGGGCATCCAGCGCAACTGGCGCAAGGCCCCTGGCCACGCCGAACTGGTGCAGCGCGGCAACCGCAAGGAAGACCGCGAAGACGGCACCGTCACCATCACCCGCTACGTGTGCGACCGCTGCGGCACCGCGTGGGAGTACGAGAACGACAAGAACAACCAGCGGGCAGGCTGGTCGGTGGTGGGGCGCTGAGCGCAACCCATGCCCCGGTGCCAAGGCCGCCACGCGGGCAGACCACCTGGTTGCCAGCGCACCATCCCCCTGCCAGCCAATGCACCTGTTTTGATAGCAATACAGACATATGGCACTAGCGCTACCACCCTGTAGAGCGCACATTCACCTGCGCGAGGGCCGTAGCCAGCGCACGGGCACCTTTTCGCGCCCCCCGTGTCACACCGGTTTTGACGGAGAGCGCCCATGCTGCATCGCAGACGATTCCTGACCGCTACGACCCGTGGCCTCGCCTTGGGCGGCGTGGCGCTGCTGGCGGCGCGGGGCGCACAGGCCCAGCCCAGCTACACCGTGCCCCTGGCCCAGCTGCAGGCCATGGTGGACCCCAAATTTCCCCGCAGCGTGCCAGTGCAAGGCCTGTTCAACCTGACCGTGCAGACGCCGCACCTGCGCCTGCTGCCCGAGGTGAACCGCCTCGGCGCGGCCATGGCGCTCGACGTGGCCGGCCCGGCTTTGCGGCGCAGCTACCCCGGCAGTCTGGATGTGGAATTTGCGCTGCGCTACGAGGCCAGCGACCGCACGCTGCGCGCCCACCAGATCCAGCTGGGTCGCATGGAGTTTCCCAGCCTGCGCCCTGCGGTGACCGAGCTGCTCAATGCCTACGGCCCGCAGCTGGCCGAGCAGTCGCTGCGCGAGGTCACGCTGCACCAGCTGCGCCCGCAAGACACGGCGGTGTTCGACGGCCTGGGCCTGCAGCCAGGGCCCATCACCGTGACGGCCAAGGGGCTGACCGTGGCGTTTGTGGCCAAGGCGCCCTGAGTACAGACGCTAGGCCCCCTGCGCTCAGGCCGACGCTTTTTTCAGATACGGCGCCAGATACCGCCCCGTGTGGCTGGCCGGGTTGGCCGCCAGTTCCTCGGGCGTGCCCAGGCCCACCACGGTGCCGCCGCCCGCACCGCCCTCGGGACCCATGTCGATGAGCCAGTCGGCCGTTTTGATCACATCGAGGTTGTGCTCAATGATCACGATGGTGTTGCCCGCATCACGCAGCTGGTGCAGCACCTTGAGCAGCAGGTCGATGTCGGCAAAGTGCAGGCCGGTGGTGGGCTCGTCCAGGATGTAGAGCGTGCGGCCGGTGTCGCGTTTGCTCAGCTCCTGCGCCAGCTTCACGCGCTGCGCCTCGCCGCCCGAGAGCGTGGTGGCCGCCTGGCCCAGGCGGATGTACGACAGGCCCACGTCCAGTAGCGTCTGCAGCTTGCGGGCTATTGTTGGAACGTCCTGGAAGAAGGCCGCGGCGTCTTCCACCGTCAGCTCCAGAATCTGCGCAATGTTCTTGCCCTTCCACAGCACTTCCAGCGTCTCGCGGTTGTAGCGCTGGCCGTGGCAGATGTCGCAGGGCACGTACACGTCGGGCAGAAAGTGCATCTCCACCTTCACCACGCCATCGCCCTGGCAGGCCTCGCAGCGGCCACCGCCCGAAGACTGCGACACGTTGAAGCTGAAGCGCCCGGGGCCGTAGCCGCGCTCTTTGGCAGTGTTGGTCTCGGCCATCAGCTCGCGGATGGGGGTGAACAGGCCCGTGTAGGTCGCAGGGTTGCTGCGCGGCGTGCGGCCAATGGGGCTCTGGTCCACATTGATGACCTTGTCGAAATACTCGATGCCCACGATCTCTTCGTGCTCGGCCGGTTCTTCGTGCGCACGGTGAATCTGCCGCGCCACGGCGGCGTACAGCGTGTCGTTGACCAGTGTGCTCTTGCCCGAGCCCGACACACCCGTCACGCAGGTGAGCAGGCCCACGGGGAAGTCCACCGTCACGCCCTTGAGGTTGTTGCCCGTGGCACCCACCACGCGCAGCGCCTGCACGGCGCCCTGGCGTGCATGGTGCTCGGCCATGCGTTCGGCCCGGCGCTTGCTGGCCTCGGTCTGCGGAAAGCGCGACTTGGTCTTGGCCTCCACAACGGGCGCAGGCTGGTCCAGCACGGGTAACCACGGCGTGCGGCGCTTTGGCACGGCAATCGTGCGCGTGCCCGACAGGTACTGGCCGGTGAGCGACTGCGCGTTGGCGCGCACTTCGTCATACGTGCCCTGTGCCATCACCCGCCCACCGTGCACACCCGCGCCGGGGCCCATGTCGATCACATGGTCGGCGGCGCGCATCATGTCTTCGTCGTGCTCCACCACGATCACGCTGTTGCCAATGTCGCGCAGGTGCTGCAGCGTGGCGATCAGCCGGTCGTTGTCGCGCTGGTGCAGGCCGATGCTGGGCTCGTCGAGCACATACATCACGCCTGTCAGGCCCGAGCCGATTTGGGAAGCCAGGCGAATGCGCTGCGCCTCGCCGCCCGAGAGCGTTTCGGCGCTGCGGTCCAGGCTCAGGTAGCTCAGGCCCACGTCGTTCAAAAACTGCAGGCGCGTGGCGATCTCTCGCACCACCTTGTCGGCAATCTCGGCCTTGGCGCCAGAGAGCTGCAGGGCCAGGAACCATGCGTGCGCATCGCTCAGCGTGGCGTGGCTTACTTCGTAGATGGCACGGGCTTGTGTGCCTTCGCCCACCCTCACATGGCGGGCCTCGCGGCGCAACCGCACGCCGTGGCATTCAGGGCAGGGCTGGGTGCTGCGAAAGCGTGCCAGGTCTTCGCGCACCACCACCGAATCGGTCTCGCGATAGCGCCTGGCCATGTTGGGGATGATGCCCTCGAACGGGTGCTTCTTGGTCTGCACCTTGCCCTTGGAGGCGCCGCTGTCCATGATGTAGCTGAAGGCGATTTCTTCGTCGCCTGAGCCGTGCAGGATGGCGTGCTGCACCGGCGCAGGCAGTGATTCAAACGGCGCCTCGATATCGAACGTGTAGTGCCGTGCCAGGCTCTCCAGCATCGCAAAGTAGTAGCCATTGCGCCGGTCCCAACCCTTGATCGCGCCGCTGGCCAGGCTGAGCGTGGGGAAGGCCACCACGCGTGCCGGGTCGAACACCTCGCGCTGGCCAATGCCGTCGCAGGCGGGGCACGCGCCCATGGGCGAATTGAAGGAGAACAGGCGCGGCTCCAGCTCGGCCAGCGAATAGCTGCACACCGGGCACGCAAACTTGCTGCTGAACAGGTGCTCCTGCCCCGTGTCCATCTCCAGCGCCAACACGCGACCGTTGCCGTCATGCCCGCCCACGCGCAGGGCGGCCTCGATGCTCTCTGCCAGGCGCTGCTGCAGGTCGGCCCGCACCTTGATGCGGTCGATCACCACGTCAATGTCGTGCTTCTCGGTTTTCTTGAGCGCGGGCAGGTTCTCGTGTTCGTAGATCTGGCCATCCACGCGGAAGCGGATGTAGCCCAGCGCCTGCATCTGTGCAAACAGCTCGGTGAACTCGCCCTTCTTCTCGCGCGCCACGGGGGCGAGGATCATGAGCTTGGTGTCCTCGGGCAGCGCCAGCACGGCGTCCACCATCTGGCTCACCGTCTGCGCCGCCAGCGGCAGGCCGTGGTCCGGACAAAACGGCGTGCCCGCGCGGGCGTACAGCAGGCGCAGGTAGTCGTGGATCTCGGTCACCGTGCCCACGGTGGAGCGCGGGTTGTGGCTGGTCGCCTTCTGCTCGATGCTGATGGCAGGCGACAGGCCCTCGATCAGGTCCACATCGGGCTTGTCCAGCCGCCCCAGAAACTGCCGCGCATAAGCCGACAGGCTCTCCACATAGCGCCGCTGGCCTTCGGCATACAGCGTGTCAAACGCCAGGCTCGACTTGCCCGAACCCGACAGCCCCGTAATCACCACCAGCTGGTTGCGCGGAATGTCCAGGTCGATGTTCTTGAGGTTGTGCGTGCGCGCGCCACGGATGCTGATGCGCTGCTCGCGCAGGGCGCGGGCGAGGTAGACACCATCGGCGGATCGGTCGTCGGCAACGGGGGGAGGGGTCACGGGCGGGCTCGGTGCGGGAAAACCTACCATGATAGGCGAGAGCCTCTGAGCCGGAGCCTCACTCTTATGACGAAGCGCTGCGCCCACCATCCCGGCTTGCTACAGCTAGCCCTATAACCTTGATCAATTGTTAACATCTCCGGTTTAATCAATATCCAGTCACGCCTTGGATGCATTTCGCCCGACGCAACGACCTCGGCGATGCCGAACGCGGGTCTTCGGGAGGAAACAATGAAATGGATTCTGGGCGCAGCCTTGGGCCTGCTCTTGGCTGGAACGTCGCACGCTGTCAATTACGCCGTACAGGATGGTGGCGCAGCAAACGGCTGCCAGAATGCCTGGCCACCCGCTATCGTCGGTAACTACAACGAAAACGGTACGCTCAACGGAGCGCCCCGCTATGACGGAAACGGCTGGTACCTGTACCGTGCATCCGTCTTCGGACAGGACAACTGGGTCGTCAGCAATTCGCTCGGCAGTACGGACCTCAACAACAGCACCATTGCTTTCTACGCGCTTTCCTCGGCCAGCACGCCTGTCACCGGCACGGGCTACAACAGCACCAACTCGGCCTGCGGCAAGATCAACGTACAGCAGGGCGTGACGGTGCCAGCACCTGATGCGCCTACGATCGGCCCGCTGAATTCTGGTGTACAGCCCTACATCTCCAGTGGGAGCACTACCGTATATTGGTCCGGGGTGGCCGGCGTGGTGGGCTACAAACTCGATGTAGCGACCGATGCCGCGTTCACAACCTTCCACCCAGGCTATAACGGGCTGGTGATCACAGCGTCGCCCACGCCTCCGACCAGCGCCACGGTCACGGGTCTCAGCAACGCTGGCACGACCTACTATTTCCGTGTGCGCTCGTACAACGGCGGCGGTGACAGCGTCCCATCGGCCACGGTGAGCACCACCACAGTACCCGCAGCGCCCACCCTACAGGCGGGCACCAATGTGCGCGCCGATCGCTTCACAGCCAACTGGAATGGCGCCACCGGCGCAGATGCGTACCGCTTGCAGGTATGTACAGACGCAGGGTTTACTTCTTGCATCGCGGGCTACAACCCGGCCAGCGTCGGCGACTCGCCAGCCCTCGTTTCGGGCCTTGCTCAAGCCACCACCTACTACTACCGTGTATCCGCCGGAAATGCGAACGGCTATAGCGCCTATTCCAGCAGTGCCAACGTCACCACCAATACCCGCCCCAGCCTGAGTGGCGGCTTCATGACAAACGGAGCAGTCAACGACAACGCCACGATTGCACCGTTCGCGGGCATCACCGTCTCGGACGCGAATGGCGACGCAGTCTCGGTACAAATCAGCTACACAGCAGCCAATGGCACGCTCTCGGGCACAGGGCTAACGGGCAGCGCGGGCAGCTATGTCTTGACAGCCCAGACACCAGCCACAGTGACCAGCAACCTGCGGGGTCTGGTATTTACGCCCACCTATCAGCAAGGGCCAACAGGGAGCACGGTGACCACCACGTTCACGCTGGTCCCTGACGACGGCACCGATGTCGGCACCAGCAACAGCACCACCAAGGTGACCACCACAATGACCAACGTCGCGCCCAGCTTCGTTGGTGCCACGACAACGATTACGGTCAGCGCGAACGCTGCCTCTACCGACATCAAGTCATTGCTGCACGTGAGCGATACCGACACGGGCCAGACAGAGATATGGTCCGCGCAGACGTCACCGGTGCACGGAACGCTCACCATCAGCGGCACAGCGACTCCCTCGGGAGGAACCGACATTGCACCTTCTGGCACCATCACTTACACCCCCGCAACCAACTACAGCGGCAATGACAGTTTTGCAGTGCGGGTGAGCGACGGCTCCGATGGCGACGTACGCACTATCACGGTGACGGTGCAGGCTGTGGCCCCCGGAGCCCCCACCATCGGCACCGCCACAGCAGGCGATACGCAGGCCAGCGTCACATTCACAGCACCCGTCAGCAATGGCGGATCGCCCATCACCACCTACACCGCCACCTCCAGTCCGGACGGCAAGACCGGCACCTGCGCCGGGCCCACTGCCTGCGCCATCACCGTGGGGTCGCTGACCAACGGGCAGGCCTACACCTTCACGGTGACGGCCACTAATGGCGAGGGCACCAGCTCGGCCTCGGGGGCGTCCAATTCGGTCACGCCCAAGGCCAACCAGATCATCACGTTCGCGCAACCCATCAGCTACAACTTTGGCGCCACGCCGACATTGAACGCCACGTCCAGTTCAGGCCTGACCGTGTCGTTCACTTCATCCACCACGGGCGTGTGCACCATCACCACCGGTGGCGCGCTGACATTCGCCGCCGCCGGCATCTGCACCATCGATGCCGACCAGGCGGGCAATGCATCCACCAATGCAGCCACCACCGTGACGCGCTCGTTCATGGTGAATGCCGTTGTGCCGAGCACACCACCATCGGCACCGCCACAGCGGGCAACGCGCAGGCCACCGTCACGTTCACAGCACCTGTCAGCAATGGCGGCTCGCCCATCACCACCTACACCGCTACCTCCAGTCCGGACGGCAAGACCGGCACCTGCGCAGGGCCCGCTGCTTGCTCCATCACCGTGGCATCCCTGACCAATGGAACGGCTTACACCTTTACCGTGACGGCCACCAACAGCGCGGGTACGGGGGGAGCGTCCGCCAACTCCAATTCCGTCACGCCCAAAGGCGCGCAGACGATCACGTTCGCCAACCCTGGCGCGCAAAACTTCGGCACCAGCCCGAACCTGAGCGTCTTGAATGGTGGTGCATCGTCCACTTCTGGGCTGGTGGTGGGCTTTACCTCTTCCACGACAGGCGTGTGCACCGTCACGCCCGGCGGCGTGCTGACGTTCGTCACGGCGGGCAATTGCACCATCAACGCCGACCAGGCGGGCAACAGCAGCTATTTGCCAGCCACGCAAGTGAGCCGAACATTCATCGTCAACGCCGTGGTCCCCGGCGCGCCGACCATCGGCACCGCCACGGCGGGCGACACACAGGCCTCGGTGAGCTTCACTGCGCCCGCCAACACCGGCGGGACAAGCATCACCAGCTATACCGTCACGGCCAGCCCTGCGGATGTTGCGCCTGTCAATGGAGCGGGCTCGCCCATCGTGGTCACGGGTCTCACCAACGGTACGGCCTACACCTTCACCGTCACGGCGGACAATTTGGCGGGCACGGGCCCGGCATCGTCCAGCTCCAATTCCGTCACGCCCAAAGGCGGGCAGACGATCACGTTCGCCAACCCTGGCGCGCAAAACTTCGGCACCAGTCCTACGCTCACTGCCACCTCGGATTCAGGTTTGACACCCACTTTCACGTCGTCCACGACGGGGGTGTGCACCATCACCACGGGCGGTGCACTGACCTTTGTAACGGCGGGCTCCTGCACGATCAATGCCGACCAGGCGGGCGACAGCAGCCACCTTCCCGCTACCCAGGTCTCCCGCAGCTTTGCCGTCAACCCGGTTCTGTCCGCCTCTGGTTCCGTGGCAGGGATGGCGGGTGTCGTGACCGCAACGCTGTCGGGTGCAGCCACCTGCACATTCGCGCCCGGTGCCACCAGTTTCATGGTGCCCACGGGCATGCCGGCCGGAGTGTCGGTGCCCCATGGGGCCTTTCAGTTTCAGGCGACAGGGTGTGCCGTTGGCGGTGCGACCATCACGTTGCAGTACCCTTCGGCGCTGCCCGCAGGCATTCAGTTCTGGAAGTACGGCCCGGCCACGGCGGGAGCACCGACTTCCACCTGGTTCGCCTGGACAGGAGCCACCCTCAGCCCGGACCGGCGGACCGTGACCTACACCGTGACTGACAACGGCATCGGCGATGCGGACGGTGCAGTCGGAAGCATCCGCGATCCCTTCGCCCCCGCGTTTTTCGTGAGCGTTGGCGCTGCGACCATTCCCGTGGACAACCCCTGGGCCCTGGGTGTGCTGGTTGCGATCATGGCCTGGCTGGGTGTACGGCGTCGGCACCTGCGCATCTGAACGCCGGGGCCGCAATGCCATCCACCGCAACATTGCCTTCCACTGTCTTCGCCACCAACCACCTGGCGGCCGAGGAGCGCTTTGAGGCCTGGCGCAGCAGCATTTCAGTGATCTTCGACGTCGCACCCATGGGGCGCGAGCCGCCCGGTGACTTCCAGGCCTCGGTCACCGCCAGCCACCTGGGCGCGCTGCTGGTGGGCGACCTGCATTTTGGCCCCCAGCAATTCTCACGCGGTTCGCCGCGCGTGGCGCGCGACGGGGTCGACCACTATCTGGTGCAGTGGTACCGGAGCGGGGGTTTCGTGGGTCAACACGACGACCGTGCCGACATGGCGGTGCATGCGGGCGACATCACCGTGTTCGACCTGGGGCGCACGCAGCGCACCTATGCCCAGCCGTCACATGTGTTGTCGCTCGTCGTGCCGCGCGAGATCGCCGCCGAGTCCTTCGGCAAGCGCGACGCGAACCTGCACGGCACCGTGCTGCGCCAGGGCACCGCGCTGGGCGGGCTGCTCAGCGACTATCTGCGGTCCCTGCATCACCGCCTGCCGGACATCACGCTCGCCGAAGCGCCTGCCGTGGTGCAGGCCACTACCCAGATGCTCGCGGCCTGCCTGCGGCCCAGCCGCCATACCCTGGCCCAGGCACGCGCCGAAGTGCAGGGTGTGACGCTGGAGCGCATCCAGCGCCACATCGCGCAGAACCTGGCCACACCACTTGGGCCCGACGTGCTGTGCCACCGCTTCGGCATCTCGCGCAGCATGCTGTACCGCCTGTTCGAGCCGCTGGGCGGCGTGGCGCACTATGTGCAGCAGCGCCGCCTGCTGCGCGCCTTCCATGCCCTGGCCAGCCCGGCCAACCGGCGCCTGCGGGTGGCCGAGGTGGCCGCGCGCAACGGGTTCCTGAGCGAGGCGCATTTCAGCCGCACTTTCCGAGCGGCCTTCGGTCTCACGCCCAGCGATGTGCGGGCCATGGCCGCTGGCACATCGGTCGGAGCGGCCAGCGCCGCCGGCAATGTGGGCCCTTCGACGGCCGAGTACGCAGACTGGGTGCGCGCGCTGCAGGTTTAGGCTGCACAGCGGGCACCGTCTGGAACGGGTAGTCAAGAACGCCAAAACGCCCAGTCAAGCCGACCTGCCGGCGGCGCCTAGCATGGGCCAACGCCTGTTCACACTATTGCGCGCGACCCCATGCATTTCATTCGCCATCTGGCTGCGGCTGTGCTCGTGGCCGTGCTGTGCTGTCCGCTGCTGGCCAGCACCCTGCCTGCCGTCACCAGCGTAGCGCCCACCGAGGGCCTGACCATGGGCTGGACCCAGGTGGTCTTCACCGGCACCAACCTGGGCAGCACCTCGGCCGTGCGCTTTGACGGCGTGGACGCCACCAATCTGTTCGTGGACGGCCGCGGCACCCGCGTCACGGCCACCACGCCAGCACACGCCCGGGGCACCGTTGCGGTGGAACTGGTCACCGCCCAAGGCACGGCAGTGGCGGGCAACTTCACCTATGTGCCCCAGCCGGACATCACCAACTGGAGCCCCGGCGGAGGCTCAATGCTCGGCGGCACGGTGGTCACCATCACCGGCAGCGGGTTCACCGGTGCTTCGACAGTGTTGTTCGGGAGCCAGCCCGCCACCAGCTTCACGGTGGACAGCGACACGCAGATCACCGCTGTCGCGCCGCCCCAGGCCGCGGGCCTCACGGTGATGTTCGAGGTCGCCACGCCCATTGCCCATATGCCGCACCCCATCGGCTATTTCACCTACACCGTGCCGCCAGAACTGCGGCCCACCGTCACCAGCGTAGCGCCCACCGAGGGCCTGACCATGGGCTGGACCCAGGTGGTCTTCACCGGCACCAACCTGGGCAGCACCTCGGCCGTGCGCTTTGACGGCGTGGACGCCACCAATCTGTTCGTGGACGGCCGCGGCACCCGCGTCACGGCCACCACGCCAGCACACGCCCGGGGCACCGTTGCGGTGGAACTGGTCACCGCCCAAGGCACGGCAGTGGCGGGCAACTTCACCTATGTGCCCCAGCCGGACATCACCAACTGGAGCCCCGGCGGAGGCTCAATGCTCGGCGGCACGGTGGTCACCATCACCGGCAGCGGGTTCACCGGTGCTTCGACAGTGTTGTTCGGGAGCCAGCCCGCCACCAGCTTCACGGTGGACAGCGACACGCAGATCACCGCTGTCGCGCCGCCCCAGGCCGCGGGCCTCACGGTGATGTTCGAGGTCGCCACGCCCATTGCCCATATGCCGCACCCCATCGGCTATTTCACCTACACCGTGCCGCCAGAACTGCGGCCCACCGTCACCAGCGTAGCACCGCGCTGGAATCCCCCTGCAGGCGGGGTGCCGGTGGTGCTAACCGGCGCCAACCTCACGGGCACCACGGCGGTGCGCTTTGCCGGCCAGCCGGCCCTCTCCTTCACAGTGGACAGCGCCACGCAGGTGACCGCCATTCCTCCCCCTGCGCCGTTGCAATCGGGAGGCGTGGAGATCACGACCAGCCTCGGCACGACCCAGGGCTTTTTCCTATATGCCCTGGCGCCGGTCTTGGCCAGCGCCAGCCCTACCACTGGACCAACGACTGGCGACACCCCAGTAACGCTACGCGGCAGCGGCCTGCTGAGTACGACAGGCGTAAGCTTCGGCGGCGTGGCGGCCCGCAGTTTCAATGTGGTGGACGACACCCGCCTCGACGCGGTTACCCCTGCCCATGCCGCAGGCTCTGCCTCTGTGCAGGTGGTGGCAGAGAGCGGAACGGCAATGCTGGACGGTACGGCTTTCACCTTCACCGCGCCGGCCATCGACGGCGCCTGCGGCGCGGCGGAGGGGCTCGAGCGCGTCACCCCGCCGACGGTCGGCCTGTGCAGCGGCGGTGTGGCAGGCAGCGTGGCCGCAGCCTCGGGAGCTTTTGCCTGGACCTGCGCGGGCCAGAACGGCGGGGCCAGCTCCCGCCAGTGCAACGCGTCCTGGCCCATGTCCGGTGTCGGGGGGCTGCGCGCATCCCTCACGTTGCCCGACCCGGCCGCCAACCAGGGCTGGGGCCTGGATGCCGCAGCGTTCGATGCCACGTTGCCCGCGCCACTGCCTAGCGGCGCGAGCACGCAGCACCGGGCATTGCGCCTGGTGCTCAGCGGCGGTGGCGTTGGCTCCAGCGCCCAGTTCACGGTGCAATACAGCGAGCCCGTGGCAGCAGGTGCCGTCTACCTCAAATACGGCCCCAGCCCCCCAGGTCTGAACTGTGCCGGTGCCGCCTGCGCCCAGCCCCACTGGTATGCGCTGCCCGGCAACGCGGCGGTGTTTGCCCCCGACCGGCGCAGTGTGACGCTGACGCTGACCGACGGCGGCCTGGGCGACACCGACGCTGTGCCTGGTCGGATCACCGATCCCGGGCTGCCGGTGCTGCTGGCCGGAGCAGGTGGAGGGGTTGGACTGGTGTCCGTGCCCGTACTGGGCCCCGGGGCGGTGGCTGGATTGGCGTTGTTGTTGGTATTGCCCCTATTTGGCGGATTGGGACATCGGCTCAGTCAAAAAAAATAGCTGTCCGCAGAACCAATGTATGCGCTGCAGGCAACTGGTTGGCACTGACTGAGAGTTGCTTGGCTAGGCCAGCGGTACTGTTCCTTATCACCTTCTGACCGAGCGGCCCATCCTATCTGGCCTACCCGCAACGCCCTGCAGAACAGCAAAAACCATCGTCCTGCGCTGAAATCAGGAACCGGCGGCGCCAGCTGCCACCCCACGAGCAATACGGGCCGGGGGTGCCGCCTCACCATGCGTGCTGCCGGAACAGGCCTTTTCCCTCATAGCCACCCAAGCGCACGGGAGGGTCCGGCCGCCATGGTCACATTCATCTATCCGCGAATCACCGCCCGTGGTTCACGCACGGCGCTTTACCTTGCTCCCTCCGAGGTGCGCGCACCGGCACGGCATGTCGGCTCCCTGCGACGCAGAGCAGATCTGCCAAGTACGCCACCTGGGGTTGGCCCCTGCAAGGCATTTCCGACGTCTTCAGACCTTCATCAGGCGAGCCCAACGTCCAGGACGCAGGCAGCAACGGCAGGGCGGTTGGAACACCTGGTCAACAAAATGCAAACGCAGAGGCAAGCTGCGGTCCAAAGCGCGGCATAGGATGGGCCACGCTCCCTGTGCGGCCGTGCTTTTCGCACGGAGGCTGTGGGTGCGCCGACCTGCCCCATGTCACAAGCGCGCATCCTTTTTCTGCCCAGCCAGCGCCCGCACCTTATGGCCATCTGCACCGTGGCGCGCGCGCCCCTCAAAGGCTGGGCAAGCGCATGGGTGCTGGGTGCGGCTTTGTCCGCCAGCGCAGAAACCATGCCACCGCCCCGATCCACCCACCCCGCACAGGAGCCTCCCACAATAACTACGGTCACCCTGTCCCCACCCCGTGCACAAGCGGCGGACAGGTCCCGCCCAGGCCCAGCGGCAGGGTCCAAGCCCGCCAGCACGTCGACAACCCACAATGGGTCGCACATTCCCACCCCTATCGACAACCCCTGGGCACTCGGCATGTTGGCCGCACTTGCAGCCCGGATGCTGTGGATGGACAGGCGTTCCAAGCAAGGCCACGGCTCAGAACGCGAGCGTCAAAATCCGCGTGGGTGAATCCGAACTGTGCGTGTGGGCCTCCATAGCCGACACCGTCACGGAGTCCAACGCAGCCATGGCCCGGGCTACGGAAGGTGTTTGCCGTGCGGACGGGTGTGTTACCGCTGGATGGGTGGACATGGCAGGCTCTTTCGCGCCTTCTCGGTGCGCCAATCGGCGGGCCCGCGCCCAATGGGCGAAAATCCTGCTTTTGCTTTACCGGGCCATAGCGCACCACCGTGCCGGATTCTTCTCCCCTGTCAGCCACGGCCGCAACGCGGCCACCCGCCCTTGACTCCCACATGACCGCCCTGGAGCGCCGCTCCAGCGTCAGCCTGGCGCTGATCTTTGCGCTGCGCATGCTGGGCCTGTTCCTCGTGTTGCCCGTGTTTGCCCTGGAGGCCCGCAAGTACCCCGGGGGCGACGACCCCGCACTGGTGGGCTTGGCCATGGGCATCTACGGCCTGACGCAGGCGGTGCTGCAGCTGCCGCTGGGCATGGCATCCGACCGGTTTGGGCGCAAACGCGTGATCGTTCTGGGTCTCCTGGTGTTTGCGGCAGGCAGCCTGTTGGCCGCTTTGGCGGATTCACTGTCCGGGCTGCTGCTCGGGCGGGCGCTGCAGGGGGCGGGGGCCGTGTCGGCCGCCGTGACCGCCCTGCTGGCCGACCAGACGCGCGACGCCGTGCGCACCAAGGCCATGGCGCTGGTGGGTGGCAGCATTGGGCTGATGTTTGCCGTGGCGCTGGTGGCGGCCCCCGTGCTCACTGCTCACATCGGGCTGGCGGGGCTGTTTGGCTTGACCTGCGCACTGGCACTGGCGGGTGTGGCGGTGGTCGTATGGTGGGTACCGCCCGAGCCTGCGCAGCACCAGAACGCCCCCCGGGGCCGCCTGGCCGATGTGTGGGCCCACCCTGATCTGCTGCGTCTGAACCTGGGCGTGTTTGTGCTGCACACCGTGCAGCTGTCCATGTGGGTGGCTGTGCCCGCCATGCTGGTACAGGCAGGCCTCACCAAAGACCACCACTGGCAGGTGTATCTGCCCGCCGTCGTGCTGTCGTTTGCGGCCATGGGCGGGCTGTTTACGCTGGAGCGCGCGGGCCGCCTGCGCGCCGCCCTGCTCGGGGCCATCGCCCTGGTGCTGGTGGTGCAGGCCGGGCTGGGCCTGCTGGCGGCCAGCGGTTTGCCTGCCACGCTGTGGGTTCTGGGGCCGCTGCTGTTTGTCTTCTTCTGTGGCTTCAATGCACTGGAGGCCAGCCAGCCCAGCCTGGTGTCCCGCATGGCGCCAGCCCACCTGCGCGGCGCCGCGCTGGGCAGCTACAACACCCTACAGTCGCTGGGCCTGTTTGCGGGCGGGGCGCTGGGTGGCGCGCTGGTCAAATGGGTCGGCGCTCCAGGCCTGTTTGCCGTGACCACGGCGCTCACGGCCCTGTGGTTGGTGCTGACCTGGCCGTTGCGCCCGGTAGGACGCGGCGGGCACTGAGCCCCAGGTACGGAGGCCCCTTCGGGGGTTCCATTGCTCCTTGGTTGCGGCACAATGGCGCGTTTGGCGCCTGGAATCTTCCCCCAAATCCGGCGCTTTCATCTCTTTAAGGCATAGACAGCACCATGGCATCCGTAAACAAAGTCATCATCGTCGGCAACCTGGGCCGCGACCCTGAAATGCGCACTTTCCCCAGTGGCGACCAGGTGGCCAACGTGACGATTGCCACCACCGACAAGTGGAAAGACAAACAGTCCGGCGAAATGAAGGAAGCCACCGAGTGGCACCGCGTGGTCTTTAACGGCCGCCTCGCCGAAATCGCCGGCCAGTACCTGCGCAAGGGTTCGCAGGTGTATGTGGAAGGCAGCCTGCGCACTCGCAAGTGGACCGACCAGAGCGGCGTTGAAAAGTACAGCACCGAGATCCGCGCCGACCAGATGCAGATGTTGGGCAGCCGCCAAGGCATGGGCGGTCAGAGTGGCGGCCAGCAAGGTGGCGGCTACGACGACGGCGGTGGCTATGGTGGTGGCGACCAAGGGGGCTACGACCAGGCGCCCCGTCGTGCTGCGCCCGCGCCACGCCCCATGGCAGCCCCAGCACAACGCCCTGCGCCTGCCCCTGTGGCCCAGGCGCCCCGCGCCGCATCGGGCTTCGACGACATGGATGACGATATTCCGTTCTGATCGCCGATCCGATTCGGCGCGTCACGATTTCTCGGCGCGGGCAGGCACCCAGGGTGTTCTGAGCCTGCTCCTGACAGGGGCCCTCTACGGGGCCCTGCTCTTTTTGGGGTCGCCCCCCAATCGCCCCCGTCGCCCCCTGACGGCATGGGCGGCAAGCAGCAGAACGCGACCCGCTTGCCGAGCACCGGTTACACCAGGACCACGCAATCCGCCAAGCACACTGGTGGCAGCACTGCGGCATCCACGCGACACACTACATTTTGAAACCTGAACGCCACTGCAGTCACAGATCATCCCACTGCGTTTCATCGATTGCATCTTGCAACGAAGCGCCGTCCGCCTCAGAGCCCCTCGATGGGCCAGCGGCCAGAACACAGCAACAACGAGGGAGGGAGTTTCGTGCCAGGTTTCGTCCGAAAAATACTGATATTCACCACGGGCTATGCGTGGCTGCTGCTGATCGCGGGCCCGGGACTCATCGGCATGTCGGCGTGGAGCCACTGGAAAGCCGAAGGCGACCATGCCTACAAACCACGCGAGCAACTGGAGGCCCTGTCAGGCACAGTCACCAGCGCAGCCGAGATCACCGTCAAACGCAAGCGCCGGGCCACGCAGAAGTACTACGAAGTCACAGTCACCCCGGAGGCAGGTGGCGCTGAGCGCAAGCTGCGCATCGACCACAGCACACCCTCCACGCTGGTGGGCAACCTCATCGACGAAAAGATCTCGGCGCTGTTTGACGGCGATGACAGCAACATCACCTACGAAGTTGTTACCAATGGTCAACCCGTCATCGCGTACGAAACCACCCGCCAGCGGCTGCTTGCGGAAGCTCAGTCCAGTGCGCAATCGCTCAGCGGGGCTGGCATGTGGATCTTGGCGATCCTGCTGACGCTGGCGGGCGCCGGCGGGGCCTGGGTAAATCGCACCCTGCGCCGCACGGACGACACGCTCCAGGCCGCTGCAGCCTGAAACGCGGCACTGATTCATAAAAAGAGAGAGGGAGGGGCAGCGCCCGGGGTGCGCTCCTCCCGCAGTGGGCGTGGGTCATTGCGCTCATCTCTGCGCTGAAAGACTGACATCACTGCGCATACGCGGTGACCCCAACGGCAGCCCGGCTCGCCCCATTGTGGAGAACAACCAAGTGTTCTCGCCCACAGGCCGCCACATGCGCCTTCCAGTCCTTCCGCTTTCTGTTCGCCCCTGCACAGTCAGCGCAGACGGAGCGGGCTTACTTCTTGCGATCAAAAGAAAGACAGCTGGTTAGTCGAGCACCCAATAAGGCAGATAAACGAGGAATAAGCCCCTGATAGCCGCAAGGACGCGACCTTTACAGCCATTGCGGGACCTTCCGTGCAAGTACGAGCGACAGATCGCCCCTTGACGAGCATCATGAGTTTCTGCCCGTTGTTTTATTTTGTAATAGTTTTTATCTATTGAATTGCAGGGACAATCACGGTTTGCGAACTCGGAATCAAACCCTGCGGCGGCTGTGGACGCCAAGGATTTGGACGCAGCGACGGGACAAGTCGCCGCACGAGCCACGGACCTCTTCTGAAAAAAAGCACGCCGGTTGAATCTGTTGCGCTCAAAAGCCCGTACAACCCATTCTTCTCTCTCCATGTGGTTTTCTTATGCAGGCTGACAAGCATCCGGGAACGCTCTTTCCAGCGTTCTTGCACACACACGCCCGGCGCTTAGAGCTGGCGATTTGGTGTCTGTCCGCGGTTGTATTTGTCTATCTGTCTCTGATTCCAACGACACAGCATGCACAGGTGCTGATTTCTGCAGCGCTACTCACGGTCCTGGGCGGTTGCTACTTGCTTGGCCGACGTGCGCAAGACCCCCGGCGGCGGCGTCTCGCGCGGTTGACCATCATCATGCTGTGCACCTTTCTGTCATTGCGTTACATGCATTGGCGCGCGACCGATTCGTTACCTCTGCAGTTCGGGCTCCTCTCCATGGTGTGCGGGCTGCTGCTCTTCGCAGCTGAAGGCTATGGTTTTGTAAACATGCTGTTCGGCTTTTTCATCAACAGCGAACCATTTGCTCGTCATTCGATACCGTTGCCCGACGATGAGGATGTTTTGCCCCATGTAGACATCTACATACCTACTTACAACGAAGATCCGGACATTCTCCGACCCACGGTCATTGCGGCCACGCAGATGCACTACCCGCGCCACAAGCTGCATGTGTATGTTCTGGACGATGGCGGAACAGCACAAAAACTCAACGACGAGAACCCCGCCAAAGCCGCTGCCGCGCATGAGCGGGCGCAAGAGCTCCAATTGATTGCGCGCCAGTTCGGTGCGGGCTACCTCACCCGCGAGCGCAACCTGCATGCGAAGGCTGGCAATATCAACAGCGCGTTGTCCAGCACACAGGGCGAGTTGCTGCTCATTCTGGATTGCGATCACATTCCAGCGGCGGACTTTCTGCAGCGCACCGTGGGGTTCTTTCTGGCGGATCCCCAGCTTTTTGTGCTGCAAACACCCCACAACTTCGTCAGCCCAGACCCCGTGGAGCGGAACCTGGACACCTTCGAGAACTCGCCGGCCGAAAACGAGTTGTTCTATGACGTGATGCAGCCGGGCCTGGATTTTTGGGGCACGTCTTTCTTCTGCGGCTCGGCTGCGGTGCTACGGCGCAGTGTGATTGACAAGCTCGGCGGAGTGTCGGGTCAGACCATCACCGAAGATGCAGAGACCACCCTCGATGCACTTTCCCTCGGATACAAGTCTGCTTATTACAACCGCCCCATGGTGTCGGGACTGCAACCGGAGACCTACTCAGGCTTCATCGTGCAACGCGTCCGCTGGGGCCAAGGCATGCTCCAGATCTTTCTGCTGAAAAACCCCTGGAAGCAGCCTCACCTGACCTTCACGCAGCGCCTTCTCTATACCAACTTTGCCTTCTACTGGGGCTTTGCAGGGGCCCGGGTGATCATGCTGCTCGCCCCTCCGGCGTACCTGATGTTCGGCATCAACCTGTGTGACACCACCGCGCCGCAGCTGCTGGCCTATTCCGTACCGGCTTTGATCGCATCGCTGGTTTCCACCCAGTTTTTTTACGGTCGGGTGCGCTGGCCCTTCATGTCGCAGCTGTACGAAATCGTCCAATCGGTCTACGTGCTGCAGGGTCTCGCGGAGGTGATACGCAAACCGCGCTCCCCGTCGTTCAAGGTGACGCCCAAGGGCGAAGTGCTCAACCAGAACTTCATCTCCTCGCTGGCCTGGCCGTTCTACGTGTTGCTGATCCTGACCATCCTGGGCGTGGGGTTCGGGGTGCTGCGCATATCGAGTGAGCCCTGGAACGTCGGCGCCATCAGCTTTGTGTTGTTCTGGGCCGTCCTGGACACGGTGCTGTTGCTCGGGGTCCTGGGGATCACGTTCGAGCGCCGCCAGTTGCGATCAGAACCAAGGCTGCGCCATGAGGAACCCATCACGGCGCACATCGCCGGGCAGACGTTCGAAGGAACCACCACCAATGCGTCCGCGTCTGGCCTCGCCGTAAAGCTGCGATATCCACCCGGTAAGACCACGCCCGACATCCAGCCAGGCAGCCCGATCGAGATCACCCTGCATGGCCGGCCCGGTCGCCTGCAGGGCCACCTGCAATCCTTCAGGCACATCAACAGCCAGGAGTTCAGCCTTGGGCTCAAATACAGCCACGGCAGGCAAGCCCAGGAGCGTCTTGCCATCGATCTGGCCTTTGGCTCCAGCGATACGCTGGTACAGAACAACCAGCGCCGGCACGCAGGACGGAGCGTGCTGGGCGGCTTGTTGGCCGTTATCCGCTTCGCCCTCACCCAAGGGTTGGGCCATCTGATCTTCCTGGTGCAGCAGCAAGCCCATCGCACGCTTGCCGCAGCGCGCATTCTGCTTTCTCCCAAAAACTCTTCATGATGCATCTCGCCGCGCCCATGCTCCATCCCCGCCACGCCTTCGGGGCGACCCGGTTTGCCGTTCTGCTGCCCTTGGTGCTGGCGCCGCTGACCGCCACGGCAGACACCAAGCGCCCGGGTGAGCCCAGGGCGGAAGCCCCACAACAGCGCACCGATGGCAAAGAATTCACGATCCCGCTGTCGCGGCTGAAGGGGGAAGACAGACCCTACCGCCTAGCGGGCGTGGCCTCCAGCATGAAGCTGTCGCTCCCCCTGCCGGCGCTCGTGCAGGCACAAGACGTGCGACTCGAACTCTCAGGCACGGCCTCGCGTTCATTGACGGCCTCGTCACAACTGGAAATCGCAGTCAACGGCCGTGTGGTCCGGCAGTTGGGACTGAGTGGCAGTGAAGAGAACTTCCGTCACTCCATCAGTCTCCCGCTGAGCGCTCTGCGCGAGGGCTTCAACGAAGTGCAAATCAGTGTTGCACAGCACTACGCCAGCACCTGTGAATACCCGATGGCCTCCCAACTGTGGACGGACATCCACCTGCGGGAATCACAGTTCGTCGTATCGGCCACCCTCAAGGCCTTGCCAGCAAGGCTCGACAGGCTCGATGCCTTGTTTGACAAGGCGGTGTTTGCCGATCCCGCCCCCGTCGCCATCCTCACGGCCAAGGCGCCGGAAGGCGCGGTGCTCAGCGCTGCAGGACTCGTCGCCCAGGGGGTCGGACACCGCTATGACTACGTGCCCGTCCGCATTTCCAGCGCACGATTTCCGGCGACACCGGCCGAGCTGGGCACCGCTTTGCCACCCCAAGCCCGGGCGGCCGTGGTACTGGGCACCTTCGACAACCTCGGTGCCTATCTCCAGGGGCTGGGGGCGCCCACGGACTCCGGACCGGTGGTCGCCGTACGTACCTTGCCAGAGGACCCCACTCGCTTTGTCGTGATCCTCGCGGCAGCCACCGAAGCAGAACTCCCGACGGCAGCCACGGCCTTTGCCATGCAGCGCATGCCCTGGCCGGGAAAGGCGTGGGTCGCAGTGCGTGATCTCAAGCTGCCATCACCAAAGGATCTGCGCGAGGCAGCTGACGCCCAGGACGCATCAACCCATGCGCAGCCGCTGAGCGCCCTGGGGTACGCCACCACCACTTACAGCGGCCTGCCCACCGGCAACGCAAGCCTCCGTTTCTGGAACTCCAATTGGCAAGGGCGCATGCAGGTGCGACTGCACCTTGCCTACGGTAGCGGCATGTCGGCACAGTCGGCCCTCAATGTGGTCGCCAATGGGGTCATGCATGGCTCCATACCGCTGAATAATCCGGCAGGCGGCGTGTACACCAACTACGCCGTGAGCCTTCCCACCGGGTCATTGCGCATGGGTTGGAACACCCTGGAGCTGCAGCCTGTGCTGGTGCCCCAATCCAATGGCGGGGAATGCAAGCCATTCTTCCTGGGCAATCTCGCCACCACGATCTATGACGACAGCACGGTGCAGAACTTCGGGGGCAGCCCGCTTCTGCGTCCCGACCTGGGGCTGATCGCCCGCGACGGGCGCGGCTCTCCGATTCCGCCTCTGGGTGACGGCATGGCGGTGCAGCTGACCGATGCACAGGACCCGACTGTGGGGGCCGGCCTCACGCTAATGGCCAAGCTGGTCCAGGTGCTGCGAACCCCCCTGTTGCGCACCTCTTTCCAGGTCGGCCAGGACGAGAAAGCCACCAACCGCCTCTGGGTCGGGGCCATGGAACGCCTGCCCGAGAACGTACGAGAGCGGGCAGGACTGAACACCGCCAGCAGCCTCTTGCTGAATGTGCCCCTGATGCAATCCGTCAGAGTCCCGGTGATCGAAGGCAATGACACCCTGATGCAGCTGCGCGAACTCATCGAGGGCTCGGCAGCACGCCCCCTGGTGCTGGGTGCCGCCGTAGCGATCAACGATGCCCCCACACAACACGCCATTGCCACCACCGTGTTTGATGGCAACCAGCCCCTGACGGTGTTCACCGCGGCCAACCCCGAAGAACTGCAGGCAGCCCTGCATGATGTGGTGGGGTATGGCCCATGGGGCCAACTGCGCGGTGGCATGGCGTTCTGGCGGCCGGGTGAACCCGTGAAGACGGTGATTTCAGAGGACACACCCTTCAGCGCCTACGCCTTGCGCGGCAGCATCGGGCTGTGGGTTTCGCAGTACCCCTGGTGGTCGCTGGGCATTGTGCTGGCCCTGATCGCCTCGCTGGTCGGACTCACGCGCACGGTGCTGGCCCGCTATCGGCAGCGCAATCTGCCAGTACAAACCCAGCGTGCATCCGGGAGCAAGGCATGAGCCACCACCTGCATCGGTATCTCCTGTTGATCGGGCTGTCCTGTGCGGGCCCCTTGGCATCGGCACAAGACGCTGCGAAAAAGCTCTACATCGGGGGCAGCCAGGGGTCTTCAGCAGGTACCTACACCTATGCCGGGCAGATCGTCCCCCTCGAGGGCGCGCAGGTGGGCCAAGGCTGGTTCCAGAAAACCGTGGCGAGCTGGCTGACCTACCAATACGACACCACGGTGGCGGGAGTGCCTATCGAGGCGAAAGCCGGTGCTGCGGGCATTGAGAGCGGCTGGGGGTACGCCTGGGACACCGAGCGCTTCAAAGGCGACGTGTCGCTCTCTCTGGGCCTGCGCAATACCCACCTGCGCCCGGCCGCAGTCCGGGCAGACGGTCAACACGGCACCCGCGTCACCCTGACACCACAAGTCGCCGCGCGCTATCTACTCACCCCCCGGTGGGACGCCGACGTTCTCGCGTCGTACAGTGCAGGCACCCAAAGCAGCTTTACCCGAGCGCGCATGGGCGTTCGACCCGGCGACACCGAATGGCGCCTGGGGCTCGAGGCCACGCTGTCCGAGGGCAAGGACTACCGCACCCGGCAAACGGGGGTGTTCGCGGGTCGCAGCATGGGATCTGGCTGGTTTCTGGAAGTCAATGCCGGCCAGGCACGGCCCAAGGATGGCAAAAGCACGCCATACGTCGGACTGTCTGCATCGCTCGTGCGATAGGCTGGCGCGTTTACCGCCAGGGGGTCTGCAGCGCACCCTCAGCGCTGAATCGATAGCGACCCTCCAGAGCCCCTTGCGCGAACAACGCCAGCACTTGGTCATAGTAGGTCGGAGGGTTTCCCAGTAACCCCGTCGCAAAGCGCGAGGCAGGGCAGCCAAGGGAGGGACGGGCGGCTGGTGCGGCCTGCCGCGTTGAACGCACCACAAGCGCCTGCTGTGCCTGGAGCAGCGCCGTCGCCCCGTACGCCTTCAAGTACGGCAGAAGTGCGGCAGAAAAGCCGGGCGGCGCCACTCCGAAGCCAGAGCCGTCGTCCGTGCGAACCTTCTGCGGCGGCTGGGCATTGCCAGCAGCGAGCCAGTCCCGCATCCCCCGCAGCCCTTTCAACAGTTCAGGGCGGGCAGGGTCGGCCCCATGCACCAAACCCGCCCACAGATACGCACGAATCGCGTCATAGCTGCCCAATGCCGGACTGGCGGCAGTGGCATGCCAGCCTCGGTGCTCACTGTATTCGACCCAATCGGGCACGAAGCCATGGGGTGTCATGGCACGCAGCATGGTGAGCGTGTTGGTGGTGATCTCAGCCCAGGGGCCTTCGCCACGCAGCGCGGCCAAATAGCGCAACTGGTGGATCGGCAGATAGCTCGGATTGAAACGCCAGCGGGCTGTGTCTGTCTGAAAGCCCTGGGGGGCGGGAAGCAGCATCCAGCCCAGGCCCGGCAGCCGCACCAGCTCCGAGGCTTCAATGCGCGCCAGCAACGAGTGCCCCAACTGGCCGTAACTCGGCATGTTCCACAAGCGGGCTGCCTCCAGCAAGGTGTAGACAAGCCACAGGTCTGCGTCCGACGCAGGGTTGGCATCCACCAGCATCCACTCGCCACTGTCGTGCCGCCCCCAGCGCCATCCCGGGAGACGCGCTGTCAGGTCCCCCGCCGCCAGATGGCGCTCTGTCCAGCGCAGCAGCGTGTCAAAACGGCCTCGCTCATTGGCCACCAGACTGAAAAACAAGGCATAAGCCTGCCCTTCGGAGGTGGTGTAGCGCGTCTGGTGCTGGTCATCAATCACACGCCCATCGTCTTGCACAAAACGCGCCAGAAAGGCATCCCACAAAGGCCACGCGGGACACCGGGGCGCAGGCTCATGCAGGGGCGGCGGCGCAGCCGCAACCACCACCGGCCAGGCCAGACATCCGGCGGCCAGGCGACGGCGCCGAAGGTCCACCAGGGGCCGGCCCGGGGGCACCTTCAGCGGAGACTCCCCACAGGTCCCAGCGTCGGCAGGCACCTGGGGAGTCTCTGGCATCACACCACGCTCGCAATCACACCGCCACCCAGGCACACGTCGCCGTCGTACAGCACTGCGCTCTGCCCCGGCGTCACGGCCCACTGGGCTTCGGGGAACTGAAGCCCAAAACCGTCCGGCGCGGCCTCCAGCGTGCAAGCGGCATCCTGCTGGCGGTAGCGCGTCTTGGCGGCATAGGCGCCGGGTGTGGGCGTATGACCGGCGCACCAGCTCACGTCCTGCGCCACCAGACGGTGTGACAGCAGCCACGGGTGGTCGTGCCCCTGCACCACGCGCAGCGTGTTTTTTTCCAGGTCCTTGCGCGCCACGAACCAGGGCTCGTGCGCACCGCCACCCCGCTGTGCGCCCTTTTCTTTCACTCCGCCAATGCCCAGCCCCTGGCGCTGGCCCAGCGTGTAGAAACTCAGGCCCACGTGCTGGCCCAGCTTGCGTCCCCGGTCATCCAGAATGGGGCCGGGCGCATGGCTGATGTAGCGGTTGAGAAATTCACGGAACGGCCGCTCACCGATGAAGCAGATACCGGTGGAGTCCTTCTTCTTGGCGTTGGGCAGGCCAATTTCCTCGGCTATGCGGCGCACCTCGGTCTTGTGCAGCTCGCCCACGGGGAACAGCGTCTTGGACAGCTGGGCCTGGTTCAGGCGGTGCAGAAAGTAGCTCTGGTCCTTGCTCGGGTCCAGTCCCTTGAGCAGCTCGAACAGGCCAGATGTGGCGTTCTGGCGCACGCGGGCGTAATGCCCGGTGGCGATCTTCTCCGCCCCCAGCCGCATGGCGTGGTCCAGAAAAGCCTTGAACTTGATCTCTGCGTTGCACAGCACATCGGGGTTGGGTGTGCGGCCCGCCTGGTACTCGCGCAGGAACTCCGCGAACACGCGGTCCTTGTAGTCGGCCGCGAAGTTCACATGCTCGATCTCGATGCCGATCACGTCGGCCACCGCGGCTGCGTCCACGAAGTCGATGTTGGACGAGCAGTATTCGCTGTCGTCGTCATCTTCCCAGTTTTTCATGAAGATGCCGACGACCTCGTGGCCCTGCTGTTTGAGCAGGTAGGCGGTCACGGCCGAGTCCACCCCGCCGGACAGGCCAACAACGACCCTGTGTTTGTTCATCCCCCGATTATCCCCGGCGCATTGCTACCACCCTCGTTGCGCCCGGAATACCCGCCGTGGAGCGGCGGGAAGGGATGTCCACGCACCCAACCGCTATCGCACCACCATCGACGTGAAGGGCCACACGTAGGCCTGCAGAGTGACCAGCAGCCCGACCAGGCACGCCAGCGCGATCGAATGGAAGAAGACGAAGCGCAGGATGTCCCCTTCGTGGTTGAACCAGCGGGTGGCGGTGGAGGCCACGACGATCGACTGCGCATCGATCATCTTGCCCATCACGCCGCCCGAGCTGTTGGCCGCGCCCATGAGATTGGGCGAAAGACCCAGCTGCTCGGCAGCCACCTTCTGCATGCCTCCAAACAGCACGTTGGAGGCCGTGTCGGACCCGGTCAACGCCACACCCAGCCACCCCATCAGGGTGCCGAAGAAGGGATACAGCACACCGGTGTTCGCGAATGCCAGTCCGAGGGTAGTGTCCGTGCCCGAGTAGCGGGTGAGCGTGCCCAGCGCCAGCATCAACACGATGGTGAGCAGCGAATAGCGCACCAGCCAGACGGTACGGAAGAACGTGCCGACGATGGCCACAGGGCTGTAGCGCATCAGCAGGGCACTGATCAGTGCAGACAGCAAGATGCCCGTGCCGGTGGCCGACAGCAGGTTCAGCGTGTAGACCGCGCCTTCCTTGGTGGGTTTGGGCACCACGGGAGGCATCTTCTCAATGAGGTTGTGCAGCCCGTCCATCGGGAAAGCCGGGGCGAAGATGCCGTTGAGCGCTGCCTTGACCGATGGCAGCCCCCAGACAAACACACACACCGACAGAATCAGCCAAGGCATCCAGGCGTTGATCAGCTGGGCGCGCGAGTAGCGAACCACCGGCTGTGCAGGCTTGGCTTCGGCAGCGCTCGGGTCGTGGCCCCGCATCGAAGGCGAGGTCCAGATCTTCTTGGGCTGCCACACGCGCAGGAACGCGATCAGACTCGCCATGGAGATGATGGCCGCAATGATGTCCACCAGCTCGGGGCCGATGTAGTTGGAGACCAGGAATTGCGGAATGGCAAACGACACACCAGCCACCAGAATGGCAGGCCAGATCTCCCACATGGCCTTGCGGCCGGCAAATGCCCAGATCAGCCAGAACGGCACCAGCACCGAGAAGAAGGGCAACTGGCGGCCGATCATGGCCGTCACTTCCATCAGGTCGTAGCCATGGACCTTGGCCAGCGTGATCACTGGCGTGCCCAGGGCACCGAACGCCACGGGGGCCGTATTGGCAATCAACGACAGACCCGAGGCAGCCAGCGGCGAAAAGCCCAGCCCGATCAGGATCGCGGCAGTGACCGCCACGGGCGTGCCGAAACCAGCGGCGCCCTCAAAGAACGCACCAAAGCAAAACGCAATCAGCAACAGCTGGATGCGGCGGTCTTCCGTGATGTTGGACAGCGAGTCCTGCAGCACCTTGAAGCTGCCGTTCTGCTCCGTGAGCTGGTGCAGAAAGATGATGTTCAGCACGATCCAGCCGATCGGCAGCAGCCCCGTGAAGCCGCCATACAAAGCGGCGCGACCGGCCATGTCGGCAGGCATGCCATAGGCAAATATGGCCACCACCAGCGCCGCGACGAGCCCCATGCCCGCAGCAATGTGGGCTTTGATGTGAAAGAACCCCAGGGCGGCCAGCATGATGATCACCGGGATCGCAGCCAGTGCGGTGGACACAACCATATTGCCCGCCGGGTTGTAGATTTGTTGCCAGATCATGGCCTGTCTCCGTTCGGAAAGGGTTGAAGTGAAAAGATGCGGGCGCAGCATTCGCCTGTGCCAGCTCGCCGGCGGATTCTTCGGGAAAGCGCTTGGGGCGCTCTTGAAATGCAGTCCACCGGCGGTGCAAATAATTTCAAGTCCCCAGCCGCCACAGGGAATTGGCAGGGCCCCGGGGCACGGACTGCGTGTTTACCCGGAGCAACGGCGTCAGCCTGCTGAAAGTGCTGCGTTGCGCGCGCCGCACGCAGTCGCCAACGAGTCAGGTGCGAGTGGCGGCACCGGTGTATTTGCGTTCCCGGGAGCAACGGACACGCCGGAGTACAGTGCCGCATGACAAAAAGGGCGCCATGGAACTGAGACAACTGCGCTATTTCGTGCGTGTGGTGGAGCAAGGCTCCATGAGCCGCGCTGCGCTCGACCTGGACGTGGTGCAGTCCGCGCTCAGCCAGCAGATCACCCGGCTGGAGAGCGAGCTGGCCACGCGCCTGCTGCAGCGCACGCCGCGCGGCGTCACGCCGACCGAGGCGGGGCTGGCGTTCTTTCGCGAGGCGCAGCTCACCCTGCGCCATGCCGACCAGGCCGTGCGTGCGGCGCAGCAGGCGCGCCTGTCGGGCACCGTCACCGTAGGGCTGGCGCCCACCACCTCGGGCGTGCTGGGCCTGCCGCTGATGCAGGCCATGCGCACACGCTACCCCGACGTGCGGCTGCACATGGTGGAGAGCATGTCGGGCCACCTCACGGCCATGCTGCATGCGCGCGAGCTGGACCTGGCCGTGCTGTTCGACACCCGCCTGCACCAGGCGCAGCAGGCCACCGGAGCGCGCCGCTGGGACATGGCGCCGCTGCTGGAGGAGGACCTGTTCCTCATCTGCGCCCGTGACCGAGGGGAGGGCACCGGCAACGCCCGTGGCCGGCAGCTGCCCGAAACCATCACCGTCGCCGAGCTGGTGCAAGAGCCGCTGATCCTGCCCACCGGCCCACACGGCCTGCGCAGCACGCTGGACACCGCCTTTGCCCGCGATCGCGTGGCGCCGCATGTGGTGCTGGAGGTGGACTCGCTCGCCATGGTGATGGCCGCCGTGGACGCGGGCCTGGGCTCCACCGTACAGCCCTGGGCCGCCATGGGCCGCTACCCCGATGCGGCCGAGCGCTTCCAGTGCGCGCGCCTCACCGACGCGCCCGCGCGCCGCGTCAACCTGCTGTGCAGCCTGCCCGACGAAGAGCTCTCGCCCGCCGCGCTGGCCGCGCGTGTGGTGCTGACGGACTGCGTGCGTGAACTTGTCACTACCGGTCAGTGGTTTGGCACGACGTGGATCGGTGGGCAGGACGCCAGCGCCTGAGTGGCCACCCCGCAGCCATCACGATCCGTGATACCCCCATGACCTGAACCCGCTGCACAGCGGGCCTGCGTCTCCCTACAGTCGCCATCACCCCGATGAACGACACGGCGACCACGCCAGGAGACACCCCATGGGCCCCACACCCCTTTCTTCATTCCCCCGCTCACAGCACACCGCCGGGAGCCACCGGCCATGAGCGGCGATGCTGTGGTCGATGTGCTGGTCATCGGCGGCGGCAATGCCGCGCTGTGCGCCGCGCTGATGGCGCGCGAGGCCGGCGCCAGCGTGCTGCTGCTCGAATCCGCCCCGCGCGCCTGGCGCGGCGGCAATTCGGCCCACACGCGCAACCTGCGCTGCATGCACGATGCGCCGCAGGACGTGCTGGTCGATGCCTACCCCGAAGAAGAGTTCTGGCAAGACCTACTCAAGGTGACAGGCGGCCTCACCAACGAACACCTGGCGCGCCTGGTGATCCGCGAGTCGAGCACCTGCCGGCCCTGGATGCGCCGCCACGGCGTGCACTTTCAGCCCGCGCTGGCGGGCACGCTGCATGTGGCACGCACCAACGCGTTCTTCATGGGTGGCGGCAAGGCGCTGGTCAATGCGTACTACCGCAGCGCAGAGCAACTGGGCGCGCAGGTCCGCTACGAGGCGCCTGTGGAGCGCATCGAGATGGACGGCCGCCGCTTCGTCGCCGCCCACCTGGCGAGCGGCGAGCGCATTGCCGCCAAAAGCTGCGTTCTGGCCGCGGGCGGTTTTGAATCGAACCGCGAGTGGCTGCGCGAAGCCTGGGGCCAGAACGAGCGCGGCGAGTGGCCGGCCGACAACTTCCTGATCCGCGGCACGGCCTACAACAAGGGCGTGCTGCTCAAGCACCTGCTCGACGACCACGGTGCCGACCGCATTGGCGACCCCACGCAGGCCCACATGGTGGCCATCGACGCGCGCGCGCCGCTGTACGACGGCGGCATCTGCACGCGCATCGACTGCGTGTCGCTGGGCGTGGTGGTCAACCGCAACGGCGAGCGTTTTTATGACGAGGGCGAGGACTTCTGGCCCAAGCGCTACGCCATCTGGGGCCGCCTGGTGGCGCAGCAGCCGGGGCAGATCGGCTACTCCATCATCGACAGCAAGGCCATCGGCCGCTTCATGCCGCCCGTGTTCCCGGGCGTCAAGGCTGACACGTTGCCCGAGCTGGCGCAAAAGCTCGGCCTGCCCGTGGACACGTTCACGCACACGCTCGATGCCTACAACGCCGCCTGCCGTGTGGGCCAGTTTGACCACACCACGCTGGACGACTGCCACACCGAAGGCGTCGCACCCGCCAAGACGCACTGGGCCCGGCCCATCGACACCGGGCCGTTCTACGGCTACGCGCTCAAGCCCGGCGTCACCTTCACCTACCTGGGCCTGCACACCGACGACACGGCTGCGGTGCGCTTCAACAACCAGCCCAGCCCCAACCTGTTCGTGGCTGGCGAAATGATGGCCGGCAACGTGCTGGGCAAGGGCTACACGGCCGGCGTGGGCATGAGCATCGGCACCGCGTTTGGCCGCATTGCGGGCACGCAGGCGGCTTTGGCCTCCAAACGGCCGGTAGCGCTAGTCGAACATGCCCCAAACGCTACAAAACAAGGAGCAAACCATGCAAACGCTTGAGGCCCTGACGCGCGACGCCCGGGCGCTGGCGAACGGCGACATCGTGCTGTCTGCACCCGAAACCGAAGTGGCGCGCCAGCTGCAGATCTGCAACGCCTGCCGCTACTGTGAAGGCTTTTGCGCCGTGTTCCCGGCCATGACGCGGCGGTTGGAGTTCGGCAAGGCCGACATACACTTCATTGCCAGCCTGTGCCACAACTGCGGCGCCTGCCTGCACGCCTGCCAGTACGCGCCGCCGCACGAGTTTGCGGTGAACATTCCGCAGGCCATGGCCCAGGTGCGCGGGCAGACCTACGCCGACTACGCCTGGCCGCCTGCGCTGGGCCAGCTGTACCAGCGCAACGGCCTGACCCTGGCGCTGGCGCTGGTGGCGGGGCTCACGCTGTTCCTGTTGCTGGCCGTGGCGCTGCACGGTCAAGGCATCGCCGCGCTGTGGCAGCCCCCTGTGGGCGGCTTCTATGGCATCTTCCCGCACAACCTGCTGGTGGGCTTGTTCGCACCCGTGTTCCTGTTTGCCGTGCTGGCCATGGGCCTGGGCGTGCGCCGCTTCTGGCGCGATATCACGCCCGCCACCAGCGGCGCGCCGCTGAGCGCCCCCGCCACCGCCGAGGCCACCGATGCCGTGCTGCGCCTCAAATACCTGGACGGCGGCCACGGCGACGGCTGCCACAACGAGGACGACGCCTACACCCTGTCGCGCAGGCGCATGCACCACCTCACGTTCTACGGCTTCATGCTCTGCTTTGCGGCCACCAGCGTGGCCACGCTGTACCACTACCTGCTGGGCGCGCCCGCACCGTACGACCTGCCCAGCCTGCCCAAGCTGCTGGGCGGTGTGGGCGGCATCAGCCTGGCGATGGGCACAGCAGGCCTGTGGCGGCTGAACCTGCGCCGCCATCCGCAACACGGCGACGCCGCGCAAAAGCCCATGGACCGCGCCTTCATCGCTCTGCTGTTCCTCACCGCCACCAGCGGCCTGGCCTTGTGGGCCGCGCGCGGCACCGCCGCCTTGCCACTGCTGCTGTGCCTGCACCTGGGCGCCGTGATGGCACTGTTTGCCACCATGCCCTACGGCAAGTTTGCGCACGGCATCTTCCGCACCGCATCGCTGCTGCGCCATGCGGTGGAGAAGCGCCAGCCCAACCCCATCGGCCTCGGTTCCGACTGATCCCCGCACCCCACCACCCACGATGAAGGAGACCCCATGAAAAAACGCACCCTCTTGATGAGCGCGCTGGCACTCGCCACCGCTGCCGCGACACTGTCTGGCGCAGCCCACGCGCAGGATTTCCCGCCCAAGAAGCCCGTCACGCTGGTCGTGGGCTTTGCCGCAGGCGGCGCGGCCGATGCGGCGGCGCGGCTCATCGCCAAGAAGCTGGGCGAGAACATTGGCCAGTCGGTGGTGGTGGACAACAAGGGCGGCGCGGGCGGCAACATCGCCCACCAGTTTGTGGCCAATGCGCCCGCCGATGGCTCGGTGCTGCTGCTCGGGTCGGTGGGGCCGCTGACGATTGCGCCGCACCTGATGAAGGTGAACTACGACCCCTTCAAGGACCTGGCCGCCGTGTCGGGCGGCGTGAACTTTCCGAACGTGCTAGTGGTGCACAAGGGCGCGGGCGTGAAGACGCTGGCCGAGTTTGTGCAGCTGTCCAAGAAGAAGCCCGGCAGCGTGGACTTTGCGTCCACCGGCGCGGGCTCTGCATCGCACCTGGCGGGCGAGCTGTTCAACCAGCGCGCGGGCATCGACATGACCCACGTGCCCTACAAGGGCGGCGCCCCGGCGTTGCAGGACTTGCTGGGCGAGCGCGTGACCTCGTACTTTGCGGCACCGCCCACCGCGCTGCCGCACATCGAGGCCGGCAAGCTCATCCCCCTGGCCACCACCGGGCTCACGCGGCCCTCTTACATGCCCAACATCCCTACCGTGGCCGAGGCGGGCTACCCGGGGTTTGAAGCGCTCAACTGGTACGCCTTTGTGGCCCCCGGCAAGACGCCTGCACCGCTGCTGGACCGCTGGAACCAGGAGATCGTGAAGGTGCTGAACGATCCGGGCGTGAAGGAGGCACTGAACAAGCACGGCCTCACGCCCCAGCCCACCACACGCGCCGAGCTGACGGCCTTCATGAAGAAGGAATCGACCCAGTGGGCCACCATCATCAAGGAACGCAAGCTGACGGCAGACTGAGGCCACAAGACCTCGCGTCGCCCCGCCCGCGCAGAGCTATTGCGCAGCGGGCTCGGTGACCGAAATATCGGTGTGCACCAGCGTCAGCGGAAAACGCTGGCCCGCCAGGTAGTCCTCCAGGCAGCGCAGCAGCAGCGGGCTGCGGTGCCGTTCAGGGCAGGCGCGGATCTCGTCGGCCGTGAGCCACAGCGTGCGCACGATGCCGGTGTCGAGCGTGCGCCAGTCATGGTGCGTGCCCAGCTTGCCCGCGAACGCAAAACGCAGGTAGGTGGTGTCGTCGCCCGTGCGCGTCTTGGTGAAGCGGTTGAGGTACACGCCGATCAGCGCCGTGGGCTCAAAGTCGTGGGCGGTCTCTTCCAGCACCTCGCGCGCGCAGGCCTGGATGGGCGACTCGCCCGGGTCCAGGTGACCGGCAGGGTTGTTGAGCTTGAGGCCGTCAGTGGTTTCTTCCTCGACCAGCAGAAAGCGGCCATCGCGCTCGATGAGGGCGGCCACGGTGACGTTGGGTTTCCAGCGATGGGGCATGGCGGGCATTATGACGAGGGCAGGTGACAGTGGGCCTACACAAGCTGCAGCGCTCGCGCCATGTATACGGCGCCGTCGCCGTAGCTGGCCAGGCGGGCCTGCTGGGTGGCGTCCTGCAAGGGGTGCAGCGCATAGCCCTGCCGCTGCCAGTAGGCCTGCGAGCCCTGCACCGAGACCAGCGCACTGTGCCGCAGCCCTTCTGCGCAGGCCTGCGCCCACAGGGGCTGCAGCAGCGCGTGGGCCAGACCTTGCCCTGCATGGGCAGGCAGCACGGCCATGTCGTGCAGGTACAGCGTGTCAGGCTGGACGGTGGCTTCAAAGTCGCCATGCAGCGGGGTGACCTTGCCACGCACGCTGCGGTAGGCCGCGAGGTAGGCGCACACGGTGCCGCCCTGCTCCAGCACCAGCGAGCAATTGGCGGGGCTGGCGAGGCGGCGGGCGAAGACCTCGCCGCTCTCCACAAACCCCTCGCCATAGCAGGCCAGTTGCACGGCCAGCAGGTCGGCCAGATCGCTCAGCGCCAGAGGGCGCACCACCACGGACATGAGTGCGCTTGGTGCAATCAATGCGGCAGCACGGGCGCCTGCACGAAATCGTCGAGCGACAGGCCCTTTTCTTTCAGCAGCGCCTCCAGCACCGGCTGCAGGCGGCCCAGGCTCTCCTGCACGGCCTCGCGCACGGTGTCCACCACCACCTGGGTGCTGCGCTCGATCTCGATGTTCAGGCGGTCGCCCACCTTCTTGTTCTCAAACACCGTGGCGCGGCGGGTCTCGGGGATCATCCAGATCTCGAACCAGCCCTCTTGCCGGTTCACCTCGGCCACCGTGAGGCTGGCGCCGTGGATGGCGATGTAGCCCTTGGCGAACACGTAGCGGCGAAACGCCTCGGGCACAGCCACGCGCCACACCAGGTTGTTGTCGAACTCTCGGCGCTCGATGAGCGTGCCGGTGAAGTCCACATGGCCCGACAGCGGGTGGCCGCCGATCTCGGCGCCGTCCTTGGCCGCGCGCTCCACGTTCACGCGGTCGCCCTGGCCGTAGCTGCCCAGCGTGGTGATGTTCAGGCTCTGCAACATCACGTCGAAGTTGGCCTGCGTGGGCGACAGGATCTCGGTGACCGTGAGGCACACGCCATCGGTGGCCACGCTGGCGCCAATGGCCAGGTCCTGGCAGAAGCCCTCGGGGAAATCGAGTGTGAACGTGCGCAGCCCTGCGCGGTCGTGGATGGCGGCAATGCCTGCCGTGGCTTGGACGATGCCTGTGAACATGGTGGCGCGGCTTGTGGAGCGTTGGAAGGAGAACCGGGAATTTTGCCACCCGGCCCCCACCGCGCGCTGGCGCCGGGTTACTTGGCGCGCAAGAGTTCCCCGACTTCCAGCAGCACCAGCTCGTTGTCATCCGCCTTGTTCGGGTCGCGGCTGCTGCTGAAGGGCAGGTTGTTGTCGTTGCCCACCACGATGTGTGTGCCGTCCACGATGTCCACGTTCTCGATGGTGAAGAACGGGAAGGTGAGCACGCCGTTGTTCAGCGGCTTCTTGGCCAGGCGCTGCGGGTCCTGGATGTTCATGAGGTCGATGTAGCCCACCTTGCGGATCTCGCCGCCCACATTGGCGTCGCTCAGCTCGACTTTGTAGATGCGCTTGAATTTGGCGAGGTCGTGGAAGCAGTCCGTGCGCTTCTGGCCCTCGGGGCAGGCCTTGTCGGCCGTGCCTTCGCCGTTGTCGCGTTCGATGATGAGGCCCGTGGTGGCATCGATCATGTTGAAGTCGCCAATCGCATGGTGGTTGGCCTCCAGCACGTACTTCCAGTGGCGACCCGTCCATTGCTCGGTCTTCACATCGAACTCCAGCACGCGCAGGTACTGCTTGCCGCCGACGTTTTCGTAGGCCTTGGCGCTGTCGTTCCACAGCGCGCCTTCGAGCAGCGCATAGAGCTTGCTGCCGTCCTTGCTGGAGGCCATGCCTTCGTAGCCCTTGGAGCGCTTGACTTCAAAGGGCGTGGGCTTGGCGTCGGGTGCGCCGGGCATCAGCACGCCGGGCGCGTCGGGCGAGCGCACGACCTTGCCGTCCACCTGCGTCTCGAACACGGCCAGCACCTTGCCGTTCAGGTCGGCCTTGATGAGAAAAGGGCCAAACTCGTCGCCGATCCACAGCGCGCCACCGGCAAACTGGAAGCTCTCGGGGTCGAAGTCGGCGCCCGTGAGGTAGCGCGTGGCCGTGCCTTCGTGGGTGATGCGGAAGGGGATCTTCTTGTCGGGGTCGTGCAGGAAGATGGTCTTGAGTCGGTTGAACTGGCCGCTTTTGAAGTCCACGGTGTAGTGGCTCAGGTGCAGCATGAAGTCGGGCGAGTTGGCCTTGGAGCCCGCGCCGTTGTCGGTGAGGATCCAGAACGAGCCGTCGGCCATGCGCTTGATGCCCGAGTGGCCCTGGATGGGTTGACCCTGGAAGGGCAGTGACACGCCGGTGTCGCGGCCGCCCGACTGACCCATCACGCTGCCCACGGCGTCTACGCGGCGGGGGGTGGTGAACTTGCCAGCCACCTGCAGGTCTTGCGGCGCATCCTTGGGCGCGGCAATCACGGAGAGGGCGGGCAGCAGAGCGTGGCCGGCCAGGGTGGCCGGGTAGGCGTGCTGGGCGATGGCGGGGGTGGCGGCGGCGCATAGCAGCGCTGCGCAGGCAGCAATTTGGGACAGTCGGGACATGGTGGTCAAGGTGAAAAGAGCCAAAACCGTGGACGATGCCGCCGCGCTGTGACACCGCCATGAAAAGCGGTTCTCCAACGCCCCCCACCAGGCAACGCCGAATAGGGCACACACCAGGGACCTTTTTCCGCTGGCAGGAATCACACCCGCCTCACCCCACCCGCACAGCCTGCGCCCCCCGCCATGGAAACCCTCTCTGCATTGCAATCCCTCGGCCTGGAGCTGCCCAGCCCGGCCTACATCGTGGGGGCCATCCTGTTTGGCCTGATCGGTATGGCGGCGTACTGGCACGGCAAGCGTGCGCAGCAGCCGCGCACCCGCTGGTGGGGCGTGGCGTTGATGTTCTATCCCTATGTCGTCTCGGCCACCTGGCTGCTGTATGCCGTGGGCGTTGCGCTGTGCCTGGGGATGTGGTGGGACGGGCAGCGCGGCTAGGGACCCTCTGCACGAATCACCGCGCCGTGTGCATCTGCGGTCTCGGGCGGTCTGCGGCGTTGCAAATACTCGCAATAGCTTCGGCTATTGCTGCGTTTTGCGCCTTGCAGCCCATCCCGATCCGCAGTGCCCACTTACCGCTCGATTCGTGCAGAGGATCCCCAGGGGCCGCCCGGACGAATCGCCGCAGACCTCAACCGGCGGCAGCCACCAGCCCCGCACCGTGCCCGCGCGTGAAGGCCTCTTCAAATACCGAATACCCCGACCAGTCGGCATGCGCAAACGCCAGCCGTGCGGTGGTGGGTGTGGGCAGCCAGGCAGCACGCTCCCCATTTGATAGCGCCCCGGGCATGAAATACCTGCGCTCCAGGCCGATTTGACTCAAAAACTGCTGCAAACCCGGTGTGGGGATGGACATGGCGTGCCCGTAGCGGGTGATGTCCACGCGCGTGGCGCGCTGGCGCAGGTCGGGGTGCGGTACCGCCAGGGCGGCCAGGGCGGCATCGGCCCAGTGTTGCCAGGGCTGGGTGGCCAGTTGCTGACGGCCGTCCGCCCGGTCGCCCAGTGCCTGGTAGTAGGTGAGCACGGTGGGGCCGGCCAGCGTGGCGCGGGTGTCCAGGCGCTGGTGGCCGGCGTTGACATAGCCCAGGCCGCCTGCGGTGGGGTCGGCATACAGGACGTTGTCCCAGGCCGGTGCGGCGCCCGGGCGGTCGGTGAGCGGGCTTTGGATGTGGATGTTGGCCACCAGCCAGGGCGCCCACGACAGACGCTGGGCCGCCCCGGTGAGGAAGGCGGGCGGGTTCTGCACCACACGCGCCGCCACGAAGACGGGCAGCGCCACGATGCAGCGTGGCGCCTGCCAGCGCTCCACGCTGTCGGTGGTGTGGTTGAACGCATCCACCTCTACGCCGTGGCGGCCTTCGGTGATGCGCAGCACGCTGGTGCCGGTGCGCAGCTGGCCGCCGCCGTTGGCCGTGTTGGCCAGCGGCTCGGCCAGGCGCTGGGTGATCCAGCCATTGCCCTCGGGCCAGGTGAGTACGCTCTCGCGCGCTTCGTCCACAGCCTCGCCGGGCGCGTGAAAACCGTGGCGGCTGGCAAAGTAGTGGATGCCCGCCCAGGCCGAGACACGGTCGGCTCCGGCGCCGTAGTCGTCGCGGCAGCAGTAGTCCAGGTACCAGCGCAGGTGGGCATCGTCCAGCCCCTGCTGCGCCAGCCAGGCGGCAAACGTCATCGCGTCCAGCGCCTGCTGGCTGGGCGCCAGCGGGCGCCTGGCGGTCCACAGCTTGAGTGCGGGCATGGCAAACCGCGCGGCCTTCGACTCACGTTCCACCGCCTGCGCAAAGCGGCGGTACTGCGCCAGCGTGGCCTCGCCCACGCTCTGCACGGGCAGCAGGCCCTCCTGCCACTCGCCCTCGAAGTACAGGCGCTCCTGCGGGCTGTGGCACAGGTGGCGTTCGTCGTACTGCCAGCGCCCGGCCACGCGCTGGCGCAGGCCCAGCTCCTCCAGCAGGTCTTGCACCTCGCGCGCATCGTCGCCGGGCACTGGCAGGTAGTGCGCGCCCTGCGGGCAGGCCAGGCCGTTGACAGCGGTGCCCCGGCTGTTGCCGCCCGCGGTGTCCTCCAGCTCCAGCAGCGCAAAGTCCTGCACGCCCGCCAGGCGCAACGCGCGCGCGGCGGCCAGCCCCGCCACGCCCCCACCCGCGATGATGACCTGCGCGCGCCGCACCACGGCGGGCTCGGGCCAAGTGCCGCGTGCCAGCCACTCGCGCAGCTGGTGGCCGCGCGCCATGTCGATGCCGGTGAAGCCACCTTCCAGCGGCGGCATGGCGCGGTCGCACCCGCCCAGCGCCGCCGTGGCCAGGGCGGCAGCGCCCGCCACAAACTGGCGGCGCTGCAGGGTCCAGGGGGTCATGCGGTCACCCCTCAGTCGGCCCAGCGGGCGCGGATCTCGAGCAGCTGCGGCAGCAGCGGGGCGAACAGCGCCACCAGGGCGGGGTCGAAGTGTTTGCCAGACTGCGCTGCAATGTGGTCCAGCGCGTCCTGCACGGGCCAGGGCTCCTTGTAGGGGCGGCGGGTGGTGAGGGCATCGAACACATCGGCCACCGCCACGATGCGCGCCGACACCGGGATGGCCTCGCCTGCCAGCCCACGCGGGTAGCCGCTGCCGTCCCACTTTTCGTGGTGGGCCAGCGCAATCTCGCGGGCCAGCTGCAGCACGCCGGACGGGTGCTCGCCGATGATCTCGGCGCCGATCTCGGGGTGGCGGCGCATGGTGTCCCACTCCTGGGCATCCAGAGGGCCGGGCTTGCGCAGCACGGCGTCGGGGATGCCGATCTTACCCACGTCATGCATGGGCGCTGCGTTGAGCAGGTCTTCGGCCCAGGCCGGGCTGTGGCCGGCAGTCAGTGCCAGCAGCTGGGCAAAGTGGCTCATGCGGATCACATGCATGCCGGTTTCGTTATCCTTGTACTCGGCTGCGCGGCCCAGGCGCTGCACGATCTGCAGGCGGGTTTCGCGCAGTTCGTCCATGCGCACCAGCGACAGGTGGGTGCGCACCCGCGCGCGCACCACGGGCGGGCTGACGGGCTTGGTGATGTAGTCCACCGCGCCTGCGTCAAACCCGGCGGTTTCGTCCTGGCTGTCGGTGAGGGCGGTGATGAAGATCACCGGGATCGAGGCCGTGGCGGCATCGGCCTTGAGCGCGCGGCACACGGTGTAGCCATCCATGTTCGGCATCATGATGTCGAGCAGCACCAGATCGGGCCGCTGCTCGCGCGCCACCTGCAGCGCGCGCTCGCCGTCGGTGGCAAACAACAGGCGATAGTCGGCCTGCAGGATGTGGCGCAGCACCTGCAGGTTGGTGGGCTCGTCGTCCACCAGCAACAGGCGGGGCCGCTGGTCGGGGGCCGGGGTCATGCGGGGTTCTCCAGGGGTTCATCCAGCCAGTGCGTGCGCAGCTGCTGCAGCTGCACCACGGCCTGGTCAAAGTCAAAGCGGTCGATGGCCTCTTGCAGGCGTTCGGTGGCGTCGGCGGGCAGCAGCTGCACCAGCACGTCCAGCGGCGGCTGGGCCAGCTCGGACTGCGCCAGCGCCTGCTGCAGCGCCTGCGCGGCAGCCAGGGCCTGTTGGCGCTGGTCGGCGGTCAACGGTGCGTGCTGGCCTACGCCGGGGGCGGGCGCTGCAGCGGCCTCGGCCTCGTGGGCCAGGGCCTGCTGCACGGCCTGCAACGCGGTGGGCAGGGCGGCCACCAGCGGCTGCAGCGCCGTGCGGTCCAGGCTGTGGGCGGCCTCTTCGATGCGCTGCGCCAGCGTTTGCAGCGGGCCCAATGCCAAGTTGCCTGCCGCACCACGCAGGCGGTGGGCCAGAGCGCGGGCCGCATCCATGTCGGGCTGCGCCACCAGGGCCTGCAAGGTGGCCGGGGTGGCAGCGTGGTCGGCCAGCAGGCGGGCCACGGCGTCGCGCAGCAGCGCGCGCTGGCCCCACAGGCGGGTACCACGCTCCCAGTCCACGGCCGAGGCGGAGGCTTGGGGAGCGGGCGGCATGTCGGCGGGCCGCGCCGGGGTCTGCAGGTGGCTCCAGACCGAGGCCGGGGCATCGGGCTGCAGGTGCAGTACGCGGGCGATCTCGCGGAACAGGCGGGCGGGCTCCAGCGGCTTGCTCGCAAAGCCGTCCATGCCGGCGGCGCGTGCGTTGCGCCGGTCCTGCTCCAGCACGCTGGCCGACAGCGCAATCACCGGCACCGGCTTGCGCCGCTGCGCCTGCTCGAACGCACGAATGCGGCGCGTGGCCTCCAGGCCATCCATGCCGGGCATCTGCAGGTCCATCAGCACCACGTCGAAGCGCCCGGCTTCGTAGCCGGCGACTGCACTTTCGCCGTCCCGCGCCACGGTGATTTGATGGCGGCCCCGGTCCAGGTGGATCTGCAGCAGCTCAATGTTGGCCGGCACATCGTCCACCACCAGCATGCGCAGCGGCGGCAGCTGCACGGCCTGGCTCACGGTGGCCACCGCTGCTGTGGCCTGGCCCACCGGCAAAGGCACACACACGGTGAACGTGGTGCCCACCCCCAGGGTGCTGCGCACGCTGATGCTGCCGCCCATCAGCTCGACCAGCTGGCGCGAGATGGTGGTGCCCAGGCCCGTGCCGCCAAACTGCCGGGTGGTGGAGGCGTCGGCCTGTGCAAAGGGGTCGAAGATGCGCTCCAGGTGCTGCGCCGCGATGCCGATGCCGGTGTCCTCCACCTCCATCACGAGCGTGCCGTCGTGGTAGTCCAGCCGCAGCAGCACATGGCCGCGTTCGGTGAACTTGAGCGCGTTGCCCAGCAGGTTGAGCAGCACCTGTTGCAGGCGCAGCGCATCGCCCTGCAGATAGGGCGGCACGCGTTCAGCCGTCACGCACTGCAGCGCGAGCCCCTTCTTGCCCGCATGGATGCGCAGCGAGGCGAGGATCTGGTCGCACACCTCCTGCAGCGAAAAGTCGGCAACCTCCAGCTCCACTGCGCCTTTTTCCAGCTTGGCGGTGTCCAGGATGTCATTGAGCAGGCGCAGCATGGACCGCGCCGCATGCTGCACCGTGCCCAGGTGGCGGCGCTGCTGCGCGTCCATGGGGGTGTCGAGCAGGGCCTCGGTGAAGCCGATGATGGCGTTCATGGGCGTGCGGATCTCGTGGCTCATGTTGGCCAGGAAGGTGCTGCGCGCGGCGGCGGCCTGTTCGGCGCGGTCCTTGGCGGCGCGCAGGGCCTGCTCCATGGCCAGGCGCTGGCTCAGGTCCGTAGCAAATTTGACGACCTTGAACGGTCGGCCCTGCACGTCGAAGATGGGGTTGTAGGTGGCCTGGATCCAGATGCGCCGCCCGTCCTTGCCCAGGCGCTCGTACTCACCACCATCGAGCTGGCCGGCGCGCAGCTGCGCCCAGAACTGCGCATACGCCTCGGTCTGCGCGTAGGCGGGCTCGCAGAACATGCGGTGGTGACGGCCCACGATCTCATCGAGCCGGTAGCCCATGAGCTCGCAGAAGTTGGCATTGGCATCGAGCACATGGCCCTGCATGTCGAACTCCACCACAGCGAGTGCGCGGTTGATGGCCCGCACCGTGCTTTCGAACTCGGCATTGCGCTCGCGAAAGACGGTCATGTCCATGATGACGCCGTCGATCCACAGCACCTGCCCGTCATCGCCCACCACGGGGCGGCCGCTTTCCGACACCCAGCGCAGACGGCCTTCGCGATCCCTCAGGCCGAACTCCACGTGATAGGGGCGGCGCTCATGGATGGCGACCGAGACTTCTGCCCACAGACGGTCCACCTCTTCGGGCAGCGTGAGCTGCGTGAAGGTGATGCGGCCCTCCAGAAAGTCCTGCGGCAACCAGCCGGTGAGTGCGGTCACCGCATCGCTGACGAACAGCATGCTCCAGTCGGCGTCGTGGCGGCAGCGGAAGGTAACGCCCGGTATGTTGGCCATGAGCGAGCGCAGGCGCTGCTCGCTGGCCTGCAGCTCCAGCTCCATCGCGCGGCGCTGGGTCAGGTCGCTGATGAAGCCCACGAACACCGGGTCGCCGTCGAGCGGCACGCGGCCCACAGAAATGCGAATGGGCACGGTGCTGCCGTCGGGCCGCAGCGCCAGCACCTCGCGGCTGTTGGCGCCAACCACGCCGCTGCCCTGGCCTTGCAGGTAGCGCTGCAGATAGGCGTCGTGGTGGGAGCGATCCGGCTCGGGCATGAGCATGGACACGCTCTGGCCCACCACTTCATCGGGGCGCCAGCCCAGGATGCGCTCGGCCGCCGCGTTGAACGACTGCACACGGCCCCGCGCGTCGATCATCACCATGCCGTCCACGGCCGTGTCGGCAATGGCGCGCAGGCGGGACTCGCTCTGGCGCATCTGGAGGTACATCTGCCGGTAGCGCAGGCCCGCGTTGATGGCGATCACCAGCAGCCCGATACCTGACGCCACGGCTGCCACCGCCAGGGCCAGGGGCGTGCCCCCGGCCGCAGCCAGCAGCTCCAGTTCGTCGGGTGCATCGATGAAACGCAAGGCTGCCATGCCCGTGTAGTGCATGCCGGCAATCGCCAGACCCATGACGGTGCCCGCCGCCGCATTGAGCCAGCGCGCGCGCCAGCGCACCCAGCGCTCCAGGCCAAACCTCACCCACAGGGCCACGATGGCCAGCAGCACGGCCACCAGCACCGAGGCAGCAAAGCCCCAGGGGTCATAGCGCATGACCGCCGCCCACTGGGAAGCCGCCATGCCGATGTAGTGCATCGCACCAATGCCCGCGCCCACGCACACGCCCCCGGCCACCAGAGCGGTGCGGCTGATCTCGCGGCGCATCAGCAAGCCCAGCGCCACCCACGACGCGCCCACGCTGGGCACCATGGACAGCACAGTGGTCCATACATCGAACTGGCCCCGCGCGCATACCGCGAAGGCCAGCATGCCGATGAAATGCATGGACCAGATGCCGCCGCCGAGCGCCATAGCGCCCGACCCCCGGGCCATCTGCCGCATGAAGCAGGTGTCGGCGCGCCGGGCCAGGCCCGCCATCTGCAGCGCCAGCATTGAGGCCAGCACTGCCATCGCCACCGACAACGCCACCAGCCACGGGTTGTGCTGCGCCCAGAGCAGCGGGTAGGGCTGTGCGTCAGAGAGGAAAAAGAGGTCCAGCATCGGGGGCGCCCACGGCGATCAGGTCTTGGCAGGTTTGTAGCCGATTGTGGTGCCCGTGCCAGCGGGCAGAACCCCTGCAAATTGCTCGGCGAATGGCTGTTGGGGCCCTGTCCACCGGCGGCTCAATGCGCCACCACTTTGCCCCATTCGCGCTCGTAGCTGTGCACCAGCGCCTGGTTGGACAGGCGGTTCACATCGGCCGGCACCCGCGCCATGTCGAGCGGAAAGTCGAACAGCAGCGGCAGCGAAGGGGGGCTCAGGAACCGCAGCCCATCCGGCAAACGGTCGGGCAGGCGCCAGGGCCTGCGGCTGGCAATGACGTAGCCCCATTCGCCAAAGCTGGGCACATGGGCGTGGTACGGCGCCGTCGAGAGGCCCACGGATTCGATGGTCTGCACCACCGTCCAGAAGCTCTGGCGCGCCACCAGCGGCGAGGTGGTCTGCACCACGGCGTAGCCACTGGCCGCCAGCCGCTTGTCCAGCAAGGCATAAAAGCTATTGGTGTAGAGCTTGCCGATGGAGAAGTTGGTGGGATCGGGAAAGTCCACCACGATGACGTCAAAAAGGTCCGTCCCCTGCTGCAGCCAGCCAAAGGCATCGGTGTTGACGATGGTCACCTTGGGGTTTTGCAACGCGTTGCCGTTGAGCTTTGCCAGCGTGGGGTTCTCGCTGAAGATGCGGGTCATGGCCGGGTCCAGCTCGACCAGGGTGACGGACTCGACCGAGGGGTACTTGAGGATCTCGCGCACCGCCATGCCGTCGCCGCCGCCCAGCACCGCCACCCGCTTGGGCGCCCCGTGCGCGGCCATGGCGGGGTGTACCAGGGCCTCGTGGTAGCGGTATTCGTCGGACTCGGAGAACTGCAGATTGCCATTGAGATATAGCCGGTGGCCATAGCGGCCCTGCGTGACCACGATGCGCTGGTAGGGCGTGGCCGTGGTGAAGATGATGCGGTCCTGGTAGAACTTGTCCTCGGCCAAACTCGTGATCTGCTCGGCCCCCGCCAGCCCCGCCAGCAACAGGCCCACAACCATCAGGCAGGCGAACAAGTGGGCTTGAAGGCGCCGCAGCTCATGCCGGAACAGCCACACCGCCCACAGCGCCACAGCGGCGTTCATCAGCCCGAACAGCAGCCCCGTGCGGATGAGCCCCAGGTGCGGCACCAGCAGCAGCGGAAACGCCAGCGACACCGCCAGCGCGCCCAGGTAGTCGAACGTAAGCACCTGCGAGACCAGATCCTTGAGCACCACATTGCGCTTGAGGATGCGCATGACCAGCGGAATCTCCAGCCCCACCAGCGTGCCCACCACCAGCACCATGCCGTACAGCAGAAACCGGAACGCGCCGGGCGCGTACGCATTGGCCAGGAACAGCGTGGCGGGCAGCGCGCCGCCGATCAGTGCCACCAGCAGCTCGATGCGCAGAAAGTGCGCGGGCAGCTGCCGCTCAAAGTAGCGCGACAACCACGAGCCCAGGCCCATGGCGAACAGGTAGGTACCAATGATGGTGCTGAACTGCAGCACCGAGTCGCCCAGCACATAGGACGCCAGCGCCCCGGCGGCCAGCTCGTACAGCAGGCCGCAGGCCGCCACGACGAACACGCTGATGAGCAGCGCGATGTCGATGGGGCGGGGGCCGGAGGATGGGGGCGGCACCGCAGTTGCGGGCGCAATGGAAGGCGGGGTGGGAGACGACAAGGCAGCGGTCAGCGCACCCTGCCGGGTGCGCCGCTTCGTTCATTCAGCGGTAGGGGCTCGAAAACGCATCAATGCGTCGATGCGTCAATGGATGGCAGCCGCCACGATGATGCTGATGCCCAGGCACATCGCAGCCACCACCAGGCCCAGCGCCTGGTTCTGCTTTTCGACGATCTCGCGCCACAGGTCATAGGGCGTGATCTTGTCGACGATGACAAAGGCCAGCCAGAAGATGATGACGCCAATGATGGCGTAGAGGATGGACCCGAGAAATGCCGCGGGTTTGAGCCATTCGAATCCCATCATGGTGTGATCTCCTTGAAACGTGTGGTCAGTGACAGTGGCGGGTAGACGGTGGGCAAGCGCAGACGCTGCACTACTTGTGGCTGCCGCCCGAGGAATATCCGCCGTACGAGCCCCCCGAGCTGCGGTAGCTGGAGGACGAGGAACAGTTTTCGACCCGGGGATCGCAGCTGGAGCAGCGGCTCAGCAGGATGAGCAGGATCAGGATCACCACCGCGATGATGATGATGGTGCCGCAACCCAGGCCGGATTTGGCCACGAATGGACCGGGGTCGTCGCGCTTCAGGACATCTTTCTTGTCGTCCAGCTGGAAGGCCTTGGCCACCGTGTCGCTGGAGAGCTTATCCCCCGCAGACCAGGTGATCTCGTTCGGGCTCTGCTCCATCGACAGCAGGCCCTTGGCGCTCGCAAAGTCGCGGTTGGTGGTCTTCTGCCCGCGCGTGACCTGCCAGTAGAACTCGCCCAGCACATAGGTGGTCTCGGCCTCGTAGGTGTACTTGAGGTCGTACTTGGTGCCCATGTACGTGGCGGAGCGACCGGTGGACGCCATCTGCGGCGCGCCGGTGGTGGGGCGCACCATGCTCCAGCCTTCTTCGGAATCGACCAGGAACGCAAAACCGCGCTTCTGGTTGTAGAGCAGGTACTCGCTCCAGCCAAAGTGTTCGTCGTCGCCGGGTTCCACGCCCATGCGGTGCTGAAAGCCCACCACCTGCCAGTGCACGCCCTGCAACTGGCCCTTGCTGCCGAGCGGGATCAGGGGCTGCACGGGTTCGTCTTGCTCGGCCGAGCGCAGCTCGCCGCCCACGCCGCTATCGAGGCTGATGATGCTGGCGCACGAGCCGCAGGTGATGCTCTTGGAGGTGGACAGCTGTACCTGCACCGGCGCACCGCAATGCGGGCAGTTGAACTGGCGGCCTTTTTCGTCCTTGGCCGATTCGTCCTTGAGGCCCTGCAGCTGCAGGTCTTCGAGCAGCACGGCCTTGCCACGCTCCACATTGGGTGGCGTGTGGCCGTAGTCGATGCTGACCACTTCACCGTCGCTGCTCCTCAGCTCGACCATGCCAAAGGGCTGGCCCAGCGGCGGCAGCTTGGGCAACTCGCCCTGGGCCGAGATCAGCTGCGCCTGGCCGGTATAGGCCACGCTGTAGGGCTTGCCGTTGATGGCCGTGGTGGTGCCGATGCGAAAGCGCTCAGCCTCGGGCATCTCACGGCCCGGGTCGATGGGGCGAGTGAAGACGTAGGCGCCGTTGTCCTCGCCCAGCGTGGCCAGCGTGCCGTCGTTCAGGAAGGCCGCCCATTCGGTCCACACGCCCGCATCGCCCTTGTACTGCAGGCGACCGATGAGGGTGAAGGGAACGTCCTTGCCGTCGAGCTGGATGCGCCCGCTGGCCATGAGCTGCAGCGGGCTGTGGTCGTCGAACAGCTCGGCCATCTTGCCCAGGCGCGTGAGCACGTCGCCACTGCGCACCACGGTGCTCTGGCAGTAGCCGCAGACGGCATGGGTGGACTGCGCGCTCTTGAACTCCACCGGCGCGCCACAGCCGGGGCAGGGCGCGCGGTAATAGCGCTGGGTGGGGTCGGTGGCCATCGTGTGGAGTGTTCTGCCCGCGCCGCGCTAAACGGCTCTGAGACCTTTTTGGCCTCTAGCGCCTATCCCTCCAGCGCAAGCAGCTATTTTTATGATAGCAATCGATCCGATCAATCAGACGAGCTTCTTGAGCAGTTCGGCCTTCTTGGCGTCGAACTCTTCCTGCGTGAGGATGCCCTTGGACTTGAGCTCGCCCAGCTTCTCTAGCGTGGCCATCACGTCTTCGGGCTTGACGCCCACCGCAGCGGCCGCCGCTGCAGGCGCTGCCTGGGCTGCTGCGCCGCCGCCTTGCAGGCCCTGCTGCAGGTTCTGCGCGAGCACCTGGCCCAGCGCCACGCCGGCGCCCAGGCCCATGGCGTCACCCGCCACACCGCCGCCGTTGCCCGCGCCCTCAGCAAACTTGGGGATGGCCTGCGCCGTCTGGTACTGCATGAACTTGCCCATGTCGTTGCCGACCATGCCCATGCCGATCTTCTGGTCGAGGATCTTCTGCAGCTCTTCGGGCAGCGAGACGTTCTGCACCGTGAGGGACTCGATCAGGATGCCCAGCTTGGCGAAGATGGGCGCGAGTTCCTTGGTCAGCGCATCGGCAAACATGACCTGGTTGGCCGCCAGGTCCAGGAACGGCAGGCCACTGCCCGCAATGGCGTTGCTGATGTTCTGCAGCACCATGCCGCGCAGCTGGCCTTCCAGGTCGGCCACGGGGTACGACTCGCGCGTGCCCGAGATTTCGGTGTGGAACAGCTTGGGGTCGGCAATGCGGAAGGCGTAGTTGCCGAACGCGCGCAGGCGCACGGCGCCAAAGTCCTTGTCGCGAATCGTGATGGGCTGGGGTGTGCCCCACTTCTGGTCGATCTGCTGCCGTGTGCTGAAGAAGTACACATCGCTCTTGAAGGGGGACTCAAAGAGCTTGTCCCAGTTCTTCAGGTACGTGAGCACCGGCAGCGTCTGCGTGGTGAGCTTGTAGGTGCCGGGGCCAAACACATCGGCTACCTGGCCTTCGTTCACGAAGATGGCCATCTGCGACTCGCGCACCACCAGCGTGCCGCCGTTCTGGATTTCCATGTCGCGCATGGGGAAGCGCCAGGCCAGCGTGCCGTCCCCCTCTTCGGTCCACTGAATGATGTCAATGAACTGTTTCTTGATGAAGTCCATGAGGGCCATGTGTGCTCCCAAAGCAAAAGAGAGGGTTGAAGAGAGCGGCCATCATAGCAACGGGGGCTTTGGTGGCAGAGGCTTTTTTCAGCCCCTGAATGTGAACTAGTTCACACGCAGAACCTGTCTGTTTGGGATAGGCATTATGACGCTGCGCACGGCGTCATTGGATAGCAGCTATCTGCGCTTTAGCGACGATCAATTGGCCTGCGATATTGAGAATCACTACCATTCAAACATCCCTGCTGCACCGCCGCAGGCTCTGTTGAATCCAAGAAGTCAGGAGTCCGCCATGTCCCTCATCCGCCGCGTTGCCCGCCAGAACCAAACCATGCTGATGAAGACGGGCAGCTACTACCTGATCCACATCTGCGTGGCCGCCCTGGTGGCTTATGCCGTTACCGGCAACCTGTGGGCCTCGCTCACCCTGAGCCTGCTGGAGCCCACGGTGCAGGCGGTGGCCTTCTTCTTCCACGAAAAGGCGTGGGACCGGGCTGGCCAGCGCGCTGTCACCCAGGGCGTCTGAACTTCACCTGCAGGAGCATCACCATGTACACCATTCCACTGCGCAGCCGCACCGCCACAGGCCTGGCCTTTCAACGCTGGCTGATCCACCGCCTGGCGGGGCTGGCCTATTCAGGCTGAGGCCTTCTGAACACGCCCCTGTGCGCCAGAAACAAACATGCCCCGACCAGCGGGGCATGGAGTAGCAGGGGCATCGCAGACGCTCAGGCTTTCACATCCAGCAGAGAGCCCATCATTTCGTCCTGCGTCTTGATGGTCTGCAGGTTGGCCTTGAACGCATAGGTGGCCGACATTTGCTCCACCGCCTCCTGTTCCAGCGCCACGCCTTTGGCGTCCTGTTCGCGCTGCACGGTGGCGCGCACACCTGCGCTCTCGGCCGCTTCTTCTTGCGCAACCACCTCGCGGCGGTAGCCCGGGGTGTTCATGTTGGCCACGTTGTTGGCCGACGCGTCCAGCCGCAACTGGGCGGCCTGGAGCCCTGAACTGCCGATAGAGGAAATGCTGGCCATGGATGCTGCTCCCGACGTCACACAATGTTGCAAAGAGAGCGAATTGTCCGCCCCTCCATGACCGCTGGCAAGCCGTAGCCCCGCAATGCCCCTGTCAGCGACCGGGCCGGTGCGCATCTTCCAGGCATTGCGCAAACGCCTGGGCCGCGCGGGCGGGCGCGGGCGAGCGGCGCATCAGGCTCACAAACTGGCAGTGATAGTGGAACAGCGACGGGTTCACGGCCTGCATGCGGCCCTGGCGCTCGAAGGCCTCGGCGTAGTGGTCGGGCAAGAACCCCAGAAAGCGGCCCGACAGGATCAGCGTAGCAATGGACTCCTGGTCAAAACCCGTGGCCGCGCGCTGCAGCCGGGCCTGGTGGCTCAGCTCCATGTTGGGCGAGTGGTAGCCCAGCCCTGCAAACTGGTAGCCCCGCACCGCGTGCCAGTCGGCCGGGGGCGATGACGCCCCAAACAGCGGGTGACCCGCACCACAGTACAGCAGCATAGTCTCGCCAAACAGGTCGGCATAGGCCAGGCTTTGCGAGCTGCGGTGCGCAGGGATGATGCCCACCTGGTAGCTGCCGTCGATCACGCCACGCTCGATGGCGTTGATGGAGCCCACATGCAGCTGCAGCTGCACATCGGGCGCCTGGGCGGTGAAGGCGGCAATCGCCTCACCAATGCGGGCGGCCGGGTTGCTGGCGGTCTTGTCGAACACCGCCACGGCGAGCTGCCCGCCCATGCGCGAGTGGATGTCGTCCACGCTGTCGCGAAAGCTGCGCACCGATGCCAAAAGGCGCAGGGTTTCGTCATACACCCGCTGCCCCTCGGCCGTCAGCGCGAACCCCGCCCGCCCCCGGCGGCACAGCGTGAGGCCCAGACGGGCTTCCAGGTCCTTGATGTGGCGGCTGACGGTGCTGGTGCCGATGTTCAGCTCCAGTTCTGCGGCCGACATGCCGCCGCACTCCACCACGCTCTTGAACACCTGCAAAAGGCGCAGGTCCATGTCGCTAAGCTGGCCCAGCACGGCACGGTGTTTGCCCGGGACAGCGGGCACCGGGGCTTGGGAGGGTGGAGCGGGGTCTTTTACTTGCATAAATTGTCAAGTAAACATTGATATTGGATTATTTGAGAGATTAACAGGCGGCGCAACAATGCCCCACGTCAAGCCCCAGGCCGCTGGGGCAACTTTGCTTTTCTCGCCCTTTTGTCGCCGCCTTTGCACTGGAGAACCCCATGAGCTTCGTCAACATCGAAAAACCCGCCGCCGGCGCCGAAGGCCCCCGCATGGACGCCGAGTGGCTGGACGCGCACTGGATGCCGTACACGGCCAACCGCCAGTTCAAGGCCAACCCACGCATGATCGTGGAGGGCAGCGGCGCCTACTACACCGATGCGGACGGTCGCAAGATTTTTGACGGCCTGTCGGGCCTTTGGTGCGCGGGCCTGGGCCATGGCCGCCGCGAGATCGCCGAGGCCATTGGCAAGCAGGCGATGAAGCTCGACTACGCACCCGCCTTCCAGTTCGGCCACCCACTGGGGTTTGAGTTAGCCAACCGCGTGAAGGAGCTGACGCCAGCCGGTCTGGACTACGTGTTCTTCACCGGCTCGGGCTCCGAATCGGCCGACACGTCGCTGAAGATGGCCCGCGCCTACTGGCGCGCCAAGGGCCAGGGCACCAAGACGCGCCTGATCGGCCGCGAAAAGGGCTACCACGGCGTGAACTTTGGCGGCATCTCGGTGGGCGGCATCGTGGCCAACCGCAAGCTGTTTGGCCAGGGCGTCGAAGCCGACCACATCCCCCACACCCAGCCCCCCGCAGGCAGCTTCCACAAAGGCATGCCGCCCACGGGCAAGGAGCTGGCCGACCGCTTGCTGGAAGTGATTGCGCTGCACGACGCATCGAACATCGCCGCTGTCATCGTCGAGCCCTTCTCGGGCTCGGCCGGTGTGGTGATCCCGCCGGTGGGCTACCTGCAGCGCCTGCGCGAGATCTGCACACAAAACAACATCTTGCTGATTTTTGACGAGGTGATCAGCGGTTTTGGCCGCAGCGGCGCCTGGACGGGTGCCGAAGCCTTTGGCGTGACACCCGACATCCTGAACTTTGCCAAGCAAGTCACCAACGGCGCGCAGCCGCTGGGCGGCGTGGTGGCCACCAAGGAGATCTACGACACGTTCATGGCCGCAGGCGGCCCTGAGTACATGCTCGAATTCCCGCATGGCTACACCTACTCGGCCCATCCTGTGGCTTGCGCAGCGGGTATTGCGGCGCTCGACATCCTGCAAAAGGAAGACATGATCGGCCGCGTGAAGGCGCTGGCGCCGTATTTTGAAGAAGCCGTGCACAGCCTCAAGGGCGCCAAGCATGTGCTGGACATCCGCAACTTCGGGCTGGCTGCGGGCTTGACGATTGCGCCGCTGCCCGGCGAACCCGCCAAGCGCCCTTATGAGATCGCAATGAACTGCTGGAAAAAGGGGTTCTACGTGCGCTATGGCGGCGACACCATCCAACTGGCGCCGCCCTTCATCAGCGAAAAGGCCGAGATCGACCGCTTGGTCAACGCTTTGGGCGATGCACTGGCTGAAACGGCCTGACCCTGTCCGTCGCAAGATACTCATCTATTGATAGCTGCTAGCGCTTTATAGATAAGCACTATCGGTCAATTTGACTCATATTTTCCCCATGAACCACGACAAGAACGTCACCACCACCATCGGCCACCTGATCGACGGCAAGCTCGTTGCGGACACCGAGCGCACCCAACCGGTGTTCAACCCCGCCACCGGCCAATCCACCACCAGCGTGGCGCTGGCCAGCCAGGCCACAGTCGAAGCCGCAATTGCCTCGGCCGAGGCCGCCTTCCCGGCCTGGCGCAACACGCCGCCGCTCAAGCGCGCCCGCGTGATGAGCAAGCTGAAGGTGCTGCTCGAAGAAAACGCCGACAAGATCGCCGCCCTGATCACGGCTGAGCACGGCAAGGTGCTGAGCGACGCCCATGGAGAGCTGCAGCGCGGCATCGAGAACGTGGAATACGCGAGCTACGCGCCCGAGCTGCTCAAGGGCGAACACAGCCGCAACGTGGGCCTCAGCATCGACAGTTGGAGCGAATTCCAGGCGCTGGGTGTGACGGCGGGTATCACTCCCTTCAACTTCCCGGCCATGGTGCCGCTGTGGATGTGGCCCATGGCCGTGGCCTGCGGCAACACCTTTGTGCTCAAGCCGTCCGAGCGCGACCCCAGCAGCACGCTGTTCATCGCGCAGCTAGCGCTGGAGGCAGGCTTGCCACCCGGTGTGCTGAACGTGGTGAACGGCGACAAGTTGGCAGTGGACACGCTGCTGCGCGACCCCCGCGTGAAAGCCGTGAGCTTCGTCGGCTCCACGCCCATTGCCGAATACATCTACGCCGAAGGCTGCAAGCACGGCAAGCGCGTGCAGGCCCTGGGCGGCGCCAAGAATCACGCGGTGCTGATGCCCGATGCCGATGTGGACAACGCTGTGAGCGCGCTGATGGGCGCGGCCTACGGATCGTGCGGCGAGCGCTGCATGGCCATCCCGCTGCTGGTCGCCGTAGGCGACGAAGTGGGTGACGCCGTGATTGCGGGCCTCAAGACCGAGATCGCCCAAATGAAGGTCGGCCCCGGCACCGACAACGGCAACGACATGGGCCCGCTGGTCACCAAGCCCCACTTCGAGAAGGTGAAGGCCTATGTGGACAGCGGCGTGGCCGAAGGCGCCACGCTGGTGGTCGATGGCCGTGGCGTGAAGGTCGCGGGCCATGAGCAGGGCTACTTCCTGGGCGCCTGCCTGTTCGACAACGTGAAGCCCGGCATGAAGATCTACCAGGAAGAAATCTTCGGCCCCGTGCTGGGCGTGGTGCGCGTGAAGACGCTGCAGGAGGCCATGCAGCTCATCAACGACCACGAGTACGGCAACGGCACCTGCATCTTCACCCGCGACGGCGAGGCCGCCCGCTACTTCACCGACCACATCCAGGTCGGCATGGTGGGCGTGAACGTGCCCCTGCCGGTGCCCGTGGCCTACCACTCGTTCGGCGGCTGGAAGCGCAGCCTGTTCGGCGACCTGCACGCCTACGGCCCCGACGCCGTGCGCTTCTATACCAAGCGCAAGACCATCACGCAACGCTGGCCCTCGGCGGGCGTGCGTGAGGGGGCGGTGTTCAGCTTTCCGAGCAGCCGATAAGCCCTCAGCGGCTCCTTTCAAAAGGCCCCTTTTGGGGCCTTTTGTTTTCCGGCACCGGGCTTTTTGAAGATCAAACCCTTCGGACGTCACGCCTTGGCTAGCGCGGCATGCAGCTTGTTGGCGCAAGAAGAGTCCATGAAGCGCCCCGTTCCCAGAAACCGAGACCTTCCCTCTCAAAAAGCAAAACACTCCATAGCTTTTGTGCATGGATAAAGACCCCTCAAAACGCTGCACAAGCGACACAATCAGTAAGCAAACAGCCTGCAGGTAAGCAGATTCGCTTACTAGGGTTTTTACGCACATCCCCCTACAATCGCAGACCCTTACAAAGCTGACAGCCTGCTGCAGACCCGCTGGAGTACGGTTTTGGCCCTCACCCCCCTGAGTTGGAGACACTGAATGCCCGAGAACACCACGGCCCAGAACAACAACGATTCCGACAAGCGTGCCCAGTTGCGCCGTGCCGCTCTCGAGTACCACGAGTTTCCCAAGCCCGGCAAGCTGTCGATTGCCGCGACCAAGCAGATGATCAACCAGCACGATCTCGCGCTGGCCTACTCGCCCGGCGTGGCCGCGCCCTGCGAAGAGATCGTGAAGGACCCCGCCAACGCCTTCCGCTACACCTCGCGCGGCAACCTGGTCGCCGTGATCTCCAACGGCACCGCCGTGCTGGGCCTGGGTGACATCGGAGCGCTGGCCTCCAAGCCGGTAATGGAAGGCAAGGCCGTCCTGTTCAAGAAGTTCGCGGGCGTGGATGTGTTCGACATCGAGATCGACGAGAAGGACCCCGCCAAGCTGGTGGAAGTGATCGCCGCACTGGAGCCGACCTTTGGCGCGATCAACCTCGAAGACATCAAGGCCCCCGACTGCTTTTACGTGGAGCGCGAGCTGCGCAAGCGCATGAAGATCCCGGTCTTCCACGACGACCAGCACGGCACGGCCATCACGGTGGCAGCGGCCATCGTGAATGCGCTCAAGGTCGCCAACAAGAAGATCGAAGAGGTCAAGCTGGTCACCAGCGGTGCGGGCGCTGCGGCCCTGGCCTGCCTGAACCTGCTGCTCAAGGTCGGCGTGCAGCGCAAGAACGTGTTCGTCACCGACCTGGCCGGCGTGGTGTACGAAGGCCGCGAAGAGCTGATGGACGACGACAAGCGCCAGTTCATGCAGAAGACCGACGCACGCAAGCTGGCCGAGGTGATGGTGGGCGCCGACGTGTTCCTCGGCCTATCGGCCGGCAACGTGCTCAAGCCTGAGATGGTGGCCACCATGGCCGAGCGCCCGGTGATCTTCGCGCTGGCCAACCCCAACCCCGAGATCACGCCCGAGCTGGCGCACAGCGTGCGCAGCGACATCATCATGGCCACGGGCCGCTCGGACTACCCCAACCAGGTCAACAACGTCCTGTGCTTCCCGTACATCTTCCGCGGCGCACTCGATTGCGGCGCCACCACCATCACCGATGAGATGGAAATCGCGGCCGTGCACGCCATCGCCGAGCTGGCCCAAGCCGAGCAGAGCGAAGTGGTGGCAGCCGCCTACGTGGGCGAAAAGCTGTCGTTCGGCCCCGAGTACCTGATCCCCAAGCCGTTCGACCCGCGCCTGATGATGAAGATTGCGCCGGCCGTGGCCCAGGCCGCAATGGACAGCGGCGTGGCCCAGCGCCCCATCACCGACATGGACGCCTACCGCGACCGGCTGCAGACCTTTGTCTATGCATCCGGCACGACGATGAAGCCCATCTTCGACGCCGCGCGCACGGCCGCCAAGAAGCGGGTGGCCTACGCCGAAGGGGAAGAAGAACGCGTCCTGCGCGCCGCACAGATCGTGGTGGACGAGAAGATCGCGCGCCCCACGCTGATCGGGCGCCCGGCCATCATCGCCCAGCGCATCGAGAAATTCGGCCTGCGCCTGAAGGAAGGCGTGGACTACGACGTGGTCAATACCGATTTTGACCACCGCTACCGCGACTTCTGGCAGACCTACCACCGCATGACGGAGCGCAAGGGCGTGACCCAGCAGGTGGCGAAGATCGAGATGCGCCGGCGCCTCACGCTCATCGGCTCCATGATGCTCCACAAGGGCGAGGTGGACGGCATGATCTGCGGCACCTGGGGCACCACCGCCAACCACCTGCACTACATCGACCAGGTGATCGGCAAGCACGAGGGCGGCTGCCCCAGCACCGCACAGGATGTGCCGGTGTATGCCTGCATGAACGCCCTGCTGTTGCCGGGCCGCCAGATGTTCCTGGTGGACACCCACGTGAACTACGACCCCACGCCCGAGGAGCTGGCCGAGATCACCACCATGGCCGCCGAGGAAATGATGCGCTTTGGCATCAAGCCCAAGGCCGCGCTGCTGTCGCACTCCAACTTCGGCACCACCAGCCACCCCAGTGCCGTGAAGATGCGCCAGACCCTCGCCCTGCTGCGCCAGCAGGCGCCCTGGCTGGAAGTGGACGGAGAAATGCACGGCGACGTGGCGCTGGACGGCAAGGCCCGCTCGGCACTCATGCCCAGCAGCGAACTGACCGGCGACGCCAACTTGCTGGTGTTCCCCAACATCGACGCCGCCAACATTGCCTACAACCTGCTCAAGACGGCGGCGGGCGGCGGCATTGCCATTGGCCCCGTGCTGCTGGGCGCTGCCAAACCGGTTCACATCCTGACACCCAGCGCCACCGTGCGCCGTATCGTGAACATGACAGCTCTCACCGTGGCGGATGCCAACGCGTTACGGTAAGCCTTCAAAGAATAGCAAGCGCTAACTTAAAACCCTGGCAAAGCCCTTCAGCGTCTGCCCAATCTTTGTGCAGACGCTTGCTTTTTGGGGACCGTTGAGCGACACTAGCGGCTCGAAATTTCGGGTTAACCCGTAGTTTCTGAAAGGTTCGTTGATGCTGAAGGCTGTAGCCACCCGGGCGCGCAAAGCAGGGTTATTGTGTGTTTTGGGTGTTGCTTTCGTGCTGTCTCCGGTTGCGGGACATGCCCGGAAATCCCCGTCCACTGACGGGTCCATCACCCCCATCGCACTGGCCGAGTTGCCGCCCCAAGGGCGGACAACGTACGCGTTGATCCGTGAGGGCGGGCCCTTTCCGTACGACAAGGACGGATCGGTTTTCGGCAATCGCGAACGGCTGTTGCCCGCCCAAAAGCGAGGCTACTACCGTGAATACACCATCAGAACGCCAGGATCGCGCGACCGGGGAGCCCGGCGCATCGTGTGTGGCGGCAAGCCCCGGACGCCGGATGCCTGCTACTACACCAGCGACCACTACGCCAGTTTTCGCGAGATCGTCGAGTGACCTCCAATGCGGTGTACGCCAGCCCGGACAGCATACGCCGCGCCCCATTGAATTCCCCATTCACAGGCCGCATCCTGCAGCCTCGTGAGATGCCAGAAGTTTGTGGACTTTATAAAGAAAGAGTAGCGGAGATGCAGACGCCACTTCGTAAAGACCTGGAAACGCCACTGCGTGGCGTGCGCACCAACATCGTGCAGTCCATTCGCGCGTTCCGCGTGCAGGACCTGCAGGATGCAGCCACCTCCATGGGTCACCATTTCTTGTACGCCAACCTGGCCCACGCGCAGTCCAAGCAGGATGTGCTGGACCTGATTGCCGCCCAATTCACCTTCCCGTCGCACTTCGGCAAGAACTTCGACGCGTTGTACGACTGCATGACAGACCCCTTGCACAAATCGGGCCCGCAGCCTGGTTTCATTGTGGTGCTGGAGCAGATCCCCGCCACGGGCAAGTTCGACAAGGAAGCGCGCGAGCAGTTGCTCGACATCTTCCGCGACGCGGCCGACTACTGGGGTGATCGCAAGATTCCTTTCCGGTGTTTCTATTCTTTTCTGTAGCCCGTTCTGCATCCACCAGCCAAGCAGAACGGGCGAACGAGGCTAGCGACGCCCAAGGCGTGGAAGGCATCGAAATCAACGGCGAACCCGCTGAAAAGATGCCCACCGACAAGCTCGTGGACGTGTCGCCCATGGCACTGCGCATGAGCAGCCCCTTCAATGCGGGCTATTGGCTCAGCGCCGCATAACTCGCTACATCCCCCTGAGCGGCGGTCGCTGGTCTGGGCTATGCCAGTGCCACGGGTGGTGGCGAAATGAGGCGCCGAAGCTGCAAGCACGAAACCATCGCAGGCCAGACGAGCGCAGCGTCACTCAATACGCCATCGCATCAAGAGCAAAAAAGGTGCTTTGCGCGCGTACAGCAAGCACCAATAGCTATAAATTTAAGAGCAAACCTGTGCCAGTGCCACGTATTCGGCCACGGGCACTTCCTCGGCGCGGCGCTGGGTATCGAAGTGGCCAGCGAACTGGCGGGCTTCGAGCCAGCGGCCCAAAGTGTGGCGCAGCAGCTTGCGACGCTGGCTGAAGGCCACTTGCACCAGCTCTTCCAGCAAAGGCACTGACAGGGCAGCCGGTTCCGCATGCGGCACCATGCGCACCACAGCGCTGTCCACGCGCGGGGGCGGGTCAAAGCTCTCGGGCGGCACGAACAGCACGTTTTCCATGGCGTAGCGCCACTGCAGCATCACCGACAGGCGTCCGTAGTCGCTGGTGGCGGGGCTGGCCACCATGCGATCGATCACTTCCTTTTGCAGCATGAAGTGCTGGTCTTCGATCACCTGGACATGGTCCAGCAGGTGAAAGAGGATGGGCGTGGAGATGTTGTAGGGCAGATTGCCCACCACGCGCAGCCGCAATCCGGGCTGCCCGGCTTGGTCGCGCAGGGTGTGTGCCAGTGCCGTGAAGTCCACCTTGAGCACGTCCGACTCGATCACGTCGAGCTGCCCATGCAGGCGCAGGCGCAGCGCCAGGTCGCGGTCCAGCTCAATGACGGTGAGGCGCCCCAGGCGCTCCACCAGGGGCTGCGTCAGCGCGGCCAGGCCCGGCCCGATCTCGACCATGGGCTGGCCCGGCAGTGGCGCAATGGCCTGCACGATACCGTCGATGATGCCCTGGTCGGACAGGAAATGCTGCCCAAAGCGCTTGCGGGGAATGTGTTTCAACGCGGCCTTACCTGTTGTCTTGTCTGAGGGTACGTAGGGGAAAAGCGTGCGCCGCACTCACTGGGGAGGGTCACGGTACTCGACGTACGCCCGCCCGCGCAGTTCCTGCGCCCAGGTGGCATAGGCTTCGTCGAGCTTCTTCTCGCGCACCGTGCTGCGGGCCATGTCACGCTGCTCGCGCTGGGTGAGCTTGGCTTCGCGGCGCTCCAGCAGCTGGATCAGGTGCACGCCAAAGCGCGAAACCAGGGGTTGGCTGATGTCGCCGGGCTTGAGGGCATCCAGGGCCTGCTCGAACTCGGGCACGTAGCGCCCAGGGTTGGCCCAGCCCAAGTCACCACCTTCCTTGGCGCTACCGTCCTGCGACTGCTCGCGCGCCAGGGTCGCAAAGTCGGCCTGCCCCGCCAGAACGCGGCGGCGGTAGTCAGCCAGCCGTGCTGCTGCAGCGGATTCGGACAACTGGGGGCCCGTGCGCAGCAGGATATGGCGCGCATGGTTTTGCACCACCGTGCTGGGCAGACCCGCCGTCACACGTTCCACCACCTTGAGCACGTGAAAACCGGCGGGCGAGCGCACCGGACCCACGATGGAGCCCACGGGCAAGCCTAGGGTGGAGTTCACAAACAGTTCAGGATAACGATCCGCAGGCCGCAGGCCCAGCAACCCGCCAGCCCGCTGGCCTTCGGGCGCATCCGAGAACTCGCGGGCCACCGCCGCAAAGTCTTCGCCCGCACGCACCTTGTCTGCGGCGCGCTGCGCACGCGCCTGGCGCTCGGCGACCTGCGCAGGGGTGGCGCTTTCAGGCACCAGCACCAGCACATGGCCAAGATTGATCTCCATGGCTGCGACGTCCGTGCCCTTTTGCTCTTCGCGCAGGAACTGGTCCACGTCCAGATCGCTCACCTTCACCCGCGCTTCGACTTCGCGCTCGCGCAGGCGCTGCTGCAGCAGCTGGTTGCGCAGCTCTTCGCGAAACCGGTCCTTGCCCACGCCTTCACGGGCCAGGCGCACATACAGTTCGTCCACCGTCATGTCGTTCTGGCGGGCCACGCCCTGCTCGGCCTGCGACACGGCGTAGTCATCGACCTTGATGCCCGATTCACGGGCCTGCTGCAGCTGCACCTTCTCCAGGATGATGCGTTCGAGCACTTCACGCGCGAGCGCATCACGCGGGGGCATGGCGCCGCCCTGCTTGGCGATCTGCGCCTCGGCCCGTGCCAGGCGCGAGCGCACCTCGTAGTTGGTCACGGGCTCGGAGTTGACCACCGCCACGATGAAATCGGCCGAGCGCGGGGCCGTGCTGTCAGAAGGGGCGGCCAGCGTGACGGAAGGCACGGCGGCAGGCCGCGCCGTCAGCGACGACGGAGAAGAAGACAACCCCGTCTTGCCAGAGGACGAGGAAGCCCCTGAGGGGCGCAGGCCCTGCGCCGCAGCGCCTTGCGCCACGAGGGATGCCAACGCGGCCGTCAAGGCCAGTGCGAGTACACGGTGATTCATGGTCTAGTCGTAGTTGCTGAAGCGGCTGGGCGTGGAGACCTGCTCGCGCAGGTTCTGGTAACGCGGCACATTTTGCTTGAAGGAGTCGAGCGGGCTCGAGCCCAGGCTCAGGCGGGAGAAGCCCACGAATTCAATCTGGAACAGCAGGCGCGTGTTGGAGCTGGTCACGCTGCTTTGCAGGCGCTCCAGCACCACGCGGCCGATCCAGCAGCAGCTGTCGTACTCAAAGCCCACCACGGTGTCCACTAGCTTGCGGTCCTTCATGCTGTAGTTCAGGCGGCCCACGCTGTACCACCGCCCGCCGCCCTGGCCACGGCCGGGGCCCAGGTCCTTGCCTTTGTCGCCCCACAGGTCGTTCAGCGGCCACTGCCACCCGATGTCGATCTGCTCGCTGGTGCCACGCTGCAGGCGGTAGGCCGCGCTCACGGTGCGGTAGTTGCTGGGGCTGTAGCGCGCGCCAATGGTGGAGCGGATGGACTGGCCGGTCTTGGGGTTGTACTGCACGGTGGAGTCAAAGCCCCACTGCGGTGTCCAGTTGATGCCCGCGCCCAGCAGCAGATCCGACAGGCGCTCACTGACCGGCGTGCCCCCTGGCAGGGTCACCTTCTGGTCCGAGAACCGCACCCGTTGCGCAATGCCGAAGCGCGCTGCCTGGGCACCGGTGTCGGGGTCCAGCAGGCGCGTGGTCACGCCCAGGGTCAGCAGGTTGTTGTCGGCCAGCCGGTCGTTGCCGCCAAACGCGTTCTCTGTGTAAATAGTCGCGAAGTTGAAGTCATTGGCCGCCGTGTCGTACACCGGCAGCATGCTCTGGTCGCGGTAGGGCGTGTAGGTGTAGAACGCCCGGGGCTCCAGCGTCTGCAGGAAGGCCCGGCCAAAGTAGGCGGTGTCGCGCTCAAACACCAGGCCGCTGTCCAGGCTGAAGGTGGGCAGCGTGCGGCTGGCCGAGCGCTGGCCGTTGGAGAGGGCCGTATCAAACTGGTACTGCGTGGCATGCAGTTGCAGGCGCGGGGTGATGAAGCCGCCTGGCGACAGGAACGGGCGGCTGATCTGCGCCATGGCGTAGCTGCGGTCGGCGTTGGGCTGGCCGGTGAGGGCGCGCGCGGCCTCGAAGCGCGTGGTGTCCAGCTCGACGCTGGCATCGAATCCGCCGCCCAGCTGCGAGGGGTTGTAGCGCCATTGCACCTGCGGCATGCGGTCATACGGCGGCACGATGGGCGAGGTGACATCCTGCAGCGTCTGCCATTTGAGGGTGCGCACCGTGGCCGACATGTCGTTGCGGCCCCAGGACAGGATGGCATCGTTGGGCAACAGGCGCTGGCGCAGCTGCTCGGTGGCGCGGCTGAAGTCACGCCAATAGTTGTCGTCGCTGACCCGGTTGAGGTTGAGGTTCAGCCCCAGCCCGCCAATGGCCGTGTCGAACGCGCCCTCGTGCTTGCCGCTGAAGCTCCAGCGCACCCGGTCGCGCAGGCGGTCGGTGGGCATCACGTCGGCGCTGATCTGGCCCTTGTAGGTTGGCTCCAGATACCGGAACTCGCCGCCCACATTGGCACCCCGCTTGGTCATGAGCGCGGCGCGCAAGGTGGCATCGCGGTTGGGGGCGATGTTCCAGTAGTATGGCTGCATGTAGGTCACGCCGTCCCGGCTGTCGAGCCCGATGGTGGGTGGCAGCAGGCCGGACTTGCGCTTTTCCGACAGCGGAAAGGTGATGTACGGAATGGGCAGCACCGAGATGCCCTTGAACTCCAGTACCGCGTCTTCGGCCGTGCCGACCTCTTCCTCGTTGTCAATGCGGATGGTGGCTGCGCGCAGCACCCAGTCGGGTTGCCAGCTCTCTTCGTTGCCACGCTCGCAGGTGGTGTAGGTGCCGTTGTGCACCACGGCACGGTAGCGGTCCACAAAGTCCACCCGCGTCGCGTCTCCATGGGCCTGCGTGGCCAGGAAGCGATAGCGTGCATCGCTGAAGAAGCCCTCGAAGGCCTCCACCCGCAGCTCCAGCGCCGTGCCTTCGTACACGTTGCCGGCGCGGTTGATACGCACCTTGCCGTTGGCCTTGGCCAGATCCTCGGGCACGTTGTAGTCGAGCTGGTCGGCGCGGATGACCGTGTCGCCCCGGCGCAGCTCGGCGTTGCCTTCAATCAGTGCGTTGAGGTCGGTCTGGCCGCTGATGTGATCGCCCTTCACAAACACGGGCAATTGCGAACGCACGGCGTCTGGAATCTTTTCCTGCAGCAGGGGCGAGGTGCGCAGCACCGGGGGTGCGTCCCAGGCGCTGGGCGCGGTGGCCTGCGCCAGCGCGGCCAGCGGCAGGCCGCACCAGGCCAGCGCAACGCCCACAGCCAGTACACGGGGCACGGGGGGCCGCAGCCGTGCAGACTTCGCCATGGCGGGCCGGGCGCGAAGGGAGGTGAGGTTCTGCACGGTGGGGGGCTGGCAGCGTGGCACGTGGGGTGTTGGGGGCGGTAGCAGACAAAGGGACCGGCCCTGGCCAGCGCGCACGGCGCCAGCCACGACCGGTTTGTAAAATCGGATTATCCATGAGCCACCCCATCCCCCCATCGCCCGCTGGCCAGCCCCCCGGCGCCACCGTGGCCGCACCTGCTGCGCCCGCCGCCTCCACCCCCGTCAGCTGGCCTGATGCCGCCCGCCGTGCGGCCTTTGACGCCTGGCTGACCCCCCTGGCGGGACCGCACCAGTTGCTGCCTGACACCCTACGCCCCGCGTCGGCCGATGCCAGCTTCCGCCGCTACCTGCGCATCGACACGGCCACGGGCGCCAGCCGCATCGTGATGGACGCTCCGCCCGACAAGGAAAACTGCAAGCCCTTCCTGCAGGTGCAGGGCCTGATGGCCGCCGCCGGGCTGAACGTGCCGCAGATCTTGGCGTTTGACGAGCCCACCGGCTTCATGCTGCTGTCCGACCTGGGCCACCAGACGGTGATCGAGCGGCTGAACCCCGAAAAACCCCAGGACGCCTACGCCTGGTACCAACAGGCCACCGATGTGCTGCTGCAGTGGCAAAAGGCCTCCACCCCCGGCGTTCTGCCCGCCTACGACGAGCCTCTGCTGCGCCGCGAGCTGGCGCTGTTCCCCGACTGGTACCTGGCCAAGCACCGCGCCATCGCCCTGGACGACAAGCAGCAGGCGACCTTGGGCAGCGCCTTTGACGCCATCGTGGCGCACAACCTGGCAGCCCCCAGCGTGTATGTGCACCGCGACTTCATGACCCGCAACCTGATGGCGCCGGTGGAAGCAGGTGCACCCCTGGGCGTGCTGGACTTCCAGGACGCGGTCTACGGCCCCATCACCTACGACATCGCCAGCCTGCTGCGCGATGCGTTCATCAGCTGGGAAGAAGAATTCGTCATCGACATTACCGTGCGTTACTGGGAGAAGGCGCGCAAGGCCGGACTGCTGGGCGCCACCAGCGCCAGTGGCTGGGGCGATGACTTTGGCGAGTTCTACCGTGCGGTGGAATGGATGGGCCTGCAGCGGCACCTCAAGGTCGCGGGCATTTTTGCGCGGCTGACGTTGCGCGACGGCAAGCCGAAATACCTGGCCGATGCGCCCCGCTTCATGGCCTACATCCGCGCAACGGCCAACCGCTACCGCCAGCTGGGGCCGCTGCTCAAGATGCTGGACCAGATCGAAGGCACCGAACCCGCGGTGGGCTTTGCCTACGGCCGCATGTAGCCGCAGTCCTCTGCATTCACGGGACACCCCAAGAAATCAAGCAAAAACCGGCTCAAGCGCAGACAAATCATGCGCCAACAGCTATTACAAAGATAGCAAATGCCCCGTTTCCATTGCCCGGCCCCCCTGGCCACCGGCGCCGAGCTGGACCTGCCCCCGGGCGCCGCACGCCATGTGCAGGTGCTGCGCCTGCAGCCCGGCGACGGCATCACCCTGTTCCACGGCGGTCAGGGCGCGGGCGACCCGGGCGGCGAATTCGATGCCACCGTGCTCAAGATGGGCCGCAGCGATGTGCGCGTGCTGGTGGGTGCGCACCATGCCATCGAACGCGAGGCGCCCCGCGCCGTGCACCTGCTGGCCGGCATCACCGCCAACGAGCGCATGGACTGGCTGGTCGAAAAGGCCACCGAACTGGGCGTAGCCAGCATCACCCCGCTGGTGGCCGAGCGCAGCGTGCTCAAGCTCAAGGGCGAGCGCGCCGACAAGAAGATCGCCCACTGGCAGGCCGTGGCCGTGGCCGCGTGCGAGCAATGCGGCCGCAACCGCGTGCCGGTGGTGCACCCGGCCATCGATCTGGCCGGCTGGCTGCGCACACCCGGACAGGGGATGACCTCCTCCGATGGGCACGCTGCGCAAGGCACGCCGCAGCGCCTGCTGCTGTCGCTGCGGCCCGGCACCGTGCCGCTGCGCGAAGCCACGGGCGGCGGGGGTGAGCAGCGCCCGGTGCTGTTCCTCTCCGGTCCCGAGGGCGGTCTGAGCCCGGCGGAAGAAGACCTGGCGCTGCGACATGGCTTCGCCCCGGTTACGCTGGGTCTGCGCGTGCTGCGCGCCGAGACCGCGCCACTGGCCGCCCTGGCTGCGCTCACCCTGTAGCGCAGCCCCCATGCCCCGTGGCCTGCACCGGCCGCACAGGCCGCGCGCCTGCCCAGGGACGGGGCCTGTGCGGCCGGTGCAGGCCACGGGGCATGGGGGCTGTACGCATGGCACTACCTCGCCGTAAAATTCCCGACTGGCCGGTAACCCCTCCCCCTGGGTTGTCGCCCCCCGCCCGCGCACCGCGCGGCCCTCTCTCCTGGCCGGAGCCCCCCACCTTGCGCCCACCCGCCCGCTGGCAGCGCCTCAAGGATGTGATCCTCTCCACCGACCCCCGGCGGCGCACGCTGGTGGGCATGGCCTTGCTCGCGCTCACGCTGATGGTCGGCAGCGCCGGTGTGATGCTGCTGGTGGCACACGCCGGCACCGCCGTGGACAAGACCGCCGTGCAATGGTGGGCCGCCCTGTCGGTGGGCGGCCTGGTGGTGATGACGGCCTTCATCCGCTCGGGCGAAACCGCCCGCCTGCGCGACCCCTCGCTCACCATCCCGCAGATGGTCTGGACCATCACCAGCGGCGCCGTGGCCTATGTGCTGGCGGGCGATGCGCGCGGGCTGGTGCCCAGCGTGCTGGCCATGATCCTGTTCTTTGGCACCTTCGGCCTCACGGTGGCCGAGGTGATTGGCATCGGCATCTACGCACTGCTGGCATTTGCCTGCGCCATCGGCGCCAGCTCGCGCTTCAACGCCAACGCCTCGGGCTACCTCGATACCGCCTACGCACTGATGGTGCTCATCGTGCTCAGTGGCTGCATTGCACTGAACCTGCGCATCCAGCGCATCCGCGCCAAGCTGCAGCAGCAGCGCGAGGCGCTGGCCCAGGCGCTTGAAGTCAACCGCGAGCTGGCCACCCGCGACGAGCTGACGGGCCTCATCAACCGCCGCGCCATGCTGGACCTGATGGCGCTGGAGCACCGCCGTGGCCTGCGCAGCGGCCGCCCGATGCTGCTGGCGCAGCTGGACATCGACCACTTCAAGCCCATCAACGACCAGCACGGCCACGCCACCGGCGACCGCGCACTGCAAGCGTTTGCGGGTACGGTGCGTGCCAGCGTGCGCGACACCGATGTGCTGGCCCGCTGGGGCGGCGAAGAGTTTGTGCTGATGCTCACCGACACCTCGGCAGACCACGCGCGCGAGTTGCTCGAACGCATCCGCCAGGCCGTGCAGGCGCTGGAGATTGCCCACAGCACCGGCACGCTGCATCTGACGGTGTCCATTGGCCTCGCACTGCACCTGCCGGGCGACACGGTGGAGCACACGCTGGAACGCGCAGACCAGGCGCTGTACCGCGCCAAGGCCCTGGGCCGCAACCGCGTGGTGATGGCGCCCGCCGCCCACCGCGCAGCGCCGGCAGGGGTCAACGTGCGGACTTGAGCGTGCCGCAGTCGGCCGCGAGCCACTTGCCGTTCTGCACCATATCGATCTGCTCGGGCTTGCCGTTGGACGTGGTCTTGACCTTGAAATTGCCCGTGTAGGCCGTGGGGCCCTGGAAGGTCATCGTGCCCTCGCCCGTGGTGGGCGGCTGGCCCTGGGCGCCCTTGCAGCTGAACGTCATGGCCACCGCGTTGGGGCCCGTGCGCTGCACGTTCTGCGTGCAGCCTTCCTGGGCAGGAATGCGGTCCAGGTCGGCCTGCTCGGGGCTGATGCAGACCTTCACGGTATTGCCGCTGGGGCCCATGCTCACACCCTGCTGTGCCATGGCCTGCTCCATCTGCTTGCGCTGTGCGGGCGTCAGGCTGGCCATGGACTTCTGCATCTGCGCCATCGCGGCCTCCAGCTGGCCGCTCTGGCTTTTCATGGTCACGCTGTTCTCCCACAGGCCGGGCCGCAGCTTCTGCGTCTGGGCATGGGCCGTAGCCAAGAGCCCCGGTCCAAGCACGGCGGTGGAGAGGACAACGGCGAGAGCGCGGGGGATGGGGGTGTGCATGGTGGTGGGGCCTCGGTGCAAGCGGCAGAGCCGACAGTATCGACACACCGGCCTTTGCTGCCAAGTAGCAACCACCAAGTGCACGGTGGAAGGCAGGAAGCAGCGGCTGCGGCCCGCGCGTACGGGCACGCGGTCTCCGTGGGTCTCCGTCCTCAGGCGCTCAGGTGCGGCGGCGCGCGCAGCTGCTCGGGGGTGGTGAAGTAGGCTGCCGATGCCCCCAGGCCCGCGCGCGCCTGCGCCAGCTCGTGCCGCGCCACGGTACGCAGGTGCACCTCGTCGGGCCCATCCATCAGCCGCAGCGCGCGGCCCCAGGTCCAGAAGGCGGCCAGCGGCGTGTCGGGCGACAGGCCCATGGCTCCAAAGATCTGCATGGCACGGTCCACCACCCGCTGCTGCAGGCGCGCGGCCACCACCTTGATGGCGGCGACCTGGGCGCGCACGGCGCGCGCATCTACCGCGTCGCCCAGGTCCAGCAACCAGGCCGCGTGCAGCACCAGCAGGCGCGCCTGGTCGATCTCGATGCGCGACTCGGCCAGCCATTCCTGCACATTGGCCTGCTCGGCCAGCGGCTTGCCGAACGCGGTGCGCTCCAGCGCGCGCTCGGTAGCCAGGGAGAGCGCCAGCTCGCACTGGCCGATGGTGCGCATGCAGTGGTGCACACGGCCCGGCCCTAGGCGCGCCTGCGCCATCGCAAAGCCCGCGCCCCAGTCGCCCAGCAGGTGGTCCGCAGGCACACGCACGCCCTGCAGCAGGATTTCGCAATGCCCCTCGGGCGCGTGGTGGTGCAGCACGGAGATGTTGCGCACGATCTGCACGCCCGGCGTGTCCACGGGCACCAGCACCATGCTGTGGCGGTGGTGGCCGTCTTCACTGTCGGCATCGGCATTGCGGCACAGCACGATGAGCAGCTGGCAGTGCGGGTGCGCGGCACCGGTGATGAACCACTTGCGGCCGCTGAGCACCAGGCCATCGCCCTCGCGCCGCACCGTGGTCTGCAGGTTGGTGGGGTCGGACGAGGCCACGTCGGGCTCGCTCATCGCAAAGGCCGAGCGCATCTGGCCGTTCAGCAGCGGCACCAGCCAGCGTGTGCGCTGCGCGGGCGTGGCAAAGCGGTGCAGCAGCTCGATGTTGCCGGTGTCTGGCGCCTGGCAGTTGAACACCTCGGCCGCCCAGGGCAGGCGGCCCATGACCTCGGCCAGCGGCGCGTAGTCAAGGTTGGACAGGCGCGTGCCGGGCTCGTCCTCGCGCAGCGTGGGCAGGAACAGGTTCCACAGGCCCTCATCGCGCGCCAGCGCCTTGAGGTCTTCGACAAACGGCGGCGGGTAGTCGCCCGCCGCCACGGCCGCGTGCCAGGCGGCGTTGTAGGGCAGCAGATAGCGGTCCATGAAAGCCAGCAGGCGATCACGCAGTTCAAGGGCCAGGGGGGAGAGTGCGAAGTCCATGCAGCCATTGTGAAAACAGCGCCAGCACACGTCACAACGCAGGCGACAACGGGCTTGACGCACATCACGGCCTGCCCGGGAGCCTTCGGTGACGGCATCCCATTTGCTACGCTATTGATAGCTAGTCAGGCATATTGCACTAGCGCTACCAACCCGTTTTGCTTCAAACATGGCCTGACACCCATCACCACACAGGTACCATGGCTCCATGAGTACCCACTACGAAACCCTGCAGCACGCCGACACCTACCGCGAGGCGTTTGCGGTCGAGCCCCCTGCGGCGCTGGGTGAACGCCACCTGTGGCCCCGCAAGCCGGGCTTTTTCATCGTGCATGCAGCAACGGCCACCGCGCTGGCCCAAGGGCCGGCCAGCGCGGCCGGTGCGGTTGAAGAAGCCGCGCTGACAACGGCTTCAGACGCCCAGAGCGACGCCGCCCCCACCCGCGTACTGGTGCCCGCGCAATGGGGCCTGGTGCCGCATTGGGTGAAATCCGCGTCGGACGCCAAGCTGCGCGCGCCCAAGCTGGTGAACGCCAAGTCCGACCTGGCCTCCACCGGCACCGCGTTCCGCGACGCGTGGCTGAACGGCCAGCGCTGCATCGTGCCGATGGTGGCGTTTTTTGAAGACGACCTGCGCAACGGCAAGGCCGTGCCCACCCGCGTGGCACGGGTGGACGGTAAACCCATGGGCGTGGCGGGCCTGTGGGCGCGCTGGCAGGGCGCTGAGGGCGAGGTCATCATCAGCTACTGCCTGCTCACGGTGAACGCCAACAACCACGCGCTGTTGCACCGCTACGGCCAGCCCGGCAGCGAAAAAAGCATGCCCGCCATCCTGAACGAAGGCGCCTACGACGCCTGGCTCACGGCCCGGCCCGACAAGGCCAAGGAGTTCATGCGCCAGTACGCGGCGCAGTCGCTGCTGGCCAACCCGGTGGAGAAGAAGGCGGACAAGGTGCCGCCCAAGGGGTGGCTGGACTGAAGACAGTCCCCGCCACCCGCCGGAGGCCTGGCCTGTGCCCGCTCAGGACGGCCGCTTCATCTGGCAGGACGTGGGCTGGGCGCTGATGTAGTTGTCCCAGGCCACTTCGGAGCGGAAGCCGTAGCCGGTCTTCTCCGCGTCGTACTTCACGCCCTTGCTGCCCTGCTTGGCCCAGATGCCCAGGTACAGCGGCGCTTCAAGCTGGTGGTCGGTCTTGCGCATGCGCACCTCGCCCATGGGGCTCTTGTAGGTCATGCTTTCCAGCGCGAATGCGACCTTCTTGGCATCGGTGGACTGGGCCTTGCGCATCGCCTCGCGCAGCATGTGCATGCTGTTCCAGTGCGCGGCAAACACAAAGTCCTCGCCCGTCTTCTTCTTGTAGTCCACGTAGATCTTTTCCAGCTCGGGGGTGGGCGCGTTGTGCACCCAGTTCCAGATCACCCCGACCTTGCCTTCACCCCAGGGCCCGATCTGCGCGGGTGTGCCGGGGTTGTTGGCGTTGAGCGTGAAGTAGTTGATGTTCAGGCCGTAGTCGCGCGAGGACTTGAACAGCAGCGTGAGGTCGCTGCCCCAGTTGGAGGTGATGACGGTGTCGGCCTTGGTCGCGGCGATCTTGGCCACATACGAGGCGAAGTCGCGCGTCTGCGCGATGGGGATGAAGTCATCGCCCACGATCTCGATGTCGGGCCGCTTGCGGGCCAGGTATTCCTTGGCGGCCTTGGAGACCTGGCGGCCGTGGGTGTAGTCCTGGTTGAGCAGGTACACGCGCTTCACATCCTTGCGGCCCTGCAGGTAGGTGGTCAGCGCCTCCATCTTCATCTCGCTCGATGGATAGAAGCGGAAGTGCCAGAAGCTGCAGCGGTCGTTGGTGAGCTGCGGGTCCATGGCGGCGTAGTTCAGGTACACCGTCGCGCGCTCGGGGTCGCGCTCGGCGAGCTTGTTGAGCGCATCCACCAGCGCCAGCGCCACGCCCGAGCCGCCGCCCTGGGTGATGTAGCGCACGCCCCGGTCGGTGGCGGCCTTGAGCGCGTTCAGGCTCTCCTGCGGCGTGCCCTTGTTGTCGAAGTCCATCACCTCGAACTTGGGCTCGTTGGGCCCGGCCTTGGCGTTGACCTGCGCCACCACCTCACGCAGCTGGTTGAGCGAGCTTTGGCCGGTGAGCGCAAACGGGCCGGACAGCAGGTCGATGAAGCCGATCTTCACCGTCTCGGCCGCCCCGATGTGCGTCGCCATCACCAGCGCTGCGGCGCATGTGCCGACCTTCAACCAATGGCGTGGCCATTTCCTGGGAACCATGTTCATGTGTGTCTCCGTGGGGTGGGTGAGTGGGAACGAGAGGAAAGCCGAAAAGTCAATAAGCCGAAAACCGTCAGCGCGTGGCGATGTCATTCGCCGCCGAACACCGCGCCATGGCGCTGCCGCAGCTCGTTTTTCTGGACCTTGCCGGTGCCGCCCAGCGGCAGGCTGTCAACAAACAGCACATCATCAGGCAGCCACCACTTGGCAACCCGCTGTGCGAGGAAGTCCAGGATCTGCGCCTTGTCCAGCGACTGGCCGGGCTTGCGCACGATGAAGAGCAGCGGGCGCTCGTCCCACTTGGGGTGCTTGACGCCGATGACCGCCGCCATGGCCACCGCCGGGTGCGCCACGGCGGCGTTCTCCAGGTCGATGGAGCTGATCCACTCGCCGCCCGACTTGATCACGTCCTTGGTGCGGTCGCGGATCTGCACCACGCCCTGCGGGTTGATGGTGGCGATGTCGCCCGTGGGGAACCAGCCATCGACCAGCGCCGAGCGCTCGGCCTTGTGGTACCGGTCCACGATCCACTGGCCGCGCACCATCAGCTCGCCCTGCGCCACGCCGTCGCGCGGCAGGCTGGCGCCGTTTTCATCCACCAGCTTGAGCTCGATGCCGAACACCGACTTGCCCTGCTTGGCGACCAGTGCGTGGCGGTCCTCGGGCGGCAGCTCGGTATCACCCGCGCCCAGCACGCTCATGGTGGCGATGGCGGTGGTCTCGGTCATGCCCCAGCCGTGGCGCACCTCCACGTCGTACACGTCGTTGAACTTGGCGATCAGCGCCTTGGGCATGGCCGAGCCGCCCACGCCCGTGCGCCGCATGGTGATAAAGCGCAGCCCGTGCTGCTCCACATGCTGGATCAGGCCCATCCAGATCGTGGGCACGCCCGCGCTGACAGTGACGCGCTCGGTCTCCATCAGCTCGTACAGGCTGGCCGCATCCAGGCGCGGGCCGGGCAGCACCAGCTTGGCCCCGCCGATCAGCGCCGCATAGGGCAGGCACCAGGCGTTGATGTGGAACATGGGCACCACGGGCAGGATGGTCTCCCGCGCACTGATGCTGAGCACGCCCGGCATGCAGGCCGACAGGGCGCTGAGCACGAGCGCCCGGTGCGAATACAGCACGCCCTTGGGGTTGCCGGTGGTGCCCGACGTGTAGCACAGCGCCGCGCCAGCCTTCTCCTCGCACATGGGCCAGGAGAAGCGGTCGTTCTGGCGGGCCACCAGCGTCTCGTACGCCTCGACCCCGCTGACGCCCTGCAGGTCCATCGTGCCCAGCGTCTCGGCATCACACAGCGCCACCCAGTGCCGCACGCGGGGGCACGACGCCGCAATGGCGCGCACCAGTGGTGCGAACGTGGTGTCAAACAGCACCACTTCGTCGTCGGCATGGTTGACGATGTAGGCCAGCTGCTCCGGGTGCAGGCGCGGGTTGCAGGTGTGCATGACCATGCCGCTGCCCGACACGGCGTAGTACGCCTCCAGGTGGCGGTGGTTGTTCCAGGCCAGCGACCCCACCACGCTACCGGGACGCAGGCCCAGCGCCTGCAGTGCGTTGGCCAGCTGCCGGGCGCGCTGGGCCATGTCGGCAAAGCGGTAACGGTGCAGGCGGCCATCGGTGTCGCGCGAAACGATCTGCTGATCGCCGTACTGGTTCTCGCCATGCTCAAGAATGGCCGAAACCAGTAAGGGCCGGTCCATCATGCTGCCGGGCTGGTGCTGCTGCATTGCCGTTGTCTCCTAGGGATGTGCGCCTTGCTGGATTGCGGCATCCATAGGGTGCCGGTGCAGAGCCCTCTTTACCGGGGCGGGCTCATCGTCGCAAACAACGCGGGGCGGGCTTGTCGTCTGGGCGACTCATCCAGCCGATCCGAGAGGGGCATGCTGCGCTGGCAGGGCGCCACGAACGGCGAAGTGGTCGTGAACTACTGTTTGCTCATGGTCAACGTGAACCACAGCGCTGCTGCACGGCTACGGCCCGCCTGACAGCGAGAAGAACATGCCCGCCATCCTGAGCTAAGGCGCGTACGACGCCTGGCGGTCGGGCCGGCCCGACAAGGCCGAGGAGTTCATGCGACAGTACGCACCGCGGTGGCTCACGGCCAATCTGGTGGAGAAGGCGGACAAGGTGCCGAAGGGGTGACTAGATTAGAACCTACTTCCCTTCAGTCCTTCTGCACGCGGTCCGCCTGTTGTGCGGAGTTTGTCGAAGTGCTGCAAAAGCCCTAGCGAATTCCGCCAGCACAGTGGATCGAGGTGGGTTCTGTACCTACACCCAATGTCCGATACGGCAATTAGCGTACCGCGCCACAAGCTCGTTTGAGCGCAGAAAGCCTCTGCGATGTGCACCTCGGCCTCCATCATGCGATCAGCGATGGCACGCCCGACTTCGTGGGTAATATGCATAAATCAGTACCCTGGGCGAAGGCCTTCAGGCGCTGGCTACTGAAAGCGTGCAGCAGCTACAACCGGCGCAGACCGCACGCACGGCACCGCTATCGAGTTAGCACCGGTGGCTTAAACGCAATGCCCCTTGACTGCTTTTTACGCCTTGGCAGCTCTTCAAGCGTCTCCGAGCCATACAAGCCAATCCTGGCCGGGCAAATTCCAGTCAGTGGTCGCCAAAGGCCCGACACTCGTGAGGGCTCTGGCGGGCACATTTCGCGGACCCCTTTTCGTCGCCAGTCAGTCCGCCGGATAGGGGCCAACAAGGTTGCGCAGGGGGTGAACAAATCAATACACTTCTATTGCGCGGGCTCGCCAACCCCCAAGCAAGAACGTGGTGACCACTAGTCGGCACGGTCTATCTGTGGTTGGCTCATGGTCGAACTGAACGAAAGAGATCAACATGAAAAATTCTTTCTCAAAATGGGGAGTACTGCTGCTGTCCGCGCTCCTCCTGGGACTGGGTTCCTCCGCCCATGCGCAAGCGACACGCACGTGGGTGTCCGGCGTGGGCGATGACGCCAACCCCTGCAGCCGAACCGCCCCTTGCAAGACATTCGCGGGCGCGATTAGCAAAACGGCTGCAGGTGGAGAGATCAACGCCATGGACGACGCGGGCTACGGAGCCGTCACCATTACAAAATCCATCACGATCAATGGTGGAGGACATCTTGCAGGCATTCTGACTTCGTCGGGAACTAACGGCGTCATTATCAACGCCGCTGCCACTGACGTCGTTATCTTGCGCGGACTTGCGTTTACAGGTGTCTCAAGCGCGCTCAATGCCGTTAGATACTTGGCAGCAAGATATGTGGTCATTGAAAATTCAACTATTGACGGCTTTGTAAATGGTATAAATATGGCAACCACCGTGGCGAATGGGCGAATGGATATTCGCAATGTGCAAATAACCAATGCCACGACTACCGCTAACACTTACGGCATACATATTGGCGGAACCAGTTCAGTTACCACGGTAAGCAACACCTCCATCAGAGGATTTTCCTATGGTCTTACCACACGCTCCGGTGTGACCTACTTGCGCGGCTCAACCATAGTTGCCAATGATGTGGGCTATAACAATTTGGGCGGCAGCCTTCTGTCCTTTGGTGACAACATGGTCAGTGGCAACAATGTCGACGGGACTCCTACTGGATCCGCTCCGCACTTTTAATCAGTACCTCTTTCTGTCTTACCTGACCTGCCAAATACAGGTTGGGTAAACTTCTTCAATCGAAAACAGCGATATTTTCTCTGGCAAGCTCGACTTGACATTGAACAAATCAATAACACATCCAACCATATTGGGGCGATGAATATTTTGCCCTATTTTCCAAGACAGCCTCAGATCAATTAGCGGTTGATGCTTGAAATATGGTCAGGCTGCGCATTTGATATCTTTGTTACGGAAAATTCCTCTCTCATGCTAGTAAGTCATCGCAACAAATTTATCTATACAAAAACATTTAAAACTGCTGGAACGTCTGTCGAATCCTATTTCGAGCCGTATTGCATGGCTCAAGGCGAGTGGGCATCAAGTCATTTTCGGGATGAATATATATCACCATCGGGCATCATTGGATACAGAGGCCCCGAGCCCCCAGCGCACACCGTCTGGTGGAATCATATGCCAGCCGCTAAAATCAAACAGCTGCTGGGCGATAACGTATGGTCAAGCTATCTAAAATTCTGTGTAATCAGGAATCCATACGACAAAGCGGTTTCTGCATATTATTTTTGGAAATACCAGAACAATATTCCTCAGATCGCAAATCGGCGCGAATCTGAAGATTTTGAAAACTGGCTGCATCAGCATGGCGCACAAACTGACACGGATAAGTTTGTCATCGACAACGCCATTTGCATGGACTACATCGTACGCTACGATTCACTGCACGATGATTTGCAGGAGCTTTGCCGGCGCTTGAATATTCCGTGGGAGCCTGATCGCCTGCCAAGTTTCAAAAGTGGAATTCGCCCAAAAGAAATCTCCCTAGATGCCCTTTACTCAGAAAGATCTCGACGCATTGTTGAGGCGACCTATGCTTTTGAAATTTCTCAATTCTCTTATCAATTTCCCCAGGAACATTAAGAGAATGGCTATTGAATATAGAAGCACCTTCCTTGATATCTTTTAAAACGAATAGCGTCGACTGCAGATTTGGAGAGCTAGGATTTATAATCCCAGCGATTCATAAATATCAGCCACGCGCCTTTGCACATCGATATCCATGGCCATGGGCCGGCCCCACTCCCGCTGCGTCTCCCCCGGCCACTTGTTCGTGGCGTCCATCCCCATCTTGCTGCCCAGGCCGCTGACGGGCGAGGCGAAGTCCAGGTAGTCGATGGGGGTGTGCTCCACCAGCAGGGTGTCGCGGGCTGGGTCCATGCGGGTGGTGATGGCCCAGATCACGTCCTTCCAGTCGCGCACGTCCACATCGGCATCCACCACCACGATGAACTTGGTGTACATGAACTGGCGCAGGTGGCTCCACACGCCCATCATCACGCGCCGCGCGTGGCCTGCGTAGGCCTTGCGGATGCTGACCACCGCTAGCCGATAGCTGCAGCCTTCCGGCGGCAGGTAGAAGTCCACGATCTCGGGGAACTGCTTTTGCAGCAGCGGGATGAACAGCTCGTTCATCGCCAGGCCCAGCACAGCGGGCTCATCCGGCGGTTTGCCGGTGTAGGTGCTGTGGTAGATCGCGTCCCGGCGCAGTGTGATGCGGTCCACGGTGAGCACGGGGAACTCGGCGCATTCGTTGTAGTAGCCGGTGTGGTCACCGTACGGCCCTTCCAGCGCGTGCTGCCAGCCACTGGCGTGGTCGGCATCGGGCTGGATGTGGCCTTCGAGCACGATCTCGGCGGTGGCGGGCACTTGCAGCGGTACGCCCAGCGCGGGCGTGACCTCGGTGCGGGCACCGCGCAGCAAGCCCGCAAACTGGTATTCGCTCAAGCTGTCGGGCACCGGCGTGACGGCGCCCAGCAGCGTGGCGGGGTCCGCGCCCAGGGCCACGGCCACGGGGTAGGGCTGGCCGGGGTGCTGGGCGCAGTGGTCGGCAAAGTCCAGCGCGCCGCCGCGGTGCGCCAGCCAGCGCACGATGACCTGGTTGCGCGAGAGCACCTGCTGGCGGTAGATGCCCAGGTTCTGCCGCGCCTTGCGCGGGCCGCGCGTGATGGTCAGGCCCCAGGTGATGAGCGGGGCCACGTCGCCGGGCCAGCAGTGCTGCACGGGCAGGAGCGCCAGGTCCACGTCGGGGCCTTCCCACACCTCTTGCTGGCAGGGCGCGCCGCGCGCCACGGTGTGCGGCGCCATGTTCCACAGGGTCTTGAGCAACTGGCCCATGCCCAGCATGTCCTTGAAGCCCTTGGGCGCCTCGGGCTCCTTGAGGGTGGCCAGCAGCTCGCCCAAAGTGCGCACGCCATGCAGGTCGGGCACACCCATGGCGCGCGCCACGCGGGCAGGGGTGCCAAACAGGTTGGTGAGCACGGGCATGCGGTGGCCCGTGGGCTGCTCGAACAGCAGCGCCGGGCCACCTGCGCGCAGCACGCGGTCGCTGAGCGCAGTCATCTCCAGGTGGGGCGAGACGCTTTCGCCCACACGGCGCAGGTCGCCCGTGGCTTCGAGCTGGGCCATGAAGTCGCGCAGGTCGCGGTAGGCCATGTCAGGTCCAGAATTTGAATGAAATAGGCCGGTAGCGCAGATATTGATTGCGCTAGCAGCTATGAATTAAGGAGCGTCAAGCTCCAGGCCCTGCCAGCGCGGCGCCAGGTCATGCGGCATGTCGATGAGGTCGAGCGCGCGCGCCACGCTGTAGTCCACCACTTCGCCCACGGTCTGCGGGCGCAGGTAGAAGGCGGGCAGCGGCGGGCAGATGATGCCGCCCATCTCGGTCACGGCCACCATGTTGCGCAGGTGCGTGAGGTGCAGGGGCGACTCGCGCACCATCAGCACCAGGCGGCGGCGCTCCTTGAGCGCCACGTCGGCCGCGCGCGTGAGCAGGTTGTCGGCCAGCCCATGCGCAATGGCAGCCAGCGTGCGCATGGAGCAGGGTGCGACCACCATGGCGTGGCACTGGAACGAGCCGCTGGCAATGGCAGCGCCCACGTTGGCCACATCGTGCACGCGGTGCGCCAGGGCCTCGACGGCGGGGCGGTCCATGTCCAGCTCGTGCTGCAGATTGCGCCAGCCTGCGTCAGAGACGACCAGGTGCGTCTCCACGCCCGGCTGGCTGCGCAGCACCTGCAAGAGGCGCGCGCCATACACGGCGCCGCTGGCGCCCGAGATGGCCACGATGATGCGGCGGGGGGATGCGGACTCAGCCATGGGTAGCCCCCTCGGCGGCCGGGGCACGCAGCGGATCGGCCTGCTGGTCGGCCTCGACCTGCTCCAGCACCAGGGCGGCCTGCACGGGGTCGAAGTCTTCGTGCACGCGCTTTTTCACACCGTATTGCTGCAGCTGGTAATGCCGGTCGGCCGCAATGCCGTGGCGCGCGAGCGTGCTTTTGACGCAGACCAGCGGACAGCCGTCGAGCGCGATGATGGGCCGGCCCGAGCGCACGGTCTTCATCAGGTGCGGCACATCGCCCCCCACACCGGCGATGCACGACATCTCGGCCACGCCGCGCCGGTCAAGCTGCAGTGCCACGTGGTTGGCCAGTTGCGCGGCGCTGGAGCAACCGGAGCAGGAGTAGACCAGAGGATGGTTCAGGGGATCGGTGTCGGCGGTCATGGGTCACCCTCCTGTGCGCGTGCGGGGCGAGGGATCGAGGCGGCGCCGCAGGTGGCCCAGCACCTGGCGCGGCGCCAGCTTGTGCGCCCACTGGCGCGGGTCCAGCACGGGCAGCTCGATCGCATCGAGCGCGTTCTTCACCACCAGCCCCAGCTCGGTGTCGCCCTCCATCGACAGGCGGCGGCTGAAGAACAGCGTGTCGGGGTCCTGCTGGCGCTGGGCGAGCAGCAAGAAGTCATGGGCCGTAGCGCTCAGCGTGACATCGGCCACCTGCGGCGGCACCAGCGGAGCATGGGGGGCGAAGCGCTGGCCCGTCCAGGCAAAGTCAAAGGCCACGCGCGCATCGCGCACCTGCACCCGCATCTTCTTGTGCAACAGCACCTGGCCCACGTCCGCAGGCAGGTGCCGCGCGAGCGCCAGGTTCAGCGCCGTCACCAGCAGCAGCGAGCCGGGGTAGGCGGGCAGGCGTGCCAGCACGGCACCCACGGGGGCAGGAACGACCAGGGGAAAGGAGAGAGGAGAAGCCGCCATGGAACAGAAAGGGCCCTCAGGCCACGTAGAAAAACACGGTGAAGAAATGGCAGACGCTGCCGCCCAGCACAAACAGGTGCCACAGCCCGTGGCCGTGGCGCACGCGGTGGTCCAGCGCATAGAAGACGATGCCCAGCGTGTAGCAGGCCCCACCCGCCAGCAGCCAGGCAAACCCGGCCGGCGTGAGCGCTTGCCACAGCGGCACCACGGCCACCAGCGCCAGCCAGCCCATGAGCACGTAGATGACCAGCGACAGCACGCGCGCGCCGCGCGCCCACCAGATCTCTTGCGCAATGCCCAGCAGGGCCAGCCCCCACACCACGCCCAGCAGCGACCAGCCCCAGGCACCGCGCAGCGACACCAGCGCAAACGGCGTGTAGCTGCCCGCGATCAGCAGGTAGATGCTGCAGTGGTCCAGCTTTTGCAGCACGGCCTTGATGGTGCGCCGGCGCACGCTGTGGTACGCGGTAGAGGCGGCGTACAGCGCCACCAGCATGGCGCCGTAGATGCTGAACGCCACCACCTTCCACGGGTCGCCCAGGCGCGCCGCGAGGGTGATGAGCACGGCCGCGCCCGCCGTGGCCAGCAGGGCCCCCACCAGGTGGCTGATGCTGTTGAAACGCTCTCCGGGGTACATGCAGGAATCGCCTTCGCGTCAGGAATGGCGCATGGCAGGCCGCATCGCAGCCTCACCACCCGCTGCCCCCTGCATCCCCTGCTCCAGGCCCGGGCGCCCAAACCAGTAGCCGTTGCAGGGCAGATCGGGCATGAAGGGCTGCATGCGCTCCACAAAGTCGGGCGTGTTCTCAGCGGCGGCCGCGGCACGGCGGGCTTCGTCAAACGAGGCCACCACCTGCGGCATGTGCTGGGCCTGCGGGCTCAGGCGCACCACGTCCACGCCCTGGGCCTGCATCGCCGCCAGTTCGTTGGCCAGGTTGTAGACACGGGCCGACTGGGTCTGCGTGCCGTTGAGCACCAGAAAGCCCTCGCTCTCGCGCGTGCGCAGCGGCAGGCCGTCAGCGTGCTGCAGGCAGCTAAACTGGCATTCGTCCTTGGGCAGGTTGCGGTGGCGGGCAGTGAAGCAGCGCGCCGAATAGGCCAGCGGCATGCGGCCGTAGGCAAACACCTCGGTCTCGATGCCGGCGGGCCGCTGCGCCAGCACGGCAGAGAGCGCCTCCTGCGACATTTCGAGCGGCATCACCCAGCGCGTGGCGCCGAGCTGCGCCATCCACTGCAGCGAGTGCGCGTTGTACAGGTTCAGGTGCGGCCCGGCCACAAAGCCCCGCGGCCCGGCGGGCGCACGCGAGAGGCAGCTCACGGCACCCATGTCGTTGGCCTCGACCAGGAACTCGCCGTTGCCCGTGATCTTGTGCATCACCCCCACGTCGGCGCTGGACTCGATGAGCACCTGGCTGGACAGCACCACCTCTTTGCCCGCGTCCCGCAGCATGCGCGCCAGCGCCAGCCAGTCGGTCAGGCGCAGTTCATGGCGGCGCGAGCACACCGTCTCGCCCAGGTACACCACGTCCACCGGCGTGGCGGCCATGGCCTCGTAGAAGGCGAACACGGTGTCGCAAGGCCAGTAGTACAGCAGCGGGCCGAGAGAGAGTTTCATGGGGCGGTCTCCGGGGGTTGTCATTGTGGGGAAGCACTACTTCCAGGGGCGGTGGTAGGCGCCCAGCGTGTGCTGCTGCCCCTCGGCCACTTGGTCGAGGCTGGCCATCCAGCGCGTCTTGGGGGCGTAGCGGTGGGGCTGGGCCAGGCACTGGTCCATGGCCTCGCGCCAGACCTGGGTGACCTGCGCCACATAGGCCGGGCTGCGCTGACGGCCTTCGATCTTGATCGCGCGCACGCCCATCTTGAGCAGCTGGGGCAGCAGCTCCAGCGTGTTCAGGCTGGTGGGCTCTTCGATGGCGTAGTAGTTCTCGTCGTCCCCCACGTCGAAGCGGCCCTTGCACAGCGTGGGGTAGCCCGCGTTCTCGCCGGGCGCATAGCGGTCGATGAGCACACCGTTCAGGCGCGACTCGCGGCCCTGCGGCGTCTCCACCCAGCGCACGGCCTTCGGAGGCGAGCACACGCCGTGCGTGTTGGGCGATTCGCCGGTCACGTACGACGACAGCGCGCAGCGCCCCTCAACCATCACACACAGGCTGCCAAAGCCAAACACCTCGATCTCGACCGGCGTGCGGTCGATGACCTGGCGCACCTGCTCCATCGACAGCACGCGTGGCAGCACGGCGCGCACGATGCCGAACTGCTCGCGGTAGAAGTTGATGGCCTCGTAGTTGGTGGCCGAGCCCTGCACCGACAGGTGCAGCCGCAGCCGGGGGTGGCGCTGCACCGCATACGCCATCAGGCCGGGGTCGGCCAGGATGACCGCATCCACGCCCAGGTCCACGGCCTTGTCCAGCGCGCTGCGCCACGGGCCGGGGTTGCCGGCCTGCGGGTAGGTGTTCAGCGCCATGAAGACCTTGCAGCCACGCGCATGCGCATAGCCAATGCCCTGCGCAATGGCCGCCTCGTCAAAGTTGAGGCCCGCAAAATTGCGCGCGTTGGTGGCGTCGCGCAGGCCCAGGTAGACGCAGTTGGCGCCGTTGTCCACGGCCGCTTTCAGGGCCGGAAGGCTGCCGGCAGGGCAGACCAGCTCCAGAGCGGGGGTTGCAGCCGCCTCGGGCAGCGCGGCCGCCATCGATTTCAGGGGTTCCATCACAAGCATTCAAACGCTGGCCCCGGTGGGGAGCCTCAGCACAGGGCGCCACCATACGGGGGCTGCGCCGCGCATCCGCTGATCTTCATCAACGGCGGTGCACAATGCTGGAGCAAAGCAGTCGGGTTTTGACGTGACCCGCCTCTGCGGTGCACCACGCTACCGTGTGGCTCTGGCTTGCGTCCGTGCTGGCCGCCTTTTCCGTTCCTCCTCCTGCCCGCCCCCGAGCGCTGTCCTGCCGTGAACAAGAACCTGTGGTTGCTGGCCCTGTGCCAAGGCCTTTTCCTGACCAACAACGTGGTCTTCATCGCCATCAACGGCCTGGTGGGCCTGCAGCTGGCGCCCTTTGGCTGGATGGCCACGCTGCCGGTGATGGGCTATGTGGTGGGTGGTGCGCTGTCCACCCCCCTGGTGGCCCGCACCCAGGCGCGTTGGGGGCGCAAGGTGTCGTTCCAGATCGGGCTGGCCGTGGCCGTGGCATCGGCCGCTCTGTGTGCCTGGGCGGCCTTCAGCGCCAGCTTCTGGCTGCTGTGCACGGCCACGGTGGTGGCGGGCTACTACAGTGCCAACGGTGGCCTGTACCGCTTTGCCGCCGCCGAGCTGGCGGCCCCGGACTACCGCGAGAAGGCGGTGTCGCTGGTGCTGGCCGGTGGCTTGCTGGGCGCCGTGGCGGGCCCCAACCTGGCCAGCGCCACGCGCACACTGTTTCCAGTGCCGTTTGCGGGCGCCTACATCGCACTGATCGGCGTGGCCCTGTTGTCCATGCTGTGCATGGCGGCGATCCGCTTCGAGGCGCAGCCCGTGGTGCTCAATGCGGCGGGGCAGCGCGAGCAGGGGCGCCCCCTGTCCGTGCTGATGCGCCAGCCCGCCTTCATCGTGGCCATTGTGGGCGCCGCGCTGGGCTATGGCGTGATGAACCTGCTGATGGCCGCCACACCGCTGGCCATGCAGGTGTGCGGCTTTGACTTCGATGCCTCGGCACTGGTGCTGGAGTGGCACGTGATCGGCATGTTCGCGCCGGGCTTTGTCACCGGGCACCTCATCAAGCGGTTTGGCGTGTTGCCCATCATGGGCACGGGCGTGTTGCTCAACCTGGCGTGTGTGGCGGTGGCGCTGATGGGCGTGGAGCTGCACCACTTTGGCATTGCGCTGTTCTTCCTCGGCGTGGGCTGGAACTTCCTGTTCACCGGCTCCACCACACTGGCCATGACGGCCTACCGGCCGGAGGAGAAGGACCGTGCGCAGGCGGCCATCAACTTCTGCGTGTATGCCACGCTGGCGCTGAGTGCGTTTTCGTCGGGCGTGCTGGTCACCACACAGGGCTGGACGCTGCTGAACGCCGGCTCGCTGGTGCCGATTGTGTTGACGGGGCTGGCGCTGGCCTGGCTGGGCCTGCAGCGCAAGAGCGTTTCAACCAGCGTCTGACAACACGGCGGCGGGGCCTTCCGCCGCCACGGTAGTGCGCAGCCACTGTGCGAAGGCCGCCACCGCCGGGTCGTCCAGACGCCCCGGCGCCACGAACAGGCTGTAGCCCCGCGCTCCGCTGTCGTGGTGCGGGTGGGCCAGCACCAGCTCGCCCGATTGCAGTTCGCGCTCCACAAAATAACGCGGCACCAGACCAACGCCCAGGTCGGCGCGCACCGCCTCCACCAGCATCGAGAACAGATCAAAACGGTGACCGCCCAAGGTATGGACTGGGCCGCGCGTGATGCCCGCGCGGCCCAGCCAGTCATCCCACGCACCCAGGCGCGAGCTGAGCTGCAGCAGCGGCACAGCCCGGAAGTCGCCGCGCTCTGTGGCGCGCCGGTGGCGCGACTGCGGCGCACACACGGCCACGCAGACCTCGGGCATCAGGGGCGCGGGCACCACGCCGGGCCAGGCCGCGTCGTCGTACTGCACGGCCACGTCGAACGGGATCTCTGCCATGTAGATCTGCGTGGGGTACACCTGCAGGTGCAGGCTGCAGCCCTTGTGCGCGGCCAGAAAGGCGGGCAGCCGGGGCAGCAGCCAGCGCTCGGCAAACACGGGCACACAGCCGACCAGCAGGCGCGCGCCATCGGGCCGCTGGGCCATGGCTTCGAGCGTGTGGTTCTGCAGGCGCAGCAGGTCGCCCACCACCTGCGCGTGGTAGCGGCGGCCCACGCCGGTAAGGGTGGAGCCGCGTGCACCGCGCTGCACCAGCTGCAGGCCCAGCTGGCCCTCCAGCAGGCGCAGCTGCTGGCTGACGGCGCTATGGGTGAGGCAGAGTTCTTCGGCCGCCTTGCTCACGCCGTGGTGGCGCGCCACGGCATCAAAAACAAGCAGGGCGCGGGTGCTGGGGATGTGTTTGCGCATGTAAGAAAAACTGTCGGCTGGGCAGATTAAAGCAGAGCCCAGGGGCGGGGTTCGGTCCAACAATTGCATGGCAATCCAGCCCGTCCGGAGTGCCTGCTGCAGCGCTGGACGGGCCGCGCTCCCACTTTTCATTCTGTTTGTGTTTCGCTGATCACCATGACCCTTCCTCTCCGCACCTTCCGTGCCACGGCCCTTGCTGGCGCCATGGCCCTTGCCACCGCCGCCTGGCTGCCCGGTGCCGCCCATGCGCAGTTCGGCGCCGTGGCGCCCACGCCCACCGTGCTGCGCCCAGCCGTCGACAAGGCCTATGGCCAGCTCATGGCCGCGCCGCAGATCCTGCAGCTGCTCGACGCCGTGAAGGCCGACCACGACCATGCCACCGAAGACCTGCGCATGCTCACCGAGATCGAGGCGCCGCCGTTCAAGGAACAAAAGCGTGCCGAAGCCTTCCTGGCACGGCTCCAGGCCCTGGGCCTGACCAATGCCGCCATCGACGCCGAAGGCAATGTGGTGGGCGTGCGCAAGGGCACCGGCAACGGGCCCAAACTGGTCATCTCGGCCCACCTGGACACCGTGTTCCCCTCCGGCACCGACGTGAAGGTGAAGGAGCGCGACGGCAAGCTGTATGCGCCCGGCATCTCCGACAACACGCGCGGCCTGGCCGTGCTGCTGTCGTGGCTCAAGGTGCTGAACGACCAGAAGATCGCCACCGTGGGCGACCTGGTGTTTGTGGGCAATGTGGGCGAGGAAGAGCTGGGCAACCTGCGCGGCATGAAGCACCTGTTCAAGGAGCACCTGGACATCGACGGCATGGTGGCGCTGGAGCCCGCACCCGATGGCACGGTGCTGGTGCTGGGCACGGGCAGCCACCGCCACGAGGTGACCTTCAAGGGCCCGGGCGGTCACAGCTACGCCGCGTTTGGCGAGGTGCCCAGCGCCATCCACGGCATGGGCCGCGCCATTGCCAAGATCGCGGAGATCCGCACGCCCAAGAGTCCCAAGACCACCTTCACCGTGGGCACGGTGGGCGGCGGCACGTCCGTCAACACCATCGCACCCGATGCGCGCATGGCGGTGGACATCCGTTCCGACGAGATGGCCCCGCTGCTGGCCACCGAAAAGCAGGTGCTGGCCGCCGTGGACAGCGCCGTGACCGAAGAAAACGCGCGCTGGGGCGTGAACACGCTGAGCGCATCGACCAAGCTCATCGGCGACCGGCCCGGTGGCCGCACCGCCGCCGACACACTGATCGTCGAGGCCGCCGTGCGCGCCAACACGGCCTTTGGCCGCAAGACGGTACTGGCCGGTGCCAGCACCGATGCCAACGTGCCCATGGCGCTGGGCATCCCCGCCATCGTGATCGGGGGCGGCGGCAAGACGGGCGGGTTCCACGCGCTGTCGGAGTGGATCGACCTGACGGATGCCTGGAAGGGCGCGCAGACCTCGCTGGTCACGGTGCTGGGGCTGGTGGGGGTGCAGGGCGTGAGCGCGCCGCTGCTGGACAAGCGCCCACCCCGCACCAAATAGTTGGGCGGCGCAGGGGCGGCCCCCGGCCGCGCGCCGGTACGGCCGCCGCTGCAACCGTGCCGTGCCTTCCCGTGCGCGCTGTAGGACGCCCTGCCCGCCAGGGCTTCAGTCACACAATTCACGAGGGTTGACACGCAAAAGACGCGCAGGTGCGTACCATGGGTGGTTCCGTCAGGGTCGGCGCACCGCCGCCCTTTATCCCTCTGCAGGAGAACACCATGGGTTTGCTCGATTCCGTTCTGGGTGCCGTCATCAACAACGCGTCGCAAGGCGGCACTGGCGCCGCTGCGGCAGGTGGTGGGGCCGGAGGTGGCTTGGGTGGCCTGCTGGGCCTGGCGGCCCAAAACCCGCAACTGGTGCAGGCCGTGATGTCCCTGATCAGCAACGACGGCCCGGTGGGGGGCCTGCCGGGCCTGATGGCCAAGTTCCAGCAAGCGGGGTTGGGCAATGTGATTGCATCCTGGCTGAGCGCAGGGCCCAACCAGGCGATCTCGGGCGAGCAGTTGTCCCAGGTGCTGGGCAGTGGCCCCCTGTCACAAATCGCGTCGCAACTGGGCGTGGGCCCCAGCGCAGCAGCGGGTCAGCTGGCCCAGGTGTTGCCGGGTCTGGTGGACCAGCTCAGCCCCCAGGGCCAGGCGCCCCACGGCGGGTTTGGCAACGCCAATGACCTGCTGGGGATGCTGGGCGGTTTGCTTCAAAAGTAATAGCATTCAAACCATATTGCACTAGCACAGTCGCCCGTTTTTCCACAAATTCAGCCAACAAGGCTGGCCTACGACCTCGCAGGGATTGCGCAGCGCCTCACCAGCCATTCCTGCAGCAGGTCCAGCACCGGCTCCGCCAGCTCGGGGCTTTCGTTGAACAGCTCGTGGAACAGGGGTTCAAAGCAGTGGGACTGCACCACGGCGTTGGGTGCAGCGGCTGCAAAGGCGCGGCTGCCTGCGGGGTTGACCAGCTTGTCGCTGCCCGCCCACATCAGCAGCGTGGGCACGCTCCAGTGCGCAGCGCGGGCCACGGTGGCGGGGCCGCCTTCGGCAATGAAGCGGGCCAGGCGGGCGCTGATGCGGTCGTGGCACAGCGGGTCGGCCAGGTAGGCGGCCACCACGGCGCTGTCGTGCGAGAGGTATTGCGCATCCAGCCCGTTGCCCACGCGCAGGTTGGGCGCAATGCGTGGCAGCGTGGCCAATAGCAGCTTTTGCACGGCGCCCAAGCCCGCATCGAGTGCGGGGGAGGACAGCACCAGCGCATCCACCGGCCGCAGGTGCAGGGACACAAACCGCGAGGCCACCAGCCCGCCCATGCTGTGGCCCAGCAGCACCAGGGGCTGGCCGGCAGGCATGCGGGCGCGGGTGGCGTCCACCAGGTCCGCCAGGTCGTCCAGCAGGCGCATGTCCGAGGTGAGCCCGCCGCGCGGCCCGGCCGATTCGCCATGGCCGTACTGGTCGTAACCCCGCACCGCAAACCCCCAGTCGTTGAGGCGGCGGGCCAGCGCGTCATAGCGCCCCACATGCTCGCCCAGGCCGTGCACCAGCAGCACCATCCCTCGGCAGGGCTCGCCCTGCGGCAGGGGCCAGTCCTGCACGGCCAGGTTCTCGCCATCGCTGGCGGTGAAGGTGGTCAGGGTCGAAGGAAGCAGTTCGTCAGAAGTCATGGAAAGCAGGGCATTCGAGACGCGATGGGACAGCATACCCGGCGCACCCAAATACCCGATGCACTAAATGGTCAGGCTCGCACTGCCAGCGAGACCCAGAGAGCGTGGCCGCTGATCGGGCGGAGCCGCTCCCGCGTTTTCAAGCCAGCGAGACCCAGAGGTCATCCCAGTCGGTGGGCAGGAAATTGCCCTCGCGCCGCAGCACTTGCTGGTGCTTGCGGTTGAGCACGAAGTGCGTGGGACGCCGCGAAATGGCGCCAAAACTGTCCTTGTGCCCCTCGGCGTTTCGCCAGGCAATGGGAAAACGCTGCTCGGCGGGCACCGATACCTTGAGCAGCTCGATGTACTGCATGAAGTCAGCAGCCTTCTCGTCCATGTTCACACCCAGCAGCACAAAGTCGCGCTGGCGATTGGCGGTGTAAAACTCGCGCATGAGGCGCAGCTCGTTGGTGCACAGGGCGCAGCCAGCGGTGAAAAAACTCACCAGACACACCTTGCCCGCATAGTCCGTCAGCATGACCGGCTTGCCTTCGCTGTTGGTACCGGTCAGCGTGTGAAGAGGGCCCGGAGTCTGGGCCAGACCGGACGCCGGCGCGAGAGTGGCAAGGGCAGCTGCAGAGCAGGCGTGGAGAAATGCGCGTTTGTCCATGGTGTGACCCGGTGATGGAAGGCGTGAGAGAGAGCACCCAGGGCGCCTGGTGTGGCGCCCTCGTCTATCAAGGGGCCGTGGCCGCAGCGGCCGCCTGCTGGGCCATGGCCGCCATCACGTGTGCCACGGAGGCGGTGAGGCGCTTGGCATAGGGCACGTGCAGAAACTCATTGGGGCCGTGCGCGTTGCTCTTGGGGCCCAGCACGCCACACACCATCATCTGCGCGCTGGGGAAGCCTTCGCTGAGCATGTTCATGAGCGGAATGGTGCCGCCCTGGCCGATGTAGCCGCAGGGCGCGCCAAAGTGGGCCTGCGAGGCCTCGTTGAGCGCCTGCTCGAACCAGGGCGTGGTGGCCGGGGCGTTCCAGCCCGTGGCACCGCCACCGCTCTGGAAGGTGACCTTGGCCTGATAAGGCGCGTTGTCTTCGAGCAGCGACTTGAGTTGCTGCACGGCCTGCGCGGCGTCCACCAGCGGGGGCAAACGCAGGCTGAGCTTGAACGCGGTGTAGGGGCGCAGCACGTTGCCCGCGTCCTGCAGCGCCGGGAAGCCATCGGCACCAGTCACGCTCAGCGTGGGCTCCCAGGTGCGCTTGAGCAGCGCCTGCACCGGGTCGGTGGTGGTGGGTAGCGCAAACGTGGTGGAGCCGCCGCAGTCGTAGTGCGCCCAGGGGAAGCGCTTGTACACCTCTTCCCCCAGGATGGCCGCCGTGGCGCGGGCCTGGGCCATGCGGTCGGCGGGCACTTCGCAGTGGAAGCTCTGCGGCAGCAGCCGGCCGGAGGCGCTGTCTTCCAGGCGGTCGAGCACCTGGCGCATGATGCGGAACGACGAGGGCACCAGGCCCGAGGCATCGCCCGAGTGGATGCCCTCGGTCAGGATCTCGACCTTGAGCGTGCCGCTGGCCATGCCGCGCAGGCTGGTGGTGAGCCACAGCTGGTCGTAGTTGCCGGCGCCCGAGTCCAGGCACACGACCAACGCCACATTGCCCATGCGGGGCTTGAGCGCATCGATGTAGGGCAGCAGGTCGCGGGAGCCGCTTTCCTCGCAGGTTTCGATGAGGCCCACGATGCGCGGGTGCGGCACGTTCTGGCGCTTCAACTCTTGCACGGCAGCGATGCTGGCATACACCGCGTAGCCGTCATCGGCACCACCGCGGCCGTAGAGCTTGCCGTCTTCGTACTTGGGCGTCCAAGGGCCCAGGTCACTGCGCCAGCCGGAGAACTCGGGTTGCTTGTCCAGGTGGCCGTACATGAGCACGGTGTCGGTGGCATTGGGCTGGGTGGCGGCGATCTCGAAGAACAGCACGGGGGTGCGGCCTTCCAGGCGCACGATTTCGAGCGTCAGGCCCTCGACCTTTTGCGACTCCACCCAGGCAGCGGCATTGCGCACCACGGTGTCGAGCAGGCCCAGCTCGGCCCAGTCGGCCGCGAAGGTGGGGGACTTGGCAGGGATGGCGATGTAGTCGGTGAGCTGGCGAACAATGTCGCTGTCCCAGGCGTGGCTGACACGCTGCAGGGCCAGCTCAGGCTGCAGGACTTGGGAGGGCACGCGGGCGTTCATGGTGGGGCTCCTGAAGGCGGAAGGTGATCAATCCACCATTCCAACACAACCCCCCGCCGGGCGCCATCGATCAATACAGAGACTCTGGCAGGGTCTCGGGATTGGCCTGGGCCACCAGCTGGGCGCTGGGCCGGCGCAGCCCCGTGGCCACCTCGACCCGGTTGCGGCCGTTGTTCTTGGCCTGGTACAGCGCACGGTCGGCGGCAGCGATCAGCATGTCCCAACTGTCGCCCGACTCCAGCCGCCCGCCGAACACGCCAATGCTCACCGTGACGGCAATGCCAGGGCCCGGCACGCCGTCGACAGGGCAGCGTGACTCCTCTGCCGCCTTGCACAGTTCGCGCGCCAGTTGTTCGGCCCCGGCCAGCCCGGTGTCGGGCAGCAGCACCAGGAACTCTTCACCCCCATAGCGGCCCACCAGGTCCTGCGCGCGCACGCGCTGGCGCAACACGTTGACCACGCTGCACAGCACGCGGTCGCCCGCAGGGTGACCGTACTGGTCGTTCACATCCTTGAAGTGGTCGATGTCCACCATCAGCAGCGCCATGGGCTCGCGCATGCGCTGTGCACGGGCCACGTCGCGGTCGAGCGCGGTGATGAGCGAGCGGCGGTTGGCCACGCCGGTGAGCGGGTCCAGCGCAGCCAGCACGCGGTTGTTTTCGTCGGCCCGGTCGCGCAGCATGAACACAAACCCCACCGAGCTGACGAGCACCACCGAGAAGGTCGCAAAAAAGGTCAGGGTCTGCAGCGCGCTGCTTTGCAGGATGCTGGTGGCCTCGGCGTGCGTGCTGACGGCCACCACGGCGCGCCCGCCCAGCACCACGGCTTCCACAGCCAGGCCGGCTACCAGCAGCCATTGGCCGCGCCCCACCGTCTCATGCCGGTGCGACACCGCCGCCAGCAGCGCCCACACGGCCTGCAGCCCGATGGACAGTCCCACAAAACTGACCCGCGCCGGAAAGTTGTCGATGAACACCGAGACAAAGACCAGCACCAGCAGCGGAGGCGCCAGCAGCAGCGGCCAGCGCACCGGGCGCCCCTGGAACTGGTAGACCGCCGAGATCAGGCCCACGAACACACTGGACAGCAGCAGATTGCCCACCACGATGGACAACACATCGGGGATCAGGCCGCGCAACATGATGAGCAGGTGGCCGATGGCATTGACCAGCAGGGCCGCAGCCCACAGGCCCAGGCCATCGCGCCGCCGTCCCCAGCCCACCACGGCCATGGAGGCCGCCATCATGAGGGAGCTGGCAATGATCATTGCCAGCATGGTGGGGACGTGGGCGGCCATAGATGCAGGGGGACGGTGGGGCGGGGAGGAATCAAGCCAGCATAAACCATGGGCGGCCGCCCGCATGCGGCCGCAGGCTCCCTCCCCCCCTTATGTCAGCCCCCTATTGCAGCTGGGCGGGCGCCCGGGCGCCGCTGCCGGGCGCATGCTGCCCCTCGCCATCGCCGGTTTGCGCCATGGGCGCGGCCAGGGCCGTGCGCTGGGCGTAGCCCAGGCCGCCTTGGCTCGCCGTGCCATCACCACGCGAGAGCTTGAACACCTGCACCGCGCCCGCCAGCCGGGTGGCCTGCTCGCGCAGGCTCTGGGCTGCGGCGGCCGATTGCTCCACCAGCGCGGCGTTCTGCTGCGTCATCTGGTCGAGCTGGTTGACGGCGGTGTTGACCTGGCCAATGCCGTCGGACTGCTCACTGGAGGCGGCCGTGATCTCGCCAATGATGTCGCCCACGCGTTGGACCGAGCCCACGATCTCGTCCATCGTGCTGCCCGCGTTCTTCACCAGGCGCGCGCCAGACTCCACCCGCTCCACCGACGCGCCGATGAGCGCCTTGATCTCGCGCGCGGCCTCGGCACTGCGCCCGGCGAGGTTGCGCACCTCGCTGGCCACCACGGCAAAGCCCCGGCCCTGCTCGCCCGCGCGGGCAGCTTCCACCGCGGCGTTCAGCGCGAGGATGTTGGTCTGGAACGCAATCGAATCGATCACGCCGATGATGTCGGCGATCTTGCGCGAGCTCTGGTTGATGTCGCCCATGGTGGTGACCACCTCGCCCACCACCTGGCCGCCGCGTGCGGCCACTTCGGCAGCGGTGCTGGCCAGCTGGTTGGCCTGGCGTGCGGCGTCGGCCGACTGGCGCACGGTGGAGGTCAGGTGCTCCATGCTCTGTGCGGTCTGCGCCAGGCTGCTGGCTGTGGCCTCGGTGCGGGCCGACAGGTCCTGGTTGCCGCTGGCGATCTCGGCGCTGGCGGTGGTGATGCTGTCCACGGCATTGCGCACTTGCTGCAGCATCTGCGTGTAGCGCTGGCGCATGCCCTCCACCTCCTGCACCAGCGCACCGATCTCGTCGCGCCGGGTGGTGTGGAAGGCCTCGGTCAGGTCGCCCTGCGCGACCAGCGTGATGGCCTGGGTCAGGTCCTGCAGCGGGCGGCTCACGCCCCGGCGCAGCATGACGAACAGGCCGATGGCCAGCAGCACAACGGCCACGGCCATCAGACCCCACACGGCGAGCGTGACGCGCCGCTGGCTGGCCATGGCCTCACCGTCTGCCACCTCGGCCACCACCCACCAGCCGCCGCTGGTCTTGCGCACCAGCGCCCAGGGGTTCTCAGCGCCGGTGCCCAGCACGTCGGCCGCTTCGCGCACAAAGCCGTCCTGCGATGCAGCCAGCGCTTCAAAGAAGGGGCGCGCCTGCGGATAGGCCTCCAGCACGCGCTTGCCGCGTGCCGTGGGGTGGTACACGAACAAGGCCTGGTCGAGCGAGGTGCCGGGGTTGATCACGTAGGTACCGCCATGCTCGAAAAACTTCGTCTGCGCCACCTGCTTTTGCAGCATGGCATGGAAGACGCTGATGTCGTTGCCGATGAACAGCAGTGCAATGACCTTGCCCGAGGCGTCCTTGGCGGGCAGGTAGTGGCCCATGAAGGGCTTGCCGTTCACCACCGTGACGCCGGTGTAGGGCTCGCCCTTGGCCACCGTGGCGTAGGCCGGGTCGGTGCGGCCGAGCGGCGTGCCCATCTGGCGCTCGCCCTTGTCGTTCTTGACCGAGGTGGTGATGCGCACGAAGTCATCGCCCTTCTTGGCGAACACGGTGGCAATGCCGCCCGTCTCGCTGGCGAATTTATCGACCGAGCCATAGTCTTCGTTGACCAGCGCGCCGTAGCTGCGCAGCTCGCCCGAGGCTTCGTCGAGCTGCATGGCGGCCTCGAAGTAGCGCTGGAAGCCCTTCATGGTCAGCTGCACCAGCTCGCGGTTGGTGTTGTCGGCCGCGTCCAGCGATTGCGCCACGCTCTGCGCCGTGTCGCCCACGCTGGCCACTACCTGGGCGCGGGTGCTGCGTTCGGTCAGCACGGCAATCGCCAGCCCCACCAGCACCAGCACCAGGGCCACCAGCGCAATGGCGGTCAACGTGACCTGGCGCGCGACCGATCGGTTGTTGGCAAGGGATGCTGCCATGGGGGATGTCTCCTGCTAGTGAACGCGAATGCACAAAGCCGGCTGGGCCGGTCTGCTCTGAATCTACGGCCAGAGTCTTGTTACATTTATTCACGCATTCCCTTACGCAATTGTGCGGACTGGAGGCCCGGGGCGATTGCGCTTAGGGGCGGGGTTCAGCGCCCTGCAGAAGCTGTCAGCGCCCGGTCCCGCCACGCCAGACCGGCCGAGGTATCAGCCGCCGGGCGGTATTCGCAACCCACCCAGCCCTTGTAGCCCAGGGCGTCGATGGTGTCGAACAGGAACGGGTAGTGCAGCTCGCCCCGGTCGGGCTCGTTGCGCGCGGGCACGCCTGCCACCTGGATGTGGGCCACGCGGCCCGTGGGCAGGTAGCGTTGCAGCTTGCCGTGGAGGTCGCCTTCCACCAGCTGGCAGTGGTACAGGTCCATCAGCACCTTCAGGTGCGGCACCTGGGCCGCATCGAGCAGTTCGTGCGCGTGGTCCTGCCGGTTCAGGAAGTAACGCGGCACGTCGCGCAGGTTGGTGGGTTCGATGAGGATGTCGCACCCTGCGCGCCCCGCCTGGTCTGCCGCCCAGCGCAGGTTGCCCACACACAGGGCCTTGAGCGACTCACGCTCCACGTCCGGTGGCACGGTGCCGCACAGCACGTGGATGGAGGGGCAGCGCAGCCTTTCGGCATACCGCAAGGCCTCCAGCACCCCGGCGCGAAACTCTGTCTCCCGCCCCGGCTGTGCGGCCAGACCGCGCGCGCCCCGCTCCCAGGCGCAGGCCATGTCGGCGCGGTCGGCACCGGCTGCCGGGGCGTTGAGCAGCGCCAGCTGCAGACCGTTGTTCTGCAGCCGGGCAGCGATCTCGCCAGGGTCGAACGCGTAAGGGAAGTGCAGCTCCACCGCCCGAAATCCGTCGCGTGCCGCAGCGGCGAAGCGGTCGAGCAGCGGCAGCTCGGAGTACATCAGGCTCAGGTTGGCGCAAAACTGGGGCATGGGCGGTGCGGCGGGTGCCGCAGCAAACAAAACCCTGCCAGCTTATCGCGCCACGGCCCACAGGCAGGCCTGTGAGATCCCCCAGAGGCAGAAAACAGGCCTTATGAGCCGATAGTGCTAGTGGAATCTGCTTCTTTAGCTGCATTATTCATAGCACCCAGATCCCATGCACTGGCAAGGCGGGGTGGCCACGCACACCCTCGGCGGGCGCGTCGCGGGCCCCGTGGTCCGACTATTGGGCCTTCGCGCCGAACGCCTGCACGGCGGCACGGCCCACTGCCGAGTCGTCGGAGAAGAAGCCGTCGATGCCCGCACGCAGGTAGGCCGTGATCTCGGCCACGCTGTCGCCGCGCACGATGCCGTCGGTGGCGGGTGCCTTTTTCAGACCGGCGGGCAGGAAGGCATTTTCAGGCCGCAGCGTCCAAATGTGCACGGCCAGCCCGGCAGCGTGGGCCTGCGCGACCAGCGGCGTGGGCTCGCCGGGCACACCGTCCTTCACTGGCACTACCAGGGTCTTGTAGGGGCCGACGGCGTTGGCGTAAGTGGCCACCTGCTTCAGGCCCTCGGGCGTGATCAGATCGGCATAGCCGCGCGTGTTGGCCGCGCCCTGGGCCACAAAGTCGTACGGCCGTCCCGAGGGTGCCACCAGCTGCACCAAGCGCACCGTGCTGAGCTTGCGGATGGCCTGCAGGTTGGCCACCTCGAAGGACTGCACGAACACGGGCGCGTCCTTGTGGTTCCAGCCATTCTTTTCCAGCACCGCCAGGAGCGGCGCTTCCAGCGGCTGGCCGATGGACTGGAAGTAAGTGGGATGCTTGGTCTCGGGGTAGATGCCGATGGTGCGGCCGGTCTTGGCCGTGGCGGCCTTGGCCAGGTCGATCACCTCCTGCAACGTGGGCACCTCGAACTGGCCGTTGTAGGCCACGTTGGCCGGGCGTTGCGCGGGGATGCGCTCGCGGGCGCGCAGGGTTTTCAGCTCGGCCAGCGTGAAGTCCTCGGTGAACCAGCCGGTGATGGCCTGGCCGTCGATGGTCTTGGTAGCTTTGCGGCCCGCAAACTCCGGGTGGTCCACCACGTCGGTGGTGGCTTCCTTCACCGAGCCGTCGGCGTTCAGGATGGCAATCGCGTTCTCGTGCCGGGCCACCAGCACGCCGTCCTTGGTGATCACCAGATCGGGCTCGATGATGTCGGCGCCGTCGTCAATGGCTTTCTGGTACGCGGCCAGCGTGTGCTCGGGCCGCAGGGCGGAAGCGCCCCGGTGGGCAATCACGGTGGGGGTGGGCGGCCAGGCCTGCTGGGCCACGGCGCCCAGCGCCCAGGTGGTGAGCAGCGCGGCAGCGGTCACGGCGCGCAGTGCAATGCGTTTCATGCGGGTCTCCTACAAACGGAGACCGCACCTTAGCCGATGCGGTTGACAGCGGTGTGTCGCGAGGAGGCCTAGGCGTGTTCGAAGAGAAAAACGGCTGTGCCCGCGCGCGCGTTCGGCAACCAGCGCACCTCTTCCCCATCCTGCAGCCCGAAGGCGTCGAGGATGCGCAGGCTGTTCTTGGTCGCCAGCACCTCAAAGTCCTTGTAGGTGCCCACGCGAATGTTGGGCGTGTCGTACCACTGGTAGGGCAGGCGCCGCGTCACGGGCATGCGCCCGCGCAGGATCGACAGGCGATTGGGCCAGTGCGCAAAGTTGGGGAACGCCACCACGCCGGTGCGGCCCACACGCGCCGTCTCGCGCAGCATGGTTTCGGCATTGCGCAAATGCTGCAGCGTGTCGATCTGCAGCACCACGTCAAAGCTGTTGTCGTCAAACATGGCCAGCCCCTCGTCGAGGTTGAGCTGGATCACATCCACCCCGCGCTGCACGCAGGCCAGCACGTTGGCGTCGTCGATCTCCACACCATAGCCGCTGCAGCCGCGCTCGCGCTGCAGGTAGTCGAGCATGGCGCCGTTGCCGCAGCCCAGGTCGAGCACGCGCGAGCCGGGGGGCACCAGGCGCGCCAGGGCTTGCATTGCCGCTTTTTCGGTCATGGTTGCAACTCCTTGGCAATGCTATCGAAGTAAGAGCGCATCACACCCATGTAGCGAGCGTCATCGAGCAAAAATGCATCGTGCCCATGGGGCGCATCGATCTCGGCATAGCTCACGCTGCGGCGGTTGTCGAGCAGGGCCTTGACGATCTCGCGGCTGCGCCTGGGCGAAAAACGCCAGTCGGTGGTGAAGCTCACGAGCAGGAATCTGGCCTGCGCCCGCGCCAGCGCGCGCGTGAGGTTGTCGGCATGCGCGCGGGCGGGGTCGAAGTAGTCGAGCGCCCGGGTGATCAGCAGGTAGGTGTTGGCGTCGAAGTAGTCGCTGAACTTGTCGCCCTGGTAGCGCAGGTAGCTTTCGATCTGAAATTCGATGTCCTGCGTGCTGTATTTCAGGTCGATGCCTTCGCGCAGCTGGCGCCCGAACTTCTCGTTCATCACATCGTCGCTGAGGTACGTGATGTGGCCGATCATGCGGGCGATGCGCAGGCCGCGTTTGGGGATCACGCCATGGCGGTAGAAATGGCCGCCGTGAAAGTCCGGGTCGGTCACGATGGCGCGGCGCGCCACCTCATTGAAGGCGATGTTCTCGGCCGTGAGGTTGGGCGCGCTGGCCACCACCACGGCGTGGCGCATGCGCTCGGGGTATTGCAGCGTCCAGCTCAGCGCCTGCATGCCGCCCAGGCTGCCGCCCAGCACGGCGGCCAGTTGCTGGATGCCCAGGCGGTCCAGCAGTCGGGCCTGGGCGTTGACCCAGTCTTCCACCGTGACCACGGGGAAGTCCGCGCCATAGACCTCGCCCGTATCGGGGTGGTTGTGCATAGGGCCGGTGGAGCCGAAGCACGAGCCCAGGTTGTTCACACCGATGACGAAGAAGCGGTCGGTGTCCACGGGCTTGCCCGGGCCGATCATGTTGTCCCACCAGCCCTCGCTCTTGTCCTGCCCCGCGTACACGCCCGCCACGTGGTGCGAGGCGTTGAGGGCGTGGCACACGAGCACGGCGTTGGAGCGGTCGGCATTGAGCGTGCCGTAGGTCTCGAAGGCCAGGTGGTAGTCGCGGATCGACGCGCCGCTTTGCAGCGGCAGCGCATCCGGGAAGTGCATGGACTGGGGTGTGGCGATGAACGACATAGTTGGAACTGGTAAGCCCTCACGTTCCACCGCTTGCGCACGCTGCAGGTCCCTGGGGAGCCGCTTTTGCCAAAGGCATGCCTTCGGCAAAAAAATACCCGGCGTCGCTAAAAACGAGGCCGGGCAGGTGTGTCGGACGGGTCTTTAGCAGAATTTATAAAGCGCCCGCAAGCTGTGGCAAATCGGCGCGTTCGGCAAATATACCAAAGCAGCGCCGCCTCGCCCAGCCCGTTGCATCGATCAGATCAACCCGCCGACGAAAAAATCGCCAGCAGCCCCAGCACCAGGAAGATGACGGCTGACACCAGGTGCACCGCGCGAATGGGCACCTTGCGCGTGATGCGCTCGCCCAGCCAGACCACCGGCGCATTGGCCAGCATCATGCCCAGCGTGGTGCCCGCCACCACCCACAGGTAGGCGTTGTATTTGGCCGCCAGCATGACGGTCGCGATCTGGGTCTTGTCACCCATCTCGGCCAGGAAGAACGCGACCACCGTGGTGCCGAACACGCCCCAGCGCGGTGACCCGTCGGCTTCGCCTTCGTCCAGCTTGTCGGGGATCAGCATCCAGATCGCCATGGCGATGAACGAGGCACCCAGGATCCAGCGCAATACCTGTGGGCCGAGGAAGGTGGTCACCCACGCACCGACCGCGCCGGCCAGGCCGTGGTTCACCAGGGTGGCGACCAGGATGCCCAGCACGATGGGCCAGGGTTTGCGAAAACGCGCTGCCAGCACCAGCGCGAGCAGCTGCGTCTTGTCGCCCATCTCGGCAAGCGCGACGATGGCGGTGGAAATGAAGAAGGCTTCCATGGGGGAGGGGGTCCTATCCGGCCGGATGGGTGGAAAACGCATTGACTGCACCCCGACTCCGGCCATGTGGATCGGTTTGCAGTCAATGGTCTCGCCCAGCTCAAAAGCCGCATACGCCATAGGTTTCAAAGAACCCAAGTGTGTTGACGCATGCCCCCGGCGCATTGCGCGGCCGGGCGGGCTACTCCCCAAAGACTGGCGAATTCTACCTTATGGTTTGCCCGGAAATTCACCGAAAAACCACGCCAACCCAGGGTTTTGAGCCCATCTGCCCAGAAATAAAACCCCACGGGCCCCATAAAGTGATTAATAATGGATTCGCTCTTCTGCTCGCAGAGGAGCAGTTAGCTTAGCGGTGAATGGTCAGTTTCGCGTCTTTGAAGTCGTCACAGGTTTGTTGATTGCGTCGGGCTCCATCGCGTTTTTGTGTTTTTTCAGGAGTCCTTCATGGGCAACAAACTTTACGTGGGCAACCTGCCCTACTCTTTCCGCGACGAAGATCTGCAACAGACCTTTAGCCAGTACGGCTCGGTTGGCAGCGCCAAGGTCATGATGGAACGTGACACCGGCCGCTCCAAGGGTTTCGGTTTTGTCGAAATGGGCAGCGATGCTGAAGCCCAAGCCGCCATCCAAGGCGTGCATGGTCAAAACTTCGGCGGCCGTGACCTCGTGGTCAACGAAGCCCGTCCTATGGAGCCCCGCGCTCCCCGTAGCGGTGGCTTCGGTGGTGGCAATGGCGGCGGCGGTTACGGCGGTGGCCGTAGCGGTGGCGGCGGCTACGGTGGTGGCGGCGGTGGCGGTTACGGCGGTGGCCGTAGCAGCTACTAAAAAGTCCTTATCGGCAGTCCTCAGGGTCTGCCGACGGCATGAAAAGGAGCCTTCGGGCTCCTTTTTGCATTCTGGCGCGGCATGTGCACCACAGCGTACAAAGCCCCTTGCTTTTTCCGCAAAAGTGTGGCGCATAATGGTCTGGCGGGTTTGGCCCGCATTTCAAGTTTGCGGTGATCCGTCAGTTTCGCGCTGAGAGCGTCATTGAGATTAGCTGGCTGCGTTTTGGGGACTCCATCGCTTTATCCATGTGTTTTTGAGGAGTCCCTCGATGGGCAACAAACTGTACGTCGGCAACCTGCCTTACTCGGTGCGCGACGGTGATCTGGAGCAGGCCTTTGGCCAGTTCGGTGCCGTGACCAGCGCCAAGGTCATGATGGAGCGCGACACGGGTCGCTCCAAGGGCTTTGGCTTTGTGGAGATGGGCAGCGACGCAGAAGCCCAGGCCGCCATCAACGGCATGAACGGCCAGCCCCTCGGCGGCCGCAGCATCGTGGTCAACGAAGCCCGTCCCATGGAACCGCGCCCACCCCGTAGCGGTGGTTTTGGCGGCGGCGGTGGTGGCGGCTACGGTGGCGGTGGCCGCAGCGGTGGTGGTGGCGGATATGGCGGCGGCCGTGAAGGCGGCGGTGGCTACGGTGGTGGCCGCGAGGGCGGCGGTGGTGGTGGTTACGGCGGCGGCCGCGAAGGCGGTGGTGGCGGCTACGGCGGCGGTGGCCGCAGCGAAGGTGGTTTCCGCAGCCCGTATGGCTCGGGCTCACGCAACGGTGGTGGCGGCGGTCGCAATGGCGGCGGTGGTGGCTACGGTGGCGGCGGCAACGGCGGCTACTGAACCCCACGGTTCTTTCTGTCAGAAGGCCCCTTCGGGGGCTTTTTTCATGGGCAGCCGGATTTCGAGGGAGCAGTCGGTCGCCTCCTCCGCCTTAGGCGCCAAGCGTGGCGCCGCCCTTACTGCATTTCAGTCTGACGGCGCTTGCGCGGGCGGCCCGTCAGCACCTTGTCGAACAGGGGGTTGGGCAGCATGCGCAGCAGCTTGGCGACCACGCCCATTTGCCAGGGGATGACCCGGTAACTAACGCCTGCCTGAATGGTGCGGAACGCCCGGTCGGCAAAATCGGCGGGCTGCATCAAAAACGGCATGCTGTAGCGGTTCTGTTGCGTGAGGGGGGTATCGATGTAGCCCGGCGACACCGTCACCACGCGCACGCCGTGGGGACGCAACTCACCCCTTAGGCTTTCGCAGTAGCTGATGACGGCCGCCTTGCTGGCGCAATAGGCGCCATGGCCGGGCAGGCCCCGGATGCCGGCCACGCTGCCAATGCCCACCAGGGTGCCGCTGCCGCGCTGCACCATGGCTTCCACAAACGGCTGAAAGGTGGCCGCCATGCCGATGTTGTTGGTGGCAAAGGTGCGAGCCATGACCTCGATATCGCTCAGCACGGCTGTGTCCATGCCCACGCTGATGCCGGCGTTGGCAATCACCACATCCGGCACACCCTGGCGCGCAATGCAGTCACGGCCCGCAGCCACGATGCTGTCGGTCACTGACACGTCAGCACTATAAATTTCATAGCTATCAGGGCTTATGCCTTGAGCACTTACCCATGTTTTGACCTCGGAAGTGCGCCGCGCCACCAGTGCCAGGCGGTACCCTGCGCGGTGGTAGCGGTGGGCCAAGGCCTGGCCAATGCCGCTGGAGGCGCCGGTGATGAAGACAAGGGGAGTGGTCATGTACGTTCCGGCAGTGGGCGACGAGGCTGGAGGGCGTGGGGCTACCGGGTGGTGCCCGGCAGGATCATGCCGCGCACCCGCCCGCGCAGTTGCAGCACTTGGTCGAGGTTGTCGTAATCCATGCCGTCGGCGGTGAACCGGTCGTTGCCGCGTGTGAGCGTGACGGGCTGGTCAGAGCGCACCCGCTCGGTGTTGGTGAACGCATGCAGAAACTCACCCCGGAACTCCATGCGGGGCCGCGCCGCTGCCCCGGGCTTGGCGGGCAAGGGTTCGCGCGTGACGATGGCGTTGCCAAACAACTGCACCTCCGACCCGTCGGCATTGCTCAGGGCCCGGTTGGCGGTAGCTACAGTGACGCGGCCATCGAGGCTGACCGAGCGCATGCGGACCTGGTCGATCTCCAGCGTGTCAGTGTCGGGGTAGTGGCGCGCCTCGTCGCCCTGCACCTCGCTCTGCAGGCGGCCCGTGGCGTCGAACGTCTTCACCGAGAAGGACTTCATGAAATAGTCCGGCTGGTGCTGCACGGGCCGGTCGATGGCGGGCAACTGCGGTATGGGCGCGTTGCGCACCAGCCACCAGGTGCCCAGGGCCAGCAGGCCCATCAGCACCACGGGCAGGTAGATCGAGAGCTGCTCCCAGCCCTGGCGGATCACGCGGATCATGCGGTGTAGTCCGCCAGCAGCGCCGCATAGCGGCCCGTGGCCACGAGCAGCAGGTCGCATAGCTCACGCGCCGCACCGTCGCCCCCGCGCGCCTGAGTGACGAAATGGGCCGCGTGGCGCACCTCGGTCTGGGCGTTGGCGGGCGCACACGCGAAGGCGCTGCGGCGCATCACGGGCAGGTCGGGCCAGTCGTCGCCCATGGCAGCGGCCTGCGCCCAGGTCAGGCCCAAGGTGGCAAGGATTTGTTCGGCGGCGGGGCGCTTGTCTTCGGTGCCGAACACGGCATGTTCCACGCCCAGGGCCTTCAGGCGCACGCGCAGAGGGGCAGAGTCACGGCCGGTGATCACAGCAGGGGTGATGCCCGCCTTTTGCAGCAACTTGAGACCATGCCCGTCCAGGGTGTTGAAGCGCTTGATCGTCTCACCCGCTTCGCTGAAGTACAGGCCGCCGTCGGTCAGCACGCCGTCCACGTCGAAGAAGGCCACGCGCACGCCCTGAGCGCGCAGCAGCAGTTCGGGGTCGATCTGCAGATCGGGAGAGGGGAAGGTCTGCGGGGACAGCGCCATCGTCAGATCACCTTCGCACGCATCAGGTCGCCGATGTGGACTACGCCCACCAGGGCACCCGCAGCGTCCACCACCAGCACGCTGGTGATGGCGTGGGCTTCCATCATTTCGGCGGCGTCCACGGCCAGCGCGTCGGGGGCAATGCGGCGCGGGTTGGCGTGCATGACCTGGGCGGCGGTGGTGGACCTCAGTTCCGCCCCGGCCTCAATGCGGCGGCGCAGATCGCCGTCGGTGAAGATGCCCAGCACCTGCCCGGCGGCATCGACGATGGCCGAGGCGCCCAGGCCTTTGGCGCTCATCTCGCGCATGAGGTCGCTGAACGAGGCATCGGGCGCCACGCGCGGCACTTCGGTGCCCGAACGCATCACATCGCTCACATGGGTGAGCAACTTGCGGCCCAGCGCGCCGCCGGGGTGCGAGCGGGCAAAGTCTTCAGGGCGGAAGCCCCGGGCGTCCAGCAGGGCCACGGCCAGCGCGTCGCCCATGGCCAGCTGGGCCGTGGTGCTGGCGGTGGGAGCCAGGTTCAACGGGCAGGCTTCGCGCGCCACGCTGCAGTCGAGCACCAGGTCGGCATAACGCGCCAGGGTGGACTGCAGGCCGCCCGTCATGGCGATCATGGGCGCGCCCAGGCGCCGCAGCACCGGCAGGATGGCTGTGAGTTCGCCGCTTTCGCCGCTGTTGGAGATGGCCAGCACCAGGTCGTCGCCGGTGACCATGCCCAGGTCGCCATGGCTGGCTTCGGCGGGGTGCACAAAAAACGCGGGGGTGCCGGTGGAGGCCAGGGTGGCGGCGATCTTGCGGCCCACGTGGCCGCTTTTGCCCATGCCCATCACCACCACGCGGCCCCGGGCCTGCAGCACCATCTGCACCGCCTGGGCAAACACGCCATCCACGCGGGCCGCGAGGCCGTTCAGGGCTTCCGCCTCGATGTGGAAGGTCTCGCGGGCCAGGCGCAGGGCCTGATCAGCATCGAAAGGGGGCAGCGCGGCGGGGGCGGGAGTCATGCACGGATTCTATCGACCGGGCATGCGGGCCGGGCCGCCGCGTCGGCCAAGTCCACTGGCATGGTCCGTGCATCCGGGCAGCAAAGCCTTTGCCCGGCCCACGAGGCTGCAAGACTTGCGCGCACTGGGATGCAGCAATCGCCTGCAGTCCGAGCCAGTGGCTTGATTGAATCCTGTGTTACACAAGTCAAGCCTCGGATAGCATCGAACCCATGTCCTCTCTCGCCCTCACACTGCTTTACCTGCTGGCCGCGGTGCTGGGCGTGGTGGCATGCCGCAGCCTCAAGCTGCCGCCCATGCTGGGCTACCTGGCCGCCGGGGTGCTCATTGGGCCGCATGCGCTGGCGCTGGCGCAGAACTCCGAAGGCGTGCGCCACCTGGGCGAGTTTGGGGTGGTGTTCCTGATGTTTGCCATCGGGCTGGAATTCAGCCTGCCCAAGCTGCGCGCCATGCGCAAGCAGGTGTTTGGCCTGGGGCTGATGCAGGTGGTGCTGACGATGGCCGTCGTGTCCGGACTGGCGCTGGTGCTGTCGCGCTGGGTGGGCGGGGTATGGGACATGGGCTGGCAGACGGCGCTGGCGCTGTCGGGCGTGATGGCCATGAGCAGCACGGCCATCGTGGTCAAGCTCATGGCCGAACGGGCCGAGCTGGAGAGCGAACACGGCCGGCGCGTGATGGGCATCCTGCTGTTCCAGGACCTGGCCGTGGTGCCGCTGCTGGTGCTGATTCCGGCGCTGGGGTCGTCGCCGGACCAGCTGCTCACCTCACTGGGTTGGGCGCTGATCAAGGCCACGGTGCTGGTGGGCCTGCTTCTCACCGGCGGGCAGCGGCTGATGCGCTGGTGGCTCACGCTGGTCGCGCGGCGCAAGAGCGACGAGCTGTTCATGCTGAACCTGCTGCTGATCACGCTGGGCCTGGCTTGGCTGACCGAACTGGCGGGGCTGAGCCTGGCGCTGGGCGCCTTCATTGCGGGCGTGCTGGTGTCCGAGACCGAGTACCGCCACCAGGTGGGCACGGACATCCGGCCCTTTCACGATGTGCTGCTGGGCCTGTTCTTCATCACCATCGGGATGATGCTGGACTGGCACATCCTGGTGGACCGCTGGGCGCTGGTGCTGATGCTGCTCACGGTGCCCCTGGTGCTCAAGCTGGGGATCATCCTGGTGCTGGCGCGCGGCATGGGTGCGACCACCGGTGTGGCGCTGCGCACCGGGCTGTACCTGGCGCAGGCGGGCGAGTTCGGCTTTGTGCTGCTGTCGCTCACACAAAGCAACGGGCTGGTGCAGCCGGCGCTGATGAACCCCATCCTCGCGGCCATGGTGCTGTCGATGCTGGCCACGCCCTTCCTCATCATGTACAGCAACCGCATCGTGATGAAGCTGGTGGCCAGCGACTGGCTGCAGCAGTCGCTGCAGATGACAACCATCGCGCGCAAGTCCATCAACACCAGCAAGCATGTGATCATCTGCGGCTACGGCCGCTGCGGACAGAACCTGGCGCGCATGCTGGAGCACGAGGGCGTCCCGTACATGGCGCTGGACCTGGACCCGGACCGTGTGCGCCAGGCGGCGGCCGCCGGTGACTCGGTGGTGTATGGCGACGCGACCCGTCTGCAGGCGCTGATGGCCGCCGGCCTGGTGCGTGCCAGCGCCGTGGCCGTGACCTACATCGACGTGCCCGCCGCGCTGAAGGTGCTGGCCAACGCCCGGTCACACGCGCCGCAGGTGCCGGTGGTGGTGCGCACGCAGGACGACCTGTACCTGGACAAGCTGCAGGAGGCCGGCGCGACCGAGGTGGTGCCTGAGGCCATCGAGGGCTCGCTGATGCTCGCCAGCCACGCCCTTGCCCTGGTGGGCGTGCCCATGCGCCGCGTGCTGCGCCTGGTGCAGGACCAGCGCGACGCGCGCTACAACCTGCTGCGCGGCTACTTCCACGGCGCGGACGACGACACGGTGAACGAGCGCGACCAGGAGCGCCTGTCTACCATCAACCTGCCCCCGGGCTCCACCGCGCTGGGCCGTAGCCTGGGCCAGCTGGCGCTGCCGGCCATGGGCGTGCGCGTGGTCAACCTGCGGCGCGGCAATGGCCATGTGAGCGCAGCGGTGGACGAGGCCCAACTGGCCGAAGGCGACACGCTGGTGCTGTCGGGCCACCCGGCTGCGCTGGCGCTGGCGGAAGACAAGCTGCTGAAAGGCTGACCGGCCTGGGGCACGCTGCTGGCAACTCAGCGGGTGGTCGGGCCCAAAATTTGAATGAAATGTGCCTGTAGCGCCAGTGCAATATGCGCTATCAGCTACATATTTAATAGCAAACTACAGCAACTCCGCAGGCCCAGGCCGCCCGAACAGGTAGCCCTGGAACTGGCGGCAGCCGTTGCGCAGCAAGAACGCCCGCTGCCCTTCGGTCTCTACCCCCTCGGCCACCACGTCCAGGCCCAGGCTGCGGGCCAGCGTGATGATGGTGCAGGCGATGGTGGCGTCGTTGGGGTCGGTGAGCACGTCGCGTACAAAGCTCTGGTCGATCTTGAGCTGGTCCAGCGGCAGACGCTTGAGGTAGCTGAGCGATGAGTAACCGGTGCCAAAGTCGTCGAGCGAAAAGCCCACCCCCAGCGTGCGCAGCGCCTGCATCTTGAGGATGCTGTCCTCCACGTCGTGCAGCAGCAGGCTTTCGGTCAGTTCGAGCTTGAGCAGGCGCGGGTTGGCGGCCGAATCGCGCAGCGCGGCCAGCACCTGCTCCACAAAATCGGGCTGGCGGAACTCCTGCGCACTCACGTTGACGGCCAGCGTCCACGCAGCCGTCGCTGGGGCGATGGCCCACTGGGCCAGCTGTCGGCAGGCCAGGGCCAACACCTGGCGGCCCAGGGGCAGGATGAGCCCGGTCTGCTCGGCCAGCGGGATGAAATCGGCGGGCGAGACCATGCCGCGCTGCGGGTGTTGCCAGCGCACCAGCGCCTCGGCCCCCAGCGGGTGGCCGGTGGCGTCCACCACCGGCTGGTAGTGCAACAGAAACTCGTTGCGCGCCAGGCCTTGTCGAATGTCCCCCTCCAGCGCGGAGCGCGCCGACGCAGCGGCCTGCATGGCGGGGTCAAAAAAGCACAGGGTGTTGCGCCCCTGCGCCTTGGCCTGGTACATGGCCAGATCGGCGCGTTTGAGCAGCTCCTGCACGGGCTGCTGCGCGTCCTGGAACAGCGCGATGCCGATGCTGGGGGTGCTGTGCATGTCGCAGCCGTCCACCACGTAAGGCTGGTTCAGCGCCACCAGCACCTTCTGGGCCACGGCCTCGGCCTCGGCGGCGGCTTCAACCTCCTGGCCGTGCAGGCCCTGCACCACGACCACAAACTCATCGCCACCCAGCCGCGCCACGGTGTCGGTGGCCCGCACGCAGGCCCCGATACGTGCGGCCACCTGCACCAGCAGGCGGTCGCCCCACTCGTGGCCCATGGTGTCGTTGATGCCCTTGAAATTGTCCAGGTCGAGGAACAGCAGCGCGCCGTGGCGGCCCTCGCGCTGGGTGGTGGCCACCGCACGCTCCAGCCGGTCCATGAGCAGGCGGCGGTTGGGCAGGCCGGTGAGTTCGTCGTAGAACGCCAGGCGCTGGATCTCGGCCTCGGCCAGCTTGCGCTCGGTGATGTCGCGCGCCACGCCCCGGTAGCCGGTAAAGCGGCCCTCTTCGTCAAAGATGGGCTCGCCGCTGATCGACACCCACACGGGTTTGCCATCCTGGGACAGGCGCTGCATTTCGAAGTCGTGAAAGACCTGGTGCGCCTCCAGCTGCTCGCGGTGCGCGCGCCATTGCCCTTCCGTGGCGAAGGTGTCAGGCAGCTCCCAGCGGGTCAGGCCATAGTGCATGTCATCCGGCACGCCCTCCGTGTGGTACGGGTTGCCGTCCAGCCGCACAAAGCGGAATTGGTCGTCCTGCTCCCAATACCAGTCGGACGACAGGTCCGTCAGGCTGCGCCAGCGCGCCTCGCTCTGGCGCAAGGCCTCCAGCGTGCTCAGGTAGTCGGTGACATCGGTGAAGGTGCGCACGCGCCCGCCGAGCTCCAGGGCACGGGTGCGCACCTCGATGTAGCGGCCCTTGGGCGTGCGCCGCACATAGCTGTCAGGCAAAGGCAACTGGTTGCCGTGGGCCGCGTACTCCGAGGCCACATATTTGCGCGCCATGGGCTCGATGAGCTGGAAATTGGGACCGAAGTCGCCCCGCTCAGTCTGAAAGCGCACCACCTCTTCCACCAGGGGCTGCGTGGCCAGCAGGCTCTCGGGCAGGTCCAGCAGCTCCAGGTAGCGCTGGTTGTAGACGCGGATGCGCCCCTCGGCGTCGACGTTGGTGATGCCCTGGGAGATGTTGGCCAGCGTGCCTTCGAGGGCACCGGTCTTCTCGGCCAGCAGCGCGCTGGTGCGGGCCAGTTCGGCCTCCACATGGCTGCGGGCCAGCGCGGCGCGGCGGGCGGTCTCCAGCTGGCCGATCGTGCTCAGCAAGGGCTGCAGAAACTGCACATCGGCATGGGTGTAGCCGCCGCTGCGGTTGGCCAGGCCCACCATGGCCACCAGCTCGCCCGCCGCGTGAATGGGCAAGCCCAGGTAGGTGTGCAGCGTGGGGTGACCAGGCGGTGTGCCCGCGCTGCGCGGGTCGTGGCTGGCCTCGTTGCTGAGGACCGGCTCGCCCGTCACCAGCGCAGCGCCCACCAGCGAGTGCAGGTTGTCGAACACCATGCCGTCCTCGGCATGCTCGGCGTAGCGCTGGCGCGAGGCCTCGTCCCAGCTGATGTCGGTCATCGCGTGCACCCGCAGATAGGGGTGCCCATCGTCGGCGCGCTGCACCTGCCCCACCAAGCCGAACGCGCTCTGGGTCAGGGTCATCAGCTCGCTCAGCAGCACCTCAAACGCTGCACGGGGGCCCGAGCTGGCAATGAACATGCCCTGGGCGCGCGAGATGGCTTGCAGCAGCCGGTGCTGGCGTGCGAGCATGGCCTCGGCCGCGCGGCGGGCGCGCGCGCTGGAGCTGCGCTCGAGCACCGCCTCGATCTGCGCGGGCAGGGTGAGCAGGTAGTCCAGCGCCGGGTCCTGCACGGTGAAATCGTCAAACCCGTGGCGCATGGCCTGCGCCGCGTGGGTCTCCGCCCCCATGCGCACAATGATGATGGCCGGAACGCCGTCGAGCAGCTGCAGCAGGTCAAACGCCGAGCCGTCCATAGTGCGCTGGGCAGCCAGCACGATGTCGGGGCGGTGGCGCAGCAATTGCTCGCGCGCCTCGCTGATCGACTCCACCACATTCACGCGCCAACCCGACCAGGGGTCTGCCAGCGCCCCCGCCACTGCCTTCGCGTGGGAGTGATCACTCTCGATCAGCAGAACGGAGATGGGCATGGGCCGATCGTCGGGGAGGTTGGGGCACCGCAGGCGGCGCGCAGTTTGTAACGCCAGTGAAACACATTATGGCGTCTGGTGCGGGTTCGCGTGTCCGGCGCGCGGGCTGTTTACACTCTCGCACTTTCCGGGCGTCGCGCCGCCGGCCAGCCCTGGGCGTGCGCACAGGGGCAGGCCCCTGCCCGGGCCTTCCCACCGTCATCACTCCCACACCCGCCCATGCAGCCCCTCAGCGTCAACCAGTACCTTCGCCAGCACATCCGCACCGTCCCTGACTGGCCTGCGCCCGGCGTGCAGTTCCGCGACATCACGCCACTGCTGCAGGACCCGAAAGTGTTCCGCGTGCTGATCGACGCGTTCGTGCACCGCTACATGGACAAGGCGCTGCGCCCCGACGTGGTGGCAGGCCTGGACGCGCGGGGCTTCATCCTGGGGGCCGTGGTGGCCTACGAGCTGAACGTGGGCTTTGTGCCCATCCGCAAGAAGGGCAAGCTGCCCTTCACCACGGTGGAGGAAACCTATGAACTGGAATACGGCAGCGCCACGGTGGAGTTGCACACCGATGCCGTGAAGGCCGGTGACCGCGTGCTGCTGATCGACGACCTGATCGCCACCGGCGGGACCATGATGGCTGGCAAGAAGCTGCTGGAAAAGCTGGGTGCCACGGTCACCGAGGGCGCCGCCATCGTGGACCTGCCCGAGCTCGGCGGCTCACAGCGGCTGCGCGAATCGGGCCTGCCGCTGTTCACGCTGGTAGACTTTGCAGGCCACTGATACTGCGGAGGACTTGGGGACGCAAGCCCGGCCACGCCCCACATGCCCCTGTCTCATCCCTAGTTGAGTTCACCGTACTGGGTGCTGCTCAGGTCGGGGGCCTGGCCGTCGGCACCAGGCATCTCGGTGTCCTCAAATCCTGTGGGCTGCGACGGCGGCAGCAGTGGGCCGGAGCGCACAGGCACGCCCGGTCTGGCAGCCGCCGCCGGGGCAGCCGATGACCCCGCCGCATTGGCCAGCGCGCGCTTGAAAGCGGCCACCTCGTCGGCCTCGATGGGTTCAAAGCGGGCAGAAGATGGGGGCCGTGCGGCGGCCAGTGGTGCGGATGCGGGCACCAGAGGCGCAGGGGCCGATACCGCGGCGAGCGGACGGCGCGCCGCCAGCGGGGCCGGAGCAGGCGCCGAAGGGGTCAGTGGAGCAGGAGCGGTCGCAGCGGGGCGTGCGCTAGCCAACGGGGCAGGCGATGGAGCCAGGGGCGCAGGGGTAGTGGCCGCTGCTGCTGGCGGACGGCGCACCGCCGTGGATACCGCCTGCAACGGCAGCGCCGCGCCTTGGGGCGCCACGCCCTTTTGTGGAATACCCACTGCCACGTGGTCGTTGATGCGCCAGTACACGGCCGTCACCAGGATGTCGTAGCGGGTCTTGGCCGTCTGGGCGATGAGCGCCTCGATCTCGCTCAGGCGCACCGTCTCGCCGCCGTATTCACGGGCCAGGTCCATCATCACCAGGAACTGGCGGCCGCGCTGGTCAAGCGACAGCACCTTGAATTTGTAGCTGGCCGACAGCACGCCAGCGCGCACCATGGCGTCACGCACCACCGTGTAGAGCAGCTCGCGGCGCTCCATGCGCTCGTTCTTGCGGTTGGCGGCGTGCTCAGGCGGCTGGGGTTCCACCAGCGGCTTGCCCTGGCGCCCGGTTTGCAGGGGCACGGTGGCGTCGGCGTTGAACAGGCCGGAGGGCTCGGCCGCTGCGCGGGGCTTGGCGGGGGCGGGTTTGCGGCTGAACCAGCTGAACAGGGACATGGCTTGCTTTCTTCGGATGGTGCCCGGACAAAATCCAAATCGAGTGTACCGCGCCATCCCCCTGCAGAAGATGGAAGAAGCCCAAGGGAACCCCCGACGGGGGCAGCCTGTCAGGTGGCCGCAACGCGGCGGCGGCGATTGCCCAGGCGCTTGGCCAGCACGGCCCCTGCCGCCATGGCCAGGCCCAGGGCAATGGCAGGCTGGCGGTTGGTCAGCTCGGTGAAGCGGATGGCCGTGAGGCTCCACAGTTTGCAAGGAGCGCTGGCCTGCACCGTGGCGCTGCGCGCGCGGTGCGAGAAGAAAGCGCCTTCACCCACCACCGACCCCGCGCCCACAATCGCCAGGCGCAAGCGCTCTTTTTCGTCCTGGTAGTGCACGCTCAGGCTGCCACTCTCGACCAGATACAGCGTGCGGTCCGTGGCACCCTGGCTGAACAGCACCTGCCCTGCGGGCAGCACCACGGGCAGCAGGTAGGACGACAGCACCTCCCACTGGGCGGCCGTCAGCGGGTTGGTCATGCTGTCCTCCGCCGTGGTCTGGGCAATGGCGTCGATCAGACCTTTGAGGTCCACCTTGGAGGCAACGGGCATGGGAACATTCATGGTCCGCCGAAAGTAACCCTGTTACAGATCGGACACAAGCGCTGTTTACGTCCGTTTACAAGATAGGGCGACCAACGGTCGCTATTTGCCGATGCAGAAGCTGGAGAAGATCACCCCGAGCAGGTCGTCCGAGGTGAACTCGCCGGTGATGGCGCTCAGCGCGTTCTGCGCCAGCCGCAGTTCCTCGGCCAGCAGGTCCAGCGCCGGGCCCTGGGCCTGCAGCTGGTCAGCGGCCTCCTGCAGGTGTGACGACACCGCCTGCAGCGCCTGCACGTGCCGCGCGCGGGCGATGTAGATGCCCTCGGGCGCCGACTGCCAGCCCGCCACGTCCAGCAGCAGCCTCCGCAAGCCGTCCAGCCCCTGACCGGTGCGGGCCGACAGGTGCACCGCCGGGCGCCCGGCGCTGACGGAGGAGGCAACACCCGCCGCGCAGTCCAGCTTGTTCCAGACATCGATCACGGGAATGTTCTTGGGCAGTTTTTGCCCCAAGGCGCTTTCGATATCTGCGTCGGCAGCTACATATTCAGGAGCATTCTGCCGCGACAAGTCGTGCAGGAACAGCACGGCGTCTGCCCCCGCGATCTCGTCCCAGGCGCGGGCGATGCCGATGCGCTCGACCTCGTCGCTGCTGTCGCGCAGGCCGGCGGTGTCGATGATGTGCAGGGGCACCCCCTCGATCTGGATGGTCTGCTGCACCTTGTCGCGCGTGGTGCCTGCGATGGGCGTGACGATGGCCAGCTCGGCCCCCGCCAGCGCATTGAGCAGGGAGCTTTTGCCAGCATTGGGCTGCCCGGCGATGACCACCTTGATGCCCTCGCGCAGCAGCGCCCCCTGGCGCGCGCGCTGCATCACCGAGGCCAGGGTTTGCTGCAAGTTCGATAGCTGCCCATGCGCATCGGCCTTGCGCAGGAAGTCGATTTCTTCTTCAGGGAAGTCCAGCGTGGCCTCCACCAGCATGCGCAGGTGGATGAGCGCATCGCGCAAGCTGTGGATTTCTGCGGAGAACGCGCCCGTTAGCGAGCGGCTGGCGCTGCGGGCTGCGGCCTCGGTGCTTGCGTCGATCAGGTCGGCAATCGCCTCGGCCTGGGCGAGGTCGATCTTGTCGTTGAGGAAGGCGCGTTCGGTGAACTCCCCGGGCTGGGCCACGCGCAGGCCCGGCAGGCAGGGCTGGCCGGTGGCGGGGTCCGTGGCGATGCCCGCCTCCAGGCAGCGCGCCAGCAGCAGCTGCAGCACCACGGGGCCACCATGGGCCTGCAGCTCCAGCACGTCTTCGCCGGTGTAGCTGTGCGGGCCGGGGAAGTACAGCGCCAACCCCTGGTCGATGGCCTGGCCCTGCGCGTCGCGAAAGGGCAGGTAGGTGGCCTCGCGGGGCTTGAGGGCGCGACCGCACAGCGCCTGCACCAGGGCCTCCAGCCCTTTGCCCGACACCCGCACAATACCGACGGCCCCGCGCCCGGGGGCAGTGGCGATGGCAACGATGGGGTCGTGGTGGCGGGCGAGCATGGGCAGGGACTTTACAAGGTGGACGGAAAAAAGGCCGCTTGCGCGGCCTTTGGGGGGTCAGTTCGGGGATGTCAGCGTTGCCGCTGCGGCATCACTTGAACTTGGGCAGATTGAACTGCGGTGGCACGCCCATGCGCGTGTTGATGATCCACTGCTGCGCAATCGACAGGATGTTGTTCGTCAGCCAGTACAGCACCAGGCCAGCCGGGAAGAAGAAGAACATCACGCTGAAGATCAGCGGCATGAACCACATCATCTTGGCCTGCATCGGGTCTGGCGGCGCGGGGTTCAGGGCCGTCTGCAGCAGCGAGCTGGCCGTCATCAGCAGGGGCAGGATGAAGAACGGATCGGGCGCGGAAAGGTCACGGATCCAGCCGATCCAGGGCGCATTGCGCATCTCGACGCTGGACAGCAGCACCCAGTACAGCGCGATGAACACAGGGATCTGGATCATGATGGGGAAGCAGCCACCCATGGGGTTGACCTTTTCCTCGCGGTAGATGCGCATCATCTCCTGCTGCATCTGCTGCGGCTTGTCCTTCAGGCGCTCACGCATCTCCGTGATCTTGGGGTTGATGGCCTTCATCTTGGCCATGCTGGCGTAGGCCTTAGCGTTCAGCCAGTAGAAAGCGATCTTCAGCAGCAGCACCAGCGCCACGATGGACCAGCCCCAGTTGTTCAAGAGCTTGTGCAGCTGGTCGAGCAGCCAGTACAGCGGCTTGGACAGGATGGTCAACCAGCCGTAGTCCTTGACCAGTTCCAGCCCGGGGTACAGCTTTTCCATCATGGTCTCGACCTGCGGGCCGGCGAACAGGCGCGCGTCGACGGTCTTGGTGGCGCCGGGCTCGATGGTGCCCAGCGAGGTCAGCATGCCCACCGAGTACAGGTTGGTGTCCACCTTGCGAACGAAGGGCTCGCGCTGCACGCCATCCGCCAGCAGCCAGGCCGTGGCGAAGTAATGCTGGACCATGGCTGCATAGCCATTGGCAGAGTCCTTGGGGATATCGATCTTGCCGCTTTCGATGTCCTTGAACTCGATCTTCTGGTACTTCTTGGCTTCGGTGAAGACCGCTGGGCCAGTGAAGGTGGAGTAGAACGAGGACTCGCCGGGCGGCTTGTTGCCGTCACGCACCAGCTGCAGGTACAGCTGCGGCGACACGGCAGCACTACCGGTGTTCACGATCTCATGCTTGACGGCGATGTCATAGGCGCCGCGCTTGATGGTCCAGGTCTTGACCAGCTTCACGCCGCCTTGGTCGGGCGACTCGAAACGGATGCTCAGCTCGTCCTGCCCGTCCTTGAGTTCACGCGGGCCGGGCACGGCCGTCATCGCCGTCTTGTGCGTGGGGAAGGTACCGCCCACCAGGCCCGTCTGCGCCACGTAGACGCGCTGCGCGCTCTCGTCCAGCAGCAGGAAATTGCGGGTCTTGTCGGTCATGTCGGCGTGCTTGAGCAGCTCGGCCTGCGTGAGCGAGCCGCCTTCACTGTCGAACACCAGACGGTACAGGTCGGTCTTGACCTCGATGCGCTCACGCTTGGCGGGCGCGGCCGCTGGCGTCGGCTGGCCGGGCACCGCTGCTGCGCCTTGAGCAACCGCACTGGCTGCGGGCACGCTGGTGGCGGGCACGCTGGCTGCCCCGGTTGCGCTGGAAGCAGCACCGGCAGCGGGCGCCGTCACTGCAGGCGTGGTGGGGAAAAAGGTGGCCTTGTTGCCGTTGTGCAACTGCCACTTGTCCCACAGCAGAACCATGGAAAAGCCAAAAATCACCCACAGGATGGTGCGGCGAATGTCGTTCATGAAGACTTCTTTGGTGAGGATGATTGGGTGGTGGACGGATGAAGCCGCGAAAAAAGCCGCATGCTGCGCGGCAGATCTTGCGGGACCGGATCGTGGCCCCCGTCACACCAAGGGTGGCAGCGTACCAGCCTGCGCACCGTGAGATAACTGCCTGCCAGAGCGCCGTGCTGCTCCAGCGCCTGCAGCGAATAGACCGAGCAGGTCGGCTCAAAGCGGCAGGCCGAGCCCAGCCAGGGGCTGAGGAACAACCTATAGCCTTTGACCACGCCGATCAGCAGGCGCTGCATCATGGGACGGTCACCGGCTCTGCCACCGTGGGCGCAGGTGCAGCAGCTGGAGTGACTGAGGCCACTGCAGCGCCCGCATGCCGGGTGGCGTATCCGAACAGCTGCAGCAGCTCTGTGCGCACCGCCTGCTTGAGCTGGTCGGACGTGGCGCTCACAAACTGCTTGCGATCAAACGCCGAACGCAGGCGCACCACATGGGCGGCCTGCGGCAAACGCGCCTCAAACATGGCGCCCACGGTGTAAATCTGCCGCTTGATAGCGTTGCGCGTCACGGCGCGGCGCGCCCAGCGCTTGGGCACCATGGCACCCAGCCAGACGCCAGGAACGACAAACAGGGCCTGCGGCCCTTGCGTGTGCGGCAAGGAGCCGGGCCCTGTGGGTGCAACAGCAGCGGTTTGGCTGGCTGCAGCGCCATTGGCATCGAGTACCAAGCGGTGCAACGCAAAATGCGCCGTGCGGGAGACAGTGCCTCCCGCCATGGCAGCCTGGAACTGCGGCCGGGTTTTTAGCCTGTGCATGCAAGCGCCCCGTTTGGAACCTGGCGGTACAAACCGGGAACAGGCGGGGAGCAGGCCGTAGACCGTAACGGCCTTAAACGGCCAGGCGCTTGCGGCCCTTGGCGCGGCGTGCGTTGATAACGGCACGGCCGCCGCGGGTCTTCATGCGGACGAGGAAACCGTGGGTGCGCGCGCGGCGCGTCTTGGAGGGCTGGTAAGTACGTTTCATGGTGCTATTCCTTGAGGTTCAGTTCCGGACTGCTGCTCTTGAACCCCCTGCAATCTGCACAGCCACGCCGCTAAAACGGCGCCTTGGCGGCAGACCCACGGGGCAGAAATAACGGCGCGCCGGGTCAAATCACCCTGAACACATTCAGGGAAACCCAAAATTATCGCAGGCTTGTGGCTGACTGGCAATGCCTTTCGGCGAGCGGGCCTTTATCAGCGAGCACTGGAACCCCGGGCGCTGCCCTCGACGGGTCTCTGTGTACAAGAGGGCGTCACGCCGCAGCGCGCGGCACCGCGACCGGTTCTGCCCTCCATGGCAACCCCGGATTCCCCCGGATGACAGCCGCCATCAAATTGTGGATAACTCCTTGACAAGCTACAATCCACCGCCTCACCCCGTTCCTCCTATCCACAATAAGAATTCCCCAGAAATGACCGAGGAACCCACCCGCAGCACCCCCAATTCGCCCGGCTCAGATGCCGGTCAGGGCCTGTGGCAAGCCTGCGTTGAGCAACTGGCACAAGACCTGCCAGAACAACAATTCAACACCTGGATCAAGCCCCTGGTGGCCCAGGTGGCCGAAGACTTCTCCAAAGTCACGCTGCTCGTGGGCAACCGCTTCAAGCTCGACTGGATCCGCGCGCAATACGCGGGCCGCATTGCCGCGCTGCTTGAAGGCCTGTATGGCCAACCAGTCACGCTGGAGTTAGCGCTCGCTCAGCGGGAATCTGTTGCCCGCACTTATGTGCGCCCCACGTCGCAGGAGCCCGCCAGCCCCGCAGCGCCCGCCGAATCCCCTTCCAGCAGCAACGATGAAGCCACGGCGGGTGCGTTCCGCAACCGCCTCAACGCCGCCCTCACGTTCGAGACCCTGGTGGAGGGCACGGCCAACCGCATGGCGCGCTCGGCGGCCATGCACGTGGCGAGCATGCCTGGCCACCTGTACAACCCGTTGTTCATCTATGGCGGCGTGGGCCTGGGCAAGACCCACCTGGTGCACGCTGTGGGTAACCGCCTGCTGCAGGACAAGCCCGACGCCAAAGTTCTCTACATCCACGCCGAGCAGTTTGTGTCGGATGTGGTTAAGGCCTACCAGCGCCGCACCTTCGACGAGTTCAAGGAGCGCTACCACTCGCTCGACCTGCTGCTCATCGACGATGTGCAGTTCTTCGCCAACAAGGACCGCACGCAGGAAGAGTTCTTCAACGCCTTCGAGGCCCTGCTGGCCAAGAAGTCGCACATCGTGATGACGTCGGACACCTATCCCAAGGGCCTGGCCAACATCCATGAGCGGCTGGTATCGCGCTTCGACTCAGGCCTGACGGTGGCCATCGAGCCGCCCGAGCTGGAAATGCGCGTGGCGATTCTGATCAACAAGGCACGCGTCGAAGGCACCGAGATGCCCGAGGAAGTCGCCTTCTTCGTGGCCAAGAACGTGCGCTCCAACGTGCGCGAGCTGGAAGGCGCCCTGCGCAAGATCCTGGCGTACTCGCGCTTCAACCAGAAAGAGATTTCCATCCAGCTTGCCCGCGAGGCGCTGCGCGACCTGCTGTCCATCCAGAACCGGCAGATCTCTGTGGAAAACATCCAGAAGACGGTGGCCGACTATTACAAGATCAAGGTCGCCGACATGTACAGCAAGAAGCGCCCGGCCAGCATTGCCCGCCCGCGCCAGATTGCGATGTACCTGGCCAAGGAGCTGACGCAAAAGAGCCTTCCCGAGATCGGAGAATTGTTTGGCGGACGCGACCACACGACCGTGCTGCATGCCGTGCGAAAGATTTCGGGCGAGCGCCAACAGCTGACTGAGCTGAACCAGCAGTTGCACGTGCTGGAGCAGACGCTGAAGGGCTGATGCCCCATGCGCTCCCTGAGGCTGGTATCTGTATCTGTAAGAACTTGTTCATTGCGCATCCAAGAAGGCGAACAGCCGCTTACAGGGCAAAATGACGGATTGGGCAGCAGGGGGGGCACCACCCGTGCCGCTGCCGACGCACCGGTTTAGAAAATCCACAAGAGGTTGATGACATGATCGTCCTGAAGGCAACACAAGACAAGGTTCTCGCGGTACTGCAGTCCGTGGCTGGCATCGTGGAGCGCCGCCACACGCTGCCCATCCTGGCCAATGTGCTGATCCGCAAGACAGGCAATGCCCTGCAGCTGACGACCAGCGACCTCGAAATCCAGATCCGCACCACGGCCGAACTGGGCGGCGACACCGGCGACTTCACCACCACCGTTGGCGCGCGCAAGCTCATCGACATCCTGCGCACCATGCCCGGTGACCAGACCGTGAGCCTCGAATCGGCCCAGTCCAAGCTCATCCTCAAGGGTGGCAAGAGCCGCTTCACACTGCAGAGCCTGCCCGCCGAAGACTTCCCGCTGGTGCAAGAGTCTGCAGCCTTCGGCCCCGTGTTCGCCGTGCCACAAAAAACGCTCAAGGACTTGCTGGGCCAGGTGTCGTTTGCGATGGCGGTGCAGGACATCCGCTACTACCTGAACGGCATCCTGTTCGTGGCCGAGGGCAAGACACTGAGCCTGGTCGCCACCGACGGCCACCGCCTGGCCTTTGCCAGCGCCACGCTGGATGTGGAAGTGCCCAAGCAGGAAGTCATCCTGCCGCGCAAGACCGTGATCGAGCTGCAGCGCCTGCTGTCTGACGCAGGTGGCGAGAACCAGCCCCACATCGAGATGCAGTTCGCCAACAACCAGGCGAAGTTCACCTTCGGCGGCATGGAGTTCGTCACCAAGCTGGTCGAGGGCAAGTTCCCCGACTACAACCGCGTGATCCCCAAGAACCACAAGAACAGCATCACCCTGGGCCGCGCCCCCCTGCTGGCCAGCCTGCAGCGCACGGCCATCATGACCAGCGACAAGTTCAAGGGCGTGCGCCTGAACCTGGAGCCCGGCACCCTGCGCGTGGCGTCCAACAACGCCGAGCAGGAAGAAGCCGTGGACGAGCTCGACATCGACTACGGTGGCGACACCATCGAGATCGGCTTCAACGTGACCTACCTCATCGACGCCCTGGCCAACATGGGCCAGGACATGGTGAAGGTGGAGCTTTCGGACGGCAACAGCTCTGCGCTGCTGACCATCCCCGAGAACGACAGCTTCAAGTACGTCGTGATGCCCATGCGCATCTGAGGCAGCGTGACGCCAGCCCTGTCCCACAGTCGCCTTGACGTACTGCAAACGCTACTGTATTGATAGCTGCAAGCGCATATTCAATATGCGCTTGCGCCCAATTTGACCATTGAACACATTGGAAACCCCGGTTTCCACGGATCCCAAGGCCCACCATGACCGTTGACAACATTCCTTCCGAGCCCGAATCCTCCGGCGTCTCCGGCCATGTGGAGCCCACCGTCAACAAGATCGACACCAACCAGGCCGGCGCCAGCGAAAGCTACGGCGAAGGCGCCATCACCATCCTCGAAGGGCTGGAGGCCGTGCGCAAGCGCCCCGGCATGTACATCGGCGATACGTCCGACGGCACCGGCCTGCACCACCTGGTGTTCGAGGTGGTGGACAACTCCATCGACGAAGCCCTGGCGGGCCACTGCGACGACATCGTCGTCACCATCCACACCGACAACTCCATCAGCGTGACCGACAACGGTCGCGGCATCCCCACCGGCGTGAAGATGGACGACAAGCACGAGCCCAAGCGCTCGGCGGCAGAAATTGCCCTGACCGAACTGCACGCGGGCGGCAAGTTCAACCAGAACAGCTACAAGGTCTCGGGCGGCCTGCACGGCGTGGGCGTGAGCTGCGTGAACGCTTTGAGCAAGTGGCTGCGCCTGACCGTGCGCCGCGAAGGCAAGGTGCACCAGATCGAATTTGCGCGCGGCTTCGTGCAAGACCGCCTGCTCGACAAGGTAGACGGCTTTGAAGTCAGCCCCATGAAGGTGACTGGCGAGACCGAAAAGCGCGGCACCGAAGTGCACTTTTTGCCCGACACCGAGATCTTCAAAGAGAACAACGACTTCCACTACGAGATCCTGGCCAAGCGCCTGCGCGAACTCTCGTTCCTGAACAACGGCGTGCGCATCCGCCTGAAGGACGAGCGCAGCGGCAAGGAAGACGATTTCTCGGGCGCCGGCGGCGTGCGCGGCTTTGTCGAGTTCATCAACAAGGGCAAGACCGTTCTGCACCCCACCTCGTTCTACGCCGCAGGCGAGCGCCCAGCCGAGACCTACGGCGGCATCCCCGGCACGCACATCGGCGTGGAAGTGGCCATGCAGTGGAACAGCGCGTACACCGAGCAGGTGCTGTGCTTCACCAACAACATCCCCCAGCGTGACGGCGGCACCCACCTGACCGGCCTGCGCGCCGCGATGACCCGCGTCATCAACAAGTACATCGAAGAAAACGAGCTGGCCAAGAAGGCCAAGGTCGAAGTCACCGGCGACGACATGCGCGAAGGCCTGTGCTGCGTGCTGAGCGTGAAGGTGCCCGAGCCCAAGTTCAGCAGCCAGACCAAGGACAAGCTGGTCTCGAGCGAAGTGCGCGCGCCGGTGGAAGACATCGTGGGCAAGCTGCTCACCGACTACCTGCAGGAAAAGCCCAACGACGCCAAGATCATCTGCGGCAAGATCGTGGAAGCCGCCCGCGCCCGCGAAGCCGCCCGCAAGGCCCGTGAAATGACCCGCCGCAAGGGCGTGCTCGACGGTATGGGCCTGCCCGGCAAACTGGCCGACTGCCAGGAAAAAGACCCGGCGATGTGCGAGATCTACATCGTCGAGGGTGACTCCGCCGGCGGCTCCGCCAAACAGGGCCGTGACCGCAAGTTCCAGGCCATCCTGCCCCTGCGCGGCAAGATCCTGAACGTGGAAAAAGCCCGCTACGAAAAGTTGCTGACCAGCAACGAAATCCTGACTCTGATCACGGCCCTCGGCACCGGTATCGGCAAGGCCGGTGGCACCACTGGCGGCGACGACTTTGATGTGGCCAAGCTGCGCTACCACCGCATCATCATCATGACCGACGCCGACGTCGACGGCGCCCACATCCGCACCCTGCTGCTCACCTTCTTCTACCGCCAGATGCCCGAACTGGTCGAGCGCGGCCACATCTACATCGCCCAGCCACCGCTGTACAAGGTCAAGGCGGGCAAGGAAGAGCTGTACCTGAAGGACGCCCCCGCGCTCGACGGCTTCTTGCTGCGCATTGCGCTGAACCACGCCAGCGTGACCACCGGCGGCGCCCACCCGCAAACCCTGACCGGCGACACCCTGGCCGAACTGGCGCGCAAGCACCAGATCGCCGAAAGCGTCATCGCCCGCCTGGGCAACTTCATGGACGCCGAAGCCCTGCGCGCGATTGCCGATGGCGTGAGCCTCAAGCTCGACACCGTGGCCGACGCTGAAGCCAGCGCCGTGGCCCTGCAGGCCAAGTTGCGCGAGCTGAACACCACCGGCGCGCCCGCCGAAGTGGCCGGTGAATTCGACGCCCGCACCGACAAGCCCCTGTTGCGCATCAGCCGCCGCCACCACGGCAACATCAAGAGCAGCGTCATCACGCAAGACTTTGTGCACGGCGCCGACTACGCCGCCCTGGCCGAAGCCGCAGAAACCTTCCGCGGCCTGCTGGCCGAAGGCGCCAAGGCGATGCGCGGCGAAGGCGAGAAGCAGAAGGAAGAAAAGGTCAGCGACTTCCGCCAGGCCATGAAGTGGCTGATTGCCGAAGCCGAACGCACCACCAGCCGCCAGCGCTACAAGGGCCTGGGCGAAATGAACCCCGAGCAGCTGTGGGAAACGACGATGGACCCCAACGTGCGCCGCCTGCTGCGCGTGCAGATCGACGATGCGATCGAAGCGGATCGCGTGTTCACGATGCTGATGGGGGATGAGGTCGAGCCGCGCCGCGACTTCATTGAGACGAATGCGCTACGGGCGGGGAATATTGACGTTTGACATAGTCAGCCGACTCGGTTGAACCGATCATGGACTGGTCTCCGGCCGAGGTAGAAGCAGTTGTTGCCGACTACCTCAAGATGCTCAGTCTTGAATTGGCTGGTCAGACCTACAGCAAGGCTGCACACCGTCGCGCCTTGCTTGAAAGGCTCAATGGTCGATCCGCAGGTTCTGTTGAATTCAAGCACTGCAACATCAGCGCAGTGCTCATCCATCTGGGCTGCCCCTACCTGCGCGGATATCAACCACGGGCTAACTACCAACGTCTACTGCGCGAAGTAGTGGAGCGGCAAGTTGACCGTTTCTCCGCACTAGATTCACTTGCACTTGCGGCGGTGCACCAGCCTGCGATATCCCATGAAATTGTGGATTTCTCGAAAGTTGAAACCGAAGCACCGCAAAAGCGCCACCATGTCGGCGAATCAAGCCCAGGCTACGGCAATCTACCCATCAAGCGTGACTACCTTGCGATTGAGTCTCGCAATCGCTCGTTAGGTCAGGCCGGTGAAGAGTTCGTTTTTCGATACGAGCAGTGGCGGCTGATTCATATCGGAAAGCGCGATCTTGCTGAACGGGTAGAGCACGTTTCGCAAACAAAGGGGGATGGCCTTGGTTATGACATCCTGTCTTTCGATGCGAGTGGCCGCGAGCGATTCATTGAGGTGAAAACCACTGCGTTTGGCAAAGACACACCGTTTTTCTTATCGAAGAACGAACTGCGTTTTTCCCGAGCCGCGGGTACTGACTTCACGCTGTGTCGCTTATTCGAGTTTCGACAGACTCCAAAGTTGTTCTCTCTGAAAGGTGCGCTAGATCAGCACTGTGACCTAGACCCTGTCACATATCGCGCCAGCTTTTCTTAGTTCTACCGTAAACCGATACCCGTCCGCCTTCACCCCCATGCGCTCCCCCATCTCCATCGTTGACGTAGACCGCCTGGAAACCTGGACCCGCTACCGCGCAGGCCTGTGCGACAGCTGCGCGGCCAACTGCTGCACGATGCCGCTGGAGGTGCAACTCTCGGACCTTGTGCGGCTTGAACTGGTGGACCCGTTCGAGGCCGAGCATGAAGAAATCCGCCACATTGCCAAGCGGCTGCAGAAGGCGCGGCTGATCGACCACTTCAACCACAAGAACGCGGTCTTCACGATGGCGCGGCGGGCCAGTGGGGACTGCAACTTTCTCGACCCCAAGACACGGCTGTGCACGGTGTATGACAAGCGACCCGAGACCTGCCGCCTGCACCCGCAGAAGAAGAGCCCTAAGCCGGGCTACTGCGCCTATGGGGCGCGGGATTTGCAGCGGTGGGGCTGATGACAGACAAGCGCTGAGGTGGCTCGCATCTCTCATCTGCGCAAGCCTACCGCCGTCAGCAACTGCGCCACCTGCGCTTACGCCATGTCGCGCAGCTCGCGGCGCAGGATCTTGCCGACGCTGGACTTGGGCAGGGCCTCCACAAACACGATCTGCCGGGGCACCTTGTAGGCGGTGAGCGCTGTGCGGCAGTGGGCGGTGATGTGGTCTGCATCCACCGGTGGCGCAGCGCCCGCCGCGCGCACCACATACAGCCGCAGCGCCTCGCCCGTCTTATCGTCAGGCACGCCGATGCAGGCGCATTCCAGCACGCCGGGGCAGGCGGTGGCCACGGCTTCGACTTCGTTGGGAAAGACGTTGAAGCCTGAGACGATGACCATGTCCTTTTTGCGGTCCACGATCTTGAGGAAGCCGCGCTCGTCCAGCTGGCCGATGTCGCCGGTGCGGAAGTAGCCGTCGGGCGTGAAGGCGGCGGCATTGGCCTCGGGCTGTTGCCAGTAGCCGCCCATGACCTGGGGGCCTTTCACGCAGACCTCGCCGGGCTGGCCCAAGGGCACGGATTGGCCTTGGTCGTCCAGCAGCCGCACGTCGGTGGAGGGCAGGGGCAGGCCGGTGCTGCCGCTGAAGGCGGTGACCGATGCGGGGTTGAAGGCCACCACAGGGCTGGTCTCGCTCAGGCCGTAGCCTTCCCGGATGAACTGGCCGGTGATGGCCTGCCAGCGGGCAGATACCGAGGGCAGGATGGCGGCACCACCGCCGCCCGCCAGCCGCAGGTTGGAGAAGTCCACGCCCTGCGTGCCGGGGTGCGCTGCCAGCCCGGCGTACAGCGTGTTGACCCCCATGAACACGCTGGGGCGCGCGGCGTTCAGCACGTGGATCAGCGCGTCCAGGTCACGCGGGTTGGGCACCAGCAAGTTGCGTGCGCCCACCGCAAAGTAGCTGATCAGGTTCACCATCAGCGCGAAGATGTGATACAGCGGAATGGCCGTAACGACGACCTCCTGCGCGGGGCGCAGGGCATCGGGCACGAAGGCCTTGAACTGCTCCACATTGGCCACCAGGTTGCGGTGCGTGAGCATGGCGCCCTTGGACAGGCCGGTGGTGCCCCCGGTGTACTGCAGGAACAGCAGGTCGCTACCCTCCAGCACGGGCGGCGCAAAGGGCAGGGTGGCGCCCTCGGCCAGGGCGCGCGCGAACGAGGTGGTGGTGTGCAGGTGGGCATCCACCGGAGGTCCGGGCAGGTCGGCTGCGATGCCGTCGCCGGGCGCCACGGTGATGATGCTGTGCAGTTCCACCCGGTCCTGGATGGCGGCCAGGGTGGCGGTAGACCCGGCATAGATCACCATCACCCGGGCGCCTGCGTCTAGTAGCTGGTGCTCCAGCTCGCGCGGAGTGTAGAGCGGATTGACGTTGACCTGCACGCAGCCTGCGCGCGCAATACCGAGCATGGCGATAGGGAACGCCATCAGGTTCGGGCACATCACGGCGATGCGGTCGCCCTTGCGCACGCGCAGCACGTTCTGCAGGTAGGCCGCAAACGCGCGGGATTGCTGGTCCACATGCGCATAGGTCAGCGTCTGCCCCAGGCAGGTGAATGCGGGCCGGTGCGCGTAGCGCTGCATGGCGGCACACAGCAGGTGCACGATGCTGGGATGGCTGTCGGGATCGATGTGGGCAGGGATGGCGCCATAGCTGGCCAGCCAGGGTTGGGGGGACATGGTGAAACGGTCCTCGATGAGGGTGGAGCAACAACGTGCGGGCAGGCTCAGCGCACGGCCTTGGCCAGCGCCGCAAAGGCTTGCCGGTCCAACGCGTGGGTGAAGGCGGTGTTGGGCACGGGGTGCGTGGAGAACTTCACAACCACCAGCTCGGCCGCCGGGTTGATGTGGATGTGCTGGCCCATCAGGCCCTTGGCTTCAAAAGTGCCATCGGCATCGTGGGGTATCCACCACTGGTTGTGGTACGAGTAGCCCGCACGCATGGCCGTGCCAGGGGCCTTGATGAACTGGGCGGGGTCGGCCCCTTTGCGCAGCTCGGCAATGGTGGCGGGCGAGACGATCTGCTGGCCGTTGAAGCGGCCATTGGATCGCAGCATCTCGCCCAGACGGCCCAGGTCGCGCAGAGTGGCGTTCACGCCCACGCTGGTGGCCTGGCCGCCGTTGGCATCGGCAAAAACGTACGCGTCCTCTTGCGTGCCCAGCTTGGACCAGATGCGCTCGGACAACAGCGTGGCGTAGCTCTTGCCGGTGACGCGCTGCAGCAGCCAGCCCAGCACTTCCGTGTCCACCGACTTGTAGGCAAATGCGGTGCCGTGCTCGCCGTCCTTCTGCACGGTGGGCAGGTGCTCGGCCATGCTCTTGGCCCCATTGCTGCCGGGGCGCGCAGGCTGCAGGCCCGCAGCGGCCAGGTACTGAAAGACACCAGAGGTGGGGTCCGCAAAGTCTTCGGCGTATTTCACGCTGGTGGTCATGTCCAGGGTCTGCTGCACGGTGGCATCGGCCCAGGCGCTGTTGGCCAGTTCGGGCAGGTAACGCACGATGCGCGCACTGGCGTCGATGGAGCCTTCCTGGATGAGCTCCGTCACCAGCAGCCCCACCAGCGATTTGCTCATGGACCACAGCACATGCGGTTGCTGCGGCTGCATGCCGATGTGATAGCGCTCGTACACCACACGGCCGCGGTGCAACACCAGCAAGGCGTCGGTGTAGGTGGCCTTCTGCCAGTCGGCCAGCGTGGTGGGCGCGCCCTTATCGTCGGCAAACGCCAGGGTATCGGGCAACGCGCGCGGCGCTGCGGGCAGTGCGCTGGGCGCTGCTGCACCCCGCCAGATGGTGGCCGTGGGCCCCAGTTCGCGCAGGTGCTGCGCGGCCCAGCGCACGTTGGGGTACTTGAGGATATTGGCCAGACGCACGATCTTGTCGGACGCCGGGGGGAAGCCCTGCATCAGCTGCAGGGTCACGGGGTTGGTGGCGTCTGGCGGCGGCAGCTGCGGGGCCTGGGCCTGGCTGGCAGGTGCAGTTCCCAGCAGGGTGCAAGCCAGGGCGACGGCGGTGAAGGAGGAGGTGAGGTGGCGATGAAAGGAGCGCATGGTGAGAAGACCTCGGTCAAGAAACGTGGGATGGGGAAGAAAAAAAAGGAAACGGATTCGGTCGGGCCGATCAGCCCCGCGCAGCCAGCAGCGTGCGAATCACGCCTTCGGTGCGCTCGTATTCGCCTTCGCCAAAGTGCTTGTAGCGAATGCGGCCTTGCGCATCGATGAGGTAGGTGGCGGGCCAGTACTGGTTGCTGTAGGCCTTCCAGGTGCCGTAGCGGTTGTCCTGTGCCACGGGGTGCTTGACGCCGTGGCGGCGCATGGCAGCTTCCACGTTGGCGGTCGGGCGCTCGAACGGAAACTCTGGCGTGTGCACGCCCACCACGGTGAGCCCCTGGGGCGTGTATTGCTCGGCCCAGCGGTTCACATGGGGCAGGGTGCGGATGCAGTTGATACAGGCGTACGTCCAGAAGTCCACCAGCACCACGCGGCCGCGCAACTGCGCCAGGCTCAGCGGTTCGGAGTTGAGCCAGCGCTCGATGCCGGTGAAGTCGGGCGCAGCACCCAGGTCGGGCAACGCTGCGGCGGGGCTGGCAGAGCCCGCTGCATACGCCAAGCCAGGGGCCGCCAGTGCAGTAGCCATCAACGCCAAAAAAGCGCGGCGCTCGGACAAGCATGGGGAAGAGGGGTGCAATGTCATGGTGAAAGCTCCTTGCAATCGGTGGGGTGTCGCCCCTTACAGGCCGCCCCAGCCCGAGGGATAAAACTGCGTAAGCCAGACGGTGATCTGCCCATCCACCTCCCACAGCATGGCCAGCGCGATGGCAATGACCACCACGCCAAACACCTGCTGCACGCGGTGTGCGTGGCGGGCAATGCGGCGCACGTGGGTAGCCGCAGCCTGGCCGCCATAGGCAATGGCCAGCATGGGCAGCGCGGCGCCGGTGGAATACGCGAGCAGCAGCACGGCGGTGCCTACGCCCGCAGGCTCGGTGGCGATGAGGGTGAGGATGGAGGCGAGCACGGGCCCGGCGCAGGGCGTCCAGACCGCACCCAGGCTCAGGCCCAGCAGCAGCCCGCCCCAGTTGCCGCCCCCGCTGCCCATGCCCAGGCTGGCCATGCGGTTGAGCACGCCACCCGCATGTTGGCTGAGCCACTGGAACGGCCGGGGCCACACCGTGAGCACGCCAAACACCAGCAGCATCACGGCGGCAAAGCGGCGCAGGCCTTCTTGCGACACACCCAGCACCTGCGTGAAGCTGCTGAACAGCAGTGCCACGGCCGCGAACGACAGTGCAAAGCCCAGGGCGATGAACAGCGGGCGTGTGCGCTGTGCTGAGTCGGCACCGCTCACCGAGGCCCCCAGCACCACGGGCAGCATGGGCAACACGCAGGGCGCGCCCACCGTGAGCATGCCGGCGGCCACGGCCAGCCAGGGCGAGGTGGTGGCCATGGTCATTGCCCGCTCCCCTGCTCGACCGCTGGGCGGCGCCACACCTGGGTCTTGCCGAACAGCGGAATGCCCACGTACGCGTGCACCAGCAGTTGCTCCGGCTCGGCTGGCGTCAGGTTGACGCGGTAGGTCTTGGCGTTCTCGCGGTTGTAGATTTCGCCCTGGTACTCGCTGCTGCCGGCCTCCGCCGGGCGCAGGCCCGACAGCAGCGTCATGCCCAGCGCAGGCCGCGCGTCGGCTGCCGCCATGTCAGCGCCCGGCGCGCTCATGGAGCGGTTGGCCAGCACGCGCACCACCTTGCCGCACAGGGCGTTGCCGCCGGCAGGGTTGCAGGGGGCGATGTTCACTTCCAGATTGCCGCTCTCGGTGATCCAGCGGCCCAAGGGGGCTTTGGGGTGGGTTGCACCCGGCGCAGGCGCCGCAGCGGCTGGCGGTGCTGCCGCAGCCTCTTGCGCGCTGGCTGCCTGCGCCAGGCCCAGGGTCAGCAGGGCAGTCACGGCGATGGATGGTTTCATGGCACGGTCCTCGTGAAGTTCAGGAAGACCGCATTGAAGCCAGCGCAGGTATCGGCGATTTGTCTGGCCAGGGCCGTTTGGTATGCGCGCTTGTCAATGCACGGTGCAGACAAGTTCAGATACATACGGGCCCGAAGTCGCCCCACCGCGCGCACGCCAAAGCCCGGACAATGGCCGCCATGACGACGCCCCCGCCCGACCACATCCTGATCGTCGATGACGACGCCGGCATCCGCGAGCTGGCTGCCGAGTACCTGCAGCGCCAGGGCCTGCAGGTGAGCGTGGCCGCCGACGGGCGGCAGATGCGTGAGGTGCTGGCCACACAGCGCATCGATCTGCTGGTGCTGGACCTGATGCTGCCGGGTACTGACGGCATCACCCTGTGCCGTGAGCTGCGCAGTACCGGCGCGCCGCCGCTGCCCATCATCATGCTCACCGCGCGCAGCGACGAAGCTGACCGCATCCTGGGCCTGGAGCTGGGTGCGGACGACTACCTGACCAAACCCTTTGCCGCGCGCGAGCTGCTGGCGCGCATCCACGCTGTGCTGCGGCGCACGCGCATGCTGCCGCCCAACCTGGCCGTGGCAGAGCCCGCGCGCCACCTTGCGTTTGGCGACTGGCGGCTGGACACCACGGCACGCCACCTGCTCGATGCCACGGGCGCGGTGGTGGCGCTGTCGGGCGCCGAGTACCGGCTGCTGCGCGTGCTGCTGGACCACCCGCAGCGCATCCTCACGCGCGACCAGTTGCTGCAACTCACGCAGGGGCGCGATGCCGATGTGTTCGACCGCTCCATCGACCTGCTGGTGAGCCGGGTGCGCCAGCGGCTCGGCGATGGTGCGCGCGGCTCGCGCTACATCAAGACCGTGCGCAACGAGGGCTATGTGTTCTGCGCCGATGTGCAAGCTGCGGCAGCACCCGCAGGAGCTGCGCCATGACGCTGCGCTGGTGGCCGCGCTCTTTGTTTGGGCGCATCCTGCTGGTGATGGCACTGGGCCTGGCACTGGCACATGCGCTGACGTTTGTGCTCGCGTTCACCGAGCGCAGCATGACCATGCGGCGGGCGATGGTGTCGTATTTCGCCAGTGACGTGGCCAGCTCGGTCGCCATGCTGGAACGCCTGCCTGCCACCGAGCGCGCACAGTGGGTGGCCCGGCTGGCGCGCCGCAACTACCGCTTTGCACTGGTCGAACCGCTGGACGCCCCCGCAGACACATCCCAACTCGCACGCCTCGTCGCCAGCGCCGTGGCAGCCACATTGCCTGCCGACCGGGCCGTGCAGGTGATCGATCCCCATGTGCCGGGCACCGAGCTGCGGCTGCAGCTGCGCCTGGCCGACGGTACGCCCCTGGCCGTGGACATGGACGAGCCCCGGCTGCAGATCTCGCCCTGGGTGCTGGGCGCACTGGCGCTGCAGCTGGCGCTGCTGGTGGGCCTGTGCGCCTGGGCCGTGCGCGCAGCCACGCGGCCCCTGCGCACGCTGGCCGATGCAGCCGATGCGCTGGGGGCCGACCGCCCCGCCGTGCCCTTGGCAGAAGACGGCCCGCGCGAGGTGCAACGCGCCGCCGTTGCCTTCAACCATATGCAGCAGCGCATCCAGACGCACCTGCAGGAACGCATGCAGATCCTGGCCGCCGTTTCGCACGACCTGCAAACACCCATCACCCGGCTGCGCCTGCGCGCCGACCTGCTGGACGACACCACGCTGCGCGACAAGCTACACGCCGACCTAGCCGAGATGCAGTCGCTGGTGGAAGAGGGCATTGCCTACGCGCGCTCATCGCAGGCCGTGCGCGAGCCCCCGCAGCGCGTGAACCTGCGCGCGCTGGTGGAGAGCATCGCGCGCGACTACGCCGATGCGGGCTTGCCGGTACATGTGCTGCAGGCGGTGGATGTGACCTGCGACACCCGCCCCCAGGCCCTGCGCCGCCTGCTGTGCAATCTGGTGAACAACGCGCTCAAGTTTGCGGGTGCCGCCGAGCTGACGCTGGAGGCGGACAGGCCAGGCCAGTGGCTGGTGCGCGTCATCGATCATGGGCCCGGCATTCCCTCGGCGGACCTCGCCGCCGTGCTGCAGCCCTATGTGCGGCTGGAAGATTCGCGCAACCGGAGCACCGGCGGCACCGGCCTGGGCCTGGCCATTGCCAGCGAGCTAGCCAAGGCCCTGGGCGGGCGGCTGGTGCTGGGGCCGCGTGCAGATGGCGCGCAGGGACTGGAGGCGCGGGTGGAGCTGCCAGAGGCGCTCCCCGCCTAGGCATGCACACCAGCGCCGCTGCTACAGTGGCCGCTCCGTGGACTCTCAAAGGGCAACGCCGTGGACACACTTGTCAGCGCCCCGCAGAGCGAGATCAGCGCCAGGCACCCAAGCATCCGCGTCGGCATCGGCGGCTGGACCTTCGAGCCATGGCGCAACAACTTCTACCCCGCTGGGCTGGCGCACAGCAAGGAGCTGCAGTACGCCAGCCGACAGCTCACGGCGATCGAGGTCAACGGCACCTACTACAGCACCTTTAAACCACCCACCTTTGCCAAATGGCGGGACGAAACGCCCGAGGGCTTCGTGTTCTCGCTCAAGGCCAACCGCTTTGCCACCCACCGCCGTGTGCTGGCAGACGCGAGCGACTCCATCGCGCGGTTTGTCGACAGTGGCATCTCGGAACTGAAGGACAAGCTTGGGCCCATCGTGTGGCAGTTCATGCCGACCAAGGCGTTTGATCCGGGCGACTTCGAGGCCTTTCTGGCACTGCTGCCACAGCAGGTGGACGGCCTGCGGCTGCGCCACGCGCTGGATGTGCGCCACCCTAGTTTTGCGACGCCAGCGTTTGTGGCGCTGGCGCGCCGCTATGGCTGCGTGCCTGTGTACACCGACTCCGACCAATTTCCGGCCATCGCGGATGCAGCGGCCGACTTTGCCTACCTGCGGCTGATGCGTGGCCAGGCCGATGTGCCCACGGGCTACACGCCCGAGGCGATTGCGCAATGGGTGCAGGGCGTGCGCACATGGACCAGCGGCGAGCGTCCGCGCGATGTGCTTGTGTACTTCATCAACGGCGCCAAGGAGCGAGCGCCTGCCGGGGCAATGGAGTTACTGCGGCAGCTGGGCGCTACACCGTCTCGCGCTGTGTGAAGCCCTGCGGCGCCTCGCCACCATCAGGCACATTGCCCACCACCACGCGCTCCACCCGCGCATGCTCCGGCCCCTGGTGCGCCCAGTCGATGAGCGCCAGCACTGCGGGTTCTGGGCCCCAGGCGCAGGCCTCTACACGGCCGTCCAGGCGGTTGCGCACCCAACCCGTCACGCCCAGGCGTTCAGCAGCCTGCACCATGGACCAGCGGTAGCCCACGCCCTGCACATGGCCGGTGATCAACAGATGGCGGGTGATGGTGGAGTGAGGTTCTGCGTTCATGGGGGCACTGTAGCGCGCGCCTTGTGGGGAGCCCGCTCCAGGGGCACACTGCCAGCACCAGGCACCCCATGACCGCCACAACCCCCAAGGCCTTGCCCACCATCGACCCGCAGCGCTGCACCGGCTGCGGCTGGTGTGTGGCGGTGTGCCCGCCGCATGTGCTGTCTCTGCAAGTGTTGGGCCCGGAGCCCTGGGGCCCCAAGTGCTCCACCCTGCACGATGCGCCGGGTTGCACCGGTTGCGCGCTGTGTGCGGTGCGCTGCCCGTTCGATGCGATCCGCATGGTGCGCGCGGCGGCCACCCAGGCCCGGTGAGGCCGTTGCGCCACAAGCCGACAAAGGTGGGTACAAGCGGGATGACAGGCCCTGGCCCGCATCCGGTACACTGCGGTCTTCATGTCGTACACCGCCATCCCCTCCACCACGCACGCCGCTGCCTTCCAAGGCATGGGCATGATGCCGCCCGCATTCACGCGGGCCAATGGTGAGCAGCGGGCACTGGGTGCACGAATGATTACCACCATTACCGCCGCGGCCACCTGAGCACGCGCAGGTGGCCGTTTCGGCAGCCACCTGGTGATCGCTCTCTTCTCCCCCAAGACGAATGCACGAAACCCAGCTCTGGCAGCTGGGTTTTTTTGTTTGTTCGTTAGCCGGAGAAGTCCATGTACCGCGATCCCGTCCAGTCCCTTGAAGCCCCGTTGTTGCCGTCGTCTGCCACGGCCATGCGCCCCCTGCGCGTGGGCATGATCGGCATTGGTACCGTGGGCGCAGGCACCTTCCGCGTGCTGGCGCGCAACCAGGCGCTGATTGCCGCCCGTGCGGGCCGGGGCATCAAGCTGGTGGTGGTCTGCGCCCGCAGCCTGGCCCGCGCCATGAGCGTGGTGGGCAAGGACGTGGCGCTGACCAACGACCCCATGCAGGTCGCCACGCACCCCGACGTGGATGTGCTGGTCGAGGCCGCCGGCGGCACTGCCCCCGCACGCGACTGGGTGCTGGCCGCCATCCGCGCGGGCAAGCATGTGGTCACCGCCAACAAAGCGCTGCTGGCCGAGCATGGCAACGAGATCTTTGCCGCCGCGCGCCAGCACGGCGTGGCCGTGGCGTACGAAGGCGCTGTGGCCGTGAGCATCCCCATCGTGAAGGCGCTGCGCGAGGGCCTCACGGCCAACCGCATCGAATGGGTGGCAGGCATCATCAACGGCACCACCAATTTCATCCTGAGCAAGATGCGCGACGAAGGCGTGGGCTTTGCCGAAGCATTGGCCCAGGCCCAGGCACTAGGCTATGCCGAGGCAGACCCAACGTTTGACATCGAGGGCCTGGACGCGGCGCACAAGATCTCGCTGCTGGCAGCCAATGCGTTTGGCATGCCGGTGCGCTTTGCCGACGCGCAGGTGGAGGGCATCACCACGCTGCAGGGCCTGGACGTGGCCTGCGCCGAACAGCTGGGCTATCGCATCAAGCTGCTGGGTGTGGCCAAGCGGCGTAAACATGGCGATACGGACGGCAAGGCGGAAGGCAAAGTGGAGGGAGTGGAGCTGCGCGTGCAGCCCGCGCTGGTGCCCGCCACGCATTTGTTAGCGCATGTGAACGGGTCGATGAACGCCGTGATGGTCAAGGGCGATGCGTCAGGCGTGACGATGTATTACGGCGCGGGCGCGGGGTCGGAGCAGACTGCGTCGGCCGTGATTGCCGATCTGGTCGATGTGGCACGGCTTGATGGCACCCACGCGGCGCAGCGCGTACCGCACCTGGGCTTCCACCCCCACGCCGTGGACAAGCAACTGGCGGTGCTGCCCCGTGCGGCCGTGCACACCCGCCACTACCTGCGCGTGCCGGTGCACAGCGCGCAGCAGATCGAGGCCGTGGGCGCCTGGCTGGCTGCGCAGCACGTGCCCGTGCTGCAGGTGGCGCTGGCACACGACAAGGCCTTGCCCCCCGGCAGCGGGCCCCAGGTGCTGGTGCTGACCGATGCTGTGGCGCAGGCCACCGTGGACTTGGCCATGCATGCGCTGGCCGTGCACCCGGCGGTGGCCGGGCCGGTGGTCACGCTGCGGGTCGAGGTGCTGGCGTAATCCTCAGAATGCGGCGGGACGCCACTTGAGCAAGCGCCTTTCCAGCTGGCTCAGCAACAGATCCGCCGCCAACGCCACCACCGCCAGCACGATCATGGCCGCGAACACGCCGCTGGCATTGAAGGCGCCCTGCGCCGTGGAGATCAGCAGGCCGATGCCTTCCTTGGCCCCCAGAAACTCGCCCACCACGGCGCCCACCAGGGCAAAGCCAAAGCTCACGCGCAGGCTGGCCAGGATCCACGAGGTGGCGGCTGGAATGACGATGGCGGTGGTGAGCTGTCGCGCCGAGGCACCCAGGATCTGCGCATTGGCGATCATGTACTTGTCGGCCTCGCGCACGCCCTGGAAGGCGTTGCTGAAGACGACAAAGAACACCATCACCACCGCCAGCGCGACCTTGGACGCCATACCCAGGCCCAGCGCAATGACGAACACCGAGCCCAGCACCACACGCGGGATGGAGTTGGCGATCTGGATGTACAGGCTGAACACGTCCGACAGCAGCTTGTTGCGGCCCAGCAGAATGCCGCAGACCACGCCACCCGCAGCGCCGATGAGAAAGCCGAGCACGGTTTCTTCCAGCGTGACCAGCACCTGTTGCCACAGCGGGCCTTGCGAGGTGCCCTCGTTCACCCATTCCACGATCTGCGCCCAGATCAGACTGGGCTGGGAGTAGAAGAAGGGGTCGATCCACTTCAGGCGGGCGGCGATTTCCCATCCGCCCAGCACGACCAAGAGCACGACCAGGCGCAGGCCGATGATGGTGTAGCGGCGCTGGCGGATCGCCGCCTGGGCCGAGGCGGATTCGCGGGCCAGCGCTTCGTCGCTGAGCGCGGCTGGCAGGGCGACAGCGCCCGGGGTGGTGGTGAGGGTGTTCATGGTGGTTTGTTCCGTGAAGGTGGGGGTCACTGGATCACGACTTCCTGGCGCAGGTCGTCCCAGATGTGCTTGGACAACTCGACGAAGTGCGGGTCGTAGCGCACTTCAGACATCACGCGTGGGCGCGGCAGGTCGATGTCGTACACGCGCTTGAGCGTGGCGGGGCGGGCCGACAGCACGAACACCCGGTCCGCGAGCGCAATGGCCTCTTCCAGATCGTGCGTGACAAACACCACCGAGCCGCCGGTGCCGGACCACAGCTTGAGCAGCTCGTCCTGCATGAGCGTGCGGGTCTGCATGTCCAGCGCCGAGAACGGCTCGTCCATCAGCAGGATCTCGGGGCGGTTGATGAAGGTCTGCGCCAAGGCCACGCGCTTGCGCATGCCGCCCGACAGCTGGTGCGGGTAGTGGTTTCCGAACTTGTCGAGCCCCACGCGCTGTATCCATTGCTGCGCCAGGTCCCGGGCCTCGGCCTTGCGCATGCCGCGAAACAGCGGGCCTGCGGCCACGTTGTCGAGCACGTTGCGCCAGGGAAAGACGGCATCGGCCTGGAACACGAAGCCGATGCGCGGATCAATGCCGTCCACCGGCTGGCCCATCACGCGCACCTGGCCCACGGTAGGGCGCAGCAGGCCGGTGATCATGTTCAGCGTGGTCGACTTGCCGCAGCCCGTGGGCCCGACGATGGCCACGAACTCGCCGCGGGCCACACTCATGCTGAAGTTGCGCAGCGCGACCGTGGCGTTGCCGTCCTGCGAGATGAAGCGCAGCGACACGTCGTTGAACTCGATCGCGGGGGCTGTGCCGGCAGCGGATGCCGTGGCCGCCGCAGCGCGTGCGGCCGTGGGAGCAGTGAAACCGGCGGAGACGGTGGCCGCTGCGCTCATGGCTTGGCTCCAGCCACAAAGGCGTTGGTGAAGGTCTTGGACAGGTCGATGTTCTTGCTGCGCACCTGGGGCTTGTAGGTGGCCAGTACCTTGAGCACGTTCTCGGGGCCGCCCTCGGGCATGCGGGCGTCGGTGGTGAACATGGGCACGGAGGCGCGCAGGGCCTCGATGTACAGCGCCTTGTCGTTGCCGTAGTAGTCGCGCGGCACCTTCTCGGCAATCTCTTCGGCCGTGTGGGTGTGGATGTAGTGCATGGTGCGCGCAAAGGCGCGGCCCAGCTTGGTGGCCTCGGCCTTGTGCGTTTCGGCCCAGCTGTTTTGCACGTACAGGCTCGCGGCGGGGTACAGGCCGCCCAGTGCCTTGATGGTGTCGGCCTCGTTGCGCAGGTCCACCAGCACCTTGGCCTCGCCGCTCTTGAGCATTTGCGACACGGTGGGCTCGGTGGTCATACCGGCCTGGATGCGGTCCTGCTTCATGGCCGCGATGAAGGTGTTGCCCGCGCCCACGGGCAGCAGCGAATAGTCCTTCTGCGCCACGCCCTGGCGGTCGGCCAGGTAGCGCGTCAGAAAGTCGGTGGACGACCCCAACCCCGTCACGCCCAGCGTCTTGCCCTTGGCATCGGCCATGGACTTGAAAGTGGGCGCGGCCTTGGTGGACACCAGCTCCACCTCGCCCGGCACCTTGCAGAACACGGCAATCGCCTGGATCTCCTTGCCCTTGGATTGCAGGTCGATGGTATGGTCATAAAAGCCCACCACGCCCTGCACGGCGCCCGCGATGAGCTGGTTCTCGGCGTCCACACCGGTGGGCTGCGACTGCAGCTCCACGTTCAGCCCTTCGTCCTTGAAGTAGCCCAGCGCCTCCGTGAGCTTGGCGGGCAGGTAGATGATCTTGTTGATGCCACCCACCATGATGGTGATGGGCGCATCAGCCGCTTGCGCGAGGGGTGCAGTTACAGCCATCAGGCTGCCCAGGGCAAGGCCCAGCATGTGGCGTCGGGTCGGGATGTTCATGGAATGTCTCCTGCTCAGTGGGGGGTGGCGCCCCGCGCTCTGTTGTGTGCTTCGCGCCGGGATGAAGTGACTGTAGAAAATGGCATCCTTCAATCAGCTTTCGCCCGGAGCTGCAATTCCCTAGGGTTAACCCGAAATCGCATCCCATCGGCCGGCAGTCCCATCGAATCAGCCGCTATCAGCTATCAAAACATGAGCACGCCCCAGGCGGGGACGATAAACTGGTGCCCACCATGAAAGTCCTTCTCATCGAAGACAACGAGCAGCTGGCGCACTGGCTGGTGCAGCTCTTGCGGGAGCGGGAGTTCGTGGTGGATCACGTGGGGGATGGCGAGGCCGCCGACCAGCTGCTGCGGCAAGGCCACTACGACGTGGTGCTGCTGGACCTGAACCTGCCACTGCTGTCAGGCAAGGGCGTGCTGCGCCGCATCCGCGAGCGCCAGGACGATGTGGCCGTGATCGTGCTGACCGCCACCGCCTCGCTGGACCAGAAGGTGCTGTGCCTGGAGATCGGCGCGGACGACTACCTGGTCAAGCCCATCGAGGTACGCGAGCTGGTGGCCCGCATCCAGGCGCTGGTGCGGCGCCAGCGGCCCGGCAAATCCAACGACATCGCCTGCGGCGACCTGCGCTACGACCTGCGCACGCGGCAGTTCACGCTGGCAGGCGCCGACCTGGCCCTGCCGCCACGCGAACGCACCTTGCTGGAAGCGCTGATGCTGCACCTGGGCACGACCGTCTCGCGCCAGGCGCTGGCGGACAGCCTGTTCAGCCTGGACGAAGAAGTCAGCGGCGATGCCATCGACCTCTACGTGCACCGCCTTCGCAAGAAGCTGGACGCCAGCAGCGCCACCATCATCACGCTGCGCGGCGTGGGCTTTCTGCTGCGCACGCGCGACGACGCATGACAACCGCCATGCTGTCGAGCTTGCGCTTTCGGCTGGCGCTGTGGCTGCTGCTGCCCCTGTCGCTGTTTGTGGCGCTGTGCGCCGCGCTGAGCTGGCGCAACGCCGCCAACGTGGCGGACTATGTGCAGGACCACGACCTGCTCGCATCCGCCAAGATGCTGTCGGACCGCCTGATCTGGGAGGGCAACGATGTCCAGGCCAGCGTGCCCCCGTCGGCGCTGAGCCTGTTCGCATCGCCCGACCGTGATCGCGTGTACCTGAACGTGCAGGGCGCGGGCGGCGAACTGCTGGCCGGCACGCCCGGTTTTCCCCTGCCGGCCGAGCCGCACCCCGAGGGCACGGACCAGGCACAGTGGTACGACACACACTTTCAGGACCAGCCCCTGCGCGCCGTGGTGGTCACCCGCACCATGCACGACGTGGACGGTGCGCGCGCCTACACCATCGCCGTGGGCAAGACCACCCACAGCCGCGACCACATGTTGGCCAACCTGTGGTACCCCACGGTGGCCTATCTGCTGGCTGCGCTCGGCCTCACGGTGGCGCTCAGCGCCCTGGCCCTGACCCTGGAGCTGCGCCCCGTGGTGCGGCTGCGGCAGCAGCTGGCGCAGCACGACCCCCTGCACCTGGACCTGCAGGTGGATGCCAAGGTGCTGCACACCGAGCTGCGCCCCGTGGCCGACACCATCAACCGCTTTGTGCAGCAGCTGCGCGCGCACTCGGAGGCGCAGCGCCGCTTCATCGCCGACGCAGCCCACCAGCTGCGCACGCCGTTGGCACTGCAGTCCACGCAGATCGAATACGCAAGGTCTGCGCCCCGCCAGCCCGACGAACAAGACGCCCTGTGGACCAGCCTGCACGCCAGCAACCGCCGCCTGGTGGACGTCACGAACAAGTTGCTGCTACTGGCGCAGGCCGAGCACCGCGATGCCCATACCCGACAGGAAACGGTGGACCTGGCCGCCGTGGCCCTGCGCTGCGTGGAACAACTGGCGGCACTGGCCGACCGCCAGCACATCGACCTGGGCCTGGACGCTCCGGCCGCTGGCCAGGCCTTGGTGAGGGCTGAGCCCTCGCTGCTGGACGCCCTGGTGGCCAACCTGCTGGACAACGCGTTGCGGTACACCCAGCAGGGCGGCCGGGTCACGGTGGGCGTGCGATGCAGCGCGGGCGCCACGGGACATTGGGTGGAGCTGTCGGTGGCCGATAACGGGCCCGGCATTCCCGAAGCCGCGCGGGAGCGCGTGTTCGAACGCTTTTTCCGCGTGAGCGAGGACACCACCTCCGGCACCGGGCTCGGCTTGGCGATCGTGCGCGAAATCGCACAGGCCTTTGGCGCCACGGTGGTGCTCGGGCCCCACCCGCAAGAAGCCCACGGGCTCCTCGTCACGGTGCGATTCGCCGCGCTCCCTGCAGCGGCAGGCCCGGTGGTGGCTGCGGGTGGAGACGCTGGAGGGTGAGCGCGGCCTGAAAACGCATTGGCGCGAGGTTTTTGGGCCAAATCGGGCGGTAGCGCTAGTGCATCATGCCTGGGTTGCTATCAATTTTGATAGTCCCTGCCGATTGCATCCCTCACCCCATCAACCGGCCCAGCACCAGCGCCGCCATGTCCTCGGCCGCGCTGGTGCCCTCCGCCATCAGGCCCTGCACCACGCCGGCGCGGTCGGTGTCGGTGCGGTTCTGGCTCACCTTCCAGATGCCCTCCCAGCGCTCCACGGCCAGCTCGATGCCCACGATGGCGCGCAGCAGCTTGTCGATGTAGTCGGGCGGCGCGTCGTCGATGCGCCAGGGGTCGGCGCGGTGGGCCTCGTGCTGCTCACTCAGGGTGTGCAGGATGGCGCGCAGGCGTGCGGGGTCGTCAAACGCGCTCAAAGCGCCGTGGGCGTGCACGGTGGCGTAGTTCCACGTGGGCACCTGCTTGCCGTCCAGGGCCTTGGACGGATACCAAGAGGGCGACACATAGGCCTGCGGGCCGTGGAACACCGCCACCGCCTGCTGGGGCAGCAGCGGCCACAGCGCGTTGGCGCGCGCCACATGGCCGATGAGCGTGCCCTGCGGGCCGCGCGCCGGGTCCAGGTACAGCGGGATGTGATTGACGTGTTGCGCGCCTTCGTGCGCAATGACCAGCGTGGCCAAAGGCTGGGCACGTACCAGGGCTTGCTGGGCGGCGGCATCGGCCACCTGAAATTGCCGGTTGGGGTTGGCCATGTCAGCCCCCTTCCACTTCAAGCACCGGGGCGCAGTCGATCTGCGTCTTGACCGAGTTGGCCAGAAAACACGATGTGTGGGCGCTGTGGTGCAGCTCGTCCAGCTGGGCAGCGCTGGGCGCGTGCGCCGCGTCAAAGCGCGTGACGGGCCTCAGCTGCACATGGGTGACCACCAGCTGCCCCTCTGCGTTCTTGGCCATGGTGCCCACGGCCGCGTCGGTGTAGTGGTTGAGCCGGTAGCCCGCGCGGCTGGCAAAGTCCATGAACCACAGCATGTGACAGCTCGACAGCGCGGCGACATAGGCTTCTTCCGGGTCCACCGCCGCTGCGTCGGAGTAGGGCAGCGGCACCACATGGGGCGACGACGATGCAGCCACGGTGGCACCGCCGTCGAACTGCCAAGTGTGGGCACGGTGATAGCGCTTGTCCAGAAAGTCGTCGGTGCCACGGGACCAGGTGATGGTGGCGGTGTGCTCGGCCATGGGGTGCTTTCAACAGGATCAGGCCGGCAAGCTGCGGCCCGGGTTTTTACAATGGTTCTTCAGTTTATGAGTGCATCACCCCATTGAAAGGGCCAATTCGTGCCCAGCCCCGGAGCCAATCGAACCACCGCCACCCTGCGCCAGCAGGTGTACGCCCAATTGCGGCGCGCCATCGAGCAGGGCAGCCTGCGCGCGGGCACCCGCCTGCCGCCCTCGCGCGAGCACGCGGCCAGCCTGGGCGTGTCGCGCAACACCGTGCTGTGGGCCGTGCAGCGCCTGCAGGCCGAGGGCTATGTGGAAGCCCGCGTGGGCGACGGCACCTATGTGTCGCAGGCCGTGGCCGCCACACTGCCCGCCGCGCAAGGCCTGGTGGCGCCGCCCCGGGGCCTGTCGCGCCGGGGGCAGCTGATCGCCGACACGGCAGCGCGCTGGCGCCCGCCCCTGGCGGCGGCCAAGGCATTTCGCATTGGCGCGCCCGAGGTCGCCACCTTTCCGTTTGCGCTGTGGGACCGCCTCACCCGCCAGGCCAGCACGGGCCAGCGCAGCCACCGCGCGCAGTACCTGGACCCGGCAGGCGACCCCGACCTGCGCCAGGCCGTGGCGCAATGGCTGTGGGCCTCGCGCGGCATCCGCTGCGATGCGGCGCAGGTGGTGGTGTGCTCGGGCTCGCAGCAGGGCATTGACCTGATTGCGCGCCTGCTCCTGGACGTGGGCGACGAGGTGCTGGTGGAAGACCCCGGCTACCCCGGCATCCGCGCCAGCCTGCTGGGCCACGGCGCGCTGGCGCGGCCGGTGGACATGGATGGAGACGGCCTGCGCATCGACACCGCTGCAGCGCAGTGGCCGAACGCACGCATGGCCGTCGTCACGCCCACGCACCAGTTCCCCACGGGCGTGTGCATGGGCCTGGCGCGGCGGCAGGCGCTGCTGCAGTGGGCGCGCACGCACGACGCCTGGGTGGTGGAGGACGACTACGACGGCGAGTTCCAGTACGGCAGCGCTGCGCAGCGGGTACCCGCGCTGTGCAGCCTGCCGGGCTCGGAGCGCGTGTTGTACGTAGGCACCTTCAGCAAGACACTGCACCCCGGTCTGCGGCTGGGCTTTGTGGTGGTGCCGCCCGCGCTGGTAGAAGCCTTTGCCATGGCCCGCGCCATCACCGACCGGCATGCACCGGGCGACGCGCAAGCGGTGCTGGCGCGCTTCATTGCCGAAGGCCACCTGCTGCGCCACCTGCGGCAAATGCGCGAGCTGTATCTGCAGCGGCAGCACTCACTGCGCACCGCACTGGCCGAGGCGAGCAACGGCGCCTGGCAACTGGCCGCCAGCGATCGCGGCATGCACCTGTTGCACGAGGTAGCACCCGGCACCGACGACGAAACCCTGAGCCGCCAGGCGCTGGCGGCGGGCGTGATGCTGGCGCCGCTGTCGCGCTATGCGATGCAGTCCGCGCGCCGGGGCTGGCTGCTGGGGTATGCGGGGTTTGACGATGCGGAGATCCGCGCGGCGGCCCGCGTGGTGGGGTGCCTCGTGCGTCAGCGGTGATGCGGACGCTGGTGCTTCACCACGCGCCGGGCTGTGGGGCCAGGGCCGTGCCAAGGCCCTCCGTCTGAACCACAGCTTGCGGCTCCACCTTGCGCCACCAGTGCGTGGACAGCGCGGGCGCGCGGATGTCCAGCCGCTCGCCCATGATGGGCGCCACCAGCGGCACCTGCGCTGCCGCTGCGAGCGCGGTGATGCGCTCGAACGGCTCCACCCACGGGTGCAGCGACAGGTCGAAGGTGCCGTTGTGGATGGGGAACAGATGACGCCCCTGCACATCCAGATGGGCCTGCAGGCTCTCCTCGGGGTGCATGTGGATGTCGGGCCAGTCGGCGTTGTAGGCGCCCGTTTCGATCAGCGTCAGATCGAACGGGCCGAACCGCTCACCAATCGCCTTGAAGCCATCGAAATAGCCCGTGTCGCCACTGAAGAAGATGCGGACTTGGTCAGCGCCTTGGCCCGCGATCAGCACCCACGAGGCCCACAGCGTGCTGTTGCCGTCGGACAGGCCCCGGCCCGAGAAATGCTGCGCAGGTGCGGCCACCAGCTGCAGCCCACCAATGGTGGTGCCCTGCCACCAGTCGAACTGCTGCACCTTGTCCGCCGGCACACCCCAGCCAATCAGCCGATCGCCCACGCCCAGCGGGGTGATGAAGTGCTCCACCTTGGGTGCGAGCTTCTGGATGGCGGCGTAGTCCAGGTGGTCGTAATGGTCGTGCGACAGGACCACGCCGGTGATGGGCGGTAGCTCGTCAATCGTGATGGGCGGCGCATGAAAACGCTTGGGGCCCATGAACTGGAAGGGCGAAGCCCGCTCGGAAAACACCGGGTCGGTCAGCCAGAACTGGCCGTTGATCTTGAAGAGCAGGGTGGAGTGCCCCAGGCGCCACAGGCTCAGGTCGGGCGCGGCCAGCAAATCCGACCGCATCACGGCATACACCGGCACGGGCTCTCGCGGCACCGAGTCGTCGGGCTTGCCGGTGGCAAAGCGCCACATCACCTGCAGCGTCTTGAGGGCGCCCAGCGCATGGCGCGGCGCCGCGTTGCGAAACTTGCCACCCGCGAACTGCGGCGACTGTTCATAAGCGGCCACCGGCTGGGCGGCGCGGGAAAAGAGGCTGTAGGCCATGGCGATCAGTACAACGAGGGCGACACAAAGTGCCGGGAGCAGACGGCGGCGAAGGGCGAAAGGGAAGGGCACCGAATCTGCGACATAAAAATTACACTGCACAGTGTAGTTCACTTTTCAAAAAAGTAAACTACCCGGTGTAAAATTTGCCTATGACTGCCTCCCAGCCCACCCCCCGCCTGACCGACCGCAAGCGCGATGCCATCGTGCAGGCTGCCATCGGCGAGTTCCGCGAACACGGCTTCAACGGCACCAGCATGGACCGCGTGGCGGCAGCGGCGGATGTGTCCAAGCGCACGGTGTACAACCACTTCCCGAGCAAGGAAGAGCTGTTCGAGGCCATCCTGCTGCTGATGTGGGAGCGCAGCCAGTCGCCCGACGAACTGGCCTACACCCCCACGCGCCCGCTGCGCGACCAGCTGCTGGAGCTGCTGGCGCAAAAGATGCGCCTGCTCAACGACGCGAGCTTCATCGACCTGAGCCGCGTGGCCATGGCTGACATGATGCATTCGCCCGAACGCGCGCGCGGCATCACGGCCAAGCTCTCGGCCAAGGAAGAGGGCCTGCCACGCTGGCTGCGCGCGGCCCAGCAGGACGGCCGCCTGCGCGCCACCATGGATGTGCCCTACGCCGCGCAGCAACTGCAGGGCATGGTCAAGGCGTTTGCGTTCTGGCCCCAGCTGGCCATGGGCCAGCCGCCCTTGAGCGCAGCGCAGCAGCAGCAGGTGCTGGGCGATGCGGTGGACATGTTCCTGGGGTTCTACGCAGCGCCCACCCAAGAGGCCCAACCCCCCGCAAAAAAGGCCAAGGCTGGAAGCACCGGCAAGGTGGCGGCAACCCGGGCCGCAACACCTGCCAAGCCCGCCCCACGCCGCGCCCCGGCGCGCTGATCAACGCCACCACCTTGGCCAGCACGCTGGCACACGGGGCGATTTGCACTACGCTCGCCCGTTCATTCCACGCAGCCTGACACCACGATGCCCATCGCCCCCTACCTCGACACCGCCCCGGTTCTGGACACCGGCGTTTTCATCCACAACTCTGCCCAGGTGATCGGCGACGTCACCCTGGGCCGCGACAGCTCGGTGTGGTGCAACGCCGTGCTGCGCGGCGATGTGAACCGCATCACCGTGGGCGTGTGCAGCAATGTGCAGGACCTGACCATGGGCCACGTCTCGCACCGCAATGCCAGCAAGCCCGAAGGCTCGCCGCTGGTGATCGGCGACTACGTCACGGTAGGCCACTCGGTCATCCTGCACGGCTGCCGCATCGGCAACGAATGCCTCATCGGCATGGGCTCCATCGTGATGGACGACGCAGTGATCGAAGACCGCGTGATGCTGGGCGCGGGCAGCCTGGTCTCGCCCGGCAAGGTGCTGGAGAGCGGCTACCTCTACATCGGCCGCCCCGCAGTACGCCAGCGCGCGCTCACCGATGCGGAGATTGCGTACCTCAAGTATTCGGCCGAGCACTATGTGCGGGTGAAGAACAACTACCTGCCCCCCGCAGAGCCCGCCCCCATGGACTGATCCGCAGCCCGAGGCTGCCATGGCCAAAGGCGATACAGCACCGCATAATTTCCGGCGTATGAGCGAACTTCTTGACCATCTGTCCGAATCCGTCACTGCGGCACGGTCCGTGGAGGAGCTGACGCGTCCGCTGCTGGAGATGCTGGAGGCGGTGACCGGGCTCGAGTCCACCTACCTCACGTCCATCGACGAGGCACAGGGCGTGCAGCATGTGCTGTATGCACGCAACTCCAGCGCCATGCAGATCCCAGAAGGCCTGACCGTGCCCTGGAACGACACGCTGTGCAAGCGGGCGCTCGAAGAAGGCCGCACCTTCACCGACGATGTGCCCGCCTGCTGGGGCGATTCGCAGGCCGCACGCGACCTGGGCATCCGCACCTACGTGAGCAAGCCTGTGCGCATGGGTGACGGAGCACTGTACGGCACGCTGTGTGCGGCCAGCACCCAGCGCCGCCCGCGTACCCCCGAGGCCGAGCGCATCCTCACGCTGTTCGCCTACCTGATTGGCCAGCAGGTGGAGCGCGAGCAGCTGATCCAGAAACTGCTGGTGGCCAACGAAAAGCTCAGCGCCGTGGCCGCCACGGACCAGCTCACGGGCCTGCCCAACCGCCGCGCCCTCATGCAGGCGCTGGACCGCATGCTCGCGCAGGGCCGCCGTCGCCAGATGGGCGTGCAGATCGCCTTCATCGACCTCGACGGCTTCAAGGCCATCAACGACACCTACGGCCACGAAGTGGGCGACCAGTTCCTCGTGGCCGTCGCGCAGCGCCTGCAGGGGGCGCTGCGCGCAGAGGACCTGGCGGCACGCCTGGGCGGCGACGAGTTCGTGGTGGTCAGTCTGAGCGATGGCGTAGATGAAGCCGCACAACCTGCGCAGGACGCCCTCAGCCAGCGCATCACCCACGTTACGCAAGGACGGTTTGACCTGGCTGGCGCGTCGCTCGACTATGGCGGCGCCAGCGTGGGCGTGGTCACCATCACCCCCGACCAGCAGCGCAGCATCGAGGACGTGCTGCGCGTGGCAGACCAGACCATGTACCGGGTCAAGCTCGCACGCCGCAACGCCCAAGACGCATTGGCGCAAGCGCGCAGCGGCGCGGCAGCCCACCGCTGAACCGCACCGCCCTGCAGCGGCCCAGGCACGGCAGTAGCCACACCGCCCCATGGCAAGGCGATGGCCGGGATAATCGGCGTTCACCACCTCCACGTTCCATGGCCTCTTCCCCGTGCCGCGTGCTCGCTGTCATCCCGCCGATGACGCAGCTGAACACGCCTTATCCCTCCACCGCCTACCTCACGGGCTTTCTGCGCTCGCGCGGGGTTGCCGCCGCCCAGGAAGACCTGGCGCTGGCACTGGTGCTGCGCCTGCTGTCGCCCGAGGGCCTGAAGGCCGTGGCCGCCAAAGTGGATGCGCTGCCCACCAAGAAGCAGAGCCCTGCCGTGCAAAGTTTTGCGGCGCAAAAAGACCGTTACCTCGCCACCATCGGCCCGGCCATCGCCTTTTTGCAGGGGCGCGACAGCACGCTGGCGCACCGCATCGTGGGCCGCAACTACCTGCCCGAAGGCCCGCGTTTTGCCACGCTCGACGTGTACGTGGATGACGAAGGCGGCGACCCGCTGGGCTGGGCCTTTGGCGCCCTGGGCCTGACCGACAAGGCCAAGCACCTGGCCACGCTGTATCTGAACGACCTGGCCGACGTTCTGCGCGATGCGGTGGACGAGCGCTTTGAGTTTGTGCGCTACGCCGAATCGCTGGCGGGCAGCCAGCCCACGTTCGACCCACTGGCCAATGCACTGGCTGCGCCGCCCACGCTGGTGGACGAGCTGCTGGAGCAACTCACCCACGAAGCCATCGCCTGCCACCAGCCCGATGTGGTGCTGCTGTCGGTGCCCTTCCCCGGGTCCGTGTACGCGGCGTTCCGCATTGCGCAGGCCATCAAGGCACGCTACCCCCACATCGCCACCGTGCTCGGCGGCGGCTTTGTGAACACCGAACTGCGCGAGCTGGCCGACCCGCGCGTGTTCGACCACTTCGACTACGTGACGCTGGACGCGGGCGAGCGCCCGCTGCTGGCGCTGCTGGAGCACCTGCGCGGCGAGCGCGGCCGCCAGCGCCTGGTGCGCACCTTTGTGCGCAATGATGGAGAAGGCGGCGACGGCACGGTGCAATACATCAACATGATGGAAGCCGACATCGCCTTCGCCGAGGTGGGCACGCCCACCTGGGATGGCCTGCCGCTGGACCGCTACCTGTCGCTGCTGGACATGCTCAACCCCATGCACCGTCTGTGGAGCGATGGGCGCTGGAACAAGCTGACCGTGGCGCATGGCTGCTACTGGAAGAAGTGCAGCTTCTGCGATGTGAGCCTGGACTACATCAGCCGCTACGAGGGCGCCAGCGCCGCCGTGCTGGCCGACCGCATCGAGCAGATCGTGCACGAGACGGGGCAAACAGGTTTTCACTTTGTGGACGAGGCCGCACCGCCCAAGGCGCTCAAGGCCCTGGCCACCGAGCTGATTGCGCGCAACGCCGGCATCAGCTGGTGGGGCAATGTGCGGTTTGAAAAAACCTTCACGCCCGAGCTGGCCGAGCTGCTGGCCGACAGCGGCTGCATCGCCATCTCCGGCGGGCTGGAGGTGGCGTCGGACCGGCTGCTGCAGCTCATGAAAAAAGGCGTGTCGGTGGACCAGGTGGCGCGTGTGACCCGGGCCTTCACCGACGCCGGCATCCTGGTGCATGCGTACCTGATGTACGGCTTTCCGACCCAGACGGTGCAGGACACGGTGGACGCGCTTGAATACGTGCGCCAGCTGTTCGCCAACGGCTGCATCCAGAGCGGCTTCTTTCACCGCTTTGCCTGCACCGTGCATTCACCCGTGGGCAAGAACCCCGAGGAGTACGGCGTGACGCTGGCCCCGCTGCCCCCGGGCGACTTCGCCAAGAACGACGTGGCCTTCATCGACCCCACGGGGGTGGACCACGACGCGCTGGGCGGCGCGCTGAAGAAGGCCATCTACAACTACATGCACGGCATCGGGCTCGAAGAAGACGTGCGCAGCTGGTTTCCGTTCAAGGTGCCCAAGACGACGGTGCGGCGGGACCGGATTGAGCGGGCGCTGCGCGAGCGGGGATGAACGCCACGGGCGATACAACCGCCACTTTCAAGCAAAAATAGCCACAGGCGCTTGTTGCATAAGCACTGTAAGCTATCAATAGTGAAGCATCCACAAGGCGATCAACGCTTTTGCTTCTGGTAAGCCCTGTCCGCCGGTGGCCCCCGGTCGGTGTCTTGCAGGCCCCGCTGCACATCGCGGTACGCCTGCTCGATTTGTGCGTCAGGTTTCCCATGGGTCCTGTCCACGGACTCGTCACGCTCATGGGGCAGCTTGGGCTTTTCTTCCTTGGTGGCCGCAGGGCCCGCTTTCAACGGCCCCTGCGTGGTGGGTCCGGGCGCTTGGCGCTTGGTGGTGCCGACCGAAGGCTCTGGTCCGGTGGGGGCCGAGGTGGGTTCGTCGGGGTGGATATTGCGGGGCATGGGGTCTCCTGGGTTGGGACCGCAGCGGGTCCCATCCCATGGATCGTAAAAACGCCCCCGTCGTCGCCTTGTAGGCCCACAGGCCATCCAACCGACGGGAGATAGAGACGGTGCACACGAGCCCCAGGAGCCGATGGCCGTCCAAGCCATGCGACACTACTGTATGTCTCAACAGGTGTGGGCCGCGCAGGCCCTTGAATCTTTCGATGCGGTGGTGCAGGCCACCGAGGGGTTTCGCAGCCGCGCTGGCCAGCGGCTGATGGCCGAGCAGGTGGCGCACACCTTCAGCAGCGCCACGCTGGGCAAGGTGGATGAAGAAAGCGGTGAAGACGCACCCACGCGCTCCATCGCTGTGATCCAGGCGGGTACGGGTGTGGGCAAGTCGCTGGCGTACTGCGCCCCCGCCATTGCGCTGGCACTGTCGCGCGGCACGCGGGTGCTGATCTCCACCGCCACGGTGGCATTGCAGGAGCAGCTGGTCAACAAAGACCTGCCCGCGCTGGCCGCGCTGATGCCGCAGCCCTTCAAGTTTGCGCTGGCCAAGGGGCGCGGGCGCTATGTGTGCAAGCTCAAACTGGACCGCCTGGCAGGCACGGGCGAGGCGGAAGAAGAGGGCGACGACGACCTGTTTGCCGAAGAAGAAGCCGCTGCCCGTGCCAAGCGCCCCCGGCACGAGACCGAGGCGCGCATCCAGTTCTATTCGACGATGGCGCAGACGCTGTCGAAGGGTGCGTGGGATGGCGACCGTGACAGTCTCGATACGCCCCCCGAGCCCGAGGTGTGGAGCCCCGTGGCGGCCGAGGGGGCCTCGTGCACCGGCAAACATTGCCCGGCGTTCAGCCAGTGCACTTACTACGACAAGCGCAAGGAGCTGGTGGGTGCGCAGGTGATCGTGGCCAACCACGATCTGCTGCTGTCGTCCCTGGGCGCGCGCGTGCTGCCCGAGCTGGACAACTGCCTCTTGGTGCTGGACGAAGCCCACCACCTGCCATCGACCGCTTTGGATCAATTCGCGTGCAGCATGGACCTGTCGCGCATCACCTGGATCGAGCGCCTTGCCAGCCGGGGCCTACGCATTGGTGCGCTGCTGGAGGTCGAGGAGATTGCCGACATCCCCAAGCACTCGGCCCAGCTGCGACAAACGCTGCAAGACTTGGCGCGCATCGTGATGGACGTGTACGGCGCCCAGTTCAAGAGCCAGCCCAGCGCCTGGGGCCCGGCGCGCGTGCGTGTGCCACGGGGCGAGTTGCCCGAGCCGCTCATCGCCCCGCTGGGCCTGCTGGCTGCGAGTGCCGAGGGCTTCCTCGACGCCCTGCGCGCCATCAGCAAGGCCCTGCGCGCCGAGATGCGCGACAAGCCCGACGAGGCCAAGCGCCTGTCCACGCTGTATGCGCAGATCGGCATGCTGGCCCCGCGCCTGGAAGAGCTGCACGCCACCGCGCAGCTGCTGCTGCAGGACGCACCCGAGGGCGCAGTGCCCGCCGCCAAGTGGTTCACGCTGGAGGTGGATGGCGACTTCATCGTGGTCAAGGCGCACGCCAGCCCCATCCTGCCCGGCACCACGCTGCGGAACCACCTGTGGAATGCAGTGCGCGGTGCGGTGCTGACCTCGGCCACGCTCACCAGTTGCGGGCACTTTGATTTCTTCTTGCGCGAGGCGGGCCTGCATGGCGATGAGGCCACCACCACGCTCGAAGTGCCCAGCCCCTTCAACTATGCCGCACAGGGCACGCTGATTGCGGCCGAAACCCGCGCCGACCCCAAGAACACCGCGCAGTTCACCACCGAGATGGTCGATGCGCTGCTGCACGACATTGCCCGCGTGGAATACGGCGCGCTGGTGCTGTTCACCTCGCGCGAGCAGATGCGCCAGGCCGTGGATGCGCTGCCCACCGCCATGCGCAGCGTGGTGCTGGTGCAGAACGCGCTGCCACGCACACAGCTGCTCAAGCGCCACCGCGAGCGGGTGGAGAACGGCGAGCCCTCGGTCATCTTCGGCATGCAGTCGTTTGGCGAAGGGTTGGATTTGCCCGGGCGGCTGTGCGAATCGGTGTTCATCACCAAGCTGCCCTTTGCCCCGCCCGACGACCCGGTGGGCGAAGCCCGCGCCGAGTGGCTGCGCGCCGTGGGGCGCGACCCCTTCAGCGAGCTGGTGGTGCCCGCCACCGCTATCCGCCTCGCGCAATGGGTGGGCCGCGCGATCCGCACCGAGGAAGACCAGGCCCATGTTTACTGCTACGACAAGCGCCTGGTGCGCACCAGCTACGGCCAGCGCCTGCTCAAGGGGCTGCCACCGTTTGCGCTGGAACAACGCGCACCGCTGTAGCCGCTGTAAAGTCGCCGCCTTTTCACCACAATAACCAGAAGGAACCTATGCCCCACACCGTGCCCGCCTGCCCCCAATGCGGCCAGGAGAACACCTACCCCGACGGCAGCAACTACGTGTGCCCCGACTGCACGTTTGAATGGCCCCAGGTGGCCGATGCTGCGGACGCCGATGCACCCGAAGGCGACGGCGTGGTGCGCGACGCGAATGGCAACCCGCTGGCCGATGGCGATGCGGTGATCCTGGTGAAGGACCTCAAGGTCAAGGGCTCGTCGTCCACGCTCAAGAAGGGCACCAAGATCAAGAGCATCCGCCTGGTCGATGGTGCCGACGGCCACAACGTGGACTGCAAGACCGACCTGGGCAGCATGCTGCTCAAGTCAGAATTTCTCAAGAAGGCCTGATCGGCACGGGGCGCAGCTCCCCGTGTCAGACAAGCACCCACAGGCATCGGCGCTGCACGCCGACGCCAGGGTCCAGCAAGGGTGCCTAGAGTGCATGGATGGCCGCGTGATCACCCGGATCGCGCGGACCCTTTGACTCCCCCTGCTGGAGGCCCCATGCACACTGAATCCCCCGCCCACGAAACCCTGTGGAAGCTCATCAAGGACACCCGCTTTGGCATGCTCACGCACCGCACGTCCACGGGCATGCTGCACGCGCACCCGCTGACCACCCAAAACCGGCAGCTGGATGAGCAGGCCGAGCTGTATTTCTTCATCTCCCAATCGGGCGAACTGTACGAGCGCCTGTTGACCGACGGCGAAGTGAACGTGTCATATGCCAACCCCGACGACGACAGCTATGTGTCCGTGTCCGGCCAGGCGCGGTTTGTGGATGACCGCGCGCTGAAGGAGGCCCTGTGGTCGCCCATGGCCAAGGCGTGGTTCCCGGGGGGCGTGTCCGACCCGGACTTGGCGCTGCTCGGGGTGCGCATCCGCCATGCCGAGTACTGGAACGTGGACGAAAGCAAGATGGTGCAGCTGTTCCAGATGGCCAAGGCCGCGATCACCGGCGAGCCCCCGCGTCACCTGGGCGAGCACAAGGAACTGACCTTGTCCTGAGCGGCGCCGCTGTGTGCGGCCCGGCACGCCGGGCCCCATGTGCTGGAGCCCACAGGCCGCTTCAACAGCCAAATCGGCTCGTAGCGCCAGTGCATCTTACCCTGACAGCTACACAATCAATAGCAAAACTCTGACCGCAAGGCGCTGCCAGTGTCATCGCGGTGCCTTGCGCGCCTTGCGATAACGCTGGGTGGCCTCGGCCAGCATGGCGTCCTTGGGCAGCAGCTGGGTGCCGCCCACCCAGAGTTCGGCGGGCACGCCCTTGGCATCGCGCACGCGGCGCACCGGCTGGCCCGGGCTGGCGTAGGCCGAGGCTTTCTGGACGACGCCGGTGTCGCGCCCGGCGACGGCCAGCTCGGTGGTGGCCGCATTGAAGGGCACGAACATGGCGGGCACCACCTGGCACACCACCTTGCCCATGGGCACCAGGTCGCTCGCGCCCCACAGGCTCCACCAGCGCCCCGCCCAGGCGGCTTCCTTTTTGCCCGGCGCACCATGCTGCTGGAACGCAAACAGGATGCTGGCAATGCCCTCCACCCACTCGGTGGACAGGCCGTCCTGCGCGTTGGTGAGCACCGTCACTGTGAGATCGAGCGCGGGGTAGCGCGCCGTGCGCGACAAGAACCCTTGCAGGCTGCCGGTGTGGCCCATCCATTCGCGCGGTCCCGGTGCGCTGAGCATGGTGCCCAGGCCGTAGTGCGACTCGAACACGTTGCAGGGGTCGCGCCAGCGGCGCTGGGCCATCTCGCGGCGGCTGGCGGGCGAGAGGATGCTGCGCGGGCTGTCCGGCGCCAGCTGTGAAAAGAAGCGGGCAACATCCGACGCGGTGGACACGAACCCGGCCGCCGGGGCCATGGCGTCGCACCGGTTGTCGCCCGGCACGATCAGGCGCTGGCCGAACGGAAACTCGCTGCTGTGGCCCACGGCCATGCGCGCGCGCCGGGGCAGGTGGGGCATGTCGGGCGCGGTCTCTTCCAAGCCGGCGGCGGCAATCACGTGGCGCTGCATCCAGCGCGCGTAGTCCGTACCGGTGACCTGCTCCATCATCAGCCCCAGCAGGCCGTAGCCGTGGTTGGAATACTTGAGCTGCACGCCCGCCTCCAGCGGCGGCTTGGCGCGCAGGTCCGCCAACAGCTCGGCGCGCGAGAGAAACGGCCGCCGGTCCAGAAACTGGCCGGCATCGGGGCCGTCGCGCGTCACGCCCGCGCTGTGCGACAGCAGCTCGCCAATGCGGGCGCGGGCGAGGTCCTTGTGCAGGCCATCGACATAGCGGCCGATGGGGTCGTCCAGCCCGACCTGGCCCTGCTCGCGCAGCAGCATGACACCCGCTGCGGTGAAGGTCTTGGAGTGCGAGGCAATGCGCAGGCGATGCCGGGGCGTGAGCCGTTTGTTGTTGCGCATGTCGGCCACGCCCAGCGCAAGCTCTGCCACCGTTTCGCCGGCGCGCGCGATGGCCACGGAACACCCGGGCTGGCGGTAGCGCTCCAGTTGCAGGTCCAGCCATTGCGGCAAGTAATCCAGCGCGGCGCGCAACCAGGCGGGCGGGGCGGCGTTTTTCTTCATGGTGTGCTCGGCTCCATGCATCCAAAAAAAGGAGTGGGGCAGTGTAGGCCACGCACTGGATAAGCACGGAGGCACACAGACACCCTGGGCGCACAGCATGGCCTGCGGGGCGGCGGCACAATCCTTCCTTTTCGCACGCCAGCCTATGTCCCCCATCGCCGTCATCGACTTTGAAACCACTGGCATCTCGCCCGGCCAGGGAGCACGCGCGACCGAGGTGGCCATCGTGCTGCTGGAGCGGGGTCAGGTGGTGGACCGGTTCCAGAGTTTGATGAAGACCGGGGTGTGGATTCCGTCGTTCATCACCCAGCTCACCGGCATCACCAACGCGATGGTGAACGCCGCACCCGACGCGGCGCAGGTGATGCAGGACGCCGCGCGCTTTGTGGGTGATGCGCCCATGGTGGCGCACAACGCGTCGTTCGACAGCAAGTTCTGGCAGGCCGAGCTGGCCCTGGCCGGGCTGGCTGCACCGCAGCCGTTTGCGTGCACGGTGCTGCTGTCGCGGCGCCTGTACCCCGAGGCGCCCAGCCACAAGCTGGGCACGCTGGTGGACTACCACGGCCTGCCGCGCACGGGCCAGGCCCACCGGGCGCTGGCCGACGCCGAGATGGCCGCCGCGCTGCTGGCGCGCATGCAGCACGACCTGCGCACCCGCTGGCGGGTGGCCGAGCCCAGCTACACGCTGCTGCAAACGCTGCAGCGCTGCGCCAAGCCCAAGGTGGGGGCGCTGCTGGCGCAGCATGCGGGCGCCTGACTCGACCAGCCCGCTGGCGATGCCGCTGCACTTTACTATTGAATTGATAGCTGCTAGCGCATGATTCACTAGCGCTTTCGGCACTTCTGACTTGAATCCAGGGCTGACAACCATTCTCCAGAGCATGCGTCTGCAGGGGCCGCGCAAGTCCCTCCGCGGCGGTTGCACTGGCCTGCTCTGCCGATAATCGATCGGGGCTTGCACGACGGAGCGGTGCCACCGGTGGCGCAGACCCGCCTTCGTCCTCATAACCTGTTCACGACGACAACATGAAAGGCTTGGCCATGGGGTATCTGGTACTGGGACTGGTGCTGTTTCTGGGCGTGCACTCGGTGCGCATCGTGGCCGATGGCTGGCGCACCTACATGCGGACGCGCCTGGGCGAGATGCCGTGGAAAGGGCTGTATTCGCTGGTGTCGGCCGTGGGCTTGGCGCTCATCGTCTGGGGCTATGGCCTGGCGCGGCAGCAGCCCGTGGTGCTGTGGGTGCCGCCCATCGGCATGCGGCACGCTGCGGCGCTGCTCACGCTGATCGCCTTTGTGCTGCTGGCCGCCACCTATGTGCCGCGCAATGCCATCAAGGCCTGGCTGCACCACCCCATGGTGCTGGGCGTGAAGGTGTGGGCGCTGGCGCATCTGCTGTCCAACGGCAACCTGGCCGATGTGCTGCTGTTTGGCAGCTTTTTGCTGTGGGCCGTGCTGAGCTTTCGCGCCGCGCGCCAGCGCGACCGGGCGCAGGGCACCGTGTACGCGGCGGGCAGCGCTACAGGCACGGCAGCGGCTGTGGTGGTGGGCGCAGTGGCCTGGGTGGGCTTTGCGTTCTGGGGCCATGCGTGGCTGATCGGCGTGGCGCCGCTGGGGCGGTGATCGAACGCCGGGACGACCCGCAGCGCAAATGCCGGAGAATCCGCGCTTTGCGTTTTCTCCTTTCTCGCTGAGACCTCTATGACCGAAGCCACCACCCCCAACACCCCCGCCCAGCCCCCCCTGCCCGACCACCTGTCGGTCAACCCCCGCAGCCCGCACCACGTGGCCGCCGTGTTCGAGCACGACATCGGCATCCGCCTCAATGGCAAGGAGCGTTTTGATGTGGAGGAATACTGCATCAGCGAAGGCTGGGTGAAGGTGCCTGCCGGCAAGACGCTGGACCGCAAGGGCCAGCCGCTGCTCATCAAGATCAAGGGCACGGTCGAAGCGTTCTACAAGTGACCGCTGCACGAGCGGCCACACCGCTCGCCCCCGGCGCCTGGGTGATTCACTGCGATGGCAGCGCCTGGCCCAACCCCGGTCGCATGGGCCTGGGTGCGGTGCTGACGGGCCCCGACGGCACCGTGCAGCACCAGATCTCTGAAGCCACCACCTTTACCGGCTGCAACAACGAAGCTGAATTGCGCGCGCTGATGTTGGCGCTGCAGTGGCTGGCGCAGCAGGGGATTGCCACATCGACCCCAGTGCACGTGTTCAGCGACAACAGCGTGCTGGTGGAGCAGTTGGGCGGCCACCCCAAGGCACCGATTGAGCGGCTGGCAACGCTGTTTGACGAAGCACGCGAGGCACTGCAGCTCTTCCCACAAGCCCAGGTCCAGTGGATTCCCCGCCACCGCAATGGCGCCGCCGACACGCTGGCCCGCGCCGCCCTGGGGCTGGCACCCAAGGCCGCCACGCCACAGGGGCAGACGCTCAAAAAGCGCCGCAGGCGCTGAGTCTCCGCACGGCACACGCCATCAGGCCGGGTCGAGCCCTGCAGCCGCACGGTACGCCTGGATGCGCGGCAGCACCGCCTGGCGACGGGCGATGCTTTGCGCGGGCCACAACCCATCGCGTTCGTAGTATTCCGCCACGGCGGGTGTCCCCGGCGGCAGCACCACCCAGGGCTGTTTGGAGGCCGTGAAGATGTGGATGTCGGGCGGCAAGTGGTCTGGCGCATCCAGCGTGCCCACGCGCACAAAGGCCATGACGGGCCCCGCGCCTGCATAGTGGCTCCACACTGCCACCTGGCAGTGCGGGCACCGCGCAATCTGCTGGCCCATACCGCTTTCTGACGGGGTGTGCACCATCGCCGGGGTGCCTGCGAGCAGTTCCACACGGTCGGCCTCGATCATGGCGTTCAGCGCAAAGGCCGCGCCGCTTTCGCGCTGGCACCAGCGGCAGTGGCAGCCGTGCACAAACAGCGGGGGTGTGAGCAGGCGGTAGCGCACCTGGCCGCAGGTGCAGCCGCCTTCCAGTGGGTATTCAGGGGCAGCGTGCAGCATGGAGAGGTGTCCTTGAAACGTGGGGAGGGTGGGCACAACACCGGCCTTCAACCGCAGGCACGGGCCAGCAGCAGCGCCTTTTCCTGCGCGTTGCGGGTGAGGCTGGCCGCGCGCTCGAATTCGGCACGCGCTTCATCCCCCCGGCCCAACTTGGCCAGCAAGTCGCCGCGCACACTGGGCAGCCAATGGTAGTGGCGCAGCAGGGGGTCGCTGGTCAGGGCATCGACCAGCGCCAGCGCGGCTGCGGGCCCTTCGGCCATGCCCACGGCCACGGCGCGGTTCAGTGCCACCACGGGCGAGGGCGCCACCTGCAGCAGTGCGTCGTATAGCGCCACGATGTGGGGCCAGTCCGTGTCTTGTGCCTGCCGGGCGCGTGCGTGGCAGGCGGCGATGGCGCCCTGCAGGGCGTATGGTCCCCAGGGCTTGCCAGCGCGTGCCAGCTGCTCGGCCTTGTCCAGCGCGGCCAGGCCCCGGCGCACCAGCAGGTGGTCCCAGCGCGCACGGTCCTGGTCCATGAGCAGCACGGGCTGGCCCTGCGTGTTGGTGCGTGCGGGCAGGCGAGAGGCCTGGATTTCGAGCAGCGCCACCAGGCCTTGCACTTCGGGCTCGTCGGGCGCCAGGCTGGCCAGCACCCGCACCAGGCGCTGGGCCTCGCCACACAGCGCGGGGCGCATCCAGTCGTCGCCTGCGGTGGCGGCATAACCTTCGTTGAAGATGAGGTAAATCACCTCCAGCACCGAGGCCAGGCGCGGCGCGCGCTCGGCCACGCCGGGCACCTCAAACGGCACCTGCGCGGCCGTGAGGCTGCGCTTGGCGCGCACGATGCGCTGGGCCACGGTGGGCTCGGGCACCAGAAAGGCGCGTGCGATCTCGGCCGTGGTGAGGCCGCCCAGCAGCCGCAGCGTGAGGGCCACGCGCGCCTCGGTGGGCAGCACGGGGTGGCAGGCGGTGAAGATGAGGCGCAGCAGGTCGTCGCCGATGTCGTCCTGCTCGGCGTGCATGAGGGTGTCCACCACATCGGGCGCGTACTGCGCCTCGAGCGCTTCGAGGTCGTGGCCCAGGGCCTCGTGCTCGCGCTGGTGCAGGGCCTGCTGGCGCAGGTGGTCGATGGCGCGGCGCTTGGCGGTGGTCATGAGCCACGCGGCCGGGTTGGCGGGCAGGCCGGTGGTGGGCCAATGCTCCAGCGCGGCCACCAAAGCGTCCTGCGCCAGCTCCTCGGCCCGGCCCACGTCGCGCGTCATGCGCGCCACGCAGGCGATGATGCGCGCGGCCTCGATGCGCCACACCGAGTCGATGCTGCGGTGCAGGACATCGCGGTCGGGCAGGGCGGATTCGTTCACACCTTCTTAGCCCAAGGCCTTGCTGGCGTCCTGCATATGCACAAACTCCCAGCTATGGCCGTCCAAGTCGTCGAAGCTGCGCGAGTACATGAAGCCCAGGTCTTGCGCCGGGCGCGGGGTGGTGGCGCCTGCGGCCACGGCCTTGTCCACCAGCGCATCGACTTCGTCGCGACTGCTGCAGGAGAAGCACACCAGCACCTCCGACGTGGTGCGCGCGTCGGCAATCGCCTTGTCGGTGAAGGTTTGGTAGAAGCTCTTGACGAGCAGCATCACGAAGAGGTTCTCACCCACCACCAGGCATGCGCCCTGGTCGTTGGTGAACTGGGGGTTGAACTCATAACCCAGCGCGCGAAAGAATGCCTGCGCACGGGCCATGTTCTCGATGGGCAGGTTCACGAAGATTTGTTGGTGCATGACGGGCTCCTGAAGGGTACGGACGGTAATGGGAAACAGGGGGTTTGGCAAAGGGGGAAGGGTTCAAGTCGCGGGCTTTTGCGCCACGGCGTGCAGGTTGGCCAGGCCGTCTTCAAAGTCCTGCCCGACCATGCGGTCCATGTTGAACACCAGGTGGGCGATCTTGGCCAGGTAGGGCACGGGGCCGTGCATGGTCCAGGTGACGCGGGTGGCACCCGCACCCTCGGGTTGCAGCGTGAAAGCAACCTGGTTGTGTGCTTCGAAGGGCTTCACAAAGTCGAGCTTCATGGCCACGCGCCGAAGGGGGGTGGCCTCGACGATCTCCATGCTGCCCACGCCCACCTTGTCGCTCTGCCAGGCGTAGCGTGCGCCGGGGCCGCTGGTGGTGGCGCTGTACTGGCCCTGCAGGGCCGGGTCCTTGCGCTCGTAAGGGTTCCAGGTGTTGAACTGGCGCAGGTCGTGGATGAGCCCATACACCCGCTCGGGCGGCGCCGCAATCACGCGGCTGCGCTCCACGCGGAAGGTGTCGGGGCGGGTGGCGGCAAACGCCAGCAGCAGCGCCAGGGCCGCCAGCAGCACGAGGGCGATGGTCTTGATCATGGGGATGTCCTTTACGCGGGGAATCAGCCGCGCAGGGCTTCGAGGTCGCGAAACTGCTCGACGCCATCCACGCCGGCAAAGTCCTCCATCTCATAGAGCTGACGCACTTCGATCTCGGCCTCCAGACCCTCGCCACGCGGATTGGGAAAGCGGCGTGTCCATTCCAGCGCCTCATCGCGGCTGCGTACCTGGATAAGCGTGTAGCCGGCGATGAGTTCCTTGGTCTCGGCGAACGGGCCGTCGGTGACGGTGCGGCCATCGCCGCTGTAGCGCACGCGCCAGCCCTTCGACGAGGCCTGCAGGCCACTGCCGTCGAGCAGCACACCGGCACGGGCCAGCTCCTCGTGGTAGCGGGCCATCTCGGTCATCAGGGCGGCGGTCGGCATGCAGCCCTGTTCGGATTCGGTGGTGGCCTTGACGATGATCATGAAACGCATGGTGACTCTCCGGGTGGTGTGGACAACAAAACAACGGACCCTGCGAACCTGCGGGGTCGCGCTCGCTTCACACCTACGACGAACGGACCTCGCCCATTTCGACACGCAGGGCTTCCAGTCAGGGTTAACACTGATCCATGAGCCCCGCAGCCACAGAGATATCCGGGCTACAGCCCTGTGATGCGTGCCCTGCGACCGATACAATTTGTTAATAGTTTGTAAAGACAGATTCCTCGAACTGCGCGGACGTGCGCCCACCCCCCGGTGTCCTACCCATGAAACGAGGATCAAAACATCCACCGCAGCTTCCACGGCAGCTGGTCCTGGCCCTATTGCTGGCCTGGACGGCCGGCGCCCACGCGCAGGAAGACATCGCTGACCTGCCGCTTGAGCAACTCATGCAGATGCAGGTGACCACGGCCAGCCGGTACGTGCAGACAGCCCTGGAGGCGCCCGCTGCTGTGAGCGTGGTCACGGCCGACGACATTCAGCTGTTTGGCTACCGCACGCTGGCCGACGTGCTGGCCAGCATGCGCGGGCTGTATGTGTCGTACGACCGCAGCTACCACTACCTGGGCACGCGGGGTTTTGCCACGCCGGGCGACTACAACACACGGGTGCTGCTGCTGGTCAACGGCGTGCGCTTCAACGACAACGTGTACGACCAGGCGAGCATCGGCACGGACTTTCCCATCGACCTGGACCTGGTGGAGCGCGTGGAGTTTGTGCCCGGACCAGGGTCGGCGGTGTATGGAGCCAATGCGTTTTTTGGCGTCATCAACGTCATCACGCGCGACGGACGCCAGCTGGCGGGAGCGCAGGTAAGCGCCGAAGCGGGCAGCCATGGCAGCGCCAAGCTGCGCTTTTCTCTGGGCACCGTCGATGCACAGGGGCGCGACTGGCTGTTAGCAGCGACGCGGTCCTCCGCGCGCGGAGCGGACCTGTACTACCCCGCGTTCGATAGCCCGTCCAGCAACGGAGGCGTGGCGCACCACATGGACTTTGACCGCAGCACCCAGTTGTTTGCGCGCATGCGGCACGAGGGACTGACGCTGACACTGGCCCATGGCGAACGCACCAAGGGCGTGCCCACGGGCGCGTTCTCACAGGTGTTCAACGACCCTCGCTCCCGGTACATTGACACCAGCTCACGCCTGGCGGCCGAATACACCACGCAGTTGCTGCCGTCACTGGTCTTCACGGGCCGCCTGCACGCAGGCCGCTACCAGTATGTGGGTGACTACGTGTACGACTATCCACCGGTCACGGTCAACCGCGATGTCGGCACCGGCCAGTGGTGGGGCACCGAGTGGCAATGGGTGAGCACGGCCATCGCGCGCCACAAGCTGTCCTGGGGGCTGGACTACCGGCGCGACACCCGCATCGCCCAACGCAATGACGACCTGGACCCGCCGGCACAGTACCTGGATGCGCGCCGCAAGGGTGACGTAGTGGGCGTCTACATGCAGGACGAGTTCGCGCTGCGCCCCGACCTCACGCTGCACACCGGCCTGCGCTGGGGCCAGCAATCGGGCAGCGCGGGCAGCTTCAACCCCCGCCTGGGACTGGTGTACTGGTGGAGCACCGCCACCGCGCTCAAGCTGCTGCACGGCACGGCTTATCGCCCCCCGAATGCGTACGAGCGCGACTACCGCGTGAACCTGCCAGGGGGCGTGGTGGATACCACCGACCTGCGCTCGGAGCGCATACGGACCTCCGAGCTGGCACTGGAGCATGCGCCCTCCGGGGCCACGCGCCTGCTGCTGACGGCCTTCCGGTCCAGTGTCAGCGACCTGATCTCGCTGGACAGCCTGGGGCATTCAGACCGGCTCACCTTCAACAACACCCGCAGGGTCAAGGTGCATGGCCTGGAGGCAGAAGCAGAACAGCGTTGGGCAGGCGGTCGGCGCCTGCGCTTGGCCTATGGATGGCAAAGGGCGCGAGACTCGTCAACGGACGGAGCGCTGACCAACTCTCCCCGGCGTCTGCTCAAGGCACAGTGGTCCGACGTGTTGCGCACGCCCGCGGGCTGGGGCTGGAACCCGGGCCGCTACGCCATTGAGGCCATTGGCATCGGCCCGCGCAACACGCTGCTCAACACCCGCCTGCCTGGTCATGTGCTCACCCACGTGACCTATTCCACGCGCATCGCCGATGTGGATGTGTCGGTGGGGGTGTACAACCTGTTCAATCGCCGGCACGCGGACCCCGCCTCGTTCGAGATACGTGACGACTCGATCCGACAGGATGGGCGCACCTACCGCGTCAAGTTGACCTACGCGTTCTGAGCCATGGCCACTACCTCGCGTCTGCATACCCTGCTGGTGATCTGGCTGTGTATGGTGTGCAGCGCAGGAGCCCACGTGGCCCACGCCACCGAAACCGTCGCAGAGCAGGACCTGAAGGCGGCGTATGTCTTCAACTTCATCCAGTTCATCGAATGGCCGGACAACGAAGGCACCCCAGGCAATGAGGTGACGGTGTGCGTGTCGGCCTTCAGTCCGCTCAAGCGCTCACTGAATGCGCTGGACGGTAAACAGGCCGCCAAGGGGCGCACCGTGCGCGTGCGTCTGCTGGACACAGGAGCCATCCGGGCCTGCCGTGTGCTGGTGGTCCAGAACACCGAGATCGAGCCCGTGCTGCGGGCACTGCGTACCCTGCCTGCGTCGCACGGCGTGCTCACCGTCTCCGACGAGGTCACCGTCGCCAGCCCGGAGATCGTCATCGCGCTGACCCAGCAGGAGGGTCGTGTGGTGTTTGGAATCAGCCCCGACGCGGCCAGCAAGGCGGGGCTCACCATCAGCTCCCGACTGATGCGGCTTGCCAAGGGAGTCCGATGACCCTGCACCACACCACCTCCAGTCCCGCTGAACCGGCGCCCCAGGGTACGCACACCGTCCTGTCATCCAGGCTGGTCGTGACCGGCATCTTGGCGGCAGGGTTGGCACTGCTGACGGTGGTGCTGGCACTGACCGCTGTGGACTACTGGAGCTCCCGCGCCTCCATGCTGCAGGACAGCCGGGTGGAAGCAGCCATCGTCGCCGACAACATCTCCGCTGCCGTGATGTTCCGCGACAACACAGCGACCAATGAAATGCTCGGTGCGCTGCGGTCTTCGTCGATGGTGATCAGCGCAACGGTGTATGACGAAGATGGCGTGCTGTTTGCCCACTATGCACGCGATCCCGACCCGGGCTTCCCGACCTCCCTGCAGGCCGTGGGCCTGAATGGAGCGGCGGAGCGCTCCGACTGGCGCATGCTGGAGATCGCCCGACCCATCGAGGTCTCGGCGAAAGGCTGGGGCACGCTGTACATCCGCAAGTCCATGGATGCGCTCTACACACGGCTAGCCCTGCGGTTTGGCAGCGCCCTGCTGATCGCGGCCTGCGTCATGGCCCTGGCCGTCGCCATGGTGCTGCGCAGCCGCGCCGCCGTGCGGGAGGCCGAAGACCGCCTGCACACCCTAGCCCACACCGATGCCGTCACCGGCACGGGCAACCGCCATGCGTTCAACGAGCGGCTCGCGGCGGAGCTCGAAAGAGCACGCAGCACGCGCCAGCGGGTGGCCCTGGTGTATATCGACCTGGACAACTTCAAGACGCTCAACGACACCTTCGGCCACGCGGCGGGGGACGGCCTGCTGCGCCAGGTGGCCCGCCGCCTGCAGTCCGTGGTGCGCAGCACCGACAGCATCTCGCGCCTGGGAGGTGACGAATTTGCGCTCATCCTGCGGCTGGACATGGATGAAGCGGGGCTGGAAAAATACGCACAGCGCATCGTCAACGTCTTCCAAGCCGCCTACACCGAAGTCGGCCAGCAGGTGAACGTGACCTGCAGTGCGGGCATCGCGACCTTTCCGGACGACGCATCAGACATGGACGCGCTGGTGAGCAACGCGGACACCGCCATGTACCGCGCCAAGGAGATGGGCAAGAACCGCTGCGTGCGTTTTGACGCATCGATGAACCTGGCCGTGGTGCGGCGCCACGCCATTGAGCAGGCACTGCGCGGCGAGCTGGAGCATGGCACCGGGCTGGCTCTGCACTACCAGCCGCTGTTTGCAGCGGGCGACCAGTCGCTGGTGGGGGCCGAGGCCCTGCTGCGGTGGACGCATGCGGAGCTGGGCTCTGTGTCGCCGCTCGAAGCCGTGACGGTGGCCGAAGATTGCGGCCTCATCGCTCCGCTGGGCTACTGGGTTTTGCGCACCGCCTGCCGCGACGCAGCGCAGTGGAAGGCGGGCAAGCCGCTGCGCGTAGCGGTGAACATCTCGGCACGGCAACTGGGCGACCCACAGTTTCTGGAACGGGTGATGGACATCCTGCGCGAAGAAGGCCTGCCAGCGCACCAGCTTGAAATCGAGCTGACCGAAACCGTGCTGATGGAGAACATGGAAGCCGGAGCACACACGCTGCACCGCCTGAGCCAGCTGGGCATTCACCTGGCCATCGATGACTTTGGCACGGGCTACTCCTCGCTCTCGTACCTGCGCCAACTGCCCATGCGGCGCCTGAAGATCGACCGCAGCTTCGTCAAGGACCTGCCGGGGCAGGAACACAGCCGCACCATCGTCACTGCCATCGTGGCGCTGGCGCACGGCCTGGGGCTGCAGGTGACCGCCGAGGGGGTGGAGACGCAGGAGCAGGCAGACTATCTGGTGCTGCAGGGTTGCGATGTACTGCAGGGCTATGTGTTTGCACGCCCCATGCCTGCGCCGCAGTTCCTGGCGCTGCAGGCGCGCGCATCGGCTTGATTCAGTCCACCGCGCCGTCGTAGCAGGGCGCCAGTTCGCGCACCTCCACCGTGGCCCACTCGGCGGCCGGACATTCGCGGGCGATGGCAAGGGCCTCGTCGCGCGTGGCGCAGTCGATGAGGAAGAAGCCGCCCACCATCTCCTTGGTTTCGGCAAACGGGCCGTCCGTCAGACGGGTCTCGCCTTCGCACACCTGCAGCCGCACGGCCTGCTCGGTCGAGGCCAGCGATTCGCTCGCGCGCAGCAGGCCCCGGGCCTGCAGACTGGCGCCAAAACGTTGCATGCGGGCGTAGGCCTCCTGCCCCCCCGCAAGCCCCCGCTCGGCACGCTGGCCGTGGGGTTCCATGATGAGCAACAGGTAGGACATGGGGTCTCCAAAATCGGGGCCAATCGTGCCACCCGCCACTGGCAAGGGCACACAGAACCGCCATGCTACCAGCCTCAGACGCTACGTTTTTGATAGCTGATAGGGCATATACAACAAGCGCCATAGGCCGATTTCATGTCAATGGTTGCGCGCTGCAGCAGGCCTGTGCTATCTTTGGCTCCCTATGCAACGCAGCATGCTCCTATCCACCCTATCCCTAGGCCTACTAGTGCCTGGCCGGGGTCTGCCTGCGTTCGCCACCGTTGCCTGATCCGCTCAGCGCGACACCTGATCTCCCCCTGACCCCGGCCCGCGAACCAGCCTTTGCACCATGCAAAGGGCTGCAGGGGATGTCACACGTTTTGTTTTTCATTCGTTGTTGACCGGCAGTGCGCCGACACCCATTGCGCGCACTGCACACCGTTCGTGGAGCCTCTCATGATTGCCAAGCCCGCCACCAAGTACCAGCCCATTGCCCCGGTCGCATTGACCGACCGCCAGTGGCCCACCCGCAGCATCACCCGCGCGCCCGTGTGGCTCTCCACCGACCTGCGCGACGGCAACCAGGCGTTGTTCGAGCCGATGAACGGCGAGCGCAAGATGAAGCTCTTTCACGAGCTGGTGCGCATCGGCTTCAAGGAGATCGAGGTCGGCTTTCCGGCCGCGTCGCAGACCGACTTCGACTTCGTGCGCCGCCTCATCGACGAGAACCTCATCCCTGACGACGTGACCATCATGGTCATGACCCAGTCGCGCGAAGACCTCATTGCGCGCACCGTAGAGGCCGTGCAAGGCGCGCCGCGCGCCATCGTGCACCTGTACAACGCCACCGCGCCCGCCTGGCGGCGCATCGTGTTCGGCATGAACGTGACGCAGGTGATGCAGCTCATCGCGCACCATGTGGGCTACCTCAAACAGCTCACCGACGCACAGCCTGCAACGCAGTGGACCTTGCAGTACTCGCCCGAGACCTTCAGCGCCACCGAACTCAGCGTGTCCCTCAAGGCCTGCCAGACAGCCATCGCCACCTGGGGCGCAGGCCCCGGCCGCCCCATCATCATCAACCTGCCCACCACGGTGGAGAACGCCACGCCCAACGTGTTTGCCGACCAGATCGAATGGATGGACCGGCACCTCAGCCCCCGCGAGCACATCGTGCTCTCGGTGCACCCGCACAACGACCGGGGCACGGGCGTGGCGGCGGCCGAGCTGGCGATGATGGCCGGTGCCGACCGGGTGGAAGGCTGCCTGTTTGGCAACGGCGAGCGCTGCGGCAATGTGGACATCGTGACGCTGGCGCTCAACATGTACACGCAGGGCGTGCACCCGAACCTCGATTTTTCGGACATCACCTCGGTCGCGCGCATTGCCGAGGAATGCACCTCGCTGCCCGTGCACCCGCGCCACCCCTACGCGGGCGACCTGGTGTTCACCGCGTTCTCGGGCTCGCACCAGGACGCGATCAAGAAGGGCTTTGCCGCGCAGGACCCTCATGCCTTGTGGGAGGTGCCGTACCTGCCCATCGACCCGGCGGACCTGGGCCGCACGTACGACAGCGTGATCCGCGTGAACAGCCAGTCGGGCAAGGGCGGCATCGCCTTCTTGTTGGAGCGTGAGCACGGCGTGGTGATGCCCCGGCGCATGCAGGTGGAGTTCAGCGCCGTGGTGCAGCGCCAGACGGACGCGAGCGAAGGCGAGATGAGCGGCGAGGCGCTGTGGGAGCTGTTCCAGACGACCTACCTGCGTGCCCAGGCTCCGGCGGCCATCACCTGCCACGGGCACAAGCTCGATGAAGACGGGCAGGGCATCGAGCTGGACGTGACCATCGACGGCACGCGCCAGCATTTGCGCGGCCAGGGCAACGGGCCGATTGCCGCCACGGTGGACGCGCTGGGTCTGCCGCTGCGGGTGGACCACTACGAGGAACGCGCCACCGGCACGGGCGCCAACGCCCAGGCGCTGGCCATCGTGGAGGCGGCGATGGAAGGCGTGACCGGCTCCACCTTCGGCGCCGGCGCCAGCCACAACATCGTGACGGCCTCGGTGCAGGCCATCGTGAGCGTCGCCAACCGGCTGCTGGTGCGGCGCCAGGGCACCCTGGCTGCGGTGGCAGCCTGACGGTGACTGTCATTTAAAAAAGATAGCTGGAAGCGCTTTACAGACCAGCACTTCCAGCCTTTTTGACCAATATCCCCAAGGCAGAAACGGTGTCCATCGCACACACCGGGTCTCATCCGTTACCCTTCGGCCCATGCGCGTTTTTCACCGTCTGCCCTGCATGGCCTGCACCGTTGTACTGCTGGCGCTGGCCGGCTGCGGCACCTCGCGGCCTCCGTCCACCACCTCACCGCCCTCGGCCTCCACGCGGACCACGCCGCCCCTGACGGCCGAGCAGGCGCACGACATCGCCATCCACGCACTGGGCCTGGTGGGTACGCCGTACCGCTACGGCGGCAACACTCCGGACTCGGGTTTTGATTGCAGTGGCCTGATCGGCTTCGTGTACCGCAACCAGGTGGGTACTCCGCCGCCACGCACGGTGGCGCAGCTCAACACCTGGGGCTACCCCATCGACGGCGGTGAACTGCGTGCCGGTGACCTGGTGGTGTTTGGCACCGGCCGCCAGCCCAGCCATGCGGGCATCTACGTGGGCGAAGGGCGCTTTGTGCACGCACCGTCCACCGGCGGAACGGTCCGCATGGACCACCTGCAGTCACGCCACTGGGCACGGCAGAACGCGGCGTTTCGGAGACCTTGAGGACTCCCCCTGAGGCGCTGCACGCCAGTTCCCAGCGGTGTGACCGCACCGTAGTGCCGATGGACGGAGACGGCCGCGCGACAATCGGGGCCACCATGACCCACGCACACCGCTCCGCCACCCCCATCTCCACCCACGACACCACACGCATTGATGACACGCGCATCAAGGCTGTGCGACCCCTGATCACCCCCGCACTGCTGCAGGAATGGCTGCCCGCCCCTGAGGCCGCGCAGGCGCTGGTCGAATCCAGCCGCGCCGCCATCTCGCGCGTGCTGCACGGGCAGGACGACCGGCTCGTGGTGGTGGTGGGGCCGTGCTCCATCCACGACCATGGCCAGGCGATGGAATATGCGCGCCAGCTCAAGCAACAGGCCGACGCGCTGCAGGACGACCTGCTCATCGTGATGCGGGTGTATTTTGAAAAGCCCCGCACCACCGTGGGCTGGAAGGGCTACATCAACGACCCGCACCTGGATGGCAGCTTCGCCATCAACGAAGGGCTGGAGCTGGCGCGCAAGCTGCTGCTGGATGTGCTGGCCACTGGTCTGCCGGTGGGCACGGAGTTTCTTGACCTGCTGAGCCCGCAGTTCATCAGCGACCTGGTGAGCTGGGGCGCGATTGGCGCACGCACCACCGAGAGCCAGAGCCACCGACAGCTGGCCAGCGGCCTGTCGTGCCCCGTGGGCTTCAAGAACGGCACCGACGGTGGCATCAAGGTCGCAAGCGACGCGATCCAGGCAGCCCAGGCCTCGCACGCGTTCATGGGCATGACCAAGATGGGCCAGGCCGCGATCTTCGAGACGCGGGGCAACCAGGACTGCCATGTGATCCTGCGGGGCGGCAAGCAGCCCAACTATCACCAGGCCGATGTGGACGCGGCCTGTGCACTGCTCCAGGCGGCCGGCCTGCGCGAGCAGGTGATGATCGACGTGAGCCACGCCAACAGCAGCAAGCAGCACCAGCGCCAGATCACGGTGGCCGACGAGGTGGCCCAGCAGATTGCCGCTGGCGACGCACGCATCACTGGTCTGATGATCGAAAGCCACCTGCAGGAAGGCCGCCAGGACATCGTGCCCGGCCAGCCGCTGGCACATGGCGTGTCCGTGACGGATGCGTGCATCAGCCTGGCGCAGACCGTGCCGGTGCTCGAAGGGCTGGCCGCTGCGGTGCGCGCACGCCGCCAGAAGGCCTGATCCACCCCCACGCCGAGCGAAGTTCGCCCGAGGCTCTGCGCTAGCGCAGAGCCCGGTCTCTTTTGGGGCAAACCCCCAGGCAAGCAGACCCGCAACCAGGGCCTGTGCGGTGTAGCATTGGTGGCTTCCGCCACAGCGGCTCTGGCCCTGTGGACCCATGTCTGGGGGCGGCTGGCCGTTGTGCCCCCACTACTTACTGCCCGATTGCTTTGCCGACGCTACTCCGCCCCGCCACCCATGGCCTGGTCGCACTGACCAGGCTGGGCCGTTGCGTGCGCAGCGACGCCACGGTGGATTGACCATGCCGCCAGCGCAAGCCACCGCAGAAGCCGCACGGCTCCAGGCACTGCAGTCTTACGCGATCCTCGACACACCTGCAGAAGACAGCTTTGACCAGTTGGCCACGCTGGCAGCGCGCGTGTGCCAGTGCCCGATGGCGGTGGTCAATTTCGTGGACCGCGACCGGCAGTGGTTCAAGGCCGCCGTGGGCGTGCCGTTCAAGGAGACCGAGCGCGCGATTGCGTTCTGCGCACATGCACTGAGTGGCAGCCGCGAGCCCATGGTGGTCAACGACACGCACAAGCACCCCGTTTTTGCCCACAACCCGCTGGTCACGCAGGACCCCCATGTGCGCTTTTATGCCTGTGTGCCGCTGGTCACCCCCGAGGGGCAGGCGCTGGGCACGCTGGCGGTGCTGGACTCCATTCCCCGGCACATCGAGGCCGAGCAGCTGGAGGGTCTGCGCATACTGGCCGAGCAGGCCATGGTGCAGCTGGAGCTGCGCCGCCAGAAACAGGTGCTGGCCGACCTGGTGCAGCAGCGCGACCAGATGCATGCCGAGCTGCTGGCCCAGAGCGAGACCCTGCGCGTGGCCGGGCAGATGGCCCGCATCGGCGGCTGGATCGTGGAGCTGCCCAGCCTGCAGCTGAACTGGTCGCAGGAGATTGCCACCGCCTTCGGCATCGCCAGCCGCATGGGTTCGGTAGGGCAGATCCTGGCGCTGTACCTGCCGCCCTACCGGGAGGCGATGCAGACGGCATTTGCCAACTGCATCCGCCACGGCACGCCGTTTGACGTGGAGGCCGAGCTCGTCACGCCGGGTGCGCAACATTTCTGGGTGCGCACCACCGGCCAGGCCGTGCGCAACAGCGAGGGCCGCATCGTGCGGGTGCAGGGTGCGTTCCAGGACATTTCGGCCCAGCACCAGGCCTGGCAGGCCCGCCGTGAAAGCGAAGAGCGCTTTCACCTGGTGTCGCGCGCCACGGCCGACGCGGTGTGGGACTGGAACCTGCACACCGATGCCATGTGGTGGAACGAGGGCATGCAAACCCTGTTCGGCGTGCCCCTGGACCAGTTGCCGCCCGACAGCACCTCGTGGACCCTGCGGCTGCACCCCGACGACAGCGAAGCAGCGCTCGCAGGCATCCATGCTGCCATCGACGGCACCGCCAACCACTGGTCGGACGAATACCGTTTTCGCCGCCAGGACGGCAGCTACGCCTGGGTGATGGACCGGGGCTTTCTGATCCGCGACCTGCAAGGCAAGGCGGTGCGCATGGTGGGCGGCATGACCGACATCAGCGCCCAGAAGCTGGCTGACCTGGATGCCCAGCGCGACGCACAGAACCATGCCGAGCTGCTGCAGGTGCAGCAGCGCATCTCGTCGCTGGACATGCCGCTGCCCGAAGTGCTGCAGCTGGTGGCCAGCACCGTGCTGCGCCAGACGGAGGCCCGCGGTGCCATGGTGGAGCTGTTGCAGGGCCGCCAGCTGGTGGCGCAGGCCTCGGCCGGTGACCATGTGCGGCCCGTGGGCAACCTGCTGGCAGTGGACGAGAGCCTGCTGTGGCCCGCACTCAGCAAGGGCCAGACCGTGGTGTGCAACGACACCGAAGCCGAAGGCTGGGACATGGCTTCGATGCCCCACCGCCACGGCGTGCGGTCGGTGATGGCGGTGCCGCTGCGCAGTGGCGATGCCATCGTCGGGTCTCTCAAGGTCACCTCCGACAAGGTCAATGCGTTTTCGCGCCGCGATGTGGCCCACCTGGAGATCCTCACCGAGTCGCTGGGGGCCATGGTGCAGTTGCGGCACGTGGCGGGGCAGCTGCATGCGTCCGAGCAGCAATACCGCATGCTGTTTGACGAACACCCGCACCCCATGTGGGTGTACGACTGTGAAACCCTGCGACTGCAGGCCGTGAACCGGTCGATGGAACGCGACTACGGCTACACCGAGGCCGAGCTGCTGACCCTGTCCATGACGGACCTGTGGCCCGCTGAGCGGCGCCAGAACATTGAAGCCAGCATCCGCTCGATCCCGATGGACCAGCGCAACGCGCCGGTCGTGAGCCGCCATGTCAAGAAGGACGGCAGCTTCATGGATGTCGAGATCACGGCAGGCAGCATCAGCTTCAACGGGCGCCCGGCCCGCCAGGTGCTGGCCACGGATGTGACCGAACGCCTGCGCACCGAGCGCGAGCTGGCGCGCATGGGCCGTGCCCAGCGCCTCCTGAGCGCGTGCAACGAAACCCTGGTGCGCGCCACGTCCGAAACCGCGCTGCTGCAGGCCATCTGCCGGATCGCGGTGGACATCGGCGGCTATCGCATGGGCTGGGTGGGACTGGCGCTGGACGATGAGCGCCGATCCATCCGGCCCGTGGCCCATGCAGGCTACAACCACAACTACCTGGAAAACCTGCACCTGAGCTGGTCTGCCGACGACCCCTACGGCCAGGGCCCGGCGGGCATCGCGGTGCGCACCGGCCAACCGGTGATCGTGCAGGACATCCGCACCGAAGGCAACTTTGCCGACTGGACCGAGCGCATGCTGGAGCATGGCTTTCACGGCGTGATCTGCCTGCCCTTGCGCGAGCATGCGCGCGGCCACACGCCAGAGCGCAGCTTTGGCCTGCTGTACCTGTACGCGCCCGACGTGCTCCAGATCAGTCCCGAAGAAGCAGCACTGCTGCAAGAGCTGTCGAGCGACCTGGCCTTCGGCATCACCAGCCTGCGCGCGCACAAGGCGCAGCAGCGGCTGCAGGCCTCGGTACTCAAGGTGGCGGCCGCGGTGTCGGCCAGCACGGGCACCGAGTTCTTTGTGCAGCTGGTGCGCAACATGGCCGATGCCCTGGACGCCCAGGGGGGCTGTGTGGTGCGCCTGTTGCCACAGTCTCGCGACCAGACCCCCCGGGTGGTCACGCTGGCCGCCGTGCTCGACGGCCAGATGCTGCCCCACGACGAATACGACCTGGCGGGCACGCCCAGCCTGTTGCTGATGTCCCAGCGCACCCATGTGGTGACCGACAAGGTGCAGCAGCTCTACCCCGAAGCCCCCATGCTGCGGTACGTAGGTGCTCAGGCCTATGTAGGCCAGCAACTGTGCAATGCCGATGGCGAGGTGGTGGGCATCGTGTTCGTGCTGTTCCGCCAGGCAATTGCCGACACAGACTTCATCACCTCCACGCTGCAGATCTTTGCCTCGCGGGCCTCGGCCGAGATCGAACGGCAGCTGGCTGACGCCCGCATCCGCCACCAGGCCTCGCTACTGGACAAGGCCCAGGACGCCATCCTGGTGCGCGACCTGGAGCACCGCATCATCTACTGGAACAAGAGCGCCGAGCGCCTGTATGGCTGGTCGCAGCTGCAGGCGCTGGGCCAGTCCATCGAGACGCTGCTGTACGAAGACCCCACGCACTTCCGCCACGCCACACAGGCGGTGCTGGAGCAGGGCGAGTGGACCGGCGAGATCGTGCAGCACCACCGCGACGGCAGCACCATCGAGGTGGAGGGCCGCTGGACGCTGGTGCGGGGCGACGACGGCCAGCCGCAGTCCATCCTGGCGATCAACACCGACATCCGCCAGCGCAAGGCCAGTGAGCGCGAGATCCAGCGCCTGGCGTTCTATGACGCACTCACCGGCCTGCCCAACCGCATGCTGCTGATGGACCGCATGCACCAGGCGCTGGCCACCGCGCAGCGGCGCCAGCAGGGCGGGGCGCTGCTGTTCATCGACCTCGACAACTTCAAGACCCTGAACGACACCCTGGGCCACGACCAGGGCGACCTGCTGCTGCAACAGGTGGCGCAGCGCCTGAACACCTGCGTGCGCAGCGTGGACACGGTGGCCCGGCTGGGCGGTGACGAGTTCGTGGTCATGCTGGAAGAACTCAGCCCCAAACCGCACGAGCTGGCGCTGCATGCCCGGGGCGTGGGCGAAAAGATCCTGGCCATGCTGGCCGTGCCCTACGCGCTGCAGGGCTACCAGTACCGCAGCACGCCCAGCATTGGCATTGCGCCCTTCACGGGGGAGCGCGCCACGGTGGGCGAGCTGCTCAAGCAGGCCGACCTGGCCATGTACCAGGCCAAGACAGCCGGGCGCAACACGCTGCGCTTTTTCGACCCCGACATGCAGGCCGTGGTGACGGCACGCGCCGGGCTGGAGGCCGACCTGCGCTCGGCACTGGTGCAAGAGGAATTCCTGCTTCACTTTCAGCCGCAGATCCACCAGTCCGGCCGCTGCGTGGGCGTGGAGGCGCTGGTGCGCTGGGCCCACCCGCAGCGGGGCATGGTGTCGCCGGCCCAGTTCATCCCGCTGGCCGAAGAAACGGGCCTCATCCTGCCGCTAGGCCGCTGGGTGCTGCACACCGCCTGCAAGCTGCTGGCCGACTGGCACAACGACCCCGCGCTGTCGCACCTGACCATGGCCGTCAACGTGAGTTCGCGCCAGTTCCGCCATGCCAGTTTTGTGGACGACGTGGCCCGCGTGCTGGCCATCACTGGTGCGCCATCGGCCCAGCTCAAGCTGGAGCTGACCGAAAGCCTGCTGGTGGAAGACATGGAGACCACCATCGCCACCATGACCGCGCTGCGGTCGTACGGCGTGGGCTTCTCGCTGGACGACTTTGGCACGGGGTATTCCAGCCTGAGCTACCTGAAGCGCATGCCGCTCGACCAGCTCAAGATCGACCAGAGCTTTGTGCGCGACCTGCTGACCGACCCCAACGACGCCGCGATTGTGGACACCATCATCGGCCTGTCGCGCAGCCTGGGGCTGGAAGTCATCGCGGAAGGGGTGGAAACCCCCGAGCAATGCGCGCTGCTGGCCCGAGCAGGCTGCCAGCTCTACCAGGGCTACCTCTTCAGCCGAGCGCTGTCTGTGGACGTTCTGGACGCCTTCCTGCGCACTTCGCAGGAATAGGGAAGGTTTAGGGCGGGGGCAAGGAAGGGTGGCGGCCTTTTTTGAGGGCCTTCAGCCTTCTGTCATCGCATCACAGGCTCCGGCCTGTTTTTTTCGCCTGCCTCCCCTCGCGGCCTCTCCACACCTTTCTGACCCTTGAGCAGACGGTTCAGGCGACGCGAAAGGGAGGTGAGGCGCACTGGTCAGCCCATCCGCCCACCTCGGCCGCTGCGACCCCTCGCTTGTTCTCTGTCTTCTTCTTATTTCTTTTATAAATACATAGTCGTAGTAGTAGAGGGCGGCCTTGTGTGTGGACAACTGCATTTTTGTCTGCGCTGGCGCGCACTTAGCCTGCCGCCAACCCTGTGCACCGGGCCCTGCTCCCGTTGTCTCACATGCGGGGACAACAGCGGCGCATCGCGCCTTTCTGTGGATAAACCCCTGGTTGTGCCAAAACTATCCCCAGTTTTACGCACCGGGCGCGCAGATGACAGAAATCTGGGTCAAATGAGTCAATAGTGCCGGTACTACATACCTCTTTTGCTCATGTATTTATAGCAATTCAACGGATAGGGGACGCATGGCTCCCTGTGCGGCCAGGGGTTGCAGGGTGCTGCCGCCTAGCCCATGTCCGCCCCGTGAAGGCCGTGGATAGGTTCCAGGAGGCCTTCTAGGGCCTCCTGGCCACCCGTTCTCCCCGTCAGGCAAGAGATGCCTGTCCTTTCCTCCGACGAACCCTTGCGGATACGCCAGCGCCCTCCAGCGTCTGACTGGCTGGGCTGGGCCGTCGCCGCCCTGGCTGTGTTGCGGGGCCATTGCTCGCAGGGATTCCCGCGCCCGCCTGGGACGCGTCAGAAGGGGTGATCTGGGCGCCGGGGTTGGGGTTCTGGTTATTCTTTAATAGCTTTATATATAAATAGCAGTAGTAGTAGAGCAGGCCTGTTTGTGTGGACAAGGGCTTTTTCTTCAATGCTGGCGCGCACTTGCGTCGCCGAAAAGCTTGTGGGGCGGCGCGCGCAAAGTGCGGGGCTCACTGACAACAACTTTCGGGCGACGGCTTTTTGTGTGGATAACTGCCTGGTTGTGCCAGAAATGTGCCCAAGGTTATCCACAGGTGCGTGGTGGTGCGGGCGGGCGGGTCTGAGCCCTGGCCAGGGGGGCTGTCAGGCTGCCATGACAAAAAACCCGGCGTTCTTTGCAGAGCGCCGGGTGAGCGGTGGGGGGTAAGAGCCTGTCGGGTGGGACTTTGCGGCCCACGGTGGGCAGGCTCTGGGGCAACCAGGCCGCAGATGGTCTGGTGGGGCGCCCTTACTTGGCCGGAGCGGGTGCCGGACGGCCTTCGCCCCCGCGCATGCCACCGTGCCCGTGGCGGCCATCGCCGCCCCGCATGCCATCCATGGGGCGGCCCCGGTGGGCCTGGGCATCAAAGGTTTTTTGCTGCTCGGGCGTCAGCGTGGCGTAGAAGGCCTTGGTGGCCTCTCCACGGCGGTCGGCTTCGGCGGCATGCTGGGCGCGCAGGGCGCGCATGCGGTCGATACGTTCGGGGGTGGTCAGCTTGTCCATGTCCTGGAGATCCAGGCGTGCGGGGCGTTCGCCGGGTTGCATGGCGGTGGTGAACGTGGTCCAGGCGGGTTCCTGGGCGGGGGTCAGCTTGAGCTGGGCTTTCAGGTCTGCCAGCCGCTTGGCATGGCGCTGTGCCATGTCGCCATGGTGGCGTTCGTGGCGGCCCTCGGCGGCCTTGGTGGGGGCTGCGGGTGATGCCGCAGGCGCGGCAGGGGGTTGCTGTGCCAGCACGGGCAACGCCATGGCGGCGAGCAGGGCGGTGGCGGCGAGACGGTGGGAAATGCGGGGGGAGAAACGGGAGGCCATGGTGAGAGTCCTTTCACGGTGGTGAGCTCGCTGCAACGACCGTTTCAGCGATTGGAGTCCAGTGTCCGCCGCCCACGTATCGCCACCGTGCGCGTTGGGTGAGGCTGTGTAAAGTTGCGGCGAACGCTTGCAAAGCATCCTCCAGAATCATTTGGAGCAAATAGCGGGCGATGCGCTGGTGCCATATGCCCTGTTTGCTATTGATTGTGTAGCGTTTTCAGTCCCCCAAGGGCTGTCCGTGCCCCGGCTGCCCGGCGCCGGGGTGGCGACCGCCGACAATGGCGGGTTCTGTGTCCGTGTCGTTGTTCGCAGCGACCCCAACCAAAGGTTTTCCGTGTTCAAGAACATGATCGTGTACCGCATTGCTCCGCAATGGCAGGTCGAGTTGACGCAAGTGGAAGAAGCGCTGGCCAAGGCCCCTTTCCAGGAATGTGGCGCCACGCAGGAGAAGTCGCTGGGCTGGGTGCCCCCCCGGGGTGAGCAACACGGCCCCCTGGTCGAATCGGTGGGCGGGCAGTGGATCCTGCGCTTCATGGTCGAGACCAAGGTGCTGCCCGGCAGCGTGCTGGCGCGCAAGGTCAAGGAAAAGGCCGAACGCATCGAAAAGGAAACCGGCCGCAAGCCCGGCAAGAAGGAAAGCAAGGAGCTCAAAGACGAAGCCAAGCTCGACCTGCTGCCCATGGCCTTCACCAAGCAGGGCTCGATGTGGATCTGGATCGACACGGCCTCGCGCCTCTTGGTGCTGGACACGTCCAGCCAGGGCCGCGCCGACGAAGTGGTGACCCTGCTGGTCGAATCGCTGCCCGGCCTGTCGGTATCGCTGCTCGACACCCAGACCAGCCCCCAGGCGGCCATGGCCCACTGGCTCAAGGAGCAGGAGCCGCCCGTGGGCTTCACGGTAGACCGTGAGTGCGAGCTGAAAAGCGCCAACGAAGAAAAAGCCGTGGTGCGCTACGCCCGCCACCCGCTCGACATCGAAGAGGTGCAGGCCCACATCGACGCCGGCAAGCTGCCCACCAAACTCGCCCTCACCTGGGACGACCGTGTGAGCTTCATGCTCACCGAGGGCTTGCAGATCAAGAAAGTGTCGTTCCTGGACACGGTGTTTGAAGGCACCAAGGCGGACGATGGCGGCTTTGACACCGACGTGGCGATTGCCACGGGCGAGCTGGTCAAGCTGATCCCGGACCTGATCGAGGCGTTGGGAGGGGAGTCGGAGAGTGGGGTGGCGGGTGCAGCGCAGGCAGTGGCCAGCGACAGGGCTGAAGCTGCTCCAGCGGCATCACAGCCACCGATGGCTGCAGCAGCACCCTCAGCCCCGGCGCGTAAAGTGGCTGGGGGTGGGGTGGTGACTGGTCCCCGCGAAGTGCCCGTCGATACCGACCCGGAATCGGCGCCGTTCTGACATCGTGGCCCGCCGGGCCACTGTGGCTTCAGCGGTCGCTGCTGCAGGCAGCGTCCACCAACGCCGCCAGCTCACGCACATAGGCATCTTCAATGCCCAGCACCTCGCACTGCTGCACCAGCTGCTCCAGATAGTCCCGGTTGCTGCCAATGCGCCCGCAGGCGGTGGCAATGGTGGCGGCCGTGGCCTGCAGGGTCAGGTCGCCCCGGTAATGGGGGTGGCCCGTGTTGGCCACCAGCACCAGCGCCTGCACCTCACCCTGGGGCGTTGGCAGGGGCAGCAGCTGCGGGCAGTAGGCGCCGGTGATCATTTCGCGCCGCCACAACATGCGGGATTCTGCGTCCACCAGCGAGGGCGGGATGCGGAATGCCAGGCCCTCGCAGTCCTGGGAGGTGGCGGGGTCCTGCGGCTCCGCGGTTCCCATGCGCTGCAAGGTCAGCACCAGGCCTGGGCAATCGGGTGTGCCCCGGCCGATGGAGGTACTCAGCGCAAAGCGGCGTGCAAAGCCGGGCAGGCGGGCGCGGCGCACTTCGTCAAAGTGAAAGCCTGGGTTCCACATCAGCGAGCCATAGGCAAACACCCACAGATCCTGCTGCTGCGCGGTGATGGTGGAAAGCACCTCGCGGCGGGATTGCTCGACCTCAATGTCCGGCAGGCGCCAGTGGGCGGGCAGGCCCTGGCAGCGCGCCTGGGCGTCCCATTCGGCCAGCACCTCGTCGGTGAGGCGCAGGCCCGAGGCATGGGCAGGGGTCAGCCGGCCTTGCAGCTCGGGCAGGTGAAGGAAGGCGTTGTCGGGGGTCATGGGGGCAGTTCCGTGCGCTGGGGTGGGGCGTCAGGCGTCTCAACGCCGCGCCAGGTCAAACACCAGCACCTCAGCGTGGTGGCCATCGTGCAGGGTCAGCGTGTTCTCGCTGTCCAGCAGGGCACCATCGCCACCAGACAGTGTGATGCCGTTGACCTGCAGCGCCCCCCGCGCTACGTGCACATAGGCCAGGCGTTCAGGGTTCAGCACTTGCGTGGCGGTTTCGCTGCCATCTAGAAAGCCCGCCCAGATGGAGGCATCGGCATTCATGCTGACCGAGCCGTCCTCACCCTTGCGAGAAGCTATGCGAACGAGGCGGCCCCGGCGGTCTGCGGGCGGGAAGTGTCTTTGCGCGTAGCTGGGTCGGATGCCTGTGAACAAGGGCTTGATCCAGATCTGCAGGAAGTGGGTGGGCTGGTTGGGTAGCGCATTGAACTCGCTGTGCCGCACGCCCCAACCGGCGCTCATGCGCTGCACATCGCCCGGATGCAGGATACCGGTGGGGGCCTCCGCCGAATCAGCCCCTGGCGCCCCCGAGGCCGCTGGGCCGCCAGGTTGTTGGCCCGTGCTTTCGTGCAGGTTGTCCTGGTGGGCGAGCGCGCCGTCGAGCACGTAGCTCACGATCTCCATGTCGCGGTGCCCGTGCGTGCCAAAGCCTTTGCCAGGTGCCACCGTGTCGTCGTTGAGTACCAGCAGGTTGCCATGCCCCTGGTGGCGCAGGTCAAAGTAGTCGCCAAATGAAAAGCTGTGGGCGCTGTGCAGCCAGCCGGTGGAGGACCGGCCCCGTTCGGAGGAGGGGCGGACGGTGATCATGGGGATGTGTCTTTCGCGCACCCAGCGGGCTGCACTGCACACACTGTAGACGGCCGGAGCGCCGGGAAAAACCCGGGCTTGTCAAACGGAGTGTTCTGGAATCGGGACCAATGCCTGCGCAGGACGGCCGTGGCGCAACGGGGAATGAGAAAAGGACGGGGTGTCGGACTAGCGCCCCCCAAACTGCGGGCTCTGGCGCTGGTGAAACGCTTCCACCCCTGCACGGAAGTCCTCGGTGCCCGCACAGTGCACAAAGGCGTCTTTTTCAGCGGCCAGCTGCTCGGGCAGGGTGTGGTCCATCGACGCGCGCATCAGGCGCTTCATGGCGCCGTAGGCCAGCGTGGGGCCGCTGGCCAGGCGCTGGGCGAGGGCGGCGGTGGCGCTGTCCAGCTCGGCGCTGGGCACCACGCGGTTGACGAGGCCCAGGCGCAGGGCGTCTTCGGCTGTGAAGGACTCGCCCAGCAACGCAATCTCCAGCGCCTGGCGCACGCCCACGATGCGTGGCAGCGCCCACGAGGCGCCCACGTCGCAGCTGGTGCCGAGGTTGATGTAGGCCAGGTTGAAGCGCGTGCCTTCGGCGGCGATCACGTAGTCGGCCATCAGCACCAGGCTCAGGCCCGCACCGGCTGCCGCACCGTGCACCTGGGCAACGACCGGCGCGTTCATCTGCGCGAGCAACTGCAGGGCGGCGTTGAGCGGCGTGAGGATGTCGATAGCGCCCTGCACCGGGTCGGCGCGCAGTGTGGCCAGGTCGCCCCCGGCCATGAAGCCCCGGCCGTTGCCACACAGCACCACGGCGCGCACACCGGGGTCGGATGCAACGGTCTGCACAGCGGCGAGGAAGGCGTTGGCCATGGGCACGTCGATGGCGTTGAGTGCCTCGGGCCGGTTGAAGCGCAGCGTGGCGATGGTGCCGTTGCGCTCCAGCAGCAGGGGCGGCTGTGGAGAGGGCGCGGACGGTGCATTGGAGGATGCTGCAGGGTCTGTGGCGGTATTTTTCATGTCCAATCCGCTTCAAGCGCTAGTGGATATTGCGCTATCAGCTCCTGTTTTGATAGTAAGTAGGTCCCAATGCGCTGAGCTCTGGGCTATTGGTACAGCGCCTCGATCTCGGCCGCATAGGTCTTGTAGATGCTGGAGCGGCGCACTTTCATCGTCGCGGTCACCTCTCCATCGTCGTGGTCCAGCTCCTTGGTGAGCAGGTGGAACTTGCGGATCTGCGAGACCTGCGCGAGGCGCAGGTTGCCCTGGTTGATTTCGGCGTCGATGAGGCCACGCACCTCGGGGTGCTCCACCAGCGAGCGGTAGTGCGTGAACGGAATGCGCCGCGCCTCGGCCCACTTGCCCACCGTCTCGTAGTCGATCATCACCAGCGCGCCCACAAACTTGCGCGCCTCGGCAACGATGATGCATTCCTTGATGAAGGGGCTGCCCTTCATCGTGTTCTCGATTTCGGACGGTGTGAGGTTCTTGCCGCCTGCCGTGATCATGATGTCTTTGAGGCGGTCCACGATCTTGATCTGGCCTTGATCCTCGCGCACCACGTCGCCGGTGTGCAGCCAGCCATCCACGATGCTGCTGGCGGTGGCTTCGGGGTTCTTGTAGTAGCCCGCAAACACCATGTCGCCTTTGAGCTGCAGTTCACCGTTGTCGGCAATGCGGTGCTCCACGCCCAGCGTGGGCACGCCCATGGTGCCCACCACCACATGGTCCAGACGGTGGCCCGTGACCATGCCGGTCGATTCGGTCAGGCCATACACCTCGATGAGCGGCACGCCCAGCACGCGGAAGAAGCGCACCACGTCGGGCGGAATGGGCGCGGCGCCGGTGAGCGCCACATGGGCATTGCGCAGGCCGATGAAGTTCTGCAGCGCGCGGAAGACGAACCAGTAGCTCGCGGAATAAGTGAGCTTGTCGCCCACGCTCCAGGCACTGCGCGGCTTGTCGGCCAGTGGCTTGCAGGCGTTGTAGGCCTTGTGGAACAGCGCGCGGCGCAGGCCGCCGGTCTCTTGCAGCTTGATGTGGATGGCGGCGTGCAGCTTTTCCCAGATGCGCGGCACGCCCAGGAACATGGTGGGCGCGACTTCGCGCAGGTCTTCCTGCACGGTGCGGATGGACTCGCCAAAGTTCACCTGCGAGCCGATGTACACGGGCACAAAGCTGGTCAGCATCTGCTCGGCCACGTGGCACAGCGGCAGGTACGACAGGTGCGTGGTGCCTTGCGACAGCTCCAGCCGGTCCACGATGCCGGGCACCACGCCCCGGATGTTGCGGTACGAAATCATCGCGCCCTTGGGCTTGCCGGTGGAGCCCGAGGTGTAGATCATCAGGCCCACATCGTCGAGCCGCTGCCGCGCCATGGCATCGTCGATGATGGCTTGTTGGCCCGACGCCGCGCCCAGTTGCTCCACCTCGTCAAACGTGGTGATGAATTGCCGTACCTCCGGCGCAAAGCTGCGCAGGCCCTTAGTCTCCATGACCACGATCTTTTTCAGGCGCGGTAGCTCGGGCAGCGCGGCCAGCAGCTTGTCGGTCTGCTCCTGGTCTTCGCAGACCATGATCTCGATGTCGGCATGGCCCACCACATAAGCCACCTCGTTGGTGGGGCTGGTGGGGTACACACCCACGGTCACGGCACCCACCAAGCCAGCGCCCATCTGGGCCAGCACCCAATCGATGCGGTTCTCGGAGATCACGCCCATATGCCCGCCCGCAGGCAGGCCCAGAGCGCGCAGCCCCAGGCCAAAGTGGCTGGCGCGCTGGTGGTACTGTGCCCAAGTGAAGGGCTTCCAGATGCCGAAGTCCTTTTGCCGGATGGCGATGCGCTGCGCATCCGTGCGCGCGCGCTCGCGCAGCATCTGGGGCAGGGTGAGGTCGGGGAGCGTCATGACAGCCATCTTTTGCGGCGCTTGTAGTGCTTGATCTCTTTGAAGCTCTTGGCCTCGCCGCCACCACCCATGCCCAGGTAGAACTCGCGCACATCGGGGTCGTTGGCCAGGCGCTCAGCCGTGCCGTCGATCACGATCTTGCCGTTCTCCATGATGTAGCCCCGGTGCGCTACGGCCAGGGCTACGGTGGCGTTCTGCTCCACCAGCAACATGCTGGTGCCGCGCTCGGCGTTGATACGGGCGATGATGGTGAAGATGTCTTCGACCAGCTTGGGAGACAAGCCCAGCGAGGGTTCGTCGAGCAGGATGAGCTGGGGCTGCGCGATGAGTGCGCGGCCAATGGCCAGCATCTGCTGCTCGCCGCCCGACAGATAGCCGGCGAGGCCCTTGCGCCGCTCGTGCAGGCGCGGGAAGTAGCTGTAGACCAGGTCAAAATCCGGCGTTGCACCGCTGCGCCCCGTGAGCGCATAGGTCGCTGCCACCAGGTTCTCTTCGACCGTGAGGTCTTCGAACACGCGGCGGCCTTCCATCACATGGCTCAGGCCGTTGCGCACCAGCTGCTGCGGGGCCACGGCGGCCGTGGGTTGGCCGTTGAAGTGGATGCTGCCGCTTTCGACCACACCATCCTCCAGCGCCAGCAGGCCCGAGATGGCCTTGAGCGTGGTGCTTTTGCCCGCCCCGTTGCTGCCCAGCAGCGCCACGATCTGCCCCCGAGGCACGGCCAGCGACAGGCCGCGCAGGGCCTGCACCACCTTGTTGTAGATGACCTCGATGTTGTTGACTTCGAGGACGTGGGCCGGGGTTGGCTGGGTCATGGCAACAGCAGGGTCAGAGCTTGATCCAGTCGGAGGCGGCGACCATCTTCTGGGCCTTCATGTCGGCGCGGTACACGCGGCCCACGGGGATCGAGTTGCCACTGATGGTGATCGGCACGCCAATCAGGCCACCCGTGTCGAAGTCCTTGATGGAGTTGAGCGCCGCCTTCAGGTTGCTGCCCGTGAGCGGTTTGCCTGCATCCAGGCAGCGCTTGGCCGATTCGGTGAACAGCATGGCCGCCAGAAACCCCTGGATGTAGGCGGTGCTCTGGTACTCGGGGCGCATGGCGCGGATCTTCTCCAGCATGGGCGCTTTCTCGGTGTCGTAGTAGTAGCGATACGGCATCACGCCCATGAAGCCGTCGGCGGCTTCGCCCATCTTCATGACGGTGGAGCTGTCCATGGTCCAGAAGGTGCCCATCCACTTGCTGGTCATGCCCTGCTGCTTGCCCTGGGTGATGAACTCAGGGATGGGGGCGAGGATGTAGCCGTGGAAGATGGTGTAGTCCGGCGCTGCGCGGCGCAGCTTGATGACCTCGCCCGACACGTCCACGCTGCCCGCGGGCGTCATGATCTTGATCGGCACCGACAGGCCGAGCTTCTTGGCTTCGGCCTCGCTTTTCTCGATGGGGTCGCGGCCGAATTCCGAATCGGAGTACACAAACGCCACCTTGGCGCCGGGCTTTTCCTTGGCAATGTGCTTGAGCAGGATGCCGAACATCTCGGTGTAGTCGGGCCCCACAAGGAACTGGTTGGGGTACTTTTTGGGGTCGTTGAGTTCGGTGGCAAACGACGCGCCGGCCATGAGGATGTTGCCGTTGCGGTCCAGCTCGGGGTTGATGGTCTTGGAGAAGCCTGTGGAGTCGCCGTAGTACAGGTTGACCTTGTTCTGGCTGGTGATCTTCTTGAACGCGGCCACCGACACATCGACCTTGTAGCCCGTGTCTTCGGGCACGTACTTGACCTTGCGGCCTTTGATGCCGCCCGCGTCGTTGAGCATCTTCACGTAGTCGCCCATGCCCGCATTGATGCCCACGCCTGCAAACGCGAACACACCGGTGAGCGGGATGGAGCCGCCGATCACGATCTCTTCAGCGCCTTGGGCCAGCACCGACAGCGGGCTGGTGAGGGCGGCGGCGCCCGCCGCACCGAGCAAGAGTTGGCGGCGCTGGAAGGAAGTGCGTTGTGTGTCCATGGTTGTCTCCTATAGGTTTAGTTTCTGAAAGGCCAGAGATGGAAGAAACGACGGACGCGCCGCCACACTTCGGCCAGGCCATGGGGCTCGAAGACGAGAAAACCGATGATGAGCAGGCCAAAGATGACCGTGCGCACGGGCGAGAGGAACACGGTGAGTTCGCTGCCGCCGGGCATCAGGTCCACCACGAGCTTGAGCAGCTCGGGCACCATGGTCATGAACACCGCACCCAGGATGCCGCCCAGGATGGAGCCCATGCCGCCGACGATGATGGCCGCCAGGAAAAAGATGGACATGAGCAGCGGAAAACTCTCGGGCGTGACCACGCGAAAGAAGTACGCCCACAGCCCGCCCGCCACGCCCGCATAGAACGACGACAGCCCAAACGACAGCAGCTTGTAGCGCAGCAGCGGAATGCCCAGCACCTCGGCCGAGATGTCGCGGTCGCGGATGGCGATGAAGGCCCGGCCCACACGTGTGCGGAACAGATTGGCCGCGCCCAGCAGCATCAGGATGGTGACGGGCACGATGAGCCAGTACAGGCGGAATGAGGTGTCGAGCGCCATGCCAAACAGCTTGGCGGGTGGCACGCTCAGGCCCCCGGTGCCGCCGGTGAACTTCCAGTTGGCAAAGATGAAGTGCGCGATGAACGATGCGGCAATGGTGGCAATCGCCAGGTACAGCCCCTTCACGCGCAGCGAGGGGATGCCCACCACGATGCCGCCCAGCATGGCCACCAAGCCACCGGCCAGCAGGTTGAGCACAAAGGGCGTGCCCACCTTGGTTTCCAGCACGGCCACGGTGTAGGCGCCCAGGCCCATGAAGGCGGCCTGCCCCAGGCTGACCAGCCCCGTGTAGCCCGTGAGGATGTTGAGCCCCGTGGCGCTGGCCACATTGATGCTGACCAGGCAGGCCAGGTACAGCCAGTAGTCGCTGGCCATGAAGGGGAACAGCACCAGCAGCACAGCGCCCACGGCCAGCCACACTTTTTGGGTGCGCGAGTCGAAAAGCGCCGCGTCGGCGATGTAGGTTTCCTTGAGGGTTCCGATGCGCATGGGTCAGGCCTGCCGCCGGGCCGGCCCAAGGGAGGCCTGCGCCCCCTTGGGGGGCAGTGGATACACGAGGTGATGAACGTGGGGGCTCATGTTTTTACAGTCTCTCGATTTCGTGGGTGCCGAACAGGCCGTACGGCCGCACCAGCAGCACCGCCACCAGCACGATGAAGGTGGCCAGCAGCTTGTATTCGCCGCCCAGGTAGGCCCCGGCCAGCGCCTCGATCAGGCCGATGAGGATGCCGCCTACGAGCGCGCCCAGCACGCTGTCGAGCCCGCCCACAATGACGACCACCAGCACTGACAGCCCGAACACGCCCATGCTGGACGAGATGCCGCCAATCGAGCCAACGATGATCCCGGAGATGGCCGCCAGCATGGCCGAGGCCACCCAGGCCAACGAGAACACACGCGGCACGTTGATGCCCACCGAATACGCGGCGGCCTGGTCGCTGGCCGTGGCGCGCAGGGCCACCCCGCCCCGCCAGAAGCGGAACACCACCAGCACCGCTGCGATGAACGCGACGGCAATCACAGCACCCCAGAACACCTTGGGCGCGAGGAACGCATCACCCACCATGATGGGCTGCGTGGGCATGAAGTCGGGCAGGCGACGCTGGTCGGCGGTCCAGATCATTTCCACCAAGCCCACGAGCACCGAGGCCAGGCCCACGGTGACCATGAAGACGGAAATCGGCGGCTCGCCCAGCAGCGGGCGGATCATGGTGCGCTCGATCACCGCGCCCAGCAGGCCTGTGCCCAGCACGGCGCCCGGGATGGCCAGCCACAGCGGCAGCGCGAACATCGATGCAAAGGTGAAGAACAGGTAGGCGCCCACCATCAGCAGCTCGCCAATGGCAATGTTGACCACGCGCGTGGCCTTGTAGACCATCACAAAGGCCAGCGCCGCCAGCGCATACAGCCCGCCCCCTGCAACGCCGGTGAGGCTGATCTCAAACAGGTAGGCCCAGTCGAAGTTGCCAGTCATGCGGTGGTCACCCCCTGCAGCTTGGCACGCAGGTCGCCCACGTCGCCCGCGCCCAGGTAGGCGCGGATGACCTCGGGGTCCGCCTGCACCTGTGCGGGCGTGCCCTGCGCGATGACCTGGCCGAAGTTGAGCACCACCACGTGGTCGGACAGATCCATCACCATGCCCATGTCGTGTTCGACCATGAGCACCGTCACGCCCCATTCCTCGCGCACATCGAGGACGAAGCGCGCCATGTCTTCGGTCTCTTCACGGTTCATGCCGGCCACGGGTTCGTCCAGCATCAGGATCTGCGGCTGCATGGCGAGGGCCCGCGCCATCTCCACGCGCTTTTGCAGGCCGTAGGGCAGGGCCGAGACGGGGGCGTGGCGGATGTGGTCGATTTCGAGGAAGTCGATGATGCGCTCCTCGATGTCGCGGCGCAGTTCTGCCTCTTCGCGGCGTGCGCGGCCCAGGTAGAACAGCGCGTCGAGCACGTTGGTTTGGAGGTGCGCGTGGCGGCCGAGCTTGATGTTGTCGAGCACCGTCATGCCGCGAAACAGCGCAATGTTCTGAAAGCTGCGGCCCAGGCCCAGCTTGGCGCGCTGCGGCGCGGGCACGCGGGTGATGTCTTGCCCCTGAAAGCGGATGGAGCCCTGGCTGGGCCGGTAAAAGCCCGAAATGGTGTTGAACAGCGAGGTCTTGCCCGCACCGTTGGGGCCGATGACGGCGGTGATGGAGCCAGGCTGCACATCAAACCCCACGCCGGTCAGCGCCTTCACGCCACCGAACGCCAGGGTCACGCCCTGCACCTGCAGCAGGGGCGTGGCAGCAGCGGGGCCGGAAGGGGTTGTCTCCATTGGCTTTCTAATACGGGTTGACTACAGCTTTTGACAGAAATTTCGATGGAACCCAGCGCAAATTTCCTACTTGTGCGTAAACTGTTTACTCGCAAGTAGATTCTGGAAGCCGCGACCCTCATCAGCATCCGTACTTTCCCGAGGAACTGCCATCCATGCCCCACGCCAAAGTGGCAACCCGCCGCCGCAGCGCCACCCCCACCGCCGCAGCGCCGTCTTTTGCACCCTCTGCCAAGCAGGCCAAGCCGGTCAAAGCGCCCAAGCAGGCGAAGCAACCCGAGGCGCCCGCCCCGACCGCCGCGGCGTCTCCCTGGCCCCCGGTGTCGCACCGCGAGCGCCAGCGTGAGGCCAAGCGCAATGCCGTGCTGCAGGCGGCGGCCCAGTTGTTCAACGAACGCGGCTTTCACGCCACCTCGCTCGACGACATCGCCGCCCGCCTGAACGTGACCAAGCCCACGCTGTACTACTACGTGAAGAACAAGGACGAGATCCTGCTGCAGTGCGTGAGCAAGGGGCTCACGATGATGCTGGAGGGGATCGATGCCTCGCGCGCTGCGGGCGGCAAGGCCATTGACCAGCTCATGACCTGCATGCAGGTGTATGCGCGCATCGTCACCATGGACTTCGGCATGTGCCTGATCCGCGTGGGCGACGAGCAGCTGCCCCCCGAAAGCCGCAAGGAACTGCGCCGCCTGAAATCCGCCATCGATCAGGAGTTTCGCCGCCTAGTGGCCGAGGGCGTGGCCGAAGGATCGCTGCAGCCCTGCGACCCGAAGATGACGGCCTTTGTGATTGCCGGAGCGCTCAGCTGGATCGGCCGCTGGTACCAGCCCGATGGCGAATACACGCCCGAGCAGGTGGCGCAGCAGTGCATTGCGACGCTGTGTGATGGGGTGTTGCGGCGGCCTGCGCAGACTCCGGTGTCAACGGCCAAGGCGGGGACTGCGCCTGCGCTGCCAGCACGCCGCAAGGCGGCCGTTGGCAAAGCCAAACCCCCTGCGCGGTCGGCGGGCGCCTGAAGGGCCTGACAATGCAGGTTTCAAGAAAAAACTGCCGCAAGCGACAGTGGAATATGCGCAAGCAGCTATTGATTTGGTAGCGTTTTGCGCGAGGCCCGGGGTGTGTGGTGTTCTGCCTGCCCTGAGGCCAGGTCGTCCAGGATGGGGCAGTCCGGCCGGTCGTTGCCCTGGCAGCAGGACACCAGCGTTTGCAGGCTGCGCTGCATGGCCTGCATCTGGGCGATGCGTTCGCTCAGGTCGTCGATGTGTTGCTGCGCGATGCGCTTGACCTGGCTGCTGGCGCGGCTGCGGTCGTGCCACAGGCCCAGCAGCTCGGCGATTTCTTCCATCGAGAAGCCCAGGTCGCGGCTGCGGCGGATGAAGTGCAGGGCGTGCACGTCGGCCTCGGTGTATTGGCGGTAGCCGCTGTCGGTGCGCGCCACACCGCTGATGAGGCCCAGCGATTCGTAGTGCCGCACCATGCGCGCCGAGATGCCTGCGCGCCGGGCTGCGACACCGATGGGCACAGGCCAGGCGACGGCGCGGGGCGCTGCGGCCTTGGTGCGCGCGGTCGGCGCGGTATTGACGGACTGGGGCGTGGTCATGGTGTGGCCCTCGTTGGGGTGTGTGGTGGCGCGGCGCTCAGAGGCAAAAGACTCTCAGCCTCTCAAGCCGCGACGGTGTAGCCTTCTTCGGCAATGGCGGCGGCCAGGGCCTCGCGGGGGGCGGTGCTGTCCACGTCCACCTTGCCGCTGGCGCGGTCGATGCGGACTTGGGCGTTAGGGTCTACCTGCTGCACGGCCTGGGTGACGGCGCGTTCGCAGTGGCCGCATGTCATGCCCTGTACTTGGAAGGTTGTGGTGTTGGTTGCCATGGTGTGTCCTTGTTGGATTTGGAAATGTGGCCGTGGATGCGACCGAAGCGAATGTTGAAGCTTGACATCGTGGCAGAGTCAAACGCTGCGCAAGACACTCATGATGTGAGGGTTGATCAATATCAATGCTTGACCTTGCCATCACGTCAAGGATCAGCATCCCGGCCATGAACACCATCACCACCCCCCCCAACACTGCGCCCGAGTCCCTCCACTCGCTGGACCTGGGCATTTCTGGCATGACCTGCGCAAGCTGCGTGGGCCGTGTGGAGCGCGCGCTGCGCAAGGTACCCGGCGTGCAGGAGGCCTCGGTCAACCTGGCGACCGAGTCTGCGCGCATTGCCTTTGTCACGCAGGTGGGCGCTGACGCTGCCGCCATGGAGGCGGTGCTGAGCCGCGCGGTGCGCAATGCGGGCTACGAGCCCCGGGCGCTGGGGCAGGACGAGGCGGTGGAAGACCTGTCGCCCTGGGCGGGGTTCCTGCCCGTGGGCATTGGCCTGCTGCTGTCGGCGCCGCTGGTGCTGCCGATGATCGGCGACCTGTTTGGCCAGCACTGGATGCTGCCCGCCTGGATGCAGTTTGCGCTGGCCACGCCGGTGCAGTTCATTCTGGGGGCGCGGTTTTACAAAGCGGGCTGGCATGCGGCCAAGGCGCTGAGCGGCAATATGGATTTGCTGGTGGCGCTGGGTACCAGCGCGGGCTGGGGCCTGTCGATGTGGCTGTGGCTCACAGCGCCCACAGACCATCCGGGGCATGTGCCGCACCTGTACTTCGAGGCCTCGGCCGTGGTGGTCACGCTGGTGCTGCTGGGCAAGTGGCTGGAGGCGCGCGCCAAGCGCCAGACCACGGCGGCCATCCGCGCGCTGCATGCGCTGCGGCCCGATGTGGTGCATTTGCTCTCTAAATCTGGCGAGGTAGATGTGCCCGTGGCCGAGGTACTGGTGGGCGATCAATTGGTCGTGCGGCCCGGCGAGCGCATCCCCGTAGATGGCACGGTGCACGAGGGGCACACGCAGGTGGATGAATCCATGCTGACCGGCGAGCCCCTGCCGGTGGCGCGCGATGTGGGTGCGGCGCTGACGGGGGGGTCGATCAACGGCGATGGCCGTATCGTGATGGCGGTGACGGCTGTGGGCGCCGAGACGGTGCTGGCCCAGATCATCCGGCTGGTGGAGGATGCGCAGGCCGCCAAGGCGCCCATCCAGCGGCTGGTGGATCAGGTGTCGGCCATCTTTGTGCCGGTGGTGCTGGTGGTGGCGCTGGTGACCCTGGCGGGCTGGCTGGCCATGGGCGCGGGGCTGGAGGCGGCGCTGATCCACGCCGTGGCCGTGATGGTGATTGCCTGCCCTTGTGCGCTGGGGCTGGCCACGCCCGCGGCCATCATGGCGGGCACGGGCGTGGCGGCCAAACACGGCATCCTGATCAAGGACGTGCAGGCGCTGGAGCTGGCCCACAAGGTGGATGTGGTGGCCTTTGACAAGACAGGCACGCTGACCGTGGGCCAGCCCCGGCTCACGGCGTTTGAGGTGGTACCGGGTCTGGACGATGCGGTGGTGATGGCGGCGGTGGCCGCTGTGCAAAGCGGCAGCGAACACCCGCTGGCGCGGGCGGTGGTGGCGGCTGCGGGCGAGCGGCAGATCCACGTGGCCACCGCGCAGGACGTGCGCGCCGTGCCCGGGCGCGGCACCGAGGGCGAGGTGGAGGGCCAGAGCTACCTGGTGGGCAGCCTGCGCTGGATGCAGGAGCTGGGGGTGGGCCTGGGCCCGCTGTCAGACCGCGCGGAGGCTTTGCAACGCGAAGGCGCCACAGTGTCCGCCGTGGCCCAGCGTGTGACTGAGGGATTGGCATTGCGCGCGGTCATGGCCTTTGGCGACGAGCCCAAGCCCGGCGCGCGCGAGGCGCTGGCGGCGCTGAAGGCGCGGGGCATTCGCACGGTGATGGTGTCGGGCGACAACCGGGGCGCGGCCGAGGCCATGGCGCGCCGCCTGGGGCTGGACCCGGCTGCGGGCGAGGTGATGGCCGAGGTGCTGCCGGGCGACAAGTCGGCCAAGGTGGCTGCGTTGCAACAGGGCAGTGATGGCAAGCGCCATCATGTCGCGATGGTGGGCGACGGCGTTAACGATGCCCCGGCGCTCGCTGCGGCCGATGTGGGCATGGCGATGGGCAATGGCACGGACGTGGCCATGCATGCAGCGGGCATCACGCTGATGCGCGGCGACCCGATGCTGGTGGCGGCGGCGCTGGATATCTCGCGCCGCACGGTGATGAAGATCCGCCAGAACCTGTTCTGGGCGTTTGCGTACAACGTGGCGGGCATTCCGCTGGCGGCCCTAGGCTTTCTGAGCCCGGTGGTGGCCGGGGCCGCCATGGCGCTGAGTTCGGTCAGCGTGATGGCGAATGCCCTCCTACTCAAGCGGTGGCGCATGTGATAAATACGTACAGAACGGTTATCGATGTCTGGCAAACTGCAACGATTTGTTGCCCGTCTGCGGCCTCTGGGGAGGTGCGGCGAGCGCATCGACCAAGCTATATCAAGGACGACAGATCATGAATCTCTTCTCGCTCATGCGGCAGTTCACCATACGTTTGCGCATGCTGGGGGCCATTGGGGTGGTGCTGGGGCTGTTGGGGCTGCTGGGCGGCGCGGGCATGCTGGGCATGTTCCGCATCCACGACATGAGCCAGAACTTCATGGACAACGCCTTTGCCAAGGTGAGCACCATGGCCGAGCTGCGGGGCGAGATGGGGGCCATCCGCCAGTACGAGAAGGACATGATCATCGGCTACGAAAAGACGGAGGCCGTGAAGGCGGCCCACACCAAGTGGCTGGCCAGCCACGAAAAGGCCAAGAAGACCGCCAGCAAGTTCCTGGAAGGCGCCGATGACGCCGACAACGCGGTGGTGCGCAAAATCATCACCAAGCTCGACAGCTACAAGGACCTGTTTGCCCATGTGGCGCGCCAGCTGGAGGCCGGTGGCTACGACACCGCCACCATTGCCAACCGCATGAGCGGCAAGGCCGTGGCCGAGTTTGACGAGGCCGACAAGCTGATGGCCGAACTGGACACCGTGCTGCGCAGCGAGGTCAGCAAATCCGTGGCGCAGCAGGGCGAGGTGTCCAACCAGACCAAGTGGCTGTTTGTGCTCGCGGTGCTGATCACGGTGGTCGTGGTGGTGCCGACCACCCTGATGAACATGAACTCCATCTGCCGTCCGCTGGAGGACGCACGCAAGATGGCACAGGCGATTGCGGGGGGCGACCTGTCGCAGCACATCACCGCCGAGGGCAAGGACGAAGTGGCCGACCTGCAGCGCGCGCTGCGTGAGATGCAGCAGGGCCTGGGGGCGCTGGTGGCGCAGGTGCGCGATGCCAGCGGCAACATCGCCACGGCCAGCCAGGAGATCGCCACGGGCAACCAGGACCTGTCGCAGCGCACCGAGCAGACCGCCAGCAACGCGCAGGAGGCTGTCTCCTCGCTGTCGCAGCTCACGTCCACGGTGCAGCAAACTGCATCGTCCTCGCAGATGGCGAACCAGCTCGCCGCATCGGCCTCGCAGATGGCCACCCAGGGCGGTGGCGTGGTGCAGCAGGCCGTGGCCAGCATGCACGAGATCTCGACCTCCAGCCGCAAGATCGGCGACATCATCGGCCTGATCGACTCGATTGCGTTCCAGACCAACATCCTGGCGCTGAACGCGGCCGTGGAAGCCGCGCGGGCAGGCGAGCAAGGCCGGGGCTTTGCCGTGGTGGCCAGCGAGGTGCGCAGCCTCGCCCAGCGCAGCGCAGCGGCGGCCAGCGACATCAAGGGCCTGATCCAGAACAGCGTGACGGCCGTGGACGGCGGCGTGCGCCATGTGGAAGAAGCGGGCACGGCGATGAAGGACATCGTGAGCAGCGTGCAGCGCGTGGGCGACATCATTGGCGAGATCACGGCGGCGGCGTCCGAGCAGTCGGCCGGCATCGGCCAGGTGAACAGCTCAGTGGGCGAGATCGACCGCATGACGCAGCAGAACGCCGCGCTGGTCGAGCAGTCGGCCGCTGCGGCCGAGTCGCTGCGCGAGCAGGCTGCACGCCTGTCGCACGTGGTGCAGCAGTTCCGGCTGGCCGAGTCGGCGGCGGGCTACGGCCATGGCGGCCTGGTCGCTGCGGCATATGCCGATCAGCAGCCCCAGGCGCTGGCTGCGGGCCCCGCCCAGGCGCGCCTGGCGCACTGAATGAATGGTGGCGGGGCGCGCGCGCCCCTGAGCTGCCCTTAGCGCGCTTCCTGTCCCCATCCCTACGAGCCCCGCAGGCCTGTCCTGCGGGGCTTTTTTGTGGGCGGTGGCTGGGGACTTGCAGGGCATGGGCCCGGTGCTTTGCCCGGTCGTTTATTGACCTGGGTCATGGGCGCGCCGGGGCGTGCGTGGCACCCTTGGGGCCTTGTTGAACCTGGGGAGTGCACCATGCCGTCGATCAGTCTGCGAACCATTCGCGAAGAGCACGCGTCGCTTGCGGCGGTGTTGCACTCGCTGCGCCTGATGCTGGACCAGGGTCCGGGCGACGAACCCGCTGCGTTCTTTGACGTGATGCGGGCCATGCTGTTCTACATCGACGAGTTTCCGGAGCGGCAGCACCACCCCAAGGAGACGCAGTTGCTGTTCCCCAAGGTGGCCGAGCGCTCACCCCAGGCAGCAGAGGCCATTGCACAACTGGACCGGGACCACGAGGGTGGCGAGGCAGCGGTGCGCGAGTTGCAGCACCTGCTGCTGGGCTGGGAGCTGATGGGCGACGCGCGCCGTGAGGCGTTTGTGCTGGCGCTGGAAAGCTATATCCGCTTTTACCTGGAGCACATGCGCCTGGAAGAAACCGTGGTGCTGCCAGCCGCCCAGGCAACCCTGCTGCCAGATGACTGGGCCGCCATCGACGCGGCCTTTGCCAGCAACACCAACCCCCTGGCTCCGGGCAAGCCGCGCGACGCGGCGTATGACCGGTTGTTCACCCGCATCGTGATGCGGGCGCCGAGCCCCATTGGATTGGGAAGCCCCTCCTGAGTCGCCTTTCCCCAGGGGGGCGCCGCCAGCGCGACGGTCGCTGGCTTGCGCCGCGCCAGTTGCAACCAGCGCGGCCCAAGAAGGCCGCTTCTTCTCGGTGCGAACTCAGGCGCTGAGCACTGGATAGTCCGTGTACCCCTCGGCCCCGCCGCCATACAGCGTGGCACGGTTCACCTCGTTGAGTGGCGCGTTGGCCTTCAGGCGCGCTACCAGGTCGGGGTTGGCGATGAAGGGGCGGCCAAAGGCCACGATGTCGGCGCCTTTGGCCAGGGCGGCGTCGGCGAGTTCGCGGGTGTAGGCGTTGTTGACCATCCACGCACCCTTGCCGCCTGCAGCGTGGTAGGCGGCCTTGAGGGACGCGTAGTCAAACGGGCGGCCTTCCACCTCGCGCGGGCCGCCGGTGGCTCCTTCGATGACGTGGATGTAGGCCAGGCCCAAGGGCGCCAGCTGGCGCACCACATGGTCGAACAGCGGCTGGGGATCGGCGTCCACGATGTCGTTGGCGGGGGTGACCGGCGACAGGCGGATGCCAGTGCGGCCGCCGCCGATTTCCTCGACGATGGCGCGAGTCACCTCCAGCAGCAGGCGGGCGCGGTTTTTGATGCTGCCGCCGTAGTCGTCGGTGCGCTGGTTGGCGCCGGTCTTGAGGAACTGGTCGATCAGATAGCCGTTGGCTGCGTGGATTTCGACACCGTCAAAGCCCGATGCAATGGCGTTGCGCGCGGCGTGGCGGTAGTCCTGCACGATGCCGGGGATCTCTTCGGCATCAAGCGCGCGGGGCATGGAGGTGGGGGTGAAGGTGGGCACGCCGTCTTTGATGAGCACGGTCTTGGTGTTGGCCTGCACGGCCGAGGGTGCGACGGGCGCGGCGTTGCCGGGCTGCAGGTCGGTGTGCGAGACGCGGCCCACATGCCACAGCTGCACCACGATCTTGCCACCGGCATCGTGCACGGCGCGGGTCACCTTCTTCCATCCGTCCAGCTGTTCGGTGCCGTACAGACCCGGCACATCGGCATAGCCCTGGGCTTGCGGGCTGATGGCCGTGGCCTCGGAAATGATGAGACCGGCACTGGCGCGCTGCGCGTAGTAGGTGGCGACCAGGTCGGTGGGGATGGCCTCGGGCGAGCGGTTGCGCGTGAGCGGCGCCATGGCGATGCGGTTGGCCAGCTGAAGGTCGCCTGCGCGGGTGGGTTCAAACAAAGAGGTCATGGTGAGAGTCCTGAGAAAGACGATGTGCAAAAAAGCAGGCTGACAGCTTAATGCTGCAGCGCAAAACGTGCAGCGCACTGGCGTCAACAAGGGCTCCGGTTTTGTGTTAACTCCGTGCTGTCCCGGCGGCGCAAGCGGCGCGGATGCGGTTGCATGAGAATGGATCGCTATGCTCTCGCCACCGCCCTCCGCACCGCTTTCCATCTCCCCGTTACGCAGCCTGTGGCTCGCGGTGGCGCTCTCGATGGGGGCTGCCATTTCGCTGGGCATCACGCGGTTTGCCTATGCCTTGTTGCTGCCGCCCATGCGCGAAGATCTGGGCTGGTCGTACACGCTGGCGGGCGGCATGAACACGGTGAATGCGCTGGGCTATCTGCTGGGCGCCCTGGCCACGCCTTTGCTGTTGCGGCGCGTGGCGCCCGGGGCTGTGCTGCTGGCGGGTGCGGTGATGGCCACGGTGTTCATGGGCCTGAGCGGATTTTTCACCGAGGCGGCACCCCTCTTGGTGCAGCGCCTGCTGGCCGGTGGGGCCAGTGCGCTGGTGTTCATTGCCGGGGGCTTGCTGGCGGCGCGGCTGGGTGCCCAGGTGCCGGGGCGCAGCGGTTTGTTGCTGGGCCTGTATTACGGTGGCACGGGTTGGGGCATCAGCCTGTCGGCGCTGCTGGTGCCCGCGGTGCTGGCAGCGGCCCCCGCACCGCACAGCTGGACCTGGGCCTGGTGGGCGCTCGCGCTGGCCTGTGTGGCGGCCACGGCGGCGCTGCTGTGGCCGGCGCGGGTGTTGCACGGGCTGGCCGCACCCGTGGCCGCGGCTTCCGGGACCACACCGGCGGCTGCAGTGCCCGACCGCGTGCGCTGGCGGGCACTGGCCCCTGCGCTGCTGGGTTACGGCCTGTTTGGTGTGGGCTATATCGGCTACATGACCTTTGTGGTGGCGCTGCTGCGCGAGCAGGGCCGGGGTGCGGGCGAGGTGACGCTGTTCTACGCCCTCCTGGGGCTGGCCGTGGTGCTGTCGTCGCGCATCTGGGCCGGGCTGCTGGACCGCAGCCGGGGCGGCGAGGCGCTGGCGCGCCTGAATGCGCTGCTGGGCATGGCCACCATACTGCCCGCCATCACCGGGGCCTGGCCGATGGTGTTGGCCTCGGGGCTGCTGTTTGGCGGGGTGTTTTTGTCGGTGGTGGCATCGACCACGGCGCTGGTGCGGCACAACCTGCCGCAGGCGCTGTGGGCCAGCGGCATCAGCGCGTTCACCATCGTGTTTGCGGCCGGGCAGATCGTGGGGCCCACGGTGGTGGGCTGGATCGCCGACGGGCCCGGAGGCCTGGCGCGCGGGCTGGTGTTCTCGGCCTGCGCGTTATGGGTAGGGGCGCTGGTGGCGTGGCGGCAGCGCCCCTTGTAGCCCCAGCCTTACTTCAGCAGTCCTTCTGCCTTCATGGCAGCCTGCACGGCAGGGCGGGCGCCCACGCGTTCGCGGTAGGCCGCCAGGTTCGCCAGGCCGGAGATGTCGAGCTTGGTGGGTTGGGTCCAGTTGGTCACGGTGAACAGGTAGCCGTCGGCCACGGTGAACTGGTCGCCCATCAGGTACTGCTTGCCGGCAAGCTGGCTGTCCACCCACTGCAGGCGCTGCAGCAGGCGCTCACGCACCATGGGCTTGTAGTCTTCCGGTGTGGCAGGGTTGAACAGGGGGCTGAAACCCTTGTGCAGCTCGGTGCCGATGAAGGTCAGCCACTCTTGCAGGCGGTAGCGCGCCAGGGTGCCGTTGGCGGGGGCCAGTTGCTTGTCGGGCACTTGATCCGCGATGTACTGCACGATGGCCGGGCCTTCGCGCAGGCGCTCGCCGCTGTCCAGCTCCAGCAAGGGCACGTAGCCCAGGGGGTTGATGCCGTAGTAGTCGGTGCCATCCTGGAGCTTGTGGCTCTTGGTGCTGGCCAGCACGGGGGTGTGGGCCAGGCCGGCTTCGTGCAGGGCGATGTGGGGCGACAGGGAGCAGGCGCCGGGGGAGTAGTAAAGCTTCATGGATCGGTCCTTGAAAACGGTCGGAAACCGCTGATCCTATGCGCTGCGCAGCTTTCTTGCTGGCCGCCTACGCTGCACAGGCCCCGGAGGCGGAAACTGGCACGGCCCAAGTCAGTGCCGCCGTGCAAGGGCCGCCCCGCCGCACGGGCGGCGTCCCCCTGGGGGGAGGGCGCCGAAGGCGACACAGGGGGGGTTAGGTGTCGTAGCCAGGCAGGTCGCGCTGCACCTTGCGCAGCAGCGCGGGCCAAGCGAAGGCACCGCCCAGGCCGCCGGTCTGCACGCGCATGGCCTGGGCCACGCCGCTCACGATTTGCGGGTTCACCTGCGTCAGTTCGCCACCCGCCTGCGCATCGATCTGGATGCGGCAGGTGTTCTCGAAGGTGTACATGGATAGGAAGGCGTCGGCAATCGTCTTGCCCACCGTCAGCAGCCCGTGGTTGCGCAGCATGAGGAAGTTGGCCTCGCCCAGGTCGGCCTGCAGGCGCGGCTTTTCCTCGTCGCGGAAGGCCACGCCTTCGTACTCGTGGTACGCCAGCGAGCCCAGTACAAAGGTGCTTTGCTGGCTGATGGGCAGCACGCCGCCCTTTTGCGCGCTCACGGCCACGCCAGCGCGCGTGTGGGTGTGCAGCACGCAGCCCGCCTCGGGCCGGGCCTCGTGCACGGCACTGTGGATCACGAAGCCTGCAGGGTTCACGGGGAAGGGCGATTCGTGCAGCTTGTTGCACTGCATGTCCACCTTGATCAGGCTCGACGCCGTGATCTCGTCGAACATGAGGCCGTAGGGGTTGATGAGGAAATGGTGCTCGCCCGGGCCCGACACCGACTCGGGCAGCTTGGCGCTGATGTGGGTGAAGACCAGGTCGCTCCAGCCGTAGAGCGCCACCAGGCGGTAGCAGGCGGCCAGGTCGCAGCGCAGCTGCCATTCTTCAGGGCTGACGCTGCCTTGCAGCGAGGGGATGTTGAGCATGGGTGAGTGTCTCCGGTGTTGTGGGTGAGAACACACCACTGTAGGGCGAGGCGGTGGCCGGGTCTGTCAGGCAGGCTACACCCGTGGCCATGTGCCGGGTGTTTTGTGCTTCGTTATTGATAGCGCTTGAGGCAATATCCACTAGCGCCACCAGCCAGTTTGACCCGATTTTTGGTGTCTGTCGCCTTTGGCAGGCTCCAGGGGCCGATGTGCCTTCCACCGGTCTGTACCCCACATCTGCCAGCGCTCAGCCGGCCTGCGGGATCGGGGCGCGCATGCCCGCGTTCAGCAGGTTCCAGGCGTTGATGACGGCGATGGCAAAGCCCAGGTCGGAAATCTCGGCGTCGGAGAACAGGGCCTTCAGCTTGGCGTATTCGTCATCGCTCGCGTCGCTGTGGGGTGTCGCGGTGATGATCTCGGCCCAGCGGAAGGCGGCGCGTTCGCGTTCGCTGAAGAACGGGGCTTCGCGCCAGCCGGCCACGGCGTTGAGGTGGCGCGGGTCGGCGCCGTCCTTGACGAGCGCGCTCCAGTGCATGTCCATGCAGTAGGCGCAGCCGTTGATCTGCGAAACGCGCAGGAACACCAGCTCGGCCAGCCGGGTGCCCAGCGGGCCTTTCTTGACGGTTTCAGAGACGTTGACCAGGCCCATGAAGGCCTTGGACGACAGTTGGTGGTAGGGCAGGCGGGCGCTGTGTTGCGACATGGAAATCTCCTGGGTGATGGCAAAGGGTTGTTGATGACGGTGGTGAAAGACGGCGCTGGTGCGGGGCCTTGTGGCGATGTCGCCATGTGGCTGCATTGCCGTCTTCCATACCCATCAAGACGCTGCGTCGTGCCGGGTTGTGACAGGAGGCGGGTGTTTTTTCTGCCCTGGCGCGCTTGCTGGGGCCGCCTGCGCAGCGGTTCGTACGAACAGCGCTGTCTCCGTGTCTTTACAGCGGTAGCGTGGCCGGGATGCCTGCCAGCTTGTCCGGGTTGCGCACGGCGTAGATGGCCACGATGCGCTCGCCATCGGTCACAAACGCCTGGGCCGACTCGATGCGCCCGTCCACATAGCGCAGCAGGCCCGGCTCGCCGTTGATGAGCGCCATGCGATAGACCACCTGTGCGCCCAGGCGCCGGAACAGCGCCCAGTACAGGTTTGTGATGCGAAACGGCCCCACCAGCGGCTTGGGGAACGAGGGCACCACGCCGCCGCCATCGCCGATGAGCTGGGCGTCCTCGCTCAGCAGCGCCTCGATGGCTTGGCGGTCGCCACTCTGGGCGGCTTTCATGAAGCGCTGCAGCAACTGGTGGTGCACCGCCTGCGGCACCTCGAAGCGGGTGCGCGCCTGCTGCACGCGCTCGCTGGCGCGGTGCACCATCTGGCGGCAGCTGGCCTCGGTCTTGCCCAGCTGGGCGGCGATCTCGGGGTAGTCGTAGTCGAACACCTGGCGCAGTAAGAAGGCCGCGCGCTCCTCCGGCCCCAGCCGCTCCAGCACGTACAGAAAGGCCACCGAAAGCTCGCCCGCCAGCTCGGCGGCCGACTCGGGCGTGTGCGCGTCCAGCTCCACCAGCGGCTCGGGCAGCCACCAGCCCACATAGGCCTCGCGCTCGGCCTTGAGCGCACGCAGCCGGTCAATGGACAGCCGTGTGACGATGGTCACCAGCCAGGCCTCGGCCGACTGCAGGGTGCTGGCGTTAGTGCGGCTCCAGCGCAGCCAGGCGTCCTGCAGCACATCCTCGGCATCGGCCCGCACGCCCAGCATGCGGTAGGCAATGCCAAAGAGGCGAGGGCGCAGGGTGGTGAACGGGTCGATGATGGTCATGGCAATGGCGGCGGTGGAGTGCTTTCAGTGAAGCACAGACGGCGCACACCGGCGGTTTGTGACAGCCGAGTTTGCAGACTACTATTTTGATAGCTGCTGGCGCATGTGGCACTAGCGCTTGGGTCACTTTGGGGCTTGAACCGCCTGCAATGTCCCGCGAGGGCCCCGCAAGACCGGCTATGGGCGCGGGGCCGGTTGCGTGAGCGATTCCAGCCGCGACAGGTAGTGCAAGGCCTGCGCTTGGCTGCTGCCACACATCTCGGCCGAGGGCATCAGCCCCGCGCACACCGCCGGCCGCTCGGGTTGGCCAAAGATGCGGCAGCGTGCATCGTCCCCCAGCTGAATGCAGCGCACCCCCGCCGGCTTGCCCTGGGGCATGCCGGGGATGGGCGAGCTGATGGAGGGGGCAGTGCAGCAGGCGCCGCAGCCGGGGCGGCAGTCCACGGGCGGGCCGCCTTATTGGCCGACAGCGGGCTGCAGGCGGCTGGCGCCCCACAGCACCTGGTCCACCACGGCACGCACGCGGTCGCGGTGGGCCGGCTGGACGAGGTTGCCGCTGTCGTCAAACGCGCTGCCTGCTGAGCCCAGGGCAAACGCCTTGGGTGCGAGCCAGCATTCGGCGTTGATCAGCAGGGGCGCCAGGTGGCTCTGCGAGCGCAGGCCGCCCAGGGCGCCGGGCGAGGCGCTCAGCATGCCTACGACCTTGCCGCGAAAGCTCTTGCCGCCGTCTTGCCAGTCGGGGTTGCCCTTGACGGGGCTGGAGGCCCAGTCGATGGTGTTCTTGAGCAGGGCGGTGTAGCTGCCGTTGTACTCGGGCGAGCAGATGATCCAGGCCGGGTGTTGCCAGAGGATTTCCTTGAGGCGGATCACATCGGCGGGCGTGCCCTGGGCTTCGAGGTCGGCGTTGTACAGCGGGATGTTGAAGTCCGACAGCTCCATCAGCGTGACGCTGGCCCCCGCATCGCGCGCGATGGCGGCAGTGGCGTGGGCCAGTTTGCGGTTGAAGGACTGTTGGCGGGTGCTGCCCGCGAAGATGAGAAGTTGGGTGGTCATGCGAACCATTGGAGCACAAAGCCGGGGCAGGAATACTGCAAGCTGCCGCTCTCCGACGCGTGGGGGTGGGTGCTTGTTTCACGTGGAACATCTGCCCCAGGCAGCGGTGGCCATCTGCACTGCGGACGGTTGGTGCAGCCGCTGTGCCCAGGGCTTTGCACAAAAAGCATGCAAAGGTGGGAAAATCGCGGGTTTCCCCTTGCACCCTTGCTGCCCCGATGGGCTGGCGGTGGCGCAGCCCGCTGCCGTGTGACCCCGCCATCCTTGGGCTGTTGCGGGGCGGCGGACGGTTTTGAATGTCGGGCCCGCTGGGCCCCGGAGCACCCCCATGTTGTACCCCCAGGAATTTGATGTGATCGTTGTCGGCGGTGGCCATGCAGGCACCGAGGCCGCGCTGGCCGCTGCGCGCATGGGCAGCAAAACCTTGCTGCTGACCCACAACATCGAGACGCTGGGCCAGATGAGCTGCAACCCCAGCATTGGCGGCATCGGCAAGGGCCACCTGGTGAAAGAGGTGGATGCGCTGGGCGGCGCCATGGCGCTGGCCACGGACGAGGGCGGCATCCAGTTCCGCATTCTCAACAGCTCCAAGGGCCCTGCGGTGCGCGCCACGCGGGCACAGGCCGATCGCATTCTGTACAAGGCCGCCATCCGCCGCATGCTGGAGAACCAGCCCAACCTGTGGCTTTTCCAGCAGGCGGTGGATGACCTGATGGTGGAGGGCGACCGGGTGGTGGGTGCGGTGACGCAGGTGGGTATCCGCTTCCGCAGCCGCACGGTGGTGCTGACGGCGGGTACCTTCCTGGACGGCAAGATCCATGTGGGCCTGAATAACTACGCTGCGGGCCGGGCAGGGGACCCGCCCGCCGTGTCGCTGTCGGCACGCCTCAAGGAGCTGAAGCTGCCCCAAGGGCGCCTGAAGACCGGCACGCCCCCGCGCATTGACGGGCGCAGCATCGACTTCAGCAAGTGCACCGAGCAGCCCGGTGACGGCATGCCCGGCGGCGTGAACGAGGGTACCGTGCCCGTGTTCAGCTTTATGGGCAATGCGCAGATGCACCCCCAGCAGGTGCCCTGCTGGATCACCCACACCAACGAGCGCACGCACGAGATCATCCGCAGCGGCTTTGACCGCAGCCCCATGTTCACCGGCAAGATCGAGGGTGTGGGCCCACGCTACTGCCCGAGCGTGGAAGACAAGATCAACCGCTTTGCCGACAAGGACAGCCACCAGATCTTCCTGGAGCCCGAGGGCCTGACCACGCACGAGTTCTACCCCAACGGCATCAGCACCAGCCTGCCGTTCGACATCCAGTACGACCTGGTGCGCAGCATGCCTGGGCTGGAAAACGCGCACATCCTGCGCCCCGGCTACGCCATCGAGTACGACTACTTCGACCCGCGCTCGCTCAAGAGCAGCTTCGAGACGCGCCAGATCCAGGGCTTGTTCTTTGCCGGGCAGATCAACGGCACCACCGGCTACGAAGAGGCGGCAGCCCAGGGCCTGTTCGCCGGCATTAACGCCGCGCTGCAATGCCGGGAGGTCAAGGGCGAACCCAACGGGTTCGGGGGCGCCTGGTTGCCCGGCCGCGACGAGGCCTACCTGGGCGTGCTGGTGGACGACCTGATCACCAAGGGCGTGACCGAGCCCTACCGCATGTTCACCAGCCGGGCCGAGTTCCGCCTGCAGCTGCGCGAGGACAACGCGGACATGCGCCTGACCGAAGTGGGGCGCCAGATGGGCCTGGTGGACGATGCCCGCTGGGATGCCTTCAGCCGCAAGCGTGATGCGGTTTCACGTGAAACAGAGCGCCTGAAGGCCACCTGGGTGAACCCGCGCAACCTGCCTGCCGCCGAATCCGAGCGCGTGTTGGGCAAGAGTATTGAGCACGAGTACAACCTGTTCGAGCTGCTGCGCCGCCCCGATGTGAGCTACGCCAACCTGATGTCGATGGACGGCGGCAAGTACGCAACCACCGATGTTTCACGTGAAACTCTGGGCGACTTGAGCGAGCCGGTGGTCGAGCAGGTGGAGATCGCCGCCAAGTACGCGGGCTACATCAACCGCCAGAAGGATGAAGTGGAGCGCGCCGCACACTTCGAGAAGCTGCGCTTGCCGCCCGACCTGGACTACATGCAGGTCACGGCCCTGAGCATCGAAGCACGCCAGGTACTCAGCCGCCACCGGCCGGAAACGCTGGGCCATGCTTCGCGCATCACGGGTATCACGCCCGCATCGATCTCGCTGCTGATGGTGCATTTGAAGAAGGGTGAGTTCAAGGAGTTTGCGGTGGCCCCAGCAACGCCCGCCAAGGCAGAAGGCGAAGTGGCAGCATGACGATGGCGGTGAACAGCAACCACGACAGCCTGCGCCAGCAATTGCAAGCCGGGGCCGACGCGCTGGCGCTGGACTTGAGCGATGCGCAGGTCGGGCTGTTGATGGACTTCCTGGCCCTGCTGCAGAAGTGGAACAAGGTCTACAACCTGACCGCCGTGCGTGACCCGCAGGAGATGATGACCCACCACCTGCTGGACAGCCTGGCCGCTGTCGCGCCGCTGCGCAGGCATGTGGCAGACCTGCAGCAGGGCGGGGTGGCGGCGGTGAAGCTGCTGGATGTCGGGTCGGGCGGCGGCCTGCCCGGCGTGGTGTTTGCCATCTGCTGCCCGGATGTGGATGTGAGCTGTGTGGACACCGTGGGCAAGAAGGCAGCCTTCATCCAGCAGGCGGCGGTGGCGCTCAAGCTGCGCAACCTGCATGGCGTGCATGCGCGGGTCGAGACGCTGACCACGCCGTTCGACCTCATCAGCTGCCGCGCGTTTGCCTCGTTGCCGGACTTTGTCACCTGGTCACGCAGCGCACTGGTGGCGCCCCATGGCGTGTGGCTGGCCATGAAGGGCAAACACCCCGAGGACGAAATCGCCGCGCTGCCTGCGGATGTGGCGGTGTTTCACGTGGAACAGCTCACGGTCCCGGGCCTGGATGCCGAGCGCTGCATCGTCTGGATGAAGCCCGCCTGATCACCCGGACCACCGGGCTGCCGACTTTTCGGCAGCTAGGGCAGGGGGCTCGCGTAAACTCGGCTGCTCACCCGGGTGCTTCTTCCCATCGCACCCTCCCCGCGCACCAGGAGAAACCATGTTCGGCATCGCAGACTACGGCGCCTTTGTCGCTGCCATTGTGTTGTTCCTGCTCATCCCAGGCCCGGGCAATCTGGCGCTCATCACCTCTACCAGCAAGGGCGGCATCCGGGGCGGTTTGGCCGCCACCCTGGGCGTGATCGCGGGTGACCAGGTGCTGATGTGGGCGGCGGTGGCTGGGGTGGCCACGCTGCTCGCCACGTACCCGGCGGCCTTCAACGCCGTGCAGTGGCTGGGCGCGGCCTACCTCGCGTGGCTGGGTTTCAAGATGGTCACGGCCAAGCCGGGCGCCCAGCCCATCCTGAACATCGAGCCGCGCCACTACTTCAAGCAGGCCGGGCTCATCACCTTGCTCAACCCCAAGGCCATCGTGTTCTACATGGCGTTCTTCCCGCTGTTTGTCGATCCTGCGCGCCACCAGGGCATGCTGACCTTTGGCGTGATGGCGGCCACCGTGGCGGCACTGACGTTTCTCTATGGCCTGATCGCCGTGCTGCTCACGCACCACCTGGCCGAGCGCATGCGCGCCAACCCGCGCATCGGCCGCGCGCTGGAAAAGATCGCGGGCGTCTTCCTGATCGGCTTCGGCATCAAGCTGGCCATCTCCAAATAACACCACACGAACTGCAGCACCCACATGGCCAAGATTTTTTGCGTTGCCAATCAAAAGGGTGGGGTGGGCAAGACCACCACCACCGTCAACCTCGCCGCCGGCCTGGCCAAGATCGGCCAGCGCGTGCTGATGGTGGACCTGGACCCGCAGGGCAACGCCACCATGGGCTCGGGCGTGGACAAGCGCAGCCTCGACCTCACGGTGTACGACGTGCTGCTCGAATCCGCTTCGGTCAAGGAGGCGGCCGTGCTGTCGGACAAGTGTGGCTACTGGGTGCTGGGCGCTAACCGCGAACTGGCGGGCGCCGAGGTGGAGCTGGTGACGCTGGAGCACCGCGAAAAGCGCCTGAAGGCCGCGCTGGCCGAGGCGGATGCCGACTTCGACTTCGTGCTCATCGACTGCCCGCCGTCGCTCTCCATGCTCACCCTCAACGGCCTGTGCAGCGCCCACGGCGTGATCGTGCCCATGCAGTGCGAATACTTCGCGCTCGAAGGGCTCACGGACTTGGTCAACACCATCAAGCAGGTGCATGCCAACCTCAATGCCGACCTGCAGATCATCGGCCTGCTGCGCGTGATGTTCGACCCGCGCATCACTCTGCAGCAGCAGGTGAGCGACCAGCTCAAGGGCCACTTTGGCGACAAGGTGTTCAACAGCGTGATCCCGCGCAACGTGCGCCTGGCCGAGGCGCCCAGCTATGGGCTGCCCGGTGTGGTGTTCGATCCGGCGGCCAAGGGCAGCCAGGCCTTTGTGGAGTTTGCGCAGGAAATGGTCGAGCGGGTGCAAAGCATGCCTGCCGCAGCCTCTTCCATGGCCAAAATGGCCGCAGGCGCTTAAAGAACAAGCGCTGATAGCTATAAATTTGATAGTAATGAAAGCCTCCAATATCCTGCTGCTGCCCGGCTGGCAGAACTCTGGCCCCGACCACTGGCAAAGCCGCTGGGAGGCTGCGCACGGCTACCAGCGCGTGGAGCAGCACGACTGGATGCGCCCGCTGCGCGGCGACTGGTCCGCGCGCCTGGAAGAAACCGTGGCCGATGCCGATGGCCCGGTGGTGCTGGCGGCGCACAGCCTGGGCTGCATACTCACCGCCTGGTGGGCGGCGCACACCCGGCACGCGGACAAGGTGCATGGCGCGCTGCTGGTAGCGCCAGGCGATGTGGAGCGGCCCGACCTGGCAGCGCAGATCCACGGCTGGGCGCCCATCGCGCGCCAGCCTCTGCCTTTCCCCGCCATGCTGGTGGGCAGCCGCAGCGACCCGTATTGCAGCTTCGAGCGCGCCCAGGGCCTGGGCGAGGCCTGGGGAGCGCGTTTTGTCGACTACGGCGAGCGCGGGCACATCAATGCCGAATCCGGGCTGGGCGACTGGGACGAGGGGCGGGGCTGGCTGATGCAGCTTGCCACGGCGTAAGCCGCACAACGGCCTGTTTCCGAGCCATGTCCAAAATCTCTCTCGCCGCCATTGCCGATCAACTGCCCCGCGCCTGGAACTCCACGGTGGTGGGTCGTGCTGCGGGCGCCAACCTCAAGGTGCTGCGCATGGACGACGCGGCCTACCCCGACGAGTCGCACGACTTTGACGAAGCGCTGCTGGTGCTGGACGGCTGCATGCGCCTCGCCCTGCAAGGGCAGGTCACCGAGGTGAACGCGGGCGAGGTGTTCATCGTGCCTGCAGGCGTGCCCCACGCCGTGGCGCCCGGCAGCCACGGCACGCTGGTCATCATCGACCGCTGATTCTTCCCCTTTCCTTTTTCCTTTCGCGAGACGCATTTCATGGTCACCAAAAAACCCAAGGGCCTCGGCCGAGGCCTGGAAGCCCTGCTGGGCCCCAAGGTCGAAGACAAAGTGGAACAGGCCCAGGCGGCCGAAGCGGGCCTGCCCAGCAGCCTGCCGCTGTCCGAGTTGGTGCCGGGGGTGTACCAGCCGCGCACGCGCATGGATGAGGGCGCGTTGTACGAGCTGGCCGAGTCCATCAAGGTTCAGGGCGTCATGCAGCCCATCCTGGTGCGACGCCTCACGGGCGGGGAGCACGCGGGCAAGTACGAAATCATCGCGGGCGAGCGGCGCTTTCGGGCCTCACGCCTGGCAGGCTTGGCCGAGGTGCCGGTGCTGGTGCGGGATGTGCCGGACGAGTCGGCAGCCGCCATGGCGCTCATCGAAAACATCCAGCGCGAAGACCTCAACCCCCTGGAAGAAGCCCAGGGCCTGCAGCGCCTGGTCAAGGAGTTTGGCCTGACGCACGAGCTGGCCGCGCAGGCGGTGGGCCGCTCGCGCAGCGCCGCCAGCAACCTGCTGCGCCTGTTGAACCTGGCCGAGCCGGTGCAGACCATGCTGATGGCGGGCGACATCGACATGGGCCATGCGCGTGCGCTGCTGTCGCTGGACCGCGCCGCGCAGATCACGGCGGGCAACCAGATCGCGGCCAAGAAGCTGTCGGTGCGCGAGGCCGAGGCCTTGGTCAAAAAGATCGGTGCCGAGTTCAGCCTGGTGCCGCAAAAGCCCCAGAAGGAAAAGTCGCGCGACCTCAAGCGCGTGGAAGAAGAACTCTCGGACCTGCTCATGGCCGAGGTCGAGGTGCGCGTGAAAAAACGCGTCAAGCGCCACGGCCGGGTGGAAGACATGGGCGAGCTGGCGATCCAGTTCGGGTCACTGGAAGCTTTGAACGGGCTGATCGACCGCCTCCGCGGCTGACGGATCGTTCCGCGCTGACGCGGCCTGTCGCCGCGCAAGATGGCGTGAAATAGCGCACATAAACGGTTTCCACAAGTAACTTGCAGGGGCAAAATGCGTCCTTGCGGGGCCTACACTGCGCTGCGTTCAACACACCCGGGTTGACCGCAAGGCCTCTTCACAGGGCGGCGACGAAGCCGCTTTGCGGCCCACGATGGTTTGCCGGGTGATCCACGTATCTCCTGGAGCAGACCCATGACCCCTTTGCGCTTTCTGACCCCCGCCAGCCTCGCCGTTGGCCTGTGCATCGCCAGCCTGGGCGCCCAGGCCCAAAACACCAAGCCCCCCAAGGTACAGCTGTGGATGGACCTGTCCACCGGCACCATGGCGGGCATGCCCGAGATGGACAGCCTGCCCGGTGGCGGTGGCATGCTTGGCGGCCTCATGGGGGGCATGGGCGGTGGCGCTGCGCCGGGTATGGGGGGCGGCAGCAATACGTCGTACGGCAACGCACGCGCCATGTCCATCATGCCGCCGCGGGTCATCGATATCGCCTTGCACAACAGCCTGCGCCCCGGCGTCGAGGCCAGCCAGTCCATCCCGCCCGGTATGCGCATGGGCGAGTCCCTGCCGCTGATCCCGCCGCGTGCCCAACCCACCCAGACCGAGCCGGGCGAAGTGCCGCGTGAGTACCAGCAACAGCAGCCCAAGGGCCGCATCCTGCTGTACTGGGGCTGCGGTAGTGCGGTGCGTGCGGGCCAGCCCCGCGTCATCGACCTCGCGCGTGCCAAGCCCTCTGACTACGCCCAGGCCTTTGCAGGCCGTGCCGTGCCCGACCGGGGCCCGCGCGTGGGCCCGGCCTATGCGCTGTACCCCAACGAACGCAACCAGGTCAGCCTGTCGCGGGACAGCTCGGTGGTGGGCGACCATCAGGTGCGTGGCGACGGCGTGCCTGCATCGATGAAATTCACGCTGGGCGCGGCGCAGGACCTGATGCCCGCCATCGACCTGCGCACTACTGGCAAGCCGCAGGACAGCATGGGCACCAGCTGGCAGCCGGTGCGCAATGCGCGCGCCTACTACCTGCACGCCATGTCGCAAAGCGGCGACGACCTCATCATGTGGTCCAGCGCCGAGACGCCCGACACCGGCATGGGCCTGTTCGACTACCTCTCGCCCGCCACCATTGACCGCTGGCTCAAGGAGCGCGTGCTGCTCCAACCCGAAACCACGCAGTGCGCCATCCCCCAGGGTATCTTTGCGGGCGGCGGGCGCGATGCCACGCCCATGCTGCGCATGATGGCCTATGGCGGCGAAAGCCACATCGTGTACCCACCCCGCCCGGCCGACCCCAAGGCCGCGTGGGAGCCCGAATGGGCCGTGCGCGTGCGCGTGAAATCGCACACCATGGCCATGCTGGGCGAGGAGATGCAGGGGCGCCGTGGCGGCATGGGCGCGGCACCCGGCGCACCGTCGGGCGGCACAGGCGCCTATTCCAGCGGCATGGGCGGTGCGCCTGCAGGCCAGCCGCCGGCGGGCGACGGCGGCACGGACGCCGGCAACGTGGTCAACCCCGTCAATCTGCTGCGCGGCATTTTTGGCCGCTGAGAACGGAACCATGCTCGCCCTGCGCATGCCCTGGCCCCTGCCCGCACTGGCGGCGTGGGCGTGCGCGTGGTTGATCTTCGTGGCGCTGCAGCGCGCGGTTTCGCCGGTGGCCGCCTTGCTGGTGGCCTGCCTGCTGGGCACGGCTGCCAGTGTGCTGGGCGACAGCTGGTGGCGGCGCGGGCTGATTGCCGCCGGGTTCCCGTTGTCGCTGGCGTTGCTGGGGGCGGCCAGCCTGCCCACCTGGGCATGGCTGGTGCCGCTGTCGCTGTTGTTGCTGGTCTATCCGCTCAATGCGTGGCGCGATGCGCCGCTGTTTCCCACGCCGCGCCATGCGCTGCAGTCTCTGGCGGTGCAGGCACCGCTGCCTTTGGGTGCGCGCGTGCTCGATGCGGGCTGTGGCCTGGGCGACGGCCTGCACGCCCTGCGCCATGCCTACCCCGCCGCCCAGCTCGACGGGCTGGAGTGGAGCTGGCCGCTGCGCCTGCTGTGTGGGTTGCGCTGCCCCTGGGCCCAGGTGCGGCGTGCCGACATGTGGAAGGCCGACTGGAGCGCCTACCAGATGGTGTACCTGTTCCAGCGGCCCGAGAGCATGGCCCGCGCGGCCGCCAAGGCCCAGGCCGAGCTGGCCCCGGGTGCGTGGCTGGTGAGCCTGGAGTTTGCGGTGCCTGGCTGGCTGCCCAGCGCCCAGCTGCGCGCCCCTGGCGGGCGGGTGGTGTGGCTGTACCGCATGCCGCGTTTGCGTGGGGAGGTCTGACCATGCGATGCAAGCAACAAGGACGCTGGTCCGCGTGTTCATGTGTGTTGCGGGCCCCACACACCGTTACAGAAAAGACACAACCTTTTGCTACATTGCGCGGCTGGCTACAACCCCATACACAACAACCAAGAAACTCACAGCCACAGGGGGGCCGCGCACAGCACGTATTCGCACCGGGAGGGGGCGCACGCGCTGACAGCACCCGCCTTGACCGGATTTCCACCACGCACGCCGTATTCGCAGCGCGCCGCCCCCAGGGTGGCCGCTGCGTGGCCGTGCGTGGGGAGCGCGGGGCGTTTCTGGTGAGCAATTGACCGATCTGCAAGGAGCATCCATGACCGCCCACCCATCCCGTTTCCGTCCGCGCCTGCTGTGGGCACTGGCACTGAGCGCAGCCCTCACCGGTTGCGCCACCATGCAGAGCCACGACAAGCTGGCCACCGACATGCAAACCGCCGGGCGCAGTGGCGGCATCCCCGCCGCGCTGGCCAGCCTGGAGAGCACGGCCAAGACCGAAGAAGAGAAAACGGCGCTGCTCTACAACATGGAACGCGGCGAACTGCTGCGCATGGACCGCCGCTACCCCGACAGCACCAACGCCTTCCTGCTGGCCGACAACAAGGTCAAGGAATGGGAAGAAACCGCCAAGACCAACCCCAGCAAGCTCATGGGCACCGTGGGCGCAGCCTTGGTGAGCGAGCGCCTGAAGGTCTACGAAGGCCAGGACTATGAAAAGGTGTGGCTGACCACGCGCCTGGCGCTCAACCGCATGGCCGTGGGCGATTTTGAAAACGCCCGTGTGGACATCAAGCGCACGCACGAGCGCGAAGCCATCATTGCCGAGTTCCGCTCCAAGGAGACCCTGGCAGCCGAAGAAGAAGCCAAGTCCAAGGGCGCTACATCGGGCGGCAAAGAACTCAACGGCTACCCCGTGGAGACCCTCAATGACCCCGAGGTGCTGGCCCTCAAGAACGGCTACTCCAACGCCCTGAGCCACTACCTGGCGGGCTTCCTTTACGAAATGCTCAACGAGCCCGGCCTGGCCGCGCCCGGTTACCGCAAGGCCATCGAGCTCAAGCCAGACACTCCCGTGCTCGAAGAAGGCCTGCGCGGCCTCGACAACCGCACGGGCTTTACCTGGAAGCGCCGCCAGCGCATGACCGATGTGCTCTTCATCGTCGAAGCCGGTGACGCGCCCGCACGCAAGCCCAAGGCCTTCACCATTCCCGTGCCCACGGGCCGTGGTCTGGTCACCGCCAGCATCTCCTACCCCGTCATCGAGCCCTCCAAGGACGCGCCCCTGACGGTGGTCTCGGCCGCCGGCACCGACCTCAAACTGGAAAAAGTGGTGGACGTGAACGTGATGGCGCGCCGTGCGCTCAAGGACGAAATGCCCGGCATGGTGCTGCGCGGCTTCACCCGGGCCGTGGCCAAGGGCGTGCTGCAGAACGAGCTGCAAAAGCGTGGCGGCCTGATTGGCGGCCTGATTGGTGCCGCTGCCTCGGTGGCCACCGAGCAGGCCGATGACCGCCTGTGGCGCATGCTGCCCGGTCGCGTGTATGTGGCCCGTGGCTACCTGCCTCCTGGCGAGCACACTGTCACCATCAATGGCCGCCAGTTGCCTCAGCCGATCAAGATCGACGGCCAGTACGCCCTGGTGCCGCTGCGCATGTATGACAACAGCGTGCTGACCGGCGACGTGGCCATGCTGGGCCAGCTGCCAGCGGTGGCCGCTGCGCCGCAGCCTGCTCCCGCAGCCGCCGCTGCTGCGGCGCCCGCCGCTCCGGTGCGCACCACCAACAACAACCGCGCCCGCACCGTGCCCTCGTCCACCGTCAAGCCCACGGCAGCCCAGCCCGCAGCGGCCGCCAAGAACTGACCCCCTGTTTCTGACCCCATTGAAGGAGCCTCCGGCATGAGAAACCGTTTTGTTGTCCCCGCAGCGCTGTGCGCGGCCCTGATGACCCTGACTGGCAGCGCCAGCGCCCAGCTGCACGACCCGGCCACGCCGTTGGCTGTGGCCTCCAAGGTCGCATTGCGCGGCGAAGCCAACAGCATCGCCGTGCGCGAAATGCGCATCGTGCGTAAGAACGACATCCTGGTCGTGCAGGCCGACATGGCCAACATGGGCCGCACCGACCGCACCGTGTTCTACCGCTTCAAGTGGCTGGACAACGTGGGCAACCAGGTGGGCGATGGCGAATCCTGGAAGCAGATGAGCGTGCTCGGCCTGGGCCAGCAGACCGTCAAGAGCGTGGCCCCCACCAGCGCCGCCGTGGACCTGCGCCTTGAAATGAATGTGGAGCCGCGCTGACGCGCCGCACCAATCCCTGTTTGAGTGAGGAGTAAAACCATGACAACCAAGAACCGCATCCAGCGCAGCGCGCTGATCCTGGCCTTTGCGGCCAGCACCCTGGCCCTGTCGGCCTGCCAGAACCTGTCTTCGCCCACCGTGCGTTTTGACCGCCAGGTCAACTACGGTGACGCCAAGGCTGTCGAGCTGGTGACCAACGAATTCGGCTCCACCGACCTGCAGATGATTGCCGAGAAGATGACAGGCGGCCTGCTCGAAACGGGCATCTTCCAGGGCCGCCCCACGGTGACCATCTCCACCGTGAAGAACAAGACCAGCGAATACATCGATACCACCAACGTGATGAACTCGATCCAGACCGCGCTGGTCAAGTCGGGCAAGGTGCGCTTCGTGCGTTCCATCAACGAGATGCAAGCGGGCGTGGACGAGCTGCAGCGTCAGAACCAGAGCGGCCTGTACAAGCAGGGCACCACTGCCAAGGTGGGCCAGATGACGGCCGCCAAGTACAGCATGGAGGGCGAGCTGACCAGCATCGTCAAGCAGAACAACGCCACCAAGGACGTGTACTACAAGTTCACGCTCAAGCTGTTTGATGTGCAGGAAGGCACGATCGAGTGGCAGGACGAAAAGGAAATCCGGAAGACAAGTAAGCGGTGACATCCCCCTGAGGCGCTGCGCGCCTTCCCCCTTCTCTCGGCTTCGCCGGGAAGGGGGACGCCGCCAGTGCGGCGGGGCGGCCCTTGCACGGCGGCCGCTGGCCTGGGCCGCGCCAGTTTCGAAGGATGTCGGTGCTGAAGCCACATCGCTCGATGAATTCATGACTTTCCGTTAGCTCACAAGGAGCACACCATGCAACGCAGAATCACCCTCCACACGGCCCTGGCCGTGATCGCGGCCACCACGCTGGCCTGGGGCACCGGCGCGCAGGCGCAGCAGCCCGGCGCCGCCCCCCGCATCGCTGTGACCGACCTGGCCTACGCCCAGCGCGTGTCCGAATACTTCATGGCCGGCACCTACCAGCGCAGCAGCCAGATGAGCGCACAGGGCAGCCAGGGTGGCAGCCACAGCCACGGCATGTACGGCGGCGGGGGCTCGTACTCGGGCCAGCAGTCCATGCAGGCGTCCGAGCAGGCCAGCGGCACCTATGTGGCGGGCCGCTACAGTTATATCGAACAGCGCGAGCTGGGCGGCTACACCAACGACATCAAGGGCGCCATCCTGCAGGGCACGTATTTCCGCCTGGTGCAGGGCAAGGGCTTTGACGCCGGCAAGCCCCAGCCGAGCAAGGCCGAGCAGGTGCTCAACCAGGTGCAGGGCGGCAAGATGGCCACGCCCCAGGCGCAGCCCCAGGTCAACGACGTGATCACCCGCATCAAGAAGGGCGAGTTCAACGGCGCCGACTACGTGTTGTTCGGCGTGGTGTCCAGCATCGAGTTCACCGATGCGCTCTCGCCCCTGCAAGGTACCACCAGCGCCACGCGCCAGTACGGCCTGCAGTTGCTGGCGGACTTCTCGCTCATCAACACCAAGACCTACGAGATCAAGGCCGCGTTCTCCGCCCAGGGCGAAGGCAACGACACCAAGATCCTGTCGATCCGTGGCGACATTGCACCCCCCAACCGGGCCAAGGTGATGCGTGAAACCTCGCTGTCGCTGGCGCAGGACGTGTACCAGCAGCTCGCCATGCAGCTGGGCTACACCGACGCTAACCTGGCGCGCGGCGTGCGCCCGCCCGTGGTGTACCAGCAGGGCGGCCAGCCCATGCCCGTGCCGCAACCGCAGCAGCCCGAGCAGGTGCTGATCCTCAAGTAAGCCGCAATGCGCACCGCCGTGCACCAGCAGCCCTGGCGGGCGAAGGCCTGTGCGGTGCGGACCCTCTCCAAGGCCAGCCCTGTGCTGGCCTTTTTTGCGTCTGCCACCCTGGCCATGGCGCTGGCTGGTTGCTCGGCCCCGCATGTGCCTGAGGGCGCTACTGCGGCACAGCCGGACTTGGTGGTGCCCGCCGTCGAACAGGGCCCGGCGCCGGGTGCAGGGTTCATCCTGGGGGTCTTGCCGGGCGTGGGCGACGCCGTGCTCCAGACCCTGCAGCGCGCGGAGCGCACCGCGCCGCTGCGCTACCGCGTGATCGTCATCCCCGGCTCGGGCTGCGCAGGCATGGGGCCCATCGCGAACCGCTACTTTGCCGGCCTGCTGCACGCACAGGTGCTGGTGCTGCACAAGCCGGGGGTAGACCCCCGGTCACAGACGAAGCCTGCCGACTGTCCCCACCGGTTTGTGCTGCAAGACCGCCATTCCACCTGGCTTGCGCAGGCACGTGCCGCGCTGCGCGCGGATGCTCAGCAGCGCCAGGGCCAGCCAGCCGTGCCGCAGCTGCTGGTGGGCATCTCTGAAGGGGCCGAGCTGCTGCCCGCGCTCGCCCCTGAGGTGCCGCACCTGGCCGGGTTGGTGCTCGTTGGCGCCAGCGGCCTGGACCCGCAGGAGGCTGGGGCACTGCAGGCCCGCCGCGTGGGCGCAGAAGGCGACTGGGCCGCGCTGGGGCAGCTGGTGGCGGGTGCCCCGCATGACAGCGTGGTGGTGCAAGGGCGCAGCCTGGGTTACTGGCGCGACCTGTGGCACTGGCCCGTGGCGCAGCCGCTCATCGACGGCCCCTGGCCGGTGTTGCAGGTGTGGGGCGGGGACGATGCTCTGGTTCCTGCCCAGGCCTACGAACGGTTTGCGCAACGGGCGGCTCCGCGTTCACCCGCCGGGTGGTGTGCGCGCCGCATGGAGGGCGCAGACCATGGCCTGCAGCAGCCTGCGGCGAACGGTGAACCTCTGAGGGACGGTCTGCAGCAGGTATGGGCCTGGCTGGAACAGTGGGCACGCGCACCCCGGAGCGGGCTGTGTGCGCCGCTGCAGCGCTGAGCGCCTGGAGCTCACCGGGGCCGGTACATCCTGAACAACTGCTCCGGCCCCACCGTGAAATAGTCCGCCGGGCCGCCGCCGCGCAGGATGTGGCCCGCATTCGCCGTGTCGTATACGCCGTCTTTCAGCAGGGCGGTGTCGATGTGCACGGCCACCACCTCGCCCAGCACCAGCCAGGTGTCCACTTGGGCTCCGTCCACCCCCTGCAGCTGCAGGATCTGCGTGCTGCGGCATTCAAAGGTGACCGGGCTTTCGGCCACGCGCGGCGGGCGCACGCGGGTGGAGGGCAGGGGGGTGAGGCCGGTCAGGTCGAACTCGCTGACCTCGGGCGGCACGGCGGCGCAGCTCTGGTTCATCACCTCGGCCAGGTCGCGTGTCACCAGGTTCCACACGAACTCGCCCGTGGCCTGAACGTTGCGCACCGTGTCTTTGTAGCCAATGCTGGCAAAGCCCACGATGGGCGGCACGTAGTTGAAAGCGTTGAAGAAGCTGTACGGCGCCAGGTTGGTGGCGCCTGTGGCGCTTTGCGTGGAGATCCAGCCAATGGGGCGCGGCCCCACGATGGCGTTGAACGGGTCGTGCGGCAGGCCGTGGCCCTGGCGGGGTTCGTAGCTGTGGAAGGTGCGTGGGGGCGGTGGAGTGGTCATGGGGCTCGGCAGGGTAGGGCGAACAAGCTGACACCTTAGCGGCGGACGCGGCGCTCTGCAGTCATCGGGGTATCTGTATGCTCACGTTTTCATAGCTGTCTAGGCATGTAGTTCTTGCACGCAGGAGCAATCAGAGCTATGGGCCGCTGTTCCACGGCTTAGCGGCGCTGGTCGGAGGCGGTGCAGATACCGGGGGCTGTGCGCGGCGGCACTGCACACACCATGCGCAGCCGGGCAGAGAAGGTGCCCTGGCCGATGCCGGAGCTCGACGCCTCCAACCAAGGCACCTGCTGGCGCACGCGCTCCAGCGCCGCACGGGCCTCCGCCTCGCTACCGCGTCCTTCCAGCTCGACCAGCTTGCCGTCATGCAGGGCCAGCCGCGTCAGCGTCACGTCGTTGCCCAGCACCGGGCGCAGCGCGTCTTCCACCTGCTGTTGGGTGTAGGCGCTGCCCGTCGCTGGCAGGCACACGCTGCGGTGACCCGGCGCCGCACACAGAAAGGTGACAAGCACGCGGTAGGCCACCTGGTCACTCTCGCGCCGGACCCAGGCCACCTGCGGATTGCGCACCTCGCCCGAACGCTGCAGCGTCTGCACCCACTGGCGTACGGACGTGTCATCGGGCGCACGGCCCTCCAGTGCTGCACCGTCCTTCCACAGGTCGATCTTGCCCAGGGTCACGCCGCTGGGCAGCAGCGGCTGCAGCACGTCGCTGACCCGCTGGCGCGGTGAGGCCGGCTCACCGCTGGCGGCCTGCGCGCCCGGGGGCGGTGGAGCGCCAGGGTCGGGCGCTGGCAGCACCGGCCGTGGGCCCGCAAGGCCCATGACGTCTAGTTGCAGGGCGCGGGTTTCATCGCGCAGGGCACTGGTCAGGGGCATGGGGTTCACGCGGCCCGCAGGCACTTTCAGCGCGCTAACGGGGCCATCGATCCAGATCGGGTACTCCAGTGCGATTTGGCCCGGCGCGCTGGCCGGTTGGTAGTAGCCTGCTTCTGTGTCTGCGCCAATGCGGATGGAAAACCGTGCCCTAGTGGTGGTGGCTGTCGCGCCCGCATGGCGCACATCCATGTCGTGGAATAGCAGCGCTGTGCTGCTTTGCGAGCTGGCCAGTTGCAGCCACTGAACCTGCCCGGTACCACCCGCCACGACCGACGCGTTCGAGCTCACGCTCAGCAGGCCCAGGCGCACACCATGGAACCACAGCTTCATGCCATGGCTGGGGTTCAGGCTGATTCGCAGCGCCGGCAGGTCCACCCTGTCAAAAAGCACCTTCAGGTTGTCGCCGCGCAGCAGCAGTTCGTGGGCTGTGGCCAGCTGCAGCGTAAAACACACGGAGGCGTTGTCAGCGCCCACGCGCGGGACGGTCGATGCGCCTTGCGCAGCGCTGATCTTCACGTCGTAAAGCCTGGGCCGGTCGCCGCCCAGGCGGTCCGCGCCGTAGGTGGTGTCGTCCACCTGGAACGTCGGCCCCCGCCCGAGGAACAGCCGGTTTTCCGCGCCAGACACCACGCGCACCGTGCAGTCGTTGGCGATGATGTGTGCGAGCCGCAAGTTTCCCAGCCGGCCCGCGGTCGGGTCCCAGGGGCGCTCGCGTGCGTCGCGCAGCAGGTTGGCGCGTTCGATCAGCGTGTCGGGTGTGACGTCCAGCGGCGCGGCGTGGGCCAGGGCAGCGGTGGCCCACGCCAGCGCTCCCAGAAAGTGAGAAACAGCAGCGCGTGGAGTGCGAGGGAGTGTCATGCAGTCCCCATGGTACTGACGTACTGGCACCCTACACTCGCCGACATCACTGCGCCGCCGGCTGCTGCTGCCCCAGAAACCGCCCCGGCGGCTGCCCCACCGACTTGCGCACCATGGCGCTGAAGGCGCTCGCGCTGTAGCCCAGCTCGGCGGCGATCTGGCCCATGGGCATCCGCCCTGCGGCCAGCGACACGGCCTTGGCCAGGATGACTTGCTGGCGCCACTGGGTGAAGGTGCTGCCCAGTTCGGAGCGGAACAGGCGCGCCACGGTGCGGGGGCTGGCGCCGGTGTCCTGCGCCCAGTCGGCCAGGGTGTCGTGGCGTGTGGGGTCGGCCAGCACGGCTTCGCACAGATGGCGCAGGCGCTTGTCCTGGGGCAGGTCCACGCCCAGCTTCACGGCGGCGGCGCGGGCCAGTTCGTCGCGTACCAGGGCGCTCAAATGCTGTTCGCGCCGCAGGTCGGCGGGGCTGATCGCGGGGCCGCCGTCGGGCGCGGTGGGCATCTCGCGCACCAGGGCGCGCAGCAGGTCGGACACCTCCAGCACGCGGCACTGGCGCCAGGCGTCTTCCTCGTCGCGCGGCACGCCGGGGCCGCAGCGGCCCCGGGGCTGGTGGAAGTAGAGCGTGCGCAGGTCGGCGTCTTCGACCATGGTCACGGCATGTTCCACGCCGGGCGGAATCCACAGCGCGCGCGATGGCGGCACGATGTAGGTGCCGTGGTTCACCGTGAGCCGAATCACGCCCGTGGTCGAGATCGCCACCTGCGCCCAGGGGTGGCTGTGGGGCATCACCTGCGTGTCGGCGGCCAGCCAGCGCAGCTTGGCGCGCACCGGGCGCGCGGCGGTGGGCACAAACAGCTCGGGCGTGAGCGAGTCCACGTACGACATGCCGCGCGTCTTGCCGGCGGGCGCGCGGGACACGGCCTGGGCCGCAAAGTGTTCCCCCCCCGGTTCGGCGGGCACGGCGAGCTCAGTGGGCGGGTTTGGCATGTTTGCGATAAAAGTTGTCTGCCTATCGTAAACCTGCCGAGGCCATGCTGCCTAAGATCGAGCCCATGACTGCTTCCACCTCCGGCGCTACCGCCACCGCTGCCAACCCCGTCCCCCTTCGGCAGGACGCCCGCACCATCGGCCTCATCGGCCTGGCCCACGGCAGCTCGCACTTCTTTCACATGCTGCTGCCGCCGCTGTTTCCGTGGCTGATCGGGGAGTTCGGCTTCAGCTATTCCGAGCTGGGTCTGCTGGTGTCGGTGTTCTTCGTGATCTCGGGCGTGGGCCAGGCGCTGTCGGGCTTCCTGGTGGACCGCGTGGGTGCGCGGCCGGTGATGTTTTTTGCGCTGTCGAGCTTTGCGGCCGCGGGCCTGGCGGCGGGCACGGCGCAGGGCTACACGGGCCTGCTGCTGGCGGCAGCTTTGGCCGGACTGGGCAATGCGCCGTTCCATCCCGTGGACTTCACGATTCTGAACAAGCGCGTATCGCCACAGCGCCTGGGACATGGTTTTTCGGTGCACGGCATCAGCGGTAACCTGGGCTGGGCGACGGCGCCGGTGTTCATGGCGGGCATTGCCACGGCCACAGGCTCATGGCGCACGGCCTGCCTGTGCGGCGGCCTGCTGGCCCTCACGGTGCTGGCCATCATGGTCTGGAACCGCGATGCGATTGACGACCGTAAGGGCGCCTGGGCGCACCAGGCCAAGGGCGGCGCAGCGGCGGCCCAGCCCGAGCACCCCATGGCCTTCCTCAAGCTGCCCTCGGTGTGGCTGTGTTTCTCGTTCTTCTTCTGGAGCACCTGCGCACTGAGCGCCATCCAGAGCTTTGCCAGCCCGGCGCTGCAGTCCATGTACGGCCTGCCGCTGAGCGTGACGGCCATGGTGGTCACGGGCTACATGCTGTGCGGTGCGGCGGGCATGCTGGTGGGCGGCTTTTTGGTGGGCCGTGTGCAGCGGCTGGAGAAGATCATCTCCGTGTGCCTGCTGGGCTCGGCCGCGCTGCTGGTGGTGGTGGCCTCCGGGCTGCTGCCGGGCATGGCGGCGCTGGTGGTGGCCTCGGTGGCAGGGCTGGGCACAGGCCTGGCCGGCCCCTCGCGCGACATGCTGATCAAGCGCGCTGCCCCTCCTGGCGCCACGGGCCGCGTGTATGGCACGGTGTATTCGGGGCTGGACTTGGGCTTTTGCCTGGCGGCCCCGGTGTTCGGCGCCATGCTGGATCACGGCATGACGGCCGGCATCTTCTATGGCTCGGCCCTGACTCTGGGCCTGAGCGTGGTGTCGGCGGCGCTGGTGGGTGTGGGCGTGGCAGCACGGGCTACGAGGCCCGTGCCTGCAGCGGCCTGAAGGGCCCACGGCGCGGGGGGCTCTGTACGGCGCCCAGCACGCCGCGCGGGCCTGTGTTGCAATCGCGATCGGTGGCGCTGGGGCCCGGGTTGGCAGGGCCCAGAGCCGCGCGCTTTGTTTTCAACACACTTCCAGGACACCGCCCATGACGACCCCCATGTACAACGCCAGCATCCCCGTCTTTCGCCAGATGCTGGGCTCGCTTCAGGACATCCTGGCCAAGACCGAGGCCCATGCCACGGCCCGCAAGATCGAGCCGGACGCGCTGTTGCAGGCCCGCCTGTTCCCCGACATGTTCCCCATGGCCCGTCAGGTGCTGATCGCCTGCGACTTTGCCAAGGGCGTGGCCGCGCGCCTGGCCGGTGTGGAGGTGCCTTCGCTGCCCGACGCCGAGCGCCCCGGTTTTGCCGACCTGAACGAGCGCATCGCCACCGTGCTGGCGTTCATCGACGGCCTGCCCCAAGCCGCGTTTGCCGAGGCCGCCACGCGCCAGATCACCATCCAGCCCGGCACGCCGCGCGAGAAGCAGTTTGTGGGCGAACACTACCTGCTGCACTACGGCCTGCCGCAGTTCTTCTTCCATGTGAACGCAACCTACGCCATCGCGCGCCACAACGGCGTGGAGCTGGGCAAGCGCGACTACATGGGCAAGATTTGATGCTGCCTAGGCGGCTCCGTGGTTGCTGAACCATTGTGGTGCGGCATCCATCAACCGGAACCGCTCACGCCCAAAGAGACCCACACTCTGCCCCGCAGGCATAGCGCTTTCAGCGCTTTCTATCGCCTGCCCGACGTCGCCCGCTCGATGAGTGCCACCACGGCCTGCGGGTGGCTTACCAGCGACATGTGGCTGGAGCGCACGGTGGCCACTGTGGCGCCGATGCCTTGCGCCATGGCGCGCTGTGCCGCAGGCGGCAAGGCCTGGTCGTTCTCCGTGACGAGGTACCAACTGGGCTTGTGACGCCAGGCTGTGGCACCCAGCCTGTCGCCAAATGCGCGGGCCGAGATCGGCTGCTGCACAGCCGCCAGCTGTGCGGCCCGGGCTGCGGGCACGTCGGCGGCCATGACATGCCGGTAGACCTCGGGATCGTCCAGCCAGACAAGCCCCTGCGCATCGGGCGCGAGCCCGTCCATGGGGGCTTGCAGCCTGGCGAGCAGGTCGGTGACCGATTCACCTGCGTCGGGTACCAGTGCAGAGAGATACACCAGGCCGCGGACGTTGTCGGCCATGCCGGCTTCGGTAATGACGGCGCCAGCCCATGAGTGGCCGACGAGAAGGGTGTCGCCCGTCTGCCGAGCCAGCACGCGGCGTGTGGCCGCCACATCCTCCGCGAGCGAGGTCAGCGGGTTCTGCACCGCCGTGACGTGATAGCCCTTGCGCTGCAGACGCTCTATCACCGGCCCCCAGCTCGATCCGTCGGCAAAAGCGCCATGCACCAGCACGATGTTGCGCACGCCAGGCGCAGCGGGACCGGCCCCGGCGGCTGTCTGCGGTACCACACAACTGGTTGCCAGCATGACCAGCAGCGATGCAGGCCAGCGTTTGAGCCAGGATGCCCCCGGCATGGCTGATGCGCGCATCACGCCACCACCTTGGCCTCGGGGGCCCAGTCTGCCGGAAAAACCCCGGCGCGCAGGGCAGCGCCAAAGCCGAGCACAGCGTGCTCCACCAGGCGGTGCTGGGCAAAGGAATCCTGCGCAAGCATCTGGTCCAGTGCCTCGCGGTTCTCGCAGCGCGCCAGCACCAGGCCGCCTGTCCGGTCCTCCAGCGGACCCGCCACCAGGATGCGGCCAGCGCGAGTGTGTTCCACCAGCCAGTCGCGGTGGGTGTCCAGGTGCGCGTGGACGTCTTCAATGGGGCGGATGTAGCGCAAGGTGACAAGGTAAAGCATGGGGTTCTCCTGTGGATCGAAAAATGGCTGTAGCGGTGCTGCGTTCAGTGCGCTGGGGCGGAATCTGGCGACAGATCGGCCACTGCGGCGTAGGCCCCTCGCATGGACATCTCCCGCGCCTCGGGGCCGCGGGAGAGGTTCTCGGCCCGGACTACCTGCACGTCGGTGATGCCGATGAACGCCAGGACGGCGCGCAGGTAGCTTTCCTGGAAATCCAGGGGCGCCAGCGCGCCGCTCGAATACAGGCCGCCGCGGCTTGATGCAATGAACACCTGTTTGCCAGTGGCCAGGCCCACCGGACCCTGCGCGGTGTACTGGAACGTGCGACCCGACTGCACCACACGGTCGATCCACGCCTTCAGCTGGCTGGCCACCGAGAAGTTGTACATCGGTGCGCCGATGACGAGGATGTCGCTGGCCAGCAGTTCGGCCACGAGCGTTTGCGAACGCGCGTGCTCGACGGCCGTGGCCGCCTGGGCGGGTGGCGTGATGGGCCGAAAGCTCGCAGCGATGGCGCCGTCCAGGTGTGGAATAGCTTCCGCGACGAGATCGCGGTAGTTCACGGTCGCTGTGGGGTGCTGACGCAGCAGCCCGGCCACGATGGCCTGGCTGAGTGCGCGCGACGCGGAGCTGTCGGCGAGGATGCTGGAGTCGAGATGGAGAATCTGCATGGAATGCCTAGTTGGGAAGAGATTGTTGAAAAGCGGTGGCGCGGGGCCCGGAACGGCCGGCAGCGTGAGCGCGGTGTCCAGGCCCCAAGGATCCGCAAACGCGCCGCGCCTGTCCAAGACGGAATGTGAGACAGTTCAGACCTGAAAGGACTGAACCCGCCATGTTTGAACTGCGCCAGCTGCGTTACTTCATTGCCGTCGCCGAAACCGAAAACGTGGGCCGTGCGGCTGAGCTGCTGCACATCTCGCAGTCGCCGCTGAGCCGTCAGATTCAGCAGCTGGAAGCGCAGCTGGGTGTGCAGCTGTTCGAACGCAGCAAGAAGCGCCTCCACCTCACGCAGGAGGGACGCGACTTTCTGGCCGAGGCGCGTGTGCTGATGGCCAACGCCCAGCGCGTGGAGGCATTCGGACGCCGCCTCGGCGCCGGGGGGGCCGGGCATCTGGCGGTGGGCTACGTGGAAGGGGCGATGCAGGCCAACGTGCTGGGCCCTGCGCTGCGCAGGTTCCGGCGCGCGCACCCTGGGGTGGCGCTGTCTCTGCAGGGGCTGGGCTCGGGCGTGCAGTTCGAGCGCCTGCACCAGCACACGCTGGACCTCGGGTTGACCTACCGGGCCCCGCCCGAGGCATCCGGGCTGCACAGCGCCCAAGTAGTGGATGAACCCCTGGTTCTGGCCCTGCCTCCGGACGACCCGCTGCGCAAGGTGCGGCACCTGCAGCCCGCGCAGCTGCACGAGCGCCCCTGGATTGCCGTGGCCCGCCAGCCGGTGGATACCATCCGTCCCGCGCTGCTGGCGGGCTGCCAGCGCGCCGGGTTCACACCCGACATCGTGTACGAAACCTCAGACCCGCAGTCCGCGCTGCAACTGGTGGGGGCCGGCCTGGGACTGGCCGTAGTGCAGGCCAGCCTGGGTACCGCCCATGCACCACGGGACGTGCTCCTGCGCGAGCTGCCGTGGCTAGACTTGCGCGTGAGCGTGCATCTGGTGTGGCGCGCGGATGACCCCCGGCCCTGGGTAGCGCAGTTCCGCCACGCCGTGGCGAAGGCGGCTTCTTCTGCGTAGCCCCAGGAAAGAGGGCTTACACAGCGCACGCGGCGGCGCAGCGCGATATACATCTGCAATGTCTCTCAGTAGCATCTTCCCCGCGTGCTGCCGACAGAAGGTCCAGCATCGAAAAGATCGCCCCCTGGGCATCGTCTGCGGGTTGGCCCGAAGCCGGCATATCTCCGGCGCCCCTACGATGTGCCGGTACGCACTTTGCCTTTTCTTTTTTACTCGCCCGTACCATGCCTCACACCCTGCGATATCCCTCCGGCAGCCCGCTCCGCGCCCGCCTGGTTGCCCGGGGGCTTGCCTTGGCGCTGGCCCTGCCCTTATGTGTCAGCCTTTGGGGCTGCGCGGGTGCTGCGCCGCCTGCGCCGGTGCAAGGACCCGCAACGCCCGAGGCAGCGCCCCATGCCAGCACATGCCCCGCGGAGCTCGCGGACTTGGCGCGCTGCCTGGCGGGCCGGGACAGTGCTGGCGCCTACTACCTGATCGCCCTGCCGCAGCAGTGGAACGGCCACCTGGTGCTGCACGCCCACGGAGGCCCGGCACTCGGCGCGCCGAAGATGGAGCGGTCGGTGGAAGACCTGGAGCGCTGGGCCATCATGGTCCGCGCGGGGTACGCCTGGGCGGGCAGCACCTTCCGCCAGGGCGGCGTCGAGGTGCGTGCCGCGGCCGAGGACACCGAGCGGCTGCGCCAGATCTTCGTGCGCCATGTGGCCCAGCCGCAGCGCACCATCCTGCACGGCCAGTCCTGGGGCGCCAGCGTGGCGGCCAAGGGGGCCGAGATGTTCCAGACCACGGCCGACGGCAAGCGCCCCTACGACGCCGTGCTGCTCACCAGCGGCGTGCTGGCGGGCGGCACACGCTCGTACGACTTCCGCACCGACCTGCGCGTGGTCTACCAGTACCTGTGCAACAACCACCCCCGGCCTAATGAGGCGCAGTACCCGCTGAACATCGGCCTGCCTGCCGATGCGGCGATGACGCAGGCGGACCTGGCCGCGCGCGTGAACGAATGCCTGGCGCTGAACAAGCCGGTGGCCGAGCGCACGCCGGAGCAGCAGCGCAAGGTCAAAACCATCGTGGATGTGATCCGCATCCCGGCCAGCTCCATCCAGGGCCACATGAACTGGGCCACCTTCCACTTCCGCGACGTGGTGCAGCACCGCACGGGCGGCGCCAGTCCGTTTGGCAACCGGGGTGTGCAGTACCGGGGCTCGCCCGACGATGCCGCCATGAACGCCGCCGTGCTGCGCTACCGTGCCGACCCCGCTGCCGTGGCCCGCTTCGCGCAAGACACGGACCTGACTGGCAGCATCCCCGTGCCCGCGCTCACCGTCAAGGGCGTGGACGACCCCACGGCCTTTGTCGAGCTGGACGCGGCCTTCCGGGCCACCATGGCACAAGGCGGCAGCGCGGACCGCCTGGTGCAGACCTTCACCCAGCACAACACCCACAGCTACCTGAGCGACCCCACCTATCCCACGCTGATGACCGCGCTGCTGCGCTGGGTGGACAAGGGCGACAAGCCCACGCCCGAGGGCATTGCGCGGCAGTGCGCTGGCATGGAGGCCGTGTTTGGCAAGGGCTGCGCCTTTCTGCCCGGCTATGCACCGGCTGCGCTGAACACCCGCGTGGCCGACCGCGAACGGCCGTAGGTTGTTTTCTGTGGCGGTTCCCGCTGCCCCATGAAAAAAGGCCCCGCTCTGCGGGGCCTTTTTTTGTGCTGCTGCGACGCAGGGCCGCAGCAGCGGGGGCCTGCATCAGACCGCCACGGCCTTGAGGGCTTCGTTCAGCGTCTTGCTGGGGCGCATCACGGCGTCCAGCTTGGCCACGTCGGGCAGGTAGTAGCCACCGATGTCGGCGGGCGCGCCCTGCACGGCGGCCAGCTCGGCCACGATGGTCTGCTCGTTGTCGGCCAGTTGCTTGGCCAGTGGAGCGAACAGCTTGGCCAGTTCGGCGTCGGCCGTCTGTGCGGCCAGCTCTTGCGCCCAGTACAGGGCCAGGTAGAACTGGCTGCCGCGGTTGTCCAGCTGGCCGGTCTTGGGCGAGGGGTTCTTGTTGTTGTCCAGCAGCTTGCCCGTGGCGGCATCCAGCGTCTGGGCCAGCACCTTGGCCTTGCCGTTGCCGGTCTTCAGTCCCAGGTCTTCCAGCGACACCGCCAGCGCCAGGAACTCACCCAGCGAGTCCCAGCGCAGGTGGTTTTCTTCCACCAGCTGCTGCACGTGCTTGGGGGCCGAGCCGCCCGCGCCGGTTTCGTACATGCCGCCACCGGCCATCAGGGGCACGATGGACAGCATCTTGGCCGAGGTGCCCAGTTCCATGATAGGGAACAGGTCGGTCAGGTAGTCGCGCAGGATGTTGCCGGTGGCGCTGATGGTGTCCAGGCCGCGGATCACGCGCTCCAGCGTGTAGCGCATCGCACGCACCTGGCTCATGATCTGGATGTCCAGGCCGGTGGTGTTGTGCTCGTGCAGGTACATCTTGACCTTGGTGATCAGCTGCGCTTCGTGCGGACGGTACGAGTCGAGCCAGAACACCACGGGCATGCCAGAGTTGCGGGCGCGGTTCACGGCCAGCTTCACCCAGTCGCGGATCGCGGCGTCCTTGACCTGGCACATGCGCCAGATGTCGCCTTGCTCCACGTTCTGCGACAGCAGCACTTCGCCCGTGGCCAGGTCGGTGATGTTGGCCACGCCGTCTTCAGGGATTTCGAAGGTCTTGTCGTGCGAGCCGTACTCTTCGGCCTGCTGCGCCATCAGGCCCACGTTGGGCACCGTGCCCATGGTCTTGGGGTCGAACGCGCCGTGCCACTTGCAGAAGTTGATGATCTCCTGGTAGATGCGGGCGAAAGTCGATTCGGGCATCACGGCCTTCACGTCCTTCAGGCGGCCGTTGGCGTCCCACATCTTGCCGCCGTTGCGGATCATGGCGGGCATGGAGGCGTCCACGATGATGTCGTTGGGCGAGTGGAAGTTGGTGATGCCCTTGGCGGAATCGACCATGGCCAGCTCGGGGCGGTGCTCGTGGCAGGCGTGCAGGTCGCGCTTGATCTCGTCGCGCTGGCTTTGCGGCAGGGTTTCGATCTTGGTGTACAGGTCCACCATGCCGTTGTTCACGTTCACGCCCAGCTCTTCAAAGGTCTTGGCGTGTTTGGCGAACGCGTCCTTGTAGAAGATGCGCACGCAGTGGCCGAACACGATGGGGTGGGACACCTTCATCATCGTGGCCTTCACGTGCAGCGAGAACATCACGCCGGTCTTGCGCGCGTCTTCGATTTCCTTCTCGTAGAACTCCAGCAGCGCCTTCTTGCTCATGAACATGCTGTCGATCACTTCGCGGTCGAGCAGGCTGACCTTGGGCTTCAAGACGATGGCCTTGCCGCTCTTGGTGATCAGCTCCATCTTCACGTCACGGGCGCGGTCCAGTGTGATGGACTTTTCGCCGTGGTAGAAGTCGCCGGCGTGCATGTGCGACACATGCGAGCGCGAAGCCTGGCTCCACTCGGCCATGCTGTGCGGGTTCTTGCGCGCGTATTCCTTCACGGCCTTGGGCGCGCGGCGGTCGGAGTTGCCTTCGCGCAGCACGGGGTTCACGGCCGAGCCGGTGCACTTGCTGTAGCGGGCCTTGAGTTCCTTTTCCTTGTCGTCCTTGGGCTGGTCCGGGTAGTCGGGCAGCGCGTAGCCCTTGGTCTGCAGTTCGGCGATGGCCGCCTTGAGCTGCGAAACGGATGCGGAGATGTTGGGCAGCTTGATGATGTTGGCATCGGGCTGCAGCGTCTTCTTGCCCAGGTCGGCCAGGTTGTTGGGCACGCGCTGTTCTTTGGTCAGGTAGTCGGAGAACTCACCCAGGATGCGTGCTGCCACCGAGATGTCGCTCTCCAGCACGTTGATGCCTGCCGGTGCCGCAAACGTGCGAATGATGGGCAGGAAGGAAGCCGTGGCCAGACGGGGTGCCTCGTCGGTCAGGGTGTAGATGATGGAAGGTTGCTGGGTCGTCATGGCTTGTCTCACGAAACAGAGTAGGTAGATGCCCCCGGCTGCGTCGCAGCGGGGCCAAACGCGGATGCTCTCTGATTCTCCTTGCTCGGGGCTGTCACAGCCCACTGTTTTTGCAATCGAATCTCACAATGCAAAATTATCATAAGCCCAGGGCACTTTTTTTCACCAAATAAGTGGTAATCACCCTGCGGCCCCCTGCAGTTTGATCGCCTTGGCGCCCGCGCGCCACCCCCTGCAGACCCTACGAAAAAGTCCCTGGAACAGCTACCACCCGGCCAGGCAGGACTGCAAACTGCGCCCAGTGCGCAGGCAGGGTGTCGGGCGCCGTGCCGGTGAAGGCCCCGAAGGCGGGCAGGACCAGCTGCCCATCGCCCCAGCCAAAGCAGGGCGCCCGCAGCGCATCCCGTGCCGGGCCCCGCAGCCGCAGCGTGGGGTGCAGGTGCCCGGCAATCACCGTGTGGCCCGCAACGGTCTGCGGGTGGTGGCAGGCCAGCACCGGCGCATCGGCACAGGGCTGCCAGGGCTCGTCGACCAGCGCCACCGCCAGCGCGGCCGGCGGGTCGCCTGCATGCAGGTCATGGTTGCCGCGCACCAGGGTCATTGCCACATGCGCATGGCGCTGGCGCCAGGGCAGCAACTGCTGCCACAGCGCATCGGCCGCGCCGCTGCGCGCGTGCAGAAAGTCCCCCAAGAACACCAGGTGGTCAGCACCGGTGGCAGCCAGCACCGCATCGAGCCGCTCCAGGTTGTCGGCCGTGGTGCCATGGGGCACCGGCTGGCCCGCGCGGCGGAAGGTGGCCGCCTTGCCGAAATGCACATCCGCCACCATCACCATGCGCGCGGCGGGCCACCACAGCGCGCGCTGGGGCAACAGCTGGAGCGTGGGGCCACAGGGCAGGGTGATGGCGTGCGCCCCCATGGGGAGCGCAGGGACGACCTGCGTTTCGGGGACGGATGTGTGAAAGGGAAGCGTGGTCATCGTGCTCAGAATCCGTGGCGTCTGCGGGCGCGGCGGGGGGCGTCCCCAGCCGCAGCCTGGCGCGCGCGTGGTGTGCGGGGCCCAGAGCTGTCGGGCAGGTCCCACGCCATCTCCGTGGATGGCGCGGCGTGCTGGGCAAGGTGCGTGCCCGTGGTGGCGTCGGCCGCCTGCTCCAGCGCCTGCACCATGCGCGCCAGCCGGTCCGCCAGTGTCTCGGTGCTCAGGCGTTCGCGAAAGCGCTCCACCATCAGCGGCAGGGCGAATGGGGTGGGGCGTTCCAACGCGTGGATAGACAGGGTCTGCGCCTGCATGCCGCGCAGTGTGTGCGCCAGGCGCTCCATGTCCAGCTCGTTCGTCAGCAGCTCGGCACGGGCCTGGGCCAGCAGCAGGTTGTCGGGGTCGTACTGCGTAAACACGTCGTAGTAGAGCGACGACGAGGCCTGCAGCTGGCGGCTGCTGCGCTGCTCGCCCGGGTGGCTCTGGAAGATGAGTCCGGCAATGCGCGCGATCTCGCGGAAGCGCCGGCGCGCCATCTCGGTAGCGTTCAGGCTGGCCAGCACTTCGTCTTCGAGCCCGCTGCCGATGGTGGTGTGCGTGCCTTCGCCCATCAGGCGCGGCAGCAGCGTGGCCCAGTCCACCGGCTTGGCCGACAGCAGCTCCAGCCCGTAGTCGTTGACCGCGATGGAGAAGGTGTTGGGCACCTGCTGCGACGCGCGCCAGCCCAGCAGACCGGCCAGTCCCAGGTGCACCAGGCGCCCCGCCAGCGGGTACAGGTACAGGTGCCAGCCCTCGCGCGTGTGCAGGGTCTCAGCCACCAGGCGGCTGGGTGTGGGCTGCGCCGACCAGGCCTGCTGCAGCTCCAGCAGCGGCTGGGCGCAGCGCATCTCGGGCGTGGTGAACTCGCCGCGCTCCGCCTGCGCCAGCTGCTCCAGCATCGCATCGGCCAGCGTGTTCGACAGGGGCATGCGCCCGCCGCTCCAGCGCGGCAGTGCGGCACTGCCCTTGGGGGCGATGCGCACATAGGCCGTCATCTGCTGGGTGCGCACCAGCTCCAGCAGGCGGCCTGCGAACATGAACACATCACCCTTGCGCAGCCGGGCGATAAAGCTCTCTTCGACCGACCCCAGGCGCCCGCCGCTCACAAACTGCACCTGCATGGCAGCGTCGCTCACGATGGTGCCGATGTTGCTGCGGTGGCGGCGCGCCAGGCGCGCATCGGGCACGCGCCAGATACCTTCGTCGTCGGGCACCACGCGGTGAAAGTCCGGGTAGGTGGCCAGCGATGCGCCGCCCTGGCGCACAAACTGCAGCGCCCACTGCCAGTCGTTGTCGGTCAAGGCCGCGTAGGCGGGTGCGCGGCGCACCTCGGCAAGCAGCGCATCGGGCACAAAGCCGCCGCCAAGCGCCACGGTGACCAGGTGCTGCACCAGCACGTCGAGCGGTGCACGCGGCGTGTGCCGGTCTTCGATGCGGCCCTGCGCCAGCGCATGGCGAGCGGCGGCAGCCTCCACCAGCTCCAGGCTGTGCGTGGGCACCAGGGTGATGCTGGAACTGCGCCCCGGCGCATGGCCCGAGCGGCCCGCGCGCTGCACCAGCCGCGCCACCCCCTTGGCCGAGCCAATCTGCAGCACCTGCTCCACCGGCAAAAAGTCCACGCCCAGGTCCAGGCTCGATGTGCAGACCACGGCCTTGAGCTGCCCGGCCTTGAGGCCTCGTTCCACCCAGTCGCGCACCTCATGCCCCAGCGACCCATGGTGCAGCGCCATGGTGCCCGCCCAGTCGGGCCGCGCCTCCAGCAGCGCCTGGTACCAGCGCTCGGCTTGCGACCGGGTGTTGGTGAACACCAAGGTGGACGCCGCCGCTTCGATCGACTGCACCACCTGCGGCAGCAGGCTCAGCCCCATGTGGCCCGCCCACGCAAAGCGGTCGGCCCGCGCGGGCAGCATCACCTGCACCTCCAGCCGCTTGTCGATGCTGCCCTGTACCAGCAGGGCGGGTTGTGGCTGCGGCGCGCCGGGCGCACTGGGCAATGGCTGGGGCAGCAAGGTGTGCAGGGCCTCCTCCAGGTTGCCCAGCGTGGCCGACATGCCCCACACCTGCAGCGCCGGGTTCCACCCCGACAGGCGCGCCAACGCCAGCTGCACCTGCACGCCGCGCTTGTTGCCCACCAGCTCGTGCCACTCGTCCACCACCACCAGGCGCACGCTGGCCAAGCGCTCACGCGCATCGGCGCGGGCCAGCAGCAGCGAGACGCTTTCGGGCGTGGTCACCAGCAGCGTGGGCAGGCGGCGGTCTTGCGCGGCGCGTTCGCCGCTGGCGGTGTCGCCCGTGCGCAGCCCGCTGGTCCATGTGGGGGCCAGGTCGGGCAGTGGGGCCTGCAGGGCGCGCAGCGAATCGGCAGCCAAGGCGCGCATGGGCGTGATCCACAGCACGGTGAGGGGCGGTGCCGCAACGCGGCGCGTGCGCAGGGCGGTGCGGGCGTTGGGTGCTTCTGCAGGCGCAGGTGCAGCATCGGCCTGCGCCAAGTGCTGCAGCGCGCCCAGCCACACTGCATAGGTCTTGCCCGCGCCCGTGGTGGCATGCAGCAGACCCGAGCGGCCCTCGCCCATCGCGCGCCACACGTCTTGCTGGAAGCCAAAGGGCTGCCAGCCCCGCGCCGCCATCCAGGCAGCTGCGGCACTCGGTACCACCGTGGGTAGGGGTTTGCGTGGGCGACGGGTGGTGCTCATGCCGCAACGTCCTGCCCTGGCAGCAGTGCCATCAGCGTCTGCAGGGTATCGGCCTCGGCCACGGGTTTGTCCTGCCGCCAGCGCAGCATGCGCGGAAAGCGCACGGCAATGCCGCTCTTGTGGCGTGGGCTTTTTGCGATGCCCTCGAAGCCCAGCTCAAACACCAGCGTCGCGTCCACGCTGCGCACAGGCCCAAAGCTCTCGCGCGTGGTCTTGCGGATGATGGCGTCCACCTGTGCAATCTCGGCATCGGTCAGGCCCGAATAGGCCTTGGCAAACGGCACGAGCTGGCGCTCCGGGTCGTCCTGCGGCCCGGTCCACACGGCAAAGGTGTAGTCGGTGTAGAGGCTGGCGCGGCGGCCGTGGCCGCGCTGGGCGTAGATGAGCACCGCATCCACGCTCATGGGGTCGATCTTCCACTTCCACCAGACGCCCACATCCTTGGTGCGGCCCACGCCATAGTGGGCGCTGCGGTGCTTGAGCATGAAGCCCTCGGTGCCCATGCTGCGCGCGGCCTCGCGCTGGCGTGCCAGGTCTTGCCAGTCGGCGCCATGCAGCAACTCGCTCAGGCGCAGGGCCTGGTGCGGTGCGGGTGCGATGGTGGTGTCATCAGGCTGTTGCTGCGTGGCCTCCAGCAGCGTACGGCGGGCCTGCTGCGGCTCTTGGCGCAGGTCCTGCCCCGCGTGTTCGAGCAGGTCGTAGGCCACCAGCACCACGGGCAGCTCGCGCAGCAGCTTGGGGGTCAGCGTCTTGCGGCCCAGGCGTTTTTGCAGGTCGGCAAAGGGGCGGGGCTGGGGCTCATCGGGCAGCCACACCAGGATCTCGCCATCGACCACCGAGCCATTGGGCAGCTGCGCCATCGCAGCCTCGGCCAGTTCGGTGAAGCGGTCGGTCACCAGTTCCTCGCCGCGCGACCAGATCCACACCGCGCCCGCACGCCGCACGATCTGCGCGCGGATGCCGTCCCACTTCCACTCCACCAGCCAGTCGCCGGGCGTGCCCAGCAGTGCGGGCATCTCAGCCACGGGCTGGTTGAACGGGTGGGCCAAAAAGAAGGGGTAGGGCTGGCCTGCATCGGCGGCATCCTGCGTATTGGCATCGTCGTCCACCGGCGCGACCAGCTCCTGGTAGTCGCTGGCCTGGGGCTGCCGACCGATCTGCGTGTAGCCCATCAGCCGGTGCGCAATGCGCTTGGGGTCGAGCCCGCTCACCGTGGCCAGCGCTTGCGTGACCTGCAGGCGCGACACGCCCACGCGGAAGTTGCCGGTGATGAGCTTGAAGTACACAAAGCGCTGCTCGGGCGCCAGCATGTTCCATTGCGTGCGCAGGCGGGCGTCGGCCTCATCGGGTGGCAGGGCGCGCAGGGGCAGCAGTTGGGCCATCCATTCGGCTAATGCCAGCTCGGTGGGCTGGGCGGGCGGGGGCAGCAGCAGCGCCAGCGTTTCGGCCAGGTCGCCCACGGCCTGGTAGCTTTCTTCGAACAGCCATTCGGGCAGGCCTGCGGCCTCTTGGGCCAGAGCCTTCAGGCGCTTGGTGGGCACCATCTGGCGGGGTTTGCCGCCTGCGAGAAAGTAGGTGGCCCAGGCGGCATCGGGCAGCTGCGCCACGCGCAGGTACGCCACCAGCGCCGCGAGTTTGGCCGACTGCGCGGTGGTGGCGTCGAGCGCCTGGAACAGCTGCGCAAAGGCCTTCATGCCGACCCCTCGGGTGCGGGCTCGCTGCATGGCTCCGGCGCAGCCCCTGCGTCGTCCTCGTTGTCATCGGCACCGTATTCGGTCGCGAACACCTGGGCATCCAGCCCCTGCTCGCACAGCCAGCGCACCATCACCGCCGTGCTGCCATGGGTCACGATGACGCGCTCCGCGCCCGTGGCACCAATCGCTTTCTGCAGGCTCGGCCAGTCGGCGTGGTCGCTCATCACAAAGCCCCGGTCCACGCCCCGGCGGCGGCGCGCGCCGCGCACCAGCATCCAGCCGCTGGCAAACGCGTCGGAGTGTTCGCCAAACCGCTTGAGCCACGGCGTGCCCGCAGCCGAGGGCGGGGCCAGCACCAGCGCGCGTCTCAGGTCCGCCTTGGTCAGGCCTGCGTCCGTCACACGCAGCGTGGGCGGCAGGTCTACACCGGCCGCGCGGTACACGGCGTTGAGCGGCTCCACCGCGCCATGCACCACGATGGGCCCGATGCTGGCATCCACCTCATGCAGCAGCCGCTGCGCCTTGCCGAAGGCATACGCATACAGCACGCTGGCCTTGCTCGCCGCTGCATTGGCGGCCCACCAGGCATTGATGTCGGCAAACAGCGCGGGCTGGGACGGCCAGCGGTAGATGGGCAGGCCAAAAGTGGATTCGGTGATGAAGGTGTGGCAGCGCACCGGCTCGAACGGCGGACAGGTGCCATCGCCTTCCAGCTTGTAGTCGCCTGAGGCCACCCACACCTGGCCGCCGTGTTCGATGCGCACCTGGGCCGAGCCCAGCACATGGCCCGCAGGGTGCAGCGACAGGCGTACGCCATGGTGGTCGATGACCTCGCCGTAGGCCAGTGTCTGCAGTGCGATGTCCGCGCCCAGTCGGTTGCGCAGCGTGCCCGCGCTGTTCTCGTGTGCCAGGTAGTGGGCAGAGCCCATGCGCGCGTGGTCTGAATGGGCATGCGTGATCACGGCCCGCTCCACCGGCCGCCAGGGGTCGATGTAGAAGTCGCCAAGCGGGCAGTACAGGCCTTCGGGGCGGTGGACGATCAAATCATTGCGGGACATGCGAGTGGCATCGTAGGCGGCAAGGCAAAGTCGTTGGGGCCGCCCGGGTTTGCGCGGCGGGGTGTTGCAGGCCTTTTGGGCATTCAATCTGCCGCATGCGCCGGTTTTATATGCCTCATTTGCTATCAATAATGAAGCGTTTGGTCTGCCGGGTCGTCCTACTGCCGGAGCGTGCCCTCCATCATCCCGTTGTGGGTTGTGCCGTCTGCAGGACTGCGCCGCGTTCTGCGTACCTGCGCCTGTCTTTACTGCAGAACACCACGCCCGTAGGATGGCGTCGCCTGCGGCGCTGGCCCGCAGCCGGGGATTCATCCATGCGCTTGTATCCGTCGTATCGGTCGTTCTGTGCCCTGCTGGGCGGACCGGCCATGGCCCTGTGCGCTGCAGGGGTCGCCGCCCAGGCCTCTGCCGACGGCCCGCCGCGCACCAACGCCTTCAACGACCCCTTCGTTCAGGTGACCCATGCCATGGCCCAGTGCCCCGTGCCCGATGGCCCGCTGTACACCGAGGCCGAGGTGCGCGAGCTGGCGCATGTGCGCTCCCAACATGGCGGCAGCTGCCACCGCGTGGGGCGCTGTCGCCTGCCCAACTCCTACCTGTACGACGCCGAGATCATCCCGCGCGTGCAGCGCTATATCCAGCAGGACGGCCGCTTTGACGACACCAGTGTGTGGGTTTTGGGGGAGCGGCGGCTGGTGACGCTCAAGGGCTGCGTACAGTCGCAGGCGCAGTCCGACGCGCTGGAGAAAGCCGCGTGGTTGGTGGACGATGTGATGGGTGTGATCAACATGCTGGAGGTGGGGACGGGACGCAGCAACTTGCGCTATCCGGTCTTACCGCCCTAGAGGTGGGAGTTTCTGTTGGAGACGGTGGCGCGCCCGCATTTGTGAAGTGGAGTGCATGGCGAGCAGGTGGGGCGTTGCAGCCCGCCAGGGCCCTTCAGACAAACAAGGTGGACAGCATGTGCGCGGGCACAGGCAGGCCGGGGGTGGAGTCTGTTGCTTCGAAGAAGTCCGCGCCTTGCTGGGCTGGTCGGATAGAGGAAAAAATGGGCGGGAACTGAGGCCGGGTGATGTGGTGCTTGGTTTTGCATTCTTTGCAGGAGTGCAGCTGGGGAACAAACTGGCGGTTTTTGCGCGAACCCACGGGCCCCAGAGTGTCCCAGACAACGCGCGATGCTTCTGCAGACACCGGTTTACAGTGGTTGTGCCAGTCCACGTTGCCCAGCACGGCCACGTAAAAGCCGAGCAGGTTCGACACCAGATCTTCTTCGCTGAAGCCGCTGTCCGTGAAGGCCGACAGCGAGGCCTGCACGTCTTCGAAACCCAGGGACACTTCCTTGAAGATCGCCAGCGCCACGGAGCGCTGGGTGGCCAGCGGCAGTCCCTTGCGGATGAAGTAGAACTTCGTGAAGTCGCGCGAGAGGCCGAATTTGCGCATCCCCTGGCAGTACATCACCAGATGGTGGTCCGGCTTGCCTGTGACCTGCAGGCCGCGCTCCAGCGAGACGTCCTTCCACAGATAGGCGGCGCTCGCGTGGCGGTTGGCTGGCTTCTCCACCGACACCAGGTGACCAATATCGATCCAGCCGCAATTGCACGTGTAGATCAGGCGATTGGGAATGTCCGAGCGAGATGACATGGGTGTTCAACGGGGAAGTGGAGGAAAGGAAGTGCCCGACCCGAAGGACAGTGTCTTGGGCGAATCAATCGAAGTGGGTGATTTCAAAGCGGATCGACGAGGTTCCCCCATCGCTGTCCTCGTAGGTGGTCAGCAGGACTAGACCGTGCTTCTCGGCGGTGTATTGCGCCTCTCGCAGTCCAGGTGAGACGGTGTGTTTGTTGCTGCTTACTAGTGGGCTTTCGCCGCCGGTGCTGACGGAGCGCAGGGTCAGGTCTTGCAGTTGTCGGGTCATTTCGTCCCACACTGCATCGGCGGTTGCAGGCGGTACCTTGAAGCTCAATTGCGATTGGGCCGGCTTATTCCCGTCACCGACCGATCCGAAGTACTCGCGACCCTGCGCCCCGTCGGGCACCTGTACATCGCGGACCAGCGATGAGATGCCCAGGTAGTACACGGGCGAGCCGGGCCGCGTCACGTAGTCCTCTACGGCGAAGAGATAGCCCAGCGTGGCCATTGCCGACAGCATAAGGGCAGTGGCCGCAACGGCAGCCAATCGAAAGACAGTGAGGAGGGAGAGCCCTGGCATGGTGGGATCGGGGTCCAGCGGGGAGAGACCGGCGATTCTGGCCGTGAAATTCCGAGGTCTGGGTGTAAGAGATGTAATGGACCGTTTGCAGCGCCCATTGGTGGCATGTCATGTGCGTGCGCCATAGGTCGCTCCACTCGCCCACAGGGGGCTCACCCCGGGGATTTCCATATCCGCAGAAGATGGGGGTATTGCACATTGCGTGTTGACAACAATTTGGAGGTTTGTATGCGCTTGCGTTTTGATCGCTCTTCGCTGCTATCCGCACCTGCACAGGCGGTCGTGCTGGCGTGCATGCTGCCCACCATCGCGGGCGCAAAGCCGTTCAAGTGGTCCGGCTCCAGCGACATCCAGACCATGGACATCCACTCGCAGAACAGCGCTCTGGGCAACGGCATCCATGCGGCGGCGTATGAGTCGCTGGTGATGTTCAACAGCCGCACGCTCAGGGTGGCGCCGCTGCTGGCCACGTCGTGGCAGCCGGTCAGCCCCACGCAGATGCGCTTCAAGCTGCGCCTGGGCGTGAAGTTCAGCGACGGCTCGCCCATGACGGCGGACGATGTGGTCTATTCGCTGCAGCGCGCGATGAGCAAGACCTCCACCTACGCCATCTATACCCAGGGCATGGACCGCATTGCCAAGGTGGATGGCGAGACCATCGACATCTTTTTGAAGAACCCCAACCCTGTGCTGCTCAACCAGCTGACGGAGTTGCGCGTGATGAGCAAGGCTTGGGCCGAGAAGAACAACGCGGTGGAGCCCAAGGACATCAAGGCGAAGGACGAAACCTATTCGCACCGCAATGCATGGGCACCGGTCCGTTCGTGCTCAAGGAATGGGTGCCCGACCAGAAGATCGTGTTCGCTGCCAACCCGGGCTGGTGGAACGCGGGCAAGGCGGAAGGGAACGTGACCGAGATCACCTACCTGCCCATCAAGTCCGAGGCCACGCGCATTGCCGCGTTGCTGTCCGGGGAGGTGGACATGGTGCGCGACACCAGCATCCAGGACTTGGCTCGCATCAAGGCCAACCCGAATCTCAAGGTCATGGAGATGGTGGAGAACCGCACCGTGTACCTGGCCATGGACCAGTTCCGCGACGAGCTGCCGGGCAGCAACATCAAGGGCAAGAACCCGCTGAAGGACCTGCGCGTACGCAAGGCGCTGTACCAGGCCATCGATGGCGCAACACTGCAGCGCGTGACCATGCGCGGCATGTCCAAACCCACGGGCGCGATGGTGTCGCCCCTGGTCAACGGGTGGACCGACGCGGTGGACAAGCGTCTGCCCAACGACCCCAATGCCGCCAAAGAACTGCTGACGCAGGCCGGCTACAGCGATGGCTTCGAGGTGGACTTTGCCTGCAGCAACAATGCCATCGTGCAGGACGAGCAACTGTGCCAGGCGATCACCGCCATGTGGTCGCGCATCGGCGTCAAGGCCAAGCTGCGCACCATGCCCGCCGTGAGCTACTACCCCATGGCCCAGCGGCACGAGGCCAGCATTGCGCTGCTCAGCTGGGGCGTGCCCACGTTCGACGCGCTGTACACCTTGCAGTCCCTCGTCCGCACCAAGACCACGGGCGGCGACGGCAACTACAACCTGGGCCGCTACAGCAACGAGCGCATGGACTACATCGTGGACCGCGTGAAGACCGAGACCGACCTGCCCGTGCGCAACCGCTTGTTGACCGAAGGCCTGCAACTGCAGAACGACACCGTGGCCCACGTCCCGCTGCACAACCAGATGCTGGCTTGGGCCATGAAGAAAAACGTGGAGCTGGTGCAGCGGCCGGACAACCGCATCGACTGGCGGTTGATCAAGGTGAATTGAGTCCTCTGGCGCCGCAGCCTTTGAGGCTGGCGCGGCCCATGCCAGTGCACCCCTGGAACCGGCTTTGCCGGGCCACCGGGTGCGTCCCCCATGGGGGAAGGCGCCGAAGGTGACTCAGGGGGGCACTCAGTGCTCGGGCTGCAGCATGATGATCGCCATGCCCGCCAGCGCGACCAGCACACCCGCCACATCCCATGGCGTTGGGCGGATGCCATCCACCGCCCACAGCCATACCAGTGCCACCCCGATATAGACCCCGCCGTAGGCCGCATACACGCGGCCTGCGCCTGCGGTGTCGTGCAGCGTCAAGAGCCAGGCAAACAGTGCCAGGCTCGCTGCAGCAGGCAACAGGAGCCACGCGGGCTTGCCTTGCTTGAGCCAGAGCCAGGGCAGGTAGCAGCCCACGATTTCGGCGAGGGCCGTGGCGATGAAAAGCAGCAGGGTATTCAGCATGTTGCGGGGCCTTGTGCGGCACTGAGGTTCGGGGTATCCGAATGGGTGGCCAGCCACTGGCGCAGCGCCAGTTCGCCCTTGGGGGTGAAATGCACCACGCGCGAGCCCTGAGCGCGGTGGGCCCATCCCCCGTCGAAGAGGCGCTGCAGCAGCGCAGCGCCCAGGGCACCGCCCAGGTGGTGGCGGCGCTCGCTCCAGTCCAGGCAGGGGCGGCACACCATGCGCCGCTGCTGCGCCAGCGTGGATGTGTCGATACCCACGTGCGCAAACCACTGCGCGCCAGCGGGTGTGATGGCCGCCCCTTGGGGTGTGGCCAGCAGCATGCCCTGGCGCACCAGCGCTTCATAGAACTGCACGCCTACCTCGCCCGCCAAGTGGTCGTAGCACATGCGCGCGCGGCGCAGCGCAGGCTCCCGGGGGCTAGCGCGCAGCCGTACGGCACCGGCGCGAAACGCCACATTCATCAGTGACTCCAGCAGATTTGCTACATCCCGATCTGCCAGCCGGAAGTAGCGGTGCCGGCCCTGGCTCTCCACGGCGACCAGGCCTGCATCCAGCAGCTTGGCAAGGTGGGCACTGATGGTCTGCTTGGTCACGCCTGCAATGTCAGCCAGCTCGGTGGCCGTGAGGGCGCGGTCGGCCATCAGGGCGGTGAGGACTTCGGCGCGCGCGCTGTCGCCGATGAGCGCGGCAATGCGCGCGATGTGGGGGCCGTCTTTCATGGTTCGATCTTGGGCGAACCATCTCTGCCCGTCAACCGCCTATCGTGAAGGCCTTGCCAACCTCAGACTTTGGAACACCATGATCACCTGCTTCATCCGCTACGACATCGACCCCTTCCAGCGCGAGGCGTTTGCCGAATATGCGCGCCGCTGGGGCCAGATCATTCCCCGCTGTGGCGGCCACCTGCTGGGCTACTTCCTGCCGCATGAAGGCAGCAACTACGAGGCCTGGGGCCTGATCGGCTTTGACTCCCTGGCCGCCTACGAGGCCTACCGCATGCGCCTGCGCGCCGACCCCGAAGGCCGCGCCAACTTTGCGCTGGCGCAGGAGAAGCGCTTCATCCTGCGCGAGGCGCGCACCTTCACCCAGGGGGTGGAAGGCACACTGGGCCTGCCTGCCCATCCGCAGGGGGTCGCCACATGATGGCGGTGATCTTCGAGGTCACGCCCGCCCCGGGCCAGCGTGGTGCCTATCTGGATGCCGCCGCAGCGCTCAAGCCGCTGCTGGCGCAGATCGACGGCTTTGTTTCCATCGAGCGCTTCGAGAGCCTGAGCGAACCTGGCAAGCTGCTGTCGCTCTCGTTCTGGCGCGACGAGGAGGCCGTGGCCCGCTGGCGCCAGCAGGAAGCGCACCGCAGCACCCAGGCGGCCGGGCGCGACCATGTGTTTGCCGACTACCGGTTGCGCGTGGCGACGGTGGTGCGTGACTACGGCATGAACGACCGGGCACAGGCGCCCGCTGATTCCCGCGCGGTGCATGGCTGACCGCACGCAGGTCCCAGCAGCCTGGTTGCGCCCCCTGCGAGACCGCAAACAGGCGCTCACACCGGCATGTAGCCCGTGCGCAGTGCGTGGGCCCACTCCGGCCTGCCATTCCTTAGCGCCAGCAGCGCCATGGGCTCGTGGTCATAAGGCACCCGGTGGTGCGCCACCTGCCAGCCTTGCGCTGTGCGCTCCGCGATGGCGTAACACGCATCCGGCGTGCCGTTTTCTACCCTGTGCGCCACAGGGTGGTCGTCACTGTAGGCCTGCAGGCCCACGCTGCCGGGGTTGACCAGCAGCACGCCCGCCCCCAGGCGTACCTGGCGTGGCACATGGGTGTGGCCGCAGGCCACCAACGGGGCGTATTGGCCCGACAGGCGCTCGTCGATCTCGGCCGGGGTGGCGGCGCGCACAGTGTGGCCGTCCAGCGTTTCGAGCAGGTATTCATGGTCGCTGCGCGGCGAGCCGTGGCACAGCAGCACGTCATCGTCCAGACGCAGGGTGTGGGTCAGGCTGCGCATCCAGGCAAATTCCGCCTCGGTGAGCTGCGCGTGCGCGTACTGGTCCGACGGGCCACCGTGGCCGGGGCGCAGCTGCAGCACCTGGCGTTCGTGGTTGCCCGCCAGCGAGAGCCAGTCCGACGCCATGAGCCACTGCGCCGTCTCGCGTGGCAGCAGCGGTCCCGAGAGGTTGTCGCCCAGGTTCACCACGCGGTCGGCGCCCCGGCGCGCAATGTCCGCCGCCACTGCTTCAAGGGCCGCGAGGTTGCCGTGGATGTCCGAGACAAAAGCGATGCGCATGGGGAAACCGTGTTGTGGGTGATTGAGGGGTCAGCTCTGCGATACGCCGCCGCCTGTACCGCTGCAAGTGTGCAGCAGCATCCTCATCCTAGATGTTTGCCCGCGCGGCTTCCAGCGCCAGTGGCAGGTACTGCGCCAGTTGCTTGTTCACCAGATCGTCGATAGAGCCCAGCTTCAGGTGCCTGCGCCCCTTGCCCGCCCCCTCCAGGTGGCCGAATGGGTCGCTGATGCGCGCGCCCTGCCCGAACTCCACCGATACATGCCCCTGGTAGGCGAACACGCCGCAGAACGACACCCCTGCGCAGCAAACAGAATGCCGCCGTACTTCACCTCTTCCGTGGGTGCCTCAAAGGGTGGCCGCAGCACCAGGGCGCGCACGGCCTGCACGATGGCGTACTGGGTTTCGCCGAAGAAGCGGATGTCTTCAAGCATTGCGGGGACAGAACGTGTGGCCATGGAGCATGTGAGGGCTGCGGGAAGGGCGCAGGGTAGGCGATGTTGCTGACAACGGGGTGGCAGCAGGGGAGACAAGCCGTTCGTGGATCTGGGGCTGTTCTCCAGGTTCTCAGTGGTCAGGGTGTGTTCATATCCTGCGATGGCGCTTGCTGTGCCAGAAAGGCCCGCAGGTCGGCGGGGGTGTAGTCTGCGGCGGTGTGGTGTTGCCAGAAGCGGATGGACAGGTCGCGGAACCCCATGGACTTGTGCTCGGCAGTGGCCTGCTCCGCCTGTCCATTGCCGGGTGCAAGCGCTTGCGGGTGCTCAGCAACCATTGGTTGTTGCGGTGTTAGGGTTTGCCGGTTCAACCTGTTCCGCAGGCCGGTGGCCTCAGCCCGGATGTAGTCAAAGCGGTCGTACTGCAGAGTGGCCAACAGCGCGTCGATAGGGATTCCGGGCGGACAGGGGGTCGTGTCCTCAATGGCTTGCAGCGCCGCCCAGCGGCAGACGTCCTCGGGCGCTTCGGCGAGCCACTGGATGCGTCGCCAATGGGCCTCGTCGTCCCACCTCAGCCAGCGGATCTCGAACAGGAGCTGGGGTGTCAGCAGCGGGTCTGTGTCGCGCCGCTCCTCCAGAACGCGGATGAGGCGGTCTGCGTGGTCGGGGTAGCTCAGTTTTCCGAACGTGTAGGCCGCCTGGCTGCGGATATGAAAAGCGGGCGCGCGCAGGCACCGGTCGAGCGCGTCGAACAGGCCCGAGCCTGGCAGCTGTGCGCGAAATGCGAGCGTGATCTCTTGCTGAAAAAGTCCGATGGAGACATCACGGATGAACAGGACAGCGTCATCGAAGCGCTCTGTCTCCAGGCTGCGTACGAGGCGCACGGCGGCATCCACCAGCGCAGCCGCGCCGTGGCGCGCCAGGGCTGCCTTGATATAGGCTTCGTCCTGGATGTGGTCCAGGTACGAAGCAATCACGGCTTCGGGAGTGGTCATAGTGTGCGCCCCTGCATGGGCAGGGCCCATGGGGACAGGCGAGGTAGGCCTGAGCGCCCGGCTGCCCGCAGCGCGCTACAAGAATTCAAGAAAAACTAGACGCCTTCGCCTGCCGGTATTTTGTCTTATGCTATTAATAAAATAGCAATCACAGTGCAAAGATCTTCCCCGGATTCAGGATGTTCTTCGGGTCCAGTGCGCGCTTGATAGCGCGCATCATGTCCACCGCGCCGGTGCCGGTTTCGTCCAGCAAAAAGCCCATCTTGTGGATGCCCACACCATGCTCACCGGTGCAGGTGCCCCCCATGCTCAGGGCGCGGGCCACCAAGGTGTGGTTCATGGCTTCGGCCTTGGTGCGTTCTTCGGCGCTGTTCGGGTCGATGAGGTAGCCAAAGTGGAAGTTGCCGTCGCCCACGTGGCCGACGAGGAAGTAGGGGATGCCGCTGGCTTCCACCTCGTCCACCGATTCGAGCAGGCAGTCGGCCAGGCGGCTGATGGGCACGCAGGTGTCGGTGCTGATGGCGCGGCAGCCTGGGCGGCTTTGCACGGCGGCAAAGTACGCGTTGTGCCTGGCGGTCCACAGGCGGGTGCGTTCTTCGGGGGTGCTGGCCCATTCAAAGGCCTGGCCGCCAAATTCGCTGGCAATGTCTTGCACCATCTCGGCTTGCTCTTTCACACTGGCGGGCGAGCCGTGGAACTCCATCAGCAGCATGGGTTCTTCACGCAGATTGAGCTTGCTGTGTGCGTTCACCATGCGCACGGTGTGGTGGTCAATGAGTTCCACGCGCGCAATCGGCACGCCGATCTGGATGGTCTGGATGGTGGTGCGCACGGCCGCTTCGATGCTGGGGAAGGAGCAGATGGCGGCGCTCACCGCCTCGGGCAACGGGTACAGGCGCACGGTGATCTCGGTCATGATGCCCAGCGTGCCTTCGCTGCCCACCATCAGGCGCGTGAGGTCGTAGCCCGCGCTGCTCTTCTTGGCGCGGGTGCCGGTGTGGATGACTTCGCCGCTGGCGGTGACCACCTCCAGCGCCAGCACGTTCTCGCGCATGGTGCCGTAGCGCACGGCGTTGGTGCCGCTGGCGCGCGTGGCGCTCATGCCGCCAATGCTGGCGTCGGCGCCGGGGTCGATCGGGAAGAACAGGCCGGTGTCCTTGATCGCTTCGTTGAGCTGCTTGCGCGTGATGCCGGGTTGCACGGTCACCGTGAGGTCTTCGGCGTTGATGCTGAGCACCTGGTTCATGCGGCTCACATCGATGCTGATGCCGCCCTGCACGGCCAGCAGATGGCCTTCGAGCGACGAGCCCGCGCCGTAGGGGATCACGGGCACGTCGTACTGGCTGGCCAGCTTCACCGCGTCGGCCACGTCCTGCGTGCTTTCGGCAAACACCACGGCGCTGGGCGGCGGGGCCTGCAGCGAGCCTTCGTCGCGCCCGTGCTGCTCGCGCACGGCCTGGGCCAGCGAGCACTGCGCGCCGAAGCGCGCCTGCAGCGCATCGATGAGGGCCTGGGGCACGTCGCGCAGTTGGATTTCGGGCAGCAGGTGGGCGGCAGCGGTGGGGGCGTTCATGGTGTGTGTCTCCGGTGGGTGCGGTCAGTGAGAAGCATTCTAGGTTCGGCCCCGTGGCCGGGTGCTGGGTGATCGACCTTGAGCCCGGGTGGGGATGCGGGTATTCACGGGCTTGTGGGTCCGCGTCTGCATAAATACATTGCGTTCGAAATGTATATTGTGAAAGCGCCATGAACCACCGTGTTTCCCCCAAGGCCGGGACGCGACGCACCCATGCCGAGCGCAGCGCCGCCACCCGCCAGCACCTGATTGCCACGGCCATCGACGTGATCCAGCACCGCAGCCTGGAGGAGATGTCCATCCACGAGCTGGCCAAGTCAGCGGGCATGACCTCGGGCGCGGTGCAGCACCACTTCGAGTCGAAGGCGGTGCTGATGATGAATGTGCTGAGCGAGCTGATCGAGTCCACCGTGCGCTCGGGCGAACTCTGGCCCAGCCCCGCGCTGCCAGCGCGCGAACGGGCTGTGAAGTTTGTGCAGGCGGTGTGGAGCCTGGTCTATGCGCAGCCGCGCTTTATCGTGGCCTGGAACATTTACCTGGGCTGTCGCAACCAGCCCGAGGTGCTGGGTCACATTGCCGAGCTGCGCCAGAGCGTGCAGGCGCGCATGCACGAAGGCTTTTTTGAAGCCTTCCCCGAACTGGCGGCAGAGCCCGACCGCGATGGCCTGCTGGGCCTGGTGCTGTCGTCGCTGCGCGGGCTCGGGCTGCTGCAGTTGTTTGCCCCCGCACCGCCCACCGTGCCCGATGCTGCCCAGCAGGCGCAACTGGACTGCCTGGCTGATTGGATTGCCACCCGGTGCGAAGCCGCTGCTGCGTCTCCAAAGGCGCGCACACGCCGCCGTTGATCCCCCCATTTGTCTATTTGTCGCTTGTTGTGGTGTGCGGCATCTCCCGCCTGCACGCCACGCAACGCGTACATCTATCGAAAAAAACCACTGGGAGACACACCATGACCTCAGCATCTACGCGCGTTCCACGCACGGTCGCGCTGGCCGCACTCGCCTGCCTGGCCGGTGGCACCCTGGCACAGCAACCCGCTGCCTACCCGGCCAAGCCCATCCAGCTCATCGCCCAGCAGCCGCCGGGCAGCGGTTCGGACGCGATGACCCGCGTGTGGGCTGATTGCGCCGCGCGCGAGCTGGGCCAGCCCGTGGTGGTGCAGAACAAGCCCGGGGCCAACGGCATCCTGGCCGTCAACTACCTCAAGGCCCAGCCTGCAGATGGCTACAACCTGCTGAGCATCGGCATGTCGCAGATGACCATTACGCCCTACGCCTACAAGCAGCAGCCCTACGATCCGCTGCGCGACTTTGATGGCGTAGCCGTGCTGGGCACGTCGCCGCTGGTGCTGGCCGTGCCCGCAGGGCAGGGCATTGCCAGCTTGGCGGATCTGCAGAAGCTGGCGCGTTCCACGCCGGGCGGTATCAACTTCGGGTCGCCGGGCAAGGGCAGCCCAGCGCACCTGCTGACCTCCGCGCTCGTCGAGAAGTTGGGCGTGCCTGGCACCCACGTACCCTTCGTGGGCGAGGGCGTCGGCCTTACCGCGCTCATGGGCCAGCAGATCCATGCGATGACGCTGGTGATTGGCACGGCGGCCGCACAGGTCAAGGCGGGCAAGCTGGTGCCGCTGGCGCTGTTTGGTGCGCAGCGCTCGCCCTTGCTGCCCGATGTGCCCACCATCGCCGAGGCTCTGCCCGCTGCCAGCGATCTGGCGCGGCCCGCGTGGATTGCCGTGGTGGCCAAGGCCGGCACGCCGCCCGAGCTGCTGAACCGGCTCAATGCCGCCACAGAGAAATGCCGGGGCGGCGATGCGCAGTACAAGTCCCGCCTCGAAGCCATGAACGTCACGCTCACTGCCACCGCGCCAGCCGACGCACGCGCCTGGGCGGCACGCGATGCCGCCGTGTGGCGCCCACTGATCGACAAGCTGGGCCTGGCCACCGAATGACGGCGAGCGCCGCGGAGCCCCTGGTCACGCTGGCCCATGGCGGGCAGTTGCGCGGCCTGTGGGAGGAGGGCGTGCGTGTCTTCCGTGGCATGCCCTACGCGCTGGCGCCACGCGGCGCGCTGCGGTTTGCGGCGCCGGTGCCTGCCTCGCCATGGTCCGGTGTGCGCGATGCCACTGCGTTCGCGCCCATGGCACCGCAGCTGGCCCGCACCGCGCGTGCCGATGCGCCCATGCTGGGGGACGACGACTGTCTGGCCGTCAATGTGTGGGCGCCGCCCGCCGAACCCGGCGCGCATCTGCCCGTCATGGTCTGGGTGCATGGCGGTGGCTTCTTTCGCGGCGCGGCCAGCGAGCCCCTGTACGACGGCGCGGCGCTCGCGCGGCGGGGCGTGGTGCTGGTGTCGGTGCAGTACCGGCTGGGCATAGACGGTTTTTTGCACTTCGAGGGCGAGGAGCAGGCTGCGCCTGCCAATCGCGGCCTGTTGGACTTGCTGATGGCATTGCAGTGGGTGCGCGACCATATCCACGCCTGGGGCGGCGATGCAGCGCGCACCACCGTGTTCGGCCAGTCGGCCGGCGCCGGGGCCGTGGCCTGCCTGATGGGCATGCCCGCGTCGCGCGGGCTGTTCCAGCGCGCCATTCTGCAAAGCCCCAGCGTGGCCTGCCAGACCTTGGAGGAAGCCGCCGCCGCACGCCGCGCCGTAGCCACGCTGGCCGGGGTGGAGCCCACCCTGACTGCATTGGGAGGAGCGCCGCAGACCGCCGTGCTGCACGCTGTGCACCGGCTCGCGTCCGAGCCGGCCCTGCGGCAACAGCACGGGCTGGGCGGGCGCAACTTCTTTCCCCTGCGGCCCGTGGTCGATGGTCAAGTACTCACTGCACCGCCGCTGAAGGCGCTGACGCAGCAGTGGGGGGCACAGCCGCCCGACCTGCAGGTGCTGGTGGGCAGCAACGCGCAGGAGATGCGCCTCTACCACGTGCCCGGCGGTGCCATCGACCGGGTGACGGAGGCGCAGGGCCATGCCTTTGCGCAGGATGTAGGCTTGCCCACAGATGCTGCCGAGGCCCTGCGCAGCATGCTGCCGCCCGCGCTGCAAACGCCCGGGGAGTGGCTGTGCGCGCTGCAGTCCGACTACTACTACCGCGTGCCCGCGCAACGCATTGCCGCGCTGGCCAGCCGCTGGGCCCGCAGCGCCCATGGCTATGAATTCACCTGGTCCTCGCCGCAGTGGCGCGGGCGCCTGGGCGCTGCGCACGGGGTGGAGTTGCCATTTGTGTTCGGCAATCTCCACACGCCCACGGGGGAGGAACTTGCAGGGCCCGCGCCGCCCGTTGCGTTGTCCGAGGCGCTTCAGCAGCGTTGGGTGGCGTTTGCGCGGGATGGCAACCCTGGATGGGCGCCGTATACCGGCGCACAGCCGCCGGTCCAGCATGTGGGGGAGACACTGTTCTGTGCGCCCCACACGCAGCCTGAGCGGTTCGCGCTGTGGGAGGGCGTGCTGTAGCGATCCGCTCTCTGGGATCTCTCGCCAGGGGGTACCGCAGCAGCAGCTGGCTCGCTACACTGGGCTGGCGCTTGTGCGCGACCAACCAACTACAGAGAGAGGGATTGCCATGGCTTCAGCCAGTGTGGGAGATTGCCTGTCGGGTGCCTGGGGCACCTTCAAGAAAAACGTGCTCACCCATGTGGTTTGCACCTTGCTGGTGATGGTGGTCGCCGGCATCAGCGCGGGCCTGTTGGCCGGGCCCATGATGGTGGGCTACATGCGCATGATCGAGCGCGAGACGCGCGGCGAAGCGGTGCAGATCGGCGATGTCTTTCGGGGCTTTGACGACTTTGTGCCCGCGTTTGTGGCGGGGCTCATCAGCTCGCTGGTGGTGTCGCTGGGCTTCATGCTGTGCTTCATCCCTGGCCTGCTGGTCATGGCTCTGCCCCCGGTGGCGCTGTTCCTGGTGGCGCGCGGAGAGCGCGACGGTGTGGCCGCCTTCAGCCAGGCCTGGACTATCGTGACCAAGAACCTCGGCTCGGCCTTCTTCTGCTCGCTGGTGCTGGGCATTGTGGGCTCGCTGGGCTTTCTGCTGTGCTGGGTGGGCGCGCTGCTGACGTTGCCGCTGTCCACCATCGGGTCGTACTACATGGCACGCCAATTGGTGGGCGATGAACCGGTCGCGTTGCCTCCCCTCTGACCCCGGACCCGTCGTGGTGCCGGTGGGCGGCATGCCCGCCTGGCAGCCGCTGGATGGCAGCGCGCGGCGGCTGCGGATGGCGTTCGGCCTGGGCTGGCCCCTAGCCATGGCTGCCACGCCGTCGTGGCTAGGGCAGGGTGGGCTGGGCCTGGGCTGCGGGTTTCGCGCGCTGACGGGGATGCCCTGCCCGCTGTGCGGCGGCACCCATGCCTGTGCAGCCCTGATCCAGGGCGATTGGTCAGCCGCCTGGGCCGCCAACCCGGGCGCAGTGCTGTTGCTGGTGTGGCTGGTGCTGCTGGCGGGCCAGGCGTTGGTCGAAGGCGCCCAGGGCCGCCGCCGCGTGGCGCGCTGGCCGTGGTGGCACCCGGCAGTGTTAACCATGGTGGGTAGCGGGCTGGTGCTGTCCTGGGTCTCGCGCCTGGCGGGGCTCGTATAACGGCTTGCTGGGCCCGGAGGGGCTTTGTTGCTTCCCTACGGGCAAAAGCGATAGCTTTCTGCGGCCGTTAGGGCGCCGTGCGTAGTGAGTGGCCCGCCAGCGCCGGGGGGCTGCACCACATCCATGCGCCAGCATCCTTTTGGTTCGGTCTAGCGCAGCCCTGCGCCTCGTTGCGGGGCAGGCTGCCCCCATGGTGCACAGCCGCCGTGCGCCAGGCTGGTGCATTCAGCTTGTATACCAGTTGGCACGGAACCTGCGATACCGCAGGCAATGACCACCGCCACCGAGATCAGCAACCGCATCATCGAAGCCGTGATGGCGCAAAAGCTCGCGCCCGGCTCCCGCCTGGGCGAGCAGCAATTGGCCATGTTGTTCGACTGCAGCCGCACCATCGTGCGCGAGGCGCTCACCCGGCTCGCCACACGCGGCATCGTCACCGTCAGTGCCCGGCGCGGCTGGTATGTGATCGAGCCCTCGCAGGACGAGGCGCGCGAGGCCTTCGAGGCGCGCCGCGTGATTGAACTGGGTTTGCTGCACCAGCTCAAGGTGGTGGACAAGACGGCGCTGCGCCAGCTCAAGAGCCACCTGCAGCGCGAAAAAGCCGCACTGGCGGGCACCGACGTGGGAATACGCAGCTTCTTGCTGGGAGACTTCCACGTGTGCCTGGCCGAATGCCTGGGCAACAGCCTGCTGGCCGACACGCTGCGCGATTTCACGGCGCGCACCACGCTCATCGCCATGCTCTACCAGTCGTCGCACGATGCGGCGCAGAGCTGCGCCGACCATGTACGCATCGTCGAGGCGCTGGAGGCGGGCGACATTGCCGGCGCCGAGGCACTCATGTCCGAGCACATCGGCACCGTGCAGTCGGCCTTGCGCCTGCAGGCCAGCAGCGATCCGCTGGCTGGGCTGCGCGACGCGCTGGCACCGGTGAGCAAGAGCCCAGCATCAGCCACCCCACCAGCCCGCGCGCGCAAGCCCCGCGCAGCCAAGAGTTCCATCCCCCCAGCGTCTGACCCAGACGCACCTGCCGACGCATCCACCTACCTAGGAGCCCTGCTATGACCACCGTCCGCACCGTCACCTCGTCCACCCGCCGCCTGACCCTGGGCGTGCTTGCCGCCACCGGCCTTGCAGCGGCCCTGATGGCGCCCGCCGCCTACGCGCAGAACGCGCTGGACAACATCCTCAAGGCCAAGGAAATCAAGATCGCCATCCCCACCGACTACCCGCCCTACGGCTTTGTCGGCACCGATCTCAAGCCCCAGGGCCTGGACGTGGAGATGGCCAACTACATCGGCACCAAGCTGGGTGTGAAGGTCGAACTGATCCCCGTGACCAGCGCCAACCGCATCCCGTACCTGCAGACGCAGAAGGCCGACCTGGTGATCTCCACGCTGGGCAAGAACCCCGAACGCGAGAAGGTGATCGACTTCACCGCCGCCTACGCACCGTTCTTCCAGGCCGTGTTTGCGAGCAAGAGCCTGAACATCAAGAGTTTTGCCGACCTGGCGGGCAAGACCGTGGCCGTGACGCGCGGCGCGATGGAAGACCAGGAGCTGGCCAAGGTCGCGCCTCCCGGCGTCGACGTGAAGCGCTTTGAAGACCACGCCGCCAGCATTGCGGCCTTTGTGTCGGGCCAGACGCAGGCCATTGCGACCAGCGCATCGACGGCGGGCACCATCATGGTCAAGAACCCCAACCTGGCCACCGAATACAAGCTGCTGCTCAAGGACAGCCCCAACTTCATTGGCGTGGCCAAGGGCGAAGACAAGCTGCGCCTGCGCGTGAACGAGATCATTGCCGAGGCGCGCAAATCGGGTGACATCGACAAGCTATCCAACAAGTGGCTGGGCCGCCCCGCGGGCGACCTGCCCCTGTGATGCTGCGCACCGGATGAACTGCTGAAACCCAAGGGCCTGTGGCGCGACAAGCGCCGCAGGGCACAAGCATGCTGATTGCGCTCGATTTTTCTGCCGTCCTTGCGTCGTGGCCGCTGCTGGTGCGCGGCGTGGTCTGGACCATTGGCCTCACCATCGTGGGCACCGTGCTGGGCCTTATGCTGGGTACGGCCTGTGCCTGGGCACGGGCGCGCAACCTGGGCCACCGGCCCACTGCGTTGCGCTGGGCCGTGGCCAGCTATGTGGAACTGGTGCGCAACACGCCCTTCATCGTGCAGCTGTTCTTTCTGTTCTTCGGGCTGCCCGCGATGGGGCTCAAGCTCTCGCCCGAGTTCGCATCCGTGCTGGCCATGGTGATCAACCTGGGCGCGTATTCGGCCGAGATCATCCGCGCTGGCATCGAGGCCACGCCCCGTGGCCAGATCGAAGCTGCTCACAGCCTGGCGCTCACGCCGGGCCAGACCTTCCGCCGTGTGGTGCTGCCGCCCGCGCTGCAAAAGGTGTGGCCCGCCATGGTCAGCCAGATCATCATCGTGATGCTGGGCTCGGCCGTGTGCGGGCAGATCTCCACGCCCGAGCTGAGCTACGCCGCCAACCTCATCTCCAGCAACACCTTCCGCGCGTTCGAGGCCTTCATCCTGGCCACGGCTGTGTATCTGGTGCTGTCCATGTTGACCCGCCGCCTGCTCATGTGGATGGGCGCCCGATTTTTGGTGGGGAGATAAGCCATGGTGGAATTCTCCCTTTGGGACATCCTGCGCAACCTGCTGCTTGCAGCGCGCTGGACGGTGTCCCTGTCCCTCATCGCCTTCGTCGGTGGTGGCCTGGTGGGCCTGGTGCTGCTGGTGTTGCGCCTGTCTAAAGTGCGTGGCGTGGATCGCGCCGTGGGCGTCTACGTGCAGGTGTTCCAGGGCACGCCGCTGCTGATGCAGCTGTTCCTCGCGTACTTCGGCATTGCGCTGTTCGGTATCAAGACCTCGCCGTGGACGGCCGCTGCGGTGGCGCTCACGCTCTACACCAGCGCCTACCTCACCGAGATCTGGCGCGGCTGTGTGGCCTCCATCCCCAAGGGGCAGTGGGAGGCGGCGCAGAGCCTGGCGCTCAACTTCGGCGAGCAGCTGCGCCATGTGGTGTTGCCGCAGGCGCTGCGCATCGCGGTGCCGCCCACGGTGGGCTTTCTGGTGCAGGTGATCAAGGGCACGGCGCTGGCTTCGGTCATCGGCTTTGTGGAGCTGACCAAGGCGGGCAGCATGATCTCCAACGCCACCTACCAGCCCTTCCTCGTCTACGCGTGCGTAGCGCTGCTGTATTTTGTTTTGTGCTTCCCGGTGAGCCTGGTGGCGCAATCGCTTGAAAGGAAACTCCATGGCAACCGCCGTTGAAACCACCCCGGTCCCCGCGCACGACGGCATTGTGGTGGGCGATCCCCCTATCGTGGAAATCACGGCCCTGCGCAAGTCCTACGGCAGCAACGAGGTGCTCAAGGGCATTGACCTCAAGGTGCAACGCGGCGAGGTGATTGCCATCATCGGCAAGAGCGGCTCGGGCAAAAGCACCTTGCTGCGCTGTGTGAACGGGCTGGAAGAGTTCCAGGAGGGCGCGCTCAGCGTCAGCGGCCAAAAGCTGCTGCACGACAGCCCCGCGGCCATGCGCGCGCTGCGCCAGCAGGTGGGCATGATCTTCCAGAGCTTCAACCTGTTTCCGCACCTCAGTGTGGGCCGAAACATCATGCTCGCGCCCACGCTGGTGAAGGCCCGCGACGCCAAGGCCGCCGAGGCGCAGGCGCGCCAGCTGCTGGCACGCGTGGGTCTGGCCGAAAAGTTTGACGCCATGCCCGATCAGCTCTCGGGCGGCCAGCAGCAGCGCGTGGCCATAGCCCGCGCGCTGGCCATGGAGCCGCAGGTGCTACTGTGCGACGAGATCACCTCGGCGCTGGATCCTGAACTCGTGGGCGAAGTGCTGCGCGTGGTGGAGTCGCTGGCGCAGGAAGGCATGACGCTGATGATGGTCACGCACGAGATGGCGTTTGCCCGCAAGGTGAGCGACCGCGTGATCTTCATGCACCAGGGGCGGGTGCATGAACAGGGTACGCCCGCCCAGCTGTTTGGAAACCCGCAGACGCCTGAACTGCAGCAGTTTTTGTCGTCGTTGCACGACTGAAATTCATTTGCCACTGCTCGTACGCACAAAGGCCTGCCCACGCCCTGGAGTTCCAGCGCGGGCAGGCTTTGCAGTTTGGTAGTTGCGCCTACCCCGGCCTCTGGCTCAGAGCGGGTAAGCGGTGGGCAGGGTCAGGACTGCACCCCCTTGTCGAATTCTGTGCGGGACAGCGATCCGTTCTTGTCGGTGTCGAGTTCCTTGAAACGTTGGCTGATGGCTGGCAGCGTGGCGGCCTCTTGCACGCTCAGCTGGCCGTCCTTGTTCACGTCGGCCTTGTCAAAGGCGGCAGTGGCTGCGGAGGAAATGCCACCACTGTTGGGCCCCACCGAAAAGCCCGAGCCTGCCTGTGCGGAGCTCTTGCTCTGGGGACCGAATTGGGGAGGGGAGGACGGTGATGAGGTCTGTGCCTGCAAGGCACCCACACCACCCAAAGAGAGGGCTGCGAAGAGCATCACGCTGCGCGTGTCGAACGAGTAGTTGCGTCGTTGCAGTGCTTTCATGTTGAGCCTGGCTCCTTTGAAGTTGAACAGGCTTGCATTGCACCGCAGCACAGCTTCCGGCGCCAGCATTCTTGCCTGCTGTTGCCTCACTCTACATTTGCCTGCGCTGTGTAACGCCCCGGCCGTGTTTTGTGTCTGAGCCCGCGCCGGATGTAGCCAAACGTAGGCCTGCGCCCTGGTTACGGGCAGAGCCTGGCCCTACGCCCCGGGGCTCGCAGGGGCTGACCGGCATGCCAGCGTGTGTCCTACAGCCCTTGCCCACGCTCCTTCCAACAATGACCTTCATGCATTCCCTGCGGATGCTGTTGTTCAACTTCAAGGAGCTATTCCATGCACAAGCAAACTGTTCTCGCCGCACTCGCTGCCTTCGCCTGCACAGCGGCATTGGCCCAGGCGCCCGCCAACAACACCGCGCGTCCTCCGGCCGAGGTGAACCCTGCGGCATCGGGAGGCGCTGCCGCGTCGGCGGCCCAGAACAAGGTGGACCAGCGCGCCAGCCGCAGCACGGCAGCGCCCGCCAACCCTGCCGCCGGTGATGGCCGCGCGGCCCCCGTGGCAGAGATCAACCCCAGCGCTGCGGGCGGCAAGGCGGCGGCCAAGGCCGACATGCGCGTGAATGCGCGGCTGATGGACACCAATGGCGATGGCATGGTGTCGCGCGCCGAATGGGACACCTACCACGCGCAGGCCTGGAACCAGATGCAGCCTGGCAACACGGGCGTGTCCACGGCAGACATTGACAAGCTGAACCGCACTTCCGCCACGCACTGATACCGATCCATGCGGCGGTGCCCTGCTCACCGGTCCGGCCAGCCGTCTTCAGCGTGAGTCATTCGCCCCTTGCGCCTTTGCGCAGGGGGCGTTTTTGCATCTCGACCGCGCGGTCGGAAGGGGGAATGTGCGCTCGGGGACAATCGGGCCTATCCCTCCTTCGCTGACTGCATCCACACATGGCCAACCGACTTTCACAGATCGCCACGCGCACGGGCGACGCCGGCACCACCGGCCTGGGCAACAACCAGCGCGTCTCCAAGAACAGCTTGCGCATCCACGCGATGGGGGATGTGGATGAGCTCAATTCCCACATCGGCCTGCTGCTGTGCGAGCCCATGCCCGACGAAGTCCGCGCCCTGCTGGTCGAGGTGCAGCACCAGTTGTTCAACCTGGGCGGTGAGCTGTCGATCCCGGGCTTTGAATTGCTCAAGGCCGAAGCCGTGCTGGCACTGGACGATGCCCTGGCCCACCACAATGCCGCGCTGCCGCGCCTGCAGGAGTTCATCTTGCCCGCAGGCACGCGCGCCGCATCGCAAGCCCACATCTGCCGCACCGTGGCCCGCCGCGCCGAACGCGCCGTCGTCGCCCTGGGCAACGAAGAGGCACTGAACGACGCCCCACGCCAGTACCTCAACCGCCTCTCCGACCTGATGTTCGTGCTGGCCCGCGTGCTCAACCGCATGGATGGCGGGGATGACGTGTACTGGAAAAGCGAGCGCCTGGCACAGCAAAATGCTACTAAATAAATAGCTGTTAACGCTTGTCTGGTAAGCGCTAGGGGCCGAGTTCAATCAAATTTCCAGCCTGTGCCATGGGCGTGCCCCGTGCCAGGGATGCCAAGCAAGGGCGGCCCCGCAGCGAGGGCATCGTCCCCCTTCCCGAATCGCGTCAGCGATTCGAGAGAAGGGGGAAGCGGCGCAGCCGCTCAGGGGGAAGTCCTCTACCTCGGTGCAAGAATCGCCATCGTCAGCCGCGACACACAGGTCAGCTCACCCGCTTCGTTGTGCAGATCGATGTGCCACACATGCGTGGTGCGGCCGATGTGCACCGGCTTGGCCGTGCCGGTCACCCAGCCGCTGGTGGCAGAGCGCAGGTGGTTGGCGTTGATGTCCAGGCCCACGGCGCGGTAGCCCTCGGGCAGGGCGTAGTAAGCGCCGGTGGAGCCCATGGACTCGGCCAGTACCACGCTGACGCCGCCGTGCAGCAGGCCAAAAGGCTGGATGGTGCGGTGGTCTACCGGCACCCGAGCGCGCAGAAAGTCGTCACCCACCTCGACAAATTCAATGCCCAGGTGCTCTACGGCGGTGTTGCGGTTGGCGGCCTTCAGCAGGGCCAGGTCGATGGGTTTCTTCCAGATGGGCATGGTGTTCACGGGGCAGGGCCAAGTCAGTGCAAGCCGCTGATTGTGCCAATGCCCGTGGCGCCGCCCTGTGCCGCACGCGCCTGGCCTCAGCCCACAAACTTCCCGTTGGCGCCCATCACCCCCAGGTCCAGAAAGCGCGAGCCCACATACGGCGCGCCGCTGGCATAGTCGATGGACAGGCCGCCGAGGTCATTGCTGCGGATGCCTGCGAGGGCGTTGCGCAGCTTGGCACGGGTCAGGTCGCGGCCGGCGCGCTCCAGGCCCTCGGCCAGCACGCGGGCGTTCACATAGCCTTCAAAGCTGCGGGCCGAGAACTCCTGGTAGCCCAGTGCGCGCATGGCCTTCTGGTAGTCGCGCACCACGGCATAGCTGGTGCGGGCCGCATCGGGCAGCACCATGGACAGCGCAATGCCCGAGGCCTTGCCGCCCAGCTGGCGTAGGTTGTCGCCCGACAGCGCCACGCTGGTGGCAGCCAGCGGCGTGCTGGGCGAGACTTTCTTGAACTCGTTGACCAGCGTGGCGGTGATGTCGCCCGCCGTGCCCAGCAGCACCGCATTGGGCTTGGCGGCCACGGCCTTGCCCACTACATCGGCCACCTGGGCGCCTTGGGCGTCGAGCTTGAAGGCCTTGGGCGCGGGCTGCTTGGCGGCGGCCATGGCCTTGGTCACGTCGGCCAGAAACTCGCGGCCAAAGGCGGTGTCCTGGTACACGACGGCCAGCTCGGTGATGCCCATGGACACCAGCTTCTGCGCCAGGCGCTGGGCCTCGTCGGTGTAGCTGGCGCGCACGTGGAACACCGAGCGGTACTCGGCCTTGCGCAGCGAGGTGGCGCCGCTCTGGGGGGCCACGTAGGGGATCTGCGCCTCGTCCACCAGCGGCAGGATGCGCTGGTTGTTGGCCGTGCCCATGCAGGAGATCAGCGACACCACGTTGGCATCGGCAATCAGCTTGCGCACGTTGTCTTCGGAGCGCGTGGCGTCATAGCCGTCGTCCAGGGCCAGCAGCTTGATTTCGCGGCCGTGGATGCCCTTGGCGTTGGCTTGGGCAATGCCCGCATCCAGCCCCTGCTTGAGTTCCTTGCCCAGGCTGGCCAGCGCGCCGGTGGTGCCCAGCGAGCAGCCAATGGTCACGCTCTTGGCGTCCATGGGGTCTTGCACGCCCACGGCGCGCGATGAGGTGGCAAGCAGCAGGCCGGCGCTGGCGGCCACGAGGGATTGGGTGAACTGACGGCGTTGCATGGTGACGAAAACTCGCAGACAAAAATGCCACCAGCCCCGGATGGGGGCTGGTGGGGGTGGACAGGGGGAGGGGGTGAACCCAGGGTAAACCCTGAATGTTATCCGGCTCCGCTGGCAATTGGCTGTCAATGGCTCGCACGCCCATAGGCCCCGGGGGGCCTTTGATGGGGCCGGGTTCCTGCCCTTAGGCCGCGCTGGCGGGGGGCGGGTTCAGCCGCATGCTGCCCGTCTCCACGTACCGCTGGTGCCACGACAGCGCCTCGTTCAGCAGGTGCGGCGTGTGCTGGCCCACGGCGCCGCGCTTGGCGCGGGCCACATAGTCGTGCAGAGCGGGCCGGAAGTCCGGGTGTGCGCAGCGGTCGATGATGATCTCGGCGCGCTGCGAGGGCGAGTGGCCGCGCAGGTCGGCCAGGCCTTGCTCGGTGACGAGGATCTGCACATCGTGCTCGGTGTGGTCCACGTGCGAGGCCATGGGCACGATGCACGAGATGCTGCCGTTCTTGGCCAGCGACGGCGTCATGAAGATCGACAGATACGCATTGCGCGCAAAGTCGCCCGAGCCGCCAATGCCGTTCATGATGGCCGAGCCCATCACGTGGGTGGAGTTCACGTTGCCGTAGATGTCGGCCTCGATCATGCCGTTCATCGCAATCAGGCCCATGCGGCGGATCAGCTCGGGGTGGTTGCTGATCTCCTGCGGGCGCAGCACGATGCGCTCTTTGTAGTACTCGATGCGCTCGTTGAAGTCCTGCATGGCCGCTGGGCTCAGCGACAGCGCCGTGGCCGAGGCGCTGGCCAGCTTGCCCGAGCGCAGCATGTCCAGCATGCCGTCCTGCAGCACCTCGGTGTAGGCCGTGAGGTTCTCGAACGGGCCGTTGTTCAGCCCCGCCAGCACCGCGTTGGCGATGTTGCCCACGCCCGACTGCAGCGGCAGCAGGTCTTTGGGCAGGCGGCCTTTTTTCACCTCGTGCTGCAGGAACTCGATGATGTGGCCCGCGATGCGGTTGGAGGTGTCGTCCGGCGCGGCGTACACGCTGTTGCGGTCGGGCTGGTTGGTCATCACCACCGCGATCACCTTGTTCGGGTCGCAGCGCAGGTAGGGATCGCCGATGCGCTCGTCGGGCCGTGTCATGGGGATGGGCTTGCGGTGCGGGGGGCGGTCGGTGCCGTAGTAGATGTCGTGCATGCCCTCCAGCTGCGGGTTGTGCCACGTGTTCACTTCCAGGATGACCTTGTCGGCCTGGTCCAGCCAGGTCTTGTTGTTGCCCACCGAAGACGACGGAATCAGCCGCCCGTCGGGCAACACGCCCGCCACCTCGACCACCGCCACATCCAGCTTGCCCAGAAAGCCGAACCACACAAACTGCGCCACGTGCGACAGGTGGATGTCCACATACTGCATTTGCCCCGCATTGATCTGGCGGCGCACCGTGGGGTCGGACTGGTAGGGAAGGCGCATTTCGATGCCGTCCACCTGGGCCAGCGCACCGTCCAGCTCAGGCGCGGTGCTGGCCCCTGTCCACAGCCCGATCTTGAAACCATGGCCCTGTGCGTTCAGGCTTTCGATGCGGCGCGCCAGGGCACCGGGCACGGCCTTGGGGTAGCCCGCGCCGGTAAAGCCGCTCATGCCCACATGGGCACCGGCGGGGATCAGGGCGGCCGCTTCGTCGGCGGTCATGGTGCGGGAGAGAAAGTCGGGGTACAGCACCCGATCGGCCAGGGACATGAACAAGCTCCGCAAAAAGAAAAGAGGCCACCCGCCCGGTGAGCGGATGGCCCCGTGGACAAAACCCAGGATGCTAGCCTTCGTTCCTTACAAATTAGGGGTTAACCCTTACAAATGCCGTCCGATCGGCTCAGAACGTGTTGACGGTCACGCATCCGCAGGTTACGCCGCTTTGCGGTTGAGCAGTGCGTACAGCAGGATCGCCCCGAACGTGGCGGTGCCGATGCCGCCCAGCGCAAACTGGCCGAACTTGAGCGTGAAGTCGCCCGTGCCCAGGATGAGGGTGATGGCCGCCACGATGAGGTTCTTGTTCTGCGAGAAGTCCACCTTGTTGTCCACCCAGATCTTGGCGCCCGCCACCGCGATCAGGCCAAACACCACGATGGACACGCCGCCCATCACCGGCAGCGGAATCGTCTGGATCAGCGCGCCGAACTTGGGGGAAAAGCCCAGCACCAGCGCAAACACACCCGCCAGCAGGAACACGGCGGTGGAGTAGATCTTGGTCGCCGCCATCACGCCGATGTTCTCGGCATAGGTGGTCACGCCCGTGCCGCCCGCGCTGCCGCTGACCATGGTGGCAATGCCGTCGCCGATGAACGCGCGGCCCATGTAGCGGTCCAGGTTCTGGCCGGTCATGGCCGTCACGGCCTTCACGTGGCCCAGGTTCTCGGCCACCAGGATGATGGCCACGGGCGCAATCAGCAGCATGGCATTGCCGCTGAACACCGGCGCGGCAAAGTTGGGCAAACCAAACCACGCGGCGTTGGCCAGTGCGGTCAGGTCCATGGGCTTGCCCAGGCCCAGGCCGTTGGTCAGCACCGCGTAGATGATGCTGGCCACGATCAGCCCCACCAGGATCAAGAGGCGCTGCACCATGCCGCGCGTGAGCACGGCCACCAGGCCCACGCTCACAAAGGTCACCACCTGCATCCAGCTGTCAAAGTTGCTGGCCGCCATGTTCTTGATGGGGATGCCCGCCAGGTTCAGGCCGATCACCGCCACCACCGAGCCTGTGACCACGGGCGGCATGAAGCGCTCGATCCAGCCCGTGCCAATGGCCTGCACCAGCGCGCCGATGAGCGTGTAGACCAGGCCACAAGCAATGATGCCGCCCAGCGCCACGCCGATATTGGCGTTGGGGCCCTGGCCCGCATAGCCCGTGGCCGCAATCACCACGCCGATGAACGCAAAGCTCGACCCCAGGTAGCTGGGTACCTTGCCGCCGGTGACGAGGAAGAAGATCAGCGTGCCGATGCCGCTCATCAGAATGGCCACGTTCGGGTCAAAGCCCATCAGGATGGGCGCCAGCACCGTGGCGCCAAACATCGCAATCACGTGCTGCACGCCCATCACCGCCGTCTGCGGCCAGGGCAGCCGCTCGTCGGGCGCGATCACGCCGCCTTGTTGCAACACCTCAGCGCTTTTCACGCGCCAGTTCATGAATCCCATGTTGTTGTTCCTTGTGGTTGAGGCGCGAATGCTAGTGGATGCGGCGAGGGTGGGGGACGAAGGCGCCTGGCGGGTTACGATGCGCCCGCCCCCGCAAGGCGCCCCTCGCACCGTTGCCCAGACCCAGACTGCCATGTTCACTGCACCCACCTGCCCGTCGTGCCGCCAGCCCATGCAGGCCCACCGCTTTGCCAGCAACCTGGGTGATTCGCTGGAGCTGGACATCTGCTTTGCCTGCCAGGGCCTGTGGTTTGACCGGCACGAGAACCTCAAGCTCACGCCCGCCGCCGTGGTGGAACTGTTCCGCCTGCTGCACGAGCACCGCATCGACCAGCACCAGCCCCTGGCCGAGAGCATGGCCTGCCCGCGCTGCAACACCAGCCTGACCAAAGGCTTCGACGTGGTGCGCAGCGGCCGCTACATGATCTACCGCTGCGGGCGCCAGCATGGCCGCTTCAGCAGTTTTTCGTCCTTCATGGCCGAAAAGGGCTTTGTGCGCCACATGACGCGCCCCGAGATCGACGACCTGGCCCAGCGCGTGGGCGCCATCTACTGCACCAGCTGCGGCGCTCCCGTGGACATCCGCAAGGACCACGCCTGCCCCTACTGCCGCGCCGCGTTCTCCCTCATCGACCCCCAGGCCGTGGTGCGCGCCATGGAGGGCTACGCCCAGGCGGGCGCCCGTGCCAAGGCCCAGGCGGCAACCGCGTCGCCCGTGGACATTGGCGATGCCCTGGTGGCGCTGGAGCGCGACCGCACCCGCGCAGAGCGCGAGCGCCAGAAGCGCGCGTTCACCAGCAGCAGCGATGGGGATGACAGCTCCTTCACCGGGGACCTGCTGGCCGCGGGGGTGGCGCTGGTGTGGGCGCTGATGAAGGACTGAGAACGTGAACACGTGCTGAGGGGCCCTGCCTGCGCATTGACATACCGCAGCATGCGCTGCGGTCATTCACGACAGACTGGGGCTGACCGTTCAGAATGGTTGCGGGCCCTTGTCCTGACCTTGGGCCCCCCGCATCCCACGCAACCGTGGCGCCCGCTGCCACTGGAGGAGCGCCCCGTGCCGCAGTCCCCCGCCCGACGCCGTGTCCGACCGCCGCGCAACCCTGCGCCACCAGAGGGCGCGGCTGGCTGCACCGCCAGCCTGCAGCAGCGGCGCGCGCAGCTGCCGCCCGTGCCCAGCACCCTGCTCATCCCGTTGGCCGCTCGCGCTCACGGGGGCCGCTACTTTCCCTGGCTCGACTGTCACGACGCCGTGGCCCCGGCCTTGCTGGCCGAGCTGGGCGCCGACGTGAACGGCACCCTGAATGACCTGCACACGGTGCTGCACGTGCTGTGGCGCACCCGGGCCATCAAGGAGGCGGGGCGCGCCTTTTTTGCCGAGCATCCGCAGGCCCTGGGCGTCAACCTGGGCTGCGGGCTCACGCACCACTTTCAGTGGCTGGACACAGGCGCCAACCAGTGGCTCGACGCCGATCTGCCCGAGGTGATGGCGCTGCGCGCGCCGCTGTTGCCCCCGCAGTGCCCGCGCATGCGCCACGCCGATCTGGACCTGTCGCAACCCGGCTGGTGGCAGCGGCTGGGGCTGCCCGCACAGCCCAACGCAACGCCGGTGCTGCTGGTGTGCGAAGGCGTGCTGATGTACCTGCCGCCCGCCCAGGTGCACGCCGTGCTGGCCGAGTTTGCGCAGCATGCGCCGGCGGGCTCGCGCATGGTGCTGGATGTGATGACGCGCCAGGCCGTGGGCTGCGCAGCCCGCCACGCCAGCGTGGGGCCTACGGGGGCCGAGTTTCGCTGGGGCGTGGGCCGCATGGCAGAGCTGGCGGCCGTGCACCCGCGCCTGCGGCTGCTGCGCGAGCAGAGCGTGGCAGAGGGCTATGGCTGGCCGGGCATTGCCCTGGATTTGCTATGGCGCCCCTGGTTCGGCGCGCCACTGTATGGCCTGGCCACGCTGGGCTTGAAAGACCTCTCGCCCTGAGCGGCTCCATCTCCTCCGCTGCGAAGGCCACCCGAAGGGCTCCGGCACAGGGCGCGCCCGTTGTGCCGTTGGTGGTGCCATGGTTTTCAGGTCAAAACCGCCTGAAGTCCAATAAAGACAAGCGCTGACAGCTATTGTTTTGTGAGTTCTGCCGCCTGCCCAGGCGCCAGCACCCGCATCCATGCGGGGGCCTTGCCCGTGAGCTGCCCCACGATGGCTGCCTGCAGCGGCGGCAGGCGCCGCGCACCCTGCAGCACCAGCTGGCGCAGCAGGCGCGGCACCGGGCGGGCGTCGGTGTACAGACGCACGATGGCGTTGGTGCCCTGGTAGATGGGCCAGGCGTGGCGGTGGTGGCCCAGGGCGTAAGGGGTCAGTGCGTCGGTGCTGCCAATGTCCTGCCCGCGCTGGCGCGCGCTGACCAGCGCGGCCGTGAGCCGTTCCACCCCCGCCAGGCCCAGGTTGTAGCCATGGGCTGTGACCGGGTGCATGCCCACGGCGGCGTCGCCCAGCAGTGCGCAGCGGTGGCCTGCAAAACGTTGCGCATACACAGCCACTAGTGGGTAGGCATGGCGTTCGCCCACCAGCGCCATCGCCCCCAGCCGGTCGTTGAACTGGGCCTGCACCTGAGCGGCAAAGGCTTCGGGGCTCTGGGCCATCAGCGCCGCCGCGTCGGCCGCGCCCGCCGTCACCACGACCGAGCACAGCGCGCGCCCCTCTTGCGGGTCATCGGGCAGGGGCAGCACGGCCAGCGTGCGGTCGTAGCCAAAACACTCATGCGCCACGTTGCCGTGGGGCAGGGCGTGGCGCATGCGGCAGACGATGACGGTGCGGCCAAAGTCACTCATCTGTGCGCCAATGCCCAGCTGGCGGCGCGTGGCCGAAAAGCGGCTGTCGGCGGCCACCAGCAGCGGAGCCGTCAGACGCTGGGGCGCTGGTGCTGCTGCGTTCGTGGGCACGCAGTCCAGCTCGGCATGACCAGTCAGCGTGGCCACGCGGGTGACTTGTGTGCTGGTAAGCAGGCGCACGGCAGGGGTGTGTGCCGCCACCGTGTAGGCCGTGCGGCGCAGCGCGTGGTTGGGCACGATGAAGCCCAGGGCGCCGGGAGCTGATGCATCACCGCGCGTGCCGCTGGCCGCGTTGAGTTGCAGCGCGCTGTGGCGGCCCAGCGGGCCGTCGTGCACTTGCGCCTCGGCAATCTGGCCCACTTCGTGGTTGGCTAAGTGGGCCCAGCTGCCCAGCCGCTGCAGCGTGGCCCGGCTGGGGTGGGTGAGGGCGATTTCGCGGCCGTCGGGTGCGGGGGCGGCCAGCGCGCTGTCGCTCTGCTGCTCCACCACGGTGGCGGTGAACCCGGCCTGCGCCAGGGAGGTGGCCAGCGACAGGCCCGCCGGGCCTGCGCCGACGATGAGGACGTCGCTGTGGTGGGTGGTCATGGCGGGAGGAATGCAGGGTGACAAGGTGCCCGCCCCGGGACGGGGAGGCCGCGCGCCATTGTGGGCGGGCGGGTTGGGGCACGCTTTGCCCTGCGTCAAGCCATGGTGTGGTGGCGCTATATAAACAATAGCTGCTCAGGCATGTGGTTCTAGCGCCTGGGGGCTAAAACCTGCAAAACTCAGTCTTTGGCGGCCTTGCGCGGGGCTTTGGCGGACTTCTTTTTGGCCGGGCCCGCCTTCTTGCCGCGCAGGTGCAGCACCCAGGCCACGAGCAGCCACAGGTAGCCCGCCGGGATGCTGTACGCCGCCCAAGCCGCCAGCGACAGCGGTGGCGCGGTGATGGAGCGGGGGTTGGCAATGGTCTCCAGCAACTGGCGCGTGCCGGTGCCCAGCGTGGGCGTGGCGTGCTGGCTGCCCGAGCGGGCCATGAGCGCGCCCATGAAGGTGAAGAACTCCATGAGCAGCGCGCCGATCAGAAAGCACGCGAGCAGGGCCATCAGCTGCGCCACCGCGCGCCGGTTGCCCTTGGCCAGGAACACGATGACCGACACCAGCCACAGCACGGGCAACAACAGGGCCACGGCGGGCCAGGCGGACAGGAGTTTGGACATCAGAGAAACGGCAGTGGCAACAGACAGCAACAGGCAACAGGGCCGCCGGTGCAGGCACCAGCGGTTCATCGGCAACCCGCCCAGGGGCGCGACTGCGGATGATAGAGGCTGGCTGTTTCGGGCCGACTGCGATCCGCGCCGGAGGCCGCCGCGCTCCCGGATGCCTCAGGCGGCCACGAAGTCCGCCACCGCCTGCAGCACCTCGGCCTGCTGCAGGATCTTGCGGTGGCCCAGGCCCTCGGTGGCCAGCAGCGTGGCGCCGGGGATGTGGTCGCGGTAGGCCTCGCCGTCGGCAAAGCGGTTGATGCGGTCGCCCCGGTCGTGCACCACCAGCGTGGGCAGTGCAATGCGTGGGCCCACGGCCGGGGGCTCGAACTGGCGCATCAGGATGCCTTCGCGCGCCTCGATGCGCCGCTGCATGGCCGCGCGGGTGCGCTCGGACAGGCCGAACACCTGTGCGAACAGGCGCGTGTACTCGTGCGGCGAGGCGGGCGGCGCCAGCAGAACCAGGCGCCCGGTGTCCAGGCCCCGACTGGCCGCGTGGGCCGCAGCGTTGGCCGCCAGCGAATGGGCCACCACGGCGTGGGGCGCCGAGTCCTGCGCGTGCAGGCGGGCGGTGGTGTATTCGATGGCGCGGGCGAACTGCGGCAGGTTGCTTACGCGGCCCCGGCTGCTGCCATGCGCGGGCAGGTCCACCAGCACCGGGCGCAGTCCGCGCGCGGCCAGGGCGTCGGCCAGCGGCAGCATCTGGCGCGCATGGCCGCCCCAGCCGTGCAGCAGCAGCACCGTGGGGCCGTGCGGCTGTGCCTGGGGCAGGTAGAGCGTGATCTCGGCGTCTTCAAACGCCAGGCGCTCCGTGCGCCAGCGGCCCGGTGGGACGGCGCTGCGCCCCCGTTTGCGCAGGGGCAGGGGCGTTCCAAACAGGCGGTAGGCCGCGCGCACGGCCAATGTGGGCCACAGGCGTTCGGCTGTGCCCAGCGCTGCACGCAGCAGCCGCATGCCGGGGTGCTCGCCATAGAAGCTGGACGTGGCCTGCAGCGCGGTGGAGGGGGAGGTGTTCATGGTGGGGCTCCAGGTAGGAGGGGATGGAGTGGAGCGGGCGTGGCTCAGTAAAAGATCCAGTCCCGGTTGCTGCGCGGGAGGCTGGTGAGGGTGCTGCGCAGCGCCCGGATGGCGCGCGCTGCAGCCGCGATGGCGGCAATGCCCAGGATGATCAACATGGTGGTTCCTTTCTTCGCACGGTTGTGCGAAATTAGGGCAATAAAAAACAAGAGGTCTCCATCGCGCACCACCGGGTGTCAGGCAGGGAGAGGGAGGTAGCTCTTGACGAGGCGCGCCCAGGACGCCTCGGTGCGTGCCACTGCCTGCGGATCGCGCAGGAAGCGAACGTCGTGCAACAGGCCCATGATCAGGGAATAGATCTCGCCCACCAGCTGGTCGGGCGGGGTGTCGGCCGCCAGATGCCCGGCCTCGATGGCCTGCAGCACCGTGCGGCGCAAGGCGGCGCGCCAGCGGGTGATCTCGGCGTGCAGCAGGTCGCGCAGTTCGCCCTCGCGGTCGTCCAGCTCGAAGGCGCCGGCGGTGTAGATGCAGCCCGTGAAGGCCTCCACGTCGCGCGTGCGGGCAATCCAGCGGCGCATGATGTCCTGCAGACGCGGCAGGCCCTTGGGTTGCTGCATGGCGGGGACGAACACGTCGGCCAGAAAGCGGCGGCCAAACTCCTCGATCACCGCCTTCTGCAGTGCCTCGCGCGAGCCGGCGCGGGAGAACACGCCGCTCTTGGACAGGCCCACACGGTCGGCCACGGCCTGCAGCGTGATCGACTCCAGCCCCTCGGCCGCAGCCAGGTCCAGCGCCGCGCCGACAATGGCGGCGCGGGTGAGTTCGGCTTTCTGGGTTTTGGCGTCCATGGCTGCAATTTAGCACGATTGTGCGAAATGGCGCAATCCCCTGCGCTGTCAACCGGGTGACGGGTGCGGCTGGCCTCTGCCGGGCACCGCTGGTACGCTGCGTCGCCATGGAGACAACACACACAACCCCGCCTTACATCCCCCAGATCCGCCTGTACCAGAACTGGCTGCGCGATACGCGCGGCCTGCAGTTCGACAGCTATGACGCGCTGTGGCGCTGGTCCACCACCGAACTCGACGCCTTCTGGCAAAGCGTGTGGGACTACTTTGATTTGCAGTCGCCCACGCCCCACACCGCCGTACTGGCGAAGAACACCATGCCCGGCGCGTTGTGGTTCCCTGGCGCCCAAGTCAACTACGCGCGCCAGGCGCTGCGGCATGTGGATGCCGCCCACGCCGCGGGTCTGCCCGCCATCATCAGCCGCAACGAAAAGGGCCAGCACCGCGAGCTGAGCTGGCCCGAGCTGCGCCGCCAGGTCGCGTCGCTGGCGCTGCACCTCAAGGCCCAGGGCGTGTTGCCCGGCGACCGTGTGGCCGCCTACTTGCCCAATGTGCCCGAGGCCATGATCGCCTTCCTGGCCACGGTGAGCATTGGCGGCGTGTGGAGCATCTGCGCGCCCGACATGGGCACGCATGCGGTGCTCGACCGCTTCCGCCAGATCGAGCCCAAGGTGCTGATCGGTGTGGACGGCGTGAGCTACGGCGGCCGCGACCACGACCGCCGCCCCGTGCTGGCCGAGCTGCGCGAGGCCCTGCCCAGCGTGCAGCACGCGGTGCTGCTGGGCAATCTGGATGCTTCTGTTTCGATAGCTGACTGGGCAAGCTGGACTAGCGCTACCGCCCGAAATGATGCAGAAACGGCAGCATTCGAGCCGATGTGGCTGCCGTTTGACCATCCGCTGTGGATCGTTTACTCCAGCGGCACCACCGGCCTGCCCAAGCCCATCGTGCACGGCCACGGCGGCACGGTGCTGGTGGCGCTGCAGCTCAAGGTGCTGCACAACGACATCGGCTGCAGCTACGAGGCCAACAGCTTCGGCGAGCGCTACCACTGGTATAGCTCCACCGGCTGGGTGATGTGGAACGCGCAGCTCAGCGGCCTGCTCTCGGGCACCACCTGCGTGATCTACGACGGCAACCCGGGCGGCAGCAAGGACCACCCCGACTGGGGCGTGCTGTGGCGCTTTGCGGCTGAGACGGGCGTGACCTTCTTCGGCGCAGGCGCGGCGTACTTTGCCAACTGCATGAAGGCGGGCATCACACTGACCGACTATGGCGACCTTACGCACGTCCGCGCGCTGGGCACCACGGGATCGCCGTTGTCGCCCGAGGTGCAGCAATGGGGCACGGCGCAGTTCGAGGCCATCGGCACGCACGACATCTGGTGGAACAACATATCCGGGGGCACCGACTTTTGCGGCGCCTTCATCGGCGGCAACCGCGAGATGCCGCAGGTGCCCGGCGAGATGCAATGCCGCATGCTGGGCGCAGCCGTGGAGTCGTGGGACGCCGAGGGCCGTCCCGTGGAGGACGCGGTGGGCGAGCTGGTCTGCGCGCAACCGATTCCGTCGATGCCGCTCTACCTGTGGGGCGACCAGGATGGCAGCCGCTACCTGTCGAGCTACTTCGACATGTACCCCGCAGGCCATGGCCGCCAGCCGGGCGGTGGCGACGGCCCCGCCAGCATGGGCGCAGTCTGGCGCCATGGCGACTGGCTCAAGATCGGCGCCAACGGCGGCTGCGTGATCTATGGCCGCAGCGACGCCACCATCAACCGCCACGGCCTGCGCATGGGCACGAGCGAGATCTACAGCGCCGTGGAGGCACTGCCCGAAGTGCTCGACAGCCTGGTGGTGGACCTGGAGTACCTGGGCCGCGAGAGCTACATGCCGCTGTTTGTGGTCCTGCGCCCTGGCTATGCGCTCGACGACGCACTGCGTGCGCGCATCAACGGCGCCGTGCGCACGGCGCTGAGCCCACGCTTTGTGCCCGACGACATCTTTGCCGTGGCCGAGGTGCCGCGCACCCTGAGCGGCAAGAAGCAGGAGCTGCCCATCAAGAAGCTGCTGCTGGGCCAGCCCATCGAGAAGGTGGTGAACAAGGACGCGATGGCCAACCCGGGCTGCCTGGACTGGTACGTGGCGTTTGCGGCACAGCGCGCGAGTGTGCTGCAAAAATAATAGCTGCTAGCGCTTTTTGAATAAGCGCTAGAGCCTTTTTTGGATGCAAGAGTGAGTGCGGCACCGAGACGTGCTGCGCCTCAGGGGGTCAATCCAGCTTCGCCCCCGATGCCTTGATCAGCCGCTCCCACACCGGGCGCTCCTTGTTCATGGCCGCGGTGAACAACGTCGGTGAGCTCTTTTGCACGTCAAAGCCCATGGCGGTGATGCGCTGGGCCACATCGGGATGCTCGGTGGCCTTGCGCACCTCGGCGGCAATGCGCTCCAGGATGGCGGGCGGCGTGCCTGCGGGGGCCCCCATGGCCAGCCAGCCCGCCACGCGGTAGGCCTCGTCGTTCAGGCCTTGCTCGGCCAGTGTGGGCACGTTGGGCAGCGTGCCCATGCGGCGCTCGCCGCTCACGCCAATGGCCCTGAGCTTGCCGGCATCGATGTGCGCCTTGGCTTGCAGTGCGCTGGCAAAAGCAATCTGGATCTGCCCACCCAGCAGGTCTTGCACCATGGGCGCTTCGCCCCGGTAGGCCACGTGGCTCATGTCCGCGTTCTGCGACTGGCTCATGTACGCGCCGGCCAGGTGCGGGTAGGCACCCGTGCCGTACGAGCCATAGGCCACCTTGCCCTTGTTGGCGGCGATGTATTTCAGCAGCTCGGGCCCCGTGGCCACCGGCACGCTGGGGTGGGCCACCAGCACCAGGGGCGCGATGGCGATCTGGTAGATGGGCGCGATGTCCTTCTCGGGGCTGTAGGGCAGCTTGGTGTACAGGAACTGGTTGGTGAGCATGGAGTTGCTCAGACCCAGCAGCAGGGTGTAGCCGTCCGGCGCGGCCTTGGCCACCGCGTCGGTGCCGATGATGCCGGCCGCGCCGGGCTTGTTGTCGATGACCATGGGCTGACCCAGGCCCACGGCCATCTTCTCAGCCAGCACGCGCGCCAGCACGTCGGTGGCGCCGCCGGGGGCGAAGGGCACCACCACCTTGATGGGCTTGTTGGGGTAGGCAGCCTGCGCCCAGGCGGCGGTGCCGGTGCAGGCGGTGGCAGCGGCCAGCGCGGCAGCGCCGAGCCAGGAACGGCGGTTGAGGGCGTGGAAGGGCACGGGTTTGTCTCCTGTCATGGTTATAAAAATCACTCAGCGGGCTCCGCGATGCATAGTGGCGGGCCGGGGCCTGGCTGTCACGCCATGGGCTTATGCGGTCTGGGGGCTCCCTGCGGCGGGGGCGGTGGTGATGCGCACGGTGAGGGGCAGAGGCGCGAGCACTTCGCGCAGGCGGGCCTGCAGCGCGTCTGCGTCGGAGCCCGGAGCCACGGTCACGCGCACGGCGTTGTCGCCCTCGGGCTGTACCTGGGGGCGGGGGCTGCCCGTGGCTTCTGCGCACACGCTATCCACCAGCGCCTGCACCGTGTGGCAGGCGGCGCGCTGGCGCAGCTCGGGCTTGTAGATCTTGCCCACATTGGTCACGGGCATGGTCTCCAGCACCTGCACCCAGCGCGGGCGGGCCACGGCCTCGTCCACGCGTTCCGCGGTAAAGGCCATCAGCTCGGCTTCGGTCACCTGTTCGCCGGGCCGCAGCGTGGCGTAGACCACGGGCAGTTCGCCCGCATAGGCATCGGGCGCGCCCACGGCGGCGCACAGCTGCACGGCAGGGTGGGCGCCTAGCGCGTCTTCGATCACCTTGGGGTCGATGTTGTGGCCGCTGCGGATGATGAGGTCCTTGGAGCGGCCGCTCAGGTGCAGGCGGCCCTGCTCGTCCACAAAGCCCAGATCGCCCGTGGCCAGCCAGCCGTCGTGGGTGAAGGCCTTGGCGGTGTCGGCCGCGTCCAGAAAACCCGAGAACAGGTTGGGCGATTGGAACAGCACCATGCCCGGCTGGCCGGGCGACATATCCTGGTCCGACGCATTGCCCTGCGCATCCAGCGCCACCACACGCAGCTGCATGTAGGGCAACCGCCAGCCCACGCAGCCTGCGGGCGCGTTCACGCCGGGGGGCGTGATGGTGGAGATGCCCGCCATCTCCGTCATGCCCAGGCTTTCGTGGATGTGCAGGTTGAACAGCCGCTCAAACCGCGCCGCCAGCTCGGGCGCCAGGATGGCTGCGCCTGTGCGGCAGTAGCGCAGTGTGGAGATGTCGGCCCCGTCCAGCGGCACATTGGCCAGCGCTGCCAGCACCGTGGGCACGGCCGACAGGTAGGTGCAGCGGTAGCGCTCCACCAGCCGCCAGTAGTTGGCAATCACCTCGCGGTTGCGGAACAGGCCGGTGGTGGGGATGATGGTTTCCACCCCCGCCGACAGCGCCGCCAGCGAGCCCGGCAGCACGCCCGCCACATGGAACAGTGGGTAGCCGTTGATGCCCACATCCTCGGGCCGTATGCCCTGCATCTGCACGCTGCCCCAGGCGGTGAACACCTGTGCGCCGTGGCTGTGGCGGGCCAGCTTGGGCGCGCCGGTGGTGCCGCCGGTGTGGAAGTACGCGGCGATGTCTGAGGCTGCGATGCGGCGGCCGCTCACCAGGTGGTCGCCGGGGTGCTGGTGGCGCGCGGCCAGGTCCAGCACGCCAGCGGGCAGGGCGGGCGCTGCTCCCGGCGCTTCATCGTGCGGTGCCACGCGCAGCACCGTGGTCAGGCTGGGCACCAGGGCACGCAGGCGCAGGGCCTTGCTCCAGTAGCCCAGGTCGCCCTCGCCGCCGTAGGCAATCAGCACCTTGGCGCGGGCGAGCTGCATCATGGCCGCGATCTTCTCGTCGGTGAGCATGGGGTTGAGCGGCTGCACGATGCCCGCCGCCTCGCCGCCCCACAGTGCCAGTTGGTATTCGAGGCAGCCGGGCAGCAGCACGGCCACCGCGTCTTGCGGGCCCACGCCCAGGCGGTGCAGCAGGTTGGCCGTCTGGTGGATGCCGGTGAGCAGCTGCGCGTACGACCAGCGGACGGGCTCGGCCGCCGGGTCGGCGGTGGGTAGAAAAGTCAGCGCCGTCTTGTCGCCAAACGCTGCCGCCGAGTTCACAAAGATTTCGTAAGTGCTCTGCACCGGCAGCGCCTCGGCCAGGGGGCGGGCTTCGATCCGTTCCACATCCTGCAGGCTGCGCACTGGGGTACCGGGGGCAAAAGGGGGCTGCAACGGGGGCGGCGACGGGTGGCGCATGGGGTTGTCTCGGGTCTTGTGGGGAATCAGGTCGGTCACCGACGGAGCACATATGCGGCGTCGTCCTACCTGGCGGCGACCGCCGCGTGCCCACAGTCTGTCCGTGTGCCAGCGTAAAAGCAGTCACGCAGATGTCAGAGCAGGTTTTCAGGGCCTATGGGGATGATCCCCCGCGAGATGGCCAACACGCTCTTGACGCGCCGGTGACGCTTCACACACCCATAATGGACCTTGTTGTTTGTCACTGCGCGCGCCGCCGCGCGCTACCCCTTCATGAACACTCCGCAGCCGCCCAAACGTTTTTCGATGATCCGCGAGTTCCACCTTGCCGACTGGTTCACGCTGGGCAATGCGGTCTGCGGCGTGGGCGCGCTGTTCTCGGTCATGTCGTACCTGGAGACCAGCAATGTGGTGCATGTGTACTTTGCATGTGCCCTGGTGCTGGCCGCGTTGATCTTTGATGTGCTGGACGGCCGCATCGCCCGCTGGCGCCAGAAAAGTTCGGCCATGGGCCGCGAGCTGGACTCGCTGGCCGACGTGATCTCGTTCGGCGTGGCCCCGGCCATCATTGCCTATGGCTGCGGCATGCAGGGCCTGTACGACCGCATCGTGCTGGCCTACTTTGTGGCCTGCGGCGTGTCGCGCCTGGCGCGCTACAACGTCACGGCCGAAACGCTGTCGGGCGACGACGGCAAGGTCAAATACTTTGAAGGCACACCCATCCCCACTTCCATCGTGCTGGTGGGCCTGCTGGCCCTGGCCGCCTGGCTGGGTGCGGTGCGCGAGAACCTGTGGTTTGGCAAGCTGCTGATCGGCGGCTTCACGCTGCACCCACTGGTGCTGCTGTTTGCGCTGTCGGGGTCGCTGATGATCAGCCGGATTCGCATTCCCAAGCTGTGATCCACTCGCGGGTGCGTCTCGACTTTCTGAACGTTGAACTTCATGGCACTGCAAAAAATCGCATCGTTTTCCGACGCCACCCAGGGCGGCAACCCCGCCGGTGTGTGGATCGGTGACGCACTGCCCAGCCCCGCCGACATGCAGCGCATTGCTGCCGAGGTCGGCTTTTCCGAAACCGCGTTTGCTGCCCCGCTGGGCGATGGCCGATGGCTGGTGCGCTATTTCTCGCCCGAGAGCGAGGTGCCTTTTTGTGGCCACGCCACGATTGCCCTGGGCGCTGCGCTCGCGCAGCGCGAGGGCGACGGCGTGTTTGCGCTGTCGCTGAGCCAGGCCGAGATCACGGTCGAAGGCCGTCGCGCGGGCGATCTGGTGCAGGCGGCGCTGCAGTCGCCCCCCACGCGCAGCGGGCCTGTGCCGGCTGAGCTGCTGGCCGATGCGCTGGCCCTGTTTGGCCTCAGCGCGGCCGATCTGGACCCGCGCATTCCGCCTGCGCTCATCCACGGCGGTGCGGACCACCTGGTGCTGGCGCTGCGCAGCCGCGCGGCACTAGCGGCCATGCACTACCCGCTGGATGCCGGTCGCACGCTGATGGTGAATGCCAAGCTCGTCACCATCGTGCTGGTGTGGGTGGAGTCCGACCGCCTGCTGCACACCCGCAATGCCTTTGCTTCGGGCGGCGTGCTCGAAGACCCGGCCACGGGCGCCGCCACGGCCGCACTGGCGGGCTACCTGCGCGACCTGGGTTGGCCGCACGGCGGTGCCATCGACGTGGTGCAGGGCGAGGACATGGGCATGCGCTCGCGCCTGCGGGCCGAGATCGGGCCGGTGGCGGGCAGCTCTATCCGCGTGTCGGGCACGGCGCGGTGGATGGATGACAGCGAATGAGTTTTACTATTGAAAATATAGCTGCTAGTGCATGATTCACTAGCGCTACCGCCCGATTTGTGCAGAAATCGGGCAAAACGGGCAAAACGGGCAAAACGGGCACGTGGGGGCCTTGTACTCCCGGCCCGGCCTCCCGCTCAGGCGCTAATCTCGTCCTGAAGCCACTGCACAAAACGCAGCGTCTCCGGCGACGGGTCCGACGCCATGCCCAGGTAGTGCCGCGTGAGCGGCAGGCGCAAGGTGGGCAGCGGCGACACCAGCCGCCCCGAGGCCAGGTCGTGGGTGATCAGCGACACCGGGGCCACGGCAAAGCCCAGCCCGTCCAGGGCGGCCTGCAGCACAAAATGCAGGTGGTCAAACTGCAGGCAGCTGGCGGGTTGCAGCGCGGGGGCGTTCACCAGCTTCTTCCAGCTCTCCCAGTCCTTGCTGCGCGACTTGGACAGCAGCAGCACATGGGCCGACAGCGCCTCGGGCTGCGCCACCGGGCGCTGGGCGAACAGGGCGGGCGCGCCCACCACCAGCGCCTCATCCTCCAGAAACGGCTGCACCTGCATGCCCGGCGGCCACCCGCGCGGGCCGCGCCGCAGGGCCAGGTCGAAGGTTTCGGTGGCATGGTCTGGCGCCAGGGTGCTGGTGATGACCTGGGGTTCGATGTCCGGGTGCTGGGCCACAAAACCCGGCAGCCTCGGGATCAGCCAGCGCACCGCAAAGCTGGGCCGCACATTGATCTTGACGCTGCGCAGCCCGGCATCGCCGCGCAGTGCCTGGGCGGCGGCGCCGATCTGCGCGAGCGCAGGGCCCACCTGCGCGTGGAACTGGTGGCCCGCCGCCGTGAGCAGTACCTGCCGCGTCTTGCGTTCGAACAGGTCCACGCCCAGGTGGGCCTCCAGCGCCTTGATCTGGCGGCTGATGGCGCTGTGGGTGACGTGCAACTCCAGCGCGGCGTGGGTAAAGCTCTGGTGCCGCGCCGCCGCTGCAAAGGCGCGGACCGCATTCAACGGGGGCAGGCGGGGTGACATGCGAGGGATCTTCTCACGCGTGCAGACAGAGGCGCCAGGTACTCGGTGCGCGTTTGCCACAGACCTTCACCGATGCCCCCTGCCCGAAAGTCAATGAGTGGGTGGGGTGGAAATGCTATAAAAACAAGAGCTTTTAGGGTATGAAAAATAAACGCTACAGCCTGTTTTGGCGCCCATTCTTCTGTGCCAGCGTCAGCCCGCTGCCGGCCGCCGGTTCACCAGCACGATGCCCGTTGCCACCAGCACCAGCGCTGCCACCAGCCCGGGCGTCACGGGCTCGCCCAGCCACCACGCGCCAAACAGCAGCGCAAACACGGGCGTGAGGAACACAAACACGGAGATGCGGGTGGCAGGGTAGTGCGCCAGCATCCACATCCAGGCCAGGTAGCTCACAAAAGCGCCCACCAGCGCCTGCACCAGCAGCGAACCCCAGGCAAAGCCACTGAATTGCCAAACCCAGGCCTCGCCCAGGCTCAGCGACAGCAGCGGAAGCACCACAGTGCTCACGCCCACCTGGTACAACAATTGTTTGGCAGGGGCCACGCGCGCCAGCGGCGTGGTGCGGATGACCACGGTGGTCAGCGCCCACATCAGGCCCGCTGCCAGTCCCAGCAGGTCCCCCAGCCAGCCTTGGGGCAGTGCCGCGCTGGCATGGCCCAGCAGCCCATCGCCCAGCGCCAGCCCCACCCCCACAAACGCCGCCGCCAGGCCCAGCCACTGCCAGCCCTGCAGGCGCTCGCCGGGGATGAAGCGCGGCAGCAGCAGCGCCACCCAGAAGGGCGAGGCATACAAAAACACCGTGAGCCGCGATGCGGTGGTGTACTGCAGGCCCAAATAGATGCACGCAAACTCGCCCGCAAACAGGGTCCCCGCCAGCAGCCCGGCGCGTGCCGCGCCCGCCGGTTCCCCCGCGCTGGACAGCCGCACCCCGCGCCACAGGCACCAGGCCGCAATGGCCACCGCAGCCAGCGCAAAGCGCACAAACGCCTGGAACACGGGCGCCACCTCTGCCACGGTGGCCTTGACCAGCACCTGCTGGAAGCCCCAGAACATGCAGCAGGCAAGCAACAAAGAGATGGCGAGGGCGTCGAGGTGGGTTTTGCGGGGAGAAGGCATCGCTGCATTATCAAAGGGCCGGGCCGCACGGCCGGTCGCCTGTGTGCGCTGCCAAGCCCCCACGCAAGCCGGTGTTCATGCCGGAAAGGTGCGAACCAACGCTTACACAGGCCCACGGTACACTTTGCGGCTTCTGAAACAGGTTCCCGCGCTCCTTTTCCTATCCCCTCATGGCCCTTACGACGGCGGCGCAGTCCCGCTCCAGCTTTGACCTCAAGAGCGCCTCGCTGCCGGTGGTGGCGGTGTTGCTCAAGACCACCGACGCCGCCCAGTTCGTAGCCGACCTGGCCGAGCGCGTGGCCGATGCCCCGGGATTTTTTGACAACGACCCGGTATTGATTGACCTGGCGCCCGTGCGTGAGGCCGAAGCGCCCATCGACTTTGCCGCCATCGCAGCCGCGCTGCGCGAACACAACACCCTGCCCGTGGCCGTGCGCGGCGGCAGCCCCGACCAGATGGAGGCGGCACGCACTGCGGGCTTGGCTGCAGCGCCCGATGCGCCCCCCGCGCGAGCCGAGGCGCCCGCGCCGGTGCAGGAAGTGGTGCGCGAGGTCGAAGTGGTGCGCGAAGTGCCCATGCCCGGCCCCGGCACGGTCGTGGTGGACAAGCCCTTGCGCTCCGGCCAGCAGGTCTATGCGCGCGGCGCCGACCTGGTGGTGATGGCCGTGGTGAGCTTTGGCGCCGAGGTGATTGCCGACGGCAACATCCACGTTTATGCCCCGCTGCGTGGCCGCGCGATTGCCGGTGCACGGGGCAACACCGAAGCCCGTATTTTTTCGACCTGCCTGGAGCCGCAACTGGTTTCCATCGCAGGCATCTACCGCACCACCGAGACCGAGCTGCCCGCCGAGGTGCGCGGCAAGCCGGCCCAGGTGCGCCTGGAAGGCGAGAAGCTCCTCATCGAGCCGCTCGCCTGAGCCCCATTTCATTCGTACCAACCCACAGAGAATCAGCAACACATGGCCAAAATCGTCGTCGTGACCTCCGGCAAAGGTGGCGTGGGCAAGACCACCACCAGCGCCAGCTTTGCCACCGGCCTCGCCCTGCGCGGCCACAAGACCGCCGTGATCGACTTTGACGTCGGCCTGCGTAACCTGGACCTCATCATGGGCTGCGAACGCCGCGTGGTGTACGACCTCATCAACGTGATCCAGGGCGAGGCCAACCTGAACCAGGCGCTCATCAAGGACAAGCAGTGCGACAACCTGTTCGTGCTGGCTGCCAGCCAGACGCGCGACAAGGACGCGCTGACGCAAGACGGCGTGGAAAAGGTCCTCAAGGACCTGGCCGCGATGGACTTTGAATACATCGTCTGCGACTCGCCCGCCGGCATTGAAAGCGGCGCGCTGATGGCCATGCACTTTGCCGACGAGGCGCTGCTGGTGACCAATCCTGAAGTCTCCAGCGTGCGCGACTCCGACCGCATCCTGGGCATGCTGGGCAGCAAGACCAAGCGCGCCATCGACGGCGGCGAGCCGATCAAGGAACACCTGCTCATCACGCGCTACAACCCCAGCCGCGTGCAGGACGGCCAGATGCTGAGCCTGGAGGACATCCAGGACATCCTGCGCATCAAGCTGATCGGCGTGATCCCCGAGTCGGAAGTGGTGCTGCAGTCGTCCAACCAGGGCACGCCCGCCATCCACGCGCAGGGCAGCGATGTGAGCGAGGCATACAAGGACGTGATTGACCGCTTCCTGGGGCAGGACAAGCCGCTGCGTTTCATTGACGCCGAAAAGCCCGGCTTCTTCAAACGCCTGTTCGGGAGCAAATAGCCATGGCTTCTTTCCTGTCCTTCCTGCTCGGCGAGAAGAAAAAAACCGCCAGCGTTGCCAAGGAGCGGCTGCAGATCATCCTGGCGCACGAGCGCAACGGCCGCAATGCGTCCGAGCCCGACTACCTGCCCGCGCTGCAGCGCGAGCTGGTGGCGGTGATCTCCAAGTACGTCAAGATCAACCCCGACGACCTCAAGGTGCACCTGGAACGCCAGGACAACCTGGAAGTGCTGGAAGTCAAGATCGAGCTGCCCGATACGGTGCGCTGATCCATGACAACTCTTCCGCGTGCCGCTGTTGACACGCAGAATTGGCGCAACATTCAAATGTTGCGCGCGGTAGGTGCGCTCCTGGTTCTCTTTCACCACGCCAGTGCTCAGTACGACGCCATGGGCGGTATATCGACCGTTTTCAAAGCGCTTAGTGCTGGCGCAGGTTTTGCAGGGGTGGATATTTTTTTTGTGATCAGCGGCTTTGTCGCTGCGCTGACCACGTTCGCGAAGCCACGTACGGGTGCCAATGCTTGGGCGTTTATGCGCAGGCGGCTGTTGCGTATCTATCTCGGATACTGGCCCTTCTTTGCCCTCATGGTGGTGCTGCTTTGGAAGCTCCAGCCGCAGGTTTTGGCCGGGATGGATCTGATGCATTCCTTCCTGCTGACGAGCATCGAGTTGCCGCGATTGGTGCTGTATGTCAGTTGGTCCTTGTCTTGCGAGCTTGTCTTCTATCTGCTCGTCACGCTGTCGTTTGTTGCGCCCACACCAGTGCGCATAGCGGTAGCATGGGTCACATTGGCTGCATTGGTTCTATGGATGTACGTACGTCTGGCACAGCCATTTGCCATTTTCCCCATGTTTCTCGCGGAGTTTCTGGCCGGTGTACTGTTGTATGCCTACCGTGATGCACTGCGAAGCCGTTGGTGGATGGCGCTGTGCGGTGCTCTTGCTGTTGCCGGCTTTGGGGCTGGCTATCTCATGCACGCAACCGACGGTTCTTGGCGGGTGTTTACCTTTGGCTCTGGCGCTGTGGGTTTGGTCATGTTGGCGGTGCTTCTTGAAAGGAGCAAGACCTGGTCTGCGGGGCGCTGGGCGGTGGCACTTGGCGATGCGTCGTATACCTTGTATCTCAGCCACCTCCCCTTGTTGATTGGGTTCTATGCCACTGGGCTGCGGGGTTATCTGGCATTGCAACCACCCGTTTGGCGTGAACTGGGCTTTGGCTTGTTTGTCGTTGCTTGTATGGCACTGAGCTGGCTGCTCTATCGGGTGCTGGAGTTACCCCTCTACCGATGGGCCACACGCTCTCGCAAGGACTTTCTGCCGACCGGCGTACAGAATATGACGATCCGGTAGCGGGATGCTAAGGAATCTGCGTCTGCGGTGGAGCTCGGAAGGAAGAGTCCGATGACTTTGGCTTACCCGGAGGGAGCGCCGAAGCACGGAATGAAAATCCCGCTGAACTGCTGTTGAGCGGGGAACCATATGTCTCACGACGTTAACCGAGAGCGAGAAATCGACAACCAGCAGACCTCGAGCCCGAGTTCGGTTTGTCACCGTATGTCGAGCACCGGACCAGCACATCTGTTCGAAACGGGTGCCTCGGAGACGGCGGTGACGCGACGCTTCCTGGGGATCAGGTCAAGGGCGTCGCGCGTCCGCTGCTCCTGGTGGACCGACCGTTTGACAGCCAACCCGCCACGCCGGGCAATGGCGCGATGAACGCGTCGTTGGCGGCTGACCATGCCATGGTGGGCGCCTTGCACGCGCTCACACTGAACAATGACGGTACCTGTGAAGACCAGCCCGGCCTGCGGCCCGAGTACTACATCAGCTACTACAGGGCGTATTTCAGCGACCCTGAGGGCAGCAAGCTCTGCGTCTGCCGCCACGGCGCTGCCTGAATCTTTTGAGTCATGGTTTTCGCTGCCCCTAGCGGCCCGATAATTGCTTTAAATATAGGGTTAGCCCTATGAGGTGAATCGGTGGACACAACCTGGAAACTCAGCTGGCAGCGTGCACGCAACCACGAAGGCGTCACGCGCGGCGCGCGTGCCTTGGTGGCCCTGGTCGCGGTGTTGGCCTATGGCTGGTGGGCCGACTGGCAGGCCGAGCTGATGCCGGTACTGCTGGGTGTGATCGCCAGCGCACTCACCGAAACCGACGACAGCTGGCGCGGGCGCCTGCGGGCGCAGTGCCTGGCACTGGCGTGTTTTGGCCTCATGGCCGGGGCCGTCTGGGCCGCGGTGTCCTGGCCCTGGGTGCTGATGGGGGTGATGGCGTTGCTGGCCTTTGGCATCACCATGCTGGGGGCGCTGAGCGAGCGCTACCGCGCCATTGCCTTTGGGTCGCTCATCCTGTTCATCTATGCGGGGCTGGCCGCCCACAGCAGCCGTGCGGGTGCGGGTGACGCCATTCCCCGCATGCTGGCCGGTGCGGCCTGGTACGGCGTGGTGTCTGTGATGTGGCATGCCGTGCTGCCGCGTGCACCGGTGCGCTACCGCCTGGCCAAGCTCTACGCCATGCTGGGCGAATACCTGCGCCTGAAGGCGCTGTTGCTGGAACCGGTGCGGGATGTGGACCTGGAGCGCCGCCGCATGGCACTGGCGCTGCACAACGGCCGCGTGGTGGACGCCCTCAACGCCACCAAGGAGAGCCTGATCAGCCGCATGGGCCGGGGCACGCCCCCGCTGTGGCTGCAAACGGCCATGCACCAGTACCTGGCGGCCCAGGACGTGCACGAGCGCGTGAGTTCGTCCCATGAGCACTACGACCTGCTCGCCCAGTCGTTCTTTCACAGCGACGTGCTGTACCGCTGCCAGCGGGTGCTCACGCTGCTGGGTGAGCAGGCGCTCAAGCTGTCGGTGGCGATCGAGGCGCAGACGGTGCCCCAGCACTGGGGTGTGACGGCCCGTGCCATCGAGGACATGCAGGCCGCCGTGGCGCATCTGGCGTCCCAGGCGCAGTCCGCTGATACCACGTCCCTGCCTGCCCAGTCCCGGGCATTGCGGTCATTACAGGCGCTGGCCGACAACCTGACCGCGCTGGCCGGGGTGTTTGCTGGTGCGCTGGCGCTGCCCGCCCACACCGCGGAAGCGGCGGTGGACCACGCCCTGTTTGACCGCGAGCCGCGCAGCCTGCGCGATGCCTGGGTGCGCCTGCGGTCGCACTGGCAGCTGCAGTCCCCCTGGCTGCGCCACAGCCTGAGGCTGAGCCTGTCCCTCATGGTGGGCTTTGCGCTCATGCAGGCCACGGCCGACCCGCACGGGTACTGGATCTTGCTGACCATTGTGTTCGTGAGCCAGCCGCAGTACGCGGCCACGCAGACGCGGCTGATGGAGCGTGCCAAGGGCACGGCCATGGGGCTCGCGCTCGGGTGGGCGGTGATCCAGCTGTTCCCGGGCGAGCTGGTGCAGGCCGCATTGCTGGTGCTGGGGGGCGCGGTGTTTTTTGGGGCACGGCACACCCGCTACACCCTGGCCACGGCGGCGGTCACCACCTTGTTGCTGCTCAGCTTTCACCAGATGGGCGCGGCCAGCGGCGTGATCTCCGCGCGCCTGCTCGATACCGTGGTGGGCTGCGTGATCGCGGCCGTCGCCTCGTGGCTGGTGCTGCCGTCGTGGCAGTCGCGCCACTGGCCCCGGCTGGCCGCCCAGGTGCTGCAGACCCAGGCGCTGTACCTGCGCGAGATCCTGGCGCAGTACCAGGGCGGCAAGTGCGACCACCTGGCCTACCGCCTGGCCCGGCGCAATGCCCACAACGCGGATGCAGCGCTGTCCAACTCGTACAGCGCCATGCTCAAGGAGCCGTTGCATGTGCGTGGCAACGCCGAGGTGGTGGGGAATTTCCTGTGCCTGTCGCACACCCAGCTCAACTACCTGTCGGCCTTGGGCGCCCAGCGCGGTGGCGCAGCCGCTCAGCCCATGGACGAAGCCACCCGCGAGCTGGCGCAAACCCTGTTGGCGTCCCTGCAGCAGCTGGCGCTGGAGCTGGAGCGCGCGCAGCAGTCCGGCCGGGTGCGCAAGACCCACAGCGCCCCGGCAGTGGCCCAGGTGCTGCGCGAGTGGGGCACGGTACCGGCAGCGCCCAGCGCGCACAGCCTCATGGCAGCGCAGCTGCAGCTGGTAGGCAAGGTGTTTCCGCAGCTGCAGGCGCAGGCGCGCCAGCTGGTGACCACGGAATAGGTTGGGCGGAGTGCGGCGCGGGAGTAGTGCCGCAGCCAGGTCAACGTGCGTGCTTGGCGAACTTGCCCGCAAAAGCCTGGGCAATGCTCAGCCCGCGTTGCCCCACGACCAGCGTCGCGGTCTGCCCGGCGGCGATGGTGCCGGGCCGATCTACGGCCAGGTAGTAGCCGCAGCAGCCCGCCACGGCCATGGCGCGGCCGGCCTGGGCAAAGCCCATCACGGCGTTGAACTTGAAGCAGGGTTCGCGCGGCGCCGCCACGCGCAGCACGCAGTCGGGGAAATGCCACTCGTCGCCCACAAACACCTCATGCTCCAGCGGGCCGTCAATGGTGAGGTTCTCACCCAGGAAGCCCGGTGGCAGCGCTTCGTCGAACAGGCTTACGCCCCGCTCGCGCCGCTGGGCGTGCCAGAACGCATAGTGCGCGGCGGGGTAGGCATAGACCGCCTTGGACAGCCCGCCGTGCACGCTCAGGTCGGCATGCTCGTCCCCCGCCAGCCCCAGCGGGCCCACGGCCACGGGGCCGGTGACGGATGTTTTGCCGATGGCGGTGAGCACCGACCGCTCGCCCACCTTCAGCCGCCGGGCGGTGCCAACGTTCACGTGGCGCACTACGATGACGGGCGCCGTCACAGCGGGTGCTCGGTGTAGAACTTGCCGCCGTGGTACAGCAGGGGCGATGCGCCCTCGCGGTGCTCGCAGCGCTCCACCTCGCCCACGAAGATGGTGTGGTCCCCCTCCTTGTACTGGCTGCGGTTGAAGCACTCGAACGTGGCGGCGGCACCGGCCAGCAGCGGCGCGCCGCTGATGCCGGGGTGGTGTTCCAGGCCCGCCCAGCGGTCAATGCCACGGGTGGCGAACCGTTCGGCCAGGTCCTTCTGGTCAGCCGCCAGCACGTGGATGGCGTAGTGCGAGCCGTTGGCAAAGGCCGGCATGGTGCTGGCGCCGTGCGACAGGCTCCACAGCACCAGCGGGGGCTCCAGCGATACCGAGTTGAACGAACTGGCCGTGAGCCCCACCAGTTCTCCCCCTGTATTGCGAGCGGTGACGATGGTCACGCCCGTGGCGAACATGCCCAGCGCATCGCGGAATTCGCGGGACGAAAAGCTGGGTGGCAGGGCAAGGGCGGGGCGGGGGGGCGAAGGGTTCACAAAAGCGGCGCCAGCGGTGGCGGCGTGGGGGCAAGCGACAGGACCTATTATCAGGCGCCACCTTCCGCCGCGCTGTTGCGGGGTTTACTTCTGCTTGTCACCGCATGGCTGCTTCGCTTCCGACCTTCACCACCCTGGGCTCCGGCCCCACCGTGCTCATGCTGCACGATGCCGACGGCGACCACCTGACCTTCGCGCCCCAGGTGGAGACCCTGGCCACGATGGGGTACCGCGCCGTGGCCTGGGACATGCCCGGCTATGGCCACAGCGCGCCCGTGGAGCCCTACACCTTCAAGGCGCTGGCGCAGAGCTGCCTGGCGCTGATCGATGCCCTGCGCTGCGGCCCGGTCACGCTCGTGGGCCATGGCATGGGCGCCATGGTGGCGCTGGAGGCCGCCGTGCGCGATGCGTCACGGGTGCGTCGCATGGTGCTGTGCGCGGGTGGTCCGGCGCTGGATGCCCAGGCCGTGCAAGACTGGGTGGCACCGCGCGAGCAGGCCCTCAAGGCCCTGGACGCGGGCGGCAGCATGGAGCAACTGGCCCAGACCCTGGTGCCGCAGTGCATCGGCACCGGTGCCCTGCCCGAAGGCGTGCGGCTGGCGGGCCATGCGCTGGGGCGGGTGTTTCCGGGTGCCTACCGCCGCGCCCTGGACGCCCTGCCCACGTTTGACCGGGGGGCCGCCGCGCTGGCGCACCTGGCCATGCCGGTGTTGCTGGTGGGGGGCGAACAGGACCGTTGTACGCCGCCCGCGGCCCTGCAGGCCCTGGCCCAGGTGCTGCCGGATGCGCAGATGGAGCTGCTGCCGCATGTGGGGCACTGGCCGCAGCTGGAAGACCCCGAGGGCTTTGACGCTGCGCTGCTCGATTTTCTGGCCCGGCGGCGCACGCTGCACTGACCCTTTGATCCCGCCTTCCCGGGCCGCTGCGTCCGGGCACGAACGCTGCCTTCCCCATGTTGTTTGCCCTCAAGAAGATCTTGTCCGCGCTGTTGTTGCCGCCGGTGTCCAGCATCGTGCTGGCGCTGTTCGGCCTGTGGTTGGCGCGCTACCACCGCCGCACCGGCATCACGCTGGTGGTTCTGTCGCTGATGTCGGTGCTGGTGTTGTCCTGGCCGCCGGTGTCGGACGCGCTGGTGCGTAGCCTGGAGCGGTACCCGGCGGTGACGCCCAAGCAACTGCCCGAGTCGAAGGTGCAGGCCATTGTGGTGCTGGGAGGCGGCGCCGACACCGTGGCGCCCGAATACGGGGTGGACGTGCTCAGCCGGGGTGCACGCGAGCGCGTGCGCTATGCCGCCTACCTGCAGCAGCAGACCGGTCTGCCCATTCTGGCCACGGGGGGCTCGACGGGCGGCACGCGGGCCGAGGCGCTGGTGATGAAGGAGGTGGTGGAGCGCGAGTTCAAGGGCCGGGTGCGCTGGACCGAGGTGGAATCCCTCGACACCCGCAACAACGCCGAAAAATCGGCCGTGCTGCTCAAGGCCGCTGGCATCGAGCGCATCGCGCTCGTCACCCACGGCTGGCACATGGTGCGCGCCGCCCGGGACTTTGAGCAGGCTGGGCTGCAGGTGCTGCCCGCGCCCATGGGCTTCAAAGGGGGGCAGGCGCGCAAGCTTTATCGCGTGCTGCCGCGCGCCTCGGCCCTGTCCGACAGCAGCCTGGCGCTGCACGAGTGGCTGGGCATCTTGGCTCAGCGCGCTTCGCTGGACCGGTGAGAGCCTGTGGACGATCCCCTGCGAGATCGCCAACACGCTCTGAAATCAGCCCGCGGCGGGGGCCACCAGGAAGTGGCTGGCCGCCTCCACTGCCTGCGCATCGGCCTGCACGGCGCCCGGGGGGCCGCCCTTGCCCCACAGCGCACCGCCCCAGGTCATGGACAGGAACTGCGCACACAGCGCCACCGAATCGATCATGGGCTGGGCCTTGGTGCGGTCGCCGCTGGTGGTGATGAGCGACAGCGTCTTGCGGCCCATGGCGTCCTTGAAGTCCAGGCCCGGCACGCGCATCCAGGCGCTCCAGTGGTCGAGGTAAGTCTTTAGCGGCGAGGGAATGCTGTACCAGTACACCGGCGCCACCCAAACGATGTGGCTGGCGGCCAGCGTGGCGTCCAGCAGGGTTTTCATGTCGCCCTCGGGCGGTGCGTAGGTGCCGGTGGTGTGGCGCTGGTCCACAAAGGGCGGCAACTGCATGCGTGCGAGGTGGTGCCAGGTTTGCTCCGTGCCCGCAGGCAGGGCCGCTGCGGCCTGCCGCGCCAGCCATTCGGTGTTGCCGAGATGGCCGGGTTCGCGGGTGGAGGTGGTGAGGAAGAGGTAGTGGGGTGCAGACATGGCCGGCATCGTAGCGGCACCGGCCCGTGTCTGCAGGCGCAGGGTGGGCGCCGTCCCTCAGGCCGGGACCACAGCGCGCGGCGCGCGCACGGCTTCGGCACCCAGAAAACCAAAGTTCATCGCAGGCTGCTCGCCGCTGATCAGCTCGGCCAGGGCCTTGCCCGAGCCCGCACCGTGCGTCCAGCCCAGCGTGCCGTGGCCCGCGTTGACCCAGAGCTTGCCCACGCGCGTGCGGCCGATGAACGGGATGTTGGTGGGCGTGGCGGGGCGCAGGCCGGTCCAGTACTGCGGGTTGCCGCCTTCCTCGGGCGTGCGCGTGTCGCACACGCCGGGCAGGATGGCCTCAATGCGGCGCGAGAGCATGTGGCAGCGCGCGCGGGCCAGCGAGCTGTCGAGCGTCAGGTCCCAGCCGTTCAGTTCGATGGTGCCCGCCACGCGCAGGTGGTTGCCCAGCCGGCTCATGGCGATCTTCTTGCCATCGTCGATGGTGGAGACCATGGGCGCCCCCTCGGGCTTGAGCAGCGGAAAGGTCGCGCTGTAGCCCTTGCCAGGGTAGATCGGCAGGTCCACGCCCACGCTGCGCAGCAGCGGTGCGCTGTACGAGCCGCAGGCCACCACAATGGCGTCCGCCTTCAATATGAAGTCTTTTTTGCCGCTTGCGCTAGTGGAATTTGGCATGACTGCTACTGAATCAATAGCATTGCCAATCTTGTTCAGCCGCAGCACATCGTGGCCGTACAGGAACTGCACGCCCCGTGCCGCGCAGCGGCGGGCCAGTTCCTGGGTGAAGACCCGTGCATCGCCGCTCTCGTCGGTGCTGGTGTAGGTGCCACCGGTGATCTTGTCGCCGTAGGCCTTGAAGGCCGGTTCGATCTTGAGCAGCTCGTCGCGGCTGACCAGGCGGCGCTGCACGCCGTGCTTGCGCATCAGCTCCACGGCGTGGCCTGCGGCGTCAAACGATTTCTGGTCGGTGTAAAAGTGGGCAATGCCGCGTTCGAGCCGGTTGTATTCGATGCCGGTGGTTTTCACCAGGTCCTTCAGCGCGGCATGGCTGTAGGCGCCCAGCGCCACAATCTGCTGCACATTGCGCTCGAACGCCGCGTCGTTGCACTGCGCCAGGAACTGCAGGCCCCAGCGCCATTGCTGCCAGTCCATCTGCGGGCGAAACAGCAGCGGAGCCTCCTTGTCGAACATCCACTTGAGCGCCTTGAGTGGCGCCTCGCGGTTGGCCCAGGGCTCGCAGTAGCTCACCGAGATCTGCGCCGCGTTGGCAAAACTGGTTTCGAGCGCTGCATCGGGCTGGCGGTCGATCACGATGACTTCGTGACCGCGTTCCAGCAGGTGCCACGCCGTGCTGATGCCGATGATGCCGGCGCCGAGAACAATGGTTTTCATATGCAGAATGCCTTGTGAGCCTTTGCGTGCCACACGCCCCAGTGCGGGACACGATGGGGCGCAGTGTGCGCGACATTGCATTCAACTAAAAGCAAAATTAAACTTACTCCAAAAACATCAGCGCATCTAATAAATAGCGCTGCGGAGACAACCCTCTTTTGTTCGAGTCCGAGACCATGAGCACCTACGATCCCGCCGCCCTGGAATGCCTTGCCGCCATCGTCGAAGAGGGCGGTTTCGAGCGCGCTGCGCAGCGCCTGAACGTCACGCAGTCGGCCGTGTCGCAGCGCCTGCGCGCGCTGGAGGCGCAGGTGGGCTCGGTGCTCATCGTGCGCAGCCGTCCGCTGCGGCCCACCTCGGCCGGGCAGCTGCTGCTCAAGCACACCAAGCAGATGCGCCTGCTGCGCGCCGACCTGGAGCGCGACCTGCAGGAACTGGCACCCAGCGCACCGGGCGGATCGCGCGACGACGAGCGCATCTCGATCGCCATCAATGCCGACAGCATCGCTACCTGGGCCATGGGTGCGCTGCACGACCTGGTACGCCAGCGTCTGCCGCTGGAAATCATCGTGGACGACCAGGACTTCACGCAGGAATGGCTGCGCTCAGGGCAGGTGCTGGGTTGTGTGACCACGCTCAAACAGGCGCTGCGCGGCTGCAAGATGGTGCCGCTGGGTGCCATGCCCTATGTGGCGGTGGCGTCGGCCAGCTACGCACAGCAGTACCTGCCGCAGGGGCTGACGCCGCACAACTTTCGCGAAGTGTCGTTTTTGTCGTTCAACCGCAAGGATGACATGGCGGCCGAGTTTGTGGCGCGCGCGTTCGGGCTCAAGCGTGTGGCGCTTAACCACCTGTTTGTGCCGGGCTCCGAGGCGCAGATGCGCGCGGTGGCCGCTGGCTGGGCCGTGGGGGTGATGCCCGAGCTGATGGCGCGGCAGGCGCTGGCCGACGGCAGCATGGTGGACTTGGCCCCGGGGCGCTCGTTGCCGATCCAGCTCTACTGGCATTGCTGGAACCTGGAGTCCGAGCTGCTCGATGCGTTGTCGGGGGCGCTGACGGGTGCAGCCGCCCAGGCCCTGGTGTCCTGACGCAGTCTTCGTGCCGCCTTGATGGCGCGATGAAGGCACGTTTTGTGCTCGCAAAAACGTGAACGACGTAGTTGCATTGCAACTTCGTCATTTATTTTTTTACTGCAATGTATAAAATGGACGCCATGCAAACGCCGCAACCCAAAGTTTCGTTCAAGGAGCAGATGCACCAGGCCCGCGAGGACGCGATCCTCCAGTCGGCCTGTCGCTTGCTGGGTGAAAAAGCCTTCGACGCCATGACCATGGACGACGTGGCCAACGCCGTGGGTATTGCCAAGGCCAGCCTGTACAAGCACTTCTGCAGCAAGGAAGAGCTGTGCAGCGCCGCCATGGTGCAGATCCTGGGGCGCGTGCAGGCCTATCTGGCAGAGTTGCCGGCCGATATGCCCCCCCTGGAAAAGCTGCATGCGCTGGTGCGCTGGTCACTGGAGCGCCTGCTGACCAACGAGATGCCGCTGCTGCCCAGCCGCAACTCCACACTGCGCGCCGTGCTCATGGCCAACAAGGACTACCTCAATGGTCTGTTGGCGGTGAGCGACCAGATCGGCGAGTGGATCACGCAGGCCCAGGCGCAGGGCGTGATCAGCCCCACGCTGCCGCCGCTGGTGGTGCTGTACACCTTGTATGCGCGGGCGTGCGACCCGGTGGTGAGCTTCCTCAAGGAAAGCGGTCAGTATTCGGACGCCGAAATCGTGGAGCTGGTGGTGCGTACCTGTTTCGACGGCCTGGCGGCGCGTTGATTCTGGCGACCGCATAAAGCCGCACCCATGAAAAAGCCCGGCATGCCGGGCTTTTTGCTGTGCGGGTGTTGCGCCTGTGGCCTTGTTACTTGGGCAGGATCACCTTGTCCACCACGTGGATCACGCCATTGCTGGTGAACACATCGGTGGCCACGATGTTGCTGGTGCGCATGTTCTGGTCAGTGATGACGAGGCTGGCGCTGATGGTGAAGGTCTGGCCCTGCACGGTGGTGATGGCGGTGTTGACCGGCACTTCGGCCTTGAGTACGCGCGCTGGCACCACGTGGTAGGTCAGCACCTGGGTCAGCAGAGCCTTGTTGGCCAGCAGCGCGTCCTTGGTCACGCCCAGCTCGGTCAGCAGCGCCGCAAACGCCGCGTTGGTAGGAGCAAACACGGTGAAGGGGCCCGTGCCTTGCAGTGTGCTCACCAGGCCGGCAGCGACTACGGCTTCGACAAGGATGCTGAAGTCCGGCAGGGCCGAGGCGGTGGCCACGATGTCCTTGTCGGCGGGCAGCAGCACCTTGTCCACCAGATGCACCACGCCGTTGCTGGCCTGGATGTCGGTGCTGGTGATGGTGCTCACGCGGTTGCGGCCGTCGGTGATCTTGAGGCCGTTGTTGGATTCGATCTTGAAGAAGCCACCCGACACCGGCGTGATCGCCTTGCCCAGCGGCACCTCGGCCCGCATCACCTTGCTGCCCAGCACGTGGTAGGTCAGCACGGCGGTCAGCAGGGGCTTGTTCGCCAGCAGCGCTTCCTTCGTCACGCCCAGTTCGGTCAGCAAAGCCGCAAACGCTGCGTTGGTGGGTGCGAACACGGTGAGCATGCCCGTGCTCAGTGTGGGTGCGAGGCCGGCGGCGACCACGGCTTCGACCAGGATGCTCAGTTCCGGAGTGTTTTGTGCCAGCTCGACGATGTTGCGCTGGGGCTCGTCGTCTCCGCCCCCACAGGCTTGCAGCAGGGTGGTACTGGCGCCCAGGGCGGCAGCCATCAGGACGGTGCGGCGATTGAATACGATGTTCATGGCAGCTTCTCCTCGTGAATGGATGGTGGGTGAAAAGAGCGGTGGTGCGGGTGGCCTACTTGGGCATCAGTACCGTGTCGATCGCATGGATCACGCCGTTGCTGGCGGCCACGTCGGTGGCAATGACCTTGGACTGATCCACCATCACGCCCATGCTGGTGCTCACGGTGAGTTCCTGGCCTTGCACGGTCTTGACCTTGCCGGCCTTCACATCCTTGGCCATGACCTTGCCAGGCACCACGTGGTAGGTCAGCACCTTGGTCAGTGCGACCTTGTCGGCCAGCAGGCCGTCCAGCGTGGCTTTGGGAATCTTGGCGAAGGCTTCGTCGGTGGGAGCAAAGACCGTGAACGGGCCGGGGCCCTTGAGGGTGTCCACCAGACCGGCGGCCCGCACGGCGGCCACCAGGGTCTTGAAGTTGCCCGCCTTCACAGCGGTATCGACGATGTCTTGCGCCACGGCGCTGAAGGTGGCGCCAGCGGTCAGAGCGAGTGCAATCAGGGTCTTCTTCATGGGTCGTTCCTCTCGATTTCGATGGAAATGACACGCCAAGATGGGCGTGGCGGGAATGTATAACCATTTAGTTCCAAAGTAAACCAATTGGTTATTCAATGACCAGTTGGTATTTATGGGGCGAAAAAAAGCCCTGCTATGGCAGGGCCTGGTAGTACCGCGCCGCGGCGCAGCAGCGTGCTCAGCGCACGATCAGCAGTGGCACCTTGCTGTGGGCCAGCACCTGGGTGGTGACCGAGCCCATCACCAGCGTGGCGATGGCGCCGTGACCGTGCGAGCCCATGACCAGCAGGTCGAACTTGCCAGTGTCTGCCACCTTGGAGATGGTTTCGCCCACCGCGCCCACCTTCACGCTGCGCTTGGCATCGACACCGTGGCGGCCCAGGAACTTGCACACGGGGGCAAGGATTTTTTCCGATTCCTCGGCGTGGTAGTTGTCCACCACTTCCTTGCCCAGCGCGGCACGTGCGCGGGGAGGCAGCGGGGCCTGCACCGTCAGCACGGTGTAGGTGTGGGTGCCGCCCAGCAGCTCTTCGTGGGTGGCCAGGTAGGCCAGCATTTTCTTGGTGTAGGCGCTGCCATCGACAGCAAGCAGAATGTTCATGGTGTTCTCCGAAAAGGGATGAGGCAGACTACTCTGCGCGGGCGCCTGTTGTCTTGACCTGGGTCATGTTGTTTTGTCCGGCGCGTAGCGAATTCGTGCGAACCGCTCGCTGATCATACGGTGACCACGCAGCGCGGCTGAAATGCCACCTGCTCTCCCTTGCGGGCGTAACCCAGCGGGTTGGCCACCACCCGGCACTGCCAGGCGGTTCCGTCGCTGCGCGCGCCTGCCACCGTGTAGTCGCTGGGGGCATGCAGGTGGCCGTGCAGCCACAGCGGGGTGTGCATCAGCAGGTCGTCCAGCGCGTTGCAAAACCCTGCCGTGCCGGGCACCAGGCCATAGCGGGGATCTGCGCTGCGCAGGCTGGGCGCAAAGTGGGTCACGACCACCGTGGGGCCGTCAAACGGCTGCTGCAACGCATCGCGCAGCCATTGCTGGCAGACCAGCGCCTGTTCACGCAGGGGTTCGGCCAGAAACGGCTCTGCGTGGCGCGTGCCGCCGGTCTTGCGCAGGTAGAAATTGGCTGCGCGAAAAGCCTTGTCGCGCAGCTTGAGCCGGTGCGTGAGGTCGGTGGTGCCTTCGTGGTCGGCCAGTGCGTCGAAGTCGCTCCAGAGCGTGGTGCCCACAAAACGCACGCCCTGTAGCACCAGGGTTTCGCGCTCCAGCCACGCAATGCCCAGGCGGTCACAGGTCTGGCGCAGCCGCTGGTGAGCGGCATCGAAATCCTGGGCGTCGTATTCATGGTTGCCAGGCACAAACAACACAGGCGTCGGCCAGCCTGCATGCTGGGGCAGGGGTGAAAACCGCGCCAGGCCAAAGTCGTCGTCGCCCAGTTGTGAGCCTTGCTGGTAGGAGCCTACATCCCCCGCCAGCACCAGCACATCGGCACCAGGGGCAGGTTCGGGCACAAAGTGCGGGTGCGCCTCCAGATGGAGGTCGGAGAGAAGCTGGATGTTCATCAGACTTGGGACAGACGCATACAGTTTACGGGGTACCGTGCGGGTCCTGCCCCGGGAACGTGCGTCGCGCGGACCGCGCCAGCGCAAGCAGCAGCCAGGTCATCGCTGCCTGCTGGGGCCCGCGGCGGCGCCATAGCGCATCCACGTGCACGGCGGGTACGTCCAGCGGCAAGGCCCGCTGCACCAACGCATCGGCAATGCCGGTCACGGGCACAAAGTGGCGTGGCAACACGGTCAGCAGGTCCGAGCCTGACACCACCCGCCCCGCCGTGAAAAACTGGTTGACCGTGATCACCACCTTGCGCTCGCGGCCCAGTGACGCCAACGCTTCGTCAATGAAGCCGAAAGGGCGGCCTGAAAAACTCACCAGCATGTGCCGTGCAGCGCAATAGGTGTCCAGCGTCAGGGGCGCGTCGGCCAATGGATGGCCCTGGCGCATCACGCACACGTATTCGCCGTCGTACAGGCGGCGGCTTTCAAAGGCCACGACGCCGCCGGACTGTGCCCGCGCGGTGAGGTCCGCCAGAGCCGCCGGGAAGTAACCCACGGCCATGTCGGCGGCTTCCTCTTCCAGCAGGCGCCGGGGGTCGCGGGTGGTGAGTGGCAATACCCGGATGGAGATGCCGGGGGCCTCGCGTTCGATGATTTCGACCAGGGCGGGCACCAGCGTCGCCGCCGTGGCGTCTGCCATGGCCAGCACAAAGGTGGACTCGGCGGTTGCCGGATCAAAGTGACCCGGCGCCAGGGACTCCTGCAAATGCGCCAGGGCCTCGCGCACGGGGGGCCACAGGGCCAGTGCGCGCGGCGTGGGCTCCACGCCCTGGCCACTGCGCACCACCAGTTCATCCCCCACCACGTCCCGCAGGCGCCGCATGGCGTTGCTGACGGCCGGCTGGGTGATGGAGAGCTTGTGCGCAGCCCGCGTGAGACTGCGCTCGGCCATCACCTCGTCGAAGACGCGCAGCAGGTTCAGGTCCAGGGAGCGGAAGTTCAAAGGGGTCATAGTGGCCCTACAGCATATTCATCACTGACATGAATATCAATGATTCAAAATATAAACTTGAACATGCAAAGGGTAAACCCTAATATCACCCCATCGCCCGGCAATCTCGCCACAAGCGTTAGAAAAGGGAAACCGAAATGACCAGCTTTGCACACGTTGAGTACCCCACCGAACACCCCGGCGTTGTCCGCGCCGAAAACGCAGCCGCTGCCCTGAAGAGCGCTGCCGCCCATTTTGACGGCGCACGCGGCGCTGCCTCGCTGCTGCTGGCTGCCGTGGTCTCGGCACTGCTGGTGGTTGCCAACCAAGTGATCGACACCTGGACCGAGGGCCACCTGTTGGCCGCGTGGATGGTGCTGTGGCTTGTGGCCTTTGCCGCGCTGGCCCTGCTGACGAGTCCCGCCCGCCGCGCTGGTGTCGCGCTGCGCAGTACCGCCTTGGCATGGGCCGAGAGCCGCCGCCGCGCTGCTGAAGATCAGCGCACCTGGCAAGTCGCCATGAAGGACCCCCGCATCATGGCCGAGTTGAACCATGCCATGGGCATTCCCACCGTGGACAGCATTCGCAAGTACTACTGAGGGTTTGGCGCAGCACACACTGCGCAACCAAGCCAATTCAAAGCCGTGGCAGACGCCACGGCTTTTTTTATGCCTCCGTTCGTCATGCCCCGTTTCTGATGCTCCAGGCCGCTGCTGTCGCTGCAGCGCGGCGGCGAAAAAAAGCCGCCCCGCGAGAGCGCGGGACGGCTTTGAATGGGGGAGCTTCCTGGATCGGACGGTCGTATCAGGCGGCCAAGCGCTTTTCTAGTTGCGCCTTGGTATCGAGCAGCGCCTTGGGCAGGTGATAGGCCAGTTGCTCAAAGTGGGCCGTGTGCAGCTTGAACTCTTCCGTCCATGCGGCCTTGTCGATGCTGGTCACGGCGTCGAACTTCTGGGCACTGAAATCCAGACCGGTCCAGTTGATCTCGGCGTACTGAGGGGCCACGCCAAACATGGTTTCCTGGCCTTGGGCGGTGCCTTCCAGACGGTCGATCATCCACTTGAGCACGCGCATGTTGTCACCATAGCCAGGCCAGACGAACTTGCCTGCCTCGTCCTTGCGGAACCAGTTCACGCAGAACACCTTGGGCAGCGCCTTGCCCGTGGCGGCAATTTGGCCTTCCATGTTGAGCCAGTGCTGGAAGTAGTCGCTCATGTTGTAGCCGCAGAAGGGCAGCATGGCGAACGGGTCGCGGCGCACCACGCCCTGGGCGCCAAAGGCGGCGGCGGTGGTTTCAGAACCCATGGTGGCAGCCATGTACACGCCTTCGGTCCAGGTGCGGGCTTCGGTCACCAGCGGCACGGTGGTGGAGCGGCGGCCGCCGAAGATGAAGGCGTCGATGGCCACGCCGTTGGCATCGTCCCACTGGGGGTCGAGCGCGGGGTTGTTGGTGGCAGCCACGGTGAAGCGCGAGTTGGGGTGGGCGGCCTTGGCGCCGGTTTCCTTGGCGATCTGGGGCGTCCAGTCCTTGCCTTGCCAGTCGATCAGGTGGTCGGGCAGCTTGCCGGTGTCCTTTTCCATGCCTTCCCACCACACGTCGCCGTCGTCCGTCAGGGCCACGTTGGTAAAGATCACGTCCTTGTCCAGGCTGCGCATGCAGTTAGGGTTGGTGTGCATGTTGGTGCCAGGGGCCACACCGAAGTAGCCGGCTTCGGGGTTGATGGCGTACATCTTGCCATCGGCATGGGGCTTGATCCAGGCGATGTCGTCACCGATGGTGGTGACTTTCCAGCCCGCAAAGCCCGCTTCGGGCGGCACCAGCATCGAGAAGTTGGTCTTGCCGCAGGCGCTGGGGAAGGCCGCTGCCACGTGGTACTTCTTGCCTTGGGGGTTGGTCACGCCCAGGATGAGCATGTGTTCGGCCAGCCAGCCCTGGTCGCGGCCCATGGTGGACGCGATGCGCAGGGCCAGGCACTTCTTGCCCAGCAGCGCGTTGCCGCCGTAGCCCGAGCCGTACGACCAGATCTCGCGCGTTTCGGGGTAGTGAACGATGTACTTGACCTTGGGGTTGCAGGGCCAGCTCGTCGTGTCCTTCTCGCCTTCAGCCAGGGGCGCGCCCACGGTGTGCATGCAGGGCACGAACTCGCCTTCCACGCCCAGCACGTCGTACACGGCCTTGCCCATGCGGGTCATGAGCTTCTGATTCACAGCCACGTAGGCGCTGTCGGTCAGCTCCACGCCGATGTGGGCAATGTGACTGCCCAGCGGGCCCATGCTGAAGGGCACCACGTACATGGTGCGGCCCTTCATGCAGCCGTCGAACAGGGGCTGCAGCGTGGCGCGCATTTCAGCGGGGGCCATCCAGTTGTTGGTGGGGCCAGCGTCTTCCTTGGCGGCCGAGCAGATGTAGGTGCGGTCTTCCACGCGGGCCACGTCCGATGGATCAGACCAGGCCAAAAAGCTGCCGGGGCGCTTGGCGGGGTTCAGCTTCTTGAAGGTGCCTGCATCGACCAGCTGTTGGCACAGGCGGTCGTACTCTTCCTGGGAGCCATCGCACCAGTAGATGCTGTCGGGCTGGCACAGGGCGGCCATGTCGGCCACCCAGGCGAGCAGCCGGGCATTTTTGACGTAAGCGGGGGCGTTGAGATTCAGGCCCTGCATCGTGGGTGCGTTCATCGGGGAGCTTCCTAAGTTGAAAAACAGTTTTTTCAAAGGAAGCGGACCGAACGGGTCACGGCGAGGCCTGGCGCAATTGCGGTGCTGAGCGCTGCCTTTGAAAAAACGGCTTTCGTGCTCAGTCGGCGGGCGGGAGCGTGTGTCAGCCCCACGGGTGGAGGCTAGTTCCACGGATTCCGCGGGTCGGCTGGGATGTCGATTTTATGAATCCGCCGCCCGTTTGTCTGTCAGACAGGGGTGAAAACCATGCAAAAAAAACATAGGGTTATGCAGGGTATTTCGCACCCTTTGGGCTTGGGGACTAGAAGGCGGTGGCTGAACCGCTCCAGCGTTCAAAGCCGGCCTTGCGCAGCGCGCAGGCCGGGCAGGTACCGCAGCCATAGCCCCAGGGGTGCAGCGTGTCGCGAATGCCGTGGTAGCAGGTGTGCGAGTCGTTCACGATCAGATCGACCAGTGCCTGCCCACCCAGGGTCCGAGCCAGCTCCCAGGTAGCGGCCTTGTCCAGCCACATGAGCGGGGTGTCGATGGTGAACCGCTGGCCCATGCCCAGCGACACGGCCACCTGCATGGCTTTGAGCGTGTCGTCGCGGCAGTCGGGGTAGCCCGAAAAATCAGTCTCGCACATGCCCCCCACCAGGGTGTGCAGGCCACGCCGGTAACCCACGGCGGCGGCCAGCTGGAAGAACAGCAGGTTGCGCCCCGGCACAAAGGTGTTGGGCAGGCCGGCGGCGGTCATCTGGATCTCGGTGTCGCTGGTCAGCGCGGTGTCACTGATGTGGCCCAGCACCGAGAGATCGAGCATGTGGTCGTCGCCCAGCCGCGCGCTCCACTGCGGAAACTGTGCACGCAGCGACGACAGCACCGTCTGCCGCGCCTGCAGTTCGATGTGGTGGCGCTGGCCGTAGTCAAAGCCGATGGTTTCGACATGGGCAAAGTTTTCCAGGGCCCAGGCCAGGCACGTGGTGGAGTCCTGGCCGCCGGAAAAAAGGACGAGGGCGTGTCCGGGTCGCATGGGGGGTCTCCAGGTCAGGGGGATGGGGAATAGGTGCAGGACGAAAAAAAGCCCCGCACTGCGGGGCTGCTGTTGATGCTTGCCGAAGCGATCAGGCCATCATCACGGCGATGAACGCCAGCAGGAACATCATGATGCCGCCCACCACCGGCAACACCACGGGAACCAGATGAACGACGTTTTCCACGGGGTCGTTCGAAGGCGTTGCGGGGGCGTGCGAGGTGTTGTGGTCAGACATGGTGGGCTCCAGATGCTTAAAACTTGCGCAATTCTAGCCGCGACAACCTGGGCCGGGCGCAAAACCCCGTGATGGCCCCGAACTGTCAGCAATATCGCAATATCGCTGGTGATCCATCACGTCGTCTCAGATCAGGTCGGCCTGCATGCCTGCCGTGCGCAACTGCGCCAACACCTCATCCACATGCGCCTTGCCACGGGTTTGCAGCACCAGTTCGATCTCCACGTTCTGCGCCGCCAGCATGGTGAAGGCGCGCTGGTGGTGCACCTCCTCGATGTTGGCGCCCGCGTCGGCCACGGTGGCGGTGATGCGCGCGAGCACGCCGGGTACATCGCGTGCGCTGACCTTGATGCGCGCCAGGCGCCCTGAACGCACCATGCCGCGCTCGATGATCGCCGCCAGCAACAGCGGGTCGATGTTGCCGCCACACAGCACCAGGCCCACGCGCTTGCCTTGGAAGCGCTCGGGGTAGCGCACCAGCGCGGCCAGCCCGGCGGCGCCCGCGCCTTCGACCAGGGTCTTTTCGATCTCCAGCAGCATCAGCACGGCCTGCTCGATGTCGCCCTCGTCCACCAGCACCAGGTCGTCGACCAGGCGCTTGACGATCTCCTGCGTGATCTTGCCCGGCGTGCCCACGGCAATGCCCTCGGCGATGGTCGACGTGCCCTGTGGGTGGTGCGTGCCCTTCACCGCATTCACCATGGCGGGGAACCGAGTGGTCTGCACACCAATGATCTCGATGCCGGGCTTGAGCGCCTTGGCGGCCGTCGCCACGCCCGAGATCAGCCCGCCACCGCCGACGGCAATCACCAGCGTGTCGAGGTCGGGCACGGCCTGCAGCATCTCCAGGCCCAGGGTGCCCTGGCCGGCGGCCACGCCTTCATCGTCATACGGGTGCACAAAGGTCAGCCCCTGCGCGTCGGCCAGGGCGTAGGCGTGCGCGCGGGCTTCTTCCAGCGTGTCGCCATGCAGCACCACCTCGGCACCGAACCCGCGCGTGCGCTCCACCTTCACACCGGGCGTGAAGCGCGGCATCACGATCACCGCGCGCAGGCCCAGGCGCTGCGCGTGGTAGGCCACGCCCTGCGCATGGTTGCCCGCGCTCATAGCCACCACGCCGCGCGCTCGCTCCGCGTCGGTCAGCAGCGTGAGCCGGTTGCAGGCGCCCCGCTCCTTGAACGACGCGGTGAACTGCAGATTCTCGAACTTGAGGAATACCTGCGCGCCCACGATCTGCGAGAGCGTCTTGGATTCCACACAGGGGGTGTCCAGCACCTGGCCTTGCAGGCGGGTGGCGGCGTCGCGGATGTCTTGGAGGGTCAGCATGGGCCGATTGTGGCGCAACGTGGGAGGGTAGGGCGCTGCGGCGGGTGTGGGGCCGATATTTGAATGAAAAGTGCCGTAAGCGCTAGAGATTCATGCGCTTATTGCTATCAATTTTGAGCGTCTATTTGACGCCCAGCCTGCGCGCCAGCTTGTGCAGGTTGCTGGCGTCCACCTCGAGTGCACGCGCGGCCCGGGCCCAGTTGCCCTGGTGGCGGGCCAGGGCCTGGGTGATGGCGAGCCGCTGGCAGGCATCCACGGCATCGCGCAAGGGGCCCTCGGCGGTGGCGGGTGGGGGTAGCTCCGCAGCCATGGCGGGGGCGCTGGCGTCCAGCGGCGCATGGGCCGCGCTGGCGGCTTGGGCGTCCAGGTCCAGCAGCGCGGGCTCCAGCGTCACGATGTCGGCGCGGTTCACGCCTCGGCTCAGGGCCTTGAGTGCGGCGCGGCTGATCACGTGCTCCAGCTCGCGGATGTTGCCGGGCCAGGGGTAGCGGCGCAGTGCGTCCTGCGCACTGGCCGACAGGCGCAGGCTGCGCAGGCCCAGGCGAGCGCGGTTCAGTTCCAGAAAACGGCCCGCCAGCAGCAGCACGTCGTTGCCCCGTTCACGCAGCGGCGGGATGGGCACGGGATACACCGACAGCCGGTGGTACAGGTCGGCGCGAAACGCGCCGTCGCGCACCTGCTCGCGCAGGTTGCGGTTGGTGGCGGCGATCACGCGCACGTCCACGCGGCGCGGGCGGTCGGCGCCCAGGCGCTGGATCTCGCCGTTCTGCAGTGTGCGCAGCAGCTTGGCCTGCACGGCCAGCGGCAGCTCGCCCACTTCGTCGAGAAACAGTGTGCCGCCCTCGGCAGCCTCGAAGCGCCCGGGCCGGTCGGTCACCGCGCCGGAGAACGCGCCACGCACATGGCCGAAGAGTTCGCTCTCGGCCAGCGATTCGGGCAGCGCCGCGCAGTTCACGTGCACCAGCGGCTTGGTGCGGCGCGTGGACTGGCGGTGCAGCAGGCGCGCGAGCAGCTCCTTGCCCACGCCGGTTTCGCCCAGCAGCAACACGGGCAAGTCCGAACCGGCCACCACCTCCAGCTCGTGCAGCAGGCGCAACAGGGGCTCGCTCTGTCCGACGATCTCCATGTCGCCATCGCCCGCGCGGGTGGCGCGCTCATCGTCGGCGCTGCGCGTGTGGGGGGCGCTGCGCAGCGCCTGCACTTCGCGCTCCAGCCGCGAGATGCGCACGGCCGCCTCCACCAGCACCTTGCAGTCGGCCAGCGCGGCGCGTGCGGCTTCGCCAAAGGTGCCGGTCTGCAGGGCGTCAAGCGTGAGCACGCCCCAGGGCTGGCCATCCACCTGCAGGCCCATGCCCATGCAGTCGTGCACCGGCAGGGGCTCGCCCACCAGGGTGTCGAGCAGGCCGTCATAGGGGTCGGGCAGGCTGCTGTCGTGGTCAAAACAAGTCACTTCGCGCCGCGCCAGGATGGCCGCTAGCCGGGGGTGCTGGCTGACCGCAAAGCGCCGGCCCAGCGCCTCGCGCACCAGGCCGTCCACGGCCAGCGGGCGCAGGTGCTCTTCTTCCAGTTGAAGCAGCGCCACGGCCCCGCAGTGGAACCGGTTGCGCAGGTGGGCGACCAGCCGCTGCAGTCGCACGGCCTGGGGGATGTCGGTGGCCAGGTCGGCCAGCAGCGGGCTATGGTCCATGGTGATATTTACCTTTAATGGGTGAATTAAACCCTATTTGCAAATGGTGAAAAAAACCATGACCGACGTAAGTGGTTGATTTGATGGGCTTGTGGCCCTGGCCTGGCGCTTGCAATGTGGGTAGCGACACCGACTCACTCGCTCAGAAAAGCCATGACCACAAGACCCCGACCCCCGGCGGCCCCCTGCTCGGCCCGCCATGCTGCCAGCGTGCGCTGGCGCCGTCCCGTTGTTGTTCAGTTCCAGCAGGAGGCCCGCCATGGGTAACTATCGCAAGCTCTGGTTCACGCTGATCGGCGTGCTCATCGTCACCTTCAGCCTGCTGGGCTACTACGGCGCGGAGGTCTACCGCACCGCGCCGCCCATCCCGGCCAAGATCGCCACGGCCGGGGGCGAGGTTCTCTATACCCACGACAGCATTCTCGACGGCCAGACCGCCTGGCAGTCGGTGGGGGGCATGCAGCTGGGCTCCATCTGGGGCCATGGCGCCTACCAGGCGCCCGACTGGACGGCCGACTGGTTGCACCGCGAGCTGACCAACTGGCTCGACGTTGCGGCAGAGCGTGCGCACGGCAAGCCTTTTGCAGACATCGACACCGCTGCCCAGGCCGTGCTGCGCGACCGCATGAAGACCGAGTACCGCACCAACACCTTCAACCCCGATACGGGCGTGGCCACGGTGTCTTCGACACGGGCCGACGCGATCGCCATGACGGCGCTGTACTACGACCAGCTCTTCAGCGACGCACCCGCACTGCACAAGTCGCGTGAGCATTTCGCGATGAAGGAAAACACCCTGCCCAGCGCCGAGCGGCGCGCGCAGATGATGGGCTTCTTCTTCTGGACGGCCTGGGCTGCCGCCACAGAGCGCCCCGGCAGCGTCGCCACCTACACCAACAACTGGCCACACGAGCCACTCATCGGCAACAAGCCCACCGCAGAGAACATGGTGTGGTCGGTGATGAGCGTGGTCGTGATGATGGCGGGTGTGGGCTTCCTCGTCTGGGGCTGGTCCTTCCTGCGCAAGCACGACGCAGTGGAGCCCACGCCACCCCAGCATGACCCGCTTGCACGCGTGCCGCTCACGCCCTCGCAGCGCGCTTTGGGCAAATACCTGTTCCTCATCGTCGCGCTGTTCAGCTTCCAGGTGCTGCTGGGCGGTTTCACCGCGCACTACACGGTGGAGGGCCAGCAGTTCTATGGCATCAACGTGTCGCAGTGGTTCCCCTATTCGCTGGTGCGTACCTGGCACATCCAGAGCGCGCTGTTCTGGATCGCCACGGGCTTTCTGGCCGCAGGCCTGTTCCTCGCGCCCCTCATCAATGGCGGCAAGGACCCGGCTTATCAGAAGCTGGGCGTGGACATCCTTTTCTGGGCGCTGGTCGTGGTGGTCGTGGGCTCGTTCGTGGGCAACTACCTGGCCATCGCGCAGATCATGCCGCCCGAGTGGAATTTCTGGCTGGGCCACCAAGGCTATGAATACGTGGACCTTGGCCGCCTGTGGCAGATCGGCAAGTTCATCGGCATCGCCTTCTGGCTGGTGCTGATGCTGCGCGGCATTGTGCCGGCGCTGCGCACACCCGGCGGCGACAAGAATCTGCTGGCGCTGCTGACTGCGTCGGTGGTGGCCATTGGTCTGTTCTACGGCGCGGGCTTCTTCTACGGCGAGCGCACCCACCTGTCGGTGATGGAGTACTGGCGCTGGTGGGTGGTGCACCTGTGGGTCGAGGGCTTCTTCGAAGTCTTCGCCACCACGGCGCTGGCCTTCATCTTCTCGACCCTGGGTCTGGTATCGGTGCGCATGGCCACCACGGCCAGCCTGGCATCGGCCTCGCTGTTCATGCTGGGCGGCGTGCCCGGTACCTTCCACCACCTGTACTTTGCAGGCACCACCACGCCCGTGATGGCGGTGGGCGCGGCCTTCAGCGCACTCGAAGTCGTGCCGTTGGTGGTGCTGGGCCACGAGGCCTGGGAACACTGGCGTCTGCAGCACCGCGCGCCCTGGATGGCCCGCTTGCGCTGGCCGCTGATGTGCTTCGTGGCCGTGGCCTTCTGGAACATGCTGGGCGCGGGCGTCTTCGGCTTCATGATCAACCCGCCCATCTCGCTGTACTACGTGCAGGGCCTGAACACCACGCCGGTGCACGCCCATGCCGCGCTGTTCGGGGTGTACGGCTTCCTGGCGCTTGGCTTCACGCTGCTGGTGCTGCGCTACATCCGGCCGCAGCTGGTGTTCAGCGAGCGGCTCATGAAGACGGGCTTCTGGTGGCTCAACGCCGGCCTGGTGCTGATGATTGCCACCAGCCTGCTGCCCATCGCGCTGTTCCAGTTCCACGCCAGCGTGAGCGAAGGCCTGTGGTACGCCCGGGGCGAGGAATTCATGCAGCAGCCTTTCATCCAGACATTGCGCTGGGTGCGCACCTTCGGCGACGTGGTCTTTATCGTTGGCGCGCTGGCCATGGCCTGGCAGGTGGTCAGCGGCGTGTTTGGTTCGCGTGCCCCGGCTGCATCGGCAGGGGTTTATCTGGCGGAGTCCCGCCGCTGATCCGCGCCGCACTGCCGCCACCACCCCCCGCGGCAGCGCTGGCCCTCCATCTATCCCACAAGGAGTGAACATGAACCTCGACAAATTCAAGCACCAGCACACCGACATCCTGCGCAGCATCGCCACGCTGCGTGCCCTGGCACAGGCGGGCGTGGAAGCCAATGCCAGCGCCATTGCGCAGGGCATCGTGGCGATGAGCGGCACCATCAAGCTGCACCTGGCCGTGGAAGACCAGGTGCTATACCCCGCGCTGCAGCGCGGTGGCAACCCCGAACTGGCCCGTCTGGGCCGCCAGTACCAGAGCGAAATGGCCTCGATTGCCAGCGCCTACGACGCCTTTGCGCGGCGCTGGAACACGGCCGAGAACGTGCGGCGCGATGCCCAGGGCTTTCGCAACGAGGCCAACGTGGTGTTGCGCCGCGTGTTCGAGCGCATGCAGCGCGAGGACCATGACTTCTATCCCCGCATCGAAGAGGAAGAAACCGCCGGCTGCCATTGAGCGAAAGCGCGGCCCGTCCACAGCGCAGCAGCCCCGCAGCCCCATCACAGCAACCCGCCTTTTCACCGCGCACCGCGACCACCCACTGCTCGTGCGCCAGCGTGTCACCGCACGCTCCCCCATCCATCGGTAGGGCCTGACGGCACCTCCCTTTTGCCGGCCTTTGTGCCGGCTTTTTTTTACCCCTGCTTACCGCTGCGTTTGTGTTGGGTCAAACTACCTATAGTGTCTGGTGGGTATCGTAGACACCATAGGTAGTGTTTTTAACCCATTCCACTGATTGGTCGAACCCATGGTGTCCACCCTTGTCACCCTGCCCCGCGATGTTGTGCTGCGCAGCGGTCAGCGCGTTCCTTTTGACGCCGAACGCATCCGCGCTGCGCTCGTCAGCGCTGGGCAGGCCTCGGGGGAATACGGCGATGAGGAAGCCGCGCTGCTCACCGCCCAGGTCACCAAGGTGCTGATCCACCGCTTTCATGGCGAGGCGCCCACGGTCGAGCAAATCCAGGACGTGGTCGAGCAGACACTGATCGCCGCCAACCACCTGGCTACGGCCCGCGCCTACATCGTCTACCGCGAGCAGCACGCCACGCTGCGGGCCGACAAGCAGACCTTGGTGGATGTGGAAAGCTCCATCAACGAATACCTCACGCGTGCCGACTGGCGTGTGAACGCCAACGCCAACCAGGGCTACTCGCTGGGCGGCCTCATCCTCAATGTGGCGGGCAAGGTCACGGCCAACTATTGGCTCTCGCACGTGTACACGCCCGAGATCGGCGAGGCGCACCGCAGCGGCGATATGCACATCCATGACCTCGACATGCTCAGCGGCTACTGCGCAGGCTGGTCGCTGCGCACCTTGCTCAATGAAGGGCTCAATGGCGTGCCAGGCAAGGTCGAAGCCGGGCCGCCCAAGCACATGAGCTCGGCTGTGGGGCAGATCGTGAACTTTCTGGGCACGCTGCAGAACGAGTGGGCCGGCGCGCAGGCGTTCTCGTCGTTCGACACCTACATGGCGCCCTTCGTGCGCATTGATGCCATGGACTACGCCGCCGTGCGCCAGTGCATCCAGGAGCTGGTCTACAACCTCAACGTGCCCTCGCGCTGGGGCACGCAGACGCCGTTCACCAACCTCACCTTCGACTGGACTTGTCCCGACGACCTGCGCGAGCAGGTGCCCGTGATCGCAGGCCAGGAGATGCCGTTTGCGTATGGCAACCTGCAGGCCGAGATGGACCTCATCAACCGCGCCTACATCGACGTGATGACCACCGGCGACGCCAAAGGCCGGGTGTTCACCTTCCCCATCCCCACGTACAACATCACCAAGGACTTTCCGTGGGAGAGCGAGAACGCACAGCTGCTGTTTGACATGACGGCCAAGTACGGCCTGCCGTACTTCCAGAACTTCATCAACTCGGAGCTGGAGCCGAACATGGTGCGGTCCATGTGCTGCCGTTTGCAGCTCGACTTGCGCGAATTGCTCAAGCGCGGCAACGGCCTGTTCGGCAGTGCGGAGCAGACGGGCAGCCTGGGCGTGGTGACGATCAACTGCGCTCGCCTGGGCTACCTGCATGCGGGCGACGAGGCAGGCCTGTTCGCCGCGCTCGACCGCCTCATGGAGCTGGGCAAGCAAAGCCTGGAGACTAAGCGCAAGCTCATCCAGCGCCTGATGGACCAGGGCCTGTTCCCCTACACCAAGCGCTACCTGGGCACGCTGCGCAACCACTTCAGCACACTGGGCGTGAACGGCATCAACGAGATGGTGCGCAACTTCACGCACGACCAGCACGACATCACCAGCGACTGGGGCCACCAGTTTGCGGTGCGCCTGCTCGACCATGTGCGTGAGCGCATGACCCAGTTCCAGGAAGAAACCGGCCACCTCTACAACCTGGAAGCCACACCCGCCGAAGGCACCACCTACCGTTTTGCCAAGGAAGACAGGAAGCGCTGGCCTGCCATCCTGCAGGCCGGCACGGCCGAGCAGCCGTACTACACCAACTCGTCGCAGCTGCCCGTGGGCTTTACCGACGACCCGTTCGAGGCGCTGATGCGCCAGGAGGCGCTGCAGTCCAAGTACACCGGCGGCACCGTGCTGCACCTGTACATGGGCGAGCGCTTGTCCAGCGGGGCTGCCTGCCGCGACCTGGTTCGGCGCTCCCTCACGCGGTTTCGCTTGCCCTACATCACCGTCACGCCGACGTTCTCCATTTGTCCCACGCATGGCTATTTGGCAGGCGAGCACCCGTTCTGCCCCCGCTGCGACGAAGAGCGCCTGGCGGCCAAGCGTGCGCGCCTGGCTGCATGAGTGGAGTAGAGCAGGGCGGCAGAGACCCTGGCGCCTTTTGATCAGGTCTCCATTGCTATCAAAACCATAGTCTTTCAACCAAGGAGCATTTCATGAGTCACTTTTCGCCCGCAGAACACACCGCCCTGTCCGCCGTGCAGCTCACCGACGACGAACGCCAGCCCTGCGAAGTCTGGACCCGCGTGATGGGCTACCACCGCCCGGTGGCCAGCTTCAATACCGGCAAACGCGGTGAGCACGCCGAGCGCCGCTTCTTCTCCGAGCACACGCGTGGTTGCAGCATCAGCGCCTGCTGACGCAGCGCCTGGGCCAGCGCTGCGCCTGGGCGGCTTCACGCCGCTGACCACCATCGACTTCCCTGGCCGCCTCGCGGCCGTTTTCTATTGCCAGGGTTGCCCCTGGCGCTGCAGTTATTGCCACAACCCCGAGCTGCTGGACGCCACCGCGCCGCCTGCGCTGCCGTGGGAGCGCGCGCTGGCCTTTCTGGAAAGCCGCCGGGGCCTGCTCGACGGCGTGGTGTTCTCAGGCGGCGAGCCCACTTTGCAGGCTGCGTTGCCCGCCGCGCTGGCCGAGGTGCGCGCCATGGGCTTTGCCACCGGCCTGCACACCGGCGGCATGTACCCCGAGCGCCTGGCGGCCGTGCTGCCGCTGCTCGACTGGGTGGGGCTGGACATCAAGGGGCCGAAGCACCATTACGACGCCATCACTGGCGTGCCGGGCAGCGGGGATCGTGCGTGGGTGTCGCTGCAGCATGTAGTGCAAAGCGGTGTGTCGTATGAATGCCGAACCACTTGGCATACGGGGCTGTTTGGACTGGAAGAGTTGGAGGCCATGGGCCAGACGTTGCGCGACTTTGGAGTCACCCAATGGGTCGTCCAAGAGTGCCGGTCTGACCATGCGCCGCCGTGGCACGGCGCGCTTGCACGCACGCCGTGGCCGCTTACTCCTAAGGTGCGACGTGCCTGAAGGCGCCACACCTTAGTCTTTTCGGCTTATTGGGGCAGGCCGAAGTTGGAGATTTGCTCGATGTGGTGAAGCAGGGGCGAATTTCCCGCACCAAGCTCTGACTCCTTGTAGACCAGACCGGTGCCAACGCCCTGGGGCGTGGTGAGGCGGCGAACCTGAAGCACTTGTTGAGCGCTGGTGGCCGAGGCTTGTGAGTAACCCTCACCCTCATTCACGCTGTAGACCAAGGCGTAGGACCGCAGCAACTGGCCGCCACTGCTGATTTTGACGCACAACACCGTACCGGCCATCGACCCGCGCACTTGATGTTCGCAACCGAAAAGCTGGTTGGTATTGGACATCAGGCCATTTCCATTGGCCGTTGCCCCCAGGTTTTTGCTGAGTTCGACCAAGTCCGATTGCAGACCTTCTGAACCAATAGAGTTAAAGGTCCAGAAACCACGCAGGCTGTCAGCGACGGCGCCGTAGCCGAAGTTGAAGCGCGAAATCGCCACTTCACCTTCATTAGGGAAGGTGATGAACCCGGTAGTCCCAGACGTAAAACGGATGCTCACGTTGCCAGGGCTTCCTGCCGCTGCGCCTGACCGTGCACCGCTACCAAAATAGCGACCACCGGTGTATTTGGTCAAAGGTGCGGTCACCTTGTTATCAACGACATCCCCGACAACCAGATAGAACGTCGATTGGCCACTGTTTTCGTACGCATACATCTGCATCACCAAGGTGGTGTTTTGCACATCGATACCAAAGCCGCGCCCGGGTTTGCCGTCCAATTCGGAAGTGACAACCCACGTGCCAGCCTGGGGTGAGAAGGCATGCACTAAGCCAGCGCCCATGAACAACGCTGTCGCGGCCAATTTCTTGAAAAACATGGAGGTCCCTCTCTCTTGTCTTGAAGCGTGAAGTAATTGCTGAAGTAGCGAGGCGAATGTATCGGAAATGCGGGGTATGTAACAAGATAACTTTTGCCCCCGGTCATATTCGCGTGGGTCTAGCTCTTCACCACAACCCCCAGCACCTCCGTCCCATACGCTTCCAGCTTCTTCGCCGCCATGCCGCTGATGCCCGGCAGCTCGTCCAGCGATGCTGGGTTGCGCCCGGCAATGGCTGCTAGGGTGGCGTCGTGGAAGATCACATACGCTGGCAGGTTGTGCTCGCGCGCCACTTCGGCGCGCCAGGCCTTCAGGTTGATGAAACTCATCTGCGCGTTGGGCCCCAGGTTGGCGGCGCGGCTGGTGGCGCGCTGCTTTTGCGGCTGCGTTTGGCGGGAGCCGACGACACCGATTCGCGCAACTGCACCGGCACCTCTCCGCGCAGTACGGCGCGCGAGCCTTCGGTGAGGTACATGGTGTCAAAGCTGTGGTCGCTGTCCAGCATCACCTTCTGCGGGCCTGAATCGCACAGTGTGGCGGCCAGTTCTTCCACACGTTTGCGCGACTGGCAATACACCACGCCGGCCTTGTCCGCGTGTTCGCGCTCGATGAAGCGCAGCAGCTGGGTGGTGGCGTCTTTCTTTTCCTCGATGCGGAAGCGGATGTTGGGTCGGTAAAAGCTGCAGATGAACAGCCGCGCGTCTTTGAGCTGCAGCCGCTCGATGATGTCGGCACGTATCAGGTCTTCTGGTTGCCAGCGGTGTGGCGCACGAGTGCCGCACCACCTGGCATGCCGGGCTGTTCCCGACCGAGGGACTGTGGGTGCTGGGCAATACGCTGGCCAGCGCAGGGGCCAAGCTGTGGAAGGTGCAGCCCTGCAACCTTGCGGACGATCCCACGGCGGCGCGCCCATAAAAAAGCGACCAGGGCAGGGCAGCTACGTCGTGTCGTAAGCCGTCCTGGTCGCGCGGGGGGCAAGCGCTGGCTTCAGCTGCGGCCGGGCACCCAGCTGAGCAGGCCTGGTTCCTTGCGCCATGCGTCGGCAAAAACCACCAGGGAGGCCACAGCCCAGAACACCAGGTATTCCACCCCGGACTTGTTCCAGTACCAGCCCACACCATTGACGATCATGATCGCGCCCGCTGCCACCACCATCAGGCCGGCGGACATCAGCGCTGCATACTTGGTGAACACGCCCAGCAGCAGCGCCACCCCTACCGCCAGTTCCACGCAGCCGGACAACACCACAAACACCTCCGGCGGCTGGAACCCGGCCTTGCCGAAGAACACCACGGTGCCTGCAAAGCCGATGATCTTGGACAGCACATGGGGCAGGTAGAAAAAGCCCACGAGCATGCGCAGGGCGCGCATCAGGGGATCGTTCGCCTCGCGGGAGGCGATCGAGGAAGCAGTGAGTGGGAGCAATGACATGATGACCTCGACAACGGTACGCCTTCCACGTGCGAGGCGGCGAGACCTTTTGGGCCTTGCCTGGCAACCCCGTTCATCCAGAAGGTGAAGTCAGTGTATTGGTTGCAGATTTGTTGATAAATCAGGCGGTGCAGAACACACTGGTGCGCCATTGGTGTTGATATTGTGTTCAATGCTTGATGCATATCAACCACGGTGGGTGCCTGTTGCGCTGGTGTTTTGTTGGCCTTCACGGCGAGGCGTGCATGCAGGCATGCACGCTGTCCTGCGGCGTTTACGTTTGGCCGATGCTCCTCTTGCCCCACGGCCTTCTAGGTGCCTGTGCAAACCCTCAGCACCTCCGTCCCATACGCTTCCAGCTTCTTCGCCCCCATCCCGCTGATGCCCTGCAGGTCGTCCAGCGACCCGGGGTTGCGCTCTGCAATGGCAGCCAGGGTGGCGTCATGAAAAATCACATACGCCGGCAGGTTGTGCTCGCGCGCCACCTCGGCGCGCCAGGCCTTCAGGTTGATGAAGCGCACTTGCGCGTCGGGGCCCAGGTTGGCGGCGGCCGCTGGGGGGGCGCTGCCCTTGCGGGTACGCTTGGCCGGTGCGGACGATACCGATTCGCGCAACTGCACCGGCACCTCGCCCTTGAGCACCGCGCGTGAGCCCTCGGTGAGGCACAGCGTGTCGAAGCTGTGGCCGCTGTCCAGCATCACCTTCTGCAGGCCCAGGGCGCCGGTGGCGATCAGCTGGCGCAGCACGCCGCGCAGCTGGGGCTCCGATAAATCGGCGCCAATGCCGAAGGTGGAGATCTTCTCGTGCCCGAACTGCGCGACCTTCTCGGTCTTCTTGCCGCGCAGGATGTCCATGATGTGCCCCGTGCCAAAACTGATGCCGCTGGCCTGGTTCACGCGGTAAATGGTGGACAGGAGCTTGCGCGCTGCATCGGTGGCATCCCACACCGCGGGCGGATTCAGGCAGTTGTCGCAATTGCCGCAGGGCGTGGACTGCTCGCCAAAGTAGGCCAGCAGCCGTACGCGGCGGCAGTCGGTGGCCTCGGCCAGCGCCAGCAGGGCGTCGAGCTTGCCGCGCAGCGCCTGCTTGAACTCCTCGCCCGCCGGGCTCTCGTCGATCATGCGGCGCTGGTTGACCACGTCGTTCAGGCCGTAGGCCATCCAGGCGTCGGCGTTCAGCCCGTCGCGGCCTGCGCGGCCCGTTTCCTGGTAGTAGCCCTCGATGTTCTTGGGCATGTCCACATGGGCCACAAAGCGCACATCGGGCTTGTCGATGCCCATGCCGAAGGCGATGGTGGCCACCATCACGATGCCCTCTTCGCGCAGAAAGCGGTCCTGGTTCTTCTGGCGCACCTTGGTGTCCAGGCCCGCGTGGTAGGGCAGGGCCGTCAGGCCAGCGTCGCTCAGCGTGGCGGCCAGCTCTTCCACCCGCTTGCGCGACTGGCAATACACCACGCCGGCCTCGCCCGCGTGCTCGCGTTCGATGAAGCGCAGCAGTTGCGTGGTCGCGTCCTTCTTTTCGACGATGGTGTAGCGGATGTTGGGCCGGTCAAAGCTGCTGATGAAAAGCCGCGCGTCTTCGAGCTGCAGGCGCTCGATGATGTCGGCGCGCGTGAGTGCATCGGCTGTGGCTGTGAGCGCAATGCGTGGCACACCCGCATAGCGCTCGTGCAGCACGGTGAGTGCGCGGTACTCGGGGCGAAAGTCGTGGCCCCACTGGCTCACGCAATGCGCCTCGTCGATGGCAAACAGCGAGAGGTGCCCGCCTTGGTACAGACTGTCCAGCAGCCCCAGGAAGCGCGGTGTGTTCAGCCGCTCGGGCGCGGCGTACAGCAGGGTGATGTCGCCCGTCTGCAAACGCAACTCCACATCCTGCGCCTCGTCAAAACTCAGCGTGGAGTTGAGAAACGCGGCGGAAACCCCCGCCTCGTGCAGCGCGCCCACCTGGTCGTGCATCAGCGCGATCAGCGGCGAGATCACGATGGTCACCCCGCGCCCCTGCTGCTGGCGCACGATGGCCGGCACCTGGTAGCACAGCGACTTGCCGCCGCCCGTGGGCATGAGCACCAGCGCGTCGCTGCCTGCGATTACATGCTCGACGATGGCCTGCTGCGGGCCGCGAAACTGTTCGTAGCCAAAAACGTCCTGCAGGACGGTGTGGGCGGGGGACAAGGCGGGGGACGGGCGGGAGGACAAGCGGATACTCTGAAATTGATAGCTGCTGACGCCTGTATATCAAGCGATAAAGGCTAATTTGACCAATGCTTTTGCGGCGGATGTGCCCGCTGGCGAAGGGGGTTATTGTGCGCCGGGCGCTGCGGCGCACGCAATTTCCCGCACCTTAGGCTCGCTTGCTTCACGCATACAGGTGACTTTGGCCGCTACCGTGACGAGGTGCATAGTGACACTTCCCATTTTTTTGCAACTTGATTGATTGAAAAAAGGGAAGTATCATTTTGCATGACTGAGGAAACAGTCATGACCCATCATGCAACTACTTGGTCTCATCAAGCTCGACGAATTCAAACTCAAACACGCTGACGCACGTGGGCCGCTTGACGCTTGGCGCATCGAAGCTGAACGCAGTCAATGGACAGGTCCGCAGGACATTAAGAATCGATATCCCAATGCCAGCTTTCTGGCAGACAACAAGGTGATTTTCAACATCAAAGGGAATGCTTACCGATTAGTCATAAAGGCTAAGTACCAAAACGGCTTGGTCTTGATTGAGTGGGTTGGCACACATGCCGAGTACGACAAAGTGGAGTTTTGAGTTGGACTCGGTAAATGAAAGGAACGGGTATGAAGCAACAGGTGAAAGTGATCAAGACGCAGCGTGATTACGATGCGGCTGTCGTTCGTCTGTCGGCTTTGATGGACGAAGAATTGGCGCCGGGCTCCAGCAAGGAAGCGGAATTGGAGTTGCTGGCCTTGGTCATTGAGTCTTACGAGCGCAGCAAAGTCGAGCCCGTGGCTCCTGATCCGATTGAGGCCATTTGGTTTCGAATGGATCAGTTAGGGCTCAAGAAGGTCGATCTGGTGCCCTACATGGGCTCGCTGCCAAAGGTGTCTGAGGTGTTGGCACGAAAGCGCCCACTCAACCTCGCCATGATCCGCAAGCTGCATCAAGGCTTGGGAATCCCAGCGGATGTGCTGCTTGCTGAGTCCGAAGATACGTTTGATCTGACCGATCCGCTCCCGTACGACACAACCAAGTTCCCCATCAAGGACATGCTCAATCGCGGCTACTTCGAAGGCTTCCGGGGTACGCTTCGAGAAGCCAAGGACAACGCCGAGGAGTTGATTCGTTCCTTCATGCGCGGCATCCAGCTACACCCGACCCAGCAAGCAAGGCTGCGTGCACCAATGCACCAAAACGGCAACCGTCTGATGGATGACTATGGGCTGCTGGCTTGGCATGTGGCTGTGCTCAAGAAAGCGCGCCAAATCAAGTTCAAGTCAGTGTACGTGAAGGGTAGCTTGACCGACGAACGCCTGAAAGAGTTGGCACGTCTTTCTCGCTTTGAGCAAGGGCCCCGGCTGGCTCAAGAGTTCTTGGCTGACATGGGCATTGCTCTGGTGTTCGAGAACCACTTCAACAAGACCTATCTTGATGGTGCGGCCATGCTTGATGGGGATCGCCCCGTCGTGGCATTGACGCTGAGACATAACCGGCTCGATAACTTCTGGTTTGCTTTGGTGCACGAGCTGATACACGTGAAAGAGCATTTGGACGCGGATCGTTCTTTCATCGCGGACAACCTTGAAGACAAGATTCATCAGCAGACCAAAGAGGAACGCGAAGCCGACGAAGGCGCCCGAGAAATCCTGATTCCTCGCGCCGAATTGTTAGCGTCAGACTTGATCAGTTCGCCCACGATGGATGCCGCCATTGCTTTGGCAGACAAGTTGCGCATCCATCCCACCATCGTGGCCGGGCGCGTGCGTTTTGAATCTGGTAACTGGCGCTTGCTCAGCAGCATCAAGGCTAAAGTCCGCTGCCAGTTTCCTGATCAACTGCAGGAGCACGCTCAACCCAGTTGATAAGCAAAGAAAAAGGCCCCGGAGTGCGCTAACACTCAAGGGCCTTTGGTGAGGTGAACAGGGGCTACCAAACCACCCATGCACAACACGTCTTGGAGAAGACGGCGGATATTACCAGTTCGCAGTGCACGGGCATACGTGAAAACCCCTCCATTCTTCGCAAAGGAGTTGGCATGGCCCACGCCCGTTGGAAGAGCGTTTTTGTGCGGGCGTACGTCCGTTTCCGGTTGGGCCGCCGGGAACACGTTTGTCAACACTGGCGCTCACACCCCGGTCAGATGGAACTGTTCGTCTGACCCTCGGTGGCAAGCGCTATGTTTCCAAGGCGCTTGTCACCTTCTTGCACTTGAACTCTAAAAGGTACCTATCTTGACAACTAAAAAAGTCCCAATGAGCAGACATCTGCTCGCGTCGTCTCAAAAGCATCCAAACTATTGAGCAACCCAAAGACCTCGACTGCAGTGAAGTCGGTGGCCGCCTCTGCCCTGACCCAACGGCCTAGCAGCAAGCCAAAGGGCAAGTGATTTCACAGTTGCCTGGTTGATCCTGAGCCCGCTCCGCGCGGGCTCATTTATTTGCGCGAGGTTTTCTGACTTCCGTAACGATCTACCGTGTGGCCTCTATTCGTAGCAGACCGTGCCGAAGTCGCGGATTTCATCGATGCAGAACAGCAGACATCTGCCTAGTCCAGCTTTCTACAATAGCGGGCTATGCAACCCCTCCACTACACGCGCGCCGCGCAACTCCCCGACATCCTTGCCCAACGCATCGTCATCCTCGACGGTGCCATGGGCACCATGATCCAGCGCTTCAAGCTGGGCGAGGCGCAGTACCGGGGTGAGGGCTATGCCGGGCCGGATGGCGCGGGCGACCGGTTCAAGGACTTTGCGTACGACGTGAAGGGCAACAACGAGCTGCTCAGCATCACGCGGCCCGACGTGATCCGCGACATCCACGAGCGCTACCTGGCGGCCGGGGCCGACCTGATCGAGACCAACACCTTCGGCGCGACCACCGTGGCGCAGGAGGATTACCACATGGCCGAGCTGGCGCGTGAGATGAACCTGCGCTCGGCGCAACTGGCCCGCGCAGCCTGCGACAAATACAGCACGCCGGACAAGCCGCGCTTCGTGGCCGGCGCCCTGGGCCCCACGCCCAAGACGGCCAGCATCAGCCCCGACGTGAACGACCCCGGCGCGCGCAATGTCGACTTTGAAACGCTGCGGGCCGCGTACTACGAGCAGACCGAGGCGCTGGTCGAAGGCGGCGCCGATGTGCTGCTGGTCGAGACCATCTTCGACACCCTGAACGCCAAGGCCGCGCTGTTCGCGATTGATGAGTTCTTTGAAAAGAGCGGCGAGCGCCTGCCGCTCATCATCAGCGGCACCGTGACCGACGCCTCGGGCCGCATCCTGTCGGGCCAAACGGTGACGGCTTTCTGGCACAGCGTGCGCCACTCGCGCCCCCTGGCCATTGGCCTGAACTGCGCGCTGGGCGCCACGCTGATGCGTCCCTACATCCAGGAGCTGAACCGCGTGGCCGAGGACACGTTCATCAGCTGCTACCCCAACGCTGGCCTGCCCAACCCGATGAGCGACACCGGCTTTGACGAAACGCCCGAAATCACCAGCCGCCTGGTGCACGAGTTCGCGGCCGAGGGGCTGGTCAACATCCTGGGCGGCTGTTGCGGCACCACGCCGGACCACATCGGCGCCATTGCCAAGGCAGTGGCCGATGTGCCCACGCGCAAGATGTTCTACCCCGCAGAAGCCTGAATTTGAGTCGAATTGGCTGCTAGCGCTTGTTCCATATGCGCTGGTAGCTATAAAAATAGTACTCAATGCCGTACCAGCGCGGTGCGGCAGCCCATTGCAAGGCGGTGCCGGGTGCGGCAACCTTGCAATCCTCTTCATTGCGCCTTCCCGTTTCGCCTCCTGGTCCGCCCACTCCATGCTTGATACCGCCACCCCGCCCGCACCCTCCTCTGTGGAAGGCGATGACGCAGCCGCAGTGGCTGCCAAGGCTGCCGCGCACGCAGCGCTCAAGCTCGAAAAGCGTCTGGTGCGCCAGGTGGCCCAGGCCATTGGCGACTTTGGCCTCATCGAAGACGGCGACAAGGTGATGGTGTGCGTGTCGGGTGGCAAGGACAGCTACGGCCTGCTGGACGTGCTGCGCATGCTGCAGCAGCGCAACGGCAACCGCTTCGAGCTGATTGCCGTCAATCTCGATCAGAAGCAGCCAGGCTTTCCGGCCCATGTGCTGCCCGAATATCTGACCCAGGTGGGCGTGCCCTTCCACATCGAAACGCAGGACACCTACAGCGTTGTGAAGGAGCACATCCCCGAAGGCAAGACCATGTGCAGCCTGTGCAGCCGCCTGCGCCGGGGCATTCTGTACCGCGTGGCCGATGAGCTGGGCTGCACCAAAATTGCGCTCGGCCACCACCGCGATGACATGCTGCAGACGTTCTTTTTGAACATGTTCTTTGGCGGCAAGCTCAAGGGCATGCCGCCCAAGGTGCAGAGCGACCGGGGCGACCACCTCATCATCCGTCCGCTGGCTTATGTGGCTGAAGACGACCTCACCCGCTGGGCCGAGATCCGCAACTTCCCCATCATTCCCTGCACGCTGTGCGGCAGCCAGGAGAACCTGCAGCGCAAGCAGATCGGCCAGATGCTGCGCGACTGGCAGCAGCTCTACCCCGGCCGCATCGAGAACATGGCCGTGGCGCTGCGCAACCTGGTGCCTTCGCACTTCATGGACCCGCGCCAGTTCGACTTCAAGGGCCTGGTGCCCAACGGCGTGCAGGATGCCGATGGCGACAAGGCGTTTGATGCCGAAGAGTTTCCTGCACAGGCCGTGGGCATGCTCGGCGGCCTGCCCCTGATGCCCCGCTGAACCCGACCCCCGACGATTTTTAGATTGGGCCACCCCATGACCACGCTCAAAGCCCCCGAACTCCTCCTGCCCGCTGGCTCGCTCGACAAGATGCGCGCCGCCTACGACTTTGGTGCCGACGCGGTGTACGCCGGCCAGCCGCGCTACTCCTTGCGCGCGCGCAACAACGAGTTCCGCCTGGAGCAGATCAAGCAGGGCATTGATGAGGCCCACGCACGCGGCAAGAAGTTCTTTGTGACGAGCAACCTGATTGCGCACAACGACAAGATCCGCACCTACCTGCGCGACATCGAGCCCGTGATCGACTGCAAGCCTGACGCGCTCATCATGGCTGACCCAGGCCTCATCATGATGGTGAAAGAGAAGTGGCCGGAGACGGAGATTCACCTGTCCGTGCAGGCCAACACCACCAACTGGGCCACTGTGAAGTTCTGGCAGAAGATGGGTGTGTCGCGCATCATCCTCTCGCGCGAGCTCGCCCTGGACGAGATCGAAAAAATCCGCCAGGAATGCCCCGACATGGAGCTGGAAGTGTTCGTGCATGGCGCGCTGTGCATTGCGTACTCGGGCCGGTGTCTGCTCAGCGGCTACTTCAACCACCGCGACCCCAACCAGGGCACCTGCACCAATGCCTGCCGCTGGAACTACGCCACGCACGACGCCGACATCGACCCCACCACGGGCGAAGCCATTGCGCAGAAAATGGAAGGCGACTTCAACTTCGAAGCTGCGCAGCAGAAGGCCGAGCAGGCCTTCGCCTCTACCACTGGCAGCGGCCAGCGCCACCCCAAGGCTGACAAGGTCTACCTGATCGAAGAAGCCGGCCGCCCCGGCCAGCTCATGCCCATCATGGAAGACGAGCACGGCACCTACATCATGAACAGCAAGGACCTGCGCGCGGTGGAGCATGTGGCACGCCTGGCGCAGATCGGCGTGGATTCGCTCAAGATCGAAGGCCGCACCAAGAGCCTGTACTACGTAGCCCGCACCGCCCAGGTCTATCGCCGCGCCATCGACGACGCCGTGGCGGGCCGCCCCTTCAACCCAGAGCTGCTGATTGAGCTGGAAGGCCTGTCCAACCGCGGCTACACCGGCGGCCTGCTGGAGCGTCGCCCGAGCAACGACTACCAGAACTACCTCAGCGGCCACTCGGCCACGCAGCGCAGCCAGTATGTGGGCGAGGTGCTGGGTGCCGAAGGCGTTGCCGACGTGGGGCTATCGGGAGACTGGGTGCAGGTCGAAACCAAGAACCACTTCGCCGTGGGCGACCTGATCGAAGTGGTGCACCCCAGCGGCAATACCCAAGTGCGCCTGCAAGCAATGCGCAACGTGGAAGGCCAGCCCGTGCAGGTCGCACAGGGCAGTCCCGTGCGCGTGTGGATTCCGCTGCCCGCACGCTACAGCGGCGCGCTGCTGGCCCGGGTGGTGGAGGCCCAGGCGGGCGATGCAAAGGCGGAGCCTGCACTGACCGCGTGAGCCAACGCGCCGCGGCGCGTCTGGGTCAAATCCGCAGGGAGAGCACGTGCTCGATGAATGCGTGGCAAGAATGGGCCGGGTTGGCGAGCACATCCGTTTTGACCAGCACGCCAAGAGGCCCCACACCCTGGGGTCTCCACGATAGAACGACCAGTTCCTTGCGCTGTACCAACGGCCGCAGAAGGCTTGCTGGTGCGCAAACGAGCATGTCGCTTTCGGCCAGCATCGCGTAGATGATTTCTGTCGAGCGGCTCGACACCCTGCACAGTTCGGGCACGCCGCCCAGATCGTCGAAAAGGTTCTCGACCTGCTGGGGCCCCAGCCCCGTGAGCGGTGGGGCCAGCCAGCGCTGCGCCAGCAGCTCAGCAGCGGTGACGGCGGCCTGCCGGGCCAGCGGGTGCCGGGGGCGACAGGCCACCACGAATTCATCCCGCAGCGCGGCGCGAAACTCGAACCCCTGAGGCAGAGGGGCCGGTTCGCGGCAGATCGCCAGGTCCAGCGTGCCTTCCTGGATGCTCTCCAGCAAATTGTCGATCGTGACTTCGTGAACATCGATGGCGGCGTCAGGGTGCTTGGCGAAGTAAGCCGGGATCGCCGCCGTCAGCAGGCCATTGATACCCGCCGCGATGCTGCCGATGCGGATCAATGCGGACCCGGCCCCTTGCTGCATCAGCGCCGCATTGCCTGCGGCCGCCTGAAGCGGAACCAGCGAGGCCCGCAGCAGCGGCAAGATCGCTTCTCCCAGGCGGGTCAACCGCATGCCCTTGGAGTGCCTCTCGAACAGGGGGCCGCCCAGAGAATTTTCCAGCTCGACCAGCGCGTGGGTCGCTGCGGGCTGGCTCAGGCCAATGGAAGAGGCCGCGCGGTGCAGGCTTTGCAGGTCGGCAATCGCAATGGCCAGCTGCAGATGCTTGAGGCGCACGCGCCCCAGGATGCGATTGAACAGGACCGAGGGCGTCAAGTCTGGCATGGGCCATCCAAAAAATGAATTCAATTGAAAAAGAAGCATTGGCCTTGCTGGGACCGTTGTGGAACGATTCCGGGGCCAGTAGGGTGCAAGCCCATGCTGGGTTCATTCAATTAACGAATCTTATTCCCGCACCAGCCCACCGCTGGCTGAGCGGGAGCTCAGGAGACAAAACCCCATGCCATCGCCTCAGCGCCGCCCTGCGCGCACGATCATCTTGCGCCCCACCCGCTTCCTGCTCGCCCCGGTCGTGGGCGCCATCCTGGCCATGGGTCAGGCACAGGCTGCAGACACCCTGGACACGGCCTGCAAGACCACGGCCGAATGCCAGGCGCAGGTCGCCAAGATCCAGGGCCTGGTCAAGGGCGATGCCACCAGCGCCCTGTCCAAGTCGCAGGACACCTTCTACTGGTTTGGCCGTATCAACATGGCATCGACCGTGGTCAATGTGGAGCAGGGCATCATCCCCAAAGCCCAGGCGGGCCGCATTGCGCGTGGCGTGGAGTTGTCGATCACACAGGCGTCCGCCCCGGGCGGCAAGCGCCCCACCGATGTGCTGCAGGTCGAGAAGATCATCACCGACGCCGTGGGCCCCGAGGCCACGCTGATCCACACCGGGCGCAGCCGCCAGGACATCCACTCCACCCTGAACGCAGCGCAGTTGCGCCTGGAGATGCTGGACTTTGCCGATGCCCTGGACCAGGTGCGCGCACGGCTGATCACCATCGCACAGGCGCACACCGCCACCTATGTGCCCGCATACACCAACGGCGTGCAGGCCATGCCCATTAGCTATGGGCACTACCTCCTGGCGTTTGCGGATTCGTTTGCGCGCGACTCGGCCCGCATCCGCGAGGCCTACGCGCGCATCAACCTCAGCCCCATGGGCACAGCCGTGCTGGCCAACTCCAGCTGGAGCATCAACCGCGAGCGCCTGGCGCAACTGCTGGGGTTTGACGGGCTCATCGTCAACTCGCTGGATGCGGGGCAGATCAGCACCTACGACATTCCCATCGAGGCCACGTCCATCGCCAGCTCCACGGCGATCCGCGTGGGCGCGTTCATGCAGGACGTGCACACCCAGTACCACCAGACCCGACCGTGGCTGCTGCTGGCCAGCTCCAAGACCTACACCAGCAGCGCCATGCCGCAGAAGGCGAACCCGGGCATCATCCAGAACACCCGCGCCAAGGCCAGCGACGTGGTGGCGTCGGCCCAGGCATCGCTGTGGCGCGCCCATAACGTCACGCCCGGCATGATCGACTACAAGAACACCTGGAGCCCCGGTAGCGCCAAGACCTTCGTCCAGGGCGTGGAGATGCTGCAGCAGTTGGCCGATGTGCTGGACTCGCTGCGCATCGACCCGGCCCGCGCGCTGGACGAACTCGAGTCCGAATGGACCACCTCGATGGAGCTGGCCGAAACCCTGCAGCGCACCCATGCCATTCCGTTCCGTGTGGGCCACCACTTTGCGTCGGACGTGGTGGTGTATGCCAAGGAGCGCAATATCCGGCCCAAGGACTTTCCGTACGCCGAAGCTGTGCGCATCTACCGCGAAGCGGGCAAGAAGTACGACATCAAGGACCAGCGCCTGCCGCTCACGGAAAAGGAATTCCGCCGCGCTTTGTCTCCCGCAGAAATGGTGGCCACCCGCACCGGCACAGGCGGACCGCAGCCCCAGGAGGTCACCCGCATGGTGGCCGTCGCCAAGGATGTTCTTGCCAAAGACCGCGTCTGGTCGGGTGAGGCTCGGCAGCGCCTGCTGGCCGCCGAGGCGGCATTGAACGCGGCGTTTGAGGGGGTGAAGGCGCTGCCCTAGAAAGGACTCGGGCGCGCCGGAGCGGCTCATCCCCCTTCTACAGACGGCATTTGGAAGAAAATGGGCTGCAGCGCCAGTGAATATTGGCGATGTAGCTATAAATTTGGTAGCGATTGCCAGCCCGCTGGTCCCCCAGCGCCCGCCCGGATGAGGGAAGGACACTGCGCAAAGTGCCGGGGGCCAAAGCGCTGGCGGGCGCTGTTCATGTTGTGTGAATCACTACAGAATCGGGCATTCGTTCCCCTGAGTGTCCGGCATGTCCCTCCCCATCGACCCTACCCGCAGCGCCCTGCCGCCCGTGGCCCAGTTCCTGGCCGAGGCGGCGTTGCAGCGGCAGACGGCGTTGCTGGGGCTGGACAAACTCAAACCCGCGGCCCCCGCACCGTTGCCTATCGCAGACCCCAGCGCGCCGCCTCCCTCCGTCACATCGCCCAGCCCGCCCGGCGGGCCGTTGCCCACACCGGCGGACCAGGCCAGCATCTCGCCCCAGGCACGTGAACAGTTGGCGGCGGGCTTCGACCCGCGCAGGCCTGGCGGGGCCGATGGCGGTGTACCGGGCACCAGGGGCGACGGCGCTGCGCAGGCTGGTTTGTCACCGGCGCTGCCCCGTGGCGCGACCGCAGCGGCGCCAGGCAATGGGGCTGCACCGGCGGCCTCTGCCACGGGCGCGGCAACCTGGCCTGCGTCGGGCCTTGGCACGCCGTTGCTGCGCATGGTCAGCGCGCTGGTGGCGCAGGTGACGGCGCAGGCCGGGGTGCCGCAGCGCGTGGTGGCCGCACAGCCCTGGCCCATTGGCATGGCGCAGGCGCTGGAGAGCGGGGCGCTGGATGCCGACCAGCCGCCGCTGCAGACCTGGCTGGTGCGCCAGGGCGTGGTAGCGACCCCCGAGGGGCCGCGCGGGCTGGCGCTCACCTTGCGTGCCCCGGTGCCTTGGCTGGCGGCCCAGGCGTCGCCCGCCGCTGCGGGCGCGGTGCAAGTTGGCGCAAGCCTGGGCGCGGGAGCCAACGCTGCAGGCGGCGCGCTGCAGGTGCCTTTTGCGGGCGGCGGCCAGGCGTTGCAATCGGGGGTGATGGCCTTGGTGTTGCAGGGCATGGATGCTGCCGCGCCGCGCACCAGCGCGCTGCTGGTGCTGGACCTGCAGCCGCAACTGGCTGCCACCGTTTATGGCCGGGACATGCTGCAGCAGACCACCGGCCGCCTGGACCCGTGGACGCAGATGGCCGTGCTGCAAGCCAGCGGCCAGGTGCCGCGCGAGGACGAGCGTGCACGCAATGGCGCATCGGGCCTGTGCGACACCGCAGGCTGCCCTTACGCAGCGCGGGCCGCATGCGTGCAGCCGTTTTGCATGGCGATGCGCGGCGTGCTGCCGCCCGAGCCCGTGGGGCCCGTGCCGCTGGCAGGAAACCCGTAGGGTTCCCCCGCAAGAAACATCGCGCCCTGTGCCTCTGCTGCCTGGGGCAGCCCGTGGCGTTGCGGAGGCTCGGGGTAGCTACCGGCTGTGGCTGTGCTTTGCGCCTTGCAGCCGTCCCGATGCGCAGCACACATTTTCCGCTCGATGCGTACAGGGCATCCCTGGCGAAAGCGCGAACAAAAAACCGCCAGGGCCGGGTCACGGCATCTGGCGGTCTTGGGGCAAGCCAACGGCGTGATGCGCCGGTGCTTGCTCAGGCTTGCACAGCGTGTTGCGCGGAGCTTATGGATACAGACCGCGCATTTCGCGCGCGTGCAGGATGCGCTGGCAGGCCACGATGAAGGTGGCGGTGCGCAGGCTCACCTTGTGCTCTTGCGCCACTTGCCAGATGCCCGCAAAGGCCTCTTGCATGATGCGCACCAGGCGGGCGTTGATCTCGTCCTCGCTCCAGAAGAAGCTGGAGAAGTCCTGCACCCATTCAAAGTAGCTCACCGTCACGCCGCCCGCATTGGCGATCACGTCGGGCAGCACCAGCACGCCCTTGTCGTGCAGGATGTCGTCGGCCTCGGTGGTCGTGGGGCCGTTGGCGCCTTCGATCACGAGCTTGGCCTTGATCTGGCCCGCGTTGTCTTTGGTGATCTGGCCTTCCAGCGCGGCGGGGATCAGGATCTCGCAATCCACACCCCAGAACTCTTCGGCCTTCATCACATCGGCGCCGGCAAAGCCGCCCACGCCGCCCCGGGCCTTCACATGCGCCAGCAGTGCGGGCACATCCACGCCCTTGCTGTTGAAGATGGTGCCGGTGTGGTCTTGCACCGCCACCACTTTGGCACCGGCCTCGGCAAACAGCTTGGCGGCAATGCCACCCACATTGCCAAAGCCCTGCACGGCCACGCGGGCGCCGTCCAGCGCCAGGCCGGTCAGCTTGGCGGCTTCCACGCCCACGGTGAACACGCCACGGCCGGTGGCTTCGACACGGCCCAGCGAGCCGCCCAAGTCCACGGGCTTGCCAGTGACCACGCCGGTGGCGGTAGCGCCCACGTTCATCGAGTACGTGTCCATCATCCAGGCCATGATCTGGCCGTTGGTGTTCACATCGGGTGCTGGGATGTCCTTGGACGGGCCGATCAGCAGGCCGATCTCGCTGGTGTAGCGGCGCGTCAGGCGCTCCAGCTCACCCATCGACAGCTTCTTGGGGTCCACGCGGATGCCGCCCTTGGCGCCGCCGTAAGGCACGTTCACCGCAGCGTTCTTGACCGACATCCAGGCCGACAGGGCCATCACTTCCGACAGCGTCACGTCCTGGTGAAAGCGCACGCCGCCCTTGCCGGGACCGCGGCTCAGGTTGTGCTGCACGCGGTAGCCCTCGTAGTGGGCGATGGTGCCGTTGTCCAGCTCGATCGGCACGTCCACGATCAGGATGCGCTTGGGGCGCTTGAGCGTTTCCACCCAACGCGCCAGGCTGCCCAGGTAGGGGGTGACGCGGTCCACCTGCTGCAGATAGTTGCCCCACGGGCCGAGGTGGTCGGCCTGCAGGTACGAGGGCAGGGGGTGGGATTGTGCGGCGGGGGCGCCGACGGGGTTTGACATGGTGAATTTCCTTGTGGGATCAGTTCAGGCTGCGAAGCTTATGCCTGGCCCGGTGCACTGTCCAAGGCCGGTGTGTTTGTGGGTTATGCGTTTGATGCATACATTGCCGACATGCTTCCGATGCTGCAGTGCGGCAATCCGCGCGGGGTAAAACGCTGCGGAACGGCACGGTCATCTCCGGGCCATCCATTGCCCCTAGACTCAGCCGACCGGACGCAGAGCCGGACACCCAGGTTTTTGAAAAGAGAGAGGGATCTGAATGAGCGTGACATGTCCTGCCTGCCATGGCGACAACCGTGACAGCGCGCGCTGCTGCACCACCTGTGGCGCCGAGCTGACCACCGCCTGCCCGCAATGCCAGGCCCGCAACAAGCCAGCAGCGCGTTTTTGTGCGCAGTGCGGGCACTCGCTGGTGCCGACGGAGGTGGCGCCCGAGCCTGTGCCCGAGCCCGTGCCCGTGGCAGCGCCCGCACCGGCCGCCGTGCCTGCGGCTGACGCCGTTGCGGATCCGCTGGTCGAGCCGACTTTCCACCCCCTGGTGGAGCCCATTGCCGCGTCGATGGCCGAGCCCGTTATGGACCCCGTACCCGAACAGCACCGCGAGCCCCCCGCCACCAGCGCCACTCCTGCAGGGGCGTCCCTGTCGGCCCCCGCAGCCGCAGCGCCGATGGACTTTGTGTTCGATGACGATGAGCACCCCCATGCACCCCGCGCCCGCCAGCGGCCCGCCGGGGCCTATGCGTTGGCGGCGGTGGCGCTGCTGGCCGTGGCGGGCGCTGCGGGCTGGTATCTGCTGGGTCGGCCCGATGCCGCGCCGGCCACGCCCCCGGCCCTTGCCGTGGTGGCGCCGGCAGCCGTGCCGGACACCCCGGGCGTGGCGGAGTCTGCACCCGCCCGCGCCGAGCCGGTGGAAGAAATCATCGAGTCCGAGCGTGCGCGCGCTGCAGCCGCTGCACCAGCATCGGTGCCGGGGTCAGCACCGGCGGCGGCCGAGCCTGCGTTCACCCCGGTCACCGTGCCCCGCGTGGCCGATGCCGTCCCGCCACCTGGCTCCGCCAAACCGCGCGTAGCGGCACCCAACGACGACGCGCCTTGGCCCCCGGCGGCCCGGCCCGCGGCGTCGCCCGCCGACAGTCTGGCGCGCCTGCGCGGCGCGCTGGCCCAGTGCGCCGCCATGGGCAACGAGCTGTCGCGTGCGACCTGCCTGGCGCGCACGCGACAGAACTTCTGCGGCGACGCCTGGGGCCGCATCCCCGAGTGCCCGCCGGGCCAATGACCGCCCATGCGGACGACATACATAACGACACCCAGAGAGGGATACCCACATGAACCACCCCCAGCGATTTCTGCCCAGCGATGACCACCCGTATTCGATCTTCCGCCTGCCCGAGGCGCTGACCTGCTGGCAGGCCGTGGCCGTGATGGGTGCGTCCTACCTCGCCGCCGCGCTACTGGCCGCTCTGGGCAGCATGGTGGGCCATGTGTCCGTCGTCTTCCCCGTGCTGCTGGGGTTGCTGGCCCTGGTGCTCGTGATCGCGGGCACCAGCGGTGCCGGGGTGTGCCTGACCGACCTGGCGCGCGGCCGCCCCTACCGGGGCGTGCTGAGCTACTGCGTGGCGGGCCTGTTCAGCCTGCCCAAGCTGCTGGGCGCCGGGCTGTTGATGCTGCTGCTGTACGGCGCAGTGCTGCTGGGCGTGGCGCTGGTGCTGCTGGTGTGCAAGCTGCCTGGCATCGGCCCCGTGCTGCTGGTGGTGGCGGTGCCGCTGCTGGTGCTCACGGTGGCGCTGGCGCTGCTGGGGTACTACGTGGCCGTGTCCATCGTAGGCCCTGCGATCTGGGATGGCGAGCGGGTGATGCACGCGTTGTCCATCACCTGGGGCATCACCCGCAACCACCCGTTTGCGGCCATCGGCAAGATCATCGGCGGCCTGCTGCTGTCGGGCATTTTTGCGGCCCTGGTGTTCGGCCTGGTCGGCGTCTCCAGCGCCATCGTGGGGGGCATGGCGGCACCCATCATCGGCACGGGCATGGGGCTGGACTGGGATGCACTGGTGGGGGGCTACGGCAGCAGCCACTGGGTGGGCGCGGGCATCGGGTACGTGCTGGTGTTTGTCACCGCGTCGGCCTTCGTGTTCTTGCTGCCGCTGATGGTGGGCGTGCTCACCTGGTGCGAGTTCTCGGACAAGGTAGACCGGAGCACCATCCGATCGTCCACCGACTCTGCGCTGAAGGACGTCAACGCCCGTGTGGCCGAGCTCAAGGACAAGGCGCAGACCCCGGTGGCCCCCGCAGCCGCACCCGTCGTCGCCGCCGCTGCTGCTGGCGCCGCCAGCGCAGCCGTGGCCGCGCACCCGGGCACCCGTTGCCCCCAATGCGCGGGCGTGGTGCACGCGGACGACCGTTTTTGCGAACACTGCGGCCACAAGCTGCAGTAAGCCCGGCGCCTGGCCTGCCCGGCCCGCCGATCCCCCGCGCTGGCAGCGTGTGGGGCTGGGCTATTCGATGCGTATCTGCTGCAGCGCCGGGTCGCCTGGCGGGTAGCGCAGGTCCAGGCCGGTGAGCACCTCGCGCACCAGCGTGGCGATCATCAGGTTGCGGTGGGTCTTGGAGTTGGCGGGCACGATGGTCCAGGGCGCCCAGGGCGTGTGCGTGGCGGCCAGCAGCATTTCGTAGGCCTTCTGGTACTGGGTCCACTGCTTGCGCGCCTCGATGTCGCCCATCGAAAACTTCCAGTGTTTGGTCGGATCGTCCAGGCGCTCCTGCAGGCGTTCGCGCTGCTCGTCGGCGCTGATGTGCAGCATGAACTTGAGCACGACGGTGCCGGTCTCGCTGAGCATGCGCTCGAAGTCGTTGATGTGCGCCAGGCGCTGCTGGTGCTGCTCGGGCGTGATCCAGCCATTCACCACGGGCACCAGTACGTCCTCGTAATGGCTGCGGTTGAACACCGTGATCTCGCCCGCCTGCGGCACTTGCTGGTGAATGCGCCAAAGGTAGTCGTGCGCCAGCTCGGCCTCGTTGGGCGCCTTCCAGCCCACGGTGTGCACGCCCAGCGCGCTCATGCGGCCAAACACGCCCCGGATGGTGCCGTCCTTGCCCGATGTATCGGTGCCCTGCAGGATCACCAGCAGCTTGTAGCGCTTGTCGGCGTAGAACAGGTTCTGCAGTGTGTCCAGCTCTTGCGCAATGGACTCCGTCACGGCTTTGTCCCTGAGCTTGTCGCCCAGCGAAAACGGTTTGGCCGACGGGTCAAAGTCCTTGAGCGACACCGTGCGGCGGTGTTTGCCGGCCTTGCGCCGCTCGGGCTGGCCGTCGGGCCGCTTGTCATCGTCGTGTTGCGGCGCGTCCGGCTGCCACTGCGACCAGCGCTGGGCCACGTCTTTGTTGCTGCTGTGAAACGGGTGGTTCATGCGGGCTCCTCGATAGGCCATCGTACGTCAGCGGCGCGGGCGCAGTATCCTCTTCCTTCAAAATTCCGACGCTACCAAAATCATAGCTATTGACGCATGATTCACTAGTGCTTGAGGCCTGTTGGGCTTGAAACGGGCCACAGAATCCGCTCAGCGCGCCCCATGCGCCATGCGGTAGGCCAGCGGCGTCTGCCCCGTGGCCTGGCGGAACGCGCGGTGCAGTCCGGCCTCGCTGGCAAAGCCCAGGTCCTCGGCAATGCGCTTGAGCGGCAGCGGCGTGTCGCACAGCGCCTCGCTGGCCTGTCGCAGCTTGATGCGGCGCATCCACAGCGCCGCCGTCAGGCCCGTGTGGGCCTGCACCCGCCGCGCCAGTGTGCGGGGCGAGAGGCCCAGCGCCTGGGCCAGCGCGGGCAGCCGCAGATCGGTGGCGGGGCTGCGCTGCACCCACAGCATGGCGCGGCGCAGGTCGGCGTCGGACAGCGTCATCAGGTCGTGCCCGGCAAATGCGGGGTGCGCCGTGCGGGGGCGGGGCAGCATCAGCAGCTCCTGCAGGTCGGTCAGAGCCTGGGGCGGCAGGCGAGCGGCCAGCGCGTGCAGCATCAGCGGCAGATAGCCGTTGGCCCCGGCGGCCGTGGTGGCGGTGGTGCCGGCCACCAGGGGCTCGTCAAAGCGCCAGTCCACCTGGGCAAACTGTTGCTCCAGCGCGGCGCGCAACCACCAGGTGGCCGTGGCGCCCTGGCCGCGCAGCCGCCCGCTGGCGGCCGCCAGCACCACGCCCGCGCAGTAGCTCCACACCTGCGTGCGCCGGGGCAGCGCGCGCAAGGCCTGCACCACCGGGGCCAGCTGCTGCAGCGGCGCTTGCAGCTGGTCGGGCGACGAGAGCCACAGGCCCGGCACCAGCACCACATCGGCCTCGGCATGCTGCAGTGCCACGGTGGGGGTCAGCGCGGGGCCTTGCCAGGTGGGCACGGGCGACAGGTCCACCCCCGCCCAGCAGATGTCCATCACGCTGGCCTGCGCACGCAGGTTGGCGGCGCGTGCCATGTCTGCCGCCGCAAACAGGCCCGCCGGCATGCAGCCCGGGTAGAGCAGCAGGGCCACGCGCAGGGGCGGCTGGGGTGTGGAGGATGGGGAAACCATGGGTGGCATAAAAAGGCAAGAAATTGTCAATCTGCGCCATTTTCGCGGGAGGCCTGCTTTTCAACAATGGCAGCACCTCCTCCCACTGAAAGCACCCCATGCTCATCACCCAATTGCGCAATGCCACCGTTCTGCTGGAGTTTCAGCACGCGGGCCGCCCCGTCGGCCTGCTGGTGGACCCCATGCTCGCGCCCCGGGGTAGCCTGCCTGCACTGCGCTACCTGGGCACCCGGCGCCAGCGCAACCCGCTGGTGGACTTGCCCGCAGAAGCCGACGCGGCGCTGCAGCGCGTGACCCATGCGCTCATCACCCATTGCCAGCGTGGGCACTTTGACCACCTGGACCGCGCGGGCAAGCGGTTTCTGCGTGAGCGCCAGATTCCCGTCCTCTGCATGCCACACGACGCCGCCTACCTGGCGCAGCGCGGCCTGCAGGTGCTGCCGCTCGCGGGCGAGGGCCGTCAGCCTTTTGCGCTGGGCGGGCAGGTCACGCCCGTGGCCTGCACCCACGGCCGGGGCTGGGTGGCGCGCTTCATGGAGCACGGCCACGGCTACCTGCTGGAGCTGCCGGGCGAGCCCAGCGTGTACCTGGCGGGCGACACGGTGCTGACGCCCCCGGTGCGCGACTGCCTGCAGCACCTGCGGCCCGACGTGACCGTGCTGCCCGCCGGTGGCGCCCGGTTCGACCTGGGCGCAGACATCCTGATGGACGCCGCCGAAGTCGCGCAGGCCGCCGTGCTGACGACCGGCGCGGTGGTGGTCAACCACCTGGAGGCCCTGGACCACTGCCCCACTACCCGCGCCCAGGTGCGCGCCCTGGCGCAGCACGGCGGGTGGGCGCACCGCCTGTGGGTGCCCGAGGACGGCGAATGCCGGCACTACCCCGTGCCCACCGTCAAAAGCCATGCTATGAATTCAGTAGCTGCAGATGCATGATCGACTAGCGCTATCGCCCAAAAAGGCTGCAACTCACGCCAGCTCGGCCTCCAGCGCCCGCTGGTCGCGCATCAGCGCCACAAACCGCGCAGCGCCCAGGCCCAAGGGCCGCTCCTTGGACCACACCACGTCCACCCACAGCGCGGCGCCGTTGCTCAGGTTCTCGAACGGCATCTCCACCAGCCGCCCCGCCTCGATGCGCGACTGCACCAGCGCGCGCGGCTGCCAGCCCCAGCCCATCCCGGCTTCGATGAGGCCCAGCGCGGCCAGGTGGTTGTCGGTGCGCCAGTGGTGGCGGGCAAACACAAAGCGCGGGTCGGTCTGCGCCAGGTCGCGGCTGGCCACCACGATCTGGCGCGTGGTGGTCAGGTGCTCCTCGCGCAGCATGGCGTCCTCCGGTGGTGCGCCCCGTGCCTGGGCCGCAGTGCGTGCGGCCACCAGCACCGGGTGCTGCGGCGCCATCACCGCCACCAGGGTTTCGGTGCCCACCTCCTGAAAGCCCTCGCGCCCGTCGATGCTGGGCCGCTCAAACACCAGCGCCAGCTGCGCGCGGCCGCTGTGCAGCAGCGCCAGCGCATCCACCTGCGGCGCGGCCAGCACCTCGATCTGTAGCAGCGGGTGCTCTTGCGCCAGCGCCGCCAGCGCCTCCGTCCAGCGCGCGGCCAGCAGTTCAGGCGCAATGGCCAGCGTGAGCCGCTCCTCCAGCCCCTGGGTCAGCGCCAGCGCCTGGGCGTTGAGCTGCTGCAGCTGTCCCGCCAGCAGCCGGGCCTGGGGCTCCAGCGCGCGGGCGGCGGCGGTGGGGCGGGGCTCGCGTCCGCTGCGGTCAAACAGCTGCACATCCAGCTCGGCCTCCAGGTGAGCAATGGTCATGCTCACGGCCGACGGCACACGCGACAAGGCCCGCGCGGCGGCCGAGAACGAGCCGTGGTCGAGCACGGTCAGAAACACCTGCACGCTGTCGGAGTTGAAGGCCATGGGGGTTTGATCTATCAATAAAACTGAAACAAGCTGACTTTATGTGTCAGTACTGCGAATATAAAGTACCGGCCATGGACAAGACACCGACTCTTTTTGGCCTGCAAGGCGTCAAGCGCCGCCTGATCTATGTGACCCTGTACGAGCTGATCGCCATTGGCGCCGCCACGATGGGCCTGGCGCTGCTCACGGGCCAGGGCGCGGGGCATTCGAGCGTGGTGGCGGTGGCGGCCTCGGCGATCGCCATCGTCTGGAACATCGTCTTCAACTGGGCGTTCGAGCGGTGGGAGGCGCGCCAGCCCGTGCGCGGGCGCAGCGTGGCGCGGCGCGTGGCGCACGCGATCGGGTTCGAGGGCGGCTTGGTGTTCACGCTGGTGCCGCTGTTTGCCTGGTGGTTTGGCGTGAGCCTGTGGCACGCGTTCGTGATGGACCTGGGGCTGATCGTGTTCTTCCTTGGCTACACCTTTGTCTTCAACTGGGTGTTTGACCACCTGTTCGGCCTGCCCGCATCGGCCATGGCAGCGTCGTAACAAAGGCCTTGAGCGCGCTTCTTCAAACAATGTCAACCGCCCTTCACCGGCGGTCAGGGACGCTCAGCCGCCACCCATAATCGGCCCCATGAGAGGGCCGTTTTTGTTGTTGCTGCTGCTGCGGGGATTGCCGGGCCGGTGGGCTGGCGTGGCGGTGTCCTGCTGCGTATTGGCAGGCTGTGCCAGCAACGCCCCCACGCCGCGCGGCGAGGTGAAGGGTGCGCCCACCCATGCCGCCGAGCTGGCCCAGTCCGACGCCAACCGCATGGCCACCCTGGCCATGCAGGAGAATCTGGAAGGCCTGCTGCGCCTGGCCGACAAGCTCTACCGCCGCAACCCCGCCGAATGGCGCAAGGGCACTGCCACCAGCCGCGAGCAGGCGCTGGAGCAGCTGCGCGCCGCCGTGTTGCAGCGCCAGCCCTGGGCCCCGCTGCAGGGCCGCCGCGACATCGCCGCCATGGCGCTGGCGCTGGCGCCCGAGTTCGGGGGCGATCGTGTGGCGGCCTTCATCCATGCCACGGCCGACATGATCATCACCGCCCACGGCGGCAAGACCGAGTTCTTCTTGCTCGACGGCATGGACGCCCAGCACCTCTACAACGCCGCGCGGAACGTCGAGACCGCCGTGTGGCTGCTCGCGCAGCGCCGCAACGCCCAGGGCCAGCCCCTGCTGCTCGCCGACGAGATCGGCGCCCAGGGCCGCAACCTGAGCTTTGAGCGCGAGTTCGGCAAGATCATCGCGCGGCTGGACTTGCTAGCCGCTTTCACCACCGAAAAGTACCGCCGCGCGGCCATCAGCTATGTGCAGGGCATTGTGGGCGGGACGTTTTTGCAATTCTTGCCCGTGCGTTGAGCCGACACTGGGGCCGCCAGCTGCCTGCTGCGGTTGTATGCGAACGCACAACATCCCGATACACTTCGGCGCTATTCCTATTTACATCTGAGGGAGTTCGCCATGCTGCAACGTGCTGTGTCCTGGTTGGCTGCGGTGTTGTTCATGATGATGGCGTCCACGGCCGCGCATGCGCAGTCTGCTGACTTGTCCATCACCAAGACGGATGGCGTGACCACCGCCGTTCCGGGTGGCTCGGTCACCTACACCATCACGGCCAGCAACGCGGGGCCGGATCCCGCGACGGGCGCGACGGTGGCCGACACCTTCCCTGCCGCGCTGACCGCTACCTGGACCTGCGTGGGTGCGGGCGGCGGCACCTGCACAGCATCGGGCAGCGGCAACATCAACGACACGGTCGATTTGCCGGCCGGCGGATCGGTGACCTATACCGCCACAGCGGCGATCAGTGCGGCGGCTACGGGCACTTTGGTCAACACGGCGACGGTGGTGCCGCCAGGGCTCGTGGCCGACCCCGTTCCGGCCAACAACAGCGCCACGGACACTGACACCCTCACGCCCCAGGCCGACCTGTCCATCACCAAGACCGACGGCGTGACCACCGCAGTGCCAGGCGGCTCCGTCACCTACACCATCGTCGCCAGCAACGCCGGGCCCTCTGACGCCCTGGGTGCCACGGTGGCCGACACCTTCCCGGCCGCATTGACCGCCACCTGGACCTGCGTGGGCGCAGGCGGTGGCACCTGCACCGCCTCGGGCAGCGGCAACATCAGCGACACGGTCAACCTGCCTGCGGGCGGCTCGGTGACCTACACCGTGAGCGCCACGGTGAGTGCGGCCGCAACGGGCGCGCTGAGCAACACCGCGACGGTGGCGGCGCCTGGGGGCGTGACCGACCCTGCGCCGGGCAACAACAGCGTGACGGACACCGACACCCTCACGCCCCAGGCCGACCTGGCCATCACCAAGACCGACGGCGTGACCAGCGTCATTGCGGGCGGCTCGGTGACCTACACCATCACCGCCAGCAATGCCGGACCGTCCAACGCCCCTGGCGCCACGGTGGCCGACACGTTCCCTGCATCGCTCACCGGCACCTGGACCTGCGTGGGTGCGGGTGGCGGCACCTGCACCGCCTCGGGTAGCGGCAACATCAGCGACACGGTCAACCTGCCTGCGGGCGGCTCGGTGACCTACACCGTGAGTGCCACGGTGAGCGCGGCCGCAACGGGCACGCTGAGCAACACCGCGACGGTGGCGGCGCCTGGGGGCGTGACCGACCCTGCGCCGGGCAACAACAGCGCGACGGACTCCGACACCATCACGCCCCAGGCTGATCTGGCCATCACCAAGACCGATGGGGTGACCACCGTCACGGCCGGCGGGACGGTGACCTACACCATCACCGCGAGCAACGCCGGCCCCTCCGGTGTGGCGGGCGCGACGGTTTCGGACACCTTGCCCGCAGCGCTCACCGGCGCCACATGGACCTGCGTGGGCGCGGGCGGTGGCACCTGCACGGCCTCCGGCAGCGGCAACATCAGTGACTCGGTCAATCTGCCCGTCGGCGGCTCGGTGACCTACACCGTCACCGCCACGGTCAGCGCGTCGGCCACAGGCACGCTGAGCAATACAGCCACGGTATCGGCCCCTGGCGGGGTGACAGACCCCACGCCGGGCAACAACAGTGCCACTGACACGGACACCATCACGGCGGCGCCCAGCGCCATCCCGACACTGTCCGAATGGGCGCTGATGCTCCTCGCGGGCCTGGTGCTGCTGGCAGCGGCGCGCAGCCGCCGCATGATGCGCTGATCCCCGGGCTGGCAACTACAATCGCTCCTCGGTCCAAGGAGCGTTGCAGCGGCCCGCCGTGCCCTTTCTGGGCAGGGTGGCCCGTCAGGCTTGGTCCGCGCAGGCCCCAGGCCTTTCATTGACAACGACGCTCACCTGAACCCCTTGTGCCGCGCAGGTGAGCCTTATGTCCGATTTGTCCGTCCCCCCCATGAAGCTGTCCGGCCTGGAGCCCGTCTCCATTGGCGAGGGCACGCTGTTCGTCAACATCGGCGAGCGCACCAACGTCACCGGCTCCAAGGCGTTCGCGCGCATGATCTTGAACGGCCAGTACGAAGAGGCCCTGGCCGTGGCGCGCCAGCAGGTGGAAAACGGTGCGCAGGTCATCGACATCAACATGGACGAGGCCATGCTCGACAGCAAGGCCGCCATGGTGCGCTTTCTGCAGCTCATCGCGTCCGAGCCCGACATCGCCCGCGTGCCGATCATGGTGGACAGCTCCAAGTGGGAGGTGATCGAGGCCGGGCTGCGCTGCATCCAGGGCAAGGGCATTGTCAACTCCATCAGCATGAAAGAGGGCGTGGAGAAGTTCAAGCACGAGGCGCGCCTCGTGAAGCGCTACGGCGCTGCCGCCGTGGTGATGGCGTTTGACGAAGTGGGCCAGGCCGACACTTATGCCCGCAAGATTGAGATCTGCGAACGCGCCTACCGCGTGCTGGTCGATGAAGTGGGCTTCCCGCCCGAGGACATCATCTTCGACCCCAACATCTTTGCCGTGGCCACGGGCATTGAAGAGCACAACAACTACGCCGTCGATTTCATCGAAGCCACGCGCTGGATCAAGCAGAACCTGCCGGGCGCCAAGGTCTCGGGCGGCGTGTCCAACGTGTCGTTCAGCTTCCGTGGCAACGACCCCGTGCGCGAGGCCATCCACACCGTTTTCCTGTACCACGCCATCCAGGCGGGCATGGACATGGGCATCGTCAATGCGGGCATGGTGGGCGTGTACGACGATCTGGAGCCCGTGCTGCGCGAGCGTGTGGAAGACGTGGTGCTCAACCGCCGCCCCGACGCGGGCGAGCGCTTGGTGGAAATTGCCGAAACCGCCAAGAGCGGCGCCAAGGACGAGAGCAAGAAGCTCGAATGGCGCGGCACGCCCGAGCACCCCAAGACCGTGGGCGAGCGCCTTTCCCACGCGCTGGTGCACGGCATCACCGACTTCATCGTCGAAGACACCGAAGAGGCTTACCAAGCCATCGTTGCCAAGGGCGGCCGCCCGTTGCACGTGATCGAAGGCCCGCTCATGGACGGCATGAACGTCGTGGGCGACTTGTTTGGCGCGGGCAAGATGTTTTTGCCCCAGGTGGTGAAAAGCGCTCGCGTGATGAAGAGCGCCGTGGCCCACCTGCTGCCCTACATCGAAGAAGAAAAGCGCCAGCTCGAAGCCGCAGGCGGTGACGTGAAGACCAAGGGCAAGATCATCATCGCCACCGTCAAGGGCGACGTGCACGACATCGGCAAGAACATCGTCACTGTGGTCCTGCAGTGCAACAACTTCGAAGTGGTGAACATGGGCGTGATGGTGCCCTGTCACGAGATTCTGGCGCGCGCCAAGGTTGAGGGGGCGGACATCGTGGGCCTGTCGGGCCTGATCACGCCCAGCCTCGAAGAAATGCAGTACGTGGCCGGCGAGATGCAGAAGGACGACCACTTCCGCATCAAGAAGATCCCGCTGCTCATCGGCGGCGCCACCACCAGCCGCGTGCACACCGCCGTCAAGATCGCGCCGCACTACGAAGGCCCGGTGGTCTATGTGCCTGACGCCTCGCGCAGCGTGAGCGTGGCGCAAAGCCTGCTGGGCGATGGCGTGGACAGCTACGTGGAGGAGCTGAACGCCGACTACGACAAGGTGCGCACCCAGCACGCCAACAAGAAGCAGACGCCCATGTGGTCGCTGGAGAAGGCCCGCGCCAACCGCACGCCCGTCAACTTCAGCACCTACGTGCCGCCCACGCCACGCCTGCTGGGCCGCCGCGTGTTCAAGAACTTCGACCTGGCCGAGCTGGCCAGGTACATCGACTGGGGGCCGTTCTTCCAGACCTGGGACCTGGCGGGCCCGTACCCCGCCATCCTGACCGACGAGGTGGTGGGCGTGGAGGCCACGCGCGTGTTTGCCGACGGCCAGGCCATGCTGAAAAAGCTCATCGAAGGCCGCTGGCTCAGCGCCAGTGGTGTGCTGGCGCTCTACCCCGCCAACAGCGTGGGCGACGACATCGAGTTCTACACCGATGAAACCCGCACCCAGGTCGCCATGACCTGGTACGGCATGCGCCAGCAGACCGAAAAGCAGATGATCGACGGCGTGATGCGCCCCAGCCGCTGCCTGGCCGACTTCGTCGCGCCCAAGGACAGCGGCATTGCCGACTACGCAGGCCTGTTCGCCGTGACGGCCGGCCTAGGTGTGGAGAAGAAGGAAAAAGCCTTCATCGACGCGCTGGACGACTACTCCGCCATCATGTTCAAGAGCCTGGCCGATCGCTTGGCCGAAGCCTTTGCCGAATGCCTGCACCACCGCGTGCGCACCGACCTGTGGGGCTACGCTGCCGGTGAAGCGCTGAGTAACGACGACATGATTGCCGAGAAGTACCAGGGCATCCGCCCCGCGCCTGGCTACCCGGCCTGCCCGGACCACAGCGCCAAGACCGACCTGTTCCGCGTGCTCAACGCCGCAGAGATCGGCATGACCCTGACGGAGAGCTTGGCCATGATGCCTGCGGCCAGCGTGAGCGGTTTCTACATCGGCCACCCCGATGCGGTGTATTTCAACGTTGGCAAGATCGGCGAAGACCAGCTGCACGACATGGCAAAACGCCGGGGCATGGACGAGAAGGTGCTGGAGCGGTTGCTGGCACCCAACTTATGATGCTATGAAATAAATAGCTGTTGGGGCTTGTCGTGAAAGCACCAGCAGCCTATTTGATTCAAATTTCTCGGGGCCATCAGCCCTCGCTGTCCGGCAGCTTTGCGATCACCTTGATCTCGAACTGAAACCCATACAGCCAGGTCACCCCGATGCCCGTCAGCGTGGGGTAGGGCGCCTCGCCCCAGAACTCGGGCACGACGCCCCAGACGGTTGCAAAGTTCGCCTCGGGGTTGACCACAAACATCGTCACATCCACCACATCATCAAACGTGCAGCCCGCTGCTTGCAGCACGGCGTTGAGGTTGCTGAATGCCAGGCGCACCTGCGCGGCCGCGTCGGGCTCGGGCGAGCCGTCCTCGCGGCTGCCCACCTGGCCGGAGACAAACAAGAAGCCGTTGGCCCGCACGGCGGGCGAATAGCGATTGCGCTCGTACAGCGCCTGGCGGCCTGCGGGAAAGACAACATCACGTTGGGGCATGGAAATCCTTTCGTTCTGCGGGGCAGAGGGTTGCGATGCAGGCACTGTAGAAGCGCGCGTTGTTCTGATAAACAGGCTAATCTGCGCATCACTGTTCCTGATCGCCAAACAATGGTGGGCGTGTCGCTGCTTCAACATGCCCCAACGACCTACATGCCATGGACCGTTTTGACGCCCTGCAGGCCTTCGCCCGCGTTGTGGAATCCGGCAGCTTCACCAAGGCCGCCCTCACCCTGCACCTGAGCCGCACCACCGTCACGCAGCTGGTGCAGCAGCTCGAAGCCCGCCTGCGCGTGAAGCTCCTGCACCGCACCACCCGGCGCGTGCAGGTCACGCCCGATGGTGCCGCGTACTACGAGCGCGTGGTGCGCCTGCTGGCCGACCTGGACGACGCCGACGCCAGCGTTTCCACCGCCGCCGCTGCGCCCCGGGGCCGCCTGCGGGTGGATGTGCCCAGCCCCCTGGCGCGCCTGGTCCTCATCCCCGCGCTGCCCGCGTTCCACGCGCAGTACCCCGACATCCTCCTGCACATGGGCGTGAGCGACCGCCCCGTGGACATGGTGGGCGACAACGTGGACTGCGTGGTGCGTGGCGGCCCCCTCACCAACCCCGCGCTCGTCGCGCGCCATGTGGGTGACCTGCAACTGCGCGTGTACGCCGCCCCCAGCTACCTGCAGCGCGCGGGCGCGCCCGAGCACCCGCAGGCGCTGGAAGGCCCGCACCACCGCACCGTGGGTTTTCTATGGGCACGCACTGGCCAGCCCCTGCCGTTCGAGATGCGCCGTGGCACCGAACACGTGCGCGCCCAGGGCCACGACATCTGCGCCGTGGACGACGGCAACGCCTACCTGGCCGCAGGCCTCGCGGGCCTGGGCGTGCTCTGGCTGCCTGACTACATGGCCCGCCCCCACGTGGCCACCGGCGAGCTGGTGCCCCTGCTGCAGGACTGGGCGCTTGCGCCCATGCCGCTGTACGTGGCCTACCCACCCCAACGGCATGTGAGCGCCAAGGTGCGGGTGTTCATCGATTGGGTGGCGGAGCTGATGGCGCGGCATGCGCCGGTGGTGGGGCGCGGCAGGTAAATGCTATTGAATAGATAGCAGACAAAGATTACTGGACAGGCGCAAGGCAGTGTTTTGAGTCAGAAAAATGCACTGGGCAAAGTGCAAAAACCTGCGACCCCCTCATCCGCGCCACGCCGCCTCAATCGCCGCCACATCAATCTTGCGCATGCCCATCATCGCGTCAAAGGCCCGCTTGGCCGCTGCGCGGTCGGGGTCGTTGATGGCCTGGGTCAACACCCGTGGCGTGATCTGCCACGACAAGCCCCACCGGTCCTTGCACCAGCCGCAAGCGCTCTCCTGCCCGCCGTTGCCCACAATCGCGTTCCACAGCCGGTCGGTCTCGGCTTGGTCCTCTGTCGCCACCTGAAACGAGAACGCCTCGCTGTGCGTAAAGGCCGGACCGCCGTTCAGCCCCAGGCACGGGATCCCCAGCACCGTGAACTCCACCGTCAGCACATCGCCCTGGTGCCCTGCGGGGTAGTCGCCGGGCGCATGCATCACCCGCCCCACGGCGCTGTCGGGAAAGGTGGCCGCGTAGAACGTCGCCGCCTCTAGCGCCGTGCCGTTGAACCAGAGGCAGAGGGTGGCTTTGGGGGGCATGAGGTACTCCTGTTGAGGGTCGGAGGATGCTGGGGTCGAGCAGGGTGGAGCCGTGACTCAGGCAGTTTGTGCGGTGCCGCTTGAACCTTTGTGATTCTGCTGGAATGTGCCCGAAGTGGCTGATCAATCCAGTTCCCCAAAGCGGTCATTGATCCAAAAACAAGTTGATAGGATAAGGCGCTGTATGGTTCGGGAGCGCTGTACTTACCGGCAGCTAAGCTGTAGCTTATTCGGACAACGCTAGCTAAGTTTCTCGGAATTTTTGTACTTGGTCATCTAAAACGCCCTAAGCCTGAAACCCAGACAGCAAGTCACCACTAGGAGAAATAAGTGTCCAGAGTATCCCGCAAGATTCACTTTGCCCCGCAGATTCTGCGTGGTGTATCGCGCTAAACCGTTGGATGTGCAAAGCATGAGTTCTGGCGCTTGGGTATCGCTTCTTGTTGAGCCAAAGGCAATCCTCGGTCCATACGGAGGCGAGGCGCCTTCCTTGGATTCGTTTGCTCCTAATGCGTGGCGCGCGCACTTCAATCATGTGGCAATTGCAGGCCAGTTCATGCAGTTGCCTACCAAGCTCCCCGAAAGCTGGGGTTCAGCTGGAAAGGTTAGGGCAGATGTCGTGTTTGAGTTTTCGGATGTGCGGTGCTTGCGGGTTGAAGGTTTGTTGACGAGGAGCGAAGAGGATGATTCCATGCACGGGCTCCCATGCGGTATCACCGGACGCTGCGTGCTCGAAGCGCTTTCGGACTCGTACTTTGAGAACCCTGAAGCGGGTGTGGTTGTGCCGTGGAAACGTTTTACCTTTCGGCAAGCAGAATTTTTCGTTTCACTCGAAGCAGGGAACGTGATGCTGTATAGCGGTCGGCGAGCAAGCAGCCAGTTTGGGCACGCGAATTCGGTCTAGCCGGTTAGCGCACAGAAGTCCCTGGCAGTTCCGCCAGTCAATCGGCCTCACTCAAACGTTGAGCGTCCGCTGTGAAAAGCCAGTAAGGACTGCTTCTGGCCGTTATCTGCCGTTGGTTGTCTGAATCAATAAGCCTTTTACCGCGCCCGGACCCCGCACTGCCTTGTCCTTCAGTGCGACCCCGCCCCACCCGCACTCTCCGCCATTTCCAACTGCATCATCACCATGTTGACCAGCGTGTGCACGGACGGCCGCCCGGTCTCGATCACGTAGTGGGCCGTCTCGCGGTACAGGTGGTCGCGCTGGGCGTAAAGGTCGCGCAGCTTGTCCATGGGGTTGCCGCCTTGCAGCAGGGGGCGGGTCTTGTCGTGTTTGACGCGTTTGTAGATTTCTTCGGGCGATGCGCGCAGGTACAGCACGTTGCCGAACTGGCGCAGCACCTCGCGGTTCTCGGGGCGCAGCACGGCGCCGCCGCCGGTGGACAGGACCATGCCGCCGGGCTGGCGGGCCACGTCGGCCAGCACCTGGGATTCGATGTCGCGAAAGCGGGCTTCGCCCTCGGCCTCGAAGAAGCTGCGGATGGTGGTGCCCAGGGTCTGTTCCAGCCGGTGGTCCAGGTCGATGAAGGGCACGCCCGCGCGGTGGGCCAGTTGCCGGCCGACGGTGGATTTGCCCGAGCCGGGCATGCCGACCAGTGCGCAGCGAATCTGCATAGGTTCAAGAAAGAGGTCTGGGGGACGGGCTTGCCAGCGGGTATGGGAGGCCACTGCGTGCCATGACTGGACGCTGAGTGTAAGCCGGGGCCTCTGTTGCCACGCGCAGCGGCTGCAACTGGCGCGACCCAGACCAGTGGACGCCGAGCAAGGGCCGCCCCGCAGCGAGGGCGTCGTCCCCCTGCCCGCGCGCAGCGCGAGAGCGGGGGTGAAGGAGCGAAGCTCCTCAGGGGGGTGTCTTATTGAAGAGCTGCATACACCAGCGCCGGATACAGCTCGCACAGATACCGCAGCTGGCCGGGCGCTTGGGTGAGCAGTATGGCGAACAGGTCTTCCGCTGGGTCCACAAAAAAGAAGGTGCCGCCCAGGCCGCTCCAGCTGTAGTGCCCGGCCGATCCGGGGCGGGTGGCCTGGCCGATGGCGGCGCGCACGGCCACGCCCAGGCCGAAGCCGTAGCCGGTGGGCAGGATGTCGCCCGCCACGGGCAGGCTGCCCAGGTGGTCGGCAGTCATGAAGTCCACCGTGGCGCGGCCCAGCAGGCGAACAGGGGCGTCAAGGCCGTTGGGGCCGTCGGGCCCGGGAGCGGTGCCCCGGCCCAGCATGAGCTGCAAAAAGCGCGCGTAGTCGCTGGCGGTAGACACCAGCCCGCCACCGGCCGACTCGAACACGGGTGGCGCGGTCACGTCGATCAGCGGCATGCCGAGGCCGGTCTGCGGGTCGCGCTCAAAGGCCTCGGCCAGGCGGTGCTGCTGCGCGGCAGGCACCGAGAAGCCCGTGTCGTGCATGCCCAGCGGGCCAAACACGCGGCGCTGCAGGATGGCGCCCAGGCGCTCGCCCTCGATCACCTCCAGCACTGCCCCCAGCACGTCGGTAGCGCGGCTGTATTCCCAGCGGGTGCCGGGCTGGTGGACCAGGGGCAAGGGGCCCAGCGCGGCGACCAGATCCGCATTGCTGTGGCGGCGCGAGCCGACGCGGGCGGCGCGGTAGGCGTCGGGCACCGTGCCGGCCTCCCACGCGTAGCTCAGGCCGGCGGTTTGGCGCAGCAGGTCGTGCACTGTGGCCTCGCGCTGCACGGGGGCGGTGGTGCCGGTGGCTTCGTCGTACACGCGCTGGCCGGCAAACGCGGGCAGGTAGTGCGCCACGGGGTGCGACAGCAGCAGGCGGCCTTCTTCCATGAGCATCATCGCCACCAGCGAGGCGATGGGCTTGGTCATGGAGTAGATGCGGAACACCGTGTCGGGCGCCATGGCGGGCACTGCCGACTCGGCGCTGGGCGGGCGCTGGTGGCCCACTGCCGTGTGCAGCACCGTGTGGCCCCGGTGGTGGACAAGGGCCACGGCACCGGGCAGCAGGCCCTGGTCCACATGGGTTTGCAGCACGGAGCGCAGGCGGGCGAGTGCGGAGGGGTTCATGGCGGTTGGAAGTGGATTTTGAGGTGATTTTGGCCGGTAGCGCTAGTGCATATTGCGCTGGCAGCTATCAAAAACAGAGCGTTTGGGATAGGCCTTGAACGCTGATCTCAGGTCGCCGCCCCCGCGGCGCGGCTGCGCTCCTGCTCCTGTAGCTCGCGCCACTGCACCTTGCCCGTGCCGGACTTGGGCAGGCTGTCCACCAGTTGCACGATGCGCGGGCTTTTGTAGGCGGCCATGTGTTCGTGGCTCCAGTCGATGATGGACTGCTCGCTCACCTGGCCCTTGAAGGCGTCGCGCAGTACCACCAGGGCCTTCACCGTCTCGCCCCGGCGCTCGTCGTGCGCGGCGATCACGCACACCTCCTGGATGGCGGGGTGGGCGTACATCATGGCCTCGACCTCGGCGGGCCAGACCTTGAAGCCCGACGCATTGATCATGCGCTTGAGCCGGTCCACCATGAAGAAGTAGCCGTCCTCGTCCACCTGCGCCAGGTCGCCCGTGCGCAGAAAGCGCTTGCCGTCCAGCATCACAAAGCTGTCGGCCGAGGCCTGCGGGTTGTTCCAGTAGCCCAGCATGACCTGCGGGCCGTGCACCACGATCTCGCCAATCTCGCCCGGGGGCAGTTCGGCGAACGTGGCCGGGTCCACCACGCGGGCATCCACGTCGAACACCGGGATACCCAGGCACTGCGGCTTGGGGCGGTGGGGCGGGTTGATGTGCGTGGCGGCCATGGTTTCAGACATGCCGTAGCCCTCCACGTAGTCAAGCCCGGTCAGGTCCTTCAGGCGCTGCGCCACGGCCTTGGGCATGGCCGCGCCGCCGCCGCGTATGGCCTGGATGCTGCTGATGTCGTAGTCGGCGATGCGCGGGTTGGCCAGAAAGTCCACCACCATGGTCGAGATGGCCTGCCAGATGGTGACCCGGTAGCGCTGGATGAGCTGGGCGGCGGCATCACGGTCCCAGCGCGGCAGCACGACCACGGTGGCGCCCACAAACAGCGGCCCGTTCATGCTGCCCGACATGCCGGTGACATGGAACAGCGGCAGCACCGTGAGGTAGGTCGAATCCTGCGTGCGCGCAAACCACTGCACGCCGCCCACCAGCGTGCTCATGGCGCTGCGGTGCGTGTGCATGCAGCCCTTGGGGTGGCCCGTGGTGCCCGAGGTGTAGGGCATCACGCACAGGTCGTCGGGCCCGGTGGTGATGGGGCCAGGAGTGCGCTCTTGCGCCAGCATGTCGCTCCACAGTGTGACGCCGGGGGCATCAATGGCCTGGCGCGGCGCCGACACGAACGCGGGCACGGGCAGATCAGTGGGCACCTGCAGGTAGTCGCTGTAGGCGGCCACGATGAGATGCTGGAGCTTGCCCTCACCAGACTCCCCGCCCGCCACATCCACCAGCGGCTGGGCCTGCGCATGCAGGTCCTGCGGCACAAAGGCCACGGTGGCGCCGCTGTCGTGCACGTAGTGGCGCAGCTCGTCGGTGAGGTTCATGGGGTTCACCGGCACCACCACCGCATTGGCGCGCAGGATGCCGTAGAACGCCAGAATCCACTGCGGGCTGTTCTGCATGTACAGCAGCACGCGGTCGCCCGCCTTCACGCCACACACCTGCTGCAAAAAGCCCGCAATGTGCTCGGCCTGCTGCTGGAACTGGCGGAAGGTCACCAGCGTGTCGTAGAACACCAGAAAAGGCTTGTCCGGGTAACGCGCGGCCGACACCTCGGCGTTGTGGAACAAATGCGTCTGCGGTAGCGTGAGGTGGCGCGACAGGCCGGGCGGCCAATGGGCGAGGTGGCGGTCGGACATGGGGGCCTCTCTTCTCAGTGGGTCGGATACGGGCATTGCGCGATGCAACTGGCGCGGCCCAGGCGCGGGACGCCAAGCAAGGGCCGTCCCGCAGCGAGAGCGGGGGGAAGCCGCGCAGCGGCTCAGGGGTGTGTCTCAAATCAAACTAGCGCCACCATCCACCACGATGGACTCACCCGTGATGTGCCGCGAGGCGTTGGACGCCAGAAACACCACCGCGCCCTTGAGGTCCTCGTCGCCGCCAATGCGGCGCAGCGGCGTGCGCTCGATCATCGCAGGGCCCAGCTTTTCGATCAGGCCGCTGGCCATCTTGCTCGGGAAGAAGCCGGGGCAGATCGCATTGACGCGAACGCCGTAGTGCCCCCATTCGGAAGCCAGCGTGCGCGCAAAGTGCAGCGCGGCGGCCTTGGAGGTGTTGTAGGCAATGGTGTTCATGCCCGGGGGCGTGCCCTTGAGCGCGGCCACCGAGGCAGTGACGATGATCGAGCCCTTGCCGCGCGGGATCATGCAGCGCTTGCCCACTTCGCGCGACAGGAAGAACGGTGCGCTCACGTTCAGGTCCATCACCTTGTGCCAGGCGGCGTCGGGGTAGTCCTCGGCCTTGGCGCCCCAGGTGGCGCCCGCGTTGTTGACCAGGATGTCGATGGTGCCAAAGCGCTCCACCACCTGGTCCACCAGGCCGGGGATGTCCTCGGTCTTTTGCAGGTCGTTCACCACGGTCAGCACCTCGTAGCCCATGCCTTCCAGGTGCTTTTTGGCCTCGGCCAGCTCATCGGTCTTGCGCGCGGTGATGGCGAGTTTGGCGCCCATTTCGCCCAGGGCTTCGGCCATCTGCAGGCCCAGGCCGCGCGAGCCGCCGGTGACCAGGGCAACCTGGCCGGTGAGATCGAAGAGTTGCTTGACGCTCATGGAGAAAACGCTTTCGTGCAGAGAGAGAGGGTGAAGGTGAATGAATGCCCGATCCCGGGTCCCGGTGGCTCGTGGCGCGCCGGGTGGGGTGAAGGGGGGCGGGGAAGGCGGCGGTGGCCGCCGTGCAGGTCGATTGGTCAGCGCTTCATGCTAGCCCCGCACCCGCCCGGTGTAAAACCGGCGCTGTCACCTTTGAAACTCTGGGCGCTGCCGCTTTTCTCGCCGGGTGTGGGATGGCGCCTACCCCCGCTTGCGGCCACGGCGGATGGACGGATGAGCGCCATGGCCCTAGGCTCGCGGGGATGAACGAGTCTTCCCCGCCCCTAGCGACAACCCCCTGGCTTGCCCGCATGGCCCAGCCCTTGCAGCCGCTGTGGCGCCTGGTGCAGCCGTTCTGGCGCGCCGCGCAGATGTGGTTGGACGCCGACGGGCTGCGCATGAGCGCGGCCATGTCGTTCTACGGCATGCTGAGCCTGGCGCCCCTGCTGCTCTTGCTGGTGGGCGTGCTGGGCTGGTGGGTGGACCGTAGCTACCTGGAGAGCAGCCTGGTCGCCCAGGTGCAGTCGGTGATGGGCCAGCAGGTGGCCGATGTGGTGCGCCAGGCCCTGACCAGCGCCCGGGCGCCTTCAGAGGGGCGGCTGGCATCGATCATCGGTTTTGGGGTCCTGGTCTCGGGGGCCACCGGGGTGTTTGTGGAGCTGCAGTCCGCGCTGGAGCGGCTGTGGCGCAAGGAGGGCTACACGCCGCCCCTGCGCGCCGCGTGGTGGCGCATGGCGTCGCTGCGGCTGCGGGGGCTGGCTTATGTGCTGGCGTTGGGGTTCTTGCTGCTGGTGTCGCTGGCGCTGTCCACCTTGATCCACCTGCTGGCGGGCTGGGCCGGGCAGCGCTTGGCCACAGCCCATCTGCCCGCATTGGCACCCCTGGCGCCGCTGCTGCAGCTGGTCAACGAAGCCATTGCCTTCGGGCTGGCCGTGGCGCTGTTTGTGGGGCTCATGCGCATCGGCGCGGGCCCCAAGCCGTCGCTGCGCTACTTGGTGATGGGCGCCGTGGTGGGCGCCACGCTGTTCACGGTGGGCAAGCAGCTGCTGGCCTGGTACCTGTCCACCGCCGCCGTGGTGTCGGCCTACGGCGCGGCGGGCTCGCTGGTGGTGCTGCTGATGTGGATCTACTTTTCGTCGGCCATCCTGCTGTTTTCTGCCAGTTGCGCCCAGGCCCTGGAGGATGCCCTGCACTCGGGCCCCCGCCGCCCGGCGGCGCTGGCGCGGTGGGCGGCATTGGCCCGTGCGCGGGCGCAGGGGCTGTAAATGTTGGCAACAGTGGGTTTTGCATGGAACACAGGGCATTGCCGCGGCCCCGCTGGCGGCGCGGGCCGTGTCCCGGGCGCTGGCCTGCGATGCAAGTGGGCCCATTGCTCGGGGCCCTGCGAGCCAAAGTTAGCCATAGGCGGCTTACCGCTGCTTACGGTCGCTTACAAAGCGGCCGCACCGCAGTGCCTGTGGCTGTGTACCTTTGCACCATCCGGCCCGTTGAACGACCACGGCCCCCCGCCCCGGCAGGCGCATCGAGCCTCCTCGCGCACCCGCCGCCCTGCGGACACCTCCTACCACATTGCACAAGGAAATGACCATGAACCTGACGGTTTCTACTCCCACCCCGCCCGCAACCGCCGCAGCCCCTGCCGGTTCGGCCATGAAATGGATGTGGGCGGCCATTGGCGTGCTGGGCGTGAGCGTGCTGGCCCTGGGCGCCACTCTGGTGATGCAAAACCGCACGCCCCCTGCGGCCGATGCGGCATCTCCCGCCACTCTGGCCGCCACCCCCCGCACGCCCGAATCCCAGATCATTGATGAAAAACGGGCGCAAGTGCCGGTTGCATCTGGTCAGGGTGCTATGAATAGCGGAGCAAACTACCGTCCGCAGGCGGGTGGCAGCGCAGGCCGATCCGGTGACATGGCGGGCAGCATGGCCCCCGGAGGTGTGGCGCAGCCCGTGCGTGCAGCGGCGCCCCTGTGCCAAAGCTGCGGCCGTGTCGAGTCGGTGCAGGCCGTTCAACAGGCTGCCCCTGCCACAGGCGTGGGTGCTGTAGCCGGTGGCGTGCTGGGCGCGGTGGTGGGCAACCAGATCGGCAAGGGCAGCGGCCGCACCGCCGCCACCGTGCTGGGTGCCGTGGGCGGCGGTTACGTGGGCCACAAGGTCGAGGAGCGCAGCCGCACCCACACGGTGTACCAGATCGCCGTGCGCATGGAAGACGGTTCGCTGCGCCATTTCCAGCGCGCCGAGCCCACGGCGGTGGGCACGCCCGTCGTGCTGCAAGGCAAGGGCTTCCGTGTGGACCAGGGGGGCCAGGCGCGCGCTGCAGACCCCTATGGCCAGCCGCAGCCTCAGCCGGGCGCGGTGCGGGTTTCGGACACTTACTGAGTCAACTGCTTCCAGAAAGACAAAAGCCCGCAGATGCGGGCTTTTGTCTTTCTTGCCTGAGCCTGGTTAGAGAACCACCGGAATCTCGGTCGCAGGCGGCGTGTTGCGGCTGCGTCCACAGCGCACCAGGCCATCGATCATCACCATGCCAATGCCCGGGATGTCGCCCAGCTGCACGCTCTCCAGCAGCGTGGCCCCTGCGGTGTGCTGGGCACGGTCCATGAACACAAAGTCCGCTGCGCGGCCCACCTCGATCAGGCCGCAGTTCAGGTTACGGATGCGCGCCGTGTTGCCGGTGGCAAAGCAGAACACCAGCTCGGCCGGGATGTCGGCAAAGCTCGAGATCAGCGCAATCATGCGCAGCATGCCTAGCGGCTGCACGCCCGAGCCCGCCGGGCCGTCCGTGCCCAGGATCACGCGGTGCGGGCACTTGAGTTCGATGGCCGCGCGGGCGGCCTGGATGGCGATCTTCTCGTTGCCGTTGTGCACCAGCTCGATCGCGCGGGACGACTTCTCGCACAGCTCGCACACATGCTTCCAGGGCAGCGAGGTGTGGCCGCCGTTGATGTGGCCGATCACGTCGGCATCGGCCTCCAGCACCACGTCCTTGTCGATCAGGCCAGAGCCTGGGATGGACGGGCCGCCCGTGTGTATGGTGCTCTGGATGCCGTGCTTGCGTGCCCAGGCCACCATTTGCTGGGCTTCGTAGCCCGCCTTGACGGAGCCCAGGCCCACTTCGCCCAGCAGGGTCACACCGGCATCGGCCAGGTCCTTGAAATCCTGCTCGGTCATGCCTTTTTCGATAACCGGGGCGCCGGCGATCACCTTCACACCACCGGGGCGGAAATTGTCGAACGAGCGCTGCGCCGTGATGGCCAGCGCCTTGAGGCCCACGATGTCCTTGGGGCGGCCGGGCAGGTGTACCTCGCCGGCCGAGACCATGGTGGTCACGCCGCCGTTCATGGTCGAGTCGATCCACCCGATCTGGTTCTGGCGCGGCGTCCAGTCGCCAAACACCGGGTGCACGTGGCTGTCGATCAGGCCGGGCGCCACGCAGGTCTGGCGCGCGTCAATCACGGTGTTGGCGTGGTCGGTGTCGCAGTCCTTGTAGCGGCCCACGGCCACGATGAGTCCGTCGTTGACGACGATGGTGTCGGCGTCGAGGATGGGGCGGTCCAGGTCGCCCGACAACAAAAGACCGATGTTCTGGATGACGACCTTGCCTGACTTGCCGCCGGCTGCTGCTTCTGCCATGGATTCTCCTCGTGGGGTGGTGAGCGGGGCGCCATGCGGCGCTCCGCAGGGAAAAATCTCTTGTCGATTCAGGCCGTTGCTGTTGCCTTGCCCTTGGGCAGGCTGGGGCCGGGCGCCACGGTGCGCAGCACGCTGTCGATGACGAAGGATTCCCAGTGCGCCAATGCATCGGGCGTCTCCAGGTCTTCGCCCAGAAAGGCCGACAGCGTGTGCCGGTTGGACATGTAGAAGTAGCCCGTGGCGGCGATCAGCAGGTACACGTCGCGCGCCGACACGTCTTTGCGGAACAGGCCCTGCGCCTGGCCGCTGTCAAGCACGCGGCGGATCACCTCGATGGCGGGGGACGAATATTCGCGGGCGCGCATCGACTTGGAGATGTGCTTGCCCTTGTGCAGGTTCTCGGTGTTGAGCAGCGTGATGAACTCGGGGTTCTTGCGGTAGTAGCCCACCACAAAGCGGATCACGGCCTGCAGTGCCTCGACCGGTTTGGCGGTGTCCAGATCCAGTTTGGATTCCGCATCGTTCATGCGCCGGTAGGTTTCTTCCAGCACCTCGATGAACAGGCCTTCCTTGCTGCCGAAGTAGTAATAGATCATCCGGTCGAAGGACTTGGCTGCCTTGGAGATCTTCTCCACGCTGCCGCCTTCGTAGCCGTAGCGGGCGAACACCTTGGTCGCCGCTTTCAGGATGTTGTCGCGCGTGGTCTGTGCGGCCTGTTCACGCACGCCCGTCTTGCGGGTCGATGCGGAGCGGGGGGACGCGGTCCGGGTCTTGGTGGGAGTGGCAGACATGGCGGGTCCTGGTGGATGACGCGGGCCCCGGGGGAGGGGCCTGCCGGGGGATCACTGCTCTGCGAACGCGCGCTCGATCACGAAGTCACCGGGCTTCGTGGTGTTGCCCTCATTGAAACCTCGCGCTTCCATCATGTGCTTGAGGTCGCGCAGCATCTCGGGGCTGCCGCAGATCATCACGCGGTCTTCGGCGGGGTTGAGTGCGGGCAGGCCCAGGTCGCGTGCGAGCTGGCCGTTTTCGATCACGGTGGTCACGCGGCCCTGGTGTTTGAACTCCTCGCGCGTCACCGTGGGGTAGTACTTGAGTTGCTTGGTGACCATCTCGCCCAGAAACTCGTGCTGCGGCAGTTCCTGGGTGATGTAGTCGTGGTAGGCCAGTTCCTTCACCTCGCGCACACCGTGCACCAGGATGACTTCCTCGAACTTCTCGTAGGTCTCGGGGTCGCGGATCAGGCTCAGGAACGGGGCCACGCCCGTGCCGGTGGAGAGCATGTACAGGCGTTTGGCAGGCAGCAGGTAGTCGATCAGCAGGGTGCCCGTGGGCTTCTTGCCCACCACAATGGTGTCGCCCACCTTGATGTGCTGCAGGCGCGAGGTCAGCGGGCCGTCGGGCACCTTGATGGACAGGAACTCCAGGTGCTCTTCGTAGTTGGGGCTCACGATGCTGTAGGCGCGCAGCAGGGGTTTGCCGTTCTCGCCGCGCAGGCCAATCATCGTGAAATGCCCGTTGGAAAAGCGCAGCGCGGTGTCGCGCGTGGTGGTGAAGGAGAAAAGGCGGTCGGTCCAGTGGTGGACCGTCAGGACGCGTTCGTCAAGAAAGGCGCTCATGGTGCGTTAGATGGAAAAGTTGGAAGCAAATACGAAAAAGCAGCTGAAGTGCTGGCCTGGAAACGCCTTAGAACAAGGTTTCCGGGCCGGATGGCTTGTGGCTCGCAACCCTCCATTGTTCCGCATCTCGCAAACACACCTTTCTCGGCGTGGTTGAAGGCCGCCGGACAGCCTGGTTCGGGTGTCGGCACCAAATGCGGACATTCGTCTTTGCGTGCGTCATTTTGGGGCTCCTCATGCACCGTTTTTGGGGGTGCGAAAACACCATTGCAGAGTCTTATTGATTCCGCTACATTGACATCAAATGTAGCGTTCACAACATTTAAGTTAAGTGAATGCTACACAAAATGCAATGCGCATACAAGCACTTGCGACAAGAGCAATGAATGGGCCGTCAAGATGACTGAACACACCAAGACCGATGGGCTGCCGGGCATGGATGCGCCAGATCTGCCGCAGGTGCTGGAGCGCGCCCGGCCGCGCAACGACCGCATGAATGCCGCCAAGGTCGAGTGCAATGCGTGCCCGGTGCTGTGCCAGATTTCCGAGGGCCGGGCCGGTGCATGCGACCGCTATGCCAACCATGCAGGCGTGCTCGTGCGGCTGGACCCGGTGATCTTGCTGCGCAAGACCTTGGAGGCGGGCGAGGCAACGCTGGTGCCGTTTGCGGGCCGCGCCGAGGCTGCAGAAGGTGCCGGGACCGAAGTGGCTCCTGAACCCGCATGGAACGGCGACCTGCTGCTGTCTGAAGAAGTGTTCGTGACGGGTGTGGGCTCATCCACTACCTACCCTGACTACAAGCCTGCGCCCTTCATCGTGGGCTCCAAAACCGATGGCGTGGACATGGTCACCGTGGTCACCGAGGGTATCTTCAGCTACTGCAGCTTCAAGGTGAAGATCGACACCGACCGTTTCCTCGGTTCCGAGCAGGCCAACGTGCGCTGCAAGGGCGAGGTGGTGGGCCATGTGACTACAGCAGAGTACGGATCGCAGATGCTGTCGCTGGGCGGCGTGCACCACCTCACGGGAGGCACCAAGAAAGAAGGCCGCATCACCGCCGAGATGATGCAACTGCTGGGCAACAAGCAGGCCGTGGAGTTCACCATCGATGGCGGCTCGCAACTGGTGATCCAGGCTGGGCGCGCGCCCATCGTCAATGGCGTGGCCGAGCAGCGCATGCGCGTGGGCTGCGGCTCTGCGGCCATTGGCATCTTTGCGCGCCAGTTCTTTGGCCATGCGGACGAGGTGGTGGTGGTGGACGACCACATCACCGGCGTGCTCACCGAACACCAGGCGGGTCGTTGCCTGGACATGAAGCCCTCGGGCATCCAGATGCGCGGGCGCAAGTCCACGCCGGGACGCTACTTTCAGGTGGCCAACCCGGGCACCGGCTGGGGCGGCACCGACATTGCCGACCCGCTGTCCATCATCGAGGGCTGGGACGAATCCGTGGCCTGGCCGGGGCTGCGTCTGTTGATGACCTCCACCACCGGGGAGCATGCGTCCTGGTACGTGCTGGACGCGCAACTCCATCCGGTGGAGGCCGAGATGCCCGCCGAAGTGCGCCGCATCGTGGACCGCATCGGCGAAAACTGCGAGCCCTCATTGGCCTCCGTGCTGTTCCTCGGCGGTGCAGGTGGCAGCCTGCGCGCAGGGGTCACCGAAAACCCGGTGCTGCTCACACGCTCCATCAAGAACGCGCTGGTCAATGTGACCTGTGGCGGTGCCCCGGCCTATGTGTGGCCAGGTGGCGGTATCACTGTGATGGCCGACGTGCTGCGCATGCCCGACAACAGCTTTGGCACCGTGCCCACGCCGGCCATCGTGGCGCCCATCGAGTTCAGCATGCGCCGTGCAGACTACGAAGCGCTGGGCGGGCACACCGAGCAAATCCGCAGCCTGCGCGAAGTGCTGGAGCGCGGTGCGTGGCACAACGACGGTGCACCGCAGGCGCGCGTGTGGCAAACCTTGCCCGCGGCCAACCCGTGGCCGCTGGGTCGCCCACCTCTGCTGGGTTGAGTGGATCGCGCCGTGAACGCTTGCCGCAAGCTCCTGTCCGACGGCCGCTGGCATTTCCAGCATGGCCCGATGGACCTTATCCTCCAGGCCGAAGGGGCGCGCGGCGCCGTGGCCCTGGCGCATGAGCGTGCGTGGCAGCGTTTTGAAGGGCTGCTGCAGGAGCTGGTGAACGAACTCTCCGGCTTGCGGGCGCCGGTGGGTGCGCACTGCGTGTTGCAGGGCGTGGTGGCGCGTCGCATGTGGGCCGCCTGTAGCCCTTATCGCGCAGGCTTCATCACATCGATGGCGGCGGTGGCAGGTGCGGTGGCGCAGGAGATTCTGGCCTGCTACGAACAGCCGGGCATAGACCGCGCCTGGGTCAACAACGGCGGCGACATTGCGCTGCACCTGGCGCCGGGCCAGTCGGTCACGGTGGGGGTGTACGCTGACATCGCCGCACTGAATGCTGCGCAGTTGCGCAACGGTTTGGTGCTGGATGGGCAGATACGCATCGACAGCGCCATGCCAGTGCGCGGTGTGGCCACCAGTGGCTGGCGCGGGCGCAGCCAGTCGCTGGGCATTGCCGACAGCGTGACGGTGCTGGCGCGCACGGCGGCGCAGGCCGATGCGGCGGCAACCATCGTGGCGAACGCGGTGAATGTGGCCGATGTGCGGATTGTGCGCAGGCCCGCATACCAGGTGCGGGACGACAGTGACCTGGGTGTCATCCCTGTCACCGTGGATGTCCCCGCCTTACCCAAAGAGCTGGTGAGCCGGGCCTTGCACCAGGGGCTGCAAAAAGCGCAAGAATTGCAGTCCAGCGGCCTGCTGTGGTTTGCACTGCTGGCATGCCAGGGCCAGTTTGTGGCGACCTCGGCGCCCCAAGCCCTGACGGGAGCGGCGTTGCCGCGGGGTGTAGTGATGGAATCGGAAGTTGGTTCAGTATTTGCTTAACGAATTGCACAGGTCTCCAGAATGATCCAGATACGACGCGTTTTCACCCATCTTGAGGAAATCCGGCACGAATTCGGGCCTGTGGCCGACGTGCCGCTGCTGCGCGGCGCCATCGGAGCGGTGCTGACCAACCCGTTTGCGGGACGGTACGAGCCCGACATCCTCCCCATGATGGACGCGCTGCAGGACGTGGGCCTGGACATGGCACAGCGCCTCCTGAAGGCCATGGCGGTGCCTGCCGAGCGCATCGAGACTTATGGCAAAGGTGCCATCGTGGGCGCGGCCGGCGAGCTGGAGCATGGCGCGCTGTGGCATGTGCCCGGTGGCTACGCCATGCGCGAGCTGCTGGGCTGGAAGGGCGACCGCAACGCCTACGCCAAGGGCCAAGCCGAAGAGAAGACGGGGCAGCCCGCCAACGCGTTGTCCATCGTGCCCTCTACCAAGAAAGTGGGCGGCCCCGGCGCGGCGCTGGATGTGCCGCTGACCCATATCAACGCCAGTTACGTGCGCAGCCATTTCGACGCGATCGAAGTGCGTGTTCCGGGCGCGCCCTCCGCCGATGAGATCGTGTTCATACTTGCCATGTCCACGGGACCGCGCATCCATGCCCGTGTCGGCGGGCTCAAGGCGGCAGACATCAGCCAGTGGAACGGCCTGCGCTGAGCCGCACGCCGACCCGCGCACCATCGAACAAGACAAGACCCCAAGGAGCCAAAAATGCCAGCCAAGATTCGAAAGATCATCGTCCAGACCGACGAAGTCCGCGTGGAAATGGGGCGTGAAGTTCAGCCCCCGGTGCGCAAGGCCCTGGCCATGGCCGTGATCGAGAACCCCTTTGCCGGACGTTATGTGGAAAACCTCGACGAACTCATCGCCATCGGCGAGGAGCTGGGAGGCCTTCTGGGCGCTCGATGCGTGCAGGCCCTGGGCATTGAACCCGGCCAGGCCCAGAGCTACGGCAAGGCCGCCATCGTGGGCGAGGCTGGCGAGCTGGAGCACGCCGCCGCCATCCTGCACCCCAAGCTGGGCGCACCACTGCGTGTGGCGGTCGAGAAGGGTGCCGCTCTGGTGCCATCCAGCAAGAAGATGGGCGGCCTGGGCACAGCCATCGACGTTCCGCTGGGCCACAAGGACGCCGCCTACGTGCGCAGCCATTTCGACGCCATGGAAGCCCGTGTGGCCGATGCCCCGCGGGCCAATGAAATCGTGGTGGCCGTTGTCGTGACGGACAGCGGGCGGCCGTTGCCACGTGTCGGTGGCCTCACGGCCTCGGAAATAAAAGGCGTTGACGGCCTGCGCTGAGTCCGGCGCGCGCACAACACTCACCTGTCCTGTCTTACCCCCGTTCGATCTCTCTCCAACCATCCTTCAGGAGTCTCCCCATGACGATGCGACGAAACCTCATGCGTGCCACGGCTGCGGCTGCATTGGCCCTCACCCTGGCCCCTGTTTTTGCCCAAGGCGTGATCAAGATTGGCGAGGTCAACAGCTACAAGGCGCAGCCTGCTTTCCTGGAGCCCTACAAGAAAGGCATGGAGCTGGCGGTCGATGAGATCAACGCTGCGGGCGGCGTCAATGGCAAGAAGATCGAACTGATCACGCGCGACGACAACGCCAACCCCGGCGACGCCGTTCGCGTGGCCGAAGAGCTGGTGTCGCGCGAGAAGGTCGATGTGCTGGCGGGCACCTTCCTGTCGAACACCGGCCTGGCGGTGGCCGACTTCGCCAAGCAGAAGAAGTTTTTCTTCCTGGCTGGCGAGCCGCTGACCGACAAGATGACCTGGCAAGGCGGCAACCAATACACTTTCCGCCTGCGCCCCGGCACCTACATGCAGGCCGCCATGCTGGTGCCTGAGGCCGCCAAGATGAAGAAAAAGCGCTGGGCTGTGGTCTACCCTAACTACGAATACGGGCAGTCTGCCGTGGCGGCGTTCAAACAACTGCTCAAGGCCGCCCAGCCCGACGTGGAGTTTGTGGCCGAACAAGCCACGCCACTGGGCCGGGTGGACGCCGGCAGCGTGGTGCAAGCGCTGTCCGATGCCAAGCCCGACGCCGTCTTCAACGTGCTGTTTGGCGCGGACTTGTCGAAGTTCGTGCGCGAAGGCAATACGCGCGGCCTCTTCAAGGGCATCGAGGTGGTCAGCGTGTTGACGGGCGAGCCCGAATACATGGACCCCCTGAAAGACGAGGCCCCCAACGGCTGGCTGGTGACCGGCTATCCCTGGTACGGCATCAGCACCCCCGCACACAAGGCGTTCGAGCAGGCGTACCAGGCCAAGTTCAAGGACTACCCGCGTCTGGGCTCGGTGGTGGGCTACAGCATGATCAAGTCGGCTGCGGCTGGTATTGCCAAAGCCAAGAGCACCGACACCGACAAGCTGGTCGCAGCCTTCAAGGGGCTGCAGGTAGATACCCCATTCGGCAAGATCACCTACCGTCCTGAAGACCACCAGGCCACCATGGGCGCGTTTGTCGGTCGCACCAAGAACGAAGGCGGCAAGGGCGTGATGGTGGATTACGTCTACCTGGATGGCGCTGATGCCAAATACCAGCCGTCCGCAGCCGACGTGAAGAAGTCGCGAAGCGCTGATTGATTCCCTCTGAGGTCTGAGGCGCCTGCTGCGCCTCGGTCCCTGCAGACGCTACCTGCAGTCCGGCACCGCCCGGTTCTGCGGGTGCTGGCTGGTGTTGGCTGGAGCACGGCCGGCTTCTTTCATGGCCTTCGCGCTGGCAAAAACAGTGTGAACAGGCCCTACAGGGTGTATCGAACATGAGTTTTTCGGGTTTCATCGTCCAGCTCATCAACGGGCTGGCGAGTGCGTCGTCGCTGTTCCTCGTGGCGGCGGGTCTGTCGCTGATCTTTGGCGTGACCCGCATCGTGAACTTTGCCCATGGCTCGTTCTTCATGGTGGGCATCTATGTTGCGTACTCGCTGGTCGAGCGCCTGAGCGGTGCCCTGGGCTTCTGGGTGGCCTTGCCACTGGCCGCGCTGATCGTCGGCGTGCTCGGGGCGCTGATCGAGGTGGTGCTGCTGCGCCGCATCTACAAGGCGCCCGAGCTGTTCCAGCTGCTGGCCACGTTTGCCCTGGTGCTGGTCATCAAGGACGCGGTGCTGTGGCTTTGGGGCCCTGACGAACTGCTGGGCCCGCGCGCGCCGGGCCTTTCGGGTTCCGTCAGCCTGCTGGGGCGGCAGTTCCCCAGCTACGACCTGTTCCTCATCGTGGTCGGTCCGCTGGTGCTGGGCGCAGTCTGGCTGCTGCTCACGCGCACCCGGTTTGGCACGCTGGTGCGTGCCGCCACGCAAGACCGCGAGATGGTGAGCGCCCTGGGCGTCAACCAAGCCTGGTTGTTCACGGCCGTGTTTGCGCTGGGCGCGATGCTGGCTGGGCTGGGTGGCGCACTGCAGCTGCCCCGCGAGCCCGCCACGCTGGAGATGGACCTGCACACCATCGGTGCCGCCTTCGTGGTGGTAGTGGTGGGGGGCATGGGTTCCATCCCGGGCGCGTACGCCGCGGCCCTGCTGATCTCCGAGATCAAGGCCATCTGCATCTGGCTGGGTGTGGTCGATGTGTTCGGCCTGAGTGTTTCGTTTTCCAAGCTGACCCTGGTGGTGGATTTTCTGGTGATGGCGGTGGTGCTGGTCTGGCGCCCGTGGGGCCTGTTCGGCCGGCCGCAGGCACCCAGCCGCTATGTGGGCATGCAGGAGGAGCCGCTGCGTCGGCCTGGCAAGGCTTATCTGGTGGCGGCCGCCGTGCTGGGCCTGCTGCTGGCAGCAGCCCCGGTGCTCACCGCGCAGTCGCCGTACACCACGGTGCTGCTGATCGACCTGCTGATCGCAGCGCTGTTTGCGGCCAGCCTTCACTTCATCATGGGCCCTGCGGGCATGCACTCCTTCGGCCATGCCGCCTACTTCGGGCTGGGCGCCTATGGTGCGGCCCTGCTGGTGCGCTCGCTCGGGCTACCCATGGAGGTCGCACTGGTGGTGGCGCCGCTGGTGGCCGCCGCCGGGGCGTTTGTCTACGGCTGGTTTGCAGTGCGGCTGTCGGGTGTGTACCTGGCCATGCTGACGCTGGCCTTCGCCCAGATCACCTGGGCCATCACCTACCAGTGGGACAGTTTCACGGGGGGCAGCAACGGCCTCACAGGCGTGTGGCCTGCGGCCTGGCTGGCAGACAAGCGCATGTATTACTGGCTCACGCTGGCGTTGGTGGGGGCAGGGGTGTGGTGGCTGCGCCGCGTGTTGTTCTCGCCGTTTGGCTATGCGCTGCGTGCGGGGCGCGACTCTGTGCTGCGGGCCGATGCCATTGGCATCGACGTCAAGCGCATGCAGTGGGCAGCGTTTGTGGTGGCGGGGACGGCGGCAGGGCTGGCAGGGGCTCTGTATGCGTTCTCCAAGGGCAGCATTTCGCCAGAGTCGCTGGCCGTGGGCAAATCGGTGGATGGTTTGGTGATGGTGCTGCTGGGCGGTATCCAGACGCTGGCAGGCCCCGTGGTGGGCGCGGTCACCTTCACCTGGCTGCACGACACCGTGGCGCGCAACACCGACTACTGGCGCGCCATGCTGGGCGCCATCATCCTCATCCTGGTGCTGCTGTTCCCGCAGGGCATCGCGGGCACCATCAAGCAGATTTTTGACAACATGCGCGACGCCAAGAACACCAAGGAGGGCACGGCATGAGCCTCCTCAAAGTCACCGGTCTGGGCAAATCGTTTGGCGGCGTCAAGGCGGTGGATGGCATCCACTTCGAACTCGCTGCGGGTGAGCTGCTGGCACTCATCGGCCCTAACGGCGCCGGCAAGTCCACCACCTTCAACATGGTCAACGGCCAGCTGCCTGCCGATGCAGGCTCCATCCAGCTCAACAGCCAGGAGCTGGTGGGCCGCAAGCCGCGCGACATCTGGCGCATGGGTGTGGGCCGCACCTTCCAGATCGCCGAAACCTTTGCATCGCTGACGGTGGTGGAGAACGTGCAGATGGCACTGATCTCCAACGACGGTCTGCTGTTCTCCCTGTGGCGCAGGGCTGCCGACCACAAACGCGACGAAGCCCTGGCGCTGCTCGACCAGGTGGGTATGAAGTCGCAGGCCGACCGGCCCTGCAGCGTGCTGGCCTATGGGGACGTCAAGCGTGTGGAGTTGGCCATCGCCATGGCCAACAGCCCCAAGCTGCTGCTCATGGATGAGCCCACTGCCGGCATGGCCCCCAAGGAGCGCAACGAACTCATGGCGCTGACCAAGCAATTGGTGATCGACCGCCACATGGCCGTGCTCTTCACCGAGCACAGCATGGACGTGGTGTTTGCCTATGCCGACCGCATGATCGTGCTGGCGCGCGGACGCTTGATTGCCGAGGGCAAGCCGCTGGAGCTGCGCGACCATCCCAAGGTGCAAGAGGTGTACTTCGGCACCGGCAAGACGTTTGAGAAGAAAGCCGCAGCCCCTGCGGAGGCGGCATGACCATGACGACCCACAACCCCAAAGAACTGCTGCTCCAGGCCAAAGGCCTGCAGGCCTGGTACGGTGCTGCGCAAATCCTGTACGACGTGGACCTCGATGTGCGTCGGGGCGAAGTCGTGGCCCTCATGGGCCGCAACGGCGCGGGCAAGTCCACCACGCTCAAGACGCTGATGGGCATGCTGGCCAAGCGCAAGGGCAGCATCCAGTTCATGGGCAAGGACCTGTCCAAAACCGACCCGCACGACGCCGCGCGCCTGGGCCTGGGCTTTGTGCCCGAAGACCGCCGCGTGTTCACCGACCTCACGGTGATGGAGAACCTGGAAGTGGGCCGCCAGCCCGCCCGCATTTGGCCCGACGGCACGGCTGCCCCGGTGTGGACGCCCGAACGCCTGTTCAAGCTCTTCCCCAACCTGGGCGAGATGCCCCAGCGCCCCGGCGGCCGCATGAGCGGTGGCGAGCAGCAGATGCTCACCGTGGCCCGCACGCTCATGGGCAACCCCTACTTGGTGCTGCTGGACGAACCCTCTGAAGGTGTGGCCCCAGTCATCGTGGAGCAGATGGCGCACATGATTTTGGAGTTGAAGGAGCAGGGCGTGAGCATCCTGCTGTCCGAGCAGAACATGCACTTTGCCGAGCTGGTGTCCGACCGCGCCTATGTGCTCGAAAAGGGCCAGATTCGCTACCAGGCCAGCATGGAAGAGCTGGCCGCCAACGAAGAGGTGCGGCGCGCCTACCTCAGCGTCTGAAGCAGAAGTTCCCCGGCCTTGGCCTTACCGGGCCGTGGCCGATGTGTCAGTGCGTTCCCAACCGGAGTGTTCACCATGCAAACTGCGCAACGTCGTCGCTTTCTTCTTCAATCGGCCGCGCTTACCGTGGCCGGGGTCAGCTTCCCCGCCAGCTGGGCGGCAGGCAAGATCAAACCCGGTGAGCGAGCGGCGCTCATCGTGGTCGATGTGCAGAACTGTTTTGTCCCCGGCGGCACGCTGCCCGTGGCCAAGGGGGATGAGGTGGTGCCCGTCATCAACCGCATTGCCACAGCGTTTGAAAACGTGGTGGTCACGCAGGACTGGCACACCCAGGGCCACGCCTCCTTTGCCAGCACCCATGCGGGCAAGAAGCCGTTTGAAACCACCCAACTGAGTTACGGCCAGCAGGTGCTGTGGCCCGACCATTGCGTGCAGGGCACCGACGACGCCGCCCTGCACAAGGACCTCAAGGTGCCCAAGGCCCAGGTGATCCTGCGCAAGGGCTTTCACCAGCATGTGGACAGCTACTCGGCCTTTGAAGAGGCCGACCGCAAGACCTCCACCGGCCTGGCGGGCTACCTCAAGCAGCGTGGCATCAAGACGGTGTTTGTCACGGGCCTGGCCACCGACTTCTGCGTGGCCTGGACGGCGCTCGATGCCAAACGCCTGGGCTTCGAAACCTATGTGGTCGAGGACGCCACCCGCGCCATCGACCTCAACGGATCGCTCGATGCGGCCTGGAAGAACATGAAGGCCAAGGGCGTCAAACGCATCCAGTCCAGCGATATCGACGTCGCCTGATGGCGCACTGCCCCGGTGCTTCGGCGCCGGGGTTTGACGGATTCACAACACCCCGCAGAAATGGTTGCGCTGCCGCTCCGCTTGCAGGGAAACTTGCGCACTTGATGTAAGGAGCGTTTCATGAAATGTCGTGGGATGGAGGAGGGGAGCATCGACCGCCGTGCGGTGCTGACAACACTGGCCGCCGCTGCTCTGGGGGCCGCAGGCCCGGCAGCCGCCGAGACCGGGGTGACAGACACCCGCATCAAGGTGGGGCAGTCGGCCGTGTTCACCGGCCCGGCCAAGGATTTTGGGGTGGACTACAAGGCGGGCATTGCGCTGGCGTTCGACAAGGTGAACAAGACCGGCGGCGTGCAGGGGCGCACGCTGGAGCTGGTGTCGCACGACGATGCCTACGAGCCCAAGAAGACGGCCGAGAACACGGCCAAGCTCATTGACGAAGACAAGGTCTTCGCCCTGATCGGCTACGTGGCCACCGGCAACCTCATCGCCGCCATGCCCCTGGCGGAGAAAGCGGGCGTGCCCATGTTCGCGCCGCTGGTGGGCACCACGTCGTTCCGCACCACGCACAACCGCTACCTGTTCCACGTGCGTGCCAGCTACGAGACAGAGCTCCGCAAGATCGTGGGGCATCTGGCCACGCTGGGCATCAACAACATCGCCGTTATCTACCAGAACAGCGCGTTCGGCAAATCCAACCTCGACACCTGCCTGCAGATTGCCCAGGGCCTGAAGGTCAAGGTGGTCGATTCCGTGCCCATGGAGATCGCCGCCACCGACGCCAAGCCCCAGGTCGCGCAGCTCACCAAGGCCCAGCCGGGTGCGGTGGTGATGATCATGGCGGGCAAGATGGTGGAGGTGTTCTTGCGCGACTACCGGGCTGCGGGCGCTGCTTCGCCGCTGTACACGATCTCGGTGGGTATCACCGATGCACCGGGCTCGGCGCAGCGCCTGAACGGCGGCATCGAAGGCCTGGTCACGGCCAGCATCGTGCCCTCGCCGCAGGCCAGCCGTCTGGCCATCGTGGCCGACTACCGCAAGGACCGCGCGGACGCGGGCGAGAAGATCGACAGTTACACCATGCTGGAGGGCTACATCGCCGCGCGCGTGTTTGTAGAGGGGGTCAAGCGCGCAGGCAAAGCCCTCACGCGCGAGGGTTTCATCAAGGCCATGGAAGACATGGGCACCACCAAGATCGGGGACTTTCCGCTGGTGTATGGCCCTAACAACCACAATGGCTCCAACTTTGTGGACCTGGAGATGTACACGCGCAGCGGGTCGCTGCGACGCTGAGAACAACCCACCGAGACATGCACGCGCCCGCTTCACCCTCTCCGGTCGTCATCAATGGCCAGCCGTTGGTCCTGCCGCAGAGCACCTTGGCCAGCGCCACGCTGCTGCACGTGCTGCGCAACGACTTGGCCCTCAACGGCCCCAAGTACGGCTGCGGCCTGGGGCAGTGTGGTGCCTGCACAGTGCTGGTGGATGGCATTGCCGCGCGGGCCTGCGTGATCCCGGCGCAGGGCGTGGCGGGCCGCGAGGTGACCACGCTGGAGGGGCTGCCCGGGCGCTGCCGCAGCACCGCAGGACTTCACCCGGTGCAGCAGGCCTTTGTGGATGAGCAGGCCGCGCAATGCGGTTACTGCCTCAATGGCATGGTGATGATGGCTGTGGCCCTGCTGGAGCGAAACCCTGACCCCGATGAAGCGGCCGTGCGCCGCGAACTGTCGGGCAACTTGTGCCGCTGCGGCACGCATGTCGAAATCATCCGCGCCGTGCTGCGCGCGGCCCAGCTGATGCGCGAGGCCCAGGCATGAGCGCCACACCTGACAACGCCGTACCCCTGCGCGCCCACAGCCCGCTCACCCGCGCCGACTTCCATGCCGCCCAGGGCGTGCTGCTGGTGGTGCGCAACCCGCCGCCTGCGCCGCCCCCCGTCAAGGGCCAGCCCGCGCTGGTGGCGGGCAACCCGGCCGAGGGCGTAGAGATCCTGATCGCCGTGTGGGACGACGGCAGCGTGACCGCACTCAACGGCCATGTGGACCTGGGCACCGGCATCCGCACCGCCCTCGCGCAGATCGTGGCCGAAGAACTCGACGTGCCGCTGGCGCAGGTGAACATGGTGCTGGGCGACACCACGCGCGCGCCCAACCAGGGCGCCACCATCGCGAGTGCATCCATCCAGATCCACGCCAAGCCCCTGCGCACCGCCGCCGCACAGGCCCGCCACTGGCTGGTGGCGCAGGCCGCAGAGCGGCTGGGCGTGCCGGTGGATCAATTGCAGGTGCGTGCCGGTGTGGTGCAGGTCACGGCAGACCCGTCGCGCCAACTCGCCTACGGCGCGCTGCTGGCAGGCGCACACACCACGCTGGAGCTGGCCGACGCCACACCCACCAAGGCGGCGGCCGACTACACCGTGGTCGGCCAGTCCGTGCCGCGTGTGGACATCCCCGCCAAGGTCAGCGGCGAGCTGGTGTTTGTGCACGACATGCGCGTGCCCGGCATGCTGCACGGCCGCGTTGTGCGCCCGCCGTATGCGGGGGCCGACCATGGCGACTTCATCGGCAACACGCTCGAATCGGTGGACCAGCAGTCCATCGCCCACATCTCCGGCATCCGCGCCGTGGTGGTGATCCGCGACTTTGTGGGCATCGTCGCCGAGCGCGAGGAGCAGGCCGAGCAGGCGCTGCGCGAGTTGAAGGTGCGCTGGAAGGACTGGCCCGGATTCCCGCGCCAGGACAGCGCCGAGGCGCTGGAGCAGGCCATCCGTGCCAACCCCGCCACGCAGCGCCGCCTGGTGGACGAGGGCGATGTGGAGGGCGCCCTGGCCGCGCTGTCCGCCGACGGCCAGCCCATGCCGCGCACCTATGTGTGGCCGTACCAGATGCACGGCTCCATCGGCCCGTCGTGCGCGGTGGCCGAATGGCGCAGTTATGACAGCACGGGCCGCCTGCGCATGACCGTGTGGGCAGGCACGCAGAACCCGCATGTGCTGCGCGCCGACCTGGCCCGCCTGCTGGGTCTGGCCGATGTGGACATCGACCTCATCCGCATGGAGGCCGCAGGCTGCTATGGCCGCAACGGTGCCGATGATGTGGCGGCCGATGCCGCGCTGCTCTCGCGCGCCGTGGGTGCCCCGGTGCGCGTGCAGCTCACGCGCGAGCAGGAGCACCTGTGGGAGCCCAAGGGCACGGCCCAGCTCATGCAGGTGCGCGGCGGGCTCAAGGCCGATGGCACCGTGGCGGCATACGACTTTGAGACCTCCTACCCCTCCAACGGCGCGCCCACGCTGGCCCTGCTGCTCACCCGCACCATCGAGCCCGTGGCCCAGGCCTACGAGATGGGCGACCGCACTGCGCGCCCGCCCTACCAGTACAACAACCTGCGCGTGGCCGTCAACGACATGCCGCCCATCGTGCGTGCATCGTGGCTGCGGGGCGTGTCGGCGCTGCCCAATTCATTTGCGCACGAGTCGTATGTGGACGAGCTGGCTACGGCGGCGGGGGTGGACCCGGTGCAGTTCCGCCTGCAGCTGCTGAACGACCCGCGCGCCGCCGAGCTGGTGCAGGCTACGGCCGAGAAAGCGGGCTGGATTCTCCGCACCGGCCCCCAACAGCGCCCCTTAGATGGTGACTGGGTGCAGGGCCAGGGCTTTGCCTACGCCCGCTACATCCACAGCAAGTGGCCCGGCTTTGGCGCCGCCTGGGCGGCCTGGGTGGCCGATGTGGAGGTCAACAAAAAGACCGGCGAGGTGCATGTGCGCCGCGTGGTCGTGGGGCACGACGCAGGCCTGATGGTGAACCCCGCCGGGGTGGAGCAGCAGGTGCATGGCAACGTGTTGCAGACCACCAGCCGCGCGCTCAAGGAGCAGGTGACGTTCGAGCCCGTCAAGCAGGCCGTGGACAACCGCGAATGGGGCAGCTACCCCATCCTGAGCTTCCGCGAAGTGCCGGTCATCGAGGTCATGCACATGCCCCGGCAGGACGAGGCCCCGCTGGGCGCGGGCGAGTCGTCGTCTGTGCCGGGCACAGCAGCGATTGCCAACGCGATTTTTGATGCGACGGGTGTCCGATTCCGCGCGCCGCCGTTCACGCCCGAGGTGGTGCGCGCCGGGCTCAACCCCTTGCCCGGCGGCACAGGCGAGGCTGCTGCAGGCAGCACCCCGCCCACCGAGCAGGCCGAGGTATTGCCCACGCTGGAGCTGCCCGCACCCACCGTGCCCGCCAGCGCCACATGGCCCGCCAAACGCAGCCCCTGGGCCCGCGCGCTCGCCCTGGTTGCCGGTGGCATCGCCATGGGCGCAGCGCTGCTGGGCTGGCGCCCCTCCATCGCGCCCGTGGTGCAGACGGTGGGCGCCTCGGTCTACAACGCCGCTACCATCGAGCGCGGCCGCCTGCTGGCCGCTGCGGGCGACTGCGCGGTGTGCCACACCGCCCCAGGCGGCACGCCCAACACGGGCGGCCGCGCCATGGAAACGCCTTTTGGCAAGGTCTACACCACCAACCTCACGCCCGACGCCGAGACCGGCATCGGCCAGTGGTCCTTCAGCGCCTTTCAGCGCGCCATGCGCGAAGGCATCTCGCGCGACGGCAAACACCTGTACCCCGCGTTCCCCTACAAGTCGTTCGCCAGGATGAGCGACGACGACCTCACGGCGCTGTACGCCTACCTGATGGCGCAGCCCGCCGTGCGGGCCGAGGTGCCCAAGACCGAGCTGACCTTCCCGTTCAGCGTGCGCCCCCTCATGGCGGGCTGGAACGCGCTGTTCCACGACGCCACGCCGTTCAAGCCAGACCCAACACAACCCCCCGAATGGAACCGGGGCGCCTACCTGGTGCAGGGCGTGGGCCACTGCGGCGCCTGCCACACGCCGCGCAATGCGCTGGGGGCGGAGCAGGGTGGCGCTGCGTTTCTGTCGGGCGCCATGATTGATGGCTGGGAGGCGCCTGCGCTCACCGGCCTGTCGAAGGCGCCCGTGCCGTGGACTGCCGATGCGCTGTATGGCTACCTGCGCCACGGCCACAGCCCGCAACACGGCAGCGCCTCTGGCCCCATGGCGCCCGTGGTGCGCGAGCTGGCCCACTTGCCCGACGACGACATCCGCGCCATGGCGGGCTACCTGGCCTCGTTCACCGATGCAGACGCTGCTACCCAGCCAGCCACACAGCCTGTGTCTGATCCGCAGCAGCGCGCCCAAACCGCCGTGGCCCAGGCCGCCGCGCTGGCCCCGCAGCCCGGCCAGGCCCAGCGCCTGTTCGACGGTGCCTGCGCCGCCTGCCACCACGACGGCGACGGCCCCAAGCTGCTGGGCGTGAACGTGCCCCTGGCGCTCAACAGCAACCTGCACAGCGACCGGCCCGACAACCTGCTGCAGGTCATCGTGCACGGCATCCGCGAGCCCGCCGCGCGGGACATCGGCTTCATGCCCGGCTTCGGCCACGCGCTCAGCGACGCGCAGATCACCGAGCTGGCGGGCTACATGCGCCAGCGCTACGCCCCCGGCCGCCCGGCATGGCGCGATATGCCCGAGGCGCTGGCCCGCGTGCGAGCGGGGCCTGCGCATCCTTAGAGCGGCTCTTAGACGGTTCTGACGACCCTCCAGACCATGTCTGGAGGATCGTCAGCACGTTTTGAAGCCTTTTGGTGCTGATGCGCTAGTGGAATATGCGCAAGCAGCTATCAAAAGTGGAGCAAATGGATCACCCATAGGCCCCGTGTTCAGCCTGACAATCGGGCTGCATCACCGCCCAGACACCATGACACCTGCCGTCCCCTCGCCATCGCACAGCGCCTTGCGCACCACCCACCGGCACGTGCAGCGCATCGGCGGGGCCGCAACGCTGGCCCTGTGTTGCCTGGCCCTTACGGCCTGCGGGCCGGATGTGCAGGGGTCGCCCAAGCCGCCCCCGGCGTTTGGCCCCGTGCAGAGCGGCTGGTTCGGCTGCCCGTCCCTGCAAGGGGTGTACGCCTGGCCGCCGGTGCAGCCCTCGGGCGTGCGGGGCAGCCTGCCGTTTTTTACCGGCTCGGCCGAGATGCAGGTCTGGGTGCAGCAGCAGCGCGGCGAAACCACGCTGCGCACGCGCACCATCAACCGCGCGCGCAACGTGCGCACCTCGCTCACCCGGCAGTGGAGCCTGGTCACCTACAGCGGCGTGCAGGCCCGCTGTAGCTCCGGCATGCTCGACCTGGCTCCGCAGACCGCGCCGTCCGGCAATGAGCCTGGGGCCTCTGGCAAGCTGCAGGGGTTCCGGCTGGCGCTGCTCAAGGACGGCGGCCTGGCTGTGGGCAAGCGCACCCTCACTACCGGTAACAAGGGCTCGTACTTTTCGTGGGGCGGACAGTCCTACGGCAGCTACGACGCGCCCGATGTGGAGACCTGGACCTGGTTCAAGCTGGCCCGCACCGCTGCGGGGGACAGCGAGCCGCCGATCATCGACGCCCACGAGCCCGGGGCCACCTCTCCATAAGCCCCTTGGTTGCAGAGCGGCGCGCGAAAAAAGCCGCGAACTTCCCCGTTTATCGCGCTACCGCCTGCGTTGCCACCTCGGCACAGTGGCATCGGGGCTTGGTCCATGGTGGGGCAGGCCCGGGCGCCCGGCTCTCTTTTGTTGTGCCAGGCGTCCATGTCATCGGCCAGCCACGCGGCGGCCGCCCACTGTTGCCGTTCAAGGAGAAGACCATGCCCGCAAGCGAAATTGAAATCCACGCCATCGTGCTGCGACTGCTGCGTGAAGGCTATACCGCCCTGACCGCCGCCCAACGCCGGGTGGTGGACACGCTGATGGCGGTGTGTTGACGCCCGCCCTGCGGGCTGTTCGAAGGCCCCACGGGGCTGTTCGCGATCTGTTTGAAGCCTTCTGGGCCGGATGCGCTAGTGCAGATTGTCTGAGGCGCTATCAAAAATGTAGTGATTGCAGCTCGGCCTGCATCGCCTGCGCAATCAGGCGCATGTCGTGGTCGCTGACGGCAAACAGCCCAAAGCGGAACTTGCTGCCCCAGCGCTGGCGGTCGTCCACAAACTCGAAGTCGTCCAGCAGGGGCGCAATTGCCGCCTCACGCGCGGGCACATAGGCCACGTCCCGCCGCGACGGAACAAACCCGCCGCCCATGTCATACGCATACGGCGCGCCCGGCAACACGATGCCGATGGAAACAAACGCCTGCAGCCGGTCCTTGCCACCCATCGTGACGGTGGGCGCGTAGTACGCCACACGGTCGCCGGGGCGTATGCGCTGCAGCGGCGCCACCTTGCCATGGCACACCTGCATATAGCCCGCGCCCGGCGTGGCGCAGCCCCGGCGGGCGTGCTGGGCGCAGGCCACGGCGATCCAGTTGCGGCGCGTGGCGGCTGCAGAGGTCGCTGCCGACAGGGGCATGTCGTTGCGCGCAGGCTCGGCATCCGGCCAAAGGGGGTGTTGCAGCAGGGCGTCGGTCATGAGAAAAGCTCCTGGTCAAAGAAGCCACCGATGGTGCGGGCCTGCTGCTGACACCGCAGTGTCAGTACCTTTGCAGCATCCCTGTGCGTAACGTAAAGCCTCAGACCAGTTGCCCCCACTGCCACAGCGCAAACCCGCCCAGCAGCACGGCTGAAGCCCGGTTGATGCGCTGGCGCCACGCGGGCGTAAAGCGCTGGCGCTGGTAGGCGATCGCACTGGTCAGCAGCAACCACCAGGCGGCAGAGCCCATCAGCACGCCCGCCACCATCCACAGCGGCGACGGCAGGCTGGGCCGGCCGCCGCCCAGCGAGCCGAACACGGCGATGAACGACACGATGGTGGCTGGGTTGGCCAGCGTCAGCGCAAACGTGCCGGCCGCCAAGCCCAGCAGGCCCCGTGCGTCGCGCGCCGGGGCGGCGGTGTGGGCCACGGACGCGTGCCAGGTGCGCCACGCCAGCAACAGCAGTAGTGCGCCACCGCCCAGCGCCAGCGGCGTCCTGGCCTGCGTCAGCCCGTCGATGAGCCAGCGCACGCTGAAGGCGCCCACGGCGCCATACACCGCATCGGCCGCAGCGGCGCCCAAGCCGGTGGCCAGCCCGGCCGCCAGGCCCCGCTCCAGGGTGCGTTGCATGGTCAGCAGGCCAATGGGGCCCACAGGGGCCGCGATGAGCACGCCGATGACGGCGGCTTGCAGAAACACGGTGATTGAAGTGAAGTCCATGCACCGATGCTAGGGCGGTGGCTGTCGGTGGAGAATGCAGAAAATTCGGCGAATCCAGAATTGGGTTTCGTTTTTTTCTGTGCCAATTGATAAACGCTTTTATGGAAGTCGATGACAAAGCCTGGCGCCTGATCAGCGCGCTGCAGGCCGATGGCCGCGCCTCGCTCAAGGAACTGGCCGAGGCCGTGGGCCTGTCGGTGCCCGCCACGCTGGAGCGCCTGCGCCGCCTGCAAGAGGCGGGCGTGGTGCGCGGCGTGCATGCCGACATCGACCCCGCCAAGGTCGGCTACGGCGTGCGCGCCGTGGTGGGCATCAACGTGCCGCAACCCGGCAAGAAGGCGCTGATCGACAAGCTGCGCCAGTCGCCCCAGGTGCTTGAGTGCCACCACGTCAGCGGCAACGACTCGTATGTGATGCAGGTCGTGGCGCGCGACCTGCCCGATCTGGAGCGCTTCTTGGGCGACATCAATGGCTATGGCGAAACACGCACGTCCATCGTGTTCTCCACGCCCATCCCGCTGCGCGGCCTGGCCCGCCCGGAGGCGGGCTGAATCACACGCTCAGAACGTGATCTTCACCGACGCCGCACTGCGCTGCGCGTCGCCATGGAACACGGCCTCGATGTTGTTGCCATCCGGGTCCAGCACAAACGCCGCGTAGTAGCCGGGGTGGTAGGCGCGCTCGCCTGGCGCCCCGTTGTCGGTGCCGCCGTGGGCCAACGCGGCGCGGTAGAACGCATCCACCATCGCCCGGTCCTGCGCCTGAAAGGCCAGGTGGTGCCGACCTGTCAGCTGCCCTTGCGCGGCCACGCTGTCGGCCGTGGAGACGAACAGCTCATCCGCCCAGAAGTAGTCCTCGGCCGTGCCGCCCATGGGCACGTTCAGTGCGTCGAACACGGCCGTATAGAACCTGCGGCTGGCGGCGAGGTCGCGCACCACGAGCTGGACGTGGTCGATCAGCCGGCCTCGGTGCAGTTCCTGTGCTTCCATGGGGTCTCCTTTCGGTGAGAGGGATCGGTGCCAGGTCTCAATCGGGCGCATGCAGCCCGACACGGTTGCCATCCAGGTCATGGATGTGCGCAAAGAAGCCCATGCCCGGTGGCAGTGCCTGGCGCGGCAGGGCCACGCGGCCACCTTGGGCCACCGCGCGCTCCAGCGCGGCGTCGAGCGAGGGCGAGGCGTCCAGGTACACCAGTGTGCCGCTGTCCGATACCCGCGGCGCCGTGGGGCCCATCATCAGCGCGCCGCCTGCGCCATCGGCCTCGGGGTCGTAGGCAAACACGGCGCCTTCGCTCGGGCCCATGTTCTCGCGGCGCATGGGCTGGCCCAGCACGGCCTCGTAAAAGGCCTGGGCGCGGTCCAGCTGGGTTGTGGGGATCTCAAACCAGGCGATGGCGTTTTTCATAAAAGGCTCCTTGTCGTTCAACGGGTGATGGAAAGAAAGAAGCCCCGATGGTGAGCGGGGGCTGCTGACAGCGGCGTGTCAGCAGCCTGTCACGCGGCATCACACCGCCTGTGCGGGCGCCGATGCCGCCACCTGCGCCCGAAACGCACGTGGCGACAGCCCCGCGTCGCGCGTGAAGGCGCGGGTGAAGTACGCCGGGTCGGCATACCCCAGCGTGTAGGCAATGGTGGCCACGCCCAGGTGCGTGTAGGCCAGGTTGCGCCGCGCCTCGCGCATCAGCCGCGCCTCGATCAGCCGCTGGGCCGAGACGCCCGTTGCGGCGCGGGCCACGCGGCTCAGGTGCGTGGGCGACACGGCCAGTGCCCGCGCGTAGTCGGCCACCTGCCAATGCTCCAGAAAATGCGCCTCGATCAACGCCTCCAGCCGCTGCACCAGGCTGGACTCTGGCGCTGCCGCGTCGCCCGGGCTGTGCTCTTCCATCGCGCGCGCCACCCAGCCCAGCAGCGTGGCGCTCAGGCCCCGCAGCACCAGCGCACGCGCCTTGGCGCGGCCCGAGAACTCCTGCCAGACCTGGCCCATGGCGTGGTGCAGCTCTGGCGGCGCAGGCGCCACGGCAGGCCGCGCCAGGTCGCGCCGCACATCGCCCACGCGCACAAAAATCTCGTCCATCAATTCATCCGCCAGCGTGGCCACCCAGCCCTGCGTGTGCTGCGTAAAGCGAAATGCGTGCACATGCCCCTGCGGCACGTTGATGAGCGCGCCGGCAAACAGCGGCACCCGCTCGCCATCCAGATGCGCCACGCCCCCGCCCGAGGTGATCAGCAGCACCTGGTGCAGCCGCGTGTGCCGGTGCGGCGCCAGCTCCCAGTCGTGCAGCGCCGACCGCTCGGCAATCGTCTCGCAGTGCAGCACATCGGGCAGGTGCTGCGACTCGCCAAACAGGCTGTACGAGCGGATGCCATCGATGTTCGAAAAGTGCATGTTCTGGCTCCATCCGTCCATTCAACGCGGCGACTGTGCCACGTATCTTTGGGTGGTCCGTTTGACCCATGTCATGAACACACCAGCCACTTCAGGAGACACCATGAAAACCCAGGTTTGCATCATCGGCGGAGGCCCCTCGGGCCTCATGCTCTCGCAGCTCTTGCACCTCAAGGGCATCGACACCATCGTGCTGGAGCGCCAAAGCCGCGAATACGTGCTCGGCCGCATCCGCGCCGGCGTGCTGGAACACGGCTTTGCCGCGCTGATGCGCGAGGCCCAGTGCGGCGAGCGCATGGACAAGGAAGGCGAGATCCACGACGGCTTCATCATTGCCCACGACGGCCAGATGGACCGGGTCGATTTGCACAAGTACAGCGGCGGCAGCTCCGTCGTGGTCTACGGCCAGACCGAGCTGACGCGCGACCTGTACGAAGCGCGCGACCGCATGAAGGGCGTCGTCATCCACAACGCCGAAGACGTGCAGCCGCACGACCTGAAAAGCGCCAACCCGTACGTGACCTACCGCAACGGCGACGAAGTGGTGCGCATCGACTGCGACTTCGTCATCGGCGCTGACGGCTTCCACGGCGTGAGCCGCAAGTCCATCCCGCGCTACGTGCTCAAGGAGTATGAAAAGGTCTACCCCTTCGGCTGGCTGGGTGTACTGTCGCGCACCAAGCCCGTCTCGCCCGAGCTGATCTACGCCAAGCACGAACGCGGCTTTGCGCTGTGCTCGCTGCGCTCGCAGGTGCTGAGCCGCTACTACATCCAGGTGCCGCTGACCGACACCGTGGAAGACTGGTCCGACGAAGCCTTCTGGGCCGAACTCAAGCGCCGCCTGCCCGCCGAGGTGGCCGCTCAGCTCATCACCGGCCCCTCCATCGAGAAGTCCATTGCCCCCCTGCGCTCCTTTGTGGCCGAGCCCATGCGCTACGGCAACCTGTTCCTGGCCGGCGACGCCGCCCACATCGTGCCGCCCACCGGCGCACGGGGCCTGAACAGCGCCGCATCGGACATCTACTACCTGTACCACGCCATGGTCGCGCACTACAAGGATGGCGACAGCACCGGCCTCGACAAATACTCCGAGAAGGCCCTGGCCCGCGTGTGGAAGGCCCAGCGCTTCTCGTGGTGGATGACGACCATGCTGCACACGTTCCCCGAGTCCCTGGCCTACGACCAGAAGCTGCAGGACACGGACCTGGCGTACCTGTTCTCGTCCGAGAAGGCGCTGGGGTCGTTGGCAGAGAACTACGTGGGGTTGCCGTTCTGAGCACTTGGCATTAGCACTGCGACCCAATCAAAGGCCTGCATGGGGTTCTCTCATGCAGGCCTTTTTTGTGTGTGTGCCCGGTCGGTGTTGTGTGCAACCGGCGCTTCGTCTGCTCACGCGGCGTGCCATACGGCCTGCGCATTGCGGCTCCATGCGGCCCTCATGACAACGCCACTTTTCATGCAGCCGCCCTGCAGGGCAATTGCCATCTGCTACGGAAAATTTAGGCAGAACTGATGCTTACGCCCGCACAGCAGGCCCGATAGCATCGCACCAAGTTTTCAGATTATTGGCCCTGTGCTGTCGATGTGCAAATCGACGATGACTTGAACACGATGAAGCTGCTGACGCAGCGTTTTGAGGCACTGCACTTCATGCCCGAAAGTGCCAACCAACAGCCAGGAAAATTTCAACAATGGATTGGGTCCCGATAGTCTTCATCACCTTCAAAGTGCTCGTGTTTGGCACCTGCATGTTCTACGCCATCAAGTGGCATCACGACCAAGGGAAAAAGGCAAAAGAAGAAGCGAGCAAATCGCCAATGCCGACGGAACGCGCGCCGGGCGCGTCGGAGTAGGTGGCTGATGCCTGGGGATGCTCTGCCGGGCATCAGACTTCCACCTACCTGCACCACGCCGTGGTGGTCCACCACCCAAACGGCGACAGCGTCGAGCTCGACAGGCACTTCGATACCGCATTGGTCCGCGTGTCGCGGACCCAGCGCTACTCAGGTGGGGGACGAACGGGAGGATTGGAAATAGACGCTGTGGATGCCCTTGCAGTGGATCCAAATGCAGGAATCTTTGCAAACACTTCGGCAATGAAGTCCATGAACACGATCGCCCGTGTCGGAAGCAGCCTGTTGGCGACATAGACGATCTGAACGGGGACGGCTGGAGCAGAGTAGTCCTTCAAAATGAACTTCAAGCGACCGCTTTTCAGCCCCTTTTCAAACAGCCACTCCGGTCCATGCCCAACTCCCAAGCCCGCAGTGACCGCTGCGCTCACGGCTTCGGGTGAGTTGACCCGCAACCGGCCCGAAACTGGTATGTCGGCGTCACGAAAGCGCCATGTCGCGCCAGACGTCAGCAAGGTGTAGATCACGCAGTCGTGGTCGCGCAGGTCGTCAGGTGTGCTCGGAACCCCGCGTTTGGCCAAGTAGTCTTTGCTGGCCACGAACACGCGTTCGTACATGCCGATGCGGCGAGCGCGCAATGCACTGTCTTCCAGATGGCCGATGCGAATGGCGAGTTCGGTTCCCTCATTCACGAGGTCCACGTAGCGGTCATTGATCTGGAGATCCAGCGTCAATTGGGGGTAGCGCTCCAGAAAGGCGGGTACATGGGGTAGCACAAAGGCATGCGCCAGCGCGGTCGGGCAGGCCACGCGCAAGAGTCCCGATGGATCAGCGTTGTTCCTGAAGGACGATTCGGATTCATCCACCGCATCCAGAATGCGCCGAATGTCTGTGTAGTAGCGTTCGCCCTCCGGCGTCAGCGACAGCTTCCGTGTGGATCGATGGAGCAATCGCGTTTGCAGGTGGTCTTCCAACGCGGCCACGTAGCGGCTTACGTTCGGCTGGCCCAGTCCCAAGTCACGTCCTGCGGCAGAAAAGCTCCCCGTTTCCACGGCGCGCGCAAAGCAGGTCATCAAAAGAAATCGATCCAAGCCGTCCCCAATTCATGCAATGGTGGCATGAAGCATATTCAAAAGCCGGATCTTATCTATTTGCAGGCATGAATGCACATTTATCCCTGTCGACCAACGTTGGTCGCTATTCACAGGAGAAATCAATGTCGCGCTTGCAAGGTAAACGTACTCTCATCACTGGCGGCACCAGTGGCATCGGCCTGGAAACCGCCAAGCAGTTTTTGGCTGAAGGTGCCCGCGTCATCGTGACGGGTGTCAACCCCGACACGATCGCGAAGGCCCAAGCCGAACTCGGGTCTGAGGTGCTGGTGCTTCGTGCAGATTCGGCCAACGTTGCCGCGCAAAAGCAACTGGCACAAACCGTCAAGGACCACTACGGTCAGCTGGACGTGGCCTTCCTCAACGCTGGCGTGTCCGTCTGGCTGCCCATCGAGGAGTGGACGGAAGAGATGTTTGATCGCTCGTTCGACATCAACGTCAAGGGGCCTTACTTCCTACTCCAGGCTCTGCTGCCGGTGTTTGCGAACCCCGCCTCCGTCGTGCTGACGACGTCCGTCAGTGCCCACGCAGGCGCGGACCGTTCATCCGTCTATGCCGCTACCAAGGCTGCTTTCTTGAACATGTCGAAGACGCTGTCGACAGAGCTGCTGGGCCGTGGCATCCGCGTCAACGCGGTCAGTCCTGGTCCCGTCGAGACTCCGCTGTACGACAAGCTCGGGATTCCCGACGCGTACCGCGAGCAGGTGAATCAGCAGATTGCCGCAACGATTCCGATGGGCCGTTTTGGCACGGCTGATGAGGTGACCAAAGCCGTGCTGTACCTGGCTTCCGACGAATCCCGCTGGACCGTGGGTTCGGAAATCGTGGTGGATGGCGGTCGCCTGCTCAACCGCTGATGGCGCAGTGCGTGCGGTGCGCCAACGTCCGTTGCCGCCGCACCATTACTTTGAAAGAGCTTCATGCCCGAGACGAACCTCACCCTTGTCAGCCATCCTCTTTGTCCTTTCGTGCAACGCGCGGCGATCGTGCTTTTGGAAAAAGAAACACCCTTCGACAGAATCAACATCGACCTGGCCGCCAAACCCGCATGGTTCCTGGCCATCTCGCCGAACGGCAAGGTCCCCTTGCTGCGCGTGCGCCAGCAGGGCGGTACAGAAGCCGTAATTTTCGAGAGCATGGTGATCTGCGAATACCTCGACGAGTCGCAGGATGGCGCGCCCATGTATCCACGCGATGCACTCGCCCGTGCTCGCCAGCGGGGCTGGGTCGAGTTTGGCACAGCGACACTTGCCGACGCGTGGCAGTTTCTCAACGCCACCGAGCGCACGACTGCTGACGCGAAGCAGGCGGCGTTCCGGCTCCGTCTTCAGCAACTGGAAGCGGAACTTGGAACGGGTCCCTATTTCAACGGCGCAGCGTTTGGCATGGTGGATGCCGTTTTCGCCTCCATCTTTCGCTACTTCGACATCCTGGGTCCTGCGGTATCTCACACCATCTTCGAGAACCTGCCACGGGTGACAGCGTGGCGCAGCGCACTGGCGCAGCGCCGCAGCGTCATCGATGCCGTGGGGAGTGACTATGCGGAGCGATTCCGTGCCCACCTTCGTGGGCATGCAGCGTTGCTTGCTCACTGAGCGACAGCGACCTCAAAAAGCAGGTCCCTGGCAACCTCTAATGCAAAGAAAAAAGCCCGGCACAAGCCGGGCTTCCTACTCTCAATCCCCTATCACTTGCAGCTGAAACTGCTTGCGCTCTCCACATCCCCCGTGCCGTTGTAGCGTGCCACCTTCGGGTACACACACAGCGGCCGGGTACGGTTGGCGGACCAGCTGGCGGGCAGCTCGGCGTTGACCACGTTGGCGCCTGCGCCGCGTGCCTTCGCCGTCACGCTGTCAGGCGCCTTGCCTTGTTCCACCCAGGCGACCAGCGGGGCCAGCATGTCGAACTGGTCGGTGGCGGGGCCGCCGGAGCAGTGGTTCATGCCGGGCACCAGGAACAGGCGGGCAAAGGCATCAGCCTTGCCGCTGTGGTTGGCCTGCAGGCGGTCCATCCAGTTGGCGGTGTCCATGGGCGAGAACACGCCGTCGGCCACGCCGTGGAAGACGATCATCTTGGCGCCCCGGTTTTTCAGGGTGCCCAGGTCAGCTTCGTTGGGCGGGGTCATGTACGACCAGGGCAACTCTGTGTACGTGGTGTTGGTGGCGAACATCTTGGGGTAGTCCGTCTCCATGCTGAAGTTCAGCGCGTACTGCATGCCGGGGATGGCGGTGAACGCTGCCACGCTGGATGGGGGCGAGGTGAAGATGAAAGCCACTGCACCTGCGTCACGCGTGGCGGGCGAGCCAAAGTGCCACGACGCAAAGTTGGCGCCGGCAATGCCGGGGTCCCACCAAGTGCCGGCGTACTGCGCTTCGCCCTTGCTGTTCTTGGGGCCCGCAAAGATGCTGGCCAGCACGCCCTTTTGCTCGCTGGTGATGCAGCTGCCGTCGCGGGCGCCGGTGCAGGTGGGCACGTCGGTCTGCAGGTTGAAGGCGGCCTGGCAGGCGGCCACGTCGTTGACCTGGCCGTCGGTGGCGCCGTCCAGCGCGTCGCACTTGGCGACGATCTTGCTGCTGATGAGCTTGAACTCGGCCGGGCTCACGGCGGTGGTCAGGTCGGGCAGGCCGCTGGCGTCCTTGGTGGATACCTTGGCGTATTGCTGGGCCTTCCACAGCTGCGTGGTGGCGGCCTTGGGCAGGTGAAAGCCGGGGTTGCCTGCCAGGATGCCGTCGTACTGCTCGGCATAGCGCGACGCGCCCACCATGGCGTGGCGGCCGCCGTTGGAGCAGCCGGCCAGGTACGAGCGGTCGGGCGCCTTGCCGTAGGCGCTCTTGATGAGGTTCTTGGCCATGGGGGTGAGGGTGCCCACGGCCTGGTAGCCGTAGTCCAGCCGGGCCTGCGGGTCCACGCCAAAGAAGGGCGTGGGTGCGCTGTGGCCTGCGTCAGAGCTGAGCACCGCAAAGCCTTGCACCAGGGCTGGTGCCACGGGGGCGCCACCGCTGACCGAGCCCAGCGCGGTGACCACGCTACCGTCCAGGCCGCCGTTGGCCTGGTGCAGAAAGCGGCCGTTCCACGCCACGGGCAGGCGCATTTCAAAACCGATGGCGTAGCTGGCGCCGTCCACGGGGCCGGTGCGCTCTTTCATCTTGCCTTTGACGAGGCAGTGCGCGGGCGCCTGGGTGGTCACGCCCTGCACGGTGATGGGGCCCGCGGGCACTTGTTCGGCCGAGGTGATGCGCGTGTCGGGCAACGCCAGGCTGCTGGCCAGCGTGGCGCAGGACTGCAGGGTGGCCGGTGTGGCGGCGGAGAGCTGGGGCAGGGCGGCATCGGACGAGCCGCCACAGCCCATGAGCAAGGCAGCGGCTGCGGCCGAGAGCGCCAGGGGTTGGTGGGCACGCATCCGGTTTCTTCTCATCTTCAAGCGCATGGTGTTGTCTCCAGTGGTTTTTTTGAGGCGCAAGGAACCCCGCAACGTGGCCTCAACACGCTGTGGGAGGGAGATCGATGGAAGGGTTTTGCTACTGAATCAGGAGCTGGTGGCGCATGTAAATCATGCGCTTGCGGCCTCCTGGGGCCTGAATTCAAACGCCTGGGCAATGCGCTGGCGCAGGATGGTGGTGCGCAGGTCGAACTCGGGCAGCACCCACTGGGCGAAGGCCTGGGCGGGTGGGGTCCAGCGGTCTGTGGCGGCCGTAGATTGCTGCTCTGTGCGGTGGGGGCGGGCGGCGCCGATCTGGGCCCAGGCCCATTCCAGCAGCACCAGCGCCACGGCGCGCAGGTAGTCGTCGGCCACCCAATAGGGCAGTTCGGGGTCGGACTGGGCGGCAATCGCCAGGGTCTGCGTGATCTCCACCAGCGCATGGCGGCGCGCGCTGGCGGCGGCGCTGGGGGCTGCGCCGGGCAGGCTGCCCAGCAGGGCGCCCAGGCCTTGGCCGCCATCGGCCAGCACCTTGCGCACCAGCAGGTCGATGGCCTGGATCTCGTTGGTGCCCTCGTAGATCATGGCCACACGCGCGTCGCGCACGATCTGCTCGATGCCCCATTCACGCACATAGCCGTGGCCGCCAAACACCTGCAGGCAGGCGCTGGCGCCGTGGAAGGCCTGGTCGGTGAGCGCGGCCTTGAGCACGGGCGTGACCAGCGCGCACCAGCGCTGTGCGGCGGCGCGTTCGCCCGCGTCGGTGCTGTGTTTGGCCACGTCGAGCTGCAGGGCCGTGTGGTAGGCCAGCACGCGGCCGCCGTCGATCCAGGCGCGTTGCGTGTGCAGGATGCGGCGGATGGCGGGGTGGTCTTGAATGAGGCTGGTGTCTTTGGCGCCGGGGGCGCGCATCTGGCGGCGCTCGGCGGCGTAGGCGCTGGCCTTTTGCCACGCGGCCTCCAGCAGGCCGATGCCTTGCAGGCCCACGTGCAGGCGCGCGGCGTTCATCATCACGAACATGGCGTTCAGGCCCTTGTTGGGCTCGCCCACCAGCCAGCCGGTGGCGTCGTCAAAGCGCATCACGCAGGTGGGGCTGCCGTTCAGGCCCATCTTTTCTTCGATGCGCTCGCAGACCACCGCGTTGCGGCTGCCATCCTGGAGCACCTTAGGCACCAGGAACAGCGACAGGCCCTTGGGCCCTGCAGGTGCATCGGGCAGGCGCGCCAGCACCAGGTGCACGATGTTGTCCGTCAGGTCGTGTTCGCCGCCGGAGATAAAGATCTTGCTACCGTTCACCCGCGCGCTGCCGTCGGGCTGGGGCACGCCGCGTGTGCGCACCATTCCCAGGTCGCTGCCCGCGTGGGCTTCGGTCAGGCACATGGTGGCCAGCCATTCGCCGGTGGCGACCTTCTCCAGGTACTGGGCCTTGAGTTCGTCGCTGGCGTGGTGCTTGATGCATTCGTATGCGCCGTGCAGCAGGCCGGGCGCCATGGTCCAGCCGTGGTTGGCACCGGCCAGCCATTCAAACAGCACGCACTCCAGCACCGCAGGCAGGCCCTGGCCGCCATCGTCGGGCGCGCAAGACAGCGACGGCCAGCCCGCCTGCCAGAAGGCCTGGTACGCATCGCGAAAACCTGCGGGGGTGTGCACCTGTCCGCTGTCAAAGCGGCAGCCTTCTTCATCGCCGCTGCGCTGCAGCGGGGCGATGGCGCTGTCCACAAACTTGGCCGCCTCGTCGAGCACCTGGGCCGCCAGGTCGCCATCGGTATCTGCAAACGGCGCCAGGCCCTGCCAGCGCGTGGGCGCCTTCAGCACGGTGGTCAGCAGGTGCTGGATGTCGGCAAGGGTCTGGCGGGCTTGCATGGTTTGCTCTCTTCTTAATAGCTGTCTGCGCTTGTTGAATGGGCGCTAGCGGCTGTTTTCTTGTATTTTTGCCATGCGGCAGCCCGGACTGGGGTCAGTCCGGACCTGCGGCGCAGGAGGAATTAAGACTCTGCGGTGAAGCCGATCTTCTTGATCAGCGGACCCCAGGTGTCGTACTCGGCCTTTTGCCAGCGGGCCTGTTCTTCAGGGGTGGAGCCGTGGGGCATCAGGCCCACGATGGCCAGGCTGTCGATGACCGACTTTTCCTTCAGCGCGGCGTTGATGGCGGCGTTGGCCGCAGCGATCACCGGCTTGGGCGTGGCGGCCGGGGCGTAGAAGCCGAACCATTCTTCGGTGGTCAGCTCAGGGAAGCCTTGCTCGGCAAACGTGGGCACGTCGGGCACGTACTGCGAGCGCTTGGGGCCCGAGGTGGCCAGGATGCGCAGCTTGCCCGCCTTGTAGTTGGCGATGAAGTCACCGTGCGGCGTGAACATGGCCGCCACCTGGCCGCCCACCACGTCCGTCACGCCGGGAATGGAGCCGCGGTAGGGCACGTGGCGCAGGTCCACGCCGCTGTTGATGCCCAGCAGCGCGCCCAGGAAGTGGGGAGTGGAGCCTGCACCGGGCGAGCCGTAGCTGGCGTCCTTGGGGTTGGCCTTGGCCCAGGCCAGGAAGTCCTTCACCGTCTTGACGCTGGCGGGCACCATGGGGCCCACGGCCAGGCCGTGGTGCATGATGGCTGCGATCGACACAGGCGCGAAGTCCTTGTCGGAGTAGTTCATCTTGCTGTAGATGTGCGGGTAGTTGGCGAGGGCCGACACCTGCGCCACGGCCAGCACCGAGCCGTCAGCGGGCGCTGCCTTGAGCGTCTCCAGCGCAATGCGGCCGCCTGCGCCGGGCTTGTTTTCCACCACGCCAGGGTTCTTGCTGAACGCGCTGCCAGCCCATTTCTCGGCCACGCGGCGGGCCACGGTGTCGCCCGAGCTGCCGGCGGGGAAGCCGAAGTACACCTTCACCTGGTCCACCTGGGCATGGGCGGCAAAGGGGTGGAAGGCGCCCAGCGCGGCGCTGGCGCCAAGGGCCTGAACAAATTGACGGCGGGTGGTGGTCATGCTGATGTCTCCTGGTGTGTGTCTGACGGAAATCTCGGGGGTCAAGCTGGGGCGCTTGCGCGCCCTCTTGTTATTTGTTGGTTGAAGTGGTGCGCTCGTTGTTTACCGGGGCGCCATGCGCAGGGCTCCGTCCAGGCGAATGACTTCGCCGTTCAGGTGGCCGTTGGTCACGATATGGCAAGCCAGCTCGGCAAACTCTTCGGGTTTGCCCAGGCGTGGCGGGAAGGGGATGCTGGCCGCCAGCGACTCTTGCACGGACTCGGGCAGCTCCTTCATCAGCGGCGTGGCAAACAGGCCGGGCGCCACGGTGCACACGCGGATGGCGTGCTGCGCCAGGTCGCGCGCCATGGGCAGCGTCATGCCGGCCAGGCCCGCCTTGGAGGCGCTGTAGGCTTGCTGGCCCACCTGGCCGTCAAAGGCGGCCACCGATGCGGTGAACATCATCACGCCGCGCTCGCCGTTGTCCAGCGTGGGCAGCTTGCTGCAGGCGGCGGCAAACAGGCGGCTCACGTTGTAGCTGCCGATGAGGTTGATGTTGATCACGCGCACGAAGTCTTCGAGCGGTGCTGCGCTGCCGTCGCGCTGCACCACGCGCTTGGCGCTGCCGATGCCGGCCACGTTCATGAGGATGCGGGCGGGGCCATGAGCGGCGGCAGCCTTCTCCAGCGCAGCGGTCACGCTGGCGGCGTCAGTGATGTCGCAGGGGCAGGCTACGCCGCCAATTTCAGCGGCAACTTTTTCGGCCAGCTCGGCATTGCGGTCGAGCACGGCCACCTTGGCGCCCAGGCGGGCCAGTTCGCGTGCGGTGGCCTCGCCAAGGCCCGATGCGCCGCCGGTCACGAGGGCGGCTTGTCCTTGAATCTGCATGGTGGGTCTGTCCTGTTCGGGGTGGGGTTTCAGGCGCCGGGCTTGAGGATGCCCGGTGTCGTGTCGTCGTGCAAGGCCGTGACCAGCGCATCGCGGTGCTTGAGCACGGCGCGCTGGTTGACGGAGCCCTTGTCGGTGATCTCGCCCAGGTCGATGGAAGGCGGCTCGGCCATCAGCAGCGCACGGGCCACGCGGCTGGCGCTGCCCGTGGCTTCGCGGGCCAGCCCGTCCAGCACGGCTTCGATGCGCTGGCGCACGGCGGGGTGGGCCACCACATCGGCCCCGGGGGCGTCCGGGCCCAGGCCGGCGACTTCGCGGCAGGCGGGGGAGGGGAACAGCAGGGCGCCGACTTCCTTCATGTTCAGGCCGGTGAGCACCACGTCCTGGATGTAGGGCGCGCCCGCCACAATGATCTTGGCGCGCATGGGGCCCACGCTCACAAAGGTGCCGGTGGAGAGCTTGAAGTCTTCGGCAATGCGGCCGTCAAACGCCAGACCCCGGTGGATGTTGTCCTCGTCGATCCATTTCACCGCGTCGCCGGTGCACAGGTAGCCTTCGTCATCGAACGCATCGCGCGTGGCGGCGTCGGAGCGCCAGTAGCCGGGCGTGACGTTGGGGCCACGGTAGCGCACCTCGGTCTTGCCATCCACCTCCACCAGCTTGAGCACCATGCCGGGCACGGGCGCGCCAATGTGGCCCGAGCGCACGTCGGGGCTGTTGCAGAACATGGCCGAGGGAGCGGATTCGGTCATGCCCAGGCCCGTGCACATCACGATGCGCTCGCCAATGGCGGCCTCTTGCGTAGCGTGCAGGCTGTCCCACACAGGCTGGGCGAGGCCGGCGCCCGAGTAGAAGAACAGGCGCACGCGTGACAGCAGGTTGGCGCGCAGCTGGGCGTCGGTCTTCATGGCCTCGGCAATCATTTCAAAGCCGGTGGGCACGTTGAAGTACACCGTGGGGGCGATCTCGCGCAGGTTGCGCAAGGTCTCGCCAATCAGTGCGGCCGTGGGCTTGCCGTCGTCGATGTACAGCGTGCCGCCATGCATCATCGTGAGGCCGAAATTGTGGTTGCTGCCGAAGGTGTGGTTCCACGGCAGCCAGTCCACCAGCACGGGCGAGGCCTCGGCCAGCACGGGCAGCGACAGCGAGATCTGCTGCAGGTTGGCGCACCACATGCGCTGGGTGTTGATGACCGGCTTGGGCATCTTGGTGGAGCCGCTGGTGAACAGGAACTTCACGATGGTGCCGGGGCCGGTGGCGTGCATGGCCGCGTCCACCGCCGGGGTGGCGGGGGTGTGGCGCAGGTTCTGGAACGTGCCGGCCTTGCGGCCCTCCAGCGCGCCCTGGGCCAGGATCACTTCGACATCGGCCGCCACGGTGGCCGCGATGGCCTTGCCGTAGCGCGCGCCGTCGGCGGCAAAGACCAGGCCGGGGGTGAGGGTGTCGATGACGTGGCGCAGCTTGTCGTAGTCCTGGCTCACGGTGGCGTAGGCGGGCGACACGGGGCAGTAGGGCACGCCGGCGTAGATGCAGCCCAGCGCCAGCAGCGCGTGCTCAATCGTGTTTTCGCTGAGCACCACCACCGGGCGCTCGGCGTTCAGGCCCCGGTCCAGCAGGGCCTGGCCGATGCTGCGCGCGGCGTCGAGCGCTTGGGCGTAGCTCACATGCTGCCATTCACCCGTCTTGCCACCGGGCAGTTGCTCGCGGCGCGCCAGAAAGCTGTGGTCGGGCGTGGTCTCGGCCCAGTGCACCAGGTAGTCCGTCACGCGGCGGGCAAAGGCGCCCAGGGGCAGGTCCGCCTGCAGGTAACGCACGCCCGGGGCACCTTCACGCAGGCTGACGCGGGTCACGCCGAAGGTCACGGGGCGGTAGCGGGCCGGGGCGAGGGGGGTGGAGAGGTCGCTCATAGGGGGTTCCAGCAGGGGCAAGGGGTGACTGGGGGCGGGCTCAGTCCTTGCGGACCTTGGCGGCGCGGCCTTCCAGGAAGTCGGCGAGGCGGGACTTGGCTTCGGGTGCGCTCTGGGCGATGGCGGCCATCATGGCTTCGGTGAAGAAGCCTTGGTCGGCGGGCTGCTCGGCAATGCGGGGCAGGGCGTGCATCAACGCGTAGTTGGTCAGCGGGGCGTTCTGCGCCACGCGCACGGCCAGCTCGAAGGCCTTGGCAAAGGCCTGGCCTTCGGGCACGAGGTATTGGGCAAAGCCGACTTTTTCGCCGTCCTGCGCGTTGTAGACGCGGCCGGTGAGCATCATGTCCGTCATGCGTGCAGCGCCGATGAGCTTGGGGATGCGCACCGCGCCGCCGCCGCCCACGAAGATGCCACGCGAGCCCTCGGGCAGCGCGTAGAAGGTGGATTCGTCGGCCACGCGGATGTGGCAGGCGCTGGCCAGCTCTAGCCCGCCGCCCACCACGGCGCCATGCAGCGCAGCGATGACCGGCACGGGGCCGTACTGCACACGTTCCAGCGCGGCGTGCCACATGCGCGAGTGGTGCAGGCCTTGGCCGGCGTCGCGCTCTTTCAGCTCCGACAGGTCCAGTCCAGCGCAGAAATGGGGGCCGTCGCCATCGATGACGGCCGCGCGCACGGTGCTGGGCATGTTCTCGAACAGGTCGCGCAGCGCGAGGATCAGGCCGTCGTTCAGCGCGTTGCGCTTGGCCGCGCGGGTCAGGCGGATCACGGCCACTTCCTGGTGGTCGCCGCGCAGCTCGAAATGGATGTCTGGATGGGTCATAGAGGCTTTCGTGTTGGTTGAATTGTGGTTATAGTTCATAACCAATTCAAGCAAGCCAAGCCCGTTTTTTATTGGTGTTTACCCTTGATCTGTGTCATGCCTCGTGGCGCATGCTGGGGACCTGACACCGCACCGGCGGGCGCTAACCCAGGAGACACGCATGGACCACGCCAATCTGATCGCCATCGACATCCACACCCACGCCGAGGTGAGCTGCTGGAACCCGTTCGACAACTACGGCGAGGAGTACGACCGCGCCGCAGACAAATACTTCAAGAACGGCCGCCGCCCCACCATCGCCGAGACGGTGGCCTACTACCGCGAGCAGAAGATTGGCCTGGTGATGTTCACCGTGGACGCCGAGTCCAAGATGGGCCGCCGCCGCATCCCCAACGAAGAGATCGCCGAGGCCGCCAAGGCCAACAGCGACATGATGACGGCCTTCGCCAGCATCGACCCGCACAAGGGCAAGATGGGTGCGCGTGAAGCCCGCCGCCTGATCGAGGAGTTCGGCATCAAGGGCTTCAAGTTCCACCCCACGGTGCAGGCCTACCACCCCTACGACAAGATGGCCTGGCCCATCTACGAGGTGATTGCCGAATACGGCATGCCCGCCATCTTTCACACCGGCCACAGCGGCATCGGCAGCGGCATGCGCTGCGGTGGCGGCCTGCGGCTGGAGTACAGCAACCCCATGCACTTGGACGATGTGGCCATCGACTTCCCCGACATGCAGATCGTGATGGCCCACCCCAGCTTTCCGTGGCAGGACGAGGCACTGAGCGTGGCCACGCACAAGCCCAATGTCTGGATCGACCTGTCGGGCTGGAGCCCCAAGTATTTTCCGAAGCAGCTGGTGCAGTACGCCAATACGCTGCTGAAGGACCGCGTGCTGTTCGGCAGCGACTACCCGCTGATCACGCCCGAGCGCTGGATGAAGGACTTCCAGGAAGCGGGCTTCAAGCCCGAGGTGATGCCCGGCATCCTGAAGGGCAACGCGGTGCGCTTGCTGGGGCTGGACAAGGCCCAGGCGACTCCGGCACCAGCCGCCTGACGCACCGCAACGGGCGGTGGCTGCCCGCTCAGTCGTAGACTTTTTGCAGCAGCCGGATCAGCGTCTTGCGTTCGGCCGCCGTCAGGCGGTGGGTGGCGTCTTCTTCCAGTTGCGCGGCCGTCTGCTCGGCCTGCGCTGTCAATTCCACCCCGGCGGGCGTCAGGTGCACGCCCATGGCGCGCCCATCGCTGGGGTGCGGGCGCCGCTCGATCAAACCGCGCCGTTCCAGCGCCGCAATCAAGCCCACCATGTTGGGCGGCAGCACGCTGAGCGTGGCGCACAGCTGGCGCGAGGTGATGCCGGGGTTGTGCGCCACCAGCGACAGCACTGAGAAATCCACCACCTTCAGGTCGTACACGGCCATTCGTTCCATGAACACGGCAATGATGGACAGCGCCGCGCGCCGCGTGTTGTAGCCCACCAGCGTGCGCAAAAAGCCGGTGTCCACGGGCTCGCTGGCGGGTGCTGCGGTGTCTGCAGGGGTGGGGACCGACGGGGATTTCTTGGGGGAACGGACGCTGGACATGGGGGGAGATTGTGCCGGGCGCCCGGGCCCCAGCGGCCGGCGCGCAGCGCCCGCTGGGTGCTGCGGGCTCTCTTTTTGATCGAAATCAGCCGCAGGCGCTAGTGATGCATGCGCCAGGTGCTATCAATTTGATATCTGCCTGCACCACGGCGGCGGATGGGCTCGGGGGGCTCCAGCGCCGCTCACGCCGGGCTGCGCAGCACGCGGCGGTACTGCACGGCCTCGGCCACATGGCTGACCTCGGTGGTGGGTGCGCCCGCCAGGTCGGCGATGGTGCGCGCCACCTTCAGCGCCCGGTGCGTGCTGCGGGCCGACCAGCCCAGGCGCGCGGCAGCGGTGTTGAGGAACTTGGCGGCCGCATCATCCAGGTGCAGGTGGGCGTCGATGGCCTGGCCCTGCAGCGCCTGGTTGGTACAGCCCTGGCGTGCCAGGGCCAGGGCGCGGGCCTGCTCCACCCGGGCGCGGATGCTGGCGGTGGATTCGCCCGCAGCCGCCTGCACCAGCTGCTCGGCGGGCAGGGCGGGCACCTCCACATGCAGGTCGATGCGGTCCAGCAGCGGGCCGCTGAGCTTGGCCTGGTAGCGGTGCACCTGGTCGGGTGTGCAGCGGCAGGCGCGCTGGGTAGAGCCCAGAAAGCCGCAGGGGCAAGGGTTCATGGCCGCAATCATCTGGAACCGGGCCGGAAACTCCGCGCGTTGCGCCGCCCGGGCGATGGTGATGTGGCCGGTCTCCAGCGGCTCGCGCAGGGCCTCCAGCGCAGCGCGCGGGAATTCGGGGAGTTCATCGAGGAAGAGCACGCCCTGGTGGGCCAGCGAAATCTCGCCCGGTCGGGGTGGCGAGCCACCGCCCACCAGCGCCACCGCGCTGGCCGTGTGGTGGGGCTGGCCCGTGGGGCGCACGCCAAAAGCCTCGGGCCTGAAGCGGCCTGCCAGGCTGGCAATGGCGGCGCTTTCTAGCGCTTCGTCCACCGTCATCGCAGGCAGCAGCCCGGCAAAACGCTGCGCCAGCATCGACTTGCCCGAGCCGGGAGGCCCGGCCATCAGCACGCTGTGGCCGCCGGCCGCTGCAATCTCCAGCGCGCGCTTGGCACCGGCCTGGCCCTTCACATCGGCCATGTCGGGCCCGGTGGTGCTGGCGGCGAGCGCGGTGGCCTGCAGGCGCGTCCAGCCGTCGTTGGCCACGTCGGCATCGCCACCGGCCGTGCTGCCGGGTGGCAGGAACGCCCGTACCACGTCCAGCAGGTGGTGGGCGCGCACCACGCGTGCGGCGGGCACCAGGGCGGCTTCTTCGGCGCTGCCGGGGGGCAGCACCAGCTGGGCGTCGATCTGCTGCGTCTGCAGCGCCAGGCTGGTGGCCAGCGCACCGCGCACGGGGCGCAGTTCGCCCGACAGCGACAGCTCGCCCGCAAACTCGTAACCCGCCAGGCGGCTGGCGTCCACCTGCCCGCTGGCGGCGAGGATGCCCAGGGCGATGGGCAAGTCGAAGCGGCCTGAGTCCTTGGGCAGATCGGCGGGGGCCAGGTTGACGGTGATGCGCTTGTTCGATGGGAACTCCAGCCCCGCGTTCTGCAGCGCCGAGCGCACGCGTTCGCGGGCTTCTTTCACCTCCACCTCGGCCAGCCCGACCAGCGTGAAGCTGGGCAAACCGTTGGCCAGATGCACTTCGACGGTGACTGCAGGCGCCTGCAGCCCCAGAAGGGCGCGGCTTTGCACCAAAGCAAGACTCATGAAGCGATTTCTCCCCAGATGGGTGCGTTTTGTAGGTTTTTAGCGCGGCCTGCGGGGCGTCTGCACCAGTTGAGTGCGATGCGCCGACCGCGTTCACCGCCACTGTACTGGGGATTGTTGTAACGCGACGCAACCGTGCGGCCCGTCATGCACCTTGGTGTGGCACGGTCCGTGCTTAAAGCGCTTGTCCCTACTTTGTCCAACCGGAGGAAACATGACCCGCGCCATCATCAAGACCCTGGGCGTTGCCCTTGTTGCAACCCTTCCCATGCTGGCCAGCGCCCAGCTCACCGCCAACGTCAGCCTGACCACGAACTACAAGTTCCGCGGCCAGGACCAGGACACTTCCAAGGTCAAGACCGTCAAGCCCGCACTGCAAGGCGGCTTTGACTACGCCTTCGGCGAGACCGGTTTCTACGTGGGCAACTGGAACTCCAGCGTGGACTGGCTGTCCGGCAACTCGCTCGAATCCGACCTGTACGGCGGCTACAAGTTCAAGGCCGGTGACGTGGACCTGGACGTGGGCCTGCTGACCTACATCTACCCCGGCAACAGCGCTGGCAACACCACCGAAGTCTATGGCGCAGCCACCTTCGGCCCCGTGACGGCCAAGTACTCGCACACCCTGTCCAAGGACTACTTCGCCTACGCCGGTCCTGGCATGAAGGGCCGCAACACCGGCTACCTGAACCTGGCGTTTGCCCAGGAAGTGGCCCCCAGCACCACGCTGAAGGCTTCGGTCGGTTTCACCCGCTTTGGTGGTGACATCACGGCCCCCAACTTCATGGACTACAGCCTGGGCGGCGCGTACGACTTCGGCGGCGGCGTGTCCCTCGGCGCTGCCGTGGTCGGCGCCACCAAGAAGGCCTTCTACGGCCCGGTCAACAAGTCGCGCGTGATCGTCACGCTCACCAAAACCCTGTAAGTCTCAATGGGCGCCGGTGGCGCCCATTCCGGAGGATCTGAAAATGAAAATGGTGACAGCCATCATCAAGCCCTTCAAGCTCGACGAAGTGCGCGAAGCGCTCTCCGACATCGGCGTGCAAGGCATCACGGTGACCGAAGTCAAAGGCTTTGGCCGCCAAAAGGGCCACACCGAGCTGTACCGCGGTGCAGAGTACGTGGTGGACTTTCTCCCCAAGGTCAAGATCGAGGCCGCCGTGGCCGACGACCTGGTGGACCGCGTGATCGAGTCCATCGAGACCGCAGCGCGCACCGGCAAGATCGGTGACGGCAAGATTTTCGTGACCCACCTGGAGCAGGTGGTGCGCATCCGCACTGGCGAAACCGGCAAGGAAGCCCTGTAAGGGCGAGGCCGCATCCCATCCAAGAAGAGAAACGCCATGAAAAAACTGCTTGCTTCCTTCATTCTGGGGCTGAGTCTGCTGTCCGGCGGATCGGCCGTCCTCGCCCAGGCGCCAGCCACGGCAGAGGCATCGGCACCTGCAGCGGCTGCACCTGCTGCTGAAGCCGCTGCACCTGCAGCAACCGCCGCACCGGCTGCTGCTGCCGCCGCTGCGCCTGCAGCGCCCGCCGCAGAAGCGCCTGCTCCCGTGCCCAACAAGGGCGACACCGCCTGGATGATGACTTCCACCATCCTCGTGATCCTGATGGTCCTGCCTGGCCTGGCACTGTTCTACGGCGGCCTCGTGCGCAGCAAGAACATGCTGTCTGTCCTCATGCAGGTCATGGTCACGTTCTCGCTGATCGTGGTGCTGTGGTTCATCTACGGCTACAGCCTGGCCTTCACCGAAGGCGGTGCCTTCATCGGTGGGTTTGACCGGCTGTTCATGAAGGGCATCTGGGACAACGCGGCGGGCACGTTTGCCAACGCCGCCACGTTCAGCAAGGGGGTCGTGATTCCGGAAGTGGTGTTTGCCGCCTTCCAGGCCACGTTCGCCGGTATCACCTGCGCACTGATCGTCGGTGCTTTCGCCGAGCGCATCAAGTTCAGCGCCGTCATGCTGTTCATGGTCCTGTGGTTCACCTTCAGCTACCTGCCGATCGCCCACATGGTGTGGTTCTGGATGGGTCCTGACGCCTACGCCTCCAAGGAAGTGGCTGACGCCATGACCAGCAAGGCCGGCCAGATCTGGCAGTGGGGTGCTCTGGACTTCGCTGGCGGTACTGTGGTGCACATCAACGCCGCTGTGGCGGGCCTGGTGGGCGCGTTCATGGTGGGCAAGCGCATTGGTTACGGCAAGGAAGCCATGGCGCCTCACAGCCTGACGCTGACCATGGTCGGTGCCTCGCTGCTGTGGGTGGGCTGGTTCGGCTTCAACGCCGGCTCTGCCCTGGAAGCCAACGGCTTCGCTGCCCTGGCCTTCATCAACACGCTGGTGGCCACTGCCGCTGCCGTGCTGGCATGGTGCATGGGTGAAGCGCTGATGCGCGGCAAGGCTTCGATGCTGGGTGCAGCGTCGGGTGCCGTGGCTGGCCTCGTGGCCATCACGCCCGCTGCCGGCAACGTCGGTATCGGCGGTGCGCTGGTGATCGGTCTGGTGGGTGGCTTTGCCTGCCTGTGGGGTGTCAACGGCCTCAAGAAGCTGCTGGGTGCAGACGACTCGCTCGACGTGTTCGGCGTGCACGGCATCGGCGGTATCGTGGGTGCACTGCTGACCGGCGTGTTCAACTCCCCCAGCCTGGGCGGCCCCGGCTTCGTGGCGGACTGGGTGACGGCCACCGGCGTGACGGCTGCCGACTACTCCATCGCTGCCCAGGTGTGGACACAGGCCAAGGCCGTGCTGCTGACCATCGCGTGGTCGGGCGTGGTGTCCTTCGTGGCTTACAAGGTGGTTGACCTGACGGTGGGCCTGCGTGTCTCGGAAGAAGACGAACGCGAAGGCCTGGACATCACCTCGCACGGCGAAACGGCGTACAACCGCTGATCGCTCTGCGCCCTACGCGCTGCGGTGTCTGGTGGCACCGCAGCGTTGCCATAAGAACAAGCGCGTTACTCCTCTGGTTATTTCAGCCCGCCGACCACCGGCGGGCTTTTTTCGTACCGGTGGGCGGCGTGCTGCCGGGGCGGCTGCAGGTGTGAGCGGTGGTGCAGAGACCGCCTGGGGCGTGCGCCAGTCCTTTGCACACCCGCTGTTCAAAAAATTCACGCTCCTCCCAAGCCGTGTGGCCGACTGCTGCCGCTACGATGCACGGATGGACTTTTCCCTCGCCCCGATCACTGAGCGCGTGCGCGCCGCCGCCGCTGACCAGACCCCATTGCGCATCCGTGGCGGGGGCACCAAGGACTTCCATGGCCTGGCGCTGCACGGCGAGGTGCTGGACACCCGGGTGCTGCGCGGCATCGTGAGCTACGAGCCCAGCGAGCTGGTCGTCACCGTGCGGGCCGGCACCCCGCTGGCCGAGCTGGAGGCCACGCTGGCCGAACAAGGCCAGTGCCTGCCGTTTGAACCCCCGCATTTCGCCAAGACCGCTTCGGACGCCGCCACCGTGGGCGGCATGGTGGCCGCTGGCCTGTCGGGCCCAGCCCGCGCCAGCGTGGGGGCCGTGCGTGACTACCTGCTGGGCGTGACGCTGCTCAACGGCAAGGCCGAGTTGCTGACGTTTGGCGGCCAGGTCATGAAGAACGTGGCGGGGTACGACGTGTCGCGCCTGATGGCCGGCGCCTGGGGCACGCTGGGGCTGCTGACGGAGGTGAGCCTCAAGGTGCTGCCCGTGGCGCCCGGCGAGGCCACGCTCCGGTTTGACGGCATCAACCAGGCCGATGCGCTGCGCAAGCTGCACGCCTGGGGCGGCCAACCGCTGCCCCTCAACGCCAGCTGCTGGCTACAAGACGCGGCGGTGGACGAAGGCGCAGGCACCCTGTATGTGCGCCTGCGCGGCGCCGTGGCGGCGGTGGAGGCCGCGTGCAAGACCATGGGAGGCACCCGCATGGACAACGCCACCGTCGCCGCCGACTGGACCGCCTGCCGCGAGCAGACCTTGCCTTGGTTCGCAGCCCGCGCCGCGCTGCCCGGCCATGCGCTGTGGCGCCTGTCGGTGCCCGCCACGGCCCCGGTGCTGGCCCTGCCCGGCGGTGCGCAGCCGCTGGTGGAATGGCATGGCGCGCTGCGCTGGGTGCAGGCGCCCGAAGCCGCAGGCGACGCCCTGCGCGAAGCCGCCCGGGCAGTGGGTGGGAATGCTTCTGTTTTTGTAGCTGCGGAGGCAAATAAATCGGGCACTAGCGGCACTTTTGAATTGCAATCCAAGGCGCTGGAGCAAATCCATGGCCGCCTCAAGCACAGCTTTGACCCGGCGGGCGTCTTCAACCCCGGCCGCATGGCGCAGGCCTGGTAGGCAAGGCGACAGCCATCATTGCCATCCACGCTTCCCTCCCCATGCGACGCCTTTTTCACCTCACCGGACACCACCGCACGGTTGCGGGCAACCAGGTGCTGGGCTTGCTGCTGGCGTTCAACGCCGGGGCGGTCAATGCGGGGGGCTTTCTGGTGGTGCACCTCTACACCTCGCACATGACGGGCTTTTTGTCCTCGCTGGCCGACAACCTGGTGCTGGGGCAGATGAAGCTGGTGCTGGGCGCCGTGGGCGCGCTGTGGGCCTTTATGTCGGGGGCGGGCACCACGGCCATCATGGTCAACTGGGCGCGCCAGCGCAAGCTGCGCAGCACCTACGCGCTGCCGCTGCTGCTGGAATCTGTGCTCATGCTGCTGTTCGGCCTGGTGGGCGCCATCACCCTCAGCTGGCCCACGCCGTTTGCCGTGCCCCTCACGGTGCTGCTGCTGTCCTTCATCATGGGGCTGCAAAACGCCACGGTGACCAAGATGTCTTCGTCCCAGATTCGCACCACCCACATGACCGGCGTGGTGACCGACCTGGGCATCGAGATGGGCAAGATGCTGTACTGGAACCGCACCGGCACCGCACCCGAGTCGCAGGTGCGCGCCAACCAGGCCCGGCTGCGTATGTTTGCCGGGCTGGTCGCCATGTTTCTGGTGGGCGGCATCGCGGGTGCGGCGGGCTTCAAGCACGTGGGGTTTGTGTTTGTGGTGCCGCTGGCGCTGGTGCTGCTGGCCCTGTCGCTGCCCCCACTGTGGGCCGACCGCGCGCGCCTGCGCCACCCGTTGCGCAAGCCCTCGGCGCCTGCCGCTCCGGGCGACCCGAGCCTGGGCCCACCAGCGGACCCACCGGCCGCGCGCTGACGAACCCACGCCGAAATTTCTGTCTCTTCGCCCAGGCTGCTCTCCATGCAAACCCAGCTCTCTCCTGAATACCGCGCCCGCGCCGATGGCCTGGAGGCCGAATCCATCCTGCGCAAATGTGTGCACTGCGGGTTCTGCACCGCCACCTGCCCGACCTACCAACTGCTGGGCGACGAACTGGACGGCCCACGCGGCCGCATCTACCTCATCAAGCAGGTGCTCGAAGGCGAGGCCCCCACCCGCAAGACCCAGATGCACCTGGACCGGTGCCTCACCTGCCGCAATTGCGAAAGCACCTGCCCGAGCGGTGTGCAGTACGGCCATCTGGTGGACATCGGCCGCAAGATCGTCGATGAAAAAGTGCCGCGCCCCGTGGGCGAAAAGGCCCTGCGCTGGGCGCTGAAGGAGGGCCTGCCCTCGCCGCTGTTTGCCCCCGCCATGAAGGCCGGGCAAAGGGTGCGCGGCCTGCTGCCCGAGGCGCTGAAGGCCAAGGTGCCCGCGCCCCGGGATGCCGGTGCATGGCCCACGCGCCAGCATGCGCGCAAGGTGCTCATGCTGGCGGGCTGCGTGCAGCCGGCCATGATGCCCAACATCAACACCGCCACCGCCCGCGTGCTCGATGCCGTGGGCATCCAGACCGTGATCGCATCCAAGGCCGGCTGCTGTGGCGCCGTCAAGTTTCACCTCAACGACCAGGCAGGCGGCATGGCCGAGATGCGCGCCAACATCGACGCCTGGTGGCCGCTGGTGGAGGCGGGGGGTGTCGAGGCCATCGTCATGAACGCCTCGGGCTGCGGCGTCACCGTCAAGGAATACGGCCACATCCTGAAGGACGACCCGCAGTACGCAGCCAAGGCCGAACGCATCAGCGCCCTCACGCGCGACCTGTCGGAGCTGCTGCCTGCCGTGCTGCCCGAGCTGGCCGACAAGCTGCAGGGCCGTGTGAACCAGCCGGACACCCTGTACGCCTACCACCCTCCTTGCACGCTGCAGCATGGGCAAAAACTGCGTGGCGGTGTGGAGGCGCACCTGAACCAGCTGGGCTTCAAGCTGCGCACCGCGCGCAACGATGCGCACCTGTGCTGCGGCTCGGCCGGTACGTACTCGGTGCTCAACCCGGACCTGTCCTACCAGCTGCGCGACCGCAAGCTCGGCGTGCTTGGCGAGGCGTTTGGCAACCAGCCGCCCGACATGATCCTGTCGGCCAACATCGGCTGCATCACCCACCTGCAAAGCGGCACGGGTACGCCCGTGCGACATTGGGTGGAGGTGCTGGACGAGGCGCTGCGCGTGGGTTGATGGCGCGCTGGGCGAGGCGCCGGACCCTCCCGGCGCGCGCCAGAATCAGGCCTGTTTGGTGCCCGCCGACCCAACGCTGGCATGATCGAGGGTTTTGTCGTCTCCTATTCGCCCCCGAACCGCACTGCCATGACCGACTCCGTGTCCGCACAAGAACAACCCCATACCGCACCTGTCGTGCCTGCAGCACCCCAGGCCGCGCCCGTGCCGACCGAGGCTGCTGCGGTCGCCGTGGCGGCCTCTGAACCTGCTGCGTCGGCCGAAGCCGGTGCGCCCCAGCGGCGCCAGGACGGCTCGCGCCGGGGCGGCCGCGGCCGCCGCAAACCTGATGGGCGCCAGGCGCCGCAGGGCCGTGCAAACGCCGAAGGTGTGGCAGACGCTGCTGCGCCTGCTGCCGGCGCACAGCGCGCACCACAACGCGTGCACCCCGCGCTGGAGCAGCTGGCCGGGCTCTACCCCTCTCTGTTTGGCGCCGTGTTCCGCCCGCTCAAGCGGGGCATCTTCCAGGACCTCCTGGCGGCCCACCCAGAGTTGTTCGAGCGCGAAGCACTCAAGGTGGCGCTGGGCATCCACACCCGCTCCACGCGCTATCTGCAAAGCGTGGCGGCGGGCGACAAGCGCCACGACCTGCAAGGCCAGCCCGTGGAAGACATGGCCCCCGAGCATGTGCACCACGCGCTGCTGGAGGTGTACCGCCGCAAGAAGGCGCGTGCCACCGAAGACCTGCTGCCCAAGCTGCGCAACCGCATGATGGCCGCGTTCGAGGCCTCGGGCCTCACGCGCGAGGCCTACACCGAGCGGGTGTTGAGCCGCGACGACGCCGCCAATGCCATCCTGGAAGATGCCTTTGCCGAATGGTCGGCCCGCAACGCCAAGGACGAGGCCCTGCTGCGTGCTTTTGAAGCCAGCGGCCAGACGCTGGAGGCCTTTGCCGACATGTACGGCCTGGTGCCCCGCACCGTGGGCCAGCAGCTGGAGCGTGCACGCCGCCTGGCAGCCGCGCGGGCTCCGTCCATGGCGGCCGCAGCGCCTTCAGACCAGGGGGGCTAAGGCCGGCTCGGCCTGGATAGAATCCCCTTGCGACCCGGTTCATGGGTTGCCGTAAGCGTTTACGTCAATCAACGTGCCTACCAACGCCGGCCCTGCCGGGGTGGTGGCCCCCAGCCCGCAGATGTTGCAGGGAGGGGGCGGCACCTTGCTTGACCGGTGTGCTTTCTGGAACTTCAATGAACCAACCTTCTTCGCTCGCCCCGTCTTCCCGCAAGACCCTTTTCGGGCTGCCCAAGCTGCCCGCACGCTCGGCGGCCTGGGTGATGCCGCTGCTGCTGTCGCTGCTCATGACCTTCATCGTGTCGCTGATCAGCACGGTGCGCGTGGCCGGTTTCTCGCTGGACTTCCTGCGCTTGTGGCTGAGTGCCTGGGCGCTGTCCTGGGTCGTGGCTTTCCCCACACTGCTCCTGGTGCTGCCCGTGGTGCGCCGCGCCACGGCGGCCATCGTCGAGACGCCGAACTGACCTGTGGCGGGGCGGGTGCCTCCCGCCCTCGTCACTGCGCGCACCCCCGGGTCATAGGGGGCGCGCAGGCTACTGACATCATGCTGTCAGCAGTAGGCACGCACCATGCCTCTCTCGCGTTGCGCCCACGGGCCGGTGCACCGATTCCATCGACCGACCCAGAGAGAGGACCTGCCATGACCGCCACCATCACCTTTCCCGCGCCCACCTGCATCCAGATCCCTGCTTTCAGCGTCGCGGGCATCAGCGTGCGCACACGCAACAGCGAAGAAATGAACCCTGCCATCGCGCGCCTTGGGGGGCTGTGGAACCGCTTTTTCAGCCAGAGCTGGGAGCGCCTGCTGCCCAGCCGGGGCGACGACGGCCGCATCTTTGGCGTGTACAGCGCCTACGAGTCCGACGAACACGGCGCCTTCGACGTCACGGCCGGTGTGGCCGTGGCCGAACCGAATCTCGCGCAGGCCGTGCCGGGCGCGCACCGCGTGGACATCGAAGCGTGCGACTACCTGGTGTTCACCGGCGAGGGCGAGATGCCGCAGATGGTGATCGACACCTGGATGCGTATCTGGCATTACTTTGCCGACAATCCGCAGGTGCAGCGCCGCTTTGGTACCGACTTCGAGGCCTATGAAGGGCCTGACAAGGTGGCTATCCATGTGGGTGTTGTGCTATAAATAATGTAGCTATTAACGCTTGATGAACAGGCGCAAAAGCCTAAAAACATTCATATTCCCAGCCCATGCGCCGCGCCGACCGCCTGTTCCAGATCGTCCAGCTCATCCGGGGGCGGCGCCTGTCCACCGCTGCTTTCCTGGCCGAGCGGCTCGAAGTCTCGGCCCGCACCATCTACCGCGACGTGGCGGACCTCCAGCACCAGGGCGTGCCCATTGAGGGCGAGGCCGGTGTGGGCTACCGTCTGGGCGCAGGCTTTGACCTGCCACCGCTGATGTTCAGTCAGGGCGAGGCCAATGCCCTGGTCGCCGCCGCCCGCCTGGCCCAGGCGTGGCTTGATGCGGGGCTGGCCCGCGAGGTGGAGGGCGCCCTGGGCAAGATCCTGTCCGTGCTGCCCCCCGCTGCGCGCGTGGCAGCAGAGGCACAGGCGCTCTATGCACCCTCGGTGGGGCTGGACCCCCGTGTGCAGTCCCATCTGCAGGCCCTGCGCGAGGCCGTGCACAGCCGCCACGTGGTGCAGGTGGACTACGCCGACGTCAACGGCCGCCCCAGCCTGCGCCGCCTGCGCCCGCTGGGCTGCTTCTACTGGGGCAAGGTCTGGACGCTGTCCGCCTGGTGCGAACTGCGCAACGACTTTCGCGGCTTTCGCATTGACCGCATTGCGGCCATCACCGTGCTGGAAGAACAGTTCCGCCAAGAGCCCGGCAAGACCCTGGCGGACTTGCTGCGCAAAGTGGAGGGGGAGATGGAGGGGCGGCCGGTGGAGTGGGGGACTGCGCCGGGGGCAGATGGGAACTCCTGAAGAGATGGAGTGCAAGTAGTGGGGGGCCGAAGACGGCAATGGGCCCAGAGCAGCCGGTCCGCGCCTCGCAGAAGATCGAGGCCTATGGACTTAAGCGTTTCACAAGAACAGGTTTATGACTTCCCTGTTCATACGCGAAATAGTAAACCTCTGCGGGCGTTTCATCGGGGGCACATCGGTTGGGACACAGTACTTTCAGTATCTTTTGCCCCCCGCTGGAGTCCTGCAAAACCCAGTTCTGAAACTGTTTGACGCTGCCATCCTCCTGCGGAGGCCCCAAGAGTAGATGTAGCTCGCGGATTGTTTTACCCCCTATGGCTGCACTCCATTCAACTGGGGGCGAAAGCCGATTGCTGTCTCCACATCCGGCTTGGCAAGTTGCAATTGAGATCACAACTAAGAGGTATCGTCCAAAGTACAGCATCCGACTCCGTAGTAGTCGTGTTTATCGATTCGAATGGCAGCTAGTGGCCGCAATCAGTCTCACCAGTGGCGCGTGTAGGGCTCAAAACCAACAATCTATGCGGGGGTTCGACAGACCGTCAGACCTCTTTGCGACAGTTGGAGGAGTCGGTGCTGAACACAGCCCTCAGGGTCGTTCATGCATTCGCAAGGTCCAAGGGGCAATGCGGTTGATATCGGGTCTTTGAAAATCTGTGCAGACCGCTCGTCACCTAGTGGAGCTCTGATCTCCAAATGCCCCTCCTGGAACTGCAATGGGATGTGAATGCAGTCATGAAAAAGCGAACTCTGAACCCCTGCTGCCGCTAATACAGCGTGGAGTTCATCAAGACCATCGGGGCTTTGCATGTGTCGATTCTCCGTGAAGACGGTACGCCGACCGTCCGCTCCTGGCCGGATTCTGCCCCACAGAGAGGGATGCTAGCTGGCCCTGAGCCGACGTTCAATCAAGCCCAATTGCCTGCATGAACGGAAGAAATTGCACTTCCATCTGGTTGGCCGAGTTCAGCGTTCCGTTGTGCAAGTAGATTGGACGGCCGGATTCGGCATCCAAGACTTCAGCGTGATAGTCGCCAGTCTCCCAGCAAGTGACGCGACCAATAGTGTTGGGTGAGTCCACATCAATGCGAGCTGAACCATTGTCTGAAGGCGCTGCAATCGTGACCTGCGCGTTCGGGATTGATTTCGCCCAAGCGATAAATTGCATCAGCACTTCCCCTTCTCCAGGGTCGACTTCCGCCCGACTTGAGCTCTTGATATCCAGCCAAGCATCTGCGTGGCACCGCGACGATGGGCCAAGTGCGGCAAGAAACTGCGGAAGTACGTCCAACTCACTCGCTGAGGCAACTAGCCCCTCGATAAACCCTGTGGCCACAGTCGTCACCAAGACAGTATCCCCGCTCTCCATCGCCGTCTCCACGAGCAGCATCGCTCGCCGTGTCTCCGCGGCAGCTGGATTCTTTGAGGCCTCCAACAACCGATTGGCAAAGCTCGACAAGAGCGACGTCTCTGGCGGCTCTTGCGGCGCCCAACACTCGTCAGCCTCAAACAAGACTGGCCTAAGAACCGGGGAGCTGGCCAGCACCTCAATGAATGCTCGAGTGGATGTCTTCATACATTTGCACAGTATTTGAGCGTCTGGTTGTGGCCGAAAACGGCCGTTGAGCCCAGAGGGGTAGAAATGCCGCAGATCCCCGGGGCCGCATCATTCTGGTGGTGACGCGGCGCCACAGGGCGCGCCCTCTCAACTTGCCAGCGCCGCCTCAATATCCCCCGCCAGCTTCTTCGGTGCATCCTGCGGCGCATAGCGGCGGATCACGCGGCCGTCCTTGCCGACCAGGAACTTGGTGAAGTTCCACTTGATGGCCTTGCTGCCCAGCAGGCCCGGTGCCTCGGCGGTGAGCCACTGGTACAGGGGCGATGCGTTGGCGCCGTTCACGTCGATCTTGGCCATCATGGGAAAGCTCACGCCGTAGTTGAGCTGGCAGAAGCTGGCGATCTCGTCGTTGCTGCCGGGGTCCTGGGCGCCGAACTGGTTGCAGGGGAAGCCCAGCACCACCAGGCCTTGGTCGGCATATTCCTTGTGCAGCTCTTCCAGCCCGCCGAACTGGGGCGTGAAGCCGCAGGCGCTGGCGGTGTTCACGATGAGCAGCACTTTGTCCTTGTATTGCGACAAGAGCACGGTCTGGCCGTTCATCTGCTGGGCTTCAAAGTCGTAGATGCTGGTGGGCATGCGGGTACTCCGGGTGGGGATGACGGGCCATCGTAGCCCAGCCGCCCCAGCCCGTGCGCGTGCGGGTCAATGACCCGCGGCGCCCGGTCGGCGGAACTGCAGCGCCGCCAGCAGCGAGGCCAGCAGGATCAGCGCGCCGCCCAGCACGGTGCGCGTGTTGAGCGTGGCCGCGCCCAGCAGGGCCGATGACACGCTGGCAAACATCACCTCCGACAGCATCACCAGCGCGGTGGTGCCGGCTGCCAGTCGGGCCGCGCCAAATTGCAGTGCCCAGTTGCCCAGCATCAGCACGCCCGCCAGCAGCAGGCCGGTGACGACCCAGGTGCTGTTGACGGCGGGGAAGGGCTCCACCACGCCTACTTGCAAGCCGATGCTGGCCACGGCCAGCGCCATGAGCATGCAGCCGCCAAACATCGAGAACATGCGCGCAGGGCCCGGCACGGTGTGGAGGCGGCGCAGCGTGACGTTGGTAAGTGCGAACATGAAGCCGCCCAGCAGTGCCAAAGCGTCGGCCAGCGAGAGGTTCTGCAGCAGGCGCGACGCCGGGGCACCCACCGGCAGCAGCACAAGCGCCACGCCCGCAAAGGCCAGCGCCAGGCGCAGCAGCGCCGCCGGTGTGGGGCGTTCTCCCAGAATGCGCCAGGCCAGCAACACGGCCCAGGCGGGCATCAGGTAGAACAGCAGGATCACGCGCACCACGTCGCCAATGGTCACGGCCCAGTTGAAGGCCACGTTGTTCAGTCCCGAGGCCAGCGCCAGCAGCCACAGCTGTGGCTGCGCTCGCACCTGCTGCAGGATGCCGGGGCGCCACGCCAGCAGGGCCAGCAGCACCACAGCGTACATCGACGCCGTGGCCCACAGTGGATGCAGCCCCGCCTGGTGCATGTGCTGGAACGGCCACCACGCCAGGCCCCAGACAAAGGCGTTGAATAAGAGCGCGGCGAAGGGGAGCGGAGAGTGCATTGAAAGAAGAAGCAAGCTGTAGCGCCCTTGAAATATGCGCTAATAGCTATAAATTATGTAGCAATCCGTGCCGGGCGGCACGGCGCCAAAAACTGGCACGCCCCCAGGTCAGTGCACCCGTGGATCTGGCTCTGCCAGGCCACCGGGTGCGTCCCCCTCGGGGGAAGCGGCGAAGCCGCACAGGGGGGCTTCGCAATCAGGAGTCAATGGTGCGTATCGTGCCGCGCGATGTCCAGCAGGTGGTTCACTTCGTCGCGGTAATTCACGCAGTTGCGCTGGTGCCAGCGGCGGATGACCCACATGATGCCCGCCACCACCAGCCCGAAGGTGGTGATGGCACCGAACACCGACAGGCCCAGCTTGAGCGACAGGCTGTAGAACGCCCCCAGCCCCAGGATGCAGGCCTGCTCGTTGAAGTTCTGCACGGCAATCGACCGGCCCGCACCCATCAGGTTGTGGCCTCGGTGCTGCAGCAGTGCGTTCATGGGCACCACCAGGTAGCCGCCCAGGCCGCCCAGCACGATGAGGAAGGGGATGGCCAGCCAGATGTTGCTGATGAACACCATCAGGATCAGCAACAGCCCCATCGCAATGCCCAGCGGGATCACGCGGGTGGCCATGTCCAGGCGCATGCGCATCGATGCCACCACAGCACCCACGGCGGTGCCGATGGCCACCACACCGGTCAGGGCCGAGGCCTGCGTGGTGTTGTAGCCCAGGGCCACGGCGGCCCAGGCCAGCACGATGAACTTGAGATTGCCACCGGCGCCCCAGAAGAGGGTGGTGGTGGCCAGTGAGATCTGGCCCAGCTTGTCGCGCCACAGGCGGCTGTTGCAGGACCAGAAGTCCGGCAGCAGGTTGAGGGTGTTGGCCAGCACGCTGCGCGAGGGGTCGGCGCGCAGGGGGCGCATCTCGACGCCGGTGTGGGGGATGCGGGTGTTGAACCACGCGGCCAGCGCGTACACGGCGATCAGCGCCGCAATAGCGGCCTCGGCGGGGGTGTCCACGCCGGTGTCGATCAGCGGAAAGTCAAAGCCCAGCAGCATGCCCGACAGCTGCTGCCCCACCAGCTGGCCGCCAAACAGCACGCCCAGGATGATCGATGCAATCGTCAGGCCCTCGATCCAGCCATTGGCCTTCACGAGCTGGGATGCAGGCAGCAGCTCGGTCAGGATGCCGTACTTGGCGGGCGAGTAGGCTGCAGCCCCCAGGCCGACGACGGCGTAGGCCATGAGCGGGTGCGAGCCAAACAGCATCATCAGGCAGCCGACCACCTTGATGGCGTTGCTGAAGAACATGACCTTGCCCTTGGGCAGCGCATCGGCAAAGGCGCCCACGAAGGGCGCCAGCACCACATAGAACAATGCGAACATGGGTACCAGGGCCGCGCGCTGCCACTCGGGGGCGCCCCCAGTGCGCAGGAGTTCCACAGCGGCTACGAAGAGTGCGTTGTCGGCCAGCGAGCTAAAAAACTGCGCCGACATGATGGTGTAAAAACCGCGCTTCATCGAATGGCTGGTGAGAGCATCAGTTGGGCTGATGCCCTGTTAAATGTGAGGAACCGTAGCAAGGGACAGGCGGTTATATCACGCGGATAAACGGCCACAGTGCCAGAATCCGGCGCTGGTCCCCCGGTAAATCCCTCGCTCCATCAGGTCTGTCCCATGCCCCGTCCCATTGCTGCCACCATCCACACCACGGCCCTGCACCACAACCTGGAGCGTGTGCGCCAGTCGGCACCCGACGCCAAGGTGTGGGCGGTGGTCAAGGCCAATGCCTATGGCCATGGCATCGAGCGCGTGTACGAAGGCCTGCGCGGCGCCGACGGCTTTGCGCTGCTGGACCTGGCCGAGGCCGAGCGCGTGCGCCACCTGGGCTGGCGCGGGCCCATCCTGCTGCTCGAAGGCGTGTTCGAGCCGCGCGACCTGGAGCTGTGCTCACGCCTGGGCCTGTGGCACGCGGTGCATTGCGACGAGCAGATCGACATGCTGGCCGCCCACAAGACGCAGGTGCCCCACCGGGTGTTTCTCAAGATGAACTCGGGCATGAACCGCCTGGGCTTCACGCCCCAGCGCTACCGCAGCGCCTGGGCCCGGCTCAACGCGCTGCCGCAGGTGGACGAGATATCGTTCATGACCCACTTCAGCGACGCCGACGGCCCGCGCGGCATTGCGCACCAGATGGCCGCCTTCAACACCGCCACCCAGGACTTGCCCGGCGAGCGCACGCTGAGCAACAGCGCCGCCATCCTGCGCCATGCGGCCCTGGCCGGGGTGCGCGCCGACTGGGTGCGCGCGGGCATCGTGGTGTACGGCAGCGCCCCCGACTTCCCCGAGCACAACGCCAGCCACTGGGGGCTCCAGCCCACCATGACGCTGTCCACCCGCCTCATCGCCACGCAGCAGCTGCAGGCGGGCGACACCGTGGGCTATGGCTCGCGCTTCACGGCCGATGGTCCGCTCACCATCGGCATCGCCGCCTGTGGCTATGCCGATGGCTACCCGCGCCACTGCGATACCGGCACGCCGGTGCTGGTTAACGGTGTGCGCACGCGCCTGGTGGGGCGGGTGAGCATGGACATGGTGACCGTGGACCTCACGCCCCTGCAGCAGGCCGGTGTGAACGTGGGCTTTGGCAGCGAGGTCACGCTGTGGGGCCGGGCCAGCAGCGGTGTGGAGTTGTCCATCGACGAGGTGGCGCAGGCCGCGGGCACCGTGGGTTACGAGTTGATGTGCGCCTTGGCCCAGCGCGTGCCGGTGGTCGTGGACGGCGGGGCCTGACGCCCTCCCTCTCTCTCTGTCTGCCCCGGCGGTTCGCGCAGAAGTTCACGCAGCTGGCATAGGCCGCGCGCGGGGCGGCCGCAAACTGGTGTGAAATGGCGCCGTCTGTTTGCCACTATGCGCAGCGCGCTCTTTTCATGGCCACATCCCGCAGCAACTCCTCCGGTTCCAAGAAGAAAAGCAGCTCCACCTGGCGCTCGGTGCGCATGCCGTACCACGGCGCGGTGGCGCGCACCCTGCAGCAGCGCTACAGCCTGCGCTGGCACGGGTTGCTGATCGGCAGCTTCACGCTGCTGCTGATGTGGGCCGCCTCGCACCTGCAGATGGTGCTGGGCGTGGATTCGCTGGCGCTGCGGTACTTGATTACGCTGTCGGTGGGCTACATCGGCTATCTGCTGGTGCTGCGCGCCTGGGCGGCGCGGCTGGTGCGGCGGGACGGGCCGTCGGGCGATGGCAGCAGTGTGGATGTGCCGGACATCTCCTGGCCCAGCGGCAACGGCCCCTCGGGTGGCGGCCAGGTGCCCCTGCCGCGCACCGGCGGGGGCGACTTTGGTGGCGGTGGCGCATCGGGGGACTTTGGGGGTGGGTGGACACAAGGCCTGTCCAGCGGGGGCTCCAGCAGCGACTCCAGCGTGCTGGGCGACATTGCCGGGGGCGCGGCCGATGCACTGGGCAGCGCCGACGAGGGCGCGGTGGTGGTTGTGCCCGTGGTGGCCATCTTTCTCATTGGCACGGCGCTGATCCTGGGCGCGGGCTCGCTTGCCATGCTGTTCTTTGGCTGGGATGTGCTGCTCACGGTGGCGGTGGAGATCGCCTTTTCGGTGGCCACGGCCCGCGCCGCCGTGGGGGTGGAGCGCGAAGGCTGGCTCAGCGCCGCCGTGCGCTTGACCTGGAAGCCGCTGCTGGGCGCCCTGGTTTTCGCCGTGCTGCTGGGCGCCACCATCGACCACTTCCTGCCCCATGTGCATTCGCTGCCCGAGGCGTTGCGCGTGATCCAGGGGCGCTGATTTGCTCTATTTTTGATAGCTTCTAGGGCATGTTGCACTAGCGCTTGGGGCAAAAATCCCTTCAAAAAGCGTCGGAAGCGCCTCCGAGGGGCCCCTACCGGGAGGATCGGCCCCTGCCGTGGCTGCAGTCCTCGCCAGTCTCCAGGGGTGGCAGCGCATCCAGGTTGGACCGCACCCGCGCCAGGAGGGCCAGCAACTGCGCCTGAGTGTCGTCGTCGCAGCCCGCCAGCACCTGGGTCGACAGGGTCTGCCGCGCGGCCTGTAGGGCTTGGTACAGCGCCTGACCTTCGGCGCTCAACGTGAGGCACAGGCTGCGCCGGTCCTCGGCGTGGGGCTGGCGCTCCAGCCAGCCCTTGTCCTGCAGCAGGCCCAGCATGCGCGCCACCTGGGCCTTGTCGGCGCCGCTGTGGCGCACCAGTTCTTTCTGCGTGGCGCCGGGGTGGCGGCCAATGAAGTTCAGCGCGCGCACCTCGTTGAAGGTCAGGTCCGGGTGCACGGAGGTCATCGCGCGCACCATGCGCGCCCGGTAGGCGTGCATCAGGTCGTGCAGGGCTTCAAACACATCGGGGCGGGCGCGTGGGGGCATGGCGTGGCTATCGGTTGACAAAGTCAACTGAATGGCGGATGATTTGGTTGATTAAATCAACATTTTACGCCATGAACGCACCTCTGCCCCTGGCCGCCACGGCCCCCTCCCTCGCCATCGAGCGCATTCGCCACCCCTTGCAGGGCCGCCACCTTCAGGTGGTGCGCCGCACCCAGGTCAGCCCCGGCTTTGTGCGGCTGACCCTGGCCGGCCCCGAGCTGGCAGGGTTTGCGAGCGCCGGGTTTGACGACCACCTCAAGCTCATCCTTCCCTCGCCCGGGCAGGACCGCCCCACCTTGCCCACGCTGCAGGACGGCCGCCCCGTGTTTGACGGCCCGCGCCCCACGCTGCGCGACTACACCCCCGCGCGCTTTGACGCAGCAGCAGGCGAGCTGGACATCGAAGTCGCCCTGCACGACGCAGGCCCCGCCACCGACTGGGCCGCCAGCGCCACCGTGGGCCAATGGGTGGGCATTGCCGGGCCGCGCGGCAGCATGGTGGTGCCCACGGGCTTCGACTGGCACTGGCTGCTGGGCGACGAAACCGCGCTGCCCGCCATCGCCCGCCGCCTGGCCGAGCTGCCCGCCAGCGCGGTGGCCACCTTGCGCATCCAGCTGAACAACCCGGCCGACCAGCGGGTGTTGGCGAGTGCGGCGAAGGTGGACCTGCAATGGGTGAGTGCGCTGCCTACTGCCGTCGAAGCCATGGCGCTGCCGCCCGGCGCGGGCTTTGTCTGGGCTGCAGGCGAACACAGCGACATGGCCGCCGTGCGCCGCGCCGTGCTGGCCAAACCGGGTGTGGACCCAAAACGCATGCGTATCTCCGCCTACTGGAAGCGCGGGGCGGCGGACCACCACGAAGACCTGGCGAACGCCGCGTAGTCGGCACTCGCCGCCTTTCTTTCAGCGAAGCAGCGTCAGCGCCGCCGCCTTCTGCACCGCCTGCGTCATGTGCTGCAGCGCCTGCACATTCAGACGCCAGCACTGCCAGTACAGCGGCACATCCACGGGCTTGTTCGCAATCAGCTCGACCAGGGCGCCAGTCTTCAGGTCGTCCTCCACCAGCGGGTCGGGCGTCATGCCCCAGCCCAGGCTGGCGCGGGTGGCTTTGACGAACGCGTGCGCCTCGGGCAGCCAGTGCACGGGTGGCGCGAGCTTGCGGCGCGTGATGCGGCCCACAAAACGCGCCTGCAGCGCATCCTTGCGGTTGAACACCAGCATGGGCGCCTGCGCCAGCGTGGCAGCGTTCACCCCTTGGGCAAAGTGGCGCTGCATGAAGGCCGGGCTGGCCAGCGCGCGGTAGCGCAGGGTGCCCAGCGGCAGCACCTGGCAGCCCTGCACGGGCTGTGGGTCGGCCGTCACGGCAGCCATCACGCGGCCCTCGCGCAGCAGGTTGGCCGAATGGTCCTGGTCTTCCACATGGATGTCGAAGGTGATGGCCTGCCCCTCGGCCGCCTGCGCCATGGCGTGGGGGAACCAGGTGGCCAGCGAGTCGGCATTCACGCCAATCGCCAGCCGCGTGGTGCTGTGCTGCCCGCCGCCAATGGTGGCCAGCGCGTCGGCCTCGCTCAGCGCCACCTCGCGCGCGTGGCGGTACAGCGCTTGCCCGGCCTCGGTGGGCGTGCAGGGCGTGGCGCGGCGCACCAGCACCTGGCCCACGCGCTCTTCCAGCAGCTTGATGCGCTGCGACACCGCCGAGCGCGTGACATGCAGCACGGCGGCTGCGCGCTCAAAGCTGCCCTCGTCGATCACCGTGGCGAAGGCATTGAGCTGGGCGGAGTCGAGTGGCATGTGGGGTTAGCAATTCTGACGGATCGTTAAAAAGTATAGCTGGCATCAACAAGACGCAGTGACCACAATCCGCACCCATGGTTACCACTGCTTTTGCCCACGGCTTTACGTCCACCGCCCTGCTGATCATGGCCATCGGCGCACAGAACGCCTTTGTGCTGCGCCAGGGCCTGCGGCGTGAGCATGTGTTGCCGGTGGTGCTGGTGTGTGCCTTGTCCGACGCGGTGCTGCTGCAGGCGGGCGTATGGGGCATGGGTGGTGTTCTGGCGGCGCGGCCTGAGTGGGCGCAGTTCATGCGTTGGGCGGGGGCGCTGTTTCTCGCGGCCTATGCCGTGCAGGCGGCGGCCCGGGCGTTGCAGCCAGCGCACCTGCTGGTGTCGGCCAACGGGCCAGGAGCGAGCCTGCGCACCACGGTGCTCACCGTGGTGGCGCTGACCTGGCTCAACCCGCATGTCTATCTGGACACGGTGGTGCTGCTGGGCACCATGGCAAGCCCCTACCCCATGTGGGGCCGGGCCACCTTTGCAGCGGGAGGCTCGCTGGCCAGCGCGCTGTGGTTTCTGAGCCTGGGCTACGGCTCGCGCTGGTTGGCGCCAGTGTTTGCGTCGCCCCGGGCTTGGCGGGTGCTGGACGGGGGCACGGCCATCACCATGATGGGGCTGGCGGTTGCAATGGGTCTAAGCTAAGAAAGATAAGTTCGTTACACAAACGCAGGGTTTGGTTCATAGTGCAGGGCTGACTGATCTGGAGTGACCCTTCATGCGTTTCAAGACCCTTTTGCTGGCCGCCGCAGTGGCCGCTGCGCTGCCTGTTGCGGCACAGGCCAAGACTTTCCGCTGGTCCCGTTCGGTGGACATCTCCACCTGGGACATCCACACCCAGAACGTGGGCGTGAACAACACCATGCACGGCGCGGTGTACGACACGCTGGTGGAATACAACAGCAAGACCTTCAAGCCCGAGCCTTCGCTCGCCACCGAGTGGAAGCTGATCAAGCCCACGCAGCTGCGCCTGACGCTGCGCAAGGGCGTGAAGTTCAGCGACGGCAGCGAGTTCACCGCGGACGACGCCAAGTTCTCGCTGGAGCGGGCCAAGGCCAAAAGCTCCAACTTCGCTGTCTACACCCAGGGCATTGACCGCGTGGAAAAGGTCGATGCCTACACCATCGACATCCACTCCGACCTGCCCAACCCGGTGCTGGTGAACCAGCTCACCGAGCTGCGCATCATGAGCAAGGCCTGGGCGGAAAAGAACAAATCGGTCGAGCCCAAGGACATCAAGACCAAGGACGAGAACTTTGCCCACCGCAACGCGCTGGGCACCGGCCCCTACCAGCTCAAGCAGTGGACGCCCGACCAGCGCGTGGTGCTGGAGCCCAACCCCCACTGGTGGGGCAAGGGCAAGTACCCCACCAACCTGACCGAGATCATCTATACCCCCATCAAGGCCGACGCCACGCGCACGGCGGCGCTGCTGTCGGGTGAGGTGGACTTTGTGATCGACCCCAGCCTGCAAGACCTGGCGCGCATCAAGCAGACGCCCAACCTGCAGGTGCTGGAAGGGCCGGAGTACCGCACCATCTTCCTGGGCCTGGACCAGTTCCGCGACGAACTGCCCGGCTCGGACGTGAAGGGCAAGAACCCGCTCAAGGACCTGCGCGTGCGCAAGGCGCTGTACCAGGCCATCGACATCCAGTCCATCCAGCGCGTGGTGCTGCGTGGCTTGGCCCAGCCCACGGGCACGCTGATTGCCAACCAGGTGAACGGCTGGACCAAGAAGGCCGATGTGCGCTACCCCTACGACCCCAAGGCCGCGCAGAAACTGCTGGCCGATGCGGGCTATCCCAATGGGTTTGAGGTGGACTTTGCGTGCAGCGCAGGCCGCTACATCAACGACGAGCAGCTGTGCCAGGCCATCACCTCGCACTGGGCCAAGGTGGGCGTCAAGGCCAAACTGCGCTCGCTGCCGTTTGCCACCTACTTCCCGATGATCCAGCGCAACGAGGCCAGCATCTACCTGCTGGGCTGGGGCGTGCCCACGTTCGATGCGTTCTACAGCCTGCAGTCGCTGGTGCGCTCGCCCGGCGCGGGCGGGGACGGCAACTTCAACCTGGGCCGCTTCTCCGACCCGCAAATGGACGCACTGATCGAGCGCGTGAAGAAGGAAACCGATGCCACCACGCGCAACCAGCTGATCGAGCAGGCGCTGATCAAGGAGCACGAGCTGGTCTCGCACATCCCGCTGTACAACCAGGTGATCCCGTGGGCGGGGACGAAGAAGGTGGAGATCATCCACCGCGCGGACAACCGCATTGACTGGCGGTATTTGAGAGTGACAACCCCCTGAGTCGCTTCGCGCCTTCCCCCTTCTCTCGAATTGCTGTGCAATTCGGGAAGGGGGACGCCGCCAGCGCGGCGGGGCGGCCCTTGCGCGGCGGCCCTGGCCGGGGCCGCGCCAGTTTCACACGCCGCGCACTCTCGCAGCGTGGATGTGCAGCCCCGAAGAAATTTCAGGCCATTGCGCGCTGCACGGCCGGGCGCTGCAGCATGCGCTGCGTGTGTGCAAACACCTTCGGAAACTGGGTTATGTCCACACCGTCGCTGTGCAGCCAGGTGCCGATGGTGAACAGGTAGCCGTCGGCCACCGTGTATTGCTCGCCCATCACCCAGGGGCCCTGGTCCGCGTTCGGCAGGTAGTGGCTTTCGATGAGGTTGAAGCACTCCGTCATGTTCTGCGGCACCTTGCGCTGCATGGCCGCTTGCGCCTCGGGCTCGTCGGCCCAGCGGCTGGCGCGGGGGCGGTGGGCGTGGGCGATGTGCACGGTGGACGCGAGGTAGCTGTGGAACTCTTGCAGGCGCGCAAAGCCATGCGCGTCGGCGGGCGCCAGGCGCGCTTCGGGAAAACTCTGCGCCACATAGGCCAGCAGCGCGGTCGTTTCGGTCAGCATGCCGTGCGGTGTGGCCAGCGCGGGCACGCGGCCCTTGGGGTTCACCGCCAGGTACTCGGGCGTGCGTTGCTGGCCGGCCGCGAAGTCCACGCGCACCAGGTCGTAGGGGGCGCCCGCTTCTTCCAGAGCGATGCGAACGGCCTGCGCGCAGGTGCCGGGGGTGTAGTACAGCGTGAGTTGGGTCATGGTTGGTTTGCTATAAATTAAATAGCTGCTGACGCATATTCCACTAGCGCCTGCAGCCGATATTGCTTGAAATGACTCAGTACAGGCCGCGTGTGCGCGCCATCAGCCGCACCAGGCCCAGCAAGGCGTCGGTGTGGGGCGTGGGCGTGTGGGTGATCTGCCCCAGCTCGCGCACGGTGCCCACCAGGGCGTCGATCTCCAGGGGCTTGTTGGCTTCCACGTCCTGCAGCATCGAGGTCTTGAACGCGCCCAGCTTGCGCGTGACGGCGTGGCGGTCTTCGGGCTGCTGGTCGATCGGCAGGCCCAGCTTTTCGCCAATGGCCTTGGCCTCCAGCATCACCGCGCTCACAAAGCCGCGCACCAGGTCGTCGTCCAGGATGCGGTCGGTGGTGGCACCCGTCAGGGCACTGATGGGGTTGACCGTGAGGTTGCCCCACAGCTTGAACCAGATGTCTTTCTGGATGGTGGTGCTCACCTCCACATCAATGCCGCCGTGGTGCAGCGTGTCGGCCAGTGCTTGCAAGCGCTCGCTGCGGCTGCCATCGGGCTCGCCCACGATGAGGCGATTGCCGAAATGTTGTTTGACGAAGCCCGGCGCCTCCAGCGAGCAGCTGGTGTGCACCACGCTGCCCAGTACACGGCTCGTCGGGATAGCGCCGGCGATCACGCCGCCCGCATCCACGGATTCAAGGGCACGCCCCTGCGCCGCGCCGCCAAAGCCGTCGAGGAACCACCACGGCACGCCGTTCATGGCGGTGAGCACGATGGTGTCGGGGCCGATCAGCGGGGCCATGGCACGCGCCACGTCAGGCAGGCCTGGGGCCTTGACGGCGACCACCACCAGGTCTTGCACGCCCAGGGCTGCCGGGTCGTTGTGGGCCGTGACGGCCACCTGCGCCAGCGTGCCGTCGGGACTGCGCAGGCGCAAGCCATCGGCCTGCAGGGCACGCAGCGTGTCGCCCCGCGCCACCATGCTGACGGTGTGGCCTGCCTGCGCCAGGGCCACGCCCAGCCAGCCGCCGATGGCGCCCGCGCCGTAAATACATGCTTTCATGGATGTTTGTCCTTGGGTCTGGAAGAAGAAAAGCTCAGTAGCCTGCGGGCCGGTTGGGGGCAGCACTTGGCGTGCTGCGGTAGCGTGCCAGCAGCTCCTGCGCAGCGCTCACCAGCAGCATGGTGTCCACGCCCACGGCCACAAACAGCGCCCCGGCCGCCAGCCATTGGCGCGCCTGCGATTCGGTGGTGGCCAGGATGCCCGGCGCCTTGCCTGCACGCAGGATGCGCGCAATGCCGTCGTGGATGGCGGCCTGCACATCCGGGTGCCCCGGATTGCCCGGGTGGCCCATCGATGCCGACAGGTCGGCCGGGCCGATGAACACACCGTCCACACCGGGGGTGGCGGCAATCGCATCCAGGTTGTTCATGGCCTCCACCGTCTCGGCCTGCACCAGCAGGCAGATCTGCTGGTTGGCTTCGTGAACGTACTGGGGGTAGGCCTGCCAGCGCGACGAGCGGGCCAGCGCGCTGCCCATGCCGCGCACGCCCTCGGGCGCATAGCGCGTGGCGCGCACCAGTTGCTGGGCCTGCTCGGGCGTATCGACCATGGGCACCAGCAGGGTCTGTGCGCCGACGTCCAGGTACTGTTTGATGAGGGCGGTGTCACCCACAGGCACCCGGGCGATGGGGTGGGGCGCCTGCATTCCGGGGGGCAGGGCGCTGGTGGCGCTGGCGATGGCCTGCAGCTGGTGCAGGATGGAGCGCAGGTCGTTGGGCGCGTGTTCGCCATCGACCAGCAGCCAGTCGTAGCCGGTGCCCGCGAGGATCTCTGCGCTGTAGCCGTTGGCCAGCCCAAGCCAGAGGCCGATTTGCGCCTGGCCTTGCGCCATGGCTTGTTTGAAGCGGTTGGTGGGTGTCTGCAATGTCAACTCCGTGCGGTGCCAAGCCCGCCATCGTACGGGCTGTTGTCTTTGTGTGCGGGGCGGGTCGCTATAGTCGGCTGCCCCTGCTTTTGCGTTCGCCCACCGACACCTGCCATGGCCAAAGAAAAAACCACGTTCACCTGCACCGAGTGCGGCGGCACCAGCCCGCGCTGGCTGGGCAAATGCCCGTCCTGCGGCGCCTGGAACACGCTGATCGAGCAAGTGGCCGAGGCCGGGCCGGGCAAGAACCGCCTGAGTGCGCCCCAAGGCTACGCGGGCCTGGCCAACGCGCAACCCGTCCTTCCGCTGGCGGCCATCGAGGCCCAGGACGTGGCCCGCACCCCCAGCGGCATCGACGAGCTGGACCGCGTGCTGGGCGGCGGCATCGTGGAAGGGGGCGTGGTGCTCATCGGTGGGGACCCGGGCATTGGCAAATCGACCCTGCTGCTGCAGGCGATGGATGCGCTGCAGCGCGCGGGCCTGCCCACGTTGTATGTGACGGGCGAGGAAAGCGGCGCGCAGGTAGCGCTGCGTTCACGCCGCCTGGGCATCGAGGGCAGCCAGGTGCAGCTGCTGGCCGAGATCCAGCTTGAAAAGATCCTGGCGACGGTGGACGCCACGCAACCCGCCGTGGTCGTCATCGACTCCATCCAGACCACCTATTCCGACCAGCTCACCAGCGCGCCGGGCTCCGTGGCCCAGGTGCGCGAATGTGCGGCGCACCTCACGCGCATGGCCAAGGGCACGGGCATCGCCGTGATTCTGGTAGGGCACGTGACCAAGGAAGGCGCGCTGGCCGGCCCGCGCGTGCTGGAGCATATGGTGGACACGGTGCTGTACTTCGAAGGCGACACCCACAGCCAGTTCCGCCTGGTGCGCGCCATCAAGAACCGCTTTGGCGCCGTCAACGAGATCGGCGTGTTCGCCATGACCGAAAAAGGCCTCAAGGGCGTGAGCAACCCGAGCGCCATCTTCCTGAGCCAACACAGCGAGCCGGTGCCGGGCAGTTGCGTGATGGTGACGCTGGAAGGCACGCGCCCGATGCTCGTGGAGATTCAGGCCCTGGTGGACAGCGGCGGCCCCAGCCCCCGGCGCCTGAGTGTGGGCCTGGACAAGGACCGGCTGGCCATGCTGCTGGCCGTGCTGCACCGCCACGCGGGCGTGGCCTGCATGGACCAGGACGTGTTTGTGAACGCCGTGGGCGGCGTGCGCATCAGCGAGCCTGCGGCCGACCTGGCGGTGATGTTGTCCATCACCTCTAGCCTGCGGGGCAAGGCACTGCCCCGGGGCTTTTTGGCGTTTGGCGAGGTGGGGCTGGCGGGCGAGGTGCGCCCCGCGCCGCGCGGCCAGGAGCGCCTGAAGGAGGCCGCCAAGCTCGGCTTTTCCGTGGCCGTGGTGCCCAAGGCCAACGCGCCGAAGAAGCCCATCGAGGGCCTCACCATCCACGCGGTGGAGCGGGTGGAAGAAGCGATGGACGTGGTCCGGGGCTTGTAAACCCCATCTACGCAATGCCCACAGCGCTGCGAATGCGGCGCCGTAAGACAATCGAGCCATGAATTTGCGCAATATCTTGGTGCCGCTGGGCGGCTTGGCCTTGGTCGGCTTTGGGTTTTATGCCTATGGCTGGGCCGGTGTGGCGGCGGTCGTCGGTGGGTTGGTCATGTGGGCCCTGCTGCACTTCACGCGGCTGGTGAACGTGATGAAGAAGGCCGCCAAACGGCCCATCGGCTATGTGGGCAGCGCCGTGATGCTCAACGCACGACTGGCCGAGGGCGTGAACCTGATGCATGTGGTGGCCATGACGCAGGCGCTGGGTGAACGGCTGTCTCCCGAGGGCGAGGACCCCGAGATCTACCGCTGGACCGATGGCACCCAGTCGCACGTGACCTGCGAGTTCCGCCACGGCAAGCTCGTGAAGTGGGCGCTGGTGCGGCCGCAGGCGGACGCTGACACCCCTACTCAGGAGGCATAGCCCTCGCCTGGATCTGGAGGGTTTGCTGCACTGCACCCCCGGGCGGCGGTTCCTGGTGGGCTGGGGCCCCGTAAAATCCCGGTTTTGCGACCCACAGCAACCAAAGGACACCCATGAGCCCCGTAGTTCCCTCGATGGCCGACCGTGACGGCAAGATCTGGATGGACGGCCAGATGGTCGATTGGCGTGACGCCAAGATCCACGTGCTGACGCACACCCTGCATTACGGCTGCGGCGCCTTTGAAGGCGTGCGCGCTTACAACACGGCCAACGGCACGGCGATCTTCCGCCTGGAAGAGCACACCGACCGCCTCTTCAACAGCGCCAAGATCCTGCGCATGAAGATCCCGTTCACCAAGGAAGAAGTGAACGAGGCCCAGAAGGCCGTGGTGCGCGAAAACAAGCTCGAATCGTGCTATCTGCGCCCATTGACCTGGATCGGCTCGCAAAAGCTGGGCGTGTCCCCCAAGGGCAACCAGATCCACCTGATGGTGGCAGCCTGGGCCTGGGGCGCCTACCTGGGCGAAGAGGGCATGAAGCGCGGCATCCGCGTCAAGACCAGCAGCTACACGCGCCACCACGTCAACATCACCATGACGCAGGCCAAGGCGGTGAGCAACTACACCAACTCCATCCTGGCCAACATGGAAGCGCTGGACGACGGGTATGACGAAGCCCTGCTGCTCGACAGCTCCGGCTTCGTGTCCGAAGGCGCGGGCGAGAACATCTTTGTCATCAAAAACGGCGTGATCTACACGCCCGACTTGTCAGCCGGTGCCCTGAACGGCATCACCCGCAACACGGTGTTCCATATCGCCAAGGACTTGGGCCTGGAAATCGTGCAAAAGCGCATCACCCGTGACGAGGTGTACATCGCCGACGAGGCCTTCTTCACCGGCACGGCCGCTGAAGTGACGCCCATCCGCGAGCTCGACCGCATCGAGATCGGTGCCGGTTCGCGCGGCCCGATCACCGAAAAAATCCAGAGCGCCTTCTTCGACATCGTGAACGGCCGCAATCCCCAATACGCCCACTGGCTGAGCAAGGTCTGAAGAACATGTCCCAAGCTACCGTTGAACTCCTGGCCAAAGACCTGAACGCCCAAGGTGGTGTTTTTTGCCCCAGCCCCAAGGCCGACATGAAGCTGTGGAACAGCCACCCCAAGGTATACCTGGACGTGGCCCGCACGGGTGAAGCCAAGTGCCCGTACTGCGGCACGGTGTACCGCCTGAAGGCCGGTGAGCACGTACACGCTGGCCACTGATTGATGCCAGCTGCAACCGGCGGCGCATCGGCGGCGCCCACGTTGACCGTGGCGGTGCTGACCCTCAACGAGGCGCACCGTATTGAAGCCTGCCTGCAGAGCGCCGCGTTTGCCGACCAGTTGCTGGTGGTGGACAGCGGCAGCACGGACGACACCGTGGCCATCGCACAGCGCCTGGGCGCGGAAGTCCACAGCTACCCCGACTGGAAGGGCTTTGCCGTGCAGCGCAACCGGCTGCTGGCCCATGCGCGGGGTGACTACATCTTCTTCCTGGATGCCGACGAGGTGATGACACCGGCGTTCGCTCAGGAGCTGCAGGCCATCGTGCGCTCGGGCGCACAGGCCGTGTGGACCATCCGCTGGCGCATGGTGGCCTACGGGCACGAACTCAAGTACTTTCGCTCGCAGTCGCAGATCGAGCGTCTGTTCGTGCGCGCCATGGTCCGCGAGTTCACGGGCGTGGTGCACGAGCAGGCCGAACTGTTGCCACCGCCGGGCGGTGGTGCCGTGCCGCGCCGTCTGATCGAAGCGCGGCTGTTGCACTACTCGCGCACCACCGTGCGCGGTAGCCTGGAGAAGCTCACGCAGTACGCGATGCTGGGGGCTGCCAAGCGGGCAGCGGCGGGCAAGAAGGGTGGCGTGGTGCGAGGCCTGGCCTCGGGCACCAGCATGTTCCTGCGCCTGTATGTGTTCCGCCTGGGCTTTCTGTGTGGCGGGGCAGGTTTTCTGTATTGCCTGTTTGTGGCGCTGGAGGCGTTCTTCCGGTATGCCGCCCTGGAGTACGACCACCAGCAACTGAGTGAGAGCGTGCGCCGTTGACCAAAACTGACGAAATTTTTGTGCGCTTGTCGGGCGTGGCGGCCTTCATGGTGCCGGGTCTGGCACTGTGGGTGCGCTCGGGCTATTCGTGGGGCGCGGTGGTGTTGTTGTTGTGCAGCCTGGCCACTGCCGGCGTGTGGCTGCGGCGCCGGCCGGGGCGCGATGCCTGGCTGCTTTTTGCCTCCATCGTGGCGATGGGCACGGTCTGGGCGCTGGACTTTGACCCGGCCCAGGGCAGCTGGTCCAACCTGGACCGGCCTGCCAAGTACCTGCTGGCGCTGCCCTGCTTGCTGTATGTGCTGGCCTATCCCCCGCGGGTGCGCTGGCTCTGGGCAGGTATTGCCGTGGGCGCTTGCGGCGCGGGCCTGATCGGCATGTACCAGGCCCTGGTGCAGCACCTGCCGCGTGCCAATGGGTTTACCAACGCCATCCAGTATGGCGGGCTCAGCCTGTTGCTGGGTTTGATGTGCTCGGTGGCGCTGCTGGTGCTGTGGGACCGCTGGACGCCCTGGCAGCGCGCAGCCTGGGCGGTGGGCATTCTGCTGGGGCTGGAGGGGTCGCTGCTGTCCGAGTCGCGCGGGGGCTGGGTGGTGCTGCCCATGGCGCTGCTGTTGTGCGTATGGCTCCAGGGGCGCTCTGGCCAACCCCGCAGGGCCATCGTCGGTGCCGTGCTGGTTGTGCTGGGGGCTGTGGGCCTGATGGCCTTCAAGGCGAACGAGGTGCGCCTGCGGGTGGACGAGGCGCGGCAGGAGATCACGCAGTACGAGTCGCGGGGCGACGCGGCCAGTTCGGTCGGCCAGCGCTTGGCGCACTGGGGCTTGGCCTGGCGCATGGGCCTGGACCGGCCCTGGAGCGGCTGGGGCCGCTATGGCTATGAGGCCGAGAAGCAGCGCAGGGTGGCCGCCGGCGAGGCGCACCCGATTGTTTTGCAGTTCAGCCACGCCCACAACGAGTTGCTGGACATCTTTGCCAAGCGTGGCATCCCCGGTGTCGTGGTCTTGCTGATTTTTTATGGCGTGCCCCTGGTGCTGTTCTGGCCCACGCGGCGGCGCGTGTTTCCGGGCGGTGCGGGTGAGCTGGATACCGAGGGCCTGTGCCTGCGCATGATCGGGGTGCTGCTGCCCGTGTCCTATATGGGCTTTGGCACCACCCAGGTGTTTTTGGGGCACAACAGCGGCACCATGTTCTACCTGTTCATGGGCATGCTGGTGCTGGCCATCCTGCAAGGCCGCGAGCGCCTGCGGCTGCAAACGCCCGGACAAGCCGCCTCCCTTTCCTGAAGGACCTCTGCCATGCACATCCTGCTGGTCAACAACTCCCCCATCCCGGTGTATGGCTACGGCGGTACCGAGCGCGTGATCTGGGACCTGGGCAAGACGCTGGTGCAGCAGGGCCACCGCGTGAGCTACCTGGTGCCCGAGGGCTCGACCTGCGACTTTGGCCAGGTGCTGCCCATCCGGCCGGACGAGCCGTGGGAGGGGCAGATCCCGGCCGACGTGGACATCACGCATTTCCAGTTCAACCCGCGCTCCGAGCTGTCCAAGCCCTACCTGGTGACCGAGCACGGCAACGCCCGCAAGCCCAAGCCACTGCCGCGCAACACGGTGTTCCTGTCGCGCGATCACGCGGCGCGCTATGGCTCCAGCGAGTTCGTCTACAACGGGCTGGACTGGGCCGGTTATGGCCCGGTGGACTTTGACCGCCCGCGCTCGCACTACCACTTCCTGGGCAAGGCGGCCTGGGGGGTGAAGAACGTGCGTGGCGCCATCAAGGTGGCGAAGATGGCCGGGGTGGAGCTGGACGTGCTGGGCGGCAACCGCATCAACTTCAAGCGCGGCTTTCGCTGGACGCTGTCGCGCAAGATCCACTTCCACGGCATGGTGGGCGGCTCGCAGAAGACGGGTCTGCTCAACGCCTCGCGCGGGCTGATCTTTCCGGTGCGCTGGCATGAGCCGTTTGGGCTGGCCGTGATCGAGAGCCTGTACTTCGGCTGCCCCGTGTTTTCTACGCCCTACGGCGCCTTGCCCGAGCTGGTGCCCGTGCACTGTGGCGTGCTGTCGGACCAGGCGTCGGTGCTGGCCGAGGCGGTGCGGGGCAACCGCTTTGACCCGCGCGCCTGCCACCAGCATGTGGTGGAGCACTTTGGCGCCGAGCGCATGGCCCGCAACTACCTGCGCATGTACGAGCGCGTGCTGGCGGGCGAAACCCTCAACGCCCAGCCGCCCATGATCCAGGGCCCCGCGCGCGAACTGCCCTGGAGGCAGTGAAGCCCCCCTGAGTCGCCTGCGGCGCCTTCCCCCAAGGGGGACGCCACCCGTGGCCTGGCAAAGCCAGCTCCACGGTGGCACGGGTTTCACAGCGCGCCAGTTTTTAGCGCCCTGCTCATATCGGGGAGACTACTGCGCGGGTTCTGGGGTGTTTTGGCCGCAAGCGCTAGTTCAATATGCCTCTGCTGCTATAAAAATAGTAGTTATTGGTGGCCGATAGTGGAGGTGCCGCGCGGCGCTGTGGCCTGCTGCCACTCCTGGGCCAGCAATGCCATCAACTGTGCCGCAGGCATGGGCCGCACCTGGGCCACCCCCTGGCCTGCCCACAGCGAGAGGCAGTCGGCCTGGCCCGCCTGGGCGGCCGCTCGGCGCAGCGCGCCGGACAGCGCGTTCTGCACGGGGTAGGGCGGCATGGTCGCCTCGTCGGCCTGCAGCGCTTGCATCATGCGGTTGACGATGCCGCGCGCCGGCCGGCCCGAGAAGATGCGGGTGGTGCGCGTGTCGGTGGCTTGGGCGCGTGTCAGGGCCTCGCGGTAGGCGGTGCCAATGGCCGACTCGGGGCAGGTGAGGAATGCCGTGCCCATTTGCACCGCCTGGGCGCCCAGCGCCAGGGCGCCTGTAATGCCGCGCCCGTCCATGATGCCGCCCGCAGCAATCACCGGGATGGACAGGGCCTGCACGCACTGCGCCACCAGCGGCAGCGTGCCCACCATGCTGGCCGCAAAGTCGGCCAATGACGGCGCTGCCCCGGTGGCGCCGGGCTGTGTCGGAGTGAGGAACGTGCCCCGGTGCCCCCCGGCTTCCATGCCAGAGGCGCACACGGCATCCGCGCCCACGGCGGCCCAGGCCTGCGCCTCGGCCAGCGTGGTGGCAGTACCGATCACGTAACTGCCTACGGCCTGCAGCCTGGCCACCTGCGCCGCCGTGAGGATGCCGAAGGTGAAGCTGGCCACCGCGGGGCGTGCGGCCACCAGGGCGTCGAACTGCGCGGCAAAGTCCTCGCACCACTGCGCGGGCCGCTCGGGCACGAGGCCGAACTCGGCATAGAACGGCGCCAGCCGCTGCAGCGCAGCTTGCACCGTGGCGTCGTCGGGTGTGGGTGTGGCCTGCACAAACAGGTTCATGCCGAAGGGCCGGTGGGTGCGGCGGCGCACTTCGGCGGCGGCCTCGGCCATGGCGGCGGGCGAGCGCATGCCGCAGCCCAGCATGCCCAAGCCGCCAGCCTCGGAGACGGCTGCGGCCAGCGCGGGCGTGTCCGACCCGGTCATCGGGCCCTGGATGATGGGCAACGCAAGGCCCAGGTGGGTGGTGAAGGCGGGCATGGCGGGCTCCTTGTGCGATCTGTGGGAAAGGGGTCAGGTCGATGTAGCGGGACGGGGCGCTTTGCCTGCGGTCAGCGCGGCGCGCAGCGCGTCCAGCGCGGGCGACTGGTAGCCGCGCCGGTGCACCAGCACCGTGTCGCAGGTGGCCAGGGGCACCAGACGCAGCGCGGGCGGCTCGCGCATGAGGTCGATCACGGCCTGGGGCACCACGCCGGCACAGCGACCGGCGGCCACGCAGGCCAGGATGGCGTGGTAGGACGCCAATTCCAGCACCTGGGGCGGTGTGCCGCTTTTTTGCTGCATGAAAGCTTCGCCCATGCGGCGGTAGGTGCAGCCGCCGCCAAAGGCGGCCAGGGTGTCCAATTGCAGGTCGGCCGGTGCGGCCACTGGGGGATGGTTGGCGGGCAGCGCCAGCATCAGGGTTTCGGTAAACACGGGCGCGCGCTCCACCGGAGCATCGGCATCCACGCCGGGTGGCGGCCAGGCCACCAGTGCGCAGTCGATGGTGTGGGCCAGCACCTGCTCCACCAACTGGCGCGAGGGGGCGGTGGACAGCTCCAGCACCAGCCCCGGCCACTGCGCATGCAGCTGCGCCAGCGGCTGGGGCAGGCGCGCTGCGGCTGTGCTTTCCATGGCGCCCAGACGCAGCCGGCCACCGGGCTCGCCGGGGTGCACGGACTGGCGTGCTTCTTCGGCCAGCGCCAGCAGGCGGTCGGCATAGCCGCGCAGCGATTCGCCCGCAGGCGTTGGCACCATGCGCTTGCCCTCGCGCAGGAACAGCGTCGCGCCCAGCTGCTCCTCCAGTTGCTGCACGCGCGTGGTCACGTTGGACTGCACCCGTCCCAGCCGCTCAGCGGCACGGGTCACGCTGCCTTCCTGCGCTACGGCGCGGAAGATCTCCAGAGCAGTGAGGTCCATGATTGTTCTCTTTGTGAGATGATTTAAAGAAAATATATCTCAAAAAAGAATCATATGCGCAAGCCCGATACCCTGGAATCTCCCACCGCCCCACCCCTGTCCGAACGCCCGCTGGCCGTGGCGCTGGCGGGCATGGCGGCGCTGGCCGTGGCCATGGGCATCGGGCGGTTTGCCTTCACGCCGCTGCTGCCCATGATGCTGCACGACGGCGTGGTCACGCTGGCGGGCGGCAGCTGGCTGGCCACGGCCAACTACCTGGGCTATCTCATCGGAGCGCTGGCCTGCATGGCGCTGCCGTGGGTGGCGCCCCGTGCGCGGCAGCGGTGGCATGCAGCGCGGCTGGCGCGCTGGGGGCTCGCGGCCACGGTGCTGCTCACGCTGGGCATGGCGCTGCCGCTGCCGGGCACTTGGCCCGCACTGCGGTTTGCGGCAGGGGTCGCCAGTGCGCTGGTGTTCTTGAATGTCTCGGTGTGGTGCATGGTGCGGCTGGTGGCGCTGGGCCAGGCTGCACTGGGCGGGCTGATCTTTTGTGGCCCGGGGCTGGGTATTGTGCTCACCGGCCTGTCGGCCAGTGCCATGGTGGCGCTGCAGTGGCCTGCCGCAGCGGGCTGGGCGGTGTTTGGGCTGCTGAGTGTGGGGCTGTGCGCCGCCATCTGGCCCGTGCTGCAAGGGGTGGCCATGCCCGCGTCGGCTGCGGCCTCCGGCCCGGTGGTGGACGGCTCCACCCCCGGCCACGGGTTCTGGGCGCGCACGGGGCTTACGCTGGCCTATGGGCTTGCGGGGCTGGGCTACATCGTCACCGCCACCTTTTTGCCCGTGATTGCGCGCGCTGCCTTGCCCGCCGGGTCGCCCTGGCCTGACCTGTTCTGGCCGCTGTTTGGTGCCGGGGTGGCGTTGGGCGCAGCGTTGTCCACCCGCACCCCGGCCGCGTGGGACCGGCGCTGGCTGCTGATGGCGGCCTACGTGGTGCAGGCCGGGGCCATTGCGCTCAGTCTGGTGTGGCCGGGGCCTGCGGGGTTTGCGCTGGGCAGCCTGCTGCTGGGCTTGCCGTTCACCGCCATCACCTTCTATGCGCTGCAGGAGGCGCGGCGGGTGTGGCCTGCGGCGGGTGACAGTTTTCCGGGGCTGCTCACGGCCGCCTACGGCATTGGCCAGATCGTGGGCCCACCCATGGTGGCGTGGATGCTGCACCACGCGGCCACACAGGGGCAGGGTTTTGTCTACGGGCTGGCTGTGGCCGCCGCAGCGCTAGGGGTGGGCGCGGTGCTGTTTGCCGCCATGGCCTGGCGCTGGCCCCTGGCGCCCCGCCCGGCGGCGCGCTGATTCGCACGCCGGTTCCCGTCTCGGTCAGTGCGTGGACGGTGCCAGCGGCAGCGCCAGCACAAAACATGCGCCGCTGTCGCCATCGGAGCGGTCCTGGCAGTGCACGGTGCCGTTGTGGCGCCCGGCAATCGATCGCACCAGCGCCAGTCCCAGGCCCACACCGCCCGCGCGCTCGCTGGCGCCCGGCAGGCGGTAGAAGGGCTCGAAGATGCGCTCGCGCTGGCTGGGCGGTACGCCCGGGCCGTGGTCGCACACATGCACCTCGGCGCGGCCCTGGCGGCGGTGCACCACCACGGTGATCTCGCCCGTGCTGTAGCGGCGTGCGTTTTCCAGCAGGTTGCGGATGGCCCGGCGCAGCAGCTTGGCCACGCCGCGCACCTCCAGCGAATCGGGGCTCGCGCTCACGTCCAGGTCGGCGTCCACGCGCGCACATTCCTCGGCAGCCAGGCCAATCAAGTCCACAAGCTCCACGGTACCCACGTCGGCCTCGCGTGCATCCAGGCGGCTGGCCAGCAGGATTTCGTCCACCAGCTGGTCCAGCTCGGCGATGTTGCGCAGGATCTCTTCGCGGAACGCGGGTGAGGGCTGCTGGCCGCCCATCAGCTCCAGCCCCATGCGGATGCGGGTCAGGGGCGAGCGCAGCTCGTGCGAGGCATTGGCCAGCAGCGACTTGTGCGACTTGACCAGGGTTTCCACACGCTCGGCTGCTGCGTTGAACTGCCGCGCCAGGTCGGCCACCTCGTCCTGGCCTTGCTCGGGCACGCGCACCGACAGGTCACCCTCTCCAAACTTCTTCACGCTGCGCTGCAAGGCCTCCAGCCGCTGCGTAAGGCGGCGGATGATGGGGTACACCCCCACGGCCACTGCCAGGCCCACGATGCCCAGCAGCCACAGGAAGCCGAAGGGCGGCCGGGTCCAGAAAGCAGCCTCGTCCTGGCCCGGGCCACCGGGCCGCCCGCCGTTGCGGCCCATGCGGGGCTGGCGGGGGGCCATCTGCAGGGTGAAGATCTGGCCGTTTTCCGCCTCGATGTGGAATTCCACCACCTCGCCCGGATCGGACGGCTGGCGCGTGGCCATGCCGCGCAGCACCAGGTTGCCCCCAGGGTCGCGCACCGCCATCTCGCGCGAGGGCGGCACAAACGGTTGGTTGGTCTGGGCCTTTTGCTCCTCGGCCATGCGCCAGGCCCAGCCCACGGTGAGTGTCAGAACGGCCATGCCGCCGACCACGGCGAGCCAGATGCGCAGATAGAGGCGGCGGGAGAACGGATTGGACAGGGACATGCGTGGGGCGGCAGCGCAGGCAGCAGGGGCCTGCGTCAGCGATCAATCTTGCTGCTTGGCAAACACATACCCGACACCACGCACCGTGAGGATGCGGCGCGGGTTCTTGGCGTCGGCTTCGATGGCCGCGCGAATGCGGCCCATGTGCACGTCGATGGAGCGGTCAAACGCCTCCAGCTCGCGGCCGCGCACGGCTTCCATGATCTGGTCGCGGGTGAGCACCCGGCCCGCGCGCTCGGCCAGCGCCACCAGCAGGTCGAACTGGTACGAGGTGAGGTCCGCCGCCTGCCCGGCCACGGTCACGGTGCGCGCGTCGCGGTCAATCTCGAGCGTGCCAAAGCGCAGCACCTGGGTGGCGGCTGCGGCGCCTCCGCCATCTGTGCGCCGGCGCAGGATGGCGCGGATGCGGGCCAGCAGCTCGCGGGGCTCAAAAGGCTTGGGCAGGTAGTCGTCGGCGCCCAGCTCCAGCCCGATGATGCGGTCCATGGGGTCGCCCTTGGCGGTGAGCATGAGCACTGGCACCTGTGCCGCGTTGCCCTGCAGCGAACGGATGCGGCGGCACACTTCCAGCCCATCCATGTCGGGCAGCATCAGGTCCAGGATCACCAGATCGGGCAGTGGCCCGGCATCGGGGCCCTGCAGCTGCGCCAGGCCGCTTTTGCCGTCGGCACGGTGCGTGACCTGCAGGCCCGACTGGCCCAGGTACTCGCCCACCATCTGCGCGAGGCGGGCGTCGTCTTCGATCATCAGCAGTTGGGAACTCATGGGGGCAGTGTAGTAGTGGGCTGAGAGACTGTGAACAGGCTCTCGGAAACTGCCCCCATGGTCCGACCGAGCCGTCTCCCCGTGTTGAAGCCCCCGTAAAGTTCCGGTAAATCGGGTGGCGAAAGGCTTCAATGTTTGCTGCTAATTCAATAGCATTCGAGGCAAATGCATCAGGCGCCTCCGACCTTCTGGATGCGTGACGCCAGCCACACCAGCACCAGTACCGGCAGCCCCAGCAGCGCCGTGGAGGTGAAGAACTGGGCGTAGCCAAACGCATCCACGTAGTCGCCCGAGAAGCCCGCCACAAACTTCGGCAGCAGCAACATCATCGAGCTGAACAGCGCGTACTGCGTGGCCGAGTAGCTCACGTTGGTCAGGCTCGACAGGTAGGCGATGAACGCGGCCGAGGCGATGCCGCTGGCCAGGTTGTCGGCCGACACCACGGCAATCAGCGCCGTCACGTCGTGCCCGTGGCCCGCCAGCCAGGCGAACAGCAGGTTGCTGGCGGCGCTCAGGATGGCGCCCAGCATCAGGATGCGCATCACGCCAAAGCGCATGGACAACACGCCGCCCACGAAGGCGCCTGCCAGCGTCATGATCACGCCATAGATCTTGGTCACGGCGGCCACTTCGTCCTTGGTGAAACCCATGTCCACGTAGAACGGGTTGGCCATGATGCCCATCACTACATCGCTGATGCGGTACACGGCAATCAGCGCCAGGATCAGCGCCGCGTGCCAGCCGTAGCGGCGCAGGAAGTCGGCAAATGGAGCTACCAGCGCGCCCTGAATCCACTCGGCAGCGTTCTTGGCCGGGGGCAGCGCCACCGGCGCGGGCTCGCGCGAGAACAGCACGGTGACCACGCCCACCGCCATCGACGCCGCCATGACCAGGTACGCGGCCTGCCAGGCGCCGTTCTGGTACGCGGCGGCACCTTGTGCAACGGCCTGGCCAACAGCGGGCGCGACCTCGGAGCGCGCGGCAATCCACAGCACGCCGGCTCCGGCCCAGATCATCGCCAGGCGGTAACCCGTCTGGTACGACGCCGCCAGCGCGGCCTGGTGGTTGGCATCGGCGGATTCGATGCGGAAGGCATCGAGCGCGATGTCTTGCGTGGCCGAGCCAAATGCCACCGCCAGGGCGCACCACACGATGGGCCCCAGGGTCAGGCGCGGGTCGGCCAGGGCCATGCCCACCAGGCCCGCCACCACCACCAGCTGCGCCAGCAGCAGCCAGCTGCGCCGGCGCCCCAGCAGCCGCGTGAGCACCGGGATGGGCATGCGGTCCACCAGCGGCGCCCACACCCACTTGAAGCCGTAGGCCAGGCCCACCCAGCTCAAGTAGCCGATGGTGCTGCGGTCGATGCCCGCCTCGCGCAGGCGAAAGCTCAGCGTGCCCAGCACCAGCAGCAGCGGCAGCCCGGCCGAGAAGCCCAGGGTGAGCATGCGCAGGCTGGCGGGCTCCAGGTACACGCGCAGGGTTTGCAGCCAGGGGGGGCGCGGGGGCTTGTCTGCGGCGGTAGCGGTAGCGAGGCTGGGGGTGGAAGATGTGGAGGTGTCTGACATGGGCGAGCGGGGGTTTTATCTATCATCGCCGACGCACCCTTGTAGCCATCCTGTCAGCCTCCATCTGCGCGGCAGGTTCTGGTGTGTTGTGTGCCAGCGCTGCTCATTATTCCTTCTGGGATTGCCTTGTATGTGTCTTTTCTGCCCCGCTCCATCCGTCGCGCCATCGTCCCCCTGGTCCGCACGCCGCGCGTTCCTGCTGGCGGCGGGTGCCAGCGCGGCTGCGCCGGTGCTGGCGCAGGTGGACGTGGGCTCGTCCTCCAGCCTGCGCAAGCTGGTGCCCGCCGAAACGCTGGAGCAGTCTGCCGCCCAGCAGTACCGCCAGATGCTGGAGCAGGCCCGCGCCAAGCGCGCGCTGGCGCCCGACAACCACCCCCAGCTGCAGCGCCTGCACGCCATCGCCAAGCGGCTGATCCCGTACGCCACGCCCTGGAACGACCGCGCCCGCCAGTGGCGCTGGGAGGTCAACCTGATTGGCAGCTCGCAGATCAATGCGTTTTGCATGCCCGGCGGCAAGATTGCGTTCTACACCGGCATCCTCGACCAGCTCAAGCTCACCGACGACGAGACTGCGATGGTCATGGGCCACGAGATGGCGCATGCGCTGCGTGAACACGCGCGCGAGCGCATCGCCAAGACGCAGGGCACCAACCTGGCGCTGCGCCTGGGCTCGCAGCTGCTGGGGCTGGGCGACCTGGGACAGGCGGCTGCGGGCCTGGGCGGGCAGTTGCTCACGCTGCAGTTCAGTCGGTCGGACGAAAGCGAGGCCGATCTGGTGGGGCTGGAGCTGGCCGCGCGTGCTGGTTTCCAGCCCTCAGCGGCTGTGAGCCTTTGGCAGAAGATGGGCAATGCCAGTGGCAGCAAACAAGGCGGGCTGGCATTTTTGTCCACCCACCCTTCGGGCCCCGCGCGCATCCGCGAACTGGAGCTGAACGTGCCCAAGGTGCAGGGCCTGTACGAGGCCGCGCGCCGCAACGGTTGAACCGCTGAGCCAGCGTATTTAAGCGCTGGCCGCCACTGTGTCGGTGGCGTTTTCACCCGCCAGCTGCACCTGGTTGCGCCCCGCGTGCTTGGCGGCGTACAGCGCCTGGTCTGCGCGGGCAATGGCGGCCTGCAGATCGTCCGGCCCGTGCACCTGGGCCACCCCAAACGACAGCGTCAGCGCAATGGGCGCAGTGCCCACCGGCAGCGGCGCCCGGGCCACGGCGGCGCGGATGCGTTCGGCCGTGGCGCTGGCGGCGTCCAGCGGGCTGGCGGGCATCAGCGCCAGAAATTCTTCGCCGCCCCAACGCGCCAGCACATCGCCCTCACGCAGGTTATCGGCCAGCACCTGGCCCATGGCCACCAGCACCTGGTCGCCCACGGCATGGCCGTACTGGTCGTTCACGCGCTTGAAGTGGTCCACGTCGCACAGCAGCAGTGTCACGGGCATGCTGCTGCGCTGGCTGCGCTCCAGCGCCTCGGTGGCCTGTGCGTCGAAGTGGCTGCGGTTGGCCAGGCCGGTCAGCGGGTCGCGCGTGGCCTGCTTGCGCAGGCGCGCCTCGGCAATGAGGATGGTGCGGCGGTAGAAAGCCGACAGCGCTGCCGACATGGCAAACACCACGCAGATGTGCACCCAGTTCACGATCTTCACGCTCTGCGCGGGCAGCGGGTCCAGCGGCCCCACCGCGTCGCTCAGCATGTGCAGGCCCAGGTAGTAAGCCAGCAGGGCCAGCACCATGGGCGTGGCATAGCCGCGCGTGTTGGCGATCACGATGGCGGGGATGAACATCAGCAGGTAGTAGTGAAAACCGCTCTCCCAGCCGATGAGTAGCGAGCCCAGGGCCGAGTGCCCGATCACCTCCAGCCAGATCAGTGCCAGCGCTGCGGTGTTGTAGCGCTTCTGGATGAGCCAGTGGGCGCCCAGGTACATGGCGATGCTCAGCACATTGATGGCCGCCAGCGGCATCGAGCCCAGCCAGAGAAACAGCAGGATGTAGCCCGCATCGATGGCGGCAGCCGTCAGCGCCACCCGCTGCACCATGGCCCAGTAAGCCTTGCCCGCGAGGCTGGAGCCACGCTGGGGTTCAAGCGGGGGGCGCGATGCGTTGGATGGGGTCATGGCACAGGGGCATGGGCGGCCCGCAAGGGTGGCAAACCACACCATCGTAGCCCCCGGCGGTGTCGGAGGTGCGGCGAACTGGCCAGTATCCCCGGGCTTGATCGCCGCTGCGTCGCCGGCGGCGCAGAGCACGCCACAGACGCCTGGAGCCGCCTCCTGCAACCTATTTCAAACCCAATCAGCCGGATGCGCCAGTGCAATATGCCTAATGTGCTATCAATAAAGGAGTGATGGCGATCGGCGCTCAGGTCCCGCCCACGTAGGGATTGCTTTGTCGCTCGCGCCCGAAGGTGCTCTCCGGTCCGTGGCCGGGAATGAACACCGTCTGGTTGCCCATGGGCCACAGCCGCTGCGTGATGCTGTCGATGAGCTGCTGGTGGTTGCCCTGGGGAAAGTCCGTGCGGCCGATGCTGCCCGCAAACAGCACGTCGCCCACAAACGCGCGGTCGATCTGCGGCGCGTGGAATACCACATGACCGGGCGTGTGGCCGGGGCAGTGGCGCACGTTCAAGGTCTCGTTGCCGATCTGCACCGTGTCGCCGTCCTGCAGCCAGCGTGTGGGGGTGAAGTGCTGTGCGGGCGGAAAGCCGAACATCGCGCTTTGCTGCGGTAGCCCGTCGATCCAGAACTGGTCGCCCGGGTGGGGGCCGACGATGGGCAGCGACAGGCGCTGGGCCAGCTCGCCCGTGCCGCCAGCGTGGTCGATGTGGGCGTGGGTGAGCCAGATCTGGGCGAGCTGCAGCCCCAGCCTTTCAACCTCGGCCAGCAGCGTGTCCAGGTCTCCGCCCGGGTCGATCACGGCGGCCTGCCGTGTGGCGTCGCACCAGACGATCGAGGCGTTCTGCTGGAAAGGGGTAACTGGGACGGTGAGGTAGCGGAGCATGGGGTGGAAGGCAGAAGCCCGACGCGCCAGCGCCGCTTGCAGGGGTTGCGGCGGCGGGTTCGCGCGGTGGCGGCAGGGCCAGAAGGCGATAGCGACGAGTTTCGCACAGGGCGCATGTGCTGCGCATCGGGAGGGGCGGGCAGCGCAAGACGCAGCAATAGCTGTAGCTGTTGTTTTAGCAGTAGCGAGCGTTTGCAATGCCGCAGACCGCCCGAGACCGCAGAGGCCCACGGCGCGGTGATTCGTGCAGAGGGCCCTAGAGGTTGGTCGCCGCCACCACTTCGCTCATGTCGGTCAGCCCCTGCAGTACCTTGTCGATGCCGTCCTGGCGCAGGGTGAGCATGCCCGCTGCGAGGGCCGAGTGCCGGATGTCCGAGGCGGGGGCCCGGTGGCGGATGTGCTGGCGAATGGTCTCGTCGCTCATCATCAGCTCGTGAATCCCCAGACGGCCGTGGTAGCCATGGCCTTCGCATTTGGTGCAGCCCACGGGGCGCCACATCCGTAACTCGCCCTGGGTATCGCCATATTGCTGGCGCCACAGTGCGATCTGGGCGTGGCGTGCCTCGGCGGTGTTGTGGGTGCCGCTTTCGAGGTACTGCGATGCCAGCCCCGCCAGCATGTCATCGTCGGCCACGCGCGGCTCGCGGCAGGTGGTGCACAAGCGCCGCACCAGGCGCTGCGCAAGGATGGCCAGCAGCGAGTCCGAGAAGTTGAAGGGGTCCAGGCCGATTTCGAGCAGGCGCGCGATGCTTTCGGGCGCCGAGTTGGTGTGCAGCGTGGACAGCACCAGGTGGCCGGTCAGCGAGGCCTCGATGGCGATGCGCGCCGTCTCTTCGTCGCGCATCTCGCCGATCATGATCACGTCAGGGTCGGCGCGCAAAAAGGTGCGCATGGCGGCGGCAAAGGTCCAGCCAATGCGCGGGTTTACCTGCACTTGGCGCAGGCCTTCCTGCGTGATCTCGATGGGGTCTTCGGCTGTCCAGATCTTGCGGCCAGCGGTGTTGATGTCGCGCACCACCGAGTGCAGCGTGGTCGTCTTGCCGCAGCCCGTGGGGCCGCACACCAGCACCAGGCCATAGCTTTTCTGCACCACCGCGCGCAGTGCCAGCAGGTTGGACTGGCTCAGGCCGATGTTCTCCAGCGGCAGCGGCTTGGCGCCCGCCAGCAGGCGCAGCACCACATCCTCCAGCCCGCGCGAGGTGGGCACGGTCACCACGCGCAGCTCCACCGGGGGGCCACCAAAGCGGGCAAAGTCGATCTTGCCGTCCTGCGGTTTGCGGTGCTCCGAGATGTCCATGCTGGCCATGATCTTGATGCGAGCCACCATCGCAAAGCGGTAGCGCGCGGGCAGCTCCAGGTAGGGCACCAGGTCGCCGTCGATGCGCAGGCGCACGCGCACGTTGTGCGGGGCGGGCTCGGTCTCGATGTGGATGTCCGACGCACGGTGGCTGATGGCTTCGTCAATCACCGAGTTGATGAGCCGCACCAGGGTGTTGTCCGACTCGCTGATCACGTCGGCCTGTTCGGTGTCGGCGTCTGGCGACGTGGTGTTCAGGTTGGTCAGCAACTCCTGCGAGGTGGCGCGTGCGCCCGACGCCGCGCCGCCCGTGTCCGTGGGGTGGGTGCGGTAGGCCTTGTGGATGGCAGGCATCAGCGTGCCGGGCGCCGCCCGCAGCGGAATCAGCCGCCGCTGGGTCAAAAAGCGGATTTCGTCGATCAGCAGGCGGTCCCAGGGGTCGGCCATCAGCAGCACCAGCGCGTCCTCGCGGGCGATCAGGGGCAGCACGGATTCGCGTTCGGCCACGGCACGGGGGATGAGGGCCAGGGCCGACGCCTCGGGCGCGATGTCGCCGGGGTGCACGGTGTACTCGCCCAGCCAGGTCGCAATCACGCTGCGCAGCTGGTCTTGGGTGAGGGCTCCCCGGTCCACCAGGATCTGGCCGATGGGCCGCTGCACGCCGTTGCCGCGCTCCTCCTGCTGCGCCCGCAGGCCCTCCGCGAGGGCGGGTGTGGACAGCAGACCTGCATGCACCAGCGCCTCGCCCAGGTGCCGCGCCTTGCCCACCGTGGGGTGGGGGGTGGATATCTGGCGCCACAGCGCCTCGGCGCTCTGGGGGCGAAAGCTGTGGGCGGGGGGCGGTGCGGAGGTACTGGCGTCGGTCATCGGGATGGGGGTCTGGGGCTTACAGGGTCAGTGCGTAGTCCACCGTGATGGGTGCGTGGTCCGAGAACTTTTCGCCCTTGTAAATATGTTCTGCGCGCGCCAGCGCCGCGATTGCAGGGGTGGCCAGGTGGTAGTCCAGCCGCCAACCCACGTTGTTGGCATAGGCCTGCCCGCGGTTGCTCCACCAGGTGTAGGCGGTGTCGGTGGCGGTAGGTTGTAACTGACGGTAAACGTCTATGATGCCGCCGCCTTCATCAGTTGTGTGCAACAACTTTGTCATCCAGGCGCGCTCTTCGGGCAAAAAACCACTGTTCTTCTGGTTGCTGCGCCAGTTTTTGAGGTCGATTTGCTGGTGCGCAATGTTGATGTCGCCGCACAGGATGAACTCGCGCTCGGCCTTCAATCGCATGAGGTGGGGGTGGAACTCGGCCAGAAAGCGGAACTTGGCCAGCTGGCGCTCTTCGCCCGAGGAGCCGCTGGGAAAGTACGCGCTGATGATCGACAGCTTGCGGGCGGGCGTGTCAAAGCGCAGCTCGACATATCGGCCTTCTGCATCGAACTCTGCCGATCCATAGCCAATGACTACATCCGACGGCTCGTGCCGCGTGTAGACGCCCACGCCCGAATAGCCCTTTTTCTGGGCAAAGTGAAAGTGCCCCTGCAGCTCGGCCAGGCGCTCGAACCGGTTTGCCATGTCGGCCGCCTGGGCCTTCACTTCCTGCACGCAAATACAATCCGGCCGCGTGGCTGCCATCCAGCTTTCCACGCCTTTGCTAGTGGCTGAGCGGATGCCATTGAGATTGAGGCTGGTTAACTTGAACAAGGATTTCCCCATGGTGGATGTTGGCGTGCAAACCCCCGAACAGGGCCAGCTGGCGCAGGATTTCGTCCGTTTTGCCGTCGAGTCCGGCGTGCTGCGGTTTGGTGAATTCAAGACCAAGGCAGGGCGTCTGAGCCCCTATTTTTTCAATGCCGGTCTGTTCGACGACGGCCGCAAGATCGGGCGGCTCGCGGAATTCTATGCAAAAGCCCTGCTGGCCAGCGGCATCGAATTCGACATGGTGTTCGGCCCCGCCTACAAGGGCATTCCGCTGGCAGCCACGGTGGCGGTGGAGCTGGCGCGCCTGGGCCGCAACGTGCCCTTCGCGTACAACCGCAAGGAGGCCAAGGACCATGGCGAGGGCGGCACCCTGGTGGGCGCGCCCCTGAAAGGCCGGGTGCTCATCGTGGACGACGTGATGTCGGCCGGCACCGCCGCCCGGGAGTCCATCGCCATCATCAAGGCAGCAGGTGCCACGCCCCATGCAGTGGCCATTGCGCTGGACCGCCAGGAAAAAGCCACCGAGAATGGCCAGGACGTGGACCACAGCGCCGTGCAGTACGTACGCAACCAACTGGGCATGCAGGTGTGTGCCATCGCACGGCTGGCAGACTTATTGCTATTTCTTGAGCAAAATGGGGAAGAGGGGATGTGTTCCCACCACGAAAAAGTGCTGGCCTACCGCCAGCGGTACGGCGTCAACGAGGGGTAGATGATTTGAGCAAATCGGCGTGGATCATGGGCGGGGTTCTATTGGCCACCCTGGGCGCTGATGTGGCGTGGGCGCAAGCCCCTGGGACCTCCAGCGGCATCTACACCTGCGTGGACCGCAATGGCCGGCGCCTGACCGCCGACCGCCCGATCGCCGAATGCCTGGACCGTGAGCAGCGAGAGCTGGGACCTTCGGGCATCGTGCGGCGGCAAATCGGCCCCTCGCTGACCGAGCAAGAGCGGGCGGCGCAAGAGGTCCAGCGCCGCAAGGAGGCCGAGGCCCGTGCCCGCGAGCTAGAGGAGCGCCGCCGCGAACGCGCGCTGACGGCCCGCTACCCCGACAAAGCAGCACACGATGTGGAGCGTGCTGCGGCCATCCAGCTGGTGGACGATGTGACCGCCACGGCCGAAAAGCGCCAGGTCGAGCTGGCGCAGCAGCGCAAGGCCTTTGACGTCGAGATGGAGTTTTACAAGAAGGACCCCAGCAAGGCGCCCATGTCGCTGCGCCGCAAGATCGCCGAGAACGAAGAGAGCATTGCCGAGCAGCAGCGGTTCATTGCCGGGCAAGACCAGGAAAAGCGCCGCGTACACCAACGGTTTGACGTGGAGCTGGCCCAACTCCGCAAGCTGTGGGATGCCCAGCGCATGCCGTTGTCGGGCGCAACGCCCGCCAGCGATGCCGCTGCACCCGCCGCCACGCGATAGGGCCATGCGCTGAGAGCGCTCCCGTCACCTACGCCGTTCACCAGTAGATCCAAACAACAAAGGGCCGCGAGGCCCTTTGTTGTTGGTGTTGCCGCCGATCGGCGTGCGTCAGCCCGCCAGCTTGGCGCGCAGCAGCTCGTTGACCTGCGTCGGGTTGGCCTTGCCCTTGCTGGCTTTCATGATCTGGCCGACCAGTGCGTTGAACGCCTTGTCCTTGCCCGCACGGAGCTGCGCCACGTTGTCGGGGTTGGCGGCAATCACCTCGTCGATGATCTTCTCCAGCGCACCGGAGTCGTTCATCTGCTTGAGGCCCTTGGATTCGATGATCTCGTCGATCTTTTTGAGATCTTCTATGGCGCGATCAACGTATCCGTCAGAGATCGGCTGCCCTGCAATCAGGCCGGCATCCCATAGCGTTTCAAATACCTGCTTAGCAGCGTTGTTGCTAATGGTGCCATCGTTGATACGCTGGATCAGCGAACCCAATTGAGTGCTGCTCACCTTGGCTTGTTCGATGTCAATTTCTTCCATATTCAGGCGACGTGACAGCTCACCCATCACCCAGTTGGAAGCCAGCTTGGCTTGCCCGCATACCTTGGCCGCCGCCTCAAAGTACGCCGCCATGGCCTTGCTTTGCGTGAGCGTGGTGGCGTCGTACTCGGGCAGGCCATAGTCCGCCACAAAGCGTGCCGCCATGGTGCGGGGCAATTCGGCCATCTGCGCACGTTCCTCCTGCACCCACTGCTCTGAAATGTGGAGCGGAGGCAGATCGGGATCGGGGAAGTAGCGGTAGTCCGCAGCATCTTCCTTGGTGCGCATTGCACGCGTTTCGCCCGTGTCGGGGTCGAACAGCACGGTGGCCTGCTGGATCGCGTGGCCGTCTTCGATCTGCTCGATCTGCCAGCGGATCTCGTAGTCGATGGCCTGCTGCATGAACTTGAACGAGTTCAGGTTCTTGATCTCGCGGCGCGTGCCCAGCGGCTGGCCGGGCTTGCGCACGGACACGTTGGCGTCGCAGCGGAAACTGCCTTCCTGCATGTTGCCGTCGCAGATGCCGATCCAGGTCACGATCTTGTGCAGCTCCTTGGCATAGGCCACGGCCTCTTCGGACGAGCGCATGTCGGGCTCGGTCACGATCTCCAGCAGCGGCGTGCCCGCGCGGTTCAGGTCGATACCCGATTGGCCAATGAAGTCTTCGTGCAGCGACTTGCCCGCATCTTCTTCGAGGTGGGCGCGCACCAGGCGCACGGTCTTCTTCTCTTCACCGAGAAAGAACTCGACCTCGCCACCCTGCACCACGGGGATTTCGAACTGGCTGATCTGGTAGCCCTTGGGCAGGTCAGGGTAGAAGTAGTTCTTGCGCGCAAAAATGCTCACAGGCGCAATGTGGGAGCCGAGGGCCAATCCCAATTTGATAGCGCAGGCCACAGCCTCGCGGTTCATCACGGGCAGGGTGCCGGGCAAGGCCAGGTCCACCGCGCAGGCCTGGGTGTTGGGCTCTGCGCCGAAGGCCGTGGGGGCGCGGCTGAAGATCTTGCTCTGTGTGGCGAGCTGGGTGTGGGTTTCGAAGCCGATGACGACTTCATAACCGTGGATCAATTTGCTGGTCGTCATGTCACAGACCTCCGGGTTGGCGGAGGTGGAAATCGGTGGCTTGCTGCAGGCGGTGCGCAGCGTTCAGAAGGCGGGCTTCCTGGAAGTAGTTGCCCAACAGCTGCAGGCCCACGGGCATGCCGCCCTCACCAAAACCAGCGGGCACGCTCATGCCAGGCAGGCCGGCCAGCGAGCCGGGCAGGGTGAAGATGTCGGCCAGGTAGTCGGCCAGCGGGTCGTTGCCGTGGTCGCCCAGCTTCCAGGCCACGGTGGGGGCCACGGGGCCCGCGATCAGGTCGCAGTCCTTGAACGCGTTCTGGAAGTCGTCGGCGATCATGCGGCGGATCTTCTGCGCCTGCAGGTAGTAGGCGTCGTAGTAGCCGTGGCTCAGCACATAGGCGCCGATCATGATGCGGCGCTTGACCTCGTCGCCAAAGCCTTCGGCACGGGTTTTCTTATACATGTCCACCAGGTCGGTGTAATCCTTGGCGCGGTGGCCGAACTTCACGCCGTCAAAGCGGGAGAGGTTGGATGACGCCTCGGCTGGGGCAATGATGTAGTAGACCGGGATGGACAGCTGCGTGCGCGGCAGGCTGATGGGCACGAGCTTGGCGCCGAGTTTTTCGTATTCCTTGAGGGCGCCATCCACGGCGGCGCGCACATCGGGTGCCAGGCCTTCACCGAAGAACTCGGCGGGGATGCCGATGCGCAGGCCGTCGATGCTGTCATTGAGCTTGGCGCTGAAGTTCTCGGCGGGTACGTCCAGGCTGGTGGAGTCGCGGTCCGGGTCGGGGCCGCACATGGCGGACAGCAACAGTGCGCAGTCTTCGGCCGAGCGGGCCATCGGCCCCGCCTGGTCGAGGCTGGAGGCGAAAGCGATCATCCCGTAACGGCTGGCGCGGCCATAGGTCGGCTTGATGCCGGTGATGCCGCAGAACGAGGCGGGCTGGCGGATGGAGCCGCCCGTGTCGGTGCCAGTGACGGCCGGTGCCAGGCGCGCGGCCACGGCCACGGCGCTGCCGCCGGACGAGCCGCCCGGGATGCGGTCGGTGGCCCAGGGGTTGCGCACGGGCGCGGGGGCGTCAAAGCCCACGGGGGCAACGGCCGAGTTTTCGTTGGCCGAGCCCATGGCGAACTCGTCGCAGTTGAGCTTGCCCAGCGTTACAGCGCCCGCGTCGGCCAGCTTGGTGACCACGGTGGCGTCAAACGGCGACTGGTAGCCCGCGAGCATCTTGGAGCCGGCGGTGCTGGGGAAACCCTTGGTGACGAAGATGTCCTTGTGCGCAATCGGCACGCCCGCGAGGGGGCCGGCAGTGCCTGCGGCAATGGCAGCGTCCTGTGCGCGGGCCTGGGCCAGGGTGGTGTCGGGGTTCACGGCCACGTAGGCGCCCAGGTTCTGGTGGGCCTGTGCGCGGGCGAGGAAATGCTGGGCGGCCTCGACGGCCGAGACGCGGCGCTCGCGCAGCTCGGTGGCCAGCTGGGCCACGCCCAGGTCATGCAATGCGGTGGAAGTCATGCGGAGGGGGTCTTATTCGATCACTTTGGGCACGAGGAACAGGCCTCGTTCGACGGCGGGGGCGCTTTGCTGGTTGGCTTCGCGCTGGTTGGGCTCGCTGGCCACGTCCTCGCGCAGGCGCAGCTGCACGTCCTGGATGGCGGCCACGGGGTGGGCCAGGGGCGTGACGCCCGAGGTATCCACAGCCCGCATCTGTTCCACGATGTCAAAGAAACCATTGAGCTGCGTAAGCATGCGCTCACTTTCGGAAGGTGTCAGCTCAAGCCGTGCCAAATTAGCGATGCGGCCGATGTCCTGGGGGGTCAGTGCCATAGGGAGGAGAATCTAGAGAAACCAGAAGTAAAGCTGTGATCCAGGCTGCGCCGGAGGGAGTTATTCACAGGGGATGGGGTATTATCCCGGCTTTGCCGCAATAGCCTCGAAACCGCCAGGCGTTGTGCGAAAAAAGCCCATAAACACCCCCCTGAATACCTGGCGACGGCAAGCCGACGCGCATGCCGTGCCCGAGAGGATTTTTGAATGTTCGGAGCTTTCCGTCGGTACTTCTCCACCGACCTGGCCATTGACCTTGGCACAGCCAACACCCTCATCTTCGCCCGCGACAAAGGCATTGTGCTCGACGAGCCCTCTGTCGTCGCCATCCGCCACGAAGGCGGTCCGCACGGCAAGAAAGTCATCCAGGCCGTAGGCCACGAGGCCAAGGCCATGCTGGGCAAGGTGCCCGGCAACATCGAAGCCATCCGCCCGATGAAGGACGGCGTGATTGCCGACTTCGTGATCACCGAGCAGATGATCAAGCAGTTCATCAAGATGGTGCACCCGCGCACGCTGTTCACCCCCAGCCCGCGCATCATCATCTGCGTGCCCTGCGGCTCCACCCAGGTCGAGCGCCGCGCCATCAAGGACGCAGCCGAGGCCGCAGGCGCCACGGCCGTCTATCTGATCGAAGAACCCATGGCCGCCGGTATCGGCGCCGGTCTGCCCGTGTCGGAAGCCTCGGGCTCGATGGTGGTGGACATCGGCGGCGGCACGACCGAGGTGGGCGTGATCTCGCTGGGCGGCATGGTCTACAAGGGCAGCGTCCGCGTGGGTGGTGACAAGTTCGACGAAGCCATCATCAGCTACATCCGCCGCAACTACGGCATGCTGATCGGTGAGCCCACGGCCGAAGCCATCAAGAAGAACATCGGCTCCGCCTTCCCAGGCTCCGAAGTGCGCGAGATGGAAGTCAAGGGCCGCAACCTGTCCGAAGGCGTGCCACGCAGCTTCACCATCTCCAGCAACGAAGTGCTGGAGGCGTTGACCGACCCGCTCAACCAGATCGTCTCGGCCGTGAAGAACGCGCTGGAACAGACCCCTCCCGAGCTGGGCGCCGACATTGCCGACCGCGGCATGATGCTGACCGGCGGCGGCGCGCTGCTGCGCGACCTGGACCGCTTGCTGGCCGAAGAAACCGGCCTGCCCGTGCTGGTGGCCGAAGACCCGCTGACTTGCGTGGTGCGCGGCTGCGGCATCGCCCTGGAGCGCATGGACCGCCTGGGCAGCATTTTCACGAGCGAGTAAGCCGGCAGGCCTGTATGCTGCAGGCACTTTTTGCGCTCCGAATTGCATGACTGCCCCTGCTCCAATGCTTGTTTCTGAGCACCCGCCCGTGGAGCCCGCTCCCCGCGGCAGACACTGACCGCTGCGCACCATGCCCCTGGGTACTCTGGAGCGCAGCGCTCCCCCTTTCTTCAAACAGGGCCCTTCGGCCCTGTCGCGTTTGGCCGTGTTCAGTGCGCTGGCGCTGTTCCTCATGGTGGCCGATGCACGCTTTCAGATCACCGGCCCCTTCCGCCAGGCCGTGGCCACCGTGCTGTACCCGGTGCAGTGGCTCATGCTGCAGCCGGTGGAATTCGCGAGCCACGGGCGCAGCTATTTCCAGTCGCTGCAAACCGCGCAAGAAGGCCTGGATGCCGCCCGCAAGAAGATGACCGTGATGGGCCAGCGCGCCAACCAGGCCGACCAGTTGGCCATGGAAAACCAGCGGCTGCGCAAACTGCTGGAGCTGCGCGACCGGCTGCAGACACCCGCACAGGCGGCCGAGGTCATCTACGACACCGCCGACCCCTACACGCGCCGGGTGGTGCTGGACCGAGGGCAGTTGGGCGGCGTGGAGCTGGGCGCTCCCGTGATGGACGAGGCCGGCGTGCTGGGCCAGGTCACCCGCGTGTTTCCGCTGGTCAGCGAAGTGACGCTGCTGGTGGACCGTGATCAGGCGATTCCGGTGCTCAACATCCGTACCGGTGTGCGCGGCGTGGCCTACGGCGATCCGGTGGCAGGCCATGGCGGCGGCATGGAGCTGCGCTTCATGCCCGCCAACGCCGACATCCGCGAAGACGACCTGCTGACCACGAGCGGCGTGGATGGCTTGTACGCCCCCGGCCTGCCCGTGGCACGCGTGGTGAAGGTGGAGCGACGGGCCGACTCTGCCTTTGCGCGCATCTACTGCGCGCCGCTGGCCCAGGTGCAGGGCGCGCGCCACGTGGTGGTGCTCAAGCCGCTGGGCGACAACGAATTGCCCCGCCCGGATGCGGCCCCGGCCGCGCCTGCGACCAAACGCGGAGGCCGCAAATGAGCCACTGCACCACCCCGATGACCCCGACACAAGGAGGCCCGCGATGATCATGCCGCGGGGTGAACCCCTGTTGATGCCGGTGAACCCGGTGTTCATATGGGCGAGTCTGGCTGCGGGCCTGGCCATCAACATGCTGCCTTTGGGCCGCGTGGTGTGGATGCCCGATCTGCTGATGGTGCTGCTGGTGTTCTGGGGGGTGCACCAGCCGCTGCGCATTGGTATGGGCGCGGCGTTTGTGCTGGGCCTGTGCATGGACGTGAGCCAGTCTGCGTTGCTGGGCCAGCATGCGCTGTCCTACACCGTGCTGTCGTTCGGTGCCATCGCCATCCACCGCCGCCTGCTGTGGTTCAGTGTGCCGTCGCAGGCGTTGCAAGTGTTTCCGTTGTTTGCCGTTGCCCACGCCATCGAGCTGCTGCTGCGCATGGCAGCAGGCGGGATCTTCCCGGGGTTCTGGAGCTTTCTGGCCCCGTTCCTGGAGGCGCTGCTGTGGCCCCTGGCCAGCTGGGTGCTGCTGGCACCCCAGCGCCGCCCACCCGACAAAGACCAGAACCGACCCTTGTGAACATGAGGCACCCCTCTGAGCGGCTGCGCCGTTTCCCCCCTCTCTCGCAGCGCTGTGCACTGCGGGCGGGGGGGCGGCGCGCTCGCGGCGGGGCGGCCCTTGCCCGGTATCCCCTGGCTTGGTCCGCGCCACTCGCGCGGGCAGCGAGTTTCTGGGCCGTGTCTTTGGGGGGAGGGTCATGACCGAGGTGCGCAGCAGCGAAGCCGACGCCTCGCGGTTCCGGGTGCGTGCCGTGGTGGTGGGCCTGGTGGTGATGGCGGCGTTCTGCATGGTGGCAGCGCGGCTGGTGTACTTGCAGGTGGTGCGCCATGAGGACCTGGCGGCCCAGGCCGAAAGCAACCGCACGGCCGTGGTGCCCATCGTGCCCAACCGGGGGCTCATCCTGGACCGCAACGGGGTGGTGCTGGCCACCAACTATTCGGCCTACACGCTGGAGATCACGCCCTCGCGCGCGGGGGTGCTGGACGAGACCATCGACGCCCTGTCCAAGGTGGTGGACATCCAGGCGCGCGACCGCCGCCGCTTCAAGCGGCTCATGGAAGAGTCGCGCAACTTCGAATCCCTGCCCATCCGCACCCGCCTGACCGACCAGGAGGTGGCGCGCTTCACCGCCCAGCGCTACCGCTTTCCGGGCGTGGACATCAAGGCGCGGCTGTTCCGCAACTACCCGCTGGGCGACGTGGCCAGCCATGCGATTGGCTACATCGGCCGCATCAACCAGACCGAGAAGGCCCGCATCCAGGACTCGGAAGACGAGGCCAACTACCGGGGCACGGAATACATCGGCAAGCTGGGCATCGAGCACAGTTTCGAGTCGGCCCTGCATGGCGCGACCGGTGTGGAGCAGATGGAAACTTCGGCGGGCGGCCGTGCCGTGCGCAAGCTGTCCAGCCACGCGGCCACCCCGGGTGACAGCGTGATGCTGTCCATCGACATCAAGCTGCAAAAACTCATCGAAGAGCTGTACGGCAGCCGCCGGGGCGCCCTGGTAGCCATCGACCCGCGCAACGGCGAGATTCTGGCGCTGGTGAGCAAGCCCACGTTCGACCCCAACCTGTTCGTCGAAGGCATTGACGCCGAAAACTGGGCCGCGCTCAACGAGTCCATCGACAAGCCGCTGCTCAACCGCGCGCTGCGCGGCACCTATCCCCCCGGCTCTACCTACAAGCCCTTCATGGCCCTGGCGGCCCTGCAGCTGAACAAGCGCTCGCCCAGCCTGGTGGTGAACGACCCCGGCTTCTACACCTTTGGCGGCCACACCTTCCGCAGCCACGAGGGCGGCCTGGGCGGTGTGGACATGCACCGCGCCATCCAGTTCTCCAGCAACACCTACTTTTATTCGCTGGCCGTGGACATGGGCGTGGACGCCATCCATGATTTCATGAAGCCGCTGGGTTTCGGGCAGTCCACGGGCATCGACCTCAACGGTGAGGTGCGGGGCACGCTGCCCAGCACCGAGTGGAAGCGCAACACCTACAAGCGGGCCGACATGAAGCGCTGGTTCCCGGGCGAAACCGTGTCGCTGGGCATTGGCCAGGGCTACAACAACTTCACCATGCTGCAGCTGGCGCTCGCTGAGGCCACGCTGGCCAATGGCGGCATCCGCTACCGCCCGCACATGGCCAAGGCGGTGAAGAATGCGGTCACCGGCGCCATCACCGAGATCGTGCAGCCCCCCGGCATCAACCTGGGCTACCAGGCCAAGAACGTGGAGCTGGTGCGTAATGCCCTGGTGGCGGTGAACAAGGGCGGCACAGGCACGCGGGTGTTCATGGGCGCGCCCTACACCTCGGCCGGCAAGACGGGCACCGCCCAGGCCGTGAGCCTGGGCCAAAACGTGAAGTACAACGCCAGGGCGCTCGAAGAACACCAGCGCGACCACTCGCTGTTCGCCGCCTTTGCCCCCGCCGAGAATCCCACCATCGCACTGGCGGCCATCGTCGAGAACGCGGGCTTTGGCGCCGCCCATGCCGCCCCGATTGCGCGGCGCGTGTTTGACTACTGGCTGATGGGCGAGTACCCCAGCGAAGAAGACATCGCCGCCGTGCAGAAGGGCCTGGCCAGTGCGCCCATGGGCAAGCCCCGCAAGGTCGACGAGGTACCGTTGGTGGCACCTTGATGGAATACTTAATTGCTCTCAAATAGATAGCAATTGACACAGTACTGACTAGCGCTATCGGGTCTTTTGGCTTCAAAGGCTGACGCAGGATGCCTGCGGGCTTGTCCGTCGATGGAGCTACGCAGGGGCGGCGCGCGGTGATGGCTGGAGCTGGCTGAAAACCAGCGCAGCCACCATCAGCGCTGCCCCGCTTAGCCCGGCCCAGCCCATCTGCTCGCCCAGCAGCGCCCACGCCGTGAGCGCGGCAAACACTGGCTCCAGCCCGAACACGATGGCGCTGCGCATGGCGTCCACGCGCTGCTGGCCCCAGGCCTGCAGCGTCACCACCACCACGCTCGCGAGCAGGCCCAGGTACAGCAGGGCCACCAAGGCATCCACCGGCAAGTGGGCGACGGAACGCACCCAGTCCATGTTGCCGCTTTGCACCAGCAGCAGTGCGCTGGAGGCCAGCGCCATCACCGTGGCCTGTGCGGCGGCCATGCGGGTGGCGCGCAGGGGCTGCGCGGCCGTGCGGCGCGCGCACTCTTCCAGCGCCAGGATGTACAGCGCGTAAAACACGGTGCTGGCCAGCGTCAGCGTATCGCCCAGGTTCCAGGGCGCGTTCTCGTGGAACATCAGCGCCATGCCCGCCAGGGCCATCAAACAGGCGCCCCACAGGCGCCAGCCGTAGCGCCTCCCCAGCGCCGCCATCGCAATCAGTGGTACCACCAGCACGTTCAGGCCGGTGACAAACGCGTTGCGGTTGCTGCTGGTGCGCGCGAGGCCCTCAATCTGCAGCCAGAACGCCAGGAACAGCAGCAAGCCTAAAGCGCAGCCCCAGCGCCGCTCGTGGCGCAGCATGCCGCGCCACAGCGGCGCGAGCACTACCAGCGCAATCACAAAGCGCAGCCAGATGATCTGCAACGCGTCCAGGTGCGCCGAGAGCAGTTTCATCGCCGGGAAGGTGGTTCCCCACACCACGGTCACGGCCAGCAGGGCCAGCAGGCCCCAGCGTTCAGTACGCATCGAAAGAAATCCCCCAACCAAAAAAGAAAAAGGGCCGCCGGTTGCCCGGCGGCCTTGGCGTCGCAGCGCGGCGCGGCCCCGGGTCAGTGGCTGACCTGGCCCAGAAACGCGCGGATGCGGTCGTTGGCCGGGTTGCTGAAGAACTCCTGCGGCGGCGCATCGTGCGCGATACGGCCCTGGTCAAAGAACATCACGCGGTCGGCCACCTCGCGCGCAAAGCCCATTTCGTGGGTGACCACGATCATGGTCATGCCGCCACGGGCCAGGCCACGCATCACGTCCAGCACTTCCTTGACCATCTCGGGGTCCAGCGCCGAGGTGGGCTCGTCAAACAGCATCACCTTGGGCTGCATGGCCAGCGCCCGCGCAATGGCCACCCGCTGCTGCTGCCCGCCCGACAGCTGCCAGGGGTACTTGTGTGCGTGGTCCTGCATGCCCACACGGCGCAGCAGCTGCATGGCTTCGTCGTTGGCCTGCGTGCGCGGCGTGCGGCGGATGCGGCGGGGGGCCAGGGTCACGTTGTCCAGCACGCTCATGTGGCCGAACAGGTTGAACTGCTGGAACACCATGCCCACCTCGCAGCGCTGGCGCTGCAGGGTGCTGATGTCATCGCACACCTCCACGCCATCGATGGTGATGCGCCCGCTGTCGTGGGGCTCCAGGCGGTTGATGGCGCGCAGCAGCGTGCTCTTGCCCGAACCCGAGGCGCCGATGATCACCGTCACCTCGCCGGTGTGGAACACGGTAGAGACATCCTTGAGCACCTGGTGCGAGCCGAACGACTTGCACACCCGCTCGGCCACGATGTAGGGCTTGGGTTGAGTGTGGGGGTTCATTGGTTGCGGCCCTCCACGTCAAAGCGGTATTCGACGGCGTTGGAGATCTGGGTCACGAGCGTGGTCAGCAGCAGGTAGGTGATGGCCACAGTGGTCAGCGTGGCGATGGGCTGGAAGGTGGCCGACTGGATGCGGTTGCCCACGTTGGTCAGCTCCACCACACCAATGGCGTAGGCCAGCGACGAGTCCTTGAGCAGCGCCACAAAGTTGCTCACCAGCGGCGGCAGCGAGATCTTGAACGCCTGCGGAAACACCACATCCATGAACACATGCATGCGGCCCAGGCCCAGCGCCCGGGCGGCTTCAGTCTGCCCGCGCGGCACGGCCAGCAGGCCCGCGCGCAGGGCCTCGGCGTTGTACGCGCCCACGTTCAGTCCCAGGGCCACCACGGCGGCCGCAAAGTCGGGCAGGTTGAGCCCCGGCACCAGCACCGGCAGCGCAAAGTACACAAACAGGATCTGCACCAAGAGCGGGGTGCCGCGAATGGCCCAGATGTACACGCCAGCAATCCAGCGCACGGGCGTCCAGCGGGCCGTGCGGGCCAGCGCCGCTGCCGTGCCCAGCACCAGTCCCACGGCACCGCTGACCAGCGTGAGCCACAGCGTGGTGCGCGCACCTTCAGAAAACGCCTGGGCGTTGGGGCCGATGGGGTCGGGAAAGAACGACAGCAGGTGGCCCAGCAGCGAGAGAGCCAGCACCATCACCACCAGTGCAGCGACCAGCGTGGCATTGCTGCGCTGCTGTCGGGACCAGCCTTGTGGCCAAAGAGCGAGAAGCATGGATCGGACGACCAGAAGGTCTTGGTTGGAAATCGGGTGGGCGGCGGGAACATTGCCCTATGCCGCCACAAAAGGCAAAAGGTGCGCAGAGGCTCCCGGCCTTCTGCGCACCCCATGTGCCATCACATCAGTTGCAGCGCACGTCTTCGTTGAAATACTTCTTGGAGACGGCGGCGTAGCTGCCATCGGCCAGCACTTCGGTGAACGCCTTGTTCCAGGCATCGGCCAGGCCGGTGTTGCCCTTGGCCATGGCGGGAGCGATGCGCTCGATGAACAGCATGTCACCCAGCTTGAAGCCGGCCTTGGCGTTCTTGGCGGCGGCTTCCTTGGCCACGAACTTGTCGCTGACCCAGGCGTCCACGCGCTTGGAGATCAGGGCGCGCTGGGCGTCGGTGTCTTGCGGGAAGTTCTTCACTTCCTTCACGCCGCTGACCTTCTTGACCTGCTCTAGGTAACTGGTGCCGGTCTGCACGGCCACGACCTTGCCGGTCAGGTCCTTGGCGTTGCGGATCTTGTCGTCCATGGCCACGATGATGCCGCCCGAGCAGTAATGGGGGTTGGCAAAGGTCACGGCCTTGGAGCGCTCGTCGGTCACACCGTGCGAGGCGATCACGGCGTCCCAGCGGTTCTGGCCCAGGCCGGTCAGCAGCGCGTCAAAGCCCAGGGTCTTCCATTCGAGCTTGAGACCCATCTTTTTGACCACCAGCTCTGCCACTTCCACTTCGAAACCTGTCAGCTTGGTGCCTTCAAAGTAGTTGAACGGGGCAAACTGGCCCTCGGTGGCCACGATGATCTTGCCGTCCTTCTTGACTTCGTCCAGCGTGCGGGCCTGGACGGCGAGGGCAGCGCACAGCGCCACGGCGGTGACAACGGCAGACTTGAAAAATTGCATGACAGGTTCCTGTGGGGGTGGTTCAGGTACAAAAAATCCGGCCTGCGGGTAGGCAGGCCGGAACGGGTGAATAAGGGCATCGCCGTTGGCGATGGGCCCCGTCATCAAACGGAAACGTGCAGAAATTATAGGACGCACGTTCACATCCGGGCCATGCAGGGCAACCCCGATGACCTCGGAGCGCCCTGGTGGTAGGCCGTGCAGCGCGTCGCAAGTTGGGTGCCACCCTGGCAACCGACCCCTGGTGCGTGAAGAGCAGGCCTACCGCAGGAAAGCGTCGTACCCCGTCTTCAAGATCAGCGTGCTCACCACCACGATGAAGATGCCCCGCACAAAGCCAGTGCCATGCTTGAGCGCCAGGTGCGTGCCCAGCAGGCTGCCCAGCACGTTGGCCACGGCCAGCGTCACCGCAAAGTGCCACCACACATGGCCCTTGGCGGCAAACAGCGCAATGGCGGCAATGTTGGTGGCGCAGTTGAGCAGCTTGGCCGACGCCGACGCGTTCAGAAAGTCGTAGCCCAGCAGCCGCACGAACAAGAAGACGAAAAAGCTGCCCGTGCCCGGGCCAAAGAACCCGTCATAAAAGCCGATGAGCACGCCAATCAGGCACGCGGCAATCACCTCGGCCCGCCCGGCAAACCGGGGGGTGTGGTGCCGCCCCAGCTCCTTCTTGGCCAGGGTGTAGAGCAGCACGCCCAGCAGCACCAGGGGCAGCAGCTTGCGCAAGAAGTCGGCCGACACCACGGTGACGGCCCAGGCGCCCACGAACGACCCGGCAAAACCGGCGGCTGCAGCCGGCAGCATGGCCGACCAGCGGATCTGCACCTTGCGGCTGTATTGCCAAGTGGCCATGGCCGTGCCCCACACCGAGGCCGCCTTGTTGGTGCCCAGCAGCGTGGCCGGGGGCGCCCCCGGAAAAGCCGCAAACAGCGCGGGCACCATCACCAGTCCACCGCCTCCCACGATCGCATCCACAAAGCCCGCGAGCAGCGAGGCCAGGGTCATCAAAATCCATTCCATCACAGGATTGTCGCACCGGGCCTGCTATCGATTCAGGACCGTTCAGGATCTAGGGAAGGCCTGCACAACTCCCTGCGGTCGGTGATAGCGCGGCCTCGCGCGGTCCGCTGCGTTGCTTTTCTTGCCAATAGCCGGGCTATTGGCTGTGAAAAGGCGCCTTGCGGCCCATCCCGATCCGCACTACCACCGACTCGCGAGGGTTATGCAGGCCATCCCTAACAGGCAAGAAAAAGGCGCTGGGATCGCCAGCGCCTGAAAGGGTTCACACCTCGTTGGGTGTTTTGAATGTGGTTCTTGGTAGAAAGGTTGTCTCCTCGGGCCCCTCGCTTGGCACACCGAAGCGCGCTTTCGAGTGCCGCAACTGTAACGGCTGCACTTTGCTGGTGCATTGGGGGTTTCCCGCCCCCCGTTGTTGGGCGCCGGAGGGCCGGCTGGTGCGTCCTGTGCCCCGATTCGGTGGGACTTCGCTGGCATGGCTCGTGCAATGCGCTTGTAACAAATTGCGAAAGGGAGCGTGCATGCGTGCAGTCAACCACCGGGTCGTTGCGGTCGTGTCGTTGTGTCTGGGGCTGTGCACTTGTGCGCTCGCCCAGGGCGTGCCAGAGGTTCCTGCCATAGCGGCGCCCCTCACCCGCCCCGCCCTGGTGGCCCAGGACACGGTGAATGCGGCCCACACCGGCTGGATGATGACCTCCACCGCCCTGGTGCTGCTGATGACGCTGCCGGGCATTGCGCTGTTCTACGCAGGCATGGTGCGCAGGAAGAACGTGCTCAACACCATGGCCTGCGTGGTCGCGATTGCGGCGCTGGTCAGCCTGTTGTGGTTTGCGGCGGGGTACTCACTGGCTTTCACACCCGGCAGCGCCTGGCTGGGGGGTTGGGACCGCGCCGGCTTTGCGGGGCTGGACTTTCAACTGGAGGCCGGCAAGCTGGCCGTGAGCCACATTGCGCCGCTGATCCCAGAGTCGGTGTACGCCATGTTCCAGCTCACGTTCGCCATCATCACGGCGGCGCTGCTGGTGGGCGCGTTTGTGGAGCGCATGCGGTTCTCGGCCATGCTGGTCTTCATTGGGCTGTGGACGCTGGTGGTGTACGCGCCCGTGGCGCACTGGGTGTGGGAGCCCGGGGGCTGGCTGGCGCAGATGGGTGCGCTGGACTTTGCGGGCGGCTCGGTGGTGCACGTGAATGCGGGCGTCGCGGGGCTGGTGTGTGCCTGGTTTCTGGGCCGCCGTACGGGGTACGGGCGCGAGCCGTTTGAACCCTACAACCTGGGGCTCACCATGGCGGGTGCGGGCATGCTGTGGGTGGGCTGGTTTGGCTTCAACGCAGGCTCTGCGGTCGCGGCCGACGGGCGCGCCGGGCTGGCCATGGCAGTGACGCACCTGGCCGCTGCAGCCGGGGCGCTGTCGTGGATGCTGGGTGAGTGGGTGGTGCGCGGGCGCCCATCGCTGCTGGGGCTGTGCTCTGGCCTGGTGGCGGGGCTGGTGGCCATCACACCCGCCGCCGGTTTTGTCACGCTGCGCTCGGCCGTGGTGATTGGCCTGGTGGCTGGGCTGGCCTGCTACTGGGGCGCCACGGGGCTCAAGCGGCTGCTGCGGGTGGACGACTCGCTCGACGTATTTGGCGTGCATGGCGTAGGCGGCATCGTGGGGTCGCTGCTGACGGGCGTACTGGCCAGCAGGGCCGTGGGCGGGGTGGCCGGTAGCCTGCTCACCCAGGCCATCGGCGTGGGCGCCGTGGCGGCCTACAGCCTGGTGATGACGGCCGCGCTGCTGTGGGTCGTCAACTTTGCGATGGGCCTGCGGGTGGACGAGCAAAGCGAGCAGACCGGGCTGGACATTGCCCAGCACCGCGAGCGCCTGGGCGGCTGAATGGGCCTCCGAGAGACCCCGCAGGCCTTCCTTGCCCCCGCATCGCTGTGCCATGCGAGCCAGCGGATGCAGTCCGATGGATGACCCCAATGCAGTAAGGAGCCGAACATGTCCGATTCCGACAAGCTGGCGATTGCCGCCCACCTGCATGTGCTGTTGCGGCGCAAGACAGGGCGCGTGACCGATACCGAATGGATGGCGGCGAATGCGGACTACGCGCAGGAGGTCGTGCGGTTTGCGCGCCAGCGCGCCACCGAAGACAACGCGCCCGAGCTGGCCGAATGGGCCGACCGCCTGGAGCAGGCCCTGCACGCAGCGCCCCCTTCCGCCCAGCGCCGACCGCTGCTGGATGCAGCGGCGCAGGCGGTGCGCGCGCGCCCCGCGCCGACGCCTGAGCCCACCCCCGAGGTGCCGCGCTATGTGGGCGGCATCCGCTGACCTGCCAAGTAGTTTCTGCGGCGGGGGGCTCAAAGATCAGTGGGGCGCAGTGCCCTGCGTGAACAGCCCGGCCGTGGGCAGCAGCCCAGCCAGCCGGTTGTCCCCGTAGGTGCGCAGCACCTGCGCAATCACCACCTGGTAGCCATTGAGCCACTGCGCCTGCGCGGCCTTGGCCTTCAGATGCGCCGGGTGCTGCATCAGCGTTTGCAGCGCCTCCAGCGACTGCCAGTAGTACACGTTGGAGACCAGGCCGTTGCCCGTGTCCGTCCACGACTCCTCGCCCAGGTAGCCGTCGATAGCGCGGGCGGCGGTGGCGATGGCTTCGTCCAGCCGGTGAAAGGCGTCGTCGAACTGCTTGGTCGCAAAGATGAAGGTGGAGGAGTACATCGGCGCGATGCTACTCACGCCGCCTGCCGTGACTGGATGATCCACTCCGCGGCCTTCTCCGCCATCATCAGCGTGGGCGAGTTGGTGTTGCCGCTGGTGATAGTGGGCATGGCGCCCGCATCCACCACGCGCAGCCCGGCCACCACGCCGCCACGTCCGTCGCGCACGCGCAGTTGCGCATCCAGCACGGCCATCGGGTCGCCGTCGCGGCCCATCTTCGTGGTGCCCACGGGGTGGAAGATGGTGGTGGCAATGTCGCCCGCCAGGCGCGCCAGGTCTTCGTCGCTTTCAAACTGCACGCCGGGCTTCCACTCCTGAGGCTGGTACTTGGCCAGCGCGGGCTGGGCCACGATGCGGCGCGTGACGCGCAGGCTGTCGGCCGCCACCTGGCGGTCTTCGGGCGTGCTGAGGTAGTTGGGCGCGATGGCGGGCGCGGCCTTGAAGTCGGCGTTCTTGATGCTCACCGTGCCCCGGCTGGTGGGGTTGAGGTTGCACACGCTGGCGGTGAACGCCGGGAACCCGTGCAGCGGCTCGCCAAACGCATCGAGCGACAAGGGCTGCACGTGGTACTCGATGTTGGGGTACGGCTGGTCGGGGCTGCTGCGGGTGAACGCACCCAGCTGCGAAGGCGCCATGCTCATGGGCCCGCTGCGCTTGAGCGCATATTCAAGCCCGATCTTGGCCTTGCCGACCAGCGAGTTGGCCATGGTGTTGAGCGTCTGCACGCCCTGCACCTTGAACACCGCGCGGATCTGCAGGTGGTCCTGCAGATTGGCGCCCACGCCCGGCAGGTCCACCTTCACTTCCACGCCGTGCTGGCGCAGCAGTGCGGCGGGGCCGATGCCCGACAGCTGCAGCAGCTGGGGCGAGTTGACGGCGCCCGCGCTCAGGATCACTTCGCCCGCCGCGCGGGCCGCGACCATCTCGGTGCCGTCCCACACCTGCACGCCCGTGCAGCGCTGGGTGCCGTCGGGCTGGGTCTCGATGAGGAGCTTGGACGCCTGCGCGCTGGTCCACATCTCGAAGTTGGGCCGGCCGTAGCAGGTTGGGCGCAAGAAGGCTTTGGCCGTGTTCCAGCGCCAGCCGCCTTTCTGGTTGACCTCGAAGTAACCCACGCCTTCGTTGCTGCCGCTGTTGAAGTCGTCGGTGGCCGGGATGCCCGCCTGCTGCGCAGCGTGGGCAAAGGCGTCGAGCACATCCCAGCGCAGGCGCTGTTTTTCCACCCGCCACTCGCCCGTGCTGCCGGTGGCCTTGTTGCCGTGCAGGCGTTTGAAATTTTCGTTCACGGCCCCGGGCTGGTCCAGGCGCCAATGGTCTTCGTGGCGGCGGAAGTAGGGCAGGGCGTTGTCCCAGCGCCAGCTGGCGTCGCCGGTCAGCTCGGCCCACTGGTCGTAGTCGCGCGCCTGGCCGCGCATGTAGATCATGCCGTTGATGCTGCTGCAGCCGCCCAGCGTCTTGCCGCGCGGGTAGCGCAGGGTGCGGCCGTTCAGGCCCGCGTCGGGTTCGGTGTTGTAGAGCCAGTCGGTGCGCGGGTTGCCGATGCAGTACAGGTAGCCCACGGGGATGTGGATCCAGTGGTAGTCGTCCTTGCGGCCCGCTTCGATCAGCAGCACGCGGTGGCGGCCGTCGGCGCTCAGGCGGTTGGCAAGCAGGGCTCCGGCCGTGCCCCCGCCGATGATGATGGTGTCAAACGTGGTGTCGCTCATGGAAAAGGGGCGGTGCCGATCAAGGGTGGTAACGGTGGGCCATTGTGCGGATGGGGCAGGCCCTGTCGATAGGGTGTGTGCCTATTGCTACATTTTTGGTAGCTACTGGTGCTTATAGATATTGCGCTTGGCGTCGATTTGATAATAATTACACGCTTCGCCGCCTGTCTTTGCTTGACAGGCTGGTGTCCGACAGCGCGTGCAGGATTCGCTCCGCTACCATGCACGCTCTTCCTTGCTGCTTCTTGACGACCCACCCCCTGCGGCTGCCCTGGCGGCCTGACCCATGACCGACCACGCCCCCCACATCGTTCGCGCCGATACGCCCCAAGGGCCGTGCGCGCAGCTGCGTGGGCGCTGGGGCGCGGCCGAGTTGGGCAGCGCGAAGCAGTGGCAGGCCGTGTCGGACCAGCTGCGCGACGCACCGCCTGCCCCCACCCTGGGCTGGGACCTGCGGGAGCTGCAGTGGCTGGACCATGTGGGCGCGCAGCTGCTGTGGAACCACTGGCAGCACGCCTGGCCCGCCCAGCTGGCCTGCACCGACAGCCAGCGCACCATGCTCACGCGCGTGGCGCAGTTCACCTGCGTGGCACCGCCGCCCGAGCCCTGGCGGCTGGGCGAACAGATCGACCACCTGGGCGTGCTGGTGCTGCATGGCGTGGACCATGCCCGCCACCTGCTGGAGATGGTGGGCCAGCTGGTGCTGGACCTGGGCCGCCTGGCGCGCGCACCGCGCAAGGGGCCGTGGCGCGATGTGTCCGGCCACCTGTACCGCATGGGCGCCACGGCGCTGCCCATCACGGCGCTGGTGGGCTTCCTCATCGGGGTGGTGCTGGCCTACCTGATGAGCCTGCAGCTGCGGCAGTTTGGTGCCGAGTCGTTCATCGTCAACATCCTGGGCATCTCGCTGATCCGCGAGCTGGGGCCCATGCTGGCGGCCATTCTGGTGGCGGGCCGCTCGGGCTCGTCCATCACCGCGCAGATCGGTGTGATGCGCGTGACCGAAGAGCTGGACGCCATGCGCGTCATGGGCATCCCGCACGGGTTCCGCCTGGTGATGCCGCGCACGCTGGCATTGGCGCTGGCCATGCCGCTCATCAGCGTATGGACCACGCTGGCCGCGCTGGCAGGCGGCATGCTGGCGGCCGACGTCTCCATGGACATCTCGCCGTCCTACTTTGTGCAGGCACTGCCCGCCGCGGTGAAGGTCGGCAACCTAGGCCTGGCGATGGCCAAGTCGGTGGTGTTTGGTGCATTCATTGCGCTCATCGGCTGCCACTGGGGCCTGCGCGTCAAGCCCAACACCCAGAGCCTGGGCGAAGGCACGACGGCGTCGGTGGTGTCGTCCATCACCATGGTGATCATCGTGGACGCGCTGTTTGCGGTCGCCTTCAAGAACATTGGCATATGACTGAGCGCATCGCCAAGCCCGAACACATCGCCGTCGCGCCGGGCGAGCCGCCCATCGTGGACGTGCAGGGCCTCTGGACGCAGTTTGGCAAGGGCGATGAAACCTTCACCGTGCACCAGGACCTGAACTTCACCGTGCAGCGCGGCGAGATGCTGTCGCTGGTGGGGGGCTCGGGCACGGGCAAGACGGTGCTGCTGCGCCAGATCCTGGGCCTGGCACGGCCCACGCGTGGGCAGGTCACGGTGTTGGGCCGTCCGGCGTCCGAAATGGGGCGCGAGGGCGCGGCCAGCCGCGTGGGCATGCTGTTCCAGCACGGCGCGCTGTTCTCGGCCTTCAACGTGCTCGACAACGTAGCCTTTGCGCTGCGCGAGCAAGGCACGCTGCCGCCCGAGCTGGTGCGCGACGCTGCGCTGGTCAAGCTGCAGATGGTGGGCCTGCAGCCCGAGCACGCCACGCGCATGCCGGCCGACCTTTCGGGGGGCATGGTCAAGCGCGTGGCGCTGGCCCGTGCGCTCATCATGGACCCGCCGCTGCTGCTGCTCGATGAACCCACGGCGGGCCTGGACCCGAGCAGCTCCGACGACTTCTGCGCATTGCTGCGCGAGCTGCGCGCGGCGCTGGGGCTGACGGTGGTGATGGTCACGCACGACCTGGATACGCTGTTCGCACTCAGCACCCGCGTGGCCGTGCTGGCCGACAAGAAGGTCATCGTCACCGGCCCACCGCACGAGGTGGCGCACTTTTCGCACCCGTTCATCGAGCACTTCTTCATGGGCGAGCGTGGCCAGCGGGCCATGGCGCCCGTGCCTTCTGTGCAGCAGGCTCCGGCGCAGGTCGCCACGGCGCCTGCGCCCCACAAGGAACATCCCTGATGGAAAACAAATCCCACGCCCTCGCCGCAGGCATCTTTGTGCTGGTGGTCGCCGCCATGCTGGCAGGCCTGGCCATCTGGCTCACGCGCGACAACGCCAACTACGAGCAGTACGAACTCTCCACCCGCGACGGCGTGAGCGGCCTGCAGCCCCAGGCCACCGTGCGCTACAAAGGCGTGGCCGTGGGCAAGGTCACGCGCATCGGGTTCGACCCCCAGGTGAGCGGCAACGTGCTGATCCGTATCGCCGTCAACGAACAGGCGCCCATCAGCCCCACCACCTTTGCCGTGCTGGGCTACCAGGGCGTCACCGGCCTGGCCCATGTGCAGCTGGACGACGCCGAGAAGCCCTACCCCGAGCTGCCCCCCGGCCCCAGCGGCCTGCCACGCCTGCCGCTCAAGCCCTCGCCGTTTGGCAAGCTGGCCGAGCAGGCGCCCGCCATCCTGGGCCAGGTCGAAGAGGCCACGCGCCGCATCAACCAGCTGCTGGGCGACGGCAACCAGCAAAAGCTCACCGAGGCGCTGTCCAACATCGGCCAGGCCGCAGGCAGTGTCAACACCCTGACCCAGCGGCTCGATGCCACCGTGGCCCAGCGCCTGGACCCGGCCCTGGCCGCGCTGCCGCCCCTGGCCAGCGATGCGCGCCAGACGCTGCAGTCGCTGCAGCAGGCGGGTGCCAGCGTGTCCGCCCTGGCGGTGGACCTGGGCAAGACCAACCAGCGGCTCAACGCCGAGGGCGGAGCCATCGACCAGATCACCGTCGGCACCCAGTCCCTGGCGCGCGCGGCGGACCAGTTCAGCACCGCCACCTTGCCCCGGGTGAACCGCGCCGCCGACGACACGGCCCGCGCCGCCCGCCAGATGGGCCGCGCGGCCGGGGGCATCAGCGATAACCCGCAGCTGTTCATCTATGGCTCGGGGCGCATCCCCCCCGGGCCGGGTGAGCCCGGTTTTGGTGGTGGCCGATGAGCGGTGTCTCCGACCGCGCCGCATGGGCAGCGTGGGCCTTGTGAGGAATGAATGTGATGACTATCAAAAATATAGCAACTAAGGCATGTAAATCCGGCGCTACCGCCCTGTGGGGCTATGGGTTGGCCGCAGTGCTGGTACTCACGGGCTGCTCGGCCCTGCCGGCCGCCCCCACCCGCCCTGTGCTGTATGACTTTGGGCCCGGTCCGCTGGCCACCGTGCCCACCGACCGGCGCGCGCCCCTCGCGCCGTTGGCGCTGGCCGACATGGATGCGCCCGGCCTGCCCGAGGGCGGCAACGCCGTGCTGTACCGCCTGGCCTATGCCGACGCCCAGCAGCTGCGCCCCTACAGCCAGGCCCGCTGGAGCCAGCCGCCCGCGCAGCTGCTGCAGCAGCGCCTGCGCGAACAACTGGGCCTGCGCCGCGCCGTGCTCAAGGCCGACGACGGCGCCGCACAGGCCCGCGAACCCGCCCAGGGCAACAAGCTGCCCCTGGTGCTGCGCACCGAGCTGGAGGAGTTCAGCCACCTGTTCACCAGCCCCAGCGACAGCGCGGGCGTGGTGCGCCTGCGCGCCACGGTGGTTGAGCTGACCCCGTCGGGCGAATCCCTGCGCGGCCAGCGTGTGTTCATCGTGCAGCAGCCTGCCAAGTCGGCCGATGCAGCAGGCGGCGTGGCCGCGCTGGCCGCGGCATCAAGCCAGCTGGCCGGGGAGCTGGCGGCGTGGGTGGAGCAGGTGGGGCAGTAACGCACCAGGTCTTTGTGGACCTCCCGTGCCAGCGCGCGCCGGCCTTGGCCGTGGCGCCACGCAGTGCGGGTGGCCTTCAGGTGCCGGGCGGCGAAAGGGACGTGGGCGTGGCCTCATGGCGTTCAATGCCCGTCACCACCCGCGCATAGCGCGCAAAGCTCCAGTACGCCCAGGCCCAGTCCAGCAGCACCACCAGCCGGTTGCGAAAGCCGATCAGGAAGTACACGTGCGCAAACAGCCAGAACAGCCACGCAAAGTAGCCTGAGAACCGCACTGGCCCGGCGGGCGAGGTGAGGTCCACCACGGCAGAGTTACGGCCGATGGTGGCCAGGTTGCCGTAGTCGCGGTAGCGAAACGGCTGCGTGGGCTGGCCCGCCAGTCGACGCAGGATGTTGGCCGCCGTGGCGCGGCCCATCTGCTTGGCGCCGGGCGATACGCCTGGCACGGGCGTGGGCTCGTGGCCGGGGGCATGGCTCTTGGCGGCGGCCAAGTCGCCAATCACGCTGATCTCGGGGTGGCCCGGCAGCGTCAGGTCGGGCTCCACCACCACGCGGCCCGCGCGGTCGGTGCTGGCGCCGGTGGCGTCTGCCAGGTGGCGGCCCAGGGGTGATGCGGCTACGCCCGCAGCCCACACAATACATTTGCTATTTATTTGATAGCTATTTGCGCTGAATGTACTAGCGCTTGCGGGTGATTCGACCTTCAATCCACCGCTGTCGATGGCGGTGACGCGCGCGCCCAGGCGCACGTCCACACCCAGCTTGTCCAGTTGCTCCTTGGCGCGCTGGCTCAGGGCTTCGGGCATGGCCTGCAGCACGCGCGCACCGCCTTCGAGCAGGATGATCTTCGCGCTCGCAGGGTCGATGTGGCGGAACTCGCCGGGCAGCGTGTGGCGCGCAATCTCTGCCAGCGTGCCGGCCATTTCCACGCCCGTGGGGCCCGCGCCCACGACAACAAAGTTGAGCCAGTCCGCACGGCGTGCGGGGTCGGGTTCCTTCTCGGCCGCCTCGAAGGCCAGCAACACGCGGCGGCGGATCTCGAACGCATCGTCCAGCGTCTTGAGGCCGGGCGCATAGGCCGCCCAGTCGTCGCGGCCAAAGTAGCTGTGCGTGGCACCGGCGGCCACGACGAGGTGGTCGTACGGCAGCGCGGCGCCGTCTGCCAGGTGCACGGTGCGCTGGCCCACGTCGATGCGCGTGACCTCGCCCAGCAAGGTGGTCACGTTGCGCTGCTGCCGGAACAGGTGCCGGATGGGCGCCGCAATGGCCGGGGCCGACAGGCCGGCCGTGGCCACCTGGTAGAGCAGGGGCTGGAAGAGGTGGTGGTTGGTCTTGTCCACCAGGGTCACATCCACCGCCGCGCCCCGCAGGGCGCGGGCGGCTTCGAGGCCGCCGAACCCGCAACCGATGATGACCACGCACGGGCGAAGCGGGGGAGCAGAGGGAGTCGTCATGCCGCCATTATTGGGGAGCCGCGTGGTGGCCCGGCCTCGTGACCTGGTCCTGACCTGCGGCCCCCGGGGTGCGGGGGCTCAACGCGTTACAGGAACCCCAGGTCCACCGGGTAGTCCGGCCGCCCCGCCGCTGCGCCAAAGTGCGTGATGTTGGGCAGCGCACCCGCCATTTCGTTGTCGGCCACGCCGAACCACTTGGCCAGGGTGGCCGCGTACTGGTCCACCGAGGTGGACGGCAGCAGGCGACCCTGGCCCACATGCCACTGGTCTTCGGGGGCGGCTGTGTTGGTGATGCTGACCGGCGGCGCGCTGCCGTAGAACGCCTTCCCTTTGACCGCGCCGCCCACCATGAGGTGGTGGCTGCCCCAGCCGTGGTCCGAGCCGTCGCCGTTGGAGCTGAGCGTGCGGCCAAAGTCGGAGGCGGTGAACGCCGTGACCTTGTCGGCCACGCCCAGCTCCACCGTGGCGTTGTAGAACGCGGTCATGGCTTCGCTCACCCGTTGCAGCAAGCCGGGCTGCTGCGCGATGAGGTTGTCGTGCAGGTCAAAGCCGCCCAGCGACACCATGAACACCTGTCGCTTGCTGCCCAGGGTGCTGCGCGCACCAATCAGGCGCGCCACCATCTTGAGCTGGTTGGCCAGCGAGTTGTTGTTGGGAAAGGCCGTGGACAACGTCACGCCCGCGAGCCCGTTGGTGATCTGGCTTTCTGCCGTCACGGCCCGAGTGGTCACGCGGTTGTATTCGTTCTCCAGCGTCTGCGTGCGCGGCTGCTGGATGATCGACGCGAGCGCGCTTTGCACAGCCGATGACCCGTACACCCGGTTCTTCACACCATTGATGGCCACGGCCCCATTGGTGCTGACCTGGTACTGCAGGGCCGAGTCGCCCGACAGGAACACCGCATTGCCCGTGACAGAGATGCAGGTGAACAGCGAGTTGCCGTTGGACGACAGCGCCAGGTCGCCGATGTTGCCGCCCCAGCCCACGGTGGAGCCCTCGGGCGAGGACGACTGCCACACCGACTGCTGGTCGTTGTGCGAGAACAGCTTGGGAGGCACGGGGTAGGTGGCGCGGTCCGCGCTGTTGTACTGCGCGCGGGTCAGCGGCACCACCAGCGGGCCGACGTTGAGCTGCACGGCCGCTTTGCCGCTGTTGAACAGGCCGGCCAGCCCCGTCATCGCCGGGTGCAGCGCGTACTGGCGGCCGCCTGGCAGGGGCGTGGTGGGGGCCAGCAGCGTGGGGGCCAGTGCTGCCTTGGCCAGTGCAATGCCGCCTGCCGACTGGCTTGCGCCGCCGCCCCGGATGGTGCTGTAGCGGTTGTAGCTGTCGTCGTCGTAGGTGATGACGGTGTTGGCATAGTCGTTGCCGCCATACAGAAACACGCAGACCAGTGCCTTGTAGTCGGTGGCGGTGAAGGCGGCCGCCTCGCCCATGGCGGCCAGGTTGAGGGCAAAGGGCAGGGCTGTGCCCGCAAGCCCCAGCTGGGTGGAGCGGCGCAGGAACGCGCGGCGGGTGTGGAGTTCGGGTTGAAGCAGGTGCATGGCAGGGCTTACTTTTGAACGAGGTATTCGGCCGAAGCCATGACCAGGAAGACGGCGGCCGCCACGCGATCGAGCTTGACTGCGTCTGTGCTGGCGGTGGTGACGGGCGTCGCCTTCAGTGCGTCCGCAATGAGCTTGACAGTGGCGGCCGACAGCTGGCCTGCGCACATCAGCAGGTTGATGCGGACCACCAGCGCATCAGCGTCGGCCGCGATGGCCAGCTCGTTCGTGTAGCTGGCCTTGATGTCGTACCCATTGTTGGAGGTGCTGGCGTTGTTGGGCAGCTCGGGGGCATTCACGTAGATGCCGTTGCGGATCACGCCCTGCATGTAGTTGAGGTAGCCCCCCACGCTGCTTTCGTTGACCAGCTGGAACTCGGGGGCCACGGCGCCTGCAGTGGCCAATGCCGTGGACGGCGGCACATAGCCAGGCCGGAAGAAATTGAACACGGAAGGTGAGCGCAGCGGGCTCTGGCCCAGCCGCGATCCTAGATCGCTCAGGTCGCCAATCTTCCAGCTGCCCTGCGCCGAGTTGATGCCAAAGGTGCGGCCCCATTGCACCAGGCGCAGCATGGGCTCACGCAGCTTGCCAAAGGCCGGCTGGGTGAGCCCTGCGGGTGAACGTGCCTCGTCGTCCAGCAAGATGGCCTTGACCACAGCGCGCAGGTCGCCGCGCACTCCCGCGCCGTTGTTGTTGAAGGCGGCCGCCACGCGCGCCACATAGCCGGGCGAAGGGTTGCTGGTGACCAGCCGCTGGATGAGCTGCTTGCCGATGAAGGGACCCACATTGGGGTGATTGAAAAGCGTATCCAGCGCGGTCTTGAGCGCCGCAGCGCCCGGTGTGTTGGCGGGGATGGTGGTGCCCAGAAACGTCGCGGCCAGCGTGGAGTGGCGTGACGCATTGAGCGCCATGGGGAGGCGCGTGTAGGTGGTGTTAGGCACCACGCGCGTCGTGCCGGGCACGGTGATCGGGACGTTCTGCGACTGGTCGTAGTCGTAGCCGGTGAACACGCGCGCCAGGTTGGTCACGTCGTTCATGGTGTAGCTGTCGACGGGCTTGCCGGCGCCGTCCTTTTTGGGAGTTCCGTCGGAGTTCAGCTCCACCAGCCCGATGGACATGAGCTGCATCACCTCGCGGGCGTAGTTCTCGTCCGGCTGGCGGCCCGTGGTGGCGTTTTCCTTCTGGTTGCCCCGGGTGTTGAGGTAGTAGCCCATGGCCGCGTTGAGCGTCACGTTCTCCAGCACCGATCGGTAGTTGCCAAAGGCGTTGTTCACCAGCTGGTCCCAGTACCACGCCATGGCATGGCAGCGCCAATTGATGTCCACGCCATTGGTGGACACCACACAGATCTCCGACAGCGCGAGCGCCACCCGCTTGCGCAGACCATCGGGCGATTTCATGAGCTGGTACCAGATCATGTAGTCGGCAGGGTAGGAGTTGTCGTAGTAAGCCGTGTCGTTGCTGACGTCCGCGTAGCCGCGCTGGTTCAACCAGTCCCAGCCGCCCTGGCTGGGGCCTGCGCTGAACTGACTGTCCAGCCAGCCGGCATAGTTGGTGGCGCGCAGGGCCGCGATCTCGGCCGTCGATGCCGAGAACTGGGCCTGCAGCAGAAAGCGGGCGGCCTCGTTGTCCGTCGTGGCAGAGGGATGGGCGTAGTCGCCGAGCGAGGGGGTGGAGGGCGCGGGTGTGCCGGGTGTTCCCGCACCCGGCGCGCTGTCGCCACCGCCCCCACCGCAGGCGGCCAGGGCGCTGGACGCCAAGAGTGCGGTCAGCAGGGGCGCATGGGCCAGGCCGCCCGTCGTCGCATGTTCTGGGGAGAGGGGCTGGCCCTCGGGTGCCTCTGCCACCGCGGTGGTCAGAGTCTCCGGGTATGGATGGGTCATGGGATGGTCGTGGTGAAACGTGCGCAGTCGGGCAGGCACAACCGCGACTAAATCACACGCCGCGCGCGCTGGGAAACACAAGTGTTACCAGGCGAAACAGGCGCTGGTGCGCGGGCTGCGAGCCGGGCTGCGAATGATGGGCGATTGCAACACTTTGTACCCCTTGCGGGTCTGTTGTGGGCAAGTACCCGAGTGAAGGCACCACCACATAGGCGGTGTCCGTCAAGCCCGTAGGCCTGTGCTGACGCGTGCTGCGTGGCATGGACTACGGCGTCTGCTCCGGATCATTTTTACAGTGAATTCCATCGCATCACGCAAGTGTTCCACGCACTCCGAGTGGATGGCTGAAGCGAAGTGTTTATGAGGAACCACACCATGAATGAAGACACCATCAAGGGCAACTGGAAGCAGTTCAAGGGCAAGATGACCGAGCAGTGGGGCAAGCTCACGAACGACGACTTCGATGTCATCGACGGCAAGCGCGAACAGTTCCTGGGCAAGCTGCAAGAGCGCCAGGGCATCGCCCGCGACGTGGCCGAAAAGCAGCTTAAGGAATGGCAAAGCCGCCATCCTGATTTCCGCTTCAACGACTGACGGTGCCATGGCAACGGGGCTATTGCCCCGACCTCGCCAGGAGCCCCTGGCAGCCGCCGCCCGCAGATTTCATTCGATTGCATTCATTCCACACCGAGGAGAAACCCATGACATTCAAACGCACCCTGATCGCCGCCTGCGCCACCGGTCTGATGGCCACCACCGCTTTTGCCATGACCCCTGCAGAGCACAAGGCCGCCAAGGAGAGCATCTCGGCGGACTACAAGATGAACAAGGAAAAATGCGATGCCCTCAAGGCCAATGCCAAGGACATCTGCATGAAGGAAGCCAAGGGGGCCGAGGACGTGGCCAAGGCCGAGCTCGAAGCCCAGTACAAGCCCAGCCCCAAGGCCAGCCAGAAGGTGGCCGAAGCCCGCGCTGACGCCGCCTACGCCGTCGCCAAGGAAAAGTGCGATGACCTGACCGGCAACGCCAAGGATGTGTGCGTGAAGGACGCCAAGGCCGAACATGTGAAGGCCAAGGAGAACGCCAAGGTGGCAGCCGCCCAGGCCAAGCCCGCCGATAACGCGGCGGAAAAGGCCGCCAACGTGGCCGAAGCCCGCAAGGACGCGACGGCCGAAAAGAACGAGGCCAACTACAAGGCCGCCAAGGAGCGCTGCGACGCCATGAGCGGCGACCTGAAGTCCAAGTGCGTGGATGACGCGAAGCGCATGTACGGCCACAGCTGATCGAAGGCGGGCGCGGGGCGCCTGACCTGAGATCCCGCTGCAAAGCTGCATGGACCCTGCCCGCACAGCGGTGCAGGGTTCTGCTGTGTCTGGCGAGGTGGCGAGGCTTTGGGCACCGGTTGTCGCAGGCGCCGCACACGGCGCCGCGCCATGACCTGCGTCAACACCCGGATCGCCCGGGGCTCCTAAGCTCGCACCTTCGTTTGATCTGCCTGCACAAGGATTCCCATGGCCCAACTCGAATGGTCTGACGCGCTGAACCTCGACCTGCCCCTGATGGATGACACCCACCGGGAGTTCGTCGATCTGCTGGCCGCCGTGGACCAGGCCGATGACGCCAATCTGCTACCCCGTTGGCGCGCGCTGGTGGACCACACTGAGCAGCATTTTGGCCAGGAGGACGACTGGATGGCCTCCACCCGTTTCGCATCGGGCAACTGCCACAGCATGCAGCACAGTGTGGTGCTGAAGGTGATGCGCGAAGGCACGGCACGCGCCGAGCAGGGCGACCTCCAGGTGCTGCGCGTGATGGCCAGCGAGCTGGCGCTGTGGTTCCCGCAGCATGCACAGGCCATGGACGCCTCGCTGGCCCTGCACCTGCGCCGTGTGGGGTTTGACCCGGCGACGGGCGTGGTGCATGCCCCCGGCGCATTGCCGCAGGAGCTGATCCACGGCTGTGGCGGGGCCACCTGTTCGGACACGGATGCCCAAGGCGCCGACATACCCGCCGCGCAGCCTGACGCAGCGTCGGCCGTACCCGCCTGACCGGCGCCCCATCGGGTCGTCTATCCCCAGCGCTTGTCACTCAGCGCCGGAGCCTGCAAGGGAGGCTGCCGTTGTGTGCCCCGCCGTACAGCGACCTGGCGCGCGCGGTCCAGCGCGAGGGGCGCAGTCGCAGGGCGGCTGGGTGATCGCTCTTTTTTTGATAGCTGATGGTGCATATTGCACTGGCGCTATCGCCCATTTCGATTGAAATTTGGTCCGCAGGGCCTGTCCACATCCCACTAGGTGGGCATTCAGACCCTATGGTGGCGCGGCATCAACAGGCCCGCCGTGCGCCACGCCAGGTCACGCAGGGCTCGGCGCAGGGCGGGCGAATCTGCGGCGGCACCTGCAGCACCGGCAGGGTCTTCGGGGGTATGGTCCGCTGCTGCACCGTGCGGGCAAAAAGCCGCGTCCAGCACCTGTTGCTTGGCGCAATGCAAGGCCAGCCGGTCCTGCGACCGCAGGGCCGCCATCAACTGGTCGCGGTGGCGCTGCACGCGGTCCGCTTCGGCGGCAGTCAGCGCGGTGCCCCTTGCGGGGCCGGTGCTGGCGGGCGGCGTCAGGGCCTGGGCCTGCGCCAGGTACTGGGCCCAGCGCGTGGTGTGGGTGGCGGTGGCGTTCATGCGGCCTCCGTGCGGGGCGCTGTGGGGCGCTGCACCGGTGGCATGGTGGGGCGCGGGGGCGTGCCGCCTTGTGACAGCCCGTACCAGTTCACCTTGCGCGTCAGCACCATGACGGCCGCCAGCACCAGGAAGAGTGCAATCGCCCCCACCACCAGCGCCGTCTGCTCCAGCTGCAGCAGCACGTACAGCAGGCCATACAGCAGTGCAATGCCCGCCCCCAGCGGAATGCCGCGCGCCAGCCCGCCCAGCATGTGGCTGGCGTAGTAGGCGAGCAGCAGCACACACGCGCTGGCCGCCACCGCGTACGAGATGCCAAACGGCAGGTGCTCCGACAGGCTCACCAGCAGCAGGAAGAAGCTGCACAGCGCGCTGCCCACCAGCAGGTACTGCACCGGGTGTACGCGCAGCTTTTTCATCAGTTCGAACAGGCCCACGGCCACGAAGGTGAGGGCGATGAACAGCACGCCGTACTTGGTGGCACGGTCCGAGAGGGAATAGGGATTCACCGGGTCGATGAAGGCCACGCTGAAGCTGTCGGCGCAGTCGCCCGGCGTGGCCCCGCTGTGCGCATAGTCGCTGCCCTCATCGGCGCCCAGGCAGATGCGCTTGCCGTTCGCAATGTCGGCCTGCGCCGTGGTGGCCAGCGACGACAGGCGCCACTGGGCCGAAAAGCCGGTCTTCTTGACCTCGCGCTCCGACGGCAGAAAGCGCCCGGCAAACGACGGGTGGGGCCAGCTGCTGGTCATCAGCACTTCGGTGTTGCCGCCCAGCGGCACGATGGCCAGGCGCTCGGTGCCCACCAGCTCCAGGTCCAAGGTGGCCGTGAGGCCATCGGCCTTGCCACGCACGGATTCGGGCAGCACCGCATGCAGGCCTCGGCTGTAGGTGGGGTGGAAGGTGCCGGGCTTGAGGGCAAGTGTCTGGCTGCCCATGGTGAACTGCGCGGTGCGGATGCCGCGCGCATCGCCCACGGCCATCATCACGATGGGTGCGCCGCAGTGCATGCGCGAATTCTTCATGCTGCTCTGCGGCAGCAGGCTGGCCAGCGACCCCCATTGCGCCGTCACGCTGGCTTTGAGGTTGTAGGTGTTCACCTTGTGCAGGCCGCGTGCGCGTTCTTCCATCGCGGCACCGGTGGTGAGCTTGAGCTGCTCGGGCATGGCGGTCAGGATGAACTCGCGGCGCTTTTCGACCATGCGGCGCTCGTCGCCCTTGCCAACCTCTTCATCCCAGCTTTCCACGCAGGCGCTGTGGATCATCGGGCCCATCAGCGTCTGCGGCCCGGCCAGGCTCTCGGCCACGCTTTGTGCGGTGATGCTGCGGTAGCGCAGCCGGTCGCGCACCACGTCTTCGATCAGGCCCAGGCCAAAGAGCAGCAACACGGTGATAGCGGTCAGCGCCGCCAGCTTGGTGAACAAGGGGTGTTTGAACAAAAGATCCTCCACAAGTGACTGTTGTGGAGGCAGTGTTGTGGCGCGCTGTGAGGGCGCTATGAAGTTTGTGAGGCCAGTGTGAAGTGGAGTGCTGGCCGTGTCTTTGGCGGCTCAGGCGGTGCGGTACACCAGCTCCACCCGCAGCCCCGGCGCCGTATTGCGTGCCACCATCTGCCCGCCATGCAGCGCCATCACGCGCTGCACAATCGCCAGCCCCAGGCCCGATCCGCTGCGCTCGCCGCCCGGCCTTGCGGTGGTGAAAAAGCGTTCGCCCAGGCGCGGCAGCGCGTAGTCGGGCACGCCGGGGCCGCTGTCCTGCACGGCCACCGTGGCGCCGTCCAGCTCTACCCGCACCGTGCTGCCTGCGGGCGCAAAGTCGATCGCGTTGTCCAGCAGGTTGGTCAGCGCCAGCGTCACCAGCTCGGCCTCCCACGGGCCGCTGGTGCCGTGCCCTTCCAGGGCCAGGGTGATGCCGCGCTGCCCGGCGCGGGCGCGGGTCTGGGCGATGGCGGCCTCGGCGCAGTCGTGCAGCGCCACGGGCGCGCGGCCTTCGGCGTACTGGCGCTGCTCCAGCTTGGACAGCTCCAGCAGCCGGTCGATGATGCGCTGCAGGCGCTCGCTCTGCTGCACCACCTGGGTCGCAAACTCGGCGCGGTCGGCGGCGGGCAGCTCGTCCTGCAGCAGCTCGCCCGCGCCGCGGATGGCGGCCACGGGGCTTTTGAGTTCGTGCGTGAGCGCACGCACATAACCCTCGATGTAGTCGCGCCCCTCCAGCCGCGCGCGCATGCGGTCCATGGCGCGGGCCAGGTCACCCAGCTCGCCGGGCACCTCGGGCACGGCCAGGGCCGTGGGAGGTGGCAGGTTCGGGTCGTGGCGTTCGCCGTCGGCCGGGCCCTGCACGCTCAGGGCATAGTCGCGCAGGCGGCGCACATTCCACACCATCCACAGCGTCACCGCCACGCCCACGGCGGCCGACAGCGCCAGCAGCAACAGCCCGCCCATGAACACCTTGCGCTCGGCCCGGTCGATAAAGCGCTGCACCGTGCGCGTGGGCTTGGCCACGGTCAGCACGCCTGCGATCTGGCGGTTCACGTAGATGGGCGCGGCCACATGCATCACGCCGCTGGTGTCGTCGTCCTCCACATCGCGGGTGGAGCGCGCGCCGTACTCGCCGCGCAGCGTGCGCGCCACATCGCGCCAGCGCGAATAGTCGGCGCCCACGGCGCGGTTTTCCGAGTCGAACAGCACGCGGCCGGTGGTGTCGGTCACGTAGATGCGGTAGTCGAGCGACTGCTTGGAAAAGCCCCAGATCGCCGCGTCGATGGGCCGCGTGGCGTAGCGCCGCACATGCTGCGCAAACGGGCTGGCGCTGCTGTTGTGGGCCCCCGCCGCCAGCCGCCCGGCGGCCAGGTCTTCACTGGCCAGCTCGGCCAGGATGTTGGCCGTGTCCACCATCATGTCCTCCATCACCTCGCGCACGCTGGGCTTGATCTCGGCCATGAACACGCGCAGCACAAAGAACGCAGCGATGCCGTTGATGAGGAAGAAGGCGAACAGCAGGCGGATGCCGAGGCGCATGGTGCATTACTTCAAAAACAATAGCTGCCAGCGCTTTTCAGATGGTCGCCAGCAGCCAATTGGGCTTCAGATGTCCAGGCAGTAACCCATGCCCCGGTGCGTACTGATGTACTCGCGCGCCGGGTCCACCTCGCGCAGCTTGGCGCGCAGGGTCTTGATGTGGGTGTCCACCGTGCGGTCGGTGCTGTCGCTGTCGTCGCCCCAGGCGGCGGTCAGCAGGGCGTCGCGCGAATGGATGCGGCCTGCGCCGCGCAGCAGGTGCGACAGCAGGCGGTATTCGCGCCGGGTCAGTGGCAGGGCCTGGCCGCGCAGGCTGATGCGCTGGCCGGCCTCGTCGTCGTGGAACGGCACAGCCGCCGAGGTGGCGGGCGCTGTCGGGTGGCCGTTGCCATTTCCGTTTCCGTGGCCCGCGCGGCGCAACAGCGCCTTCACGCGGGCCGCCAGCTCGCGGGGGCTGAAGGGTTTGGTCAGGTAATCGTCCGCGCCCAGCTCCAGGCCCAGCACGCGGTCAATCTCCTCGCCGTGGGCGCTGAGCATCAGCACGGGCAGGGCGGCGGTGGGCGGCGCATGGCGCACATCGCGCAGCAGATCCAGGCCGCTGCCGTCGGGCAGGCCCACGTCCAGCACCAGCAGGTCAAAACGCGTGCGCTGCAGCTGCTGGCGCGCGTCATGCACCAGCAGGCTGTGCGTGACGGTCAGACCGTCGCGCTCCAGCGCATAGGCCACGGTGCGGGCGATGGCGGGGTCGTCTTCGAGCAGCAGCAGGCGGGCAGACATGGGGGCGTCAACGGGCGATCAACACCGGGAAGATTTTGCCTAGCCCGTCGGCCATCACCTCCACCGCCAGCGCAGCCAGGATCAGGCCCATGAGCCGGGTCATCACGTTGATGCCGGTCTTGCCCAGCACGCGCGCAATCGGGTCGGCCAGCGCAAAACACACGGCCGTGGCCAGCGCAATGACCACGCCGTAGCCCACCAGCGCCAGCGTCTGCCACACGCCCTGCGCGCGGTCGGCGTAGATCACCACGGTGGACATGCTGGCCGGGCCGGTGAGCAGCGGGATGGTGAGCGGCACCACGGCAATGCTGCTGCCCGCGGCGGCTTTCTCTGCCCCTTCTTCAAATTCGTTGGTGCTGGGCTTGGCCTCGGCGGGCTGGGCGTTGAGCATGTTCATCGCGCTGATGAGCAGCAGCATGCCGCCACCCACCTGAAAGCTCTGCAGAGAGATGTTGAAGAAGTCGAGGATCTGCAGGCCTAGCAGCGCGCAGGCGGCAATCACGCAGAACACGCTGAAGCTGGCCACCTGGATGGTGCGGCGCCGCTGCGGGTACGAGAAGCCCTGGGTGTAGTGGATGAAGAACGGCACGATGGCCAGCGGGTTCACGATGGCCAGCAGGGTGATCAGGGGTTTGAGGTCCATCAGGGCGCTCCCAAGGGCAAGTGGGCAGGGTGGTTCTTCGGGGGGCTCAGGCCCTGGGCAAGCAAGGGTCGCGCAGCCCGGGCTGTGCGCGAGTATGCGGTGTTTTCTGCACCGTTTGGCGGTCAAGCATGCTGCGCTGCAGCGTGCCCGCCATGGGTTGCGCGGGGCCTTCCGTGCCCCTAGCGTCCGCCCGACACATCCATCAAGGTGGCGGTGGTGTAGCTCGCTGCGGGCGACATCAGCCAGACGATTGCCTCGGCCACCTCGTCGGCCGTGCCGCCGCGCAACATGGGCACCTGGTGCGAGAGGTCGCGCACGCGGTCGGGCAGGCCGCCGCTGGCGTGGATGTCGGTCTCGATCAGGCCCGGGCGCACGGCGTTCACGCGGATGCCCTCGGCCGCCACCTCGCGCGCCAGGCCGATGGTGAAGGTGTCGATGGCGCCCTTGGCCGCCGCGTAGTCCACATACTGGTGGGCCGAGCCCAGGCGCGAGGCGGCGCTGGACACGTTGACGATGGCGCCACCGCTGCCGCCATGGCGCGTGCTCATGCGCCGCACGGCCTCGCGGGCGCAGACGATGCTGCCGATCACGTTGGTGTCGAACATGCGGCGCAGGCGCTCGGTGCTCATTGCGTCCACCCGGGCGGTCACGTCCACCACCCCGGCGTTGTTGACCAGGGCGCTGATGCGGCCCAGCTGGGTGTCCACCGCCTGGAACATGGCCAGGATCTCGGCTTCGCTCGCCACGTCACCCTGCACCGCGATGGCGGTGCCGCCGTCTGCACGGATGGCATCGACCACGCCCTGCGCGGCGGCCTCGTTGGTGAGGTAGTTGACGGCCACGGCCCAGCCATGTTTTGCGGCCAGCCGTGCGGTGGCGGCGCCAATGCCCCGGCTGGCGCCGGTGATTAGTGCGATCTTCTCCATGGGGTGGGGTCTCCTGCAAGAATGGCGCATTGGAACAGGTTCTGCGGCCCGCCGCGCAGCGTCCTGGCCGACATCGCGGCCCATTCGCGCACCATATTTACCAAAGCAAAGGAGCATTCAGCATGGGACAGTTTGTTGATCTGACATCGAGTGACGGTTTTGTGGCCCCCGCCTGGGTCGCCAAGCCCGAAGGCCCCCCCCGTGGCGCCGTGGTGGTGCTGCAAGAGATTTTTGGCGTGAACTCGCACATCCGTTCGGTGGCTGACCGCTACGCCGCCAGCGGCTACCTGGCCGTGGCGCCGTCCACCTTCCACCGCGTCAAGCAGGGCGTGGAGCTGGGCTACACCGGTGACGACATGCAGGCCGGCATGGGCCTGAAGGCTGCCGTCGAGGCCCTGCCCGCGCCGGGCGTGATGCCCGACATCCAGGCCGCCATCGACTACGCCGCGCAGCAAAGCGGCGGCAAGGTGGGCATCGTGGGCTACTGCTGGGGCGGCCTGCTGACCTGGCGCTCGGCCTGCCAGCTGCAGGGCCTGTCGGCCGCTGTGCCGTACTACGGCGGCGGCGTGACCACGCCGGAAGAAGTGGCCCGCACCCCCAAGGTGCCGGTGCTGGCCCACTTTGGCGAGCGCGACCACTGGATCCCGCTCGACAGCGTGCAGGCCTTCGGCAAGGCCCACCCGGAGGTCGAAGTGCATGTGTACGCCGCCGACCACGGCTTCAATTGCGACCAGCGCGGCAGCTACGACGAGGCCGCCGCCAACACGGCCCGCGAGCGCACCCTGGCCTTTTTTGCCAAGCACCTGGGCTGAGACCGCCCCAGTGACCGCGACACGATAGCGAACGACCAACAGGGGTGAGCATGGCGGATTTCAGGCGTTTTCGGCCCCAAGCGCTAGTCCGTCATGCGCTGGCAGCTATGGGTTTGATAGCGTTGTGCGCTGCCGCCCACGCGGCCGACTACACCGGCCCCCTGTTCGACGCCCACCTGCACTACAACGAGGAAGCCTGGGATGGCAGAGCGGGCCCGCACCCACCCGCCGATGTGCTGGCGCGCATGAAGGCCAGCGGTGTGCGCGCCATCGTGGCCAACTCGCGGCCCAATGCCGGGTCGCTCACCCTGGCCGGCCTGCCGCAGACCCGCGAGGCCGGCGTGACGGTGGTGCCGTTTGTGCGGCTGTACCGCAACCGCGCCGACTACACCGGCTGGTTTGCCGACGACACCATCTACGACATGGTGCAGACCGAACTGGGCCGGGGCACACCGGCCGGCCCGTACCGGGGCCTGGGCGAATTCCACCTGTACGACAGCGCCAATGCCAACGGCCCGGTGGCCAAAAAGCTCATGGCCCTGGCCGAGCAGCGGGACCTGGTGGTGCTGGCCCATGTGGACGACACCGCCATCGACCTGCTGATGGCCAACACCCCGTCCAAGGGCCAGAAGGCCCGGCTGATCTGGGCCCACACCGGCATCGGCGGCACGCCGGTGGAGCGGGTGGACGCCCTGATGGCGCGCTACCCGGGCCTGGTGGGCGAACTCTCGTACCGCCCCGGCCTGGTGTGCGACGACAACCAGCTGTGCCCCGCCTGGCGCGCGCTGCTGCTCAAGTACCCCACGCGCTTCGTGATCGGCTCGGACACCTGGGTCAACCAGCGCTGGCAACACTACGAAAGCCTGATGCAGGGCTACCGCCAGTGGCTGGGCCGCCTGCCCGCCGATGTGGCCCGCAAGGTGGCGTGGGACAACGCGGCGGGGCTGTTTGGGGTGGCCAAGCCGTAGGCCACTGAAGCGGGCACCCTGCCTTGATTTTGTTGACGCCCATCGATGCGGGCGCTGACCTCAGCCAGGGATGCCGAGCAAGGGCCGCCCCGCAGCGAGGGCATCGTCCCCCTTCCCGAACTGCGCAGCAGTTCGAGAGAAGGGGGAAGCGGCGCAGCCGCGCAGCCGCTCAGGGGGTTGTCACCTCGTCCTGGCCAGATACCGCTTGCGCCAGAACAGCAGCACCAGCGCCACCGCGATGAACACCATCGACCCCATGGCCCACCAGAAGCCATCGGCCTTGTGCACCAGCGGGATGAACTCGAAGTTCATCCCGAAAATGCCCGCGATCAGGTTCAGCGGCAAAAACACGGCGGTGAGTGCCGTGAGGGTGCGCATGATGTCGTTGGTGCGGTTGCTCTGCACCGAGAAGTGCATCTGCACGGCGGTTTCGGTGCTCTGCTCCAGGCGCCGCACGTGGTGCACCACGCGCTCGATGTGCTCCAGCACGTCGCGGCTGCGCACCTTGAGCAGGTCCAGCTCGCGCAGGCCCGTGGGGGTGTCGGGCAAGGCCCAGGTTTCCAGCGCGTCGATCCAGTCCTGCACGGCGGTGCGCTGGTCTTCGCAGATCTCGTCGAGCATGTGCAGCGACAGGCGCGCTTCGAGCAGCGAGGTCCAGTTCACGTACCGCGCGCGGGGCTTGAGCAGTTCGGTCTGCCAGTGGTCCAGCTGGCGGGTGAGCTCGCGGCGCAGGTCCAGGTAGCCGTCCACCATCTGGTTGACCACGCGCAGCATCAGGTCGGCCGGGCTGGTGGGCAGGCGCGAGCCCGAGATGGGGCTGCTGCGGCCCTCGCCTATGCCGGGGCCCGCGTGGGCGTTGCCGTGGGCGGCATGGCTGGCGGTGGCGTTGGTTCCATTGCCGTTGCCATTTGCCGGGGTGGCCGCCAGCAGCCGCGTCGCGTAGGCATCGCGCACCGCGCAGTCGGTGGGGTGCACGGTCAGCAGCAGCTGGTCGAACACCGCAAACCCCACGGGGCTGGTGTCGATGCGCCGCAGCACGGGCGGGCCGCTGCGTTTGGCGGGGGCGTGGGGGTGGTCGGGCTCAGTAGCCACGGCCGGTGCGGCGGGTGCGGCCGTCACCAGCTGCTCGGGCGGCGCAGCATCGCCCTGCACCGTGGCCAGGCGGCGGAACACCAGCAGGTCGTACTGCGAGGTGTAGTCGTAGTGCGAGGGCAACTGTGCGTTGAGCAGGTCGGACACATGCAGGTCCACCAGCTGCAGCCCGATCAGCGCCTGCAGGCGGCCCTGGATCTCGGCCAGCCGCGCCTGGAAGGCCGGGCGGGCGCAGGCGACCCAGAGAAAGCCCTGCGCCGGCATCTGGGCGGGCAGGGCCGTCAGCTCCTGCACGCCGCTGCTGTGGATGTGAAAGATGCGCATGGACGCCGTTTTCAGTAAAAAGCGCCCGTGGCGCTAGTGGAATATGCGCTGACAGCTATTATTTTTGTAGCTTGCGTGCCACGTCGCGCGCAAAGTAGGTCAGCACGCCGTCGGCGCCAGCGCGCTTGAAGGCCAGCAGGCTTTCCATCATCACGGCATCGTGGTCCAGCCAGCCGTTGGCGGCGGCGGCCTTGATCATGGCGTACTCGCCGCTGACCTGGTAGGCGAAGGTGGGCACCTTGAACTCGTCCTTCACGCGGCGCACGATGTCCAGGTAAGGCATGCCGGGTTTGACCATCACCATGTCGGCGCCTTCGGCGATATCGATCGCCACCTCGCGCAGGGCTTCGTCGCTGTTGCCCGGGTCCATCTGGTACACGTTCTTGTCGGCCTTGCCCAGAGCGCCGCGCGTGCCCACCGCGTCGCGGAAGGGGCCGTAGAAGGCGCTCGCGTACTTGGCGCTGTAGGCCATGATGCGGGTGTGGATGTGGCCCTGCACCTCCAGCGCCTCGCGGATGGCGCCGATGCGCCCGTCCATCATGTCGCTGGGCGCGACGATGTCCACGCCCGCCTCGGCATGCGTGAGCGCCTGGCCGGTGAGGATCTCCACCGTCTCGTCATTGATGATGTAGCCGGTCTCGTCCAGCACGCCGTCCTGGCCGTGGCTGGTGTAGGGGTCCAGCGCCACGTCGGTCATCACGCCAAGATCGGGGAATTCCTTCTTCAGTGCGCGCACCACGCGTGGGATCAGGCCGTTGGGGTTCAGGGCTTCCTTGCCGTCTGGCGTCTTGAGCGACGGGTCAATTGCCGGGAATAGCGCCAGCACCGGGATGCCCAGCTTCACGCAGTCCTCGGCCACGGGCAGCAGCAGGTCCAGGCTCAGGCGGTCCACGCCGGGCATCGAGGTCACGGCCTCGCTGCGGTTCGTGCCCTCGTGCACGAACACGGGGTAGATCAGGTCGTCGGCGGTGACCACGTTCTCGCGCACCAGGCGGCGGGTGAAGGCATCGCGGCGCAGGCGACGGGGGCGGTTCTGGGGGAAGGGGGCGGGGCTTTGGAGATGCATCACCAGATTATGAAGCCCTCCCTGTGGCGCCGTGCATTGACCCGCGAGGGCGGCGCAGCCCGCTGAACCGGTCAAGCTGAACCCCCGGTGGCACTGGCAGGCGGCGGTGGTTGGCGCTCCGGCGCGCTGTGGAAAAGCCGCTTGTAACCGCCCAGGCCCAGTGCTAGATTGGGGCCGGGCGGCTTGCCGCCCCCCGCTTTTCCTCCCTGAGCGGGACCTGGGCTGCAGCGATGCGGCACAGGCTTTCCCGGCCCGGCGGATCTGCCGGGCTTTTTTTTGGGGTTGGCCCGCCGGAGTGGCGTAGGCCCGTAAACTGCCCCCATGCTCTGGGTCAAAGCCTTTCACATCGTTTTCGTGGCCAGCTGGTTTGCGGGCCTGTTCTATTTGCCGCGCATCTTCGTCAATCTGGCGATGGTGGCGCCCGGCTCGGCCGCCGAGCGCGACCGCCTGTTGCTCATGGCGCGCAAGCTGATGCGCTTTACCACCCTGCTGGCCGTGCCCGCCATTGCGCTGGGGCTGTGGCTGTGGCTGGGCTACGGCATTGGCCGGGGCCCGGGCAATGGCTGGATGCATGCCAAGCTGGCCGTGGTGGTGCTGGTCATCGGCTACCACCATGCGTGCAGCGTGCTGCTGCGCAAGCTGGCCGACGGCACCAGCCGCCGCAGTCATGTGTGGTTCCGCTGGTTCAACGAAGCGCCGGTGCTGCTGCTGCTGGTGGCCGTGGTGCTGGTGGTGGTCAAACCCTTTTGACGGAGACGCAGAGGGCGCATGCACAAAACCTCTGCCTGGCCGCTCGCGCTGACGTACACGGCGCTGATCGTTTTTGCCAGCCTGTTCCCGTTTGACGGGTGGCGCGAACAGGGCATCGACCCCCTGGTCTTTTTGTTTGCACGGATCCCCCCGCCTTACTGGACGGGGTTTGACGTGGTGACCAACATCGTGGGTTACGCGCCCCTGGGCTTCTTGCTGGTGCTGGGCCTGTTGCGCTCGGGCTGGCGGCATGTGCTGTGGGCGGTGGCGCTGGCCACGCTGGTGGGCACGCTGCTTTCGCTGTGCATGGAGTTTTTGCAGATCTACTTGCCCCGGCGTGTGCCCTCCAACCTGGACCTGGCGCTCAACGCGCTGGGCACGCTGGCCGGTGCGCTCAGTGCCGCACTGCTGGAGCGGCTGGGCGCGCTGGACCGCTGGAGCAACTTTCGCGCGCGCTGGTTCGTGTCCGACGCTTCGGGGGCCATGGTGCTGCTGGCGCTGTGGCCGCTGGCGCTGCTGTTTCCGGCCGCCGTGCCGTTTGGCCTGGGCCAGGTGCTGGAACGGCTCGAAGCCGCGCTCATTGATCTGCTGGCCGACACCCCGTTTCTGGACTGGTTGCCCCTGCGCGAGACTGAGCTCGATCCCTTGTCGCCCAGTGGCGAACTGCTGTGCGTCACCCTGGGGCTGCTCATCCCCTGTCTGCTGGGGTACTGTGTGATCCGCCAGATGGGGCGGCGCGCGCTGTTTGCGCTGGCGGTGGTCGGGGTGGGGGTTGTCCTGACCGCTCTGTCCGCCGCGCTGAGCTGGGGCCCCGTGCACGCCTGGGAGTGGATGGACCTGCCCGTGCGCGTGGGCGTGTGGGCGGCGCTGACGCTGGCGCTGCTGATGCTGGCCCTTCCGCGCCGGGCTTGCGCCGCCGTGTTGCTGCTGGCGCTGACCTGGCACCTGGCACTGCTGAACCAGGCGCCCACCAGCGCCTACTTTGCCCAGACCCTGCAGATCTGGGAGCAGGGCCGCTTCATCCGCTTTTACGGCCTGGGCCAATGGCTGGGCTGGCTGTGGCCCTACCTGGCGCTGCTGTATGTGGTGTTTCGGGTGTCGCGCAGAGAGAGTGCCGCCTGAGTCGCAGGGCGATGGCCCCTTGCGTTCTGTGTGTCCGCGCAGGGGTTTGGGGCTGCGCTCCGCCCGCTCTGGCAGGCGGGGGTCCTTAAAATGCAGGGATGAGCGACACCCCTTCCGCACCGGCCGCAGCGCCCGGTTACTACCAGCGCCACATCTTCTTCTGCCTCAACGAGCGCACCAACGGGGAAGACAGTTGCGCCCACCACAACGCACAGGCGGGTTTTGACCGCTGCAAGGCCCAGGTCAAGGCCGCCGGGCTGGCGGGTGCTGGCAAGGTCCGTGTGAACAAGGCCGGTTGCCTGGACCGCTGCGCGGGCGGCCCTGTGGCCGTGGTCTACCCCGAAGGCACCTGGTACACCTATGTGGACGCGGCGGACATCGACGAAATCGTCGAATCGCACCTCAAGAATGGCCAGGTGGTGGAACGTCTGGTCACGCCAGCGGAACTTGGCCGCTGAGCGCGGCTCCATCCCTGTCTTGGAACGATTTTGGCAGCAGGCGCCAGTGAATCATGCCCCTGTTGCTATTGATTGAGTAGCAAATCCGTGAATGCCCATACCGAACGCCTGACCCTGTCCGGCCCCGCAGGTGCCATCGAGGCCGTGCGCGACAGCGCCACCCTGGCCGATGGTGCGGCGCCCCGTGGCGTCGCCATCATTGCCCACCCCCACCCGCTGTTTGGCGGCACCATGGACAACAAGGTGGTGCAGACCCTGGCGCGTGCGTTTGTGCAGTGTGGCTGGACGGCGGTGCGCTTCAACTTCCGCGGCGTGGGCGCCACGGCTGGCGTGTACGACGAAGGCCGGGGCGAGTTGCAAGACCTGCTGGCGGTGGTGGAGCAGGTAGCGCCCGCCGCCGAGGCGCAACCCCTGGCGCTGGCGGGGTTTTCTTTCGGGGCGTTTGTCACCAGTCACGCCCTGGAGGCCCTCTGGCCCACGCAGCGCGTGGAAAAGGCCGTGCTGGTCGGCACGGCCGCCAGCCGCTTCACGGTGGCCCCGGTGCCGCCCGACGCCCACCTGCGCACGCTGGTCGTGCACGGCGAGCAGGACGACACCGTGCCGCTGTCGGCCGTGATGGACTGGGCCCGGCCCCAGATACTGCCTGTCACAGTCGTCCCTGCGGGCGGTCATTTCTTTCACGGACAATTGCCGCTTTTGAAGAATCTGGTGGTCCGCCACCTGCAATCGGGCGCCTGAGGAGCGCCGCCCGGACCGGCTGCGGCCGTCCGCCGTCCTCCCTCTCCCGCCTTTTCTCCCACCCTTTTTTCGAGCCTCTCCAGCCCCCTCCTGCCCCATGAAACGAATCCTGTCTGCGTTGCGATCCCTGGCCGTCTTTGCTGCGGTGGCCCCGGCTGCCTTTGGCGCTTTGGCCCAGGCGCCCCAGCCCCCCGAAATCGCCGCGCGCACCTACCTGCTGGTGGATGTCACCGCCAACCAGGTGCTGGCCGCCAAGGACATCGATGCGCCGGTGGAGCAGGCCTCGCTCACCAAGCTCATGACGGGCTACCTGGTGTTTGACGCGCTGCGCTCCAAGAAGATCGCGCTGGACCAGAAGCTGCCCGTGAGCGTGCGCGCCTGGAAGATGCCCGGCTCGCGCATGTTCATCGACCCCAAGATGCAGGTGCCGGTTGAAGACCTCATCAAGGGCATGATCGTGCAGTCTGGCAACGATGCCACCATGGCGCTGGCCGAAGGCGTGGGCGGCACGGCCGAGAACTTCGTCAAGCTCATGAACGACCAGGCGCAGGCGCTGGGCATGAAGGGCACGAGCTACAAGAACCCCGAAGGCCTGACCGAACCCGGCCACACCACCACGGCGCGCGACCTCTCCGTGCTGGCCATGCGGCTGATGAAGGACTTCCCGGAGTACATGCACTACTACTCCACCAAGCAGTACAGCTACCCTGGCACCCCGGCATCGAATGGCAGCAACCGCAATTCGCTGTTGTTCCGTGATCCCACGGTGGACGGCCTCAAGACCGGCCACACCGCCGCTGCAGGCTACTGCCTGGTGGCCACGTCCAAGCGTGAATTCCCCGGTGTGGGCCAGCGCCGCCTGCTGTCCATCGTGCTGGGTGCCGCGAGCGAAAACGCGCGCGCGAACGAAAGTCAGAAGCTGCTGAACTGGGGCTACACCGCGTTCGAGGCGGTCAAGCTGTTTGACGCGGGCAAGCCCGTGGCGACCCCTGCCGTCTGGAAGGGCAAGGACAGCGTGCTGAAGATTGGCCGCGAAGAAGCCATCGTGGTCGCCGTGCCCGCAGGCAGCGCCGGCAAGATCACCACCCAGATCGCCCGCCCCGATCCGCTGGTCGCGCCCTACACCAAGGGCCAGGCCATCGGCACCCTCAAGGTCATGCTGGGCGACCAGTCCATCGGCGAAGTGCCCCTGGTGGCGCTGGAGGCGGTGGAGCAGGCCGGCATCCTGGGCCGCGCCTGGGACGCCATCCGCCTCTGGATCAAGTAAGGCTGGATTGCCGAAATTAAGAGGGCACTTCTGAAACCATAGCTGGCTGCGCAAGTCCGGCAAGTGCCAGGCCTGGTTTGGGCCTCCGTTTTTGCAGCCAACACCTGCCAGTTACCGGAATCGCAGCAGGTGCCCTTGGTCGCCGTAAGCCGCAGCAGGCTTGCCTTCCAGGGGGCATCCTGCTACATTAGAAGGCTTTTCGGAATTTCCGAAGGGATTCACGTTTTCGCTTTCACGAAGCAAATTCACGTTTAGGGACGTATTTCATGCCAACCATTAATCAACTGGTCCGTCAGGGGCGCGAGGTCGAAAAGACCAAGTCCAAGAGCCCTGCGATGGAAAACTCTCCACAGCGCCGTGGCGTGTGCACCCGTGTGTACACCACGACGCCTAAGAAGCCTAACTCCGCTCTGCGTAAGGTCGCCAAGGTGCGCCTGACCAACGGTTTTGAGGTGATCTCCTACATCGGCGGTGAAGGCCACAACCTGCAAGAACACAGCGTGGTGCTGGTTCGCGGCGGTCGTGTGAAGGACTTGCCCGGTGTGCGTTACCACATCGTGCGTGGTTCGCTGGACTTGCAAGGCGTGAAAGACCGCAAGCAAGCCCGCTCCAAGTACGGCGCGAAGAAGCCAAAGGCCAAGTAAGCCCTGGCCCTTTCGGTCTGAAGAATTTTCGGTGCTGTTTTTCCGCGTGGCGCGGAGTTGCAGCGTAGTGACCCCAAACGCAGGTGTTCTGCGCGGGTCGAGTAAGTGGGAGTCCAGAGATTGGCTCTCGCGGTGTCTGAAAAGATGCCAACTGAAGCAAAGATAGAGGTAAAAAATGCCACGTCGTCGCGAAGTCCCCAAACGTGAAATCCTGCCGGATCCCAAGTTCGGCAATGTAGAGCTGTCCAAATTCATGAACGTGATCATGGAAGGCGGCAAGAAGGCAGTTGCAGAGCGCATCATTTACGGCGCCCTGGAACTGATCGAGAAGAAGCACCCCGATAAGGACCCCCTGGAAGCCTTCACCGTTGCCATCAACAACGTGAAGCCCATGGTCGAAGTGAAGTCGCGCCGCGTGGGCGGTGCGAACTACCAAGTGCCCGTGGAAGTGCGCCCTGTGCGCCGCCTGGCCCTGTCGATGCGCTGGATCAAGGAAGCCGCCCGCAAGCGTGGCGAGAAGTCCATGGCCCAACGCCTGGCGAACGAGCTGCTGGAAGCCACGGAAGGCCGTGGAGGCGCCATGAAGCGCCGTGACGAAGTGCACCGCATGGCCGAAGCCAACAAGGCTTTCAGCCACTTCCGCTTCTAAGTTTCGTCCCCACATCTCGAAAGCTGGGAGCCCGATCCGCCATTTTTGGCGGGCGGGCTCTTAGCCGTTAAACGAAAGAAACATCATGGCACGCAAGACCCCCATCGAGCGCTACCGCAATATCGGTATCTCGGCCCACATCGACGCTGGCAAGACCACGACGACCGAACGTATCCTGTTCTACACCGGTGTGAACCACAAGATCGGTGAAGTGCACGACGGCGCTGCCACCATGGACTGGATGGAGCAAGAGCAAGAGCGCGGCATTACGATCACCTCGGCTGCCACGACCTGCTTCTGGAAGGGCATGGACATGTCCTACCCCGAGCACCGCTTCAACATCATCGACACCCCCGGCCACGTGGACTTCACGATTGAAGTGGAACGTTCCATGCGCGTGCTCGACGGCGCCTGCATGGTGTATTGCGCCGTGGGTGGCGTGCAGCCCCAGTCGGAAACCGTCTGGCGCCAGGCCAACAAGTACAAGGTGCCCCGTCTCGCGTTCGTCAACAAGATGGACCGTACCGGCGCGAACTTCTTCAAGGTGTACGACCAGATGCGTCTGCGCCTGAAGGCCAACCCTGTGCCCGTGGTGATCCCAATTGGTGCCGAAGAAGGCTTCAAGGGCGTGGTCGACCTGCTCAAGATGAAGGCCATCATCTGGGACGAAGCGTCCCAGGGCATGAAGTTCACCTACGAAGACATTCCCGCCGACCTCGTCGAATCCGCCAAGGAATGGCGTGAAAAGATGGTGGAAGCCGCTGCCGAAGCGTCTGAAGAACTGATGAACAAGTACCTGGAAGAGGGTGACCTCTCCGAGGACGAGATCAAGTTCGGCCTGCGCACGCGCACCATCGCCACCGAAATCCAGCCCATGCTGTGCGGTACCGCGTTCAAGAACAAGGGTGTGCAGCGCATGCTGGACGCCGTGATCGACTACCTGCCGGCTCCGACGGACATCGAAGACGTGAAGGGCACCGACGAAGACGAACAGCCCGTCACCCGCAAGGCGGATGACAGCGAGAAGTTCTCCGCACTGGCCTTCAAGCTGATGACCGATCCGTTCGTGGGTCAGCTGACCTTCGTTCGCGTGTACTCGGGCGTGCTCTCCAAGGGCGACACCGTCTACAACCCGATCAAGGGCAAGAAGGAGCGTATCGGCCGTATCGTGCAGATGCACGCCAACGAACGTATCGAAGTCGAAGAAATCCGCGCCGGCGACATCGCTGCCTGCGTGGGCCTGAAGGACGTGACGACCGGCGAAACGCTGAGCGACCTCGACGCCCAGATCATTCTGGAGCGCATGGTGTTCCCTGAGCCCGTGATCACGCAGGCCGTGGAACCCAAGACGAAGACCGACCAGGAAAAGATGGGCATCGCCCTGCAACGCCTGGCCGCTGAAGATCCTTCGTTCCGCGTGAAGACCGACGAAGAGTCCGGCCAGACCCTGATTGCAGGGATGGGTGAGCTTCACCTGGAAATCATCGTGGACCGCATGAAGCGTGAATTCGGCGTGGAAGCCAACGTGGGCAAGCCCCAGGTGGCATACCGCGAAACCATCCGCAAGACGGTGGAAGACGCTGAAGGCAAGTTCGTGCGCCAGTCCGGCGGTAAGGGCCAGTACGGTCACGTCGTGCTCAAGATTGAGCCGAACGAAGCCGGCAAGGGCAACGAATTCGTCGACGCCATCAAGGGCGGTGTGGTTCCTCGCGAATTCATCCCCGCGGTGGAAAAGGGCTTCAACGAAGCCGTCACGCAAGGCGTGCTGGCCGGCTACCCTGTGGTGGACGTCAAGGTCACCCTGCACTTCGGTTCGTACCACGACGTGGACTCGAACGAACTGGCGTTCAAGATGGCTGCCATCTTCGGTTTCAAGGAAGGCTGCAAGAAGGCCGGTCCGGTGATCCTAGAGCCCATGATGGCCGTGGAAGTGGAAACGCCCGAAGACTACGCCGGTACCGTGATGGGTGACCTGTCCAGCCGTCGCGGCATGGTGCAGGGCATGGACGACATCCCGGGCGGCGGTAAGGCCATCAAGGCCGAAGTGCCCCTGTCCGAAATGTTCGGCTACTCGACCTCGCTGCGCTCCGCAACGCAAGGCCGTGCTACCTACACGATGGAATTCAAGCACTACAGCGAAGCACCTCGCAACGTGTCTGAAGCCATCATGGCCTCTCGCGCCAAGTAAGCAAAAAGGCATGTGGCGCTTTCCAGTAAAGCGCCGCATGCTACTGATTCAATAGCAAGTTTCTTGCAATCTGCGATCCGGTGCCGTCCCGTTGCCCTGTGCGGGACGAACATGCAACCGGGTGCAGACGTTAAACCCTGACACAGGCATGCTCTTTGGAGAAAAAAATGGCAAAAGGTAAGTTTGAACGGACCAAGCCCCACGTCAACGTGGGCACGATCGGCCACGTGGACCATGGCAAGACGACGCTGACCGCAGCGATCGCCACCGTGCTGTCCGCCAAGTTCGGCGGCGAAGCCAAGGCCT